>Ga0265292_1000076_pt1 | contig 209421 bp, 217 predicted proteins | sample Munlanlewell296A_FD_189080 | JGI IMG/M metagenome (GOLD analysis project Ga0265292, IMG submission 189080) | Leachate microbial communities from a municipal landfill in Southern Ontario, Canada - Leachate well 296A | ecosystem: Engineered > Solid waste > Landfill > Unclassified | place... | reverse complement strand
TTTACCGAACCGCATCCACAAGCCTTTTTTTAAACATAGATTCCAACATTAGAATGTAAACTGCATTTAACAGCTTACCTGAGCCAAAACTAAACAAAAATAGCAACACTAAAATGCCCTTATCCCTATATTTCTTATGGCCGGAGCTAGCGACCCCAAATACAATTTTGCATCCAGACAGACTACAAAGTTTAAAATCACCCCAAACCGAACCTAATCTCAAGGTTTTTGAAGTAGTTAAGGCCCCATATATCAAAGATCAACATATTGGAAATCCCGACAGCTTCATTCCAAAAAGTGGAGGCTATGACATTGTGTATGAGAGATACGGTCCAAACTTTCACACCAGATCAAAAGACCTACATAAAAGAACTTTTGGATTTTTAAGTGAAGGTGGAGTGCTATCGATGACTTCTACCAACTATCATGAAGTAGATCCAACAGAAGTACCGTTCATAGTACCAATAGGAAGACAAACATTATTTATAAGTAAGGGGAATTTTCTCGCAGAAGCACTAGGCAGACAACAAGAAAGAGTGGTGGGTGAAGACCTTTTGAATGCGATCCTTGATGGATTAATTGCGAAGAAACGCCGAGGACAGTGGTAGAAATCAATGTATAAGCGCAAATTATTGATAAAATATCTATTTTAACGTAAAAAGATCCTGCTTCACTACTATTTATGAATCACCTACTCATTGCTTTAACACTAAGTTGTAGTGATAAACCACCTGAGAACCTTGTGCCAGAAGAAGCAACACAACATGAATGTGATAATTTTCAGTTTACGGATAAATTAGTAAAAATACTTGGAAACGCGCAAGACCCATATACAGGTGAATCTTCAGATTTTAATCCAGATGGATTAGTAACTCATTGGGCAGATGTTATTCTCGGCGAAAGTGAAAACGGAGACATTGATTTATACCAAGAAATTCCAGGAATGGCTGGAGAAATAACAAGCCTAGGACTTCAATGGAACCAACAAACCAACTCTCCCGACAGTATCGAAGCTCGTATATGGCAATCCAACAATGACGAACGCACTTTAAGCAGTTTAGCATTAGAAAATGGTCATCTATGTTATTACATAGCCAAACCTGAATATAGACACGAGGAAATTTGGCACTTTGATGACATGCCCATCCGACCCCTGAACCCAAATCAAGGCACACAAGGCTTTTATTTAGATGAGATCGATCAAGCACATCACATCACATTCGTTTATGAAATCAACGATATATTAGTAAATGGCATCATAGCTGGAACCTGTAATGTAAGCCCTGTTTACGATATAAATGGCAGTTATGCATATAATGAAGATAGCAATGAAATAATCCCATATGAAGACACTGTGCTTCAGGTGTCTGACTATAACGGAGGAAGCTGTGAAGCATGGATAGTGAAAAATGCCAGCTATGACCCAAAAAAAACATTAGAGGACTACGCTTCTGACTCTGATGTGTTCGCACATTTAAACGCTTATTATTCACATCACACTTTTCAATAAGCTACACTTGTCTCCAACCTGCTATACTAGCGCCATGATCAAAACCCTCACACCGTCAGATCAAAACCTCATCCTCGACTTTGCCTACCAGCATGAAGAGGAAAATATGTTCGTTACGGGCGCGTTTGAACGAACCAAGAATCCTTTTGAACACAACGCCTACTATGGATATTTTGATGGAGATGAAATGACAGGTCTAGCAGTCTATTTTGAAGAATGGGATAATTTCAACGTCCATTCTCAAGAGGAATCGGTAATTCGCGCCCTCACCGATCACATCGTACAAAAAGGTCATCCAATCAAAGACATCGCTTGCTTTCGTCGCTACGGGGACGTGATTATGGATCAGCTTGAAAAGCTCGGCATCAAAGCAAAAGAAGTCGAGGATAAAAGCATATACAAACTGCTAGCAGAAAATTTTATCGATTTTTCTACGGGCGAAGAAGAACAATCAACCGAGTCTGACCGCGAGGCTTTAATTTTGCTAGAAAGAACTTGCTTCGGAAACGAAAGTGACGGACCCGTCACCGAAACGGAAATCAATCGAATCATTCCTTCCCAAGAATTCGTCATTCGCAAAAATGGCAAAATTATTACAAAAGCAAAAATCAGTGGTCTTTCTAAACACTATTTCCAAATTGGTGGTGTTGGCACACTTCCGGAATATCGTGGGCAGGGCTTAGCAAAAAAAGTCGTAAGCGCACTTTGCAAAACCTACCTCGCGGAGGGGAAATCAGGAATCTTATTCACAGGCAATGACAACCAATCCGCAATCAAAGTGTATAAAACCTTAGGCTTCAAACCTTTTGACAGGTATATGATTGCGCATTACTAAAACACGTTTACCGGTACCCCAAACTGAGCCATACCCTTATTAGGTATTTTTGTGATATATGGGAATAAAAGGATTTGAACAAGCACTTAGTGGCTCATCTCAAACTGACCCCCAGAGAATCATCGAAGAAACATCAAATAGAGATGAAAAACATACGAAATTCACTACTGTAGATAAAACAAAATTATGCTAGACTATTTCAAGTTATCCTTCACTGGCAAAGAATAAACTTTAACCCACCTCGCCATGAAAAACGTAGAAATAAATAAAAATCGCGCCGGAATGATTCTGGGCGCTTTTCTAGGTACGTTCCACCTAGTTTGGGCGATTCTTGTTGCGGTAGGATTTGCTCAATATATTCTTGATTTTATTTACAAAATCCATTTCCTCAGCAACCCTTTTGTGATCCAAGAGTTCAATATCTTAACCGCTGTCTTACTGGTTGCATTTACAAGTTTGATCGGCTTGGTACTTGGATGGTTCCTTGCTTTTTTATGGAACATACTTAGAAAATAAATGAAAATCAAATTCCTCACCTCCACAAAAGCCTCGACTGAATCTAAAAAATCTATTGCAAAACTTATAGCGTTGACTGTCTTTGGCATTGCGCTTGGTATTGCCGTTTCAAATTCTCTTTTAAAATTTGCAGTGGCCCCAAACATCAACACTGCCCTTTGGCTTTTAGTTTGGATCACGCTCTTCCCACTTGTTATAGGCACTTTTTCCGTGCTGATTCCAAATCAAAAAATTTGTATAGCATCAATGGCAATTACAGTTATTGCACTTTTTTCTTTTTTTATCACCAAAACGAGTGTGCTTGTTCTTTTGATAACATTTATAGTCACGTTACTTCTTTTCTGGCTGGCAAATCACTCGGGTAAAAAAGTCTACGATAACATGTTGCGATTCAAATGGTTGCACATGGGCCCATACGTAATAAAGCCGGCATGCACGGCCCTCGCGATTCTTTTGACCGTGCTTTATATGGTCTCAGTCCCAATCCAAGACACCGCCTTCACCAAACCTATTTTCACAAACGCCATAAGCCACACCGGGACATATTTGAATATTATTTCCGCCGGAACAACTTGGGACAGCACCATTCGAGATTTTGTTTTGAATGGGGCAAGCGCCAAAGGCACTACATTTAAAAATGATGTTGAAAAAGAACAATTTGTGCAATCCGCCATTAGCAATTTGAACACAAGCATAAGCAAACAACTCCAAACGGAAGTCGTTTTGAATCCGGAAGAACTTTTAAAAGATGTCACCTTCCGCTTAATGGACACAGCCATTAGAAACATCGACACGAATATAATGCTTCTTATCGTTCTCGTACTGGGAGCTACGATTTTCTTAACGCTCTTTTACATCTTCAGGTTTTTAAGTATCTTCACCGTTTTGTTGGGTTACGTACTTTTTAAACTTCTCGGACTCACCAAGTTTTACTCGATCAATTTAGAAAACAGAAAGAAGGAAGTCCTCGAAATTTAATGGCAATATTGTCAAGTCAAGCAATTTATGGTATTATAATACGATAAATTTTTAACAAAAATAAAAATGCAAAAAAGTCGCAAACATAAAATCCTTGTAGCAACAACATTCACAGCAGTGGTCCTTGCGCTGGGCGTTCTAATAAAAATCGCCTATCCGTTTTCAGCCACAAATCCATTTGAAGTGGCAACGAGCTTGGCATCATCCGATTCAGAAACTTACAATTTGCTAGGCTACTGGGCTATGGAAGAAGGAACAGGGGAAACCCTATCCGATGGTTCAGGTAACGGTTATGATGGAAGCATATCAGATGCCGCCTGGACAACGGGAGCTAGCGATCAAAGTAATTATGCGCTCGCATTCGACGGTGAAAATGACTTTGTAAGTACAGATCTAAGTATTGATGAATCAAGCTCCGGCCCTGGAGCAACATTCTCCGCATGGATTCTGGTAAAAGATTATTCAAAGGGCAACGAAGCCCAAGGACAAATAATAAGTACGGACGAAGAGAGCCACGACTGGTCAATTCTGGTCGAAGGACATCATTTTGCGATTTTCACGGGAAAAGAGAGTGTAAGTGGAAGCGAATATGATTTTAACGAATGGTATCACGTAGTTGGAGTTTTTGATCCTAATGAAGGTACGGCCACACTTTACGTCAATGGCGTAGAGGATGTTTCCGGAACAATCAGTTACAGTAACAACCAGAACAATTTATACATTGGAGACAATCCATCGACTTCTTCCGACGAATATTTCGCAGGGGAAATCGACGAGGTGTCGGTATTCTCTGATCCAATAAGCCCAAGTGATGTAGCAAGTCTTTACGATGCCTATGTAAACGATACAAGTTCCGACGTGGACAGCGACGACTCCGACTCCGAAGATGACGGCACGGACATTGTCTGTACCGACTTGAGCTGGATGGATGGGAGACAAAGCTTCTCGGACGTAGATTCAAATAATTTTTATTACCTACCTGCCGAATTTGCCAGCTACTTTGGGATTTTTGGAGGTTACACAGATGGGACACTTCGTCCGGAAAACCAAATAACCAGAGCAGAAACTACAAAAGTTATATTGGAAGGATTCCGTTATGAAGTTGAGGAAAGCGATGGAACTAATGGAGGATTTTCGGATCTTGATCCGTCTCAGTGGTACATGTCATACATATACAGCGCATATATAAATGGGATTATGACCGGGAACCCGGACGGAACCATGAAACCTGCAAATACTGTAAATAAAAGTGAACTTTTAAAAATGTTCGTAGTTGCATCGGGAGTAACACCAAACGCATGTGGCGCAATCTCGCCATACCCTGACGTAGCCACAGATTCTTGGTACTGCCCATATGCACAACTTTCAAAAGCCTACGGACTTTTGCCGGACAGCACAGAAAGTTCTTTCCAGGCAAATGAAAAAATGACCAGAGGCGACGTGGTATATCTTTTCTACAACTACGATAAACAGTGGTGCTCGGCCAACGGTTATTAAATAAACCTAGGGGCCAGTTTTTTACTCATTAACTCTAGACACAGTCATAGTGCCAGTAATTTTAGCTTCTCTTGTGTCGGCAAAATGTATAAATCCTTGCACCGCAGACGACCTGCCATCAATAGCATCAACAGTAACTGGGAAAGCATTATAAGCTATTAAATCAACAAGCGAGGCATTCTCGTCAGTAAAATTATAGCTCAAACAAGCCATCTTCATGCCTTCTTTATGATCTGTTGTGATAAAAGATGGACCAAAAACAAATTCCATATCTTGGAGTTTTGCATCAATACCAACAATAGACATTTTTGCTTCACCAATTGGGGTAATTGAACATTCAGAGACATCTGTAGATTCCTTTACCTCAACTAAGCCGGAAGATGGTACTAATGTAATTTCCCCGGTCGCATAATCAACAGTGAATTTAAACTCCCCTTTTAAATTATAAGTCGCATCACCTATTTTGCCGGAATCATTAATTACATCGTGGTTCATAGTCACATCAAAACTAGCTAACCATTTATTTGTAACACCCACGGAATCACCAAAAAAAGGATTGTCTTCACTTAGATTTGCACTACTTTCATCAGCGCCTTCCTCCTCATCGTCTTCGTCAACATCGTCTTCATCAACATCGTCTTCCTCATCAACAACGCTAATATTGCAGGAACCTCCAGCCGGAATTACGGCAAAAATTGCATATCCCTCTGCCCCATTTTTTGTAGCTACAACTTGCCCTAAACCACTTTTTAGTGCAGTGAACAAACCATTTTGATCAATTGTGCCAAGAACGGTAGTAGGATTTTGAAATGAAGATTCTAAAGACCACATCACGTCAGGCTGAGATGCCTCAAATTGTTGCTGTTTACCCTCTTCTATACAAAGCGAACTGGGGCTAACAACGATGGTAGATCCACCAATATAATTTAAAGTAACGGCAATAATTACAGCCGTAACAAGCAAAACAGGCACAAAAATCTGAAATATTTTTAATGGCTTCATGGCAATATGATTAGAGACTAATGATACAAGTTCATATTAAACTTTTTTAAAAAATGAACCACTACTGTTCCAAGAAACAGCTATTTACAAAACAGCCATCTATTGGCGAATTCACCGCGCGCACGGTTTGCGCGTCAACAAATTGAGGTTTTGTAAAGGCCTCTTGCGACACTTACGGTATTTGTGAATTCAATTTAGACTCTACCTATGCGCCCTCTAAAATACTCCTCAGTTTCTTTATCCGTAAAATAAACGTAGCAACCCTTCATCCCCCTAGTGGCAAGAGTTCTGTAAGTATTCTTAATAATCAAATCGGTTTTCTTCTTAGCAAGTCTTGGATTCTCTTTAGAAAGTTTTTTATAGCCTTTAATCGATGAGTCTGTTTTTGCACGCTTACTTGGATCGGTAATGATCTTTCCATTCCTGACTATCAAATCTGGACCAACAATAACTCCAACGTAGTCCATTTCCAAACCTTGACAGGTATGGATACAACCAACCTCACTAACAGACTCTTTTTTTAATATCCAAAGATTACCGTCGCTTGCAAGATTCCATTTCATCGCAAAATTATGCTCGGGAATTACGATATCGTTAACGTGTGGGTTTTTCTTTGTCACCCAATCCCAACAATATCCTGCAACAAGTCGAGCCTTATTTTTTTCTTTATTTTTTTCGAAAATAATTTCCCTAAGTTTTTCCGGAGAATCTACTATTTGAAAATCGTACTCGGAAGTATCAAGCATCGGGTCTGCAGGAATTTGTCCCTCTGTAATTTCATTAACCCATTCCAAATACTCTTCACCCGCACCACCAAGCTCGAGTACTGGATTTGCCGTCTCGGAAATTTGAAGCACATCATCAAGCCAAGCCAAATATCCATTTGAACCATTACACCTAAACTGAGACTCAAGTTTTAAAGTTTGGACCTTAACACCGCCACGAGTAGCCCATTTCCCAATCTCTTCTTTTTCACCAATATCATGCCATGTAACTTTTTGATCTTCATCTATAAAGAAGATAGAAAACTTTGAAGCCTCAATGATCTCCTTAATCTGGTTCTCTCCCTGATTTTTAAACATCCCAGATTTTTCATTAAGCCTATGTGCTTCATCCACAATCAGAGCATCAAATATATTCTTCTCAACATTAATAAAAGAACCTGATCCGGAAAAAAGATTGGTAATTTCAGTCTTCCTCAGCGTTCCAGTTAACATACTCTCATAGACGGCTCTTGGTGCAGAATTTTTTGTTATGTACTGACTAACAAACCCAAGTTTTGTTAATGCCACCAGTAAGTTTATTGCAACAACAGACTTTCCTGTACCAGGACCACCTTGAACAATTAGAATATTTTTATTTGCCACTGAAGACTTCTTTGCTAAAGCCATTGCGGTTTCATAAACAACTTTTTGGTCATCTATCATCACAAACTCCTGATTGCCTTTCAACATCTTCACTAAACTATCTGCGAGGCTTTTAGATGGTTTAATCCGACCGTTATCTATCCGGTACATGATTTTACTTTTATCTCCGTGCTTTACGAATTGTTTAATGAAAGCTCTAAGTTTTTCCTTTTCTAAATCACCCTCGAGAAACACAGGAGCTTTTTCAAGGTAATCCAAATAGAGATCATTCTTAATAACATCATCTTCAATATAATTATGTAAATACGCACAAGGTTTAAGCTGGATATTTTCTTCATATACCGTTTCGTTAAACCCTTGCATCAAAGCAGCATAAGACCAAGCCTGATAGGAAGGGTGTGGCGTATCACCTCCGCCATAAAAACTTGTTGTAACAACTCCATCCTTTCCACTGATTCCTACACCTTCAGACCACTGCTTCAATTCAATAAGAACTGCGTGATCAACACCATCATCATTCTGACCTGTTAAGATAAAATCTATTCTCTTTGATGTTTGCGGAATTTGATATTCGATAGAAACACCAGACAAGGCAGGTATCTCCTCATCATGCAACACGTCACGCATATACCTCATCGATTTCCGCCACGCATTTTGTTCGGACAGGCCAACTCTTTTACCGGTTTTTTTGAAATAAACATCAAGAATTATTTTTTCGATATCATTAACAAGTACATCTTTTAAAAAATCTTCTTTTGTAGATTGGTATATTATCAATTCACAGTTGATTATATTTTGAATGTTTCCCCTTCGATTTATCCACGGGGTATTTTAACTCATTTTTTTTAAGTTTTTTTTGGAGAGATTGAAAAATATCAATTTTTAAATCATGACTCATTAATAAAACCCAATAAAGCACGTCAGCGAGTTCCTCACCGATATCGTCACTGTTAGTTTTTATATATTCATCCATTTCAGAGATATCTTTCCACTGGAAATGCTCCATTACCTCACCTGCTTCAAGCATAAGTGAAAGTGCCATGTCTTTAGGATTATGAAACTGCTTCCAATCCCGTAAGTCCCTAAACGTGACGATTTTTTCCGTTAGCTCATTAATAGTTTTCATATTTGGCAATCAGTTAATTTGCTTTCCTACATTAACAGCCAACATTGTAACTCATCTCCCATTATATATAAATATAACCTGTCCTTCATGCTCTTCCACAAGAAAAAGAGTCCTCGCTCATCACAAATTCTCGAACTCTATCAAACAAAGAGAGCCACTCAACCTTTTAATCTCCTCGCCTTCTTCTCTTCCAAAAGATCTTTAGCGTTTTTGCATGAAATAAGTTTTTCGCCAGTTTGTTGTTCAATTTCTTTACGGGCAGTGCCAGCGACATGACCACCCTGCTTTGCGACAATACGACTTTCAACAAAACCACTTGGCTTTTTCTTCTTGGAAATTTCAGTCGTTGTAGCTTCAGCAAGCATATTCAAAACCAGTTCAAGATTCGTCATGTTGTCACGCAAGTTCTGTTTTTTAAGGCCCTTAAATGCCTTATAATCCTTAATACTCATGCCAACCCAAGCCTGAGAGATATCACCAGTCAAAATTGCATACTCATGCCCCTCTTTTACACCTCTTTCCTGCCACTCATCTGTTAAATCTTTACGGACTTCAATACTTTTAAGCCTCTGATTTATCCACTCTTTTGAATACCCTTTTTGCAAATAAGTCTTCATTGCACGATCAATAGACAATTCCGGATCTTCAGTCTCTTCAATCCTTTCATAACCAACCTTTGCCAGCCATACCTTAAAGATCTTTCATAGGGGAACAGTCTGTCTCACGATTCTTGCTGTCAGAAGCAAACAATTTCAACCGTACGATTCTTTCGTACACTTCACTTCCCTCTTTTTAAAATTTAACAACCACCAGCTTCAGCCCAGTCCGATTTGACGAAATAATCATTTTGTTGTATTTTACGCCTATCATAAGATTTAAATCATGCGGAAAGCACTACTAATCTTGGGCCTAATGGGTGGCTGTAAGCCAAGCAATGAAGAGGCGCAAACCCAACAAGCCCAGGTAGAATCACCACAAGAGATCATTACAAAGGTTTCTCTTGGAAATATTGATTTTGTATTTGAGGCAGATTCAGGCTTTACAGAAAGAGAAAAAAGCCTGGTAGAAGATTGCATGCAAAAAGCCTACGCCCGTTTGAGCCAAACACTTGGTGACGAAGTCATGCAGTTCCCCGAACACAAAACCGTTAAAGTTCACAAAATAGATCCAAAAATCAACAGAGGAAGTGTAGAATTTGGAGAGGCAGAAATCAAATTAAATAAAAATTTAGAACCAGAGCTCCAAAATAAATCTTTAGGAGAAATCGGGCTTAATATCGGTGAAATTTCGGACCCAAATCTTGCCAATGAATTTATACATCTCTTTGCTCAGGGTTCATTCTTCTGGTCCGAAGCATTTTACGAAGGAATGGTCTATGGATTAATAAACCACCTTTACCCAAACTATTACAGTTCATTGCCGGACTTCCACCTGAATGTGGTGCGTCAAAAATGTGTGGCGACGCTATTTGAAAAAGGTTGGGACTACGACTACTCGGTGAATAGTTCACTTGGCGAAGGAATCGCGGACGAAGGGCTACAAAGACTCATCCACTCAGAGTGGGCAATTGTTTGGGGAGATTTTATCTCAAAACACCCGGAGTTTCCTAAGCGATTTTTTAGCCTGGTTTTAGAAGAAAGAAAAAAAGGAAAATTGGATTTTTCGAGAGATGAACTATGGCAAATGGCACAACAAGCCGAGCCGAATTTTGAGGGATGGCACAATTCCATTGGCGCCTCGATAAAACCTATTGAAGCTCAAACTGCTCTATATGCAGTTGAAACAGGGTCCTCTCAGTTCTCAGTTTTTAATTTTACATCCATACCCACAAGTACCCCTAATGGTCACCTTCATGCAGGTTCTATAGAACAAAAGCTAACCGGACAAGCAATCTTATTGGATCCGAGCAATCAAGCAATCTGGGAAATACCACAAGGGCCATTCGCCAGAGTTACGGTGCCAGGAATACCTAATCTAAGGGAAAACTCAGTTTCTATTGCCGGGAAAACCATCCCATTTTTAGACAGCTCAAAATGCCAACCTAAATAACATTGCAAAGCTCAAGATATTCCAAGACAATTGGCTCATGCAAGATATTCTCTCTTTAGTGGCTCTAATCGCACTTACAATCCTCCTCCCAATTTTTGCAGTGAGCCTTATGCTTCCACTTTTTATGGGAGGCCCGTTTATTCCAACCGGCAGGGCCAAAGTGCAACGCATGCTTGAACTCGCAAATCTCAAAAAAGGCGAAAAATTGTATGATTTGGGTGCTGGCGATGGACGCTTTGTGATTGCAGGAGCCAAGCTTGGTGCAAAAGCTGTGGGAATCGAAATAAATCCTTTCCAAGTTTGGTGGAGCAATTTACACATCGCTTTGCTGGGCTTAAAAAAGAACGCAAAAGTAGTCCGCGCAAATATTTTTACTTACAATATTAGTGATGCTGATGTGGTGATTTGTTATCTCTTCCCGGAAACCAATAAACGCCTCGCGCCAATACTCCAAAAAATGCTAAAGCCGGGAACACGCGTAGTCACTCATCTTTTCCGCTTTCATGGATGGAAACTTGAGGCCACGGACGAGAAAGCGCACCTTTACGTTTACAAGATTTCTTAGCCTATTGAAGAAAAGGTCCAAATCAGGTATAATTACAAGATTTTATAACCTGATATGGCTCTTCTTATTACAGATCTCAAAAAGAAATTGCTTGAACTTAGCCTGTTAGATGAGAAACAACTACAGGTTGCGGAGGAACATGCCGTAAAGGCCGAACAAGCCTTGGAAGATTATCTTTTTGATTCAGACACCATTCCTGATACCGATTTGGGGAAAGTTGTGGCGGGACTTTATGGCGTCCCATTTGTAAAACTCTCGGAGAAAACCATTTCAGACAAACTGCTCCCTATCATCCCTTACTCCCTTGCCTCGTATCAATCTGTAATCCCTTTTGAGCAAGTTGACCATGAATTACACGTTGCCACCAGTAAACCTGGCAATTATGAATTATTTAGCTTTATTGAAAATAAAACCGGTCTTGATCTTAAAATTAGTTTTGCCACAGAAAAGGATATTAAAGCGGCACTAAAGGCCTACAACCGCGATGTGAACGAAAAATTTGCCAAATTGCTCCAAGGCGCTTTGGACGATCCGAGCAAAATCGAATCTCTAAAAGAGACTTCCAAAATTGTAGATAGCATCATTCTTTTTGCTTATCAAAACAACGCCTCAGACATACATCTTGAACCTCAAAAACGATTCCTAAATGTTCGCTACAGAATCGACGGAATTTTGAGTACCATTGCAGAACTCCCGCTGGAAATCACAGACCTTGTGGTAACACGCATAAAAGTTCTTTCCAACCTTAGAACTGATGAACATCGAGCTGCCCAAGACGGACGTTTTAAGATCGACTTAGAGGGGACAGAAATCACGCTACGTGTTTCCATTGTCCCTATTTACGAAGGCGAAAAAGTGGTTATGAGGTTACTCACTTCCACAAATCAATCGCTCAACTTGGAAGCGTTTGGCTACACATCAAGAAATTTGGAGCTGATTAGAACCAATATTTTAAAAACAAACGGAATTATTTTGATGACAGGGCCTACCGGCTCCGGAAAAACAACCACGCTTTATACAATTTTAAATCTGTTAAATTCACCGGAAGTAAACATTTCCACCATTGAAGATCCAATTGAATACAGAATGGAGGGGATCAATCAAATTCAGGTAAATCCAAAAACAAATCTTACTTTTGCCGATGGATTAAGAGCCCTACTCAGGCAAGATCCGGACATCGTGATGGTGGGAGAAATCCGTGATGCGGAAACCGCCGGAATTGCCATAAACGCAGCCCTAACGGGACACTTGGTTTTGGCCACATTACATACCAACGACGCTGCAACCACACTCCCCCGTATGCTAGAAATGGATATCGAAAGCTTTCTTTTGGCAGCTACGGTTAAGATGATAATTGCTCAACGCCTGGTTCGAAAAATCTGTGAATCCTGCAAAACTTCCTACACCATAGATATCAAAAAAGTGGAATCCATGAGCAAAAAATTCAATATCCGCCAGGACATCAAAAGCATCTTTGAAAAACTCAATCCAGATAAACAAGAATTCACATTATACAAAGGCACAGGTTGCCCACTATGCAACAACAGTGGCTACAAAGGCAGAACTTCAATCTCGGAAGTGATGGAAATTTCTCCGGATATTCAAAAAACTATTTTAGACAATGAGACCCCAAAAATCATTGAAGAAATCGCAAGAAAAGAAGGCATGACTACCCTATTTGAAGATGGAATGCTAAAAGTTTTAAATGGAGTAACCACCCTGGAAGAAGTGCTAAGGGTAATGCGCTCATAAATCTCTACACAATGAAACAATTTCGTTACGTATCCACAAACGCCAATGGAAAAAAAGAGAAAGGGTCTATTTTGGCCTCCAGCCAAGAAGAAGCTCTGCGCGATTTGAAACAAGAAGGGAGAATTGTCCTAAATGTAAGCGAAGACATAAAAAGAAAACCCGGGCTTTTCGGTGGCCCATCACTTAGTTTTGAAGCCAAATTGATGCTCACCAAATACATCTCAACCATGGTGGAAGCGGGTATCACGCTCACAGAAACATTTCAAACCTTTGCCGAGCAGGAAACCCAAAAAAATAATAAAAAAATGTTTGAGAACATATTAAAAACTATCACTTCGGGTCAAACCCTTGCAGCCGGCTTAAAAGAATACCCATCCGTTTTTGCAGATATATATGTGAACATGGTCGCTGTTGGCGAAGAAAGTGGAACGCTCAGCGAAACACTCCAATACCTGGAACTCCAAATGGAAAAAGAATATGAAATAAGAAAAAAAGTGGCCTCCGCTTTTATTTATCCAGGCGTGATTGTCTCGATTACGTTAATTCTAACACTCGGGATCGTTGTATTCATCATTCCAAAAATAACCAAAATTTTTGATGCCCTGGGAGGACAACTCCCTCTTCCAACAAGAGTGATGATCGCAACCAGCTCATTTATGATTGAACATCCGTTCAAAACTCTACTACTCATTGGCGGTAGCATTGCCGGAGCAATTACCCTGCTAAAACTTAAAGCTTTAAAACCTTTTTGGGACAGCTTGGCTTTGCACTTCCCTGTTTTAGGAAAAATATTCGTCAACGTAAACTTGGCTCGCTTTGCCAGAAACATGAACTCACTTCTTAAGGCCGGAGTCCCAATCACACGGGCCCTAAACATCACGAGCAAAATGTTCACAAACCACTACTACCACGCCAAAGTGGAAGAAGCATCTAGCAAAGTAGAACAAGGCTCAAAACTTTTCGAAGCACTAAAAGGCGATGAGAAACTCTTTCCGGGCATGATGGTAAAAATGGTTCAAGTGGGAGAAAAAACGGGAAAACTGGAGGGTGCAATGGAACATTTGGCACAATTCTACGAACGTGAAGTAGATAATCTAACAAAAAATCTCTCCGTAATGCTTGAACCGATCTTGTTGGTTTTTATGGGGGCAATGGTTGGTAGTGTTGCCCTTTCGGTAATTTTGCCAATTTATCAGATCCCAAACCTCATCCAACGATGAAAACTTACTGCCATAAACCATCGGCACGAATAAAGAAGGCATTTACTGCGATCGAATTGGTATTGGTCATTACGCTTCTTGCAATCTTTATGGGCCTTGCACTTTTGTACAATCAAAGCACCACCGTAAGAACCGACCTAAACACACAAGTTTCCTTATTTGTGGCCGAACTTCGGCTACTTCAAAGCAATGCGAGTAGCGGGAAAAATCCAGGGGACTTTGGAGTTCACTTGGACCCAAACTCTTACACACTTTTTGAAGGGGACACCTATAACGTAGAGGACCCATTAAATCGAGCCATTCTCCTCCCTACAACTATCACAATCCAAAACATTAACTTAAACGGAGCGGGCAGTGAAATTATATTCAGCTCCCCACATGGCGGAACCGCACAAAACGGAACTTTGGAATTCTACTCTGAACCCGTAGACAAAATCACACTTATCACTATCACCTCTCTTGGAAATGTCACTTACTAAAAAAACGAACACAGCTTTTACATTAATTGAGGTTTTACTCGCCGTATTTATTTTTACAATTTTCTCCACAGGAGTGGTTTACGTATCAATTGATACAATTGATCGCGATGCCAAAGTGGAGCTCCAGAATGAATCTTTGAGATATGCACAGGAGGGCTTGGAAGCAACCAGAGCTATTCGTTCCGAAGATTATTGGGATTTGGTAACGGGAGAATACGGGCTAAATTTTACAAGCGATACTTGGAGTTTTGTGGCCAGCCCGGAAACCATTGATGATTTCTATCAACGCACTATAACCATTGAAGACGTTCAAAGAGACCCTGAGGGAAACATTTCCGAAATTGGAACTCTCGACCCAAATACAAAAAAAATCATTTCCAAAGTTACTTGGGATTGGAAAGGCCTTATCCCCAAAACCGTGGAACTAGAAACTTATCTCAGCAATTGGACAGGAGATGACTGGATTAAAACCACCTGTACGGAATGGACGGCTGGAACTTTTAGCACAACTCAAACCATAGAAACTGCAGACCCACCAGCTGGCGACTGTGCACTCATGCTTGAAGTTGTAGAAGGCCCGGGAGATTTCTTTACCTCGGCCGATGTAGGATCCCATGGAAACGATGTTGCAATAGATGGGACCTGGGCCTACATGGCAGCCACTCACATGCACGAGGGCTTTTTTACTGTGGATATATCGGACATTAATAACCCCGAAGTAGCTGAGGATGTGGATATTGGAGGTAAAGGACGCAGTGTCCTAAAAGTCGGCAATTATGCATATCTTGGCGTGGAAAATGGAAGTAAAGGTCTTGCCATTGTAGACGTGTCCGACCCAAACGAACCGGACCTAACCAGTACCTTTGGTATAGGTGGCTACGGCAACCGAATGGATATGTCCGGAAATTATCTTTTTGCAGGAGTCAACAGTAATACAAGTAGCCTTAAAATTGTAAATGTTAGTAACCCTGCCTCGCCTGCTACAACCGCAACAATGAGCCTTGGAACCTATGTAAACGTAGTAAAAATAAGTGGAAACTATGCCTACTTGGGAACAAGTAACGCAAGTGGTGGATTCAAAGTTGTGGACATAACAAATCCTGCGAGTCCCAGCTTAGTTTACACATTAAACGTTGATAGTTCTGTGAATGGAATCGATATCATTGGAAGCTATGCCTACATTGGAACCGGAAACAATTTAAAAATAGTGAGCATCGCAGACCCACTATTCCCAGCCGTTATAGGCACATTTCCTGCGGGAGCAAAAGTACAAGACGTTTCAGTAGACAGTGATTATGCCTACGTGGCCTTAGACCAAAATAATCCGGGAATGGCCGCCATAAATATTACGGAAAGCCCAAGTATGAGCTTCGCCTACGCCCGTGACATTGAAGGGAAAGCAAGCTCAGTTGAAAGCGATGGGACCAACGTATTTTTTACTATTGATGTGGCAAACATGGGACTCGTGATAATAGACGTTGGAACGGGCAGTTTGGCTACAATAGGAAATTACATCAGCTCTATCCTGGATGCAGGTAGTGAGGACGTAAGATATAATTATTTTGACGCAGAAGTTGAATTAGCCGCGGGCGGTTCAGCTATATTTCAAATAAGAACCGCATCCACAGAAGGAGGCTTAAGTAGCGCAACTTGGGTTGGGCCAAATGGAACTCCAGACACATATTACCACGCCGAACCAATAGCCATCACATTGGCACCCTCGGCAAGCGGAAAACGTTATTTGCAAGTTAAAGTTTACCTTGGCTCGGATGGCGTGAACTCAACGCAAGTGGAAAGCATCACTGTTAATTACACACCTTGATAATGCAAACCTCCTTTAAAAAACCAGCAACCACTCTAATCGAAATTATTTTATATTTTGCAATTCTTGCAATATTTTTGGCGGTGGCAATGAGTTTTGCTCTCCAAATATCCAACATAAGCACCCTTTCCGGGAACATGCATGAATTGGAATACAGCGCAGGAGAACTTGCAAACCAACTCACGGAATCTATTCAAAAAGCAGATAGCGTAAATACCGGAGGAAGCATATTTGATAACCCCAGTGGTGTGCTCTCACTCAATATGGATGATGCGGGTGTTTCTCCTACAGTTTTTTCACTCAGCGGAGGAGACATTTATTTTAAAGAAGGCCTCGGAGAATCGCTTAAACTTAACACCCCATTTGTCACAATAACCGAACTCACTTTTCATCACATCACAAGTTATAAAAATCCGGACCAAATCAGCGTGGATGCAATATTTAAAACGGTAAATTCTGACCTGGCAAATTTGGATCATCAAATCCCGGTCCACATCACAATATCTTTAAGATCTTTTTAGACTTTCTTTATGCAAAATCGCAAAGCCAGCATCGCACTTATGAGCATACTAATAATTTCCGCTTTTACATTATTTTTGGTACTTACCATGTCCGAAATAAACGTAACAAGATCGTACAATTATCTAAACACATCCACACAAAATGAATCGCTTTATGGGGCGGAGGGATGCCTGGAGGAAGCCATTATCCGCTTGGAACAAGATCCCACCTTTGCATCGGAAACCATAACTTATGACACGAATAAAATCTGCGAAGTAACGGCAACCGGAACAAATCCTATCACGGTTAACGTAGAAATGAGCTATGATAATTATACGGAAAATTATATCGCCGAACTTGGAATTATTGAAGACGGAGAAGCTCACAACATCCACTTAAATTCTTGGGAAGAATTATGATCAATCCTTTTCTACATATAGGAGTCGGCGTTGAATTCCACGACCAATGGGTCCAAATTGTTGAACTGCGCAAACGCGGGAAAACCATAAGTTTGGAAGCTTTTGAACGCATGCCGGTTCCACTTGGACTAATAGAAAACGGAGAGATTAAAGATCCGGAAGCGCTTAAAACCGTTCTAAACCAGACTTTTGAAAATGCCAACCCGAGAGCAATTTCACGCAAACATATTGCCGTGATACTCCCCTCAAGGGCCGTATTTATACACATTTTTAAGCTCCCAACAAAATTGAGTCCAAAAGACGTGCATCAAGCCATTAGTTATGAGGCGGAAAACATTGTCCCTTTTGCTTTGGAAGATTTGTATTGGGATTATAGGATCCTAGACAAAGAAGATTCCACCAAAGAACATGCATCACAATACGTTCTCTTCGCCGGTGTACAAAAGATTTTAGCGGACGGATATGCATCTCTACTCGAATCCATGGGCATCCACTCCGAACTCTTTGGAATTTCCATAGATGCTTTACTACAAATAATTACGCCTGATTTGGAAGATAATGGCAACAATGCGGCTATTTCATTCGGCCCACTTTCCACACAAATCTGCTTCATGGAAGGGAAAAAGCTAAGAAGCTTTTTTAGCTCCAATGATGGTTATGAAAAATTCATGCACAGCTTGCAAGAAGAACACCAATGTTCGGAAGAAGATTTTAGAAAAAAGTGGGAAGAAAATGCCTTGGATCAAACTCAACTTAAAGAACTCATAAATTTTATCGAAAGAAATTATGATCATTTGAAAACACTAAGCACAGAAAACAATCCGGAGCCATTAAGTGAACTATTTTTGGCTGGAGAATATGCATCCCTTCCGGTCTTCTATGGGCTCGCAAGAAGTAGCTTCCCAAAAACAAAAATAGTCATTGGTGACCCAAAAAAAAGTTTGGAAGTAGATGGTAAAAAGTTTTCGTCAAAACAGTGCGAAAAAGGTGGGAAAATACCCCTTTCCATTTATTTCACCAATGCAATTGGCATGGCGCTTGCAGTACTTAGGAAAGATTTGTTCACACCATTAAATTTGTTGCCGACCCATATAAAATCCCAACTAAAACAAAGGAGATTGGATGTGCTCGGCTCCGGAATTTCCATTGCATTAACATTAATTGGGATCGTCATAATGGGATTTCTATTTATAAAGCTACAAGATGTTTCTTTTGAACGTTCACGGATGGAAACAAAAATGCACGCCGTTGAAAACACACTATATGGAACCAGGTACCAAGACATCAAACAACTGTTTAGTGCTTTTAATGACCAGCTCACAACATTAAGTGAAATCGAAGCCAGTTTATTTTCACTCCCAACTTTCATTGAAACTATTTATGCCGAGCTACCGCCGGGAATCACCCCAACCACACTTGGATTTAAAGACAACGAACTTCAATTGGAAATGAGCGGTATAGCTCTCACGCGTGAAGATCTTTTGGAACTACAAAAAATTCTTAAAGCAAACAGTGCCATCAAAACTGTGGAATTACCTCTATCAAATTTTGATGAAAAAAATAATATTTCATTTACCGTAACGCTGAGTTTGAACTTTTCTCAACTCCCTCCATATGGAAACTCCACAAAATAAAAACAACATTGTAACTATAGCCAGGCTGTGCCTTGTCCTAAGTTTCGTTAGCACTTTTATTACAGTGGCATTCAGCTATTCTCTATTAAAGGCCCACCTTGATAATGGGCATTTGACCAAATTTCTTTCTAACGCCAGCACAATTCAATCCGATTTCGAGCAAAGCCTAATCATGTACACAGAAAACACAAAATCGGCCATGGAGTTTGTGGACACATTGCAACCGGACAACGAAACTAAATACATTGGCTTTATTTCAAAAGTTGAAGATCTTGGGCAATCATTGGGGATTGATCTAACTTTGGAGTCATTAAGTAGTAGTAAAGGCGCACTCCATTTTTTAGCAACTTTTTATGGTAGCAAAAGTCGCTTAATTGATTTTCTCACAGGCCTGGAAAATCTTCCGTATTACGTAAGAATAGAAAATCTTTCTTATAGCGATCTAAGTATTTATGCAACTGAGAGGGACACCATCCCACCTAATATCGCAATTAATTTTTTGCTCTATGTTAAATAAAATTAACAAACTAATGCTTACCTTTGTGGCAATCTTTTTGCTCTTCCTAATCACAATAGCTAGCTTGGCTTGGTTAAAAATTCACTGGAACGACACGCCACCGAATGGAACCGAAGTGGAAGTTAGCCTTCCGGTTATCCTTTGGGATACCTATTTGGAGTTGTCAAAAAAACCAAAATAATATAGACTTTTTTTGTTATTCTTACCCCACGCCCATGTCTTACTCTTTTAAGAAACGAGGCTTCACACTTATTGAAGTGTTGCTCGTTGTAGTTATCATTGCAATTCTTGCTGGAATTGTAATTATTGCAGTAAATCCAGCCAGACAAATTGCACAAACTAACAACGCACAACGTGACAGCGATGTACGCTCTATTTTGGATGCGGTACACCAATATGCCGTAGATAATCGCGGAGCACTTCCTGCTGCGATTACAGGTGAAGCTTTAATGATTGGCGATGCGAGCATTGATATTTGTACGGACCTAGTCCCAACTTATCTTGCAGAAATGCCATTTGACCCAACTTATGCAACAGGCGCTTACACCGACTGTACTACCTATGACTCAGGTTATACAATTATGGAAGGAGCAGATGGACGTGTAACTGTAGCAGCGCCTACTGCTGAACTTTCTGAAATAATTTCTGTGACTCGTTAGTTCGTTTCGAAAATTCAAAAAAAGACTCCTTTACCGGGGTCTTTTTTGACACTCTGGATGCATGGCTGTAGAATGCCGACCTCTTTAAATATATGGCAAATAATACAATTATTAGTTTCGACGAAGTTACATTTGGCTTCGATGAGAAAAAACCACTTTTAGATGGCGTGAATTTTAACGTACGTGAAGGAGCAAAAATCACATTAATGGGACAAAACGGTGCGGGCAAAAGCACCATTCTAAAACTGATCACCGGTGGCTATGAACCAAAATATGGGCAAGTAAATGTATTCCCCGGATATACAATTGGGACCGCTCACCAAACAATGAGAGCGGAAGATCGCGAAAAAACAGTAGAGGAATTTTTTGCCCAATGTTTTAAAGAAAAAAAATATGATATTGGACGCAGAATTGATGAAATTTTAGAAGTTGTAAATTTAGTGGCCCCACATGATCGCAAAATAAAATCCTTTTCCGGCGGACAACAAGCTCGCCTCTTACTCGCACTTGCATTAATTGAAGACCCGGACCTTTTACTGCTGGATGAGCCAACAAATAATTTGGATCCGGAAGGCATCGCTCACCTAACATATTTTTTACAATGCTCTCCAAAAACTTGCATCGTAATTTCCCATGATGCGGATTTTTTAAACGCATTCACGGAAGGTGTTTTATACTTGGATGTACACACAAGAAAAGTGGAACAATATGTTGGTGATTATTACGATGTTGTTGAACAAATTAAAGCGCGAATCGAAAAAGAAAACATGAAAAATGCACAACTTGAAAAAGAAATAATTCAAAATAAAGAACAATCAAATGTATTTTCACACAAAGGAGGAAAATTACGTTTAGTTGCAAAAAAAATGCGCGATAGAGCAGAAGAATTGGAAGAAGCAATGGTAGATGTTAGAAGAGAAGATAAAGCCATCCGTTCTTTTATAATTCCGGCACAAGAAGACATGATCGGAGAAATACTCCAAATCACTTCTCTCACAACTTACCAAAATCATAAAGAAGTACCCAAAAAGGTAAATATTTCCCTAAAGAAAACTCAGCATTTATTAATTTCTGGCCCAAATGGAATTGGTAAAAGCACGCTACTTGAAGGGCTAGCGGAAGGCACCGCTCCCGGAGCAAAAATTCAGCCAGGTATAAAAGTGGGTTATTATCGCCAAGATTTTTCCAATTTGGATTTTGAAGATACTGTTTTAAATACTCTAAATTCCGCAACCAACAAAAAAACCGAACAAGAAATCCGCTCAATTGCAGCAAGCTTTTTGATCACAGGTGACGTGATACATAGAAAAATCGGCAGTCTTTCCGAAGGACAAAAAGGTTTGGTGGCTTTTGCGAGACTGGTTTTGGAAGAACCGGGTTTACTAATTTTAGACGAGCCAACAAATCACATAAATTTCCGCCATATTCCTGTGATTGCAGAAGCACTGGATAAATATGAAGGAGCTATGGTACTTGTTTCACACGTTTGGGATTTTGTAAGTCAAATCCGCATCGATTACACTCTGGATTTAGAAAAATAATTAGCGACCTTGTTTAGCTCTTTTTGCAGCGCGTTTTTCATCCTTGCTCATTTTAGGAGCCTTTTTTACGTTTGCACGTGCGTTCAATCCTTTTGCCATAAATTGGTGTGGTAATGGTCTAAAAGTTCATTTACATATTAAACAATTTCAAAGAAGAGGAAAATAGAAATTAAACTATCTCATTTTAGCTATAGACAAGCATAAATTAAAGTGTATAGTGGACTTCCAATAGGTTGAGTTTTAAGGTTTTAGAAATAAATTCCTCAAATCACACTTAGAGGACATTTATTTTTTTACCTTCATAATATGAAAGGTATCATCAAAAAGTTAGACGAACGTGGGTTCGGTTTTATCACGTTAGCAGGTCAGAAGGACATCTTCTTCCACGCTAATGACTGTACAAACAGTAACTTCAAGGACATGAAAGAAGGAGACAGCGTTTCTTTTGAAACAGCATCTTCCGACAAAGGTCCTAAAGCAGTTAATGTTGTTCTTGATAACGGAATGGACGATGAGTCCGCTCCAGAATCAGACGAAACAGACGAATCAGAAGCAGCTTAGTTCTAAAAAACTAGTCTAAAAAGAATCCCCGGGATAAAACCTGGGGATTTTTCTTGAACTAAAGCAATTCTTACCTTATATTGTCCCGGCTTAAATCTAAAAATGTTAATTACAAAAGACCTCGCATTCGACGCCCCAACCGGCCAGCTCTTTGAGGGCGTGAATATTTCACTGGATAGCGCCAGCAAAAAACGTGTAGCCATTGTTGGCAGAAACGGCTGTGGAAAATCAACACTCTTAAAGCTTCTTAAAGGAGAACTGGAGCCAAGTAGTGGGTCTGTAAGCTCTTCGCAAGAAATAATTGGGTATCTTGTTCAAGACATATCCTTCCCTAATGAAGAAGATTTGGTCGGCACCTACCTGGAAAGCCATTTGGAAGAAGAATGGATGACCTACCAAATAGATATTGCACTTGCCGAAGTTGGCCTAAATCAAGATTCAACCTTATTGCAACTCAAAAACTTAAGTGGAGGACAACGTGTACGCGTGGCACTTGCAGAATTATTGCTTTCCGAACCAACCATACTGCTTTTAGATGAACCAACGAATCATTTAGATACGGCTAGCATTGACTGGTTAAAAGATTTTGTGCGTAATTTCCGCGGGACTGTGGCTTTTGTCTCACACGATCGCAGTTTTATAAATGCAGTTGCAGATCAAATCTGGGAAATCTCCGCTGAGCACAATATTGAAGTTTACGGTTGCACTTACGATGGATTTTTGCTTGAACGCTATGAACGCTACCAAAAACGCTTAAAACTACATGAGTTCAGCCAGCGTGAAGTAACGGAACTGGAAGAATGGTTGGCCGAAAACGCAAATCACCCAAAATATAAATTTACAGCCACTGTGGCACAAAAAAAGAAAGCATTGGAACGTATGGAGAAAAAAGCTCCACCCGCACCAGTAGCAGACCCTTGCGTGAGAATGAAAGCCTTGGAACAAGGACAAAAAGGAACAGTGCTCAATGCTTTTATAGAAAATAAAACTTACGAAAATCGACAAATCTTAAAAGACATTCGGCTCAAAATTGAACAAGGAGATCGCGTACTTATTGAAGGGCCAAATGGCTCCGGCAAAAGCACATTGCTTAACATTTTAAGTGGAGTCGATACCGCATACATTGGCCAAGTCACCCTACGCGCCAACCTTAAAATCGGCTACCTGGGACAGTTTTCACGCTTAGATCCCGATAAAACCGTGATCGGCGAATTTGGAACAAATACGAGCATTGAATATACCCAAGGACGTAGCACACTCGCCGGCTATCTCTTCCCCGCCGAGTTCATGGATAGCAAAATAAAAACGCTGAGCTACGGGCAAAAACGCCGTTTGGAATTTGCGATTTTGCTAACAAACAAACCTGATCTCTTGCTTTTGGACGAACCAACAAATCATCTCGATTTATTTTTGCGTGAAGATTTGGAACGCTTTCTATTGGAACAAGGCGTTGCAATGTGCATCATTTCTCACGATTCACATTTTGTAAAAAAAATCGGCATCACAAAAATGCTAAAGCTTCAATAATATCTTTTGAGCTTCCACTCAAAAAGTATAGAATAAATACATATGAAGCCGGGAAACAATTACGCATTCATCGACAGTCAAAACCTAAATTTAAGCATTAAAAACTTAGGCTGGAGTTTGGATTTTAAAAAATTTAGAGTTTATTTAACGGAGAAATATCAAGTATCAAAAGCTTTTTTATTTCTTGGCTTTATAGCGGAAAACAGCGACTTATATAAATCTTTGCAAGATTCGGGATTTATTCTGATTTTTAAACCAACTTTAAATTATAAGGATGGCCACACAAAAGGAAATTGTGATGCTGAACTTGTTTTGCAAACCATGATAGAACTGAACAACTACAACAAAGCTGTTCTTGTTACTGGAGATGGCGATTTTCATTGCGTTGTAAAATACCTTATCCAAGAAGGAAAACTGGAAAAATTGCTTATTCCAAACCAAAGAACATATTCGGCCTTATTAAAAAAGTTCCCATCGGAATCCTTGGCCTTTATAAGTGATTTAAAAACGAAATTAAGCTACAAAAAAAAGAAGAGAACCCAGTAAGGACGGAACCTTAGGAGGCGCTCTTCGTGGTGATTACCAAAGGATTCTATTCTACCTTTCCACAAACGTCAATGCATGGCCCTTTTTATCTGCACGGCCGGTACGACCAATGCGATGCACATAATCATCATAACTCTGCGGAATATCAAAATTAATAACATGGCTCACGTTCGGGATATCAAGTCCACGTGCCGCCACATCTGTGGCTACCAAAATTTGAATATAGTTTTCTTTAAACGAATCAAGCGCACGTTGCCTTTGACGTTGCTCCTTGTCTCCATGAATACAAGCAACTTTGAACCCTTCCTCCTCTAAATATTTAGTAAGACGATCAGCTCCACGTTTGGTACGAGTAAAGACTAAAACTTTACTAAAATGTTCTTTGCCAAGTAACTCTTTTAAAATCTGCATTTTATTCTGCCCGGGAGAAACATTTATAACATCTTGATCAACATTCGCCGCAGTATCTCGTTTTTTAACAGACACAGTTAGTGGATTATGCAAAAACGAATGAATTAGATCCTTAACCTCAGGTGGGAGTGTGGCGGAAAAGAACAATGATTGACGTTCTTTAGGCAAAAGCCCCAAGAGGTATCGAATATCTTTAATAAAGCCCATGTCCACCATGCGATCGGCCTCATCCAAAATTACTCGATTAAAACGTCCCAAATTTATAACTTTACGCTCAATAAGATCTTTTAAACGCCCGGGTGTTGATATTACAAAAGTTGGATCCATTTTAAGATTACGAATTTGCCTGCTGATTGGCATCCCACCCACACAAACTACCGCCCAAAGACGAGTGCCTTGCGTAAAATCAACAAATTCATCTTGAATTTGCGTAGCTATTTCACGCGTTGGGACCAAAACAAGCACACGTTCACGAGAATTTTCCAAAGCCTTGTGAATAAGTGGGATCAAAAAGGCTGCGGTTTTCCCCGTCCCGGTATTTGCTATACCAAGCACATCTCGCCCCTCACTGATTGGCAAAATAGTATCATTTTGAATTGGAGTTGGCGTTGTGTAACCCTTTTTTAGAATATTTGCACGTAATTGAGGGTGCACAGGTATATCTTTAAACTCAAAAGACGGCGTAAATGTATCTTCTTCAACAATACCGGTAGCCTTACAGACTAAAAGAGCTGGATTAATACTGGAGCCACCTACTCGAGAAGGACGACGCCCACCTTGTGAACGGCCTCCATGACCTGGCTTTCTATTACTGGAATAATGAGTGAATTTTTTTCTGAACATGAGATTAAAACCCGCAAGGGTGAGATTATAACCCTTAAGGGTTTATTTAATAGAAGCCCACCTTACATTGTTTGCTTTGAAATAGCAAAGGTACATATAAATCAAATTTTGCAATTACAAAAAATCTGCAATCAATTTGACCGTCTCATCATCAAAATAATCATGATGGCCCTTGCCTTTCTGAGTAACAAGTGTGGCATTCTCAAAAATTCCACTTAATCCCTCGCCCATGGCATAAGGTATTGTAAGATCAGCTGTGCCATGCACTATTAAGGTTGGGATGGCAATGGTCTTAGCTTTCAACGCAGTATCAAAATGCTCCGGGATCAAAAGTCCCATCGGCAAAAATGGCACAAATCTGGATGCAATATTTGTGATTGAAGTGTACGGCGCAATTAACACAAGACTACTTCCAAAACCCCTATAAGCCATTTCAGTCGCGACGCCCGTGCCAAGCGAATAACCAACAATCACTACTTGATCATTTGTGGTGCCGTTATCAATTAAATAATCTAAAACGGAATTTGCAGAAGCATAAATATTTTCTTCACTTGGTGCACCACCGCTATCTCCATAACCCGGATACTCCATCATAAAAATGCTAAATCCATACTCATTATATTTTTCTGCCAAATATTGAATCCCATTCAAAGTTTCATTATTCCCATGAAAATACACAATTGTTTTTTTAGGATTTTGGACGGGCGAATAAAAAACCTCAACGTTTTGCCCATATTCATTTTTAAAATTCAAAATTTGAGAACTTTCAGTCTGAATTGGTCCATCATTCTTTGGCGATGGATACAAAATATATTGATAACAAAACCGCGTAAAAAGAATCAGTAGCAATAAAAAAACTGCAATGGCCAAAAATAAATTTTTTATGATTTTCTTCATAGCAATAAATTTATTGAGCTAAATCGTCAACATAGTAATCTGCCAAAAGATTCCAGGCAAAATTTGAATGGATGTTTGCAAAAGTGGTACTGGATTCTTTGCCACAATAATTATAAATATTTTGCTTACCACCGGGATGTTGATCAATATAATTGGTAACATCATAAACCTTACCTTTAACAATCAAATAGCAATCGCTTGCAGTATTATGAGTGGCGACTTCAATTGCTGTTAGACCGGAAGGAACAACTACCGGAGGTTCAACTGGCACGGTAGGGGTAGGTTCAATTACAACCGGATCTACCGGAACATTTGGGGCAGAACTGCCTGGAACTGTATCCACTGTTGCAACAGTATCTGTTGGTTGCAAGTCGGAATAACTCACCGGATTGAAATTAAAAATCGCGAAAATAAAAAGTGCACCAAGCGCTGCGCCAAAGAAAATTATAAAGAATGCTGTGAGTTTTTTCATAAAAATTTGTTAAAAATTAAATTCTTCAGAATGAATGGAGGATTTTTTAACACCTAAATCGGCGAACTGTGTGCGCAGTGAAGCAATCATCATTGGAGGTGCACATACAAAAATATCTTTGTCGTCTAAGCCATTTGAAGTTTTTGCGATAACTTCCGCACTAATACGCCCGGAAACGGCGGAACAAAAAGGCACGATTTCAAATGAATCTTCAAGCGGAGCAACCGAGTTTTTTAGTGTTTCCATTTCTACAAGTTCACTCTCGTCGCGTACACAATAATAAAAATCAATTTTATAAGAATCTTCAGATTTCAAATCTTTCGCCATACTCAAAAATGGAGTTATACCAATCCCACCGGCAATCCAAATTTGATTTTTTGAGGGCGCATTTTTATATATAAAAGACCCATAAGGGCCTTCGATTATTGCTACAGCATCAAGCGAAAGTTGAGAAACATTCGCCGTGTAATCGCCTAAATTTTTTACAATGATTGTTAATGCATTATCCGCAGGATCGGAAGCTATACTAAAAGGATGCACTTCGGAAGAAAATCCTTTACTCAAAAATCTAACGAACACATACTGCCCGGCAAAAAAATCCATCTTTTTGTATTGAGGCACCATTACAACACGGGTAACTCCAGGTGCAATTTGCGTGACTTCTTTTACAATATATTTATAGCTCGGGACAAAAAATCGCCCAAAAACTGCTCTATATAAAAAGGCTACTATTGCAACGGCATAAAAAAACAACATATAAAGCCTCAAAAAAACGTTTGAAGATATATCACTTGGAATTAACCAAATGTGTAACCCGGCTAAGAACAAAGCCACTCCAAAAAACTTATGTGTAATCTTCCAAACATTATACTTTGGCCTAAAATAAATGCTCAAAACAATTAGCAAAATCGTTAATAGTAAAGCCATAGTCCCAACAAAAACAGCAGTGCTACTGCCAAACAAAAATGTAATTCCTGCCGAGTAAGAATTGCCTGCATATTTTGGCAACAAAAACAACGGATGCAAAATCAACAAAATCAGCGCGAGTTGTCCAAAAAAATTGTGGCTACCATACATTTTGTTAAGCCCATCAAAATTTCTTTCAAAAATCTTGAGGCGTGCACTTAGAATCATATTGATTGCAAACATAATTGCTCCAATTAACCCAAGCACTTGGCCAACACTTCCCATGCCAACAGAAAAATCTGTAAATCTATAAGAAAGTGGTGTCATTAAAACCCAAACAAGAGCCGGCAAAAAGCTCAAAAGAAAAATCATAAAAACAGAAAATTTATTCTTCATAAACTTAGAGTTTACGGTCTAATTCTGCTTAGCATCCTTGGGAATGGAATAGTTTCACGAATATGTTCAATCCCACAAAGGAACCTAACCATACGTTCAAGCCCAAGCCCAAAACCGCTGTGAGGGACACTTCCATATTTACGTAAATCCAAATACCACTGATATTCCGGCCCTTGTAAGCCCTCTTTTTCAATTGCTGATTTTAAAGTTTCGTAATCATCCTCGCGTTGTGAGCCACCAATAAGTTCGCCGGAGCCTTCTGTGCCAATCAAATCATCATTCAAAACAAGCTCCGGATTTTCGGGATCACGCTTCATATAAAAAGGCTTGATTGAAGCCGGCCACTTATGAATAAATACAGGCACATCACTGTCTTTTGTAAGTAAAACTTCGTCGTCGTTTCCAAGATCTTCCCCAAAAACAATGTCTGAACCTTTTGCATGGAGTTCCTCTATAGCCTCCATGTAAGTCAATCTCTTGAATGGCGTTTTGATTTTTTCTAACGGAGCCGTATCGCGTTCCAAAATCACAAGCTCTTTTTTACAATTTTTAAGGATATCCTCAACGATGTAAGCCACCATATCTTCTTGAGTGCGAAGATTATCCTCGTGTGTAGCAAAAGCAGCTTCTGCATCCATCATCCAAAATTCTGTTAAATGACGCTTAGTCTTACTTTTCTCGGCACGGAATACCGGACCAAAATCAAACGCTCGCCCAACCGCCATAACCGCGGCCTCCAAATAAAGCTGACCGGATTGAGATAAATAAACAGTCCCTTCGTCAAAATATTCAATCTCAAAAAGAGTTGTTGCGCCTTCACAAGCATTTGGAGTCAAAATCGGAGTATCGATTTTAATAAAGTTGCGTTCATGAAAAAAATTAAACACAGCCATAATCACTCTGTCGCGGATACGTTGGATTGCCCACTGTTTTTTGGACCGGAGCCATAGGTGCCTATTATCAAGCAAAAAATCCGGGCCATGGTCCTTCTTGGAAATTGGATATTCCTCCACCGGGATTTGAATGATTTCTATATCTTTAACCTGAATTTCAAACACATCCTCAAACTTTGGATGCTTTGTAACAATGCCAGTTATTATACAAGAAGTTTCCATTTGAATTTTTTCCGCACTTTCAATAACACTCTCAGTAACTCCCCCACTGGAAACCACACACTGAGTCATACCGGAGCCATCGCGCATTTCCAAAAAATAAATTTTTCCGCTACCACGTTTATTATAAACCCAACCTTTTAAAGTTACGGTTTCACCGTTATGAGAGGCCAAATCCGAAATCAAAACGTACATAATTGATACGGTTAAGAATTTAAAATTTTAATAATACGCATGGGGCAAGCTTTTACCACTTTCTCATTGTCACTCAAATCGCACTCAAAGATTTCTCCCATGTAAACTCGCCCTTTTTTATGCCCACCAACCAAGTCCGATTTACCATCTTGAGGATTAATCATCCAAGTCTGAGGAGCAATGGCAACACAGGCATGGCATCCTATACAATTTTTACGATCATGCGAGAGTTTAATCGTCTTCATTTTGTTCACGAGTTTTAACGATATAAATTTTATCATGCACACGCACTTTTTCCGCGAAAGGAATAGTGACTAGTGCCGGCTTCCCGGAAACTCCCACTTCTTTATCATCAATCACAATTTTTTTAACAATGCCATATTTTACGCCTGTAGTTGGACCGATTATTACGATTTTATCATCTTTTTTAAGCTCATGTGCGAGAACAGAGATTTCTGCAACGCACGGACGTGGAAAATAATGAGACACTTCTCCAATATATACCTTTTCTTCAACTGCATGATTTCCACTATAACCACTAAAATCAGGCAACTCTTTCCCCAAATAATATCCATCACAAAATCCACGATTATAAACTTTTGATAGTCGCTTCATCCAATCCAAAATCTTCTTTTTTGTAAAAGATTTTTCACCGATTGCATCAACTGCTTCCTTATATACATGGACTACGGTATCTACGTACTCGGGCGCGCGAGCGCGCCCTTCAATCTTAAAAACCGATACTCCCGCATCACATAAAAGATCTAAAAATGGAAGTGCACATAAATCTTTTGGACTCATAACATATGAGTTCCAAAGCATCATTTCTTTGCCGGTTTCATCATCAAAAATACGATATTTTTTTCTACATTCTTGCAAACAAGCTCCCCTCTGAGCAGATGTATTATTTTGTAACAAACTCATTTGGCACCGTCCACTTTGCGCAATACAAAGCGCTCCATGTACAAAAACTTCAATCTTAACTAGCTCGCCTTTTGGCCCGCAAAGCTTTTCTTTTTTAATACGCTCACAGATATTCTTTATCATCTTAATATCAACCTCACGCGCAAGCACAATCGTATCTGCAAATTTGGAATAAAACTTAACAGATTCATAATTTGAAATGGAAAGCTGAGTTGACGCATGAACCTCAAGGCCAATCGAATTGGCATATTGAAGAGCCGAAACATCTTGAACAATCGCAGCGTCCACCCCACATTTTTTTGCAGTACTTACTATCTTTTGCATGAGCTTTAAATCATGGTCATACAAAATGGTATTTAACGTTAGATAAGCTTTAATTCCAGCCTTATGGCACTGCTTAACGACCTCCTTTATCTCATCCAAAGTAAAATTATGAGACGATCTGGACCTCATGTTGAGTTGCTCCACACCAAAATAAATACTGTCCGCACCCGCCAAAATCGCAGTGCTTAAAGCTTCAAACGAACCTACCGGAGCTAATATTTGTGGCTTCATTATGCGGATTTTAACAGGAGTTTGGTTGAAATGGAACAAAAGATTCAGGTACTATTACTTTAGAATTAACAAAAAAACATGAAAAAACTCATAACACTTTTAATTGCTTGCTCCCTTGTACTGATTTCTTGCGGTGAACCCAAAGAAGATCCGGTAGATATTGCCGGAGAAATGCAAAATCAAGCAAAATTAACACTTTCTTTGGGCAACACCATATTAAACGGATCAAACGGCAGTTTTTGTTCAGCCGTACTCTGCTTTGATCAAGGCATACCAAATCCGGCAACGCTAAAATACACAACTTACACGAATGGCACACCACTAACTGTAAACTTAAGCGCCACAGACAATACAAAAGTCGAATCAATATTTCTAACTCTAAAAGACGAGGAGTGGAAAACAATACAAAACAACATAACATATAATGCCGATGGCGCCGGCGCCTATACAACAACTGATGCATTTCACCAAACGGGTAATGTAATTTTGAATGTTAAAGTTAAATGGATCGCCGGTGGATATTCAAATGCATATTTCCCACTCGCAATACAATAAATTTATAAAAAAAATCCCCATCCTAGGGATGAGGATTAAGGCACTGAAGTTTCAAAAAACTACTTGCACTTCTTGCAAGACTTCTTTGCAACCTTCTTTACAACCTTTTTAACTGCCTTCTTTACAACTTTTTTAACTGCCTTCTTGGCTGGTTTTTTCTTTGCTGGCATGGAGAGGTAGGTTAAGAATTAAATTCGTACAAAATAATCCTCCCATTTTAGAATCTGAGCAAGAGAAAATTCATTATTTTATTAAAAAAGTGCTATAGTGTCTTTCCATAAACATAAAAACAATGGATTACCCCATATTAAAGCTTAAAAAAGGCAAGGAAGGAAACGTAATTTTTAGACATCCCTGGGTGTTTTCCGGAGCAATAGAGTACATTCCAAACAACCTCCCCCAGGGGTCCCTGGTTTACGTGCAAGATAGCCAAGAAAATATAATTGGCACAGGAACTTTTTCAAAGTATTCCTCAATCGCAATTCGCATATTTGATTTTAAAAAAGCGGAAATAAATGAAAAATGGATTGCTGAAAAATTACGTACCGCATTACAAAAAAGAAAATTACTCGGCTATGGCAAAGGAACCTCCACCTCAGGTTATCGCCTGGTTTTTGGCGAAGCGGATGAATTGCCCGGATTGGTAGTGGATGTTTACGCAACTCAAATAGTCATACAAATTTCGACCGCAGGCATGGACGCACTCAGAGAAGACGTTGTGGAAGCTTTAAAAAAACTACTCAATCCAAAAGCAATTGTGGAACGCAGTGATATGCAGGTACGCCAAGAAGAGCATTTGCCAGAAATAAAAGAGCTACTTTATGGCAAAGTAACAGGCAAAAATGGCGCAGAATTCAAAGAAAACGGGCTAACTTTTTATGCAGACGTACTTGAAGGGCAAAAAACAGGCTTTTTCTTAGATCAAAAAGACCTAAGACTAAAAATTGAGGAACTGGCTAAAGATAAAGAAGTAATAGATATATTCTCTTATACCGGCTCAGCCGGCATTTATGCATTAAGAGGAAAAGCAAAAAAAGTAAGCTTTGTAGACTCATCACGCCTGGCACTCGATTTTTGTGAAAAACATGTAAAAAAGAACTTTAAAAACGCAAAGTTTGAGACTATTGAAGAAGATGCTTTTCAGTTCACCAGCACGGCGAAGTCAGATTCTTACGATATGGTGCTCCTGGACCCACCCGCCCTTATAAAATCACGCGCAAGCATGGAAAACGGCAAAAAAGCCTATCATTTCTTAAACCGCGCAGGCATTAGAATGGTAAAAGACGGTGGGATTTTTGTAACTTCAAGCTGTTCCCACTTTTTATCGGAAGATGATTTTATGTTCCTATTAAGACGTGCAGAAGTACAGGCCGGCACAACTTTACACATGCTTTATTCAATAAAACAAAGTCCTGATCACCCGCTCTCAATCAACTTTCCGGAATCCAAATACCTTAAAAGCTTTGTGTTCTTAGTCGAAAAACACTAGAATACAGCAGAACAAAGTCACTTTTAATTAAAATTTAACCCAAACTCGCATGAAAAGACTCTTATCCATCTTAGGACTGCTAGGCCTCTCCGCAGGCTTCTTAGCCAGCCCAATCTCAGCACTAGCAATAACGGACCCAACGTATGACGGCCCCGCAGACACAAATTACTATGCGGATATTGTCGTAAATTACAATGGAATAATGAAAACTGAAGACACAACTGACGCATCTGACGTGGGGATAAAAGACGTAGAAATTGGAGCAGACGTGGATAATGCATTCTACATAGGCTTCGATGAAAAATTTGATGGATTCATTATGGGCTTTGAAAGTGGCGAAGGCTCTGATGGTGGAGCTTATCGAATAGATTATTACAATGGATCAACCTGGAGCGCATTAGTGGCAGAATCAGCTTCCGGAATACCAGGCACCTCAAATGCATTCACAAAAGAATGGGATAGACCTTCAGACTGGGCTAAAACAACCATTCCCAGCGTAAGAATGGAAAGTGGCAGTACAAGCACAACAGATTCGCTTTACTTTGTAAAAATTGTAATCACAGACAGATATTTAGATACAATCAAAGCCTCCCGCATCGGTCTAAAGGTGTACAACCTAGAACTTACCCTCCAAGACGAACTTGGAAATGCAATAACAAGCCACATGGAGAACACTTTCACAAGTTTATACGACGCTCATTACTACATCCACGAAGACGCGGGGAACGGATTATACAAATATGGTTTCTTCACAACAGACAGCGCGACTGAAAGATTATATTCTTTAGAGCAAAATGCAGATGGATTCGTATCTGTTGACGCAGATTTATATCTCTCAAAGGTCACGGAAGAAAAACTTGTAACTATGCATTATGCACATAAAATAAGCGCAAAAGACTCAGCCACAAGTAGTGATGTTACTTTAACTTCACTTACAGGCGGAACTGCAAACACATCCTGTACAATTTCTGGAGGAGATGCCTACTGTGCAATCCCGGAAGATGAAGACAACTCAAGTGCAACTGCCTACGCGAGTGGATACGATTCAGAAACTTTCACTCTACCAAATAGAACTGCAAATACTGATGACCAAGCGCTCACCACGTTAGGAATGGATGCCAGCGGAGCAACCCCACCACCCACAACCGACGACCCAGACCTAACGGTTAACGACATCTATCTAACAGGCGATGCCCTGGAAATAGACGTTGGCAACCAAGGTGAAGGAAACGTGCTAAGCAGTGACAGCAGTGTATGGATTTATGCCTACATAGATGGGAATTTGGAATATTCCGATTCCTACAGCTACACCTACTTTGAAGCACATGAGGGCCATGTCTTCACTATCCTTGATGGCACCTTTGACGAATCCGGCGAAACTTACGAAGTTGAAGTTTGTATAGATGCCACAGACACAGTTGATGAAACTGACGAAGGCGATAACTGCAGAACAGAGAACCTAACTACAAGCGGTACCAGCACAAGCGATCAGCCTGATCTTGAGACAAATGACGTATACATTGACTCGGACACGGGTGACGTAATGATAGCGGTGGAAAACACCGGAAGCGAAGATGTAGACAACGGAGAAATAGTTTGGATTTACGCCTATGTTGACGGCGATAAAGAGTGGTCAAGAAGCTCAACCCAAAGCTCTTCCTCTAACACTTGGCTCGATTTGGACGAAGAGGAAACTTACAACATCGGAGATCTTGATGATCTTATAGAAGGGCATGGAAGCACTTATGAAATTGAAGTCTGCACCGACGCAACAGACACGGTTGACGAAGAGAGCGAAAGCAATAACTGTATGACTGTGGATGAAGATTCAATAGAAGAAAAATCACCATCTGTGAGCCCTGACGATGTAGACCTTGAAACAACAGACATATACCTAGACGAAGACAATGGGGACGTAATGGTAACTGTAGAGAACACAGGAGGTGATGATGTAGACAGCGGAGAAATAGTTTGGATTTACGCTTATGTGGATGGAGACAAAGAATGGTCAAAAAGCGCAACACAGAGCTCTTCTACAACAAACTGGTTGGATGAAGGCGAAGAAGATACTTATAACGTAGGTGATCTTGATGACCTTATAGATGGTCACGGAAGTACTTATGAAATTGAGATTTGCGTTGATGCCACGGAAACAGTTGATGGCGAAGAAAGCGAAAGCAACAACTGTATGACAGTAGACGAAGACTCCATAGAAGAAGAAACCGATTCAGAATCTTGTGGAAATTTCTACGACATTAATGGCCACTGGGCAGAAGATTACATCTGTGATTTGTTTGATCGAGATGTAGTAAGCGGTAAAACTAGCACAACCTACTCCCCTAACGGCTACGTAACTCGTGCAGAATTCTTGAAGATGGTACTTTTGAACGCAGATATCGATCCTTATGCCGTAACAAGTGTTCATTATGATGACGTAGATTCCCATGATTGGTTCTACGATTATGTGACCTACGCAACAACGGAAGATTATGTTGAAGGTTATGACGATGGAGATTTTAAGCCAAATAATTACGTTACACGTGCGGAAGCAGTCACCATTTTAATGCGCGTTGCAGAAGAAACACTTTATAGCTTTGACGAAAGCGATATCGACTTTTGGGATGTAGATAAATACGATTGGTTTGCATACGCAGTAATTCTTGCGGATGACTACAACATCGTTGACGGCTACAGCGACAGCTCTTTCCGCCCATACGATTACATTGATAGAGGTGCAGCTGCAAAAATCGTAAGCCTCGCCTACGACGAATTCTACGCAGACTAGTTTAAATCAACTCTAAATTAAAAAAGAGAGGGGCTAAATGCTTCTCTCTTTTTTTAACCGGCAACTGCCTCACTGACCGGGACATTTCCCCAATCGATTCGATCTCGTCCAGCATCTTTTGCACGATATAAACCTTCATCTGCTACCTTAATCAATTCTCCAATTTGTGCGAGATTTGATGCCTTACCTATATTAGCTCCACATGAAAAAGTAATGCCAACTTCGAAAGAAGGCTCGTCTCCATATTGCAATACCTCTTTGTACTCACGCACTTCACTAAACATCTGCATAACGATTTGATTTAAATCAGAAATAGTGAAGTTATCTGTGAGCGTAAATTCAGCAAGAAATTCTTCACCGCCCCATCTACAAAAAATTCCATTAGTACCAATACATTTTCGCAATATAGAAGCAAATGCTTTAAGAATTTTATCCCCGAAAGGATGCCCATGAGTATCATTGAATTTTTTAAAATGATCGATATCGAACATAAGAACAACATGTTGAGAGTTAGGATGTTGAGGGAGCTTCAACGATACCGCTCTGTCAAAACCACAACGGGTCAAGGAATTAGTTCCAACCTCGAAATCGGACTGACGTCGCAAATCAGCCATCGTCTCTTTAACTTGTACCTTAACTGCATCAGTACCGTCTTTTAAGTCTCCACTAACTACTTCCCTCAAAAGTCCCCTGTAAGAATACTCCATAAATAAACTTTTGAGTTTGTCACGAAATTTATTTATTACAAAAAGTTTAGCAATTTGACCTTTAACCAAAGTTGCAAATGGCATCCTATCTAAATCAGCTCTAATCTCATCATTAGTTTTGTTCTCATCTTTAGCTCTAGAATCCAAGATTTCAGCAAAAGCTTGGCGAAATGTTATAATAAGCTCTTGCATTATATTTGTACCTTTTTCTCCAAAGGGCAGAATCAAATCAGCATCTTGGATCTGTTTCAATACAGCATCACGCAAAACAACAAACTTTGTATTATTAGGATTGTTTGCATCAATAAGACTTTCTGCACTTGCAAGCCCCTCCATATCAAAACTGAACCCATCAACAAGTTTATCATAAGCATCTGGCTCAATCTGTTCTGGACTTTTGTTCTCAATATCAGCCATAATAACCTCAAAAGGAATAAAACATCTGGAACTATACATTAATTTTTAAATTAGTCAAGCCCCCACCCCACAAGATAATGCAAAAATCAATAAAACGCATACTACTAATCACCTTAAGCATATCTGCAGTACTTGCAATAAGTTTCTTTGCTTATAAGTTTTGGCAAATCGAATCCTTAAAAAGCCCAGTTGCACCAAAATCAATCTCGTTTGAGGAGCTAACCACAAAAACAAACGCCTTACCCGCAAGCCTCAACGTAGAAATGCCATTTTACACACAAGCACCTTTCTCCAATTGGGATTATCCTTGGCAAGAATCTTGTGAGGAAGCCAGTGTATTGCTTGTAGCAAATCTTTATAATAATTTGAATCTGGACAGAACGGCCTTTAACGATGAGCTTTTACGCTTAGTTGAATGGGAAAAATCTTATTTTGGATCCTATGAACACACAACCGTTGCCCAAACCGCAGAAATATTAAAAATCAATTACAACTTAGATACCAGTATCCACGAAAATCCAAGTTTCACAGACTTACAAACAATCCTCTCAAACGGCCATTTGATCATTGCGCCATTTGCAGGAAAATTGCTTTTCAACCCAAACTTTAAAAATGGCGGGCCAAACTATCACATGCTTGTAATAAAGGGTTACGATTCCAAAAAAATGCAAATAGTTACTCACGATGTTGGCACTCGCAACGGAGAAAATTATGTTTACGATTGGACGATAATTGAAAATGCCCTGCACGATTGGAACGACACAGACATGACACTTGGGGAAAAACTTTTTATTGAAGTGATTCCACAACAATGATTTTGTCTAAAACAAATCGCAAAATAGCGTGGTCAACTTTTGTGCAATTATTTGGCAAAGGCATACAAATTTTTTGCGGAATTCTTGCTGTAAAAATAATCACGAATGCGCTTGGCACGGAAAACTATGGAATTTATGGCAAGATTTCTGAGTTTGCTTTATTTTTCTCCGTCGCGGGAAATTTAGGAATTTTTGGAAACACAGTTCGCAAAATGTCTGCCTCCCCAAAAGACGGCTCAATTTTTATAAATGCCTTGTTTCTAAGGTTTGGAACGGCACTTTTGTTTTTTGGAGCAGGCCTTATTTTTGCGCTTATAGCGATCAAAGATCCTATGTTTTTGTGGGGAACGATAATTTTTATGGCAAGTCTCTTGCTTGATTACATCGTTTCTATTTGCGACTCCGCCATGCAGGCAAATTACATAATGGGACGCGCCACAATAGCCCTCACACTGGGAAGATTCCTGAACGTTGGAACGGTTTTTTTAATCAGCTACTCTGGAATACACGTCGCACCACTTTATTTTTTGGGACCACTATTCGGTTCGATTTTAAGCATGGCACTCAGCCTTTATTTTGTTATGCAAAAAATCCGCCCGGTATTCAAACTAAACTGGCAAATGCAAAAAGAACTACTCATCTCTTCCCTACCATTTGGAATCATCAACATAATCAACAATCTGTATTTTAGATTTTTACCAAGCGCGATAATCGCAAAAATTTTAACGGACCAGGCTTTTGGTTCTTACGAAATAAGTATGAGAATAGCCGGCACGGTTAGCATTTTCTCAACAGTCTTAATGTTCTCCGCCCTCCCCGCTTTAAGGCTTGCAATTGTGAAAAATGATCTTAAAGAGACAAAACAAATCTTCAAGAATGCAAAAAAAACTTTATTCATTTTTGGCCTACTCGCAATTATTTGTGGCTCAATTTTAGCGCCATTTGCAATACAAATCGTAAGCAACAAAACCTTTTTGATTGATGGTTTTGAATTCTTACTTCCGCTGTTACTTGTGCTCGCAGTTGTATCTTATTTTTACGATCTTGCCTTTATTACACTTTTTGCAATGAACAAAGATTTATGGTGGCTAAAACGAGAACTTTTTGCCCTCGCAATAAGTGCAGTAATAATCCTTGCAACAATCAATTTTGACGCTATAAGCGCAAACATTTTGTCTGTACAAACAAAAGTATTTCTAGTAATCATATCTGCGATATTGGCAGAAGGATTTATGGCCTTTGCCGGAATGAGAAAAATCGCAAAAACCAAATCACTAATCGGGGTGTAGCGCAGTTGGCTAGCGCGCTTGCATGGGGTGCAAGAGGTCGTGGGTTCAAGTCCCATCACTCCGACCATACTCTGAACAGGACAAAGTCCTAGTTCAGAGGTTCTTCTAGATCCGAGACACATTATTTACACCTTCCTAAGTGCCTCCGCAGATTTTTTGAGCATCCTTTTTTCCGCAAAATTCAAAGGAACTTCAAGAATGCTGGCAATACCACTGCTATCGAGCACACAAGGCACGGAAAGTGCAACGCCCTTAAGCCCGTACTCGCCTTTTAACGGAACTGAAAGTGGCAAAACCACTCGTGAATTTTGGAAAATATGCACCATGATTTCTTTAATAACCGTGCCGATTGAGTAACAAGTGAATCCAAGATCGTGGATGATTTTATACGCGGCATTTTTAGTCTCCTTGTAACACTCATCCGCAACTTTTTTATTAAAACCTTTAGTGGCAACAAGTGGCTTGCCGGCAACATTTGCGCTACTCCAAACAGGAAAAGATGTATCCCCATGTTCGCCCAAAATAAACGCTTCCACACTCTTTGGACTCAAACAAAGTTTTTCGCCAATATGAAACCTAAACCTTGCAGTATCCAGCATAGTTCCGGTACCAAAAACTCGCCCTGCCGGAAATCCGGAAAGCCTCGATGCTTCCTGCGTTAAAACATCAACCGGATTTGTAACAATTAACAAAATGGCTCTCGGAGCAACTTTTGCAATCTTTGGAATAATATCCCTAAAAAGTGCACGATTTTTTGTAATCAAATCTGTGCGAGTCTCACCCTCTTGTTGGCGAACACCAGCCGTAACAACTATTAAATGCGACCCTTTGCATGCATTAAAATCGTTAGTGGCAGTAACTTTTGTCGCATTAAAAAACGCCATGGAATGTTCCAAATCAAGCACCAATCCTTCCGCTTTTTCTTTGTTTCTATCCATCATCACAAGCTCGGTTGGAGTGCCATCAATAAGCATCGCATAGCCGGCGGTTGCGCCAACATTTCCGCACCCGATAATAGACACCTTAAATTGCGTCTTAAAAGCAGGAAGTGTACATTCTTTTGGCATAAGCATGGAATTAATTTACTAACACTTTATCACTTGGCGACAAAAATAAAAATCGGACTTATTTCACTGGGATGTCCAAAAAATCTCGCGGACTTGGAGGGCATTGTGGCGAGCCTTGGAAAGGTTGAAATTGTAGACATTAAAAACGCAAACGTAATTTTTTTAAACACATGTGGATTTTTAAAAACTGCGCGTGATGAAGTCTTTGAAAACATCAACCAATTAAAAAACAAAAAACTGATTGTTACAGGCTGCCTTGCAGGACAATTTACAGGAGACGATTTTACAAAATTCAAAAACGTATATGCATTTGTTAGCGAAGGATTTTACCAAAATATTAAAGAAATTTTTAATCAAGTTGCTAAAGGCAAAAAAATCTACGCAGTAACAAAAGAACCAACAAAATTCCAAACGCAACATGGCAAAACAATCCTAACAAATGGCGCTTATTCGTACATAAAAATCGCGGAAGGATGCAACCGAATGTGCAGTTATTGTTTGATCCCAAACTTAAAAGGCGATTACCGCAGTCGCGAGATGAAAGACATTTTGGATGAAGCAAAATCATTAGTTTTAAACGGAGTAAAAGAACTCATTTTGGTTGCACAAGATTGCGGACTTTATGGAATTGATTTATATAAAAAGAAAAGTCTCGCCACATTGCTTAAAAAGCTCACAAAAATCAAAGGTGATTTTTGGATCCGCGTGCTTTACATCTATCCCGAAACCGTCGATAAAGAACTACTTGCCGTAATTGGCGAATCAAAAAAAATCTGCAAATATTTGGATATCCCACTTCAACACGGCGATGCAAAAATTTTAAAAGCAATGAACCGCCCGAATGACACGGAAAAAGTTTTAAAACGCATCAAAGAAATTCGCACAAAAATTCCAGGAATCACGTTGCGCACAAGCCTAATTACCGGCTTTCCCGGTGAAACAAAAAGTGCTTTCAAAAATCTGCAAAAATTCGTAAAAAAAATAGATTTTGATCACGCCGGTGTTTTTGAATACTCGCGTGAAAAGGGCACAAAATCCTACGAATTAAAAGGTCAAATCCCCGCAAAAACCAAGTCAACGCGTCGCAAAGAAATCATGTTAATTCAACAAAAAATTTCTTCGCAAAAATTGGCAAAATTTATTGGAAAAACTCTCAACGTACTCATTGAATCTTACGATCCAAAAAACAAAATCTACATGGGCCGAAGCGAAGGCTTTGCTCCGGAAATTGATGGAACGATTTTTGTAAAAAGTAGCATGCTCCTTACCTTGCCATGTTTTAAACAAGTCAAAATCACCAGTGCAAGCGAGTACGATTTATTTGGCATTCCAAGCTAAATGCCAATTCCCCTGCTTTTGTTCCCACAGTGGCTGTAATACAACCCCATCTGCCTTTAACGGATCTTCCATTGCAAACAGCGCACGTCCAATCATGTGCGAATACATTTCTCTTATACGTTTCCCATAGCCACCATTAGAAAGTTTTTCTCCTGCCTTAACTTGAAGACCGGAAAGCGGATCCACTAAATCATTCGCCAACCTCACCATATTACCATTCGCACTTTTTTTACTTCCCATATCTATGGCATGAGCCACCCAATGCGAACTTAAATCCAAGGTAGCGGGCAATGGCGATTTGCCTCTTAAAAACCCTAGACTTTGCAATGGTGTACGCAACGCACCGGTAACCCTAATCGCCGAAATATTTGGCAAATCGGGAAAGTTTTTATCCATAATCCCATACGCGGTCTTATCACCATTAAATATATCGATTTGATGATTTACAAGCATCACAAGCGTCCCCATGATTTTTTCCATTTCTTTACTGATGAACATATTGTCAGGATTATTTTCCAGCCCAGCGGACTTCCCAATTTGTTCACAAAAATAAGGCTTTTTAGGATCATCAGCGGAGAGGCGTATCACTTCCCCTTTTTTGATTTGATCGGCCATATATCCTTTTTGTTTTTCCTGTGCCAAACTTAACATATTATTCCCATCCGGATTTTTGCGTACCTCTCTATCAATCTGGCTGGTTGTCATACGTTCAAACTTAGCTTCCAGTTCCTCACCAAGCATGTCCTTAAACCTCCCTCTTAGAAGGGCCGTCTGTTGTGGCATAAGATATCTTCTCAAATCATCTATTTCGTTTGGAGTGTAATCCATGATTCCACCGCTCTCCCTACTTTTTATACGTTTTTTCAAATCAGCATATATGAGATCCAATTTTATTCTTCCTTGCTCAAGAGTTTGCTCATAAATATATTTTGCATCAACTGCATCGCCAGATTCATGGTTTTTTGTTTTTGTTTCAGTTTCAGGCTCAGAGCTAGAAGCCCCGCTTGAAAAGGGTAAGCTCGCCATAGCACCAACCGCCAATAGACCTCTTAATAAATCTCTACGGCTCAATGCCTGCGCAGTATGATCAACATCAGGGCCGGTTTCATACATATGCTTTCGCCTTAAAGCCACATCAGCCCCAGCCATGACCGTAGCCACCGTAGTCAAAAGACCGGTTAATTTCCTAAACAAACCACGCCTATCGGGAGCATCATCCTCAACAGGCCCATTTTCTTTTACCTCATCTGCCTTAGGCTCAGCCACAAAACCGGACTTATCTCTATTGAAACCTTCCACTATAGTTTCTTCATCTCGGATTATCAAACCCATAGCAATTGCCTTTTGCACATACATAAACACATCCGCACCAACCCCGGTACTTAATTTTTTATTTATTTGCATACCAAACGAATAAGCTACCAATCCAATACAAACATCAGCACCATATTGAGGCTCCCCAATCAATTTTTTGATATCTTCATCGCTCAGCGCAATAAACCTTGCTAAACACTTCTTCATTCTATCTGCACCTGCATTGTAAGCTGTGATTGTCACAAGATCATCAAAAGTTCCGCTCGGCAAAGAAGGATCCAGTTTTTTAATTCTTTCTTCCAATTCCAAAATAGGATTTTTTAAACCTTCTTTAATGCTCCTGTAATATGCGCAAAACAGTTCCGTACTTACAAAACGATTAGGCCACGACTCCTCATAAGTCCCTATAAGTCCATTTCTTAAGTTCTTTCCAAATCCAGGATGGGCTGCTATATATTTTTTTCCGTCTATAAATGCACTGTTCGTAATTTGATATATCCCCTTCGCTTCGGCTTCAGATTCTGCCTCTTTTCTAAACATGCTTTCGTTAGCGGGGATACCAAGGACTATTGCACGCGGAACGTCATATGCCGTAGCGATTTCTACAATTGCGTCATAAAGTCTTTTTTCCTTGCCGTCAAAATAGATCGGCTTCTTCGAACCACTTGATACCATCTCATCCAAACGATTCAATACAATTTCGTCTATCGTCAAACCTGGATTTTCATCAGCTTCTTTATCAGAAGGGCCCGTAGTAGCAACAAAGGGATAACCCAAATCCTTATAATTCTCTGGAATCACAATTTCCCCGTCCTTGTGGCAACGCTGGCGATTTTTATTGTGCCAATCCTGCGTTTCTCTTTCATTACCAAGCCTTAGCGCACGTAGCTTTCGCTCCAATTCTGTGATTTTTGAGTTCAAAGCAGACCTCTCTCTTTTACCTTTCAACCGAGATAGTAACCTTCTATTTTGCAAGATTTCACCCGCCAAAAGTTTTGCCTTCGCACGATTATCTTTAAGCTTCTGAGAAAACTCTACCTGCAAAAGCAGTTCTCCATATTTATCAAAGTAAAAAGCATAGTCCCCCTTAGTCTCAAAAATTTTCCGGAAAAGCTCTATAAATCTTGATTGTATCCCGCCGGTTTCAAGTTCATGCGTATACTTTCCCCTACTAATTATTGCACCAACCTCACTATAAACAGGAGCAGATCGTACTGGTTCTTTTGATTCTGTATCCTCTTCTTGATCGTTTACTACATCAACTCCCGCTGGAACATCCACATCTCCTTCTTTATCGGCAGTATCATCAGGTATTATTCTTTTCATAGTTGCAGATACCACTGCTGAGACAGCGAAAACATCTCCGGCAACTCCACCTAAAATTAAATCAGAGGCAGTAGCTTCAACCTTACTCCTCAAATTACCCGCCAAATCTACAGGAGCCTCAACCGGATTTTTTTCTTCAGGTGCAATTGAATCGCTCATATCTTTAAAAAAACATTAGACCATAATAACATTATCTATAGTTTTTGTCCATCCTGTTCAACCTGTTTGTTTGTTTAACAAATAAGACTTTGGCATAATGTCCGCGCCTTCACACAAAATCGGGGTGTAGCGCAGTTGGCTAGCGCGCGGCGTTCGGAACGCCGAGGTCGTGGGTTCAAGTCCCACCACTCCGACCATTGACATAATACCAGAAAAATGTTATTATTCACTGATTTCTAGATTTATATTTATGCCAAATCAAAAAAACCCACATACACTACAAGAACTACTGGACGCCCTAACCCAAGACGGAGGTATTAAGCATAATGACTTACTTACTACAGCTGTAGGTAAAGATGACGTCGTGGGTGGTCAAGTTGACAGTGTAGCGAAAGCGGTAAAGTTTAGACTAGAAGTCCATTACGACGAGCTCGGTCCCCAATTGGGCTCACTTGATCCTAAAAATATATCTACTTTCTTTGCAGAGTTTGACAGCACCCAATTTCAAGACAAGTATTCACCCTTAACAGATGCGAAAGTAAAAGTTGCTGAAGGTTCAAGGGAGTTAGCTCGACTTATAGGTATGAGCCCAAGCATGAGAATCGAAGCCATTCAGCACAGATTAGATCTACTTATTCAAGCAGCTGAACCTGCTTTAACTTCTTCTGAAGCGAACGTGCGTGCTAATGCAGAAACTTTTGTAGACCTCATACGAAAGATAAAAGAAAATTTGGAGTAAGTTCTAACACCTCCGGCTCTTTAGTAAAACCAGTAGCAGGATTAACAGATTAGAATCGTGAATTTCGCAGTTCCTCCACGAACGTCTCCTCCGTGTATTTGCGGTGACATCCCTCGCCCTTTACGATGCCCGCCTTCTTCAGTACGATGGGGACCACGAGCACGGTGTAACCTTTGACACCCCACTCACCAAACTCGCAACGGAATAAAATTCCTGTTGCGAGGACGTATTTTTTTTACGCAAAGCCCTAGTTCAGAGGCTGTATTTTTTACGAATCTTCTACCTTCCAAACCAAGACCTAGCCCTTGTTGCAATCCCCCCCGTAACTTGAGCAACGCCCGCCTTAGCACGTTCAAACAAACTTGATTTTTTCACCTGAGTAACTGGGCCGTCAGCAACAACAGAGCCAACAGCTACAGGCTCAACATACAAAGGATCAGGCACGTCGGTAGCGTCAGCCAAGCTCGAAACAAACTTAGAACTCACAACTTCATCACTCTTAGACATCGCCACCTTCTCTCCAACAAGCTCATCAATATCTCCAAAGGAATCCACTGAGCGGTCCGGAGCATCAACGGCTGATTCAGACGCAAAAGCAGATACTACTACTGGCCTAACGTAACGTGGTTCAGGCACGCTGGTTGGGTCTTCCAAATCATTATTTTGCACATCTTGCGATAAAGCTCTAAATTCCCGATTTTCACCTAGATCAGAAGCAAAGGAATCCACTGAGCGGTCCGGAGCATCGATACCGCTAGAGTAACTGGCAGATCCACTAGTAGTAGGTTTTTCATAAACGTAGGGCTTTGGAACTTTTGGTGGATTCTCTACCAAATCTTGAACAACTCCCTTAATCTCAACTGGACGACTAGCCTCACTTAACCGTTCGTGAACATCAGACAAGTCCGTGTTGATTCTTGAATCTACAATCAGATGGGCCTGTGCCTCAACAAGATTTCTAACCGCCCCTGCCCTAGGCAAACCGGAACACTCTTCAATGTAGCCGAGTGTGCTGGCTATACTTTCATTAGGATTATATTTACAAGAATCAGCTGGAGCATAGGCATCGAGACTATCTAAAACTGCTTTATAACCACCCCAACTCTTCAAATAACCACGCAAAGCTTTTGCCCCTTTTGAGCCCTCGGTGAAGCCAACAACATTTGCATCCTCTGAGGCCACAAGCGCCAAACTATTTGTAGCGACCGCGTGAATCAATGCCCTCTCTTGATCTGAACTAGGTTCCCAACTAACTGATTCAAAATCGTCCAAAACAGAACCAACCGCAGTCCAAATATTAGTGTCCACACTTGGACTTTGAACGGGATTAGGCGTAACGAGAGTAGGCGCAACCGGAGCATTACCAACAGGAATAGTACTAACAGACACAGACTCAGCACTTTTGGAAGGAGCCACTTCATCTGCACCACTATGCATGACTTTGTTCACAAGGCCGGCAACCGCTACAAGACCAAACATTAGAGCCGTCCCCAACCCAAACCTAGCACCAAGCACACTACCGCCCTTCTTGGGCGAAACTGTCTTAGGCGAAACCGAAACCGGCTCAAGCAAACCCTCAGTTTCCCTAGGCTTAATCGGAGGAAGATGAAACCCATTACTAGGCGTGCCACGAGGCGTACTCTCAACACCGGCATCCAACCCCAAAGTTTCACTTATAGCCTCCTCATCTTCCTCTCTAACATAATCAACGAACCCCCTAAAAAGACCGGGCAGATCAACAGTGGTAAGATCTACTCCAAACGTCTGCAAAAGTTTCCCAAACTCCTCTTTAGTATAAGTATTCGCACGCACTATATCCTCTCTAAACGTACTGCCATTACCAGGCAAGGTAACCACAGGCATTGGCAGCTTGAGCGTAGCCACCAAATATTCCAACAACTGTGTTCTTGTAAACTCAAAATTCAGGATCCTTCCATCCGTTTCCCTCTCACCACCACCTCCTGGCCTTACATGTAAATCTTCATTTCTAGATGTTGAACTCATAAAAATATGGGTTAAATCGAGACTGAACAATTACAACCAAGATATACAACGAAACTGCAAATTAGTCAAGGGTGGAATGGCTAACCGATGCCATAATTCACTGTACAAAAACTAAAAACCGAACGGCTCATCTTTTCTAAAATCCGGAATCAAAAACTCACTACTTTCTCCGTCTTGCACAAAGCCATTTTCAAAACCCAAACGACTAAGTTCGTCAAAAACTTCATCAAATTCCTCTGCCGTAACAGTTCGATTTATTTCCGGAAAATCACGCGCACCATAAAGTGGCGAATATTGATTCATCAAACTTATAAAAAGTTGATTATCAATGCTCTCGAGCCTACGCAGAACTTCTTTACTGTTCTCGGTCTGCCCGGGCAGAACCAAATGCCTTACCAAAACTCCACGTCTCGCAATTCCGTCCTCATCAATTTGCAAATTCCCAACTTGGCGGAGCATCTCGCGAATCGCACTTTCCGCAACCGCCACATAGCCCGGCACACCGGAATATTTAAGACCAATTTCATCAATGCCATACTTAAAATCGGGTAAATAAATATCCACAATCCCTTCCATTTCTTTTAACAAAGCAACTTTTTCGTAACCATTTGAATTCCAAACAATCGGGATCGTTAACCCATCCGCCCGCGCCAAAATTACAGCCTTTTTAATCTGTTTGTGCCAGATTGTAGGCGTCACCAAATCAATATTAAGCGCGCCATCCGCCTGCAACTTAAGCATCTCCTCCGCAAGCTCCAAAATCGAGCAATCCTTCCCCATCCCCTCGTGAGAAATTTGATAATTCTGGCAAAAAACACATCTTAAATTACAGCCCGTAAAAAAAATCCCACCTGCGCCGGCACGTACGCCAGCACCCGCAGGCACACCTGCACACGCCTCACCCACAAGTGGCGGTTCCTCCCCAAAATGTTTGCCGATATATGCAATTTTGACCTTGTCCATGATGCACACTATACTGATGCCCTCATTATCTTTCCAGTATGCAAGTGCCAAAAACTCGATTTGAAATCTTTACAGAACTGTTCCCGCTAGAAAAACACTTTAGATTTAAGCAAATAGAAGAAAATCTTTTTAAACCTGAAAAAGAGGATTTTAACAGCATAAGCAATCTCCCAAACCACATAAAAGATGCCATGCAAAAAGAAGCAAAATGGTACGCGTTTAAAGATTCAAAAACCTTCGAAAGCAAAAGCAAAGATACATTTAAAGCTCTGCTCACGCTGGAAGATGGACACAAAATAGAAACCGTACTTATGGAAAACGCGCGAGGACAATGGACAGTTTGCGTTTCCTCACAGGTTGGCTGTGCCATGGGATGCAAGTTTTGCGCAACCGGCAAAATGGGGCTGATTCGTAGCCTAAATGCAGACGAAATTGTAGATCAGTATCGTTTTTGGCAAAAATTTGCAGAGGGAAGAATCAGCAATTTGGTAATGATGGGCATGGGCGAACCAATGACAAATTACGAAAATGTGAAGACCGCGCTAATCACGTTACTTAAATATACGGATTTGGGACCAACTCATATCACTGTTTCTACAGTTGGCATCTTGCCCGCACTAGAAAATCTGCTAAATGATCCAACTTGGCCTGATGTCCGCATAGCAATTTCACTACACAGCGCAATAGAGGAAACTCGCGCGAAAATTGTCCCCAGCACGGTAAAAGATTTTATCCCAAAACTAAAAGATTGGGTTGCACGCTATCTTAAGGAGCACGGAAACCGCCATCATCACATTACTTTTGAATACGTAATGTTAAATGGAGTAAACGATACGGAAGCTCATGCCAAGGCGCTTGCAAAATTAGCAAAAGATTTGGGACAGGTGAAAATCAATCTGATTCCATACAATTTTACGAACATGGATTTAAGCCGTAGCACCGATGATCGCATCGCAAAATTCCAAGCAATTTTAGAAGCCGATGGCGCCCTCGCCACCCTCCGTCACAACATGGGCGACGACATCGAGGCCGCGTGCGGACAACTGTTAGTTATGGATACTAAGCCAACAGACTTTCCGCTTTCACATACCTAATCTTCCTCCCCCCATCCAAATATTTTTTTTCGTAGCAAGTTTGAATACCGCGAACAAAGTCATCGCAATCTTGGCACGCGTAAACGTCATCAATCACTTTCACAATCTTAAATCCGCACGTTCTCATAGCCCCCGAACTATAATTAAACAGTTCTTCGCTATCTGTTTTTAAGTGCAAAAATCCGCCACGTTTTAAAAGCCGGGAGTACATTTCCAAAAATCTTGGTGAAGTTAATCTACGCTTTTCGTTGCCTTTGGTTGGATGAGGATTTGGGAAAGTGATCCAAATTTCGTCCACCTCGCCTTCTGCAAAAAAATCCGCCAAATTTTCAATGCGAGTGCGCAAAAACTTTGCATTCAAAACCCCACTGTCATGCGCAATTTTTGCACCAATCCACATTCTTGAACCCTTAATGTCCACACCAACAACAGTTGCATCAGGCAAAGCTTTGGCGAGCGCAACGGTGTAATCACCTCCCCCGCAAGCCAATTCCAAAATCACTTTTTTGCCCCAAGTGCCTTTTAAATCAATCACATCAGCACCTTGTTTAATATCAGGCTCAAAAACGTGCTCCCACGCCTTCATCTCTTCGAAATGTTTTTGCTTTTGTCTTCCCATAAAAATCATTAGAATCTGCAAAGCATTCTAACCACAACCACATCACCATGCCAATCACAAAAAAATTCCGCCCAAATTTCGTAATTATCCCACTAATAACAATAGCAACCGCCCTACTCGGCAGTTATTTTACAAGCGCAGGAATGGACTGGTATAAGCAAACTTTAGTTCGGCCAGAAATCGTGCCACCAGCATGGGCATTCCCAATAGCTTGGAACATTATTTTTATTCTAACTACAGCGTCTGCGCTAATCGTTTATAACAAAATCAAAAAAAACTCGCTTAAAACTTTTGCACTAATCCTTTTTGGACTAAACGCCATCCTAAACGTGCTTTGGTGCTACCTATTTTTCGGGAAAGGATTAATAATTGCCTCACTAATAGAAATGATGTTTTTAGAACTTACACTTCTCACATTGCACACCATTTTGTGGCCACTAAACAAAACCGCATCCCTACTCCTACTGCCTTACACGCTTTGGATAGTTTTCGCCACATTTTTAACCTGGCAAATATCCATTTTGAACTAGCTTCGTACAAAATCATTAAATGAAAAAATCCAACATATTTATCCTTTTTTTAATCGTCTTCTTAGACCTTATTGGCGTTGGAATTTTGATTCCAATTTTGGCGCCACTAATGCTGGATACAACCAGTCAAATCGTGCCAACAGCTTGGAACGAAGCTACAAGAAATATGGCACTTGGATTGCTTGTGGCCTCATACCCACTGGCACAATTTTTTGGAGCACCGATTTTGGGCACGCTCTCAGATAGGCACGGACGCAAAAAAATTCTAGCAATTTCGCTTTTCGGGACCTTGATTGGCTACGTACTTTTTGCAATAGGAATACTTACAAATCAACTTTGGTTGCTTTTTGTCAGCCGTACGCTTGATGGATTTACGGGCGGAAATTTGAGCATAGCCAACTCCTCAATAGCAGATATGAACCAAGGCGAAAAAAGCGCCAAAAACTTTGGCCTTATAGGTATGGCTTTTGGCATGGGTTTTATTGTGGGACCATTTTTAGGAGGAATTTTATCAGACCCACATCTGGTTTCTTGGTTTAATCACGCAACGCCATTTTGGTTCGCGGCAATTCTTTCTATGGCAAATTTGATTTTAGTCGGAACTTCTTTTAAAGAGACCATCGCAAAAAAAGTCCACAAGCACATCCATCCTTTTATAGGATTTACTCACCTTGCAAAGGCTTGGCGCATGAAGGAGCTTCGAATTGCATTTATTGTAACATTTTTACACAACGCAGGTTTCGCATTTTTTGCACAGTTTTTCCCCGTTTTCTTGGTTCAAAAATTTGCTTTCGAACCGTCACAAATCGGCACATTTTTTGGTTACATTGGAATTTGTATAGCTTTAAGCCAGGGATTTGTTACAAGAATCGTTGGCAAATACGTTGTGCCCGAAAAAGTCCTCAAATTTTCACTTTTGGGCCTTAGTTTCACACTTGTAGCAATGACACTTCCCCAAGCAATTTGGATTTTATACCTGCTCCAAGCCTCTCTCGCAATTTTTGAAGGGCTTTCTTTCCCAAATTCAACTGCAATAATTTCCAACCTGGCAACCAGTGAAGATCAGGGCGAAGTCCTTGGCATAACACAATCGCTCCGTGCGCTGGGGCAAGCCCTCCCTCCGTTAATCGCCGGCGTACTGATTACTTTTGGACAAAATCTACCAACTTTGGTATCCGCCGGAATAATCCTCTTGGCATGGGGAATCTTTGTGATATTCTTCCGGAAGTTACGTTTTAACACATAATCTTTCACTTATGGACAGGACAGAATACATTGAAGAAATCAAAGAACACTTTGAGGAATGGGCAGAAGAACTCGACGAGATTGAAGAGATGCTTTCAAGCAACGAAGAAGATGATAACGATTCAGAGATGGAAACCGTGCGTGATTTACGCATGCAACTCGAAAACTTGCGTTTAACTCTCGATGAACTAGAACAAGCAGACGATGAAAGCTTTGAAGAAATAGAAGCTACACTCGAAACTCAAATGGAAGAATTCGAGGAAAGCTTTGACGAGGCAAGAGAAGCTCTTAAAGAAGCTTAAATCGCAAAAGAAATTAGTCCTTATTGGTACACATCTTTTCTGTGCCCGACTTTAAGCACAAGAAAAGTATTTTCACCCGTTTGAGCTGGTTCAAGTTTTAGAATCAAACGATACGATCCAATTCTTAATCTATGAGTAGCAGGATAAAAATCAATAAGTGATCTTAAAACAGCAAAAATATCCGGGTGTTTTTTTAGCACAGCCAATTTAGCAAGCATCCTATTTTGATCTACCTGAGCCAAACTCAAAAATTGTTTCTTTGCGTAAACCGTAAAAATAAAAGTATTCATAACGTTGTGCTCACGCAATTATATAGAAAGATCACTTTTACCAGAGCGAATCGAAGCATTAAATTCGACCACCAACTTGTCTTTATTTCTCATCATTTCATAATCCTCAAGATAATCGGCGATATTATCATCGCAACCATCAAAATAAGGAAGTAAGACCATTCTCCCTTCCCCATTATTTGTAACAATAAAAGCTTTGGTAGAAATCGCATCAGAAATTTTCCCGATCTGTTTTTGCAATTGTGATGTAGTTATTATACTTGTCATAATATATATTAAAGCATATACAGTTTATCATATGCCAACAAAACCGGCAAATCAAATCACGTTGTCACAGCTCCAACAACACGAGTAAAATAATGGCACTTAACTCGCCACTATGACACTCACCTTACTCGCACTTTTTTTGCTTCCTTTATCTCTTAAAATGGTACTCGACCCGGAGGGCATGCGAGACATTATAGAAGATTGGGCGGATTCACGAGGGCTCCAATTCATTGGCACGGTAGTTTTATTTGGGCTCTCCATGTTGATTCTTTTAACAAGCGGAAGTGGTTTAGAATTTAAATGGGAAAGCCTAATAACATGGATTGGAGTTTTAATAGCGGTAAAAGGTATCGCTTGTATGTTTCCACAAGTTGCCAAACTTAGAGAGCGCCTACTTACAGAAAGCCGAATTCCAATTTTTGGATTTATTGGTTTACTTATGGTTTTAGCCTTTGTTTACATAGATGTTCAATTGATCTAAACAGGCATGAAAAAACAGCCACAACTTATAGATAAAGATACTCTCATAGGGGAAATCTTGAGTTTGATTCCTGAATCTGCAGAGGTGATGATGGATTACGGACTTCATTGCCTGGATTGTTCGGTGAATGCTTTTGAGCCTATCGGGCTTGGCGCACTTTCACACGGGATTTCTGAGGATGACGTTGCGCGCCTGATACAAAAAATCAACGATATTTTTATTGCAAAACAAGCCCACATAAAAAAGGATCAAATCAACATTACGGAATCTGCAATTAAAGAAATTTTAAGATCTGCAAAAGAGGACAAAGAAGAAGGCCACGGGCTTAAAGTAATCGCGAAAAATAACGGGGGTAAAGAGCCAAAATACGGCATGGAATTTAAAGTGAAACCATCCCGCGGAGACCAAATACTCCAAGTGAACGGGATTACGCTTTTTGTGGACAAGGAATCATTCAAAAACCTGCAAGGCGCAGAGATTGATTTTATAGACAGCCCATACGGCTCCGGTTTTAAAATCTGGAGCCCTTCTTACAATAGCGATTGCGCCTGTAAAACTGGCGATTCTTGCTCGTGTGAAGAATAGACTAGCTCTGACAGTCATCTTTTTTACCGATTCTACGGCGACTATTTGAAGCTTCTTGCCTATGCATATAGTCCTTCACATTCCTCGCAACAGAACCAACAAAATTTACAGCGCGCTCAGCACCAACAGCACCTTTCACGCCAGCTTGGATCGCCTCAACAGCAACAGCACGCCTGGCTTCTTGAGCATCCTCTCTTCCTTGCGCCTTCTCCTCCCGCAACTCCCCCATAACGGCTTCTACTGCGGGCCCGCGCCCAACGGCAGATAACCTTGCTTTAAAATCCTGTTCCACTTTACGTAAATCATTAGCACACACCCCATCGGCATCAGTACGCATATAAGATTCGTGAGTAGCAAGCAAAGCACCTAAAACGGGCACCATCCCTGTTAAGAAAGCGCCAAACTGCACGACTAAGATGTGCGCCAACGTACCGGACGGCGCATCCATCTGAAATCCCCTAGCAACGAAAACCGCGGTAGAAGCCGTTGTAGCACAAACCGGACCAACACAAGGCACTATATTTGCTATAGGTCTAATAAACCTCATTACCTCAGCAAAACCTTGCGCGCCCTCAGCAAGCCCGGCATTAAGCCTCAATCGAGTCTCAGTGACCGGAGGAATAGTGGCCAGCTCAATCTTTGATTCAACCGCACAAGGAGGAATGTCAATAACCGGCCTACCGTTCTTCTCACGCGTTGGCAATGTATCACTAAGAGCAAGCTCTGTCCCAGCCGTTTCAGGACCTTCAGCCTCCCCCGTTGGATTATTCTCTCGCATCATAGTAATATTATTATCGGATTACAGCTTTATAACACTTATTATTTACTTTGTCAACAGTCAAGACGCAAATCTCCAACACTAGCGGAACGCCACCCTTGCGCAATTTGCTGGATGTTGTGAAGTTCACCGTCAACGGTGAACCAAACGGCAAATCCAAATCCCGTCTAGTCTTGACGCGTAAAAATACATGTTCAAATTCACTCTCGAGAGTGAATTCATCAACAAAGGGCGGTTTTGTAAAGACGCCATCAAAAAAACAGCACAAAATCCTCCTCATAGACCACGACGACTCCTTTACCTACATTTTGGCAGATTATTTTGCAGAGTTAACAGGAGAAAAACCTACCATTTTAAATCACAAAAAAACCAACATCACAGCAATTAAGAAGCTAAAACCCTCCCATATTGTGCTTTCACCTGGTCCGGGAACCGTAGAAAACAAGCAAGATTTTGCAATCGGGCATAAAATCCTCCAAACTTTTGAGGGGAAAATCCCAATACTTGGCGTGTGCTTGGGCCATCAAGGAATCGGTGCGCATTATGGGGCAAAAATCATCCACGTAAAACCAATGCATGGAAAAATCAGCCAGGTCTACCACAAAAGCCACAAACACAATCTTTTTGAAGGCCTGCCGAATCCGTTCAAAGCTATGCGCTATCACTCACTCGCACTAGATCCAAAAACAATGCCACCCAGCCTCACAGTTACTGCAAAAACCCGTGACGGCGTAATTATGGGAATTCGCCACAAGACATATTTGACTTTTGGCGTACAATTTCATCCCGAATCTATAGGCACTTTGGGAGGAAAAACCATACTAAAATCATTCCTCTCTCTTCAATAATATCAAACTGAAATCTAGTACCTCGCCGTCAAACGATTGTTGACCAAATCACTTTGACCGTTTAGGCGTTTTCCGATATCTTGTGTTCCACAGAAGGCATGAGCACAACATCTTGTGTCCTGCTGAAAAGATACCCCCTACTAATCCAGGTCAATCGATTAACATGGCGCAAGCCATAATTCTATTTCTTTTACTAAAGCTAATCTAGCGTATGGCACAAGCTATCAACCTTCCCGATCTAGTCACACAAACCAAGCAAAGCGATAAAAAAATAGCCAGGCCCCGCGAGAGCATTCAAACCAAAAAATCCGGGCTAACCGTAAAGCGCAAATTTACAGTGGAAGGAATAGATGCCTTTAATATGGTTGACTACGAATTAAGAGAATCACGTATCACAGAACCAAACGGAAAAATCGTTTTTGAAATGACTAATGTGGAAGTGCCAAAAAGCTGGTCTCAACTCGCAACAGATATAATTGCCCAAAAATATTTTAGAAAAAAAGGAGTGCCTGGAATCGAGCATGAAAACAGCGCAAAACAATCAATCCACAGAATTTCTCACACAGTGCGCGTTTTTGGAGAAGAACATGGCTATTTTGCCAGCCCAATTGATGCGGAAAATTTTGAGCAAGAACTTTCCTATCTTATGTTAACTCAGCGCGGAGCATTCAATTCCCCGGTTTGGTTTAACTGCGGACTTTACCACGAATACGGAATAATTGGGGACAAAGGCTCATACGCTTGGGACTTTGAAAAAGGACAAATTACAGAAATAGAAAATGCCTATGCCCGTCCTCAATGTAGCGCCTGTTTTATCCAAAAGGTAGAAGACTCACTTATGGGAATTTTTGATTTGGCAAAAAATGAGGCAAAACTATTTAAATATGGTTCAGGAACAGGTTCAAACTTCTCACAAATAAGATCCAAACACGAAACTCTGTCTGGTGGAGGAATTTCTTCTGGCCTTATGTCTTTTTTGGAAGTACTCGATCGTGGCGCCGGGGCTATTAAATCCGGTGGAACAACCAGGCGTGCGGCAAAAATGGTTGTACTTGATATAGACCATCCGGAAATTAGAGAATTTATTAACTGGAAGGTTGAATCAGAAAAAAAAGCAAAAGCTTTAATCGATGCGGGCTATGATGGTGATTGGAGAGGAGAAGCGTATAAAACGGTTTCCGGGCAAAATTCCAACAATTCAGTGCGTATAATGGACGAATTTATGCAAGCAGTAGAGAACAAAGACAAGTTCTGGACGCGCATGCGCACCACAAAAGAAAAATTTGAAGAATTCGATGCAAACGAACTTTTTGATGAAATCTGTAAAGCGGCTTGGAGCTGTGCAGACCCGGGCCTGCAATTTGATACAACTATTAACACTTGGCACACTTGCCCAAATAGCGGACGAATAAACAGTTCAAATCCATGTTCCGAGTACATGTTTGTAGACGATTCAGCCTGCAACTTAGCTTCACTTAACTTGATGAAATTTTTGAACGAAGATGGAACTTTTGACGTGGAAGGCTACAGGCACGCAACTAAAATATTCCTACTCGCACAAGAAATTATTGTTGATTTGTCTTCATATCCAACGGAAAACATAGCTTTAAACAGCCATCGATTCCGTCCACTTGGAATCGGTTACGCAAATCTTGGCACCGTGCTTATGACTCTCGGAGTGCCTTACGACAGCGACAAAGGTCGCACTATTGCAGGTGCACTCACGGCTATTATGCACATGCATGCCTACAGCGTTTCTGCAGAAATAGCAAAAACAATGGGCACCTTCAAAGAATACGAAAAAAACAAAGAGCCGATGTTGCAAGTAATCCGCAAACACAAAGACGCAACATACAAAATAGACGCCACACTTTGCCCGCAAGAACTATATAAAGCAGCCTGTGAGGACGCAGACAATGCACTCTCGCTTGGAGAAAAATATGGCTACAGAAACTCACAAGTATCTGTACTCGCACCAACGGGAACAATCGGACTGCTTATGGATTGCGACACAACCGGAGTCGAGCCTGAATTCTCACTTGTAAAATGGAAAAAACTTGCTGGCGGAGGATATTTTAAGATTATCAACAAATCCATCCCCACCACCCTTAGAAATTTAGGATACACAGAAGACCAAATTACCGAAATAATCGACTATGTACTTGGCCATACCACAATCGAGAATGCTCCATTTATAAACCCAAGCGCACTCAAGAAACTTGGCTTCACTGACGCGGAAATCGCAGAAGCCAAAAAGCATGTAGAGGCGTCCAAGAATCTGGATGAATGGACCGTGCATATAAACCCAAAAAATTTAGAAGCAAAAGGGCTAACTCGTGAACAAATCAATTTAGCAAAACTGCACGTGGAAGGTTCACAAACCCTGGAAGGAGCCCCTCATTTAAAAGAAGAACACCTCCCAATTTTTGATTGCGCAAACAGATGCGGAACGGGCAAACGTTTTATTGCACCAATAGGCCACATAAAAATGATGGCTGCAGTACAACCATTCCTTTCCGGAGCAATCTCAAAAACTGTAAATCTCCCAAATGAAGCAACCGTGGAAGACATCAAAAATACCTATCTTGAATCTTGGAGGCATGGGATTAAGGCCATAGCCCTATACCGTGACGGATGTAAACATTCTCAACCGCTTTCCAACAAAAGTGACGCCAAAGAAGAAGCTCCAATTGTACCAACACAAACCGGACTAATGCGTGGATCAAAACTTGAATTACCACTAAAACGACGCGGAATAACCATTGAAGCCGGCGTAGCGGGGCAAAAAATGTACATAAGAACCGGTGAATATGATGATGGAAAATTGGGAGAAATCTTCATAGATACCTTTAAAGAAGGTGCATCTTACAGAAGTCTTTTAAACTGTTTTGCAGTAGCCGTTTCAGTGGGATTGCAATACGGAGTGCCACTGGAAAAATATGTGGATAGCTTTACATTCACACGTTTTGAACCAAGTGGATTTACCACTCATCCGAATATTCGCACTTGCACCTCAATTGTAGATTTTATATTTAGAGTACTTGGCATGGAATACCTTGGTAGAACGGATTTCGTACACGTGGAACCTGTTTCAACTCAACTCGAAGAAAATACAGCAAAAGGAAAAATTACTGAGGCGATCTTAAAAGAAGCAGAGGTCACAAACGAAGTAGAAACCGTAAATGAACAAACTGCCAGTAAAAATTCCAGCCTAGACAAACAGCTCACAGGAATGATGGGAGATGCTCCACTTTGCAACACTTGTGGCCATGTGACAGTACGCAACGCAACTTGCTATAAATGTCTAAACTGCGGAAACAGCATGGGGTGTAGCTGATGTCGTAACGAAGCGTAGAAAACAACTTAATCCATTCAAAGAGGGCCCCGCTCCACGACGGGCTCTCTTTTTATTGACGCAAGCCCTATTTCGCTCTACAATCCCCTTACTTTCTTTGAACTATGAACAACAACAGCAAAACCCACGGCATGGTAGACTCCAATGGATTTAGACCAAAATCTAAAGATTGGAAACGCCGAAACAAAACAAAAGCACGCATAACCAGCGTAGCTCGTCAAACTGCACTTAAAGAAGCTCTAGCAAAAGGTAATTAATCCCCAAAACACACGCCATGGGATTTTTGTCGCTTTTTAGGAGAAAGCGCCGTACAGGCAACAGCAACTTTTCATCTTATAGGATGGTAAGTTCGCGAACAAGGAAACCATTCAATCCAAAACCCACGAAACAAGCCAGATCAAAAGAACGAACTGGGCTTTTTGCAAAAGCACTGCGCATTCTAAAACTAATCCTAATACTTGCACTGATTTTAGGCGGAATTTATATCCTGTTTCTAACAAATACTTTTGAAATACAAAAAGTCGACGTAGAAGGAGGCGAAGACACGCTCGAAGAGCAAACTGCTTTAAATACAAAACTACAAGAATATCTGGGCGAAAATTTATTTTTGGTAAAAAGTTCAATTCTGGAAGAATCGCTAATCAAAGAATATCCATACTTAAAAACAATTTCGGTAAACAAAATACCTCTCCACACCTTAAAAATCACTTTAGAAACCTACACAAAAATCGCAAACATAAGAATCGACTTGGAGGATGGTTCAAACAAATACTTTGTAATCAATGAAAAAGGTTACATTGTTGGAACTGAAGCAATAGAATCGCTACCACTCATAATAATGGACGTGAATGGCAGTTCAATCGATTTACAAAATGGACCAACCATAAACGAAGAATTAATAGCAAAAGACACACTGGAAACCCTACTTGCAACCGCAAAGAATTTTGAAGATAAATTCGACATGCAAATTCTAGAAATCCACTACCGAAAGCAAGCACGAGAAATCCACCTCTACACAGAGCGTTATTTTTATATCTGGCTGGACCTAACGGGAGACATTGATACCCAACTCATAAAACTCAAAAAATCGCTTTCCGTAATCAATATTTACGAGGCCAACTTGGAATATGTGGACCTCCGAATTTCTGGACAAAACGGAGAAAAAGTAATATACATGTTGAGAGAATAACGGTCGCGCAAGCGAAAAACCTAAATACTAACAAAAACACCATGGATCAAAACCAAGATATTGGTAAAGTACTTCGCCTTATAGAAACCGCCGAAGCTTCTTTGAGATCTGCAAGAAGCCTTTTAGAAGAATTGGCTCCCGGACATCAAAGGGCCGAGTCGCACCTAAAATCAGAGGATGGGAAAGCTTACGAATCCGGAGAAAACCAGGTTATAGAAGGAGTTTTTGATGGACAAAATATGATAGGACCAAATGAAAAAGTCTACCCCGTACCAGCAAACTACGCCAGCAAATCAAAACTGGTTGAAGGCGATAGATTAAAACTCACAATTTTGCCAAACGGAACCTTTTTATACAAACAAATCTCACCTGTTGATCGTGAATTTGTGCGAGGAACTTTGCTCAAAGAAGACGGCCAATTCAAAGTTGTGGCAAATGGAAAAAACTACCGTGTTTTACTTGCTTCCGTAACCTATTACAAAGGCGATGCCGGAGATGAAGTGACCCTAATCACCCCAAAAGACCGTGAATCCGCCTGGGGTACAATTGAGGCCGTAATCCCACAGGTACAAAGTAGTAGGTTTAACGAAGAAGAGGCTTTCTGAACTTTATTGACCCAAACTACAAAATCCGTTAGGCTGAAGCCATGGACAACTCACCAATCAGCATATCCGAAGCCTTAAACAGCATACAGTCTTGGCTAAACGCAAAAGAGTATGACAATGCAATTCAAGGTTGCGGAGAAATTTTGGAAATCGAACCTGGGAATCAACGCGCTTTGGCACTGATGCGTCTTGCAGAAGAAAAACGCCATGAAATGCAAAACGAACCGGAGGACATTGCCGAAGATGAATCACAAGTAGTCCCAGCAACGCCAAGCCATGAACCGGACATAGATCCTCTCGCAAGTTTACAGGTAGAAAAAAGCCCTTCGGTGGCAAATCCATTCGAACAAAAGGAGCCAATGCATATTGAAAAAAGAAAACTATTTCTAGCCATGCTTTTGCCGGCAATAGCTGTTGTGGTTTTAGGTGGAAGCACAATTTGGTTTATGTCTATAAAAGACCGCACGGAATTAATAGAAAATTCAATCACCACTCTGCCAACCGAAGATAGAACTTATTTGGAAGAGAACGAAACAAGAGTTTCCGACCTAAGCAAAATGGGCGATTTTTTAAAGAAATACGAAAATCAACTCGGAGCATATCCAAAAGCGGATGAGATGGAAACCGCACTTATGGAAAGTGGTCTTTTTACAAAAGTTCCATCTGATCCGCGAAGCGGAGAAATCGACAAGGCTGGCAAAGAATTTGGCTATGTATACGCAGTTTATGATGGAATCGCCGGAGACAATTCTGTGTATATTCTGTCCGCCCTATTTGAAGACAGTAAGGGCTTTGGATACCCGTGGACAGTTGGAGAAAGTATAAAAAACTATGCCTCTTACAGGGATGTTGAAGGGAACAATGTCACTTTTGTGGGTAGCAAAGAAAAATAATTATGGCATTCTCTTGGGAAAATACTACGCGTCCAATTTTGGCCTTGGCGCCAATGTCCGGTTACACAGACACGGCCTACCGCCAACTCATAAAGATTATTGAACCACGCACGATTTGTTTTACCGAATTCACAAGTGCGGATGGCTTAGTTTATGAGAGCAAAAACACATTAAAACAACTGGATTTCAATCCGGATGAAGAACGCCCTTTAATAGCACAAATCTTTGGCAAAAAACCGGAAAATTTTGCAATAGCAGCAAAAAAAATTGAAGAGCTTGGCTTTGATGCGATAGACATAAACATGGGTTGTCCTGCAAAAAAAGTTGTCTCAAGCGACCACGGAAGCGCACTGCTTAAAAATCCTCGCCTGGCTCTCGAAATAATAGAAAAAACTGCTAAGGCCACCTCCCTACCAGTATCCGTAAAAACAAGAATAGGCGTAAAAGAGGTAGATTTGAAAGCTTTAATAGAACTCTGCAAATCAATGGAAAGTGCCGGCGCAAAACTAATCACATTGCATGGTAGAACGGCCAAACAAATGTACACGGGAATCTCCGACTGGGAGCCAATCTATGAGGTTAAAAGGCACATAAAAATACCGGTGATAGGCAATGGCGACATACGCACAAAAGAAGATGCTATAAATAAAATCAACAATTTAGACGGAGTAATGGTTGGACGCGCAACTCAAACAAATATGTGGCTAATGGCGGAAATCGCGAGCGCATTTTTTAATGAATCGTATGTCTCACCAAAAACTTTTGAAGAAAAACTCAAATACTACATTTTGCATGCAGAACTTTGCGTAAAATACAAAGGCGAAGAGCGTGGGATAAAAGAGATGCGCAAACATTTTGTAAGTCTTTTAAGAGGCTTTGAAGGAGCGAGCCAATATCGCGCCTCCGTTGTAAATATATCCACTTTGGAAGAAGCTAAAAAAATTCTTTATGACCTCGCGGACAAACTCAAAACAACAAATCCTGGAGAAATTGCTTAATACCTTACTAAGGTACCAAGCCGAATTGATTGCAATTCCAGCCGGAAAAAAGGCCAGGATTTTTCGCAGAAACAAATGGACGGAAATAAATACATGTCCAAAATTAACCGTGGAAGAAATCATAACAGAAGCAGAAAAAACATTCGGGCCAACGATTTCAGAGGATCTTTTGCGTGGCAAACACGCACTTTTTGATTTCAAAAATAGAAATTTCTTTTTATTATTAACAGAAAACACAGAGGGCGGAATTTTCACAATCGAATTACTCAAAGAACTACCAAAAAAAACAGCTTGGCCAAGCCAAGTTTTTGATTGGATACGCGTAGGCGGATTTTTGGAAGTGCACGACATGGAAATCTACATAAGCATTTTGCAAGAATTGGCAAAAGAAAAATCAAACATAATAGTATCTTTGGAAAGAGCTATAAAATATCGCATTTTGGAACCAAAAGGGTTAGTGCATCAAAAAGAATTGGACTTACATTTTTCCACTTTAAGAGAAGGGCTAAAGGAAGCCGGCGACCTGCATGCAAACATCATTGGCATAGCTGAAATAGCACTTACCGACCGTGAAAAAATCCTGATAAAAGAACTTTCGCGCTTTTATAGACTCATACTGTTGTCGGAGCCACAACAAGCAAAATAGACCTCAAAAAAACAATCGGCTAACCGTAAAAAACAAGTTATACAATTAAACTTGTAGCATGTTTTTATTGCGATTTTGTGAAACCCAAGAATATTTGCCAAATGTACTGGAACATTGGTTTCATACCATACAAAAATCGCATATAAGTAAAAAATTTATTCTTCATAGCAAAAACGGGAAGGTTAAAATCCTAACCAGCGACGATTTAAGTGATTTTTTCATTGGCAGTCGATTCATACAAGAAGAAAATCCCACGCATACACAAACGAAATATTTTGTAAGACAAAAAAAGGGAGTACTACTGCCAATAAAACGTTATAGACAATTTGAAGACCGCATACAAAAAACTCATCTAACACCGCTGGATACTTTAATAAAAGAAATGGCACAAATAGAAGATGCCTTCGTAATTTTTAGATTTAAACCAATTAAAGAAAGGGTACGTGCAAAGGCTTTAAAAAAAGCGAAACAATATTGGTTTGAACCGGAAAGAAAATTTGATCAGTGGGAAACCTACGGCTGGTTTTCTATAAAGTTGCGCACAATTTTAGGGCCACTAATCCGCATAAGTTTAAGGAGCAAAGAAACGTTAAGACCAATTGAGGGGCAAATGGAATCACTGCATGAGCGTGAAGATCCGCGCCACGCAATTTTAGACAAACTTTCCCGCCCAATTTTTAAAGTTCAAATTGAACTTTCACATAAATTTAACCAGTTTTTTGACGGATTTACACTCCCCTATTTGGGAGAACTTGAGCTCACAAAAACAAAATCGCAAATGATACTAAGTGCGGAAGAATTGACAAGCCTGCTTTCTCCGCCAAATGCAAAATCATGCAGTACCGTGCTCGAAACCGAAAAAAGCACATATCTTAAAGCCCCACTTCTAAATCCACTAAAATTGCCTGAAGGAGACCGCAAAAGACATCTTTATATAATTGGAAAAACTGGGATGGGAAAATCCACGGCAATGTTAAATATTTTTCAACAAGACATCATTCAAAATCGCACAATTGTAATGCTGGACCCTCATGGCGATTTAATTGATGATGCAATAAAATTAATACCAAAAGAAAGAGAGAAAGATACCATTTTTTTTGATGTAGCAAACACAGCCTATCCACCAGCATTAAATCCGCTTGAACTTTTACCCGGAGAAAATGCCGGATTAAAAGCCTCACAAATTGTGGAAATGTTTAAAACCCTTGCCAACGGAAGTTGGGGCCCACGCCTCGAATATATTTTGCGCAACACATTATTACTCCTCATTTTGGCCAAAAACACCACGCTACTAGACCTCCCAAGGGTCCTCACGGACCCAAAAACCTGCCTAAAATTTTTATCACGAGTGGACGACACCGAACTCCACCGTTTTTTTGAAAAAGAATTTCTTGGAATAAATCCCGCAACACGTAGCGAACACACCGCATCCATTTTAAATAAAGTCGGTCCACTTTTAAGCACGCCACTTTCGCGCAATATATTTGGCCAACCAAAAAATAAATTCAATTTTCAAACAGCATTTAAAGATAAAAAAATAATTCTGGTTCCACTTCCAAAAGGCATTTTGGGAGAAGATTTAAGTAGATTATTTGGAATGATAATAATCGCCTTAATCCAAAACACTCTTATGCAAAGGGCCAAAATCCCAATCGAAGAACGTGATTTGGTGGCACTTTTTATAGATGAATTCCAAAACTTCACAACAGCAACTCTGCTTTCAATGTTTTCCGAATCCAGAAAATACGGCCTGGCATTAACGGTTGCAAATCAATATTTAACACAACTGCCGGAAGAGATCAGCGATTCAATCCTTGGAAATGCAGGATCTATTTTAAGCTTTTGCGTCGGCTATGAAGACGCAAAATGCCTGGCCCCGTACTTCAATTTAATAGAAGAAGATCTAACGGAATTACAGCCGTTTTGCGCTTATGCAAAATTTTTATATAACCAACAAAGGCTTCCGTTGTTCCAACTCCAAGTGGATAAACCTCAAACAAACGGCACTGTAAAACTGGAACAGGTAAAGAAACATTCGTGCGAACAGATTGGAAGGCACGTCAATCAGGTTGAAGAAAAAATCAAAAAAAGGTATACTGGTAACAGTTAGTTTTATTGAATCACGCCAGAATGAAAAAACTACTCGTCACGCTCGCCTTATTAATTGCACTTTTTGCACCTGGCGTACAAAAAACACATGCGGAAGATCTTAATCTTATCCCCGGAGCAAGCAATTTTGATGTATCGGAAATACTCGTTGTACCGGATTCAAGTTCCGGGCAAGACAGTTCGATTTTAAAATCGCTGGAAGGCCAAGTGGATGCAAATGGAGAAGTTAGTTCACCGCTTGTTGCAGGCATAATGCGCGTTATAAACATATTAACTTTATTGATTGGAACCTTTGCATTTATAGCTTTATTTTACGGCGGAATTATGATGATGAGCGGAGAAGAAAACAAAATCGATCGCTCAAAAGAAATTTTGACCCAATCAATAATGGGGCTCGTAATAGCCTTTATGTCTTATTTTATAGTCACATTTGTCCAATCATTTTTCTACTAAATGCAAAAATTTTTACTAAGAATATTCCTCGCCACCTACATCCTTGCAATCACCGCTCCCTTCATTTTTGCCGACTCAACAATGAATTTGAAGATGTGTAGCACAAAGACTGAATACGCATACAAGTATAAGGAATCAGAGGTGACTGTAACAACCACGACTGGAACAGGCTCTAAAGCAGTAACAACAAAGGAAATAGATGAAGACATGAAAGAGTCAATGATAAAAAAATGGTATGAAGGAGATGATGCAACAAGCGAAGATACAGTAGAGGCAACAGAGCCTGCAACAACCACAGAACCAGCCACAGGTGCTACAACAGAGCCAGCTACAACTACCGCCACCACCCCCACCACAACTACAAGCGCAACCGAAGGATACAACGACCGCATTGGAGCACTTTTTAGCAATCCTACGGATGAGCATGCCACAACGGATAATTGCGGGATGGTTGCTAATACATCAACCGGATTTTTGGAACAAGGTGATTGTACAAAAGAAGGAAAAATAATCACGGAACTTGCAGAATTCAATGCGGGCGAAACAAAACTAAGCGGTAGCGAAGGAGCGCATAATTTTGTGACCACAGTCTACGCCGGAACTTGTTGTCTTGTAGGAATGCTTAAAACAGACAACACTCTTGTATGCGACGACGTGAGAACAATCTATACAAAAACCTATAAAGAATGTTCAGACGTTGCTTCAGATTGCCAAAAACGCACTTGGGTTATTGGCGACAATGGCATGAGCCTACTTAAACTTTCTGTAAAATATCTTTATGGATGGACTGCGGGAATAGTTGGCTTGATAGCTGTTGTAACAATAATTTATAACGGCGTAAAAATCTCAATCTCCGGAATAAGTGGCGATGTTTCTGCATCAAAAGACAAAATCTTGCAAGCAATCACCGCAATCGTACTTCTATTTTTATCCGGCTTAATACTCTACACAATAAATCCAACCTTCTTCGGATAATGAAAAAATTCTTACTTTCAATCCTACTTGTATTAGCTCTAATGCCAACCTTGGCACTAACGATACAACATGCAAATGCTGTGACTGCGGATACAACAACTACCCCAACGGAAAAAACGGTCACAATGCCGGGGATCCCACAACCGGATTTTCTACCCGGTCCTACTACAGGAAATACTGGTGGAGATTTGCAAAATTACTTATTAAATACAGGCATACCAAGAGCAATAAACATAGCTATAGGGATACTTGGAATCGGCGCATTTATTGGAATTTTAATTTCCGCGATACAAATGCTCACTTCATACGGGAATGAAGACAAAACAAATAGAGCAAAATTAAATTTGCGTTACAGCATAATGGGATTTTTTATAGTGATTTTCTCTTATGCAATAGTTTCTATTGTAGTCTCAATAGCATTGCCTTCAACGGAAATGCCGGAAACTGCAACTTCTTTCTTTGCGCCAAGTGCTTATGCCGTATCCGCGGACGATTTGAATGTTTTACTTCCAAGCACGGAGGAAATTATTTATGAACAAGATGAAATGGGGCGCGTTAATTTACCAAGCGGGGATTTTTTGAACGAAATAGTCCCAGCACTGGTCAGTAATGTAATGTATCTCACAGGTCTTTTGATTTTTGTAGCGCTCGTATACGGTGGCACAATGGTGGTAATAGGACGTGGGAATGAAGAACAACTTACAAAGGCAAAATCAATTATTTTATATGCCGGTATAGCCCTTGCACTTATCTCACTCGGATACGCAATTATATACAGTATTGCAACACTCAAACTTTCTCAAGACACCTCAACAGAGGATGATAATGTATTTACTGAAACCCCAGACCCAGGCTTATGATCAAAAAAATATTACTCACAATAATCTCAGCAACAATGTTCTGGTCACTTAGCCAGAGCGCATTTGCGGTAATCCAACTAGACGATGCTCTAAGACCGGATAGCCTGCCAACTATAGAAGCATCCGAGGCCGTGGATTCGGCACACCCGGAAACCGCAGCCACTAGAACCGTAATACTTTTTGTAGGAAAAATTATAAGCCAAATTCTGCTTTTTACCGCATCTGCAACAATCATTTTCTTGATAATTGCCGGCGGAAATTACATCTTTGCATTTGGTAAAGATCAACGTATAGAAGCCGGAAAACGCGGATTAACATGGTCCCTTGTTGGACTCATTATGATCTTGCTCTCATATGCAATAGTACAAGGAATAATCTCCATACTTTTAAGGGTAGACTCACAGGCTTAATAATAGTAGGATAAACCCACATTCGTTTACCTCTAATTTTTTTTCCATGCGCAAATTATTATCACTTATAATACTTTCATCACTCGCTTTAATAGCCTGCGGAGGCACTAACAGCCAGGCAGAGAATGCAGGAAAAGCAATGGCGGAAACGGCTTGTTTGCTTTTTGATGACGCAACAGACATGGAGAACATAGAAACGCTCACAACAGACATAATGGTCAAATATGGATGGTCTACTCCTGCAGATATAGACACTTACCTAGCGCAAATACAAGGAACTGAAGAGTTGAACCAAGTCTCAGTAGCCACCCGTACACATTTGGAAGACACCTGTGGAGATTCATTAACGGCAAATGGAGTAACAGCTACAGATCTAGCCGAAGCAATGGTTACTCAGTAAAACAAACGTTCACGCATCAACTTGTGGCGGGAAAAGCGGTTCTAAAGCAATCAATTTATCCTCACCAACTTGGGCGAGGATTTTTTGTGCGATTCCCGGAATTATTGGCTCAAGCATATGACCGAGCACTCGACATATTTTTATTAAATTACCCAAAACAATTTCCAGTTTTTGCGTATCTGTTTTTGCAAGAAGCCAAGGCTTATTTGTGTCTACATACAAATTTGCAAAACGTGCGAGTGAGACCATAGCTTCAAGCGCATCTTTGATTTTAAATTGATTAAAACAGGCATCGTAGTTTTTTTCTGCAGTTTGTATTTCCCCATCCACTTCTGCATTCCCCTCCAAAACCCGTCCATCAAAATTCTTTACAGCAAGCGTAAGCACGCGTCTCACCAAATTACCGATGGTATTTTGAAGTTCATCTTTATATAACGCGCAAAACCGCTCGTTAGAAAAATCACCATCGCCATCACTTGGAATTTCTCTAAGCAAATAGTAACGCACAGCATTCATCCCGTATTTATTTATGAGTGCTATTGGGTCCACAACATTGCCAAGTGATTTACTCATTTTTTGCCCTTCACTGGTTACAAAACCATGCACATAAATCGCCTTTGGCAGAGGCATTTTTGCAGAAAGCAACATGCCAATCCACACTCCTGCATGAAAACGAATTATGTCCTTCCCTATTAAATGCACATCGGCAGGCCAATATTTTTTAAGCAAATCGGCATCATCCGCAAAACCAAGGGCAGTAATATAATTTGTTAAAGCATCGCACCAAACATACATAACTTGATCCTCCCTGCCAGGTACGGGTATCCCCCAAGATAAAGTTTTTTTAGGGCGTGAAAAACTGGTATCAAGTAGTCCATCATTCAACACATTCAAAAATTCATTTCTGCGTGATTCGGGCAAAATTGTAAGTTCTCCGGATTCCACTTTTTGTTTTATAGCATCGGAATATTTAGAAAGTTTAAAAAAGATGTTTTTTTCTTTTAAAAGCTCCGGTGGTTTTTTGTGAGTTGCACAATTACCATCCACTAAATCTTTATCGAGCACAAAAGCCTCACAGCCCGTGCAGTATTTGCCTTCATATTCCCGTTCTTCAAAATCATCCTTTATAAGCTCCCAAAATTTTTGTGCCCCACGCTTATGTAAATCATCCGTAGTTCGCACAAAACCATCGTTTTTAAGGTCAAGCATCTTTGCCAATTCAACAAAAAGCGCACTATTTTTATCTGCTAATTCCTGTGGCGCAACCCCGGCAGTTTTTGCAACCTGTTCGATTTTTGTACCATGCTCATCCGTGCCGATCAAAAAGAAAACATCATCACCTTTTAAACGTCTGTATCTTGTAAGCGCATCACCTTGGCAAAGTTCAAGTGCATGCCCCATATGCGGACCGGCATTTACATAAGCTATAGCATTTGTGAGATAAAATTTTCCCATAAAAATCTGACAATTTTAAAAAAGTGACACCAAATTAACATAAATTGAGATCTAAGACCACTTTAAAGCTTCTCACCGGTAGTGTGGTACAAAACAAAATCAAAAACAGGCAGATTTTCGCCTTCCTTAACCAAAGTTATCAGCTCTTTTCTAACCTCACCCAAAGAGACCACACCGGTAGATGCAATTTTAACATATTCACAAACTGCATTTGCATCAGTATCCGTACTTACAAATCTAAAATGTATAAAACTTTGTGACCCATCGGTACTAAGATCTTCTGTAACCACATTTGTAAGCACTAAATAACTATAGGAATGACTCATCAAAAAATTCAAAATCGGATAAACCCTAAACTTAACAGAAAACATTCCCGCCCCGGAAATAAAAGATTTGCCTGAAGAATATTCCTCAGGCTCTCCGGTAACATCAGTTCCAAAAACAGATGGATTAGTCTCATCATGCTTTTCCGAAATTAAAGAAATATATTCGGACATGGCTTCCGTTTTACTCTCCGCCAATCCCAAAACTTTCCACCTAAGTACGTCGGAACCAGGAGGATTTGAGGCCGATTTTCCATCCGCATCTCCAACATAAAATTCAACACGGAATCCATCGATTTTTGCGATTGTATCCTCAGGATCAGTCTGAATAAATAATGGAATTTGTATCGATTCATTCCTGGCAAGAGCCCTCCAAGTATCTCCTTGCCCCACACAAGGTAAAACACTCTCTGAGCTATGATTCTGTGCAATAATATTCATTGAGGCCAAAGCAGAATCGAGGTAAGAAAGCCCATCCAAACTAACTTCATATCCTGGCAAATTTTCATTAACAATCGCAAGCCCGAGTTCAGTCATCCCTTCTGCAGAATAGCTCGCTTGTTCACCGGCAACTATTGTGCGCACAGTAGCTAAATCACGCACCACCAAAATGGACACAGAGATTGCGACCAAAATCAAAACTGTCATCATAAAGAATGAGAGCAAAATCGCACTTGCTTTGCGTTCCAAAAATCCTTTATTTAAAAAATTAAATCTCATTGGTAAAAACGACTTGTTATAGAAGTATGTAAATTAACTCTGGCATCTTCTCTTGAATTCGCCTTGCTATAAATAGAAAAATCCACAGTAACAATCGGCTGAAACTGCACCTCATTAATCCCCCTATTTTCAGGATCATAAGGATTAACTCCAGGGAAAATACTAAAATTAAAATATGAAACCTGCACATTTGCAGAGTGTAACAAAACAGGATTTTCATAACCGGCAAGTGGCACGCCGGACTTATCATAGGCCAGCTTAGAAACAGTTTCTTCCTCGGCGTCCCAAGTATAAGTATATAAATTTTCGCCATCCGGACTCACCAAACACAAAACACCACTATCGCAATCATAAAAAATCTTATTTTCTTGAATCGCTTCACTCAAAGTGTCCATCAATGACTCGGCATCCATAATAAGTCCACGAGTTACAAGTGCCTCTTGATCCGCCCTATGAAAAGTCAAATAAGAAGAAATCGCAAAGCCTATAAAAATAGTAAACACGGTAATCGCTATAATCATTTCGATTAAAGTGAATGCCTTACGCGATTTTTTTACAACTTGCTTCATTGCCAATCAGTTAAGTATGTAGACAAAGTAACGTCTTTGCTTTTACCTCGCTCCTCCCAAGAAACAACGGCACTCACTTGCACACTGTTTTCTCGCACTTTAGATGGAGCGCTTTCGTCCGGCACGGTATTTAAAACAATTTTACGCACAAAAGAAAATCCATTTGCGTTTGCGACAGTGCCATCCGTTTCATCCGTAGAAAAATAAAAGCACGGATTCCCGGCGGAGCAAACGGAGTAGCTCCCCAAATAAAATTCCTTCTCGGAACGTGATTCGTTCACATGGAAATCAGCCTGCCAAAGTTCCGCACCACCATCCCAAGAATAGTTTTGCAACCAATTTGAATCACGCATAAAACGCACCGCCTCCAAACTTTCTTTTGCATAATAAAGTGCCTGCACAGTATGCAAATTACGTTGATTTGCCAACATGGTAGACAAAATCAAACCTGTAACTGCAGTAAGCACAACCGTAGTTAGAGTTACTGCTATTAAAGTTTCAATTAATGTAAAAGCTTTATTCTTGCGCATCTTGTGATTCTGGTGATTGAGGATTAACTAACAAACTTACAGTAGAATTCATATAAGCTAAATCTAACTCAATTATGCTGGAATCTGAAGCTGAGCCGGAAAATAAAATCTTTGCATCGCCTTCAATTATTGATTCAGAATCATTATAAAATTTAAAAAAATCATCCTTGGGGCTAAAAAAAACGTAGAGCCTTGAAGTCGCCAAGCCACCTGCCTCAATGGAAGTAACCGTGGAGTCCCCGCCGGAAATTCCATATTGCTCACTTACAAAAGAATCAATATCACACAAACTCTGCGCGCTATCATAATTTGTGGTAATAAAAACCGGAGCCTCGCCAACCTCAAACAAAGCGCCTTCACACAAATAACCTACATCATTTATCTTGCCGGCCCTAACATCCGCCTTTGCTTTTTGCAACATTGCAACGCTTTGATCCGCGAGCAATGCAAGCTCTTGCCTCTCTTTTACGCCACTAAAATTCATAACCAAAACGGAAGTCAAAATACCTGCTATCGTTATAACAATTAGTAGTTCAAGTAAAGTGAATGCCGGTTTTTTAAAAGCAAATTTTTTCACGAAACAAGAGTGGATAGAGAGAAAATGGGCCCGAGCAGAGCGAGGGCCAAAACTCCTACCGCAACTCCAACGAAAATAATCACCACCGGCTCGAGCAACGTGGTGAAATTAATAAGAGCGGATTCAACTTCCTCCTCATAATGCAAAGCCAATTTTTCCGCAATAGCTCCGAGTTGCCCGGAATTTTCACCAACAGAAATCATCGCCACAACAGTTTCCGGAAACAAAAATGGAGCTTTGGCCAAATTATCTGCAATCTTCTCTCCACGTTCAACGTTAAACTGCAAAACCGCCAAGAAATCCTTGTATAAAAGATTATCCATTGCCCCTCCGGAAATTTTAATCGCCTCATGTATCGGCACACCGGCTTCCACAAGCAAGCTCAAAATCTGTACAAATCGCGCAACATTTAATTTTCTAACCGTGTCACGCACAAAAACGGTAGTCAAAAGCATTTGATCCACTTTTCTTTTGCCATCCAACGTATTTACATAAAAAGACCCGAGCAAAAAAACAAAAACCAAAAGGACCATTATGAGCCAACTAAAATTAATCATAAAACGACCGGACCCAAGTACAATCCGTGTCAAAAGAGGCATTTCAAAATTGGCCTGCATAAAAAATTGCTCAATTTTTGGGATAACCACACTCACCACAATCGCTCCGGAAATAAAAAGCGCCACCAGAACAGTAGCCGGATAAACAAGCGCAGAGCGAGCCTTTAAAAAAAGTGCATGTGCTCTTTGGGTTTGCGTTGCAAGTTTAAAAAGCAACTTGGATAAATTACCAATCGATTCTCCACTCTTTATTATACCAATCTCCGATTCTCTAAAAATATCAGGGAACTTTGCCATCGATTGACTAAGCAATTTCCCCCTCTCAACATCGTAAGCAAGCGTATTTATTATACGAGCAAAACGCAAATTGCCCGTCTTTTTAGAAAGCACTTTAAGCGCACGCATTATGGGAATGCCCGCATCCAGCATCACAGCAAGCAAATGAAAAAAATATGATTTTTCCGCAACGGAAACTTTTTTGCGATCAATAAAAAAATCCTGCACACGCACAGTAAACGGCTGTGCCAAAGAATCATAAACGCCATAAACAACGTTCGTCTCCTTTTCCGACTGGCGCAAAATAATTGAAGGAGTAATTTCCATGTTTATTGATAATAAGCCTCAATGGAAAGATTGAAAGATACTGCTTTCTCACTGGTCTTTTGCAAACTCATTGATTTAACGCGCATCAATCTCTGAGCGGATTCAATCTGTTGTAAGAAAGCGATCAACTTGTCGCCACCGCCAGAAACATTCAAAGTGGTAGTAAGAAATTTTCCATAATTTTCATCCACCCCTTCAGAGAAATTAACAGCATTTAAGTCAAAACCGCTTTCATTGGCGATTTTTGAAAGCTCTAAAATAAGCTCATCCTGAGCGGTGCCAACCGGGACTGCACTCAAAAGCGCTTGTTTTGTAGCGTCACTTTTTGCAACCTCCAAAGACAAAGCAGAAAGCGAATTATATTCGGCATCTAGAACGCTAAGCTCCTCCGTGGCAAGACTTCTCTGCACTTTCAATTCAAGGACTTTTGCTCTCAAAGGAAGCACAAAAACAAACGTGCCCACCAAAACAAGTAGCAAAAGAATTATAGAAACAAGTTGTGAAGATTGGCCTGGCTTCATTTGGAGGAGTTATGAGCATTTAAACTAAAACTAACAACATCTTGTCCATCACTGGTAACACCGGAAGTAACGGATGGCACAAAAACGGATTCAAAATCTTTTGAACCGGAAAGCGCACTTATAAAGTCAGCAACCGCGGAAAAAGAATCCGCAACTCCGCTAACTTGAATACTGGCATCCTCACTAGCCGAGTAAGAACTTACAAAAACCCCAACCGGAACCAAGCCATTTAGATTATTAAGGACTTGAGACCAATAAGTTGTTGCTTCTTCAATACTGGTTTTAAGTTCTTGCGCGCTATAAAGTTCCGCTATTTTATCATCTTTAAGTGCATTCATTTTATCTTGAAGCTCAGCCTTGTTTTCTTCAATAGACGCAACAGAACTATTTAAACTCACCCTCTCAAAAACCAAAAAAAATGTATAAAGTAAGCCGATAACAAACACAAAAACAACTAAAGTTGGAAGAAACCGGCTGGAGGGAGCTTCAAATGTCTTGTCCATTGTGGCGTAGAGAAGTTATGCTTCGAGCATGAATTTTACAGTCATAAACCAGGGTTTTCAATGCGGAAACTGCAAAGCCAAAATTCCGCCCCAGCAAGGAACTTGCCGTAATCACTGCACGGCTTGCCTCTATTCTATGCATGTGGATGCGGTATTCCCGGGCGATAGAGCCTCTAAATGCAAGGGGCTTATGAAGCCAATCGGAGTAACTCAATCGGGCAAAAAGGGATGGATTGTCTTGCACGAATGTACAAAATGTGGCGCAATCAATCGCAATAAAATGGCAAATGATGATAATATGGTACTCGCATCAGAACTTAGCCGTAACCCAACCCAATGAAACTCGCTCTACAAACCAAACCCATACCAAAAGAATCCACCGTTATCATCGGTGTTTCCGGTGGGAGAGATTCTATGGCCCTAGTCCACGCACTCAAACACCAAAGGCCGGATCTCAATTTGATAGTCGCCCATATAAATCATGGCCTGCGCGATTCCGCCGTAACAGATGCAGAATTTGTTAAAGGAATGATGCTCCGTTGGGAAATCACATGTGAGATTCTCGCTCCTCGCCCACCAAAAGATGGAAATATTGAGGATTGGGGTCGCCAAAAACGCTATGAATTTTTTGATAAACTCCGCAAAAAATATAAGGCCAGCCATGTATTAACGGCCCATCACCAAGATGATGATTTTGAATCCATGATGTTGCACTTTTTCCGCGGAACCAGAGTAAAAGGATTATCCGGCATGCAATTAACCAGAGATACAATTTTGCGTCCTCTGCTTTACACTTCTCGTGCAGAAATAGATGCTTATGTAGGTGTGGAAGAAATTCCATATAGGGACGATCCAACAAATGAGGATGACGAACTCACTCGTAACTTTTTGCGCAACAAAATAATTCCGGTTTTAAACCATGTTTACCCGGGTCTTGCGGAACGTTGGCAAAGACAAAAAAATTATTGGTTTGATTTGCAAGATATGCTGGAAGGCTCCGCAAAAACATTTATGGACGAATTTTTGACTAAAAAAGACGGGCTCAACCGCATCGCCTACAAAAAGTTACCTTTTCCACTCCGCGCAACCGTACTCGAACTTTGGTTTAAAGAGACCACCGGCAAAATGATTCCAGATAGCCAAACCATCGAGCGCTGGGACACCGCCATCCTCACTTTTGAACCTCGCAAAAAAACCGAATGGTACGAAAAAACCTTCCTGATGATGACAAAAGAGTGGGCTAAGTTGAGCTAGGATGCAGTTCCGCAAAACAGCTTATTTGAGCCACAAATCCTATGCGGGCTTTTTAATTACATGTACCCAAGGTCTACCATTCTCCGGTAAGGCGTTATTGGCCACTATAATAGCACCTTTATCAAACCAACAAAAAACGGCGGGAGCAAGCTCCACGAAAGGACCGTCCAGGTTTGAACGGTCAAACTGTCTAACACCACATTGGTCAGAAATAACTACCCTAGCAGGAACGCCCTTTGGTATACCAAATTCCACCCCAAAATCAACCGGCACAGCAATTGAGCTTGGGACAACTGCCCATCTGTTAACGACTAAACTAACATAGCCACGCGCCATTTGGACGTCAAACTTTTCGCCTCTAAAACATTGTAATATCCCACCCACAAAAAATGGCGCCAAGCCATCTACATCCGGTACTTGCAAGCCAACTTCACAAACATTAATAGGCTTAACTCCACCAGGCCCACAAGCATTTTTTCCCTTCCTTTCCTCTTCACCATCACAAACCTCCAAAACTTCTCTACAAGCTAGACCTCTAACACCAGCCAAAGCAGAAGAAACATTACTGGCATGTAAACCTGCTTCTCTAAGTAACTTTGCCTGCATCCATTCTAAAACGGAACCCCTAGCATTAAACGATTTATCATCCAAAGTTAAAGGCGTAACAGGTCCAGCCCCATAAGCCTCAACAATCCCATCCGAATCTAAATCTGCCATTTCTCTCTTCATAAAACATTTTTTTAAACTAGGCAGTCTTATAAAACAATCCATGCAAAATGTCAAGTCTGCGCACACTTATAAAAAGCTCTGCCTTGCCTGCTCGGCAAAGTACATTTAGAATAAATGCCAAATAATTTTAATCTACGCATGGCAACAACAACTCAAAGAAAAGGTCCAAGTGCGCTCGTGGTAGTTCTTATTACAGCGCTTTTTTTATCCGGAATATATTCAATCTGGAACCCATTTGCGACTGTGCCGGCAACCGAAGTCTCTTTAACTGAATTTATAAGTGATGTGGAAAGCGGTACGGTTACGAAAGTGCTAATCCAAGACAATCGCGTGGAATACGCCCTTGCCGACGAAACCAAAAAATTTGCATACAAAGAATATAGCCAAGGTATCCAAGACGTGTTGAAAACTGTGGATCCGTTAATTACAGAAAAGCTGGATATAACCATAAAAGACACCTCAAGCGACGGGCTTTGGGTAAACATCGCGCTTGCAATAATTCCAATCTTTTTAATAGTAGGATTTTTATGGTTTATGATGCGCGGAGCACAAAATAGCAACAATCAAGCACTTTCTTTTGGCAAATCCAACGCCCGCTTGCATGATAAAGAGAAAGAACGCACAACCTTTGCGGATGTAGCCGGAGTTAAAGAGGCAAAAGATGAATTGGTAGAGATTGTGGACTTTCTAAAAAATCCATCCAAATACACCTCCATGGGAGCAAAAATTCCAAAAGGAGTTATGCTCGTTGGAGAACCTGGAACGGGTAAAACTTTGCTTGCACGCGCAGTTGCCGGCGAAGCAAACGTACCATTTTTTAGTATAAGCGGGTCCGAGTTTGTAGAAATGTTTGTGGGAGTTGGAGCCAGCCGTGTACGCGACTTATTTAAAAAGGCAAAACGCAATGCCCCGTGCATAATTTTTATAGATGAAATTGATGCGGTTGGTCGCCAACGTGGAGCCGGAGTCGGAGGAGGACATGACGAAAGGGAACAAACACTAAATCAAATTTTAACAGAGATGGATGGCTTTGAAACAAACACCGGAGTTATTGTTATGGCCGCCACAAATAGGCCCGACGTACTCGACCCTGCCCTACTTAGACCTGGCCGTTTCGACAGACGCGTTGTGGTAGATAGCCCAAGCATAGATGACCGCGAAGCAATCTTAAGAGTGCACGTAAAAAACAAACCATTGGCAAAGGACGTGGATTTAAAACGTATAGCCCGCCAAACCCCAGGATTCTCCGGCGCTGATCTTGAAAACGCAATGAATGAATCCGCAATACTCGCTGCAAAAAATGATTCCCGCGAAATAACCCAGCACGATATAGAAAGTTCTGTTGAAAAAGTACAAATGGGACCGGAAAGAAAATCACGAGTGCTTTCCGATAAAGAAAGATCCTTAACCGCCTACCACGAAACCGGCCACGCAATAGTTGGATATCTACTATCCGAATGCGATCCGCTCCGCAAAATCACAATAATTTCCCGCGGAATGTCCTTGGGCTCCACATGGTTTATTCCGGAAGACGATCAACACATTTATTCGCAAGAAAAATTTGAACACGAAATGGCCTCACTACTCGGAGGGTACGTTGCAGAACAATTGATTTACGGACAAGTTTCAACCGGCCCATCAAACGATCTCGAACGCGCCACAAATATGGCTCGCAGAATGGTTACGGAATATGGGATGAGCGGAAAAATTGGTCCAACAGTATTCGGGGAAAAAAATCATGAAGTATTTTTGGGACGTGATTTTGGACACGTTAAAAATTATTCCGAAGATAAAGCCAAAGAAATTGATTCCGAAGTAGAAAGCTTTGTGGATAAAGCGCACAAAACAGCCACTACCTTGCTCACAAAACACAAAAAAGAACTTGAGCACGTAGCTAAAGTTTTGCAAGAAAAAGAAACCCTAACTCGTGAAGACTTTGTAGAACTTTTTGAAGGCAAAAAGCCAAGCACAAAGAAAGATTAACTTTTAACGCAACTTGCCTTACACTGACGTTATGACGCAAATTGGAATAGGACAACTCAAAAATTCAAAGCCGGTAACGCAACAAACTCAAAAACCGCTTCAAAAGTTTAACGTACGCCCACATGAGAGCCCTATCGAAGAAGGTCAACTTTCTGTAGATATAATTCACAGAGAAGATCAAATGACAATTATTTGCCCGATTGCAGGCGTTGATAAAACCGAGATAAAAGTTGCGATCCAAGATGATGTTCTAACTATCCGCGGAGAAAGAAAACGCATCCCTGGTATGGAAAAAGAAAAAGCAATAGTGAGCGAACTCTTTTGGGGAGTCTTCTCCCGTTCCATAGTCTTACCGGACCACATAGACCGCAAAAAAATCGAGGCAAAAGTCCACGAACACATGCTAATTATCTCGATCCCAAAAACAGAGGATTTTAAAACACGCATCATCCACATTAACGGAGAAGAATGAAACAAGTAAAAAAAGCCGTAATCTTAACGGCCGGACTAGGAACCCGCTTCTTGCCAATGACAAAGGCAATCCCAAAAGCAATGTTGCCGATTTTGAACAAACCGGTAATTCAGTATCTGGTTGAAGAAGCAATCGCTTCAGGAATAAAAGAAATAATTATTGTGGCCGGTTTTGGAAAACGTGCCATTGAGGAGCACTTTGACCGTAGCTACGAGCTTGAACATGAGCTTAGAACTCGTGGAAAATTAAAACTTCTTGCAGATCTAAGGAAGCTGGAAAAACAAGCTAGAATTGTTTACGTACACCAAGAGGACGCACTCGGAGATGGCCACGCCATATTGTGTGCCGAAAAGTTAATTGCAAATGAACCTTTTGCAGTACTTTTTGGAGATGACATTATAGATGCCAAAATCCCAGCCTTAAAACAATTGATGGAAGTCTACAAAAAAACCGAATCACCTGTTATTTGCGTAGAAAAAGTATCCAAAAAAGACATGAGTTCCTATGGAGTAATAGGAATAGAATCGCAAAAAGACCGCACTATTAAGGTAAAAAGTCTGGTGGAAAAGCCATCTCCTAAAAAAGCCCCATCAAATTTTGGAATAATTGGCAAATACATCTGTACTCCGGAGATACTAAAAGCCTTAAAAAAGAGCAAAAGTGGCCACAAAGACGGCGAAATCCGCCTTATAGACGGTCTTCGCACCTATCTCAACGCAAAAAAACCTATTTACGCCCTAGAAATTGAAGGAGAACGCTTTGATACAGGCAATCAACTTGGCTTGCTTAAAGCAAATCTACACTTTGCAATTAAAGACAAATCTACAAAAGAAAGCCTAAAAGAGATGCTAGATAATTAATGAAGAACCTGAATTTACGCTATAGGCGCTTTACATAACTGCTTTTTATTGACAGGTTCACTCTCGAGAGTTTGCGCCAAAACATATTTTTGCCTGTCAAGACTCTTTACAAAATCCCAATTTATTGACCCGCAAACCGCGCGCGGTGAACTCCACTACATTTTACAAACATCGCAAGTCCTCCCTCCTTGTTGCAGGAGTGATTTTCTGCTACAATAACAAGATACCTAAAAAACAAAAACACATGTCACAAGATGATTTACTCAAACAGGCGGACGCATTAAAACTTGCCGGACAGCACATGGAGGCAATAGCCCTCGCAAACAAGATGCTTATTGCGGATTTGGATTTTGTGGAAGCCTACGAGGAAATCGGTGACAACTATTTGAGCCTTCATGAGCACGAAAAGGCCTCAAAAGCTCTAAAACATGCCCTAAAACTCAAACCTGGAAGCCCAAATGCACTATATTTATTGGGCTTTTTATATTCTTCAACCGGAGAATTTGATAAATCTGTAGAAACTCTTGAACTCGCAAACCACGTTCAACCTCATCATCCGGAAATTTTACGATGCCTGGGTTGGTCAATTTTCCACGGAGGAGACCGCAAACGCGGGCTTGTAATCTTAGAAAGAGCACGCGCAATGGCTCCAAAAGACGCATTAATCCTTTGTGATTTGGCAGTTTGCTACCTCAACGACAGACAATTTAGTACAACAATTGCATTACTAGAAGAGGCCCTACGCTACGATCCAAGCAACGAAAAAGCAAAAGACTGCTTGGAAACCGCAAAATTCTTTGATCGCGAATTCAAAAAGCTGAAAGAAAGCAGAAGCTAAAACTAACAAAGATCGACCAAATCCTACTTAGTGCTCTTGTCGGCAATCTTTTTGTTCAATTGTTGCATCGCCGCCCATGAATTGCCAAAACCATTAGCAACATCCAAAAGGACTTTTTCCTCTTCCTCTGTTATTTTACCTTCACTAATAGCTTTGTTCAAAAGCACCGGAAAAACTTCTTTACCAAAGTAGGCCCAGAATCGATCAGGAGTCTCCGATCCTTTCAAATTTTGCTTCATAGTAGCAAGTCGTTTTGGATCAAATAAACCGCTCTTTTCAGCCTCATTTATAAAGTCTAGTGCATATTGCACAGCCTTCATATAAGAAGTACCTTTCTCCAAACTCATATTGGAAATATTTTGATAAGCTTTTTCACTTATAAATGGCTTCAAATCACCTAAAGTCTTAAGTGCCTCTGCTTCCTTGGCATTTGTTTCTTTTAACTCAGCCTCAAGTTGAATTTCAGCACGTTCCTTCTCATTGTTTTCAACCTTAGTCCGTCTAGCTTTTTCAATAGAGCTTGAAATTTCGGTAGTCAACTTATTCGGATTTTCATTACGGGAGAAATTCTCGAGACTCTGAAGTAAACTATATTGCAATTTCGCGTCAATTGCACCTTCCTTGAAGGAATTTCTTACAATTTCCGCAGAAAATTCGCGCTCTAGTGGATAAAGCGAATACACGGGGTCAAGCAACTTACTATAATCTGCAGGATTCGTTGATTTTTGGAAAGTATTTTTAAGAGTACTAATGAGAACCACATTCCTATCATCACTATTTGCGATCTTATCAAAAGCAAAAAACAACATCATCATAACGGTGCGCAAATTCTGTATTTCTCGCATTTTTTCAACAGGATCCATATTCGATACAAATTCTTGAATTTTCGGATTCACATTGTTTTTTTTCATTACTCCTAACGTTCCGAATTTTTCCTCATTTGCATTAAGCCATTCTTTAGTTTTTTTTAAATCCTCCTCTTTTAAACTCAAATTTTTAGCCTGCTCGTGAGTCAACATCCCCTCCTTACTTTGTTTATCAATCCAACCTTTTAATTTGGATTTCTCTAATTTGTAATCAATTTTTTCTGCCTTTCTTTCCAAACGTTCTTGATTCATATTTATAAAATTATTGATTAAATCGTAATACTATAACACAATTTTAAACATTTAGCAATTTGCAAAATCCCAAGACCTCACCTAAACTATCTCTGCTCCCTTAGTGATCGCATGCGGTTTTTAAAGATCGCATGAGGAAAGTCCGAGCAAGAAAGGCAAGAAAGCCGTTAACGACGGCCGTACTTGGATCCAAAAAACCAGGTATAGGGAAAGTGCCACAGAGACGAGTAATATGAAACGCCCCCTCTTCCACTGGAATGGGGTGCTCCACCGCAAGGCGGATGCATGGTAAACCCTTTCACTTGCAAGGTGGGATGGAGATTCGGAATCGGCTAGCCTTATGCCCCGTATCGCCCACCGCTAGAGCCAATCAGCAATGTTTGGCCAAGAGAGATGATCACTCGCTATGTGCAAACATAATGACAGAACTCGGCTTACAAGGGAGCCAAGCACTTTAGTGCTAGACAATAACATGGCGCAAGCCATAACATTTATTATAAGATGGGGACATGAAACGTTCAGAAGTTGCCTTTTCGCTCTTACGAATCCCTACAGATTTTGTGATGACCGTGCTTGGCTTAATGCTCGGCTATTATTTACGTTTACAGGGCGATTTTATCCCCGGCGTAAAACTGATAATCACTAGAGCAAACCTAATGCCGATTGATGAATACCTGAATTCCAGCCTAATCTTTGGAGGGCTTTTAGTCGCAGTATTCGCATTTTTTGGACTCTACAAATTAAAAAACACAGAAGGCCCATTAAAAGAACTCGGCGGGGTAGCAAAATTTTCTATTGTTTGGGTGCTCGTAATGATGGCTTACTTTTTTGTGACTCATAAGGTTTTCTTTTCACGTCTTGTGCTTATTTATGGCGCAATAATCGCCGTAATACTCATAGCAATTTCCAGACTAATCTTACGCAGAATAGAGCGCTCATTACTAAACTTGGGGATTGGACAAAGAAGAGTACTACTTATAGGCACAAACAAAATCAGTAAAAGAATAGCAAACAGCCTAAGAGAAGATCCCCATTACAGGGTTATTGGTTATCTGGCAGATAAAGGCGGAAATTTACAAGGAGTAAAACTACTCGGGTCGATTAAAAATCTAAAATCTGTTGTAAAAAACTGTAATATAGAAGAAATAATTTTAACCACGCAAAATCTGGAGGGATATGAGGACCATCAAATCTTGAATTTTTGTAATTTAAATCACGTTGAATATCGCTTTGTACCGGATGTGCTAGAGATGGAAAGAAGTAATTTTGAGATCAACCAAATCGCCGATTATCCACTTATACATTTAAAACCTACCCCACTGGATGGTTGGGGGAAAATCACAAAAAGAATTATTGATTTAGTACTAAGTGGTACTAGCCTTTTAATTCTATCACCAGCCTTTGCAATCATAGCAATTGGGATAAAGATAGACTCAAAAGGCCCTGTGTTTTTTGCGCGCCTAGAAGATGGTTCGCCAGCCTACAGAATTGGCGCAAATGGCAAAAAATTCAAGTTCTATAAGTTCCGCACAATGAAACATAATTCGCATCACATGCGAGCGGAATTAAAGAATTTAAGCCACAGAAAAGGCCCACTAATGAAGATCAAAAATGACCCACGTGTAACCAGATTTGGAAAATTCTTGCGCCATACTAGCCTCGATGAATTGCCAAATCTATGGAGCGTATTTAAAGGAGATATGAGCCTTATTGGACCACGCCCACACCTGCCGGAAGAAGTAGCGGAATACGAAGAACATCACAAATTTTTACTCGCGATTAAGCCGGGCATAACAGGACCCGGGCAAATAAGTGGTCGCAGTGATTTGGATTTTGAAGAAGAAGTGCGCCTGGACAGCTACTACATAAAACACTGGTCGCTCATAACAGACCTTAAAATTCTTGCAAAAACCATTGCTGTAGTTTTTAGAGGACATGCCGCAGATTAAATGTTAAACTCGCAAAGCTTTTTTTATAAAACACATGCTCGAAAAATTTCTCGCCAAAATAATCGGTGATCCCGAACAAAAAACCATAAAACGTTCAGCAAAACTTGTTGAAGAAATCAATAAAATTGAAATTGAGTATCAGCAAAAATTAACGGATGAAGACATCCCAAAAAAGACAGCTGAATTCCGTGCGCGCGTACAAAACGGAGAAAGCCTGGACAGTATTTTACCGGAAGCTTTTGCGCTTGTTAAAAATGCATCTCGCAGGCTCGTTGGCAAAACATGGCAAGTTCGCGGTTTTGATTACACATGGGACATGGTGCCTTTTGACGTGCAACTTATCGGAGGAATTGTTTTGCATGAAGGCAACATTGCAGAAATGAAAACCGGAGAAGGGAAAACCCTTGTTTGCACCTTGCCTGTTTACTTAAACGCCCTAAGCGGTAAAGGCGTGCACGTTGTTACGGTTAACGATTATTTAGCTCAACGTGATAGCGAATGGATGGGCGGACTTTATAAATTCCTGGGCATGAAAGTTGGAGTTGTAATCCATGGACAAAATACCGATCAAAAAAGGGATGCTTATGGCGCAGACATAACTTACGGAACCAATAACGAATTTGGTTTTGATTATTTGCGCGATAACATGGCCCCAAGCCTGGAAAATTTGGTTCAAAGAGAACTTCCTTATGCAATTGTGGATGAAGTCGACTCGATTTTAATTGATGAAGCCCGCACTCCACTCATAATTTCTGCACCGGCAGAAGAATCAACGGAAAAATATAGTACCTACGACAAATTGGTGCGCATGCTCGAGGCCAATACTCATTACAATATTGATGAAAAACAGCGCGTTGCGACCCTCACGGAAGAAGGCGTTAGAAAAATGGAAGAACTGCTTGGCATAGAAAATATTTATACGGAAAAGGGCTTTGAAGAAGTCCACCACATAGAACAGGCCCTCCGTGCAAACGCAGTTTATAGGCGCGATGTGGATTACATGATTAAAGACGGCGAAATTATTATTGTAGATGAATTTACAGGTCGTTTAATGCAAGGAAGACGTTATGGACAAGGCTTACACCAAGCGATTGAAGCAAAGGAAGGTGTGGAAATTAAACGTGAAAGCAGAACGCTAGCCACAATCACTTTCCAAAATTATTTCCGCATGTACAAAAAACTTGCTGGCATGACTGGTACTGCAAAAACAGAAGAAGAAGAATTCGGATCAATTTATGGACTTGCCGTAATACAAATTCCAACTCACCGCCAAGTTGTGCGCATTGATCAATCGGACGTAATTTACAAATCACAAAATGGGAAATTCCATGCTATTGCAAAACGTGTTGAAGAACTACATCAAAAAGGCCAACCGGTTTTGATTGGTACGATTTCTGTAGAAAAATCTGAGCGCCTTTCCGAAATACTTTCCGCGCACGGAATAGACCACAGCGTTCTAAATGCAAAACACCACGAGCGAGAAGCGGAAATTGTTGCAAAAGCGGGCCAAATGGGTGCCGTAACAATCGCTACAAATATGGCTGGACGCGGAACGGATATTAAACTTGGCGAAGGAGTAAAGGAGCTCGGTGGACTTGTAATTATAGGTAGCGAACGCCACGAATCACGGCGTATAGACAATCAGCTACGTGGACGCGCAGGACGCCAAGGAGATCCGGGTTTAAGCCAATTTTACGTTTCCATGGAAGACGATTTGATGCGCATTTTTGGAGGAGAAAAAATGAAATCATTAATGGAACGCTTGGGCTTGCCGGAAGACATGCCGATTGAAAACGGTGTGATAGGAAGATCAATTGAAAGTGCGCAAAAAAAAGTTGAGGGCCACAATTTTGACATAAGAAAACACCTTGTTGAATACGACACGGTAATGAACACACATCGCGATATTATCTATAAACGCCGTCGCACCATTTTGGAAAATGAAAACTTGCGTAACGAGGCAATTTTGTTGATTGAAAACCAAGTTGAACAAATCGTCCTTTCCCACCCGCATGATTTAAAAGAATCTTGGGAATCAATCAATGCAATTCACAAGGATCCAATTGAACCGATTGCACTTGAATCTTTGCAAGGGCTTGCGCAGGAAGATTTAATGGACCATCTCAAAAGATATCTGGAAGATGAATATGTGAAAAAAGAATCCGCACTCCCAGATCCAAAACTTATGCGCAGTGCAGAAAGAGCCATAATGCTACGAACAATAGACATGTTCTGGATGCGCCATATCGACGAATTAAAAGATCTGCGTGAAGCAGTTTCACTTTCCGGCTATGGCCAACGCGACCCGCTTGTGGAATATAAAAATCAATCTTTTAGTTTGTTTGAAGATTTAATCGCACAAATAGACCATACAATTCTACTCAACTTGTTCCACGTAAAAATTAATGTGCAAATTATTTCAAAACCACCCGAACAACCAACGGAGAATACTACCTTTAGTTTTTCTTCTTCAAATGGGACCGCTCAGGCAAAAAAATCAGACAAATTTGTTGCCCCCGGCCGTAACGACTCCTGCCCGTGCGGTAGCGGAAAAAAGTATAAAAAGTGCCATGGAGCATAGTTGACGTAAAATCGAGACCCTATCGAGGTCTTGACGTTCTACCAAGTTTATTTTATAGTAAAGGCTTATTTTACATAATACCTTTACGCATAGAATGGAAACTTCTGCTAGAAAATTTACAACATATGGAACCTCGGACGTGCAAGCTTTTTTTGCAGAAAAACCGGATCCAATATCATTATCCGACCAAGATCTTTTTTTGCTAATACGGCACGAAAGAGTTCTACCGAACCGAAATTTGTGGGAAACTTATTTTGCAGAAATGAAAAGAAGGGTTGATGAATATAACGCATCAGAACCTAAGGACAAACCACCATACCCACTAAGGTATGAAATCTTCCCACCAGGATTAGAAAGAACCGCAATAATACTAAACATAGAGACCTTAGACGATTCTTTGGGATGCCCAAACGGCTGTTCTTGGTGTTGCGCAAACGCACCAAGAATGAACGCAAAAGACGTAATTTACATGCCTCTAGAGCAACAAATGCATTTCATGGCTGAGATAGCAACAACCACACGTAAAGTTGTGGGAGAACACGAGCAAAAAGAACAACTTGTGAAAGGAGCCCTAGATATAAGGCATTGGGAGATGGGAGATCCTTTATCACATCCGGATGTAATAAAGAAAATCATTGCATTGTACAAAACATATGGGATTACACCTACTATGCCAACAGCCCTGCCTGTCCACGCTACAGAAACGACAAAAGAAATTTTTGAAGCCATTGCATTACAACAAAAAGTAGAAAGATGGACTCCTCCAGAAGCAGTTAATATGTTTAAAAGGCTAATCGAACTAAGAGAATCCTTGGAATTCTACTCGGGAAGTGATGAACCGGAGAAAACAACCCACATTGGACTTAGACTTAGTGACGTAGAAAAAAAACTTAAAGAACTAACTGAAGCCGCAAGATATGCTGCAACACTACATATCTTAAACAGATATATTGAAAGCATGTCTAGCTCCAGCGCGGAGGGCTCACAACCAATAAATATCACGGAATTAGTAGTTGATAATTGTGGAAATACTTTCCCATCAATTCGTGATGCCCTCACGCACTTCAAGATTGATATAAATATAGCAGCCTATTTGGAAAATCCTGAAAAAACATTACTAATTAGTAATACTTGCAGGAGAACTGACCGCTTATATGGATTGTCAAAAGCCACCAAGATAACCGGTTTTAATCTTGAAGATGCAGTATCCAAATGCCGTGACGTTGTAGAAAAAACGTTAGGAGTAAAACTCGAGGGAATCGATCTAACAAATGAAACCGTAACTGAATTAATAAGCAAACTCCAACCGGTCGCCTCAGAACTCGCTCAAGTACCAGGATTACATGGTAACATTATAGTAAGCCACACCAGTGCAAATTCCGCTCGTGTAAAAAGTTTAGAAAACGAATATGGAGGAGTATTACGAAAATCAACTCGAGACTCCGATCCAAAATGGAAACCAGAGAGCGCTGGAGTCCATTATTTTGGCACCGATGCTACTTTAGGCAAAGCCAAATCTAGCATGTCACACACAAACACAAACGGATTAAGGTTAACTCCAATCGGGCTACTTAACACAGCAAGTCTATTGGCTACATACGAGCACCAAAATTGCCAAACCGAAGTCCCATATCGTGGCTTACAAAAAGGGACAAGGCTTCTACGCGGAGACAACTTAACGGAAATTTTAGGCGAAGTCATTATCATCACAGGACAAGGGCCAAATGGGGAAAATAATCCTATTTTAATACTCGATGGAGACGGAAGATTGCGACTTATTAAATATGATGACGGAGATAACCACACAAACGATCCAACATATCAATATCAACCAGGACGCGTGATTGAAGATATAGTAATCGCCGAACATATTTCGGAAATTGATTCCAAAACCTTCAGATTCAGAGGGTCCTTAATGGAACAATGCAAAACCTGCGAAACCCCATGTTTTGGACTGGTCCCAAATGGATTAGATGCAAATGATTTTTAATGCAACTTTTGCGAGCTTAATATTGAGATTTCACATTTTCTTTAATATAAGGCGAATAAGCTATACAATTACAACACTCTAACGTCAAAATAGATGCACTTCTCATACAAGGATAAGTCCACCACAATTATTGCAAGCCTACTTGTAGCTACATTTCTTTTGCTTCACTATTTCGTTTATTTAAATAACACATCCGGCACAGTGCCGTTTTTACAAAGCTACACAGATGCGCCAATGGACTTGCCGGAACTTGTACTTTGCCAAGAAAAAAAGCCAAACTACCTAAATCCATTTAAAAAAGTAGAATTTAGCTACCAGGCAGAAATCAACGAAACTTATGGTGAATGTAATATTATAGAACGAGCCGAATCTATTTTTACATCCAAAATGGAAGCCATTTCCGGCGACCCATATGAATATTGGAATGGCTACGAAGAAGATGGTTTTGCTAGACCACAAGTTGGATATACCTACGCAAATTTATTTTTCTTTTTAGTACAATATTTAATTGCAGGAAGTTTTATTTTTGTATTGCTAAAGCCAGAGAAAAAGTTGAAAAAATTATTTAAAAGACTAAAATAACTAAGACAAGTCCTTTGTGGCCCAATAGTCAAAAAGCCCTTCCATATGGAGAGGGCTTTTTGCTGTCTCTTGCTTAGTGGTGGACCCACCGGGAGTCGAACCCGGCACAAAAGGTTGACAAGTCCTTTGTGGGCACCGGTCTAAGCCCGACTAAGCAGACTTATTCTAAACAACCAACCTTACGAAAACCCTGAATTTTTCCTTAAATTTTCCTGACATTTTTTAACATAAGGTAAAATAAGTATATAATCATAAAACTTAAGATTAAAATCTCAACGAACCAATGACTAAACTATATTCACAACTAGCACGAACCTATCACGGAATGTATCAAACGATTTTTGATTACAAAGAACAATTTGAATTTTTCAATAAATTATTGAGGACATATAAATGCAAAAAAATACTAGAAATAGGATGCGGTAGTGGAAACTTGGCACCATTTTTTCTTAAATCTAATTACAATTATCTCGGATTGGATTTAAACAAAGAAATGCTAGCAATTGCAAAAGAAGTCGCACCAAAAGCAAAGTTTATAAAAGCAGACATGAGAAGTTTTAATTTAAAACAAAAATTCGACGCAATAATCATTCCGGGCAGAAGTTTTACTTATATGACAAAAAACAAAGATGTAATGATGGCGTTAGAGCAAATACATAAGCATCTTAAGACAAATGGCATTTTGATTTTTGATAATTTTAATGCGGAAAAAATAATAATCGATAGAAAGACAAAACATTCCGTGCAGGAATCTACGGTCGGCGACACTAAATACAAACGAGTCAGCAAAAAAACATTGTCTTTAAACGAAGGGTGGACGGAGAAATGGGATGCAACATACTTTGTAACAACAAACGGCAAAACCAAAACTGTAAAAGACAGCTCAGTTGTAAGATCTTTTACTAAAGAAGAACTAAAACTATTCTTAAAATTGACCGGATTCGATCTAATAAAAAATCAAACAAAAGATTTTTCAATCACCACAATTGCTAAAAAACAGTAATCCGAATGCAACAAAAAGAACTCATAGAACGTATCTCAAAATTCATTTTAAAGGTCAAGAAAAATCATCCAATCCGCATAGGAATTGATGGTGTTGATGCTTCCGGCAAAACAACTTTGGCAAACGCACTCGCAGACTTTTTTAAAACACAGAATCAAGATGTAATTCGAGCTTCTATAGATGGTTTCCACAATCCAAAATCAATCCGATATCAAAAAGGTCACAACTCACCAGAAGGTTACTACCAAGATTCATTCAACAATCAAGCAATCATAAATAATTTGCTCGCACCACTTGGTAAAAATGGTGATTTAAAATATAGGAAAGCAATTTTTGATTTTAGAACCGACACAGAAGTTACTTCCCCAGTTGAGACTGCACGGCCAACCTCGATTTTGATAATGGATGGCGTGTTCTTATTCCGACCAGAACTTATAAAATATTGGGATTTTAAAATTTTTATCGAAGCTGATTTCGCAATAACAATAAAAAGAGCTATAAAGCGAGATGGTTATTATCTTGGCTCAAAACAAGAAATTATTGATAAATATAATGAACGCTACATCCCAGGCCAAAAACTTTATCTTAAAGAAGCCAACCCAAAAGAATTAGCCAACTTGGTAATAGACAATAATGATTTCGAAAATCCAACAATTACACAATAAGGTTGCTGCATACGCACACCTGACAAAACCCTGAATTTTTCCTGAATTAAAACCAAAGGGACTTGAAGCTTTCACATATAACAAATACAATCGCAAATACCTCTAAAGTCAGTACATGCTTACAAAAGCCTACCAAACTAAAACAAGGAGATTAACAGGCTCAAATTACGGGGAAATACGCAAAAAAGCTTTTACTCTTTACAATCAAATTGTAAAGAATTCAAAACGCAGGACCTACATAAGATCTGCATATTTTAAAAAAGATAAAATATTTTTAAGTCTATTTTGGCATCACTTAAATGATAAATTTAGCCACAGGGATAAATCTCGCAGGCTTAAATTCTATCCTTGTGCGCTTGAATTAATTAAAAATTCCAGATTTGGGCCTATTTCAAAAGAGAACGTAGACAAAAAAACAGAGATACTACACAGATTCACAGGCATCACACCTGAAAATGAAATATTTTTTGTACAAATCAAAGAGAATAAAAACAACAATAACAAGTACTTAATATCAATCTTCCCTATAGGCAAATGACGAAAAAGCTCTCCGCCAGATTGTGGCTTATAAACCACGGCCGAAAGCTTTAACACTAAGATTATAGCAAAACCCAAATATTTTGCGCAAGTATTTCCATTGAGCCAAAATGTATTTTACTTCCCCCACTTAAGCCCCTTAACTTCTGCGGGGTCGTCTCCAAACTTTGCGATGTATTTTTGGTGTTCCAAAATTTTGCCTTCCAAATAAGCAATCAATTTTTCACGCTTGCTCGCAATCGCCTTATTTGTGCGACTCGCCTGCGTAATTAAATCCATCGCCAAATGGTAACAATCGACTTTGTTCACAACCTTTAAATCAAACGGTGTGGTTGTAGAACCCTTCTCCATGTAACCATGAATACTAAAACGTTTGCCACTTTCGTATGGCCACAAAATATGCTCCACGTCGCTAACATAACCGTGATAATTAAACACAACTGGCTTATCCGCAGTAAAATATTTGTTGATTTGATTTTCGGTTAAACAAGCTTTTTTCACCGGCATATAATCTCCCAAACACATAGAAGTTAATTCGGAAACATTAACAAAACGAATCTTCATCGCAGGAACAAGTTCCTTACAAATTTGCACGGCACGCATCGCTTCTTCAGTCATATAATCACCACAACTCGCAAGCACAACGTCAGGTTTTTTTGACGCCAAGCTAGAAGTAACCCAGTCCCAAACCGCAATACCGGTTTTTGCTTGCTCCCGAGCCTCTTTTAAACTAAGCCACTGTGGCAAATCACGCTTGCCAGCAACAATCACACAAATAGAATTTTTGCGTTTATAAGTCTCTTCCAGAGCCACCAAAAAACTATTTGCATCAACCGGATAATAAATCTGGCAGAACTCACCATGCTTAGCCAAAACATTGCTCACAAAACTTGGATTTTGATGCGAGTAACCATTGTGATCTTGCCTCCATCCAACACTCGTTACCAAATAAACCGCACTCGCAACTGGCTTGCGCCACTCAACTTTAAAACTCTGTTTTAAGAACTTTGCATATTGGTCCACCATGCTCGCAATAATCGTTAAAAACGCCTCGTAACTGGAGAAAAATCCATAGCGACCGGTAAGCAAATATCCCATCATCCAACCTTGCAAAGTATGCTCCGAAAGCATTTCTAGCACTCGCCCTTTTGGATCCATGTACTCATCATTTTTTTCAATCGGCCACATAAATCCGCGACCGGTTGCCTCAAAAATCGCAGTTAATAAATTTGATTCAAGTTCATCCGGGCAAAATATACGGAAATTTTTTGGATTATTTTTTACAATATCGCGAAGCAATTTTGCGCCAACTTTTGTACTACTCGCATGCACAGCCCCACGCTCTTTAACTTTGATTTCATATTTTGTAAGTGCAGGAATTTTTAGCTCGGTTAAAATATTGCCACCAACCGCATGCCTACACATTCCAACCCTATATTTGCCACGCGGAACAAACTTAAAAAGATCTTTTTTTGGCGCACCTTTTTTGTCTACAAGCTCTTCAATTTTATAAAGTTTTAGCCAATCAGAAATCGCAGAAAGTGCCTTTGGATCTTCTTTTGGATGGCCAACCGGAACCCCGTGTGCACGGAAAGAACCTTCCACACTATGCCCATGAAATTTTTGGATTCCATGCCAACCTTTTTTTGAACGTAACAAAATCACAGGCCACTCAGGCTTCAAAATCGATGACCCAACCAGCCTTCTAGCCTTAGCCTGCACCGCACGGATTTTTTGATAAGAGTGTTCCATCGCTTCAATCATTTTTTCTTCAATATTTGGCTCACTCACAATTATCGGTTCGTAGCCATAACCTTTAAAAAGCGCCGTAAGTTCTTTATCATCCATCCTTCCAAAAATTGTTGGATTAGAAATCTTGTAACCATTTATGTGCACAATCGGCAAAACCGCACCGGAAGTTTTTGGATTTAAAAATTTATTGCTATGCCAAGCCGTTGCAATTGGCCCGGTCTCCGCTTCCCCATCACCAACCACCGTAACCGCAATTAAATTTGGATTGTCCATCACCGCTCCATACGCAGTAGACAAACTGTAACCAAGTTCCCCGCCTTCCAAAATGGATCCCGGAACAGTTGGCGTAACGTGGCTTGGAAACGGTGTATGTGGCCAAGAAAAATCATGCACTAATTTACAAAAACCAAGATAATCATGCTTATAATCCGGATAAAATTCACTAAGCGTACCTTCCGTAAAAAGATTTGCGAGTATCGCCGGCGCACCATGACCCGGACCCGTTACAAAAAGCGTTTCACATTTATGTTTCCACACCAAATAATTTAAATTCGCATAGATAAAGTTGAGCCCCGGAACAGTTCCAAAATGCCCAAGAATTCTTTCTTTTATATGCTCCGGTTGTAGACTTTCTTGCATCAAATAATTCGCCTTCAAGTAAAGCATAGCAACCGCCATATAATCGTTGTACCGCAAATATTCCTCTATCCAAGCTAAAGCTTTTTTATCAGTTTGATTCATGGAAATGTGGCGTGAATTATAACTTAAAAAATACTACCGTTGTTTAAATAAAATCTCAACACTATACTCAGCACATAACAAATTCTAAATGCTCAATCTTTTGAAGTGTCCAAGTTGCGGAAATAACCTAAGCAACAGCACAAAAACAGACGTTAAAATGCTGGAATGCAACACTTGCAAACACACCGTGCCACTAACGGAAAACGGCGCGCCTATTTTTATAGAAAATTTTAATCAAAACGAAGTTAAAAGCCACAACGCAAAAAAATCCGTTCTAAAATCCGTGCTTAAAAAAATACTTTTGCCACCGCACCACTCAATATATAGCGATTTAACAAGCTCCCACAGCGAGCCCAAGGAGCTACTTTCTTTGCTCAAAAAAATGCCGGAGGATGCCATTATAATCAACATCGGTTCCCTATCAAAAAACCTACAAACGCTACACAAAGGAATTAAAAATTTAGACATTTGCAAATATCCTAATATTGATTTTATTGCAGATGTTTGCGATTTGCCTTTTAAAAATGAGAGCCTCAACATGGTGATTTTTAAGAACGTGCTCGAGCATGTAAAAAATCCATCAAAAGCACTTAGCGAAATAAATAGAGTGCTCAAAAAAGATGGCATTTTGTATGTAAAAATTCCTTTTTTGCAACCTTTCCATGCGGTGCCGGACGATTTTCAAAGATACAGTGAATGCGGATTTAAAGAATTATTTAAAGATTACGAAGAACTGGATTTTGGCATCGCCGTTGGTGGCGGATCAATGATGTCTTGGATTACTCGTGAATATCTCGCAATTCTAACTTCGTTTGGAAACACAAAACTCTACCAACTCGGCCTACACTTTTGGGGCTGGTTTACATTTTGGATTAAATATTCCGATTTATTGCTAAAAAAGAACAAATACCAAAGCCACATCGCCTCTGCTTTTTACGGGATTTATAAAAAGAAAAAATGACGCTTCGCTTACGCTCGCATTAGCTTGAATATTTCTTTTATGTAAAATAATAAAGTATGAAAAATTGTATTTTTTGCAAAATATCCAACAACGAAAAGAAAGCCTATGTTGTTTATCAAGACGATGAAATCATTGTATTTCTAGATAGGTCTCAAGCTTCAGAAGGTCATCTGCTAGTAGCAACAAAGACACATTATGAAAATATATTTGATGTCCCAGAAAAAACATTAGAAAGTCTAATTAGAATTTGCCAAAAAATGGCCCGTCTTTGTAAAGAAAAGCTAAACTGTACGGGTGTTAACATAGTCCATTCTACTGGTGCAGATGCCCAACAAGACGTATTTCATATCCACTTTCATGTTATTCCACGGTATCCAGACTCAAATCTAGAAATACAATTCAAACAAAAAGCAAAAAATACAATCCCATTAGAGAATATTTTCAAAAAGTTTCAATAATTTATGATACAAAAATTCGATTTAAAAATTGGTGAAGTAAAAACTCATGAGAAGTCTGGCAAAAAATACGAAATCAGTTGTGATTTTTTTAAAGATCATGATCACAAAAACAAACCAATTTACCATTATCACGATGACCAAAAAGAAGATGACATAGTCGCAACAGTTGAGGGGAATGATTGCCCTCCCTACGATTCACCATACTCGAGTGAAGTTAAAAGAAAGTGGATTGTATATAGAGAGAACCTTATTATTCGCTTCACCAAGAAGAAGACCTATCTTCAAATAGAAATAGAAGAAAAGTAAATTTTGGTTTATTCGCAAAACATTGCATGCACGCGTTAGCTAAAATCACCATTTCGAATGACACTAATTAACAAAAAACAAAACATCCATATCCATCCCAAAAGATAATTTTACAGGCGGAAGATAAAAGAAATCTTTGTATAGCCAAACCCATCGCACTATACTTGCCACGTTCTTATGCAACATTAAGTTGAAACAACAGGTTCGAGTTCGCATAAGAACGAGTCAGTACTAAATAACAAAAAATTACTATGAAAAAAATAATACTTACAGGAGACAGACCAACAGGTCAATTACACATCGGACATTTTTGCGGAGCATTAAAAAACCGAGTTGCTTTGCAAGATGAATACGATACTTATGTAATGATTGCAGATGTTCAAGCCTTAACAGATAATTTCAATAACCCTCAAAAAGTAAGAAAAAATGTTTACGAAGTTGCAATGGATAACCTTGCCGTAGGCATTGATCCTAAAAAATCAACCATTTTTATTCAATCCCTAATTCCAGAAATAGCAGAATTAACCATTTTCTATTCAAATTTGGTTACTATTGCCCGTCTTAAACGAAATCCAACTGTAAAAGAAGAAATTCAGCAAAAGAAAGATTTGTTTAAAGACGATGTAACTTTTGGATTTTTAGGATACCCTATCAGCCAAGCGGCGGATATAACCGCATTTCAAGCGGATTTAGTTCCTGTGGGAGCAGATCAGTTGCCGATGATTGAGCAAACGCGAGAGATTGTCCGAAAATTTAATGCTATTTATGGCGATACATTAAAAGAACCCGAAGCAAAAGTTGGTGATTCCCCGCGTGTACTCGGCATGGACGGACGTAAAATGGGAAAAAGTTTAGGTAATTCTATCACTTTTACAGATTCTGAAGAAGAAATCAAAAGCAAACTCAAAGTGGCAGTGACGAATGAAATTGGCGGAAAAAATCTATTAGGCTTATTTGAACAATTTTCGGACAATCATGAAGCAATAAAAAAGTTTAATCAGCAATTCAAAGACGGCACCATTAAATATTCTGAACTAAAGCCGTTTTTGGCTGAAGCGATTATTCAAAAGTTAAAACCAATTCGAGAAAAGAGAGCTTATTACGAAAAAAATCCAAAAGTTGTTGAAGAAATACTTTTTGAGGGCACGAAAAAAGCAAGACATGTTGCAAAGCAAACCCTTGCTAAAGTGAAAGAAAAAATGTTTATCGATTATTTCAAGGACGCGATTTAGGTACATCGCCTAACAGCGTGTACGTGGTCACACTCCCTACGGTCGCTCCATCCATATTTGCCTCCGCTACGCTACGGCAAACATCGCATACACGCGAACGTTGTGCGAAATTTTAAAAATAATCAAACTTATGAAACAAGCAATAATCATTTCAGCACTATTCACCCTGTTACTATCGGGCTGTACAACAAACACAACGACAGAGATTTCTACTCCAAAAGTCTCGCCTAATCAAGAGGAGACAACCCAGGCAGGTTCATTTTTAGTCGAATGTGATGGTATAAGTTTTCAGTCGGCATTTGATTCTCCGTGTATGTTAAACGAAACGCCATTTACTTCTTTTGATACATTTGCAGATGATCTAGAAAATAATTTAATTGAAAATTTAATTCAGGCTAATAAACAAAATCAACTTACAGACTCTCAAGTTGAATCCGAGCTACAGAAATACACAGGACGCTATTCTTTTGAACGTAAAGAAATAAATGGCTTCAACGTAGTAATTCATCAGAGAGACTTCTTCGGTATAATCGGGGATGTTTACGAAGCATATATCTATATCGGAGACGGGAAATATATAGTAATTAGTGATGAGTTTAACCACGACAACGTAGACAAAGCACTTTCTACTTTAAGCAAGTAAATTTTTTGTGGAATCACCTTATTGATGATATTACAGATCAGCCACTAACAAGGACTAGTTAAATTAATAAACTTTTCAATCACTTAAAACCCCTTCCAACTTCAACTCCAAGTAGCTAAACTTAACTTATGCGCCTACTCGTTTTTAATGCCGGGTCATCATCATTAAGGTTTACGCTTTTTAATGAAAAACTTGAAAAAATTTATCGTGGACATATTGATGCACTTGCACTTAAAACGTGCCATTACCGCAACTATTTAAAAAATGGGAAAGAAGAAAAAACTCCACTCAAAATAAAAAATCATCACGAGGCGGTTTTATATGCACTAAGACGCCTTGAGCAAGATGGCGCAATAAAAAATCTAAAAGAAATAAATCTTGTAGGACATCGCGTTGTGCATGGCGGAAGCACATACAAAAACGCAATACTTATCACAAAAAAAGTGATTAAGAATTTGGAAAAACTTTCGCCTCTTGCGCCACTACATAATCCGGTAAATTTAGCAGTAATAAAAAGTGCCCAGCAAATCTTAAAAAATGCAAAACATTATGCGGTTTTCGACACCGCATTTTATTCAACAATTCCGCAAAAAGCATTCCTTTACGGACTCCCCTACTCTTACTACAAAAAAGACGGCGTAAGAAAATTTGGATTCCAAGGAACAAGCCATCAATTTGTTGTAAGCGAAACTACTAAAATTTTAAAAAATAAAAATCTTGCGCTAGTAACTTGCCACATAGGAAACGGCGTTAGCGTAACCGCCACAAAAAACGGCAAAGCAATGGATACTACAATGGGATTTACTCCACTTGAAGGCCCAATTATGGGAACACGATCCGGCACAATAGACCCGGGACTTTTACTGCATTTGCTCAAAAAAATCTCGCAAGAAAAACTCCAAAATATTTTACAAAAAGAATCAGGATTTTTGGGCGTTTCGGAAATCGGATCAGACGTCCGCACACTATTTGCAAAACCAAAATCCGAAGGCACAATCCGCACTTTTGAACTGTTCAGCTACCAAATGGCAAAGCTTATTTTAAGCATGATTGCGCCACTTGGTGCTAGCCCAGACGCAATAGTGTTTACTGCAGGAATTGGCGAAAACGCCTACTATTTACGCGCACAAATTTGCGAATATTTAAAACCGCTTGGCCTTAAACTCGACCAAACAAAAAATCGCAAAAACGCACAAGTTATCTCCGCAAAAAATTCTAAAATAAAAGTACTCGTGCTGAAAACAGATGAGGAATTAGCAATCGCAAAAGCGATCACTAAAAACTAAGTTCGTAAAGCGCTGTCTCCGTAGTAAACAATATAACATTGCGGTCTTTATCAACGTACATATCCGTCATCGTTCCGGCTAAATCATCAAATACATATTGAGAGCTATACGTTAAGTCACCGGTCTTTGCGCTCTTATCAAAAACCAAAACACGTTTTCCGCTTGGATCCATCAAATACAACTGATTCATTTCAAGCTCGGTATAAACTTGAGTTGCGCCTATGGTACCCGTAAGCGGAGTTTTTTTGATTGCATAGTCCACAAGTTCACCACTCAAAAATTTAAGCAAACTGCCGTCGTTTAAAAGCACCCACGCATTACCATCAATTGCAATTGAAACCGCGCTCGATATATCCGTACCGGAGCTATTATATTCTTGCGCAGAACCATAACCGGTATTCCCACGTTGATATTTCCAAATTTGATTATTGGCGGGATCCAAAATGTAAAGCTTGCTTGAATAAGTGGCGAGATCCACCCCATTACTCCACGTAACAGACGCAGTATCCGCAAATTGAGCATTCCCATCCGCATACTCCATCAATTTTCCACCGGATGTTAAAAGCACTATTGTGTTGTAATCAGGGAAAGCACGCGCTGCAATCACTTTATCTGAATCATCAAAAGTTTTTGGCGATTGCACGGTATCCGTAAGCACTTCAAAAGCGCCGGTTTGAGTAATAAGTTCATAAGAATCCCCATTCCCAGGCTCAATACCAAGCAATTTTTCTCCATTCAAACTTCCACTTAAATCGGCAACCATCTTAAGTTCCGTTGTAACATGGAAGACATTATCCAAATAATCACGTTGCTCTTTAACGCTATCCAGCACCTGGCTGGCCTGTCCACCCAAATAACCACTATCCAAGACTTCAGTGGCAAGTTTTTCTGCAGAATCAAGTAAAACACTGGCCGTATCTTTATCAAAAGTACCTTTTGTTTCCGCCTGGGAAATATTTTCTTCGGCAGAATCAAGCTTTGCCTGCATATCATTGATTGCACGCTGTTTCCCCATCGTAACACTAAGCACTCCAATGGAGATTACGGCAAATATTGCAAGTCCACCTATAAGCATAAGTAACCTTTTGCGCCCTAAATTCTGAGCTTTGCCCAAAAATCCACCAAGAAATTGTGATATTTCTTGCCTCTCCGCAAATCCTCTTAATAAAGATAAAGATTCTTTAATACGATCCCTCTTTTTTTCCTCCTTTGATTCGGACTCCTCAAAAACCTCACGAATTTTCTTTGGAGCCAAAGAATCCCCATCAAAACCTTCCGAATAATTAGCATCTTCATCTAAAGAGGCACTCGATACCGATTTCTCCAAAACTTCAAAAGAAAGCAAAGCCATTTGATCTTCAAGCTCATCTTTTAAAAGATCGTCTAACTCTTTTACAGCCTCAGAAAGGCTCTGTTCTGCAAAAATCTTTGAAATATCGGAAGGGCGAACGTACTGAATAAGCTGTCCAGTCGTAAAAATCACATCATCCCCAACCTCTAAAATTCCACTGGCTATGTTTTGGAATAAATCTTCTTTGTTTTTTTCATCATAAAGCCCATCTGTAATTGAACTTAAATGGCGTTTGCGAATCAAATAACCCTGCGCATCCCCTCTTTGAGACAAAAAGAGCATGTCCTTTTGCAAAACCCCAATCAAAACCTGCACATTTGGTATAAATTTTACCTCAAGTTCCCGCTCTTTTGCATTCACCATATGATTGATTTCACGCAAAGCATTCTCAAAACGATCGTATGGATCTCCGGTCAAATCATCCAAAAAATGATCTTGAAGCAATTGGAAAGCCTCTTTTGCAATTTCTGCGGAAGGGACTTGAGTGCTACCAACGGAAATCAATAAAAATAAAGAGATTTTCTCCTTACCGAGCCCATCATCCCATTCCGTATAATAGTGCTCTGTAAAGCCAAGAGGACGGCGCCCAAGTAGTAAAGATTGTTGTTGGAGTTGAAGAAACATAGTCAAAAAAGGTTTGTTCGTTTAGGCTACTTTACAAAGTAATTAGCCTATTGGCAAGTGTGGCCTGAAAACAATCAAACTTTTATTTCTTGACTTAACGTCATCTCTCTCCTAAAATCATCCGGCACCAATAATATATGCAAGGTAAACTAAAAAGACTAAAACGCGTTCGTACACATGGCTTCTTAAAGCGCATGTCTACACGTAACGGACAAAAGGTTATCAACCGTCGTCGCGCAAAAGGACGTCATCAACTTACCGTTAAAGTTCGTCGTGTTAAAACAAAATAAGCGTCTTTCTGGACGTTTAATCGTACAAACAATCTTAAAAGAAGGCCATAAGATGGAATGCCCTCTCTTTATCTTATTCAAACAAAAGAACCAACTTGGAATAAACAGATATGCCGTGATTATTGGTAAAAAAAGTGAAAAACTGGCCGTAAAACGCAACCTATATAGAAGAAGGATGTACGAAGCCATAAGGCTCGTAGAAAAAGAAAATCCTCGGCAAAACATGGAATCCTGTGATACAGTCATCCTCGTACGGAACGCTTGCAAAAAAGCGTCGCTGAACGCCAAAAAATCCACTCTCCTTAAGTTATTATGAAAAAATTCAATTTCCTTCCCTACGTCTTTATATTTTTGATAACGTTTTTTGTACTACAATTCTTTCAAAATAAAGATGCAAAAGACACGGTGGCAACCAGTTCTACAGTGTCGCTGGAAACAGTAAAGGACGAATACGCAATAGGTTCCGCTATCCAGGTTAAAATTCAAAATAACACAGCGGAAGACCTAATAATCAAAAACCGCTGTCCACTGGCCCCACTTGATGTCTATCTTTATAAAGATGAAGCTTTTGTAAAGGTAGAAAACGAGCTTGAGCGCGACTGTTCGCAAAGCAAAGATCTAACGGTTAAATCTGGTGATAAAACCGTGGTCAGTCTTTTGGACTACTCGTATTCACTTTTTGGAGAAGCCGGAAGATATAAAATCACCCTGCCACAGGATGAAGACAACCTAATTCAAGACCTAAGTACTCAGGAATTTGAGATAGTTGAACCCGGGATTATAAAAAATCTATGGAGAACCATTATATACAATCCTATTTTAAATATACTTGTCGCCTTAATTATCTACATACCGGGCCACTACCTCGGAATCGCAATAATTTTGCTCACAATAATCATTCGTACAATCCTTTTGATTCCATCTCAAAAGGCAATGAAGGCACAACGCCGTATGCAAGACATTCAACCCAAACTTGAAGAGCTCAAAAAACGCCATGCCGGAGACCAAACACGCCTTGCACAAGAAACCATGCTACTTTGGAAGACTCACCAAGTGAATCCGCTATCCAGCTGTTTGCCACTACTTATACAGTTCCCAATACTTATCGCGCTGTTTTACGCAGTAAATGGAGGATTATCACCGGATAGACAGGTGCTAATTTACAGCTTTCTACCGGCATTTTCACTTAGCGAAATAAACGCGTCATTCCTAGGATTTAACCTTATGGCGAAGAGCCTCATAGTATTCCCGATAGTTATCGGACTACTCCAGTTTGGACAAATGCAACTAATGATGACCAAAAAGTCTAAATCACAAGAGAAAACCACAAAATCAATGCCACAAGAAATGGAAGCCGCGAACAAAATGATGAAATACATAATGCCGGTTATGATTGCCGTATTTACGGCACAACTGCCTTCCGCAGTGGGATTATACTGGGGAGTTAGCACTTTCTATGGCATAGTCCAACAATTTGTGGTAAATAAAGAAAGCTCAAAACTGGACTCTCCCGATGAGGAAGTCCAAGTTCGCGTCCTTAACCATAAACATGGAAAAACAAATTAAAAAACTCGTATCGGAATTTTTAGTTCAACTAGGCATCGATTTTACCGATGTGGAGGTTGAAGAACGCGGAGACAAAAACTACCGCGTAAACGTTATTTCAGATGAACCAAACCTTCTTATTGGTCATCATGGAGAAAATCTACAAGCAATGCAAAAAATCCTAACAGCTGCCTTCCACCAACAATTTGGAGAAGAAATAACTATAAGTTTTGATGTGGATAGCTATAGGAATCGCCAAGAAGAGAACGTTCTTACTATAGCGAAACAAAAGATTAAAGAGGTGCAAGAAACCAGAATCCAAGCTGCACTTCCCCCAATGTCACCTTACTTTAGACGCTTAATCCACCTTTACATCAAAGAAAACGGCCTTGATGACCTCAAAACCGAAAGTATAGGTGAAGGAAACTACCGACAAGTAGTGATTAAACCCAACACATGAAAGCCTCAAGGCTGATTGCGATATCTGTAATAATACTGTTTTCTCAAACGGTAGCTGGAACGTACGCGGAAGAACAAGAAAGACAGTATACGGATGTTCCAGAAAACCATATCTATGCGGACGGCATAGCCTATATGACAGAATTGGGCTACGTGGAAGGCTATCCAAATGGAGACTTTTTGCCAATGCAAGAAATAAATCGAGTGGAAGCCCTAAAGATGATTTTAAGTTTTGCAAAAACACCACTTGGGCTTAGCACAGTCTCCCCAATCACTTTCCCGGATGCAAACGATAATGAATGGTACATGCCTTATGTAAGAACCGCTTTTGTGAGCAATATTTTAACAGGCAACGAAGACGGAACCCTGCGTCCCGAAGAAACGATAAACAGAGCCGAAGCCTTAAAAATGCTGGTTTTGGCCATGGATTTAAAATCAGAATTGCCAAATATTTCAAGTGATTATTGGTACAGCGCATATATGGCATACGGCGAAGAAAAAGCCTTAATCAGCCCGGATGCAAATAATGATTTTCTACCTGGTGCCGAACTAACAAGAGGTGAACTTTGCGACTTATTATACAGATGGGCAGATTCGCCATATACCGGCCAAAGCGAATATGGAAAAGCAACCTATTATGGATATAGTTTTGATGGCGCAAACACAGCTTCAGGCAAGCCACTGGAAGCTTATGGCTACATGGGTGCGCACAAAACCTTGCCCTTTGGCACCATAGTTCGCGTTATAAATATAGACACAAACACTTATGTGGATATTGAGATTGTAGACAGAGGACCTTATGGAGAGGGCCGTATAGTGGATTTAACCCCAGTTGCCTTTGAAGCTATAGGCCAACTAAGCGCAGGAATACTGAATGTACGTCTTGAAGTCCTAAGTAACTAGCCGTAGAATACGCCAGATGAAAGACCCACTTATTCGCGCCGTTAAACGGATTGAACATAGAAAGAAGCTCAAACCCCTTTCCCAGGAGGTAATTTCAACCTATAAAATTTTGACAATCACACTTGCGGTTCTGGGTCTCGCCACAATGGGATCATATCTCTATTTAAATACTTTAAAGCCAGCTAAAGGCTACGAACTTAAACAACTGCAAGCCGAATATGAAGAACTACAATCCGATCTACGCAAAATAAATCAACAAGTTATAGAAGCACAATCATTTGTAAACTTGCAGGAAACGGACACAGTCAATAACATGGACACAAATGATGGACAAGTCTCCTACACAAAAGACAACTCTTTTGCAAAAAACGAAGGTGGAGCACCTGCTTACATTACTCAATAAGGAGTTCCCACACCCAAAACCAACGCTTAAGTTTCGCAGTGTTTTTGAATTGCTCGTAGCCGTAATTCTATCCGCCCAATGCACGGATGAAAGAGTAAATCGTGTAACTACACTCCTATTTCCAAAAACTCGCCCGCTTGAGCCAAAAGATATTTTAGAAATGGGTAAAGAAAATCTCAAAAAAGCAATTTTTAGCACCGGTTATTTTAACAGCAAAACCACATCAATTTACGGTAGCGCAGAACTTATAGAAAAATCCGGCAAAGGAGTGCCAAGCAATTTCAAAGAACTCACCGCCCTACCCGGAGTTGGCCCAAAAACAGCACAAGTAATAGAATCCCAGTGGTTTAAAATACCGGCTTTCCCTGTTGATACACACGTACACAGAGTGGCGAACAGATTAGGCTTGGCAAACTCTGGCCTAGTTCGAGAAAAAACCGAGAAACAGCTCAAAATAATAGTGCCAAAAGAAAGCTGGAATCGCTTACACTTGCAACTTATCGCACATGGACGCAAAACATGCACCGCCCGGAATCCCAAATGCAGTGCATGTTCTTTATTTAAACTTTGTGCTTGGCCTCAAAAAAACTTATTTCTTGGAACCACGTTTCCTCCTGCTAAAGTAATAACGAAGACCAAATCCAATAATAAGCAAAGGCCATCCAAAAATAACTAGATAAATCACAAAATCCACACTGCCCTGTAAAAATACCACCCAATTGCTCATTGCCTCTTTTAAGGTTGCAATCGGCTTCCAAGTCTCCGTAACGGCACTAATACTTTCATCCTCGGACAAAACAACGGAAATTGTTGAATAATTGATTTGGCTGTCATAAGAATTTATTTGTCCTTGTAGATTTTCTATTTCATACCTTACATTCGATAAATATTGAGTCACGGCAAGTATCTCTGTAACATTTACAGCTTGATCCAAAATATCCAAATATTGTTGCTCTTCCGCTTTTTTGTTCGTAAGTCTCTGCTCCAAATCCGTGTAGTACTCGGTTACATTGTTTGCATTGTTATATTCATAATCCACATAAACCGCCATATCCTTTAAGCCGGTCATCGCCTCCTCGAACTTTTCTGAAGGAACACGAACCGTTAAAGACCCACTATAAGAATTATCTCCACGCGTAATACTCATATCGGAAATTGTACCTTTTAAGCCATCCACATACGTTTTAATCTGAACGGAACTATCACGGACATCTGTGACGTGTAGTCCCAAACTTCCTGTCTTTATAACCTGTCTATCAACTTCCGGCGAATAAGCCGACGATTCGGAAAGATTTGCCGATCCTGTCGCCATCATCTTATCAGACATCGTATACTCAGAATAACTAGATTCGACATAGGGGCCATAACTTGAAACCGTAGAATCCTGGCTTCTAAAGACAGACATTGGGCCTTGGCATGCGGAAAGCACTACCAAGAACAGAAGTAAAAAAACTATCTTAAGTGATTTCATGGTTGGCGGGTTAGACTTTGCCAAGTATAACACAAAAACAAAAAACACCAAAAATGGTGATCTCACGGAGAGTCGAACTCCGATTTACAGGATGAAAACCTGCTGTCCTAACCGTTAGACGATGAGACCGTACCCTATTCGGCAAAGTACGCTTAGTATATTTACTTCGTTTTTGAAGTCAATAGAAGCGAAAAAACCTAAAAAAGAAGTCATAAAAAATTAGGGCTCCAATCTTAAAAAGACCATAATCTGGTGCCAAAGCAAGTCCTTCCGCTTTCCAACCTGATAGCAGGTTACTATACTGATGCCAGCTTTACCCCTTAACAAAAGCTATATGGCATACTCTGTAACCAACAGCAAAGGTCAAGCATACTTCCTACATGGAAAGATGGTTACCCTTCGCGGAGGCCGCAAACAACAAATTTATTACTTTGCTCGCACGGAAAAGGCAGACGTTATGGAATCTCTTCCAACGGGATACAAAGTAACAGAAAATAAGAGAACAGGACTTCCAATGCTTAAGAAAGCATAATTGCTCTAAGCAATAAAATAAAAAACCCCCGCATGCGGGGGTTTTTTTATACTTAAAACTTATAATTCAATTTATTCAGTAGGCAAAGTCGTAGCATCATCCTGCACCTCAACGTAATCACCGGAAACATTAAAATCAGACATATCGTACTCTGCAGTAGAAAGTGATTGTTTTTGCAAAGTAACCATGGAAATAGCCAAAAGTCCCATCATAAGGATCATCCAAAGTACCGCACAAACCAAAATCCTAAAGCCGGTCATATGGCTCTTTTGATCTTGCGCATAGTAAAGTGGGAATCCAAACAAAATAAGCCCCTGCAAGGAGCAAAAGAAAACAACGCAAAACAGTAAGTAGAATAAATCCAAAGATAAAACACCGTTTTGGTTAAGCCAAGCTCCCAAAAGTGGGAAAACAAAAACTGTTACAGCGGTTACAAGCATAGAAAGTACCGCAAGTACAAAACCTATTACTGCCGTTTGGCGCGTTGAGAGCGCTTTGCCTTTAAAGAAAAACATGCGTGAAGGGCGTTAAGGATATAAGGATAGCCGATTAGGACTAATACAAAGAAAATAAAAAAAAGAATGTAGTCCATAAATCGCTTTGGGCGTATCCTACATCCATGCTTAAGTATTTTTCAACTCTCGAATTAATAATTCTAATTATAATTTTTGTGCCAACGGTTTATGCAATGATAGCCGGGGCTCCTTTTGTTCCAACACAAATGGAACAAGTTAACAGAATGTTAAAAAGTGCAAATATTAAAAAAGGGATGCGTCTTTACGATCTTGGGAGTGGAGATGGAAGACTGGTTCACAAGGCCTCGAAAGAATATGGCGCAATAGCAATCGGATATGAATTTTCCCCGCTTGTATATATATGGAGTAAATTTTTAAGCATCTTCTGGAGAAGCGAAGCCAAATTAAGATATGGAAACTTTTGGAAACAAAATTTTAAAGATGCAGACATTATTGTTTGCTACCTCTTGCCATATTCTATGAAGAACATGCGAACAACATTAATCCCACAATTAAAACCTGGTGCAATTATTGTATCTCACGCTTTCCAGATAGAAGGCTTAAAACCTTGGAGGAGTTTACCTCGCTTACGCGAAAAAAGGCTCGGACCAATTTGGATTTATAAAATAAAAGAACAAAGAAAATAAGCCCGATTTCCATAAGTGCAAACCCAGCCCTCCCGATGACAAGATCGGAGCTTGCAAATGGAACTTTTGCAAAAAATAAGGCAAAACATTCAATAATTTTTAAATAAAAAGTACCAACAATCGCAATCGATTTACCAAAGACAACGGACAGCGCCGGAAAAAGCATTGCAAACGAAATAAACGGAGCCACAAAAACATTGGCGATTGGCGCAATAAAAGAAAACGTACCAAAAGCAAAAGTGCTGATTGGGAAAACTGCAATCTGCGCAGAAAGAGTCATTAAAAGTGCCTCGCGAATAAAAGAAAATTTTTCTGATTTTTGCTCAAATTTTGGAATCATTTTATCTAAGATGGGAACAAAACAAAGAAGCCCAAGGGTGGCGGAAAAAGACAGCTGGAACCCTGTGTCATAAAGCAAAACTAACGGATTCAACATGACCATAAAAACCGCACCCCAAAGCAAAGCAAAAATCGCCTGACTCCGCTTTCCGATATAAAGACCAAAAAGCCCTATTATGCCCATAAAGCCTGCACGCACCACCGCGGCCGATGCGCCAACAAAACACACAAAAATAAAAACAAAAATCGAACTCACTATCATTCGCCTTTTGAAGGGCAAAAAAACAAGCAAAAAAGAAACCATATAAATAACTAAACTTATATTGGACCCGGAAATCGCAACAATATGCATAAGCCCAACAACCCTAAATGCTTCGGAAAGTTCTTCCGGCATACCCTTCCTACTGCCGACCAAAAGCCCCGCCGCAAAACTAGCCTCCGGCTCAAAATAAAGCTCATTCAAACGCGATTCAACTTTTTCTTTAACCGCATATAAATTCCCGCGCACGGAAAATCCTGCTTTGGAAACCACCTCAAAAGAATTTGCGCGCATGGTTCGCCAAACATTACGCATAGCTAAATATGCAAAATAATTAAAGCCCTCAATATCATTGGATGGCACTTCCAAAACCCCGGCGACCCGTACCGTATCCCCAAAATGTACATCTTTATAAATAGAAACAGAAACGAGCACTTGCCCATACTCGGTTTTAAGCACAATTTTTTGTGAATCCTCCCTTTTATCAACTTCAGCAGAAACAACTCCGCTTAAAGTAACAAAATCTTGAACCGGCCAAAACCTATCCGCTTCATCCATATAATATGAGACTCGAAAAACACCAACTAAAAATGCTAAAACCAAAATTCCAGCCATGCGATTTTTTAAAAAAACAAAAAAACCAAGCACAAAAATCGGCCAAACCGTGAATTCAAAAATACCGCGCATAAGTACGCCGATTAAGAAACTCACTGCAAAAAGCACATAAAAAATCATACAAAATAAAATAAACCAAACCGACCTTAAAAATCCCTTAAAAAAACCTTAATTTTTTCTTAAATATTCCTTACAAAATCTCCCTTCCATTCCTGGTCAAAATGCGTAAAATATCCAAGATGAATGCATTTCAAAAACATGCCATTTCAGGTTTAGAAGCCGTCGTAGAGGCAAAAACCAATAAAGCCCAAACGTGGGTTAAAAGCCATATTTTCTTAAGTATTGTTGCTTTAATACTCGGAGTTTTAACCTTACGCGGAGTAGTTGGGGCAATAAGAACGGGCGAACCACTTTCCGTAAAAAGAATTATTATTTCTGCCGTTGGAAATGGACTCGAAACAGATGCATACGGGCACACGAATATCCTTTTGATCGGGGTTGGCGGTGAGGGTCACGATGGAGCGAACTTAACGGACACAATGATTGTGGCTTCAATAGATAGTGCGGACGATACGGTTTCCATGCTTTCAATCCCGCGTGATATTTATGTGGAAAACGAAAAAGTTGGATGGGGCACGCGCATAAATGGAATTTACGAATACGTTCTAGACCAAAATGACGACCCGATTGAAGCTGAAGCCGAACTGGAAAAAGAAATCGAAAAAATCTTAAAAGTAGACATACATTATTATGCAAAAATAGATTTTAAAGGATTCACGGAAATCGTGGACGCAATGGACGGGATAACTGTTGACGTAAAAGACTCTATCGCAGATTTAAGTTATCCCGCAGACGACGGCTCGGCAACTTTTTATGAGCCATTTTACTTAAGCGCAGGGGCTCAAATATTAGATGGAGAAACGGCATTAAAATACGCACGCAGTCGCCACACAACTTCTGATTTCGACCGCGCAAGTCGTCAACAACAAGTTCTAAGTGCAATAAAAGAAAAAGCTTTATCGCTTGGCATGCTTAGTAGCCCAAGCAAAATAAAAGATTTATATTTTGCAATCGCAAACAATTTTCAAACGAATCTTTCGCTCTCGGAAATTTTGGCACTTGCGGGAGAAGCAAAAGATATTGATTTGGAAGGAATAAATTCAGCCGTGCTCAATGATTTGGCTTACGAAATGGCCGGATTTTTATACACCCCTCCGCGTGAAGAAGGCGATCCATTTTATTTAAAACCATACGCCGGAGATTTTTCTGAAGTGCAAACTTTTGCACAATTATTTTTCTATCATCCGGAAATTTATAAAGCCCAAATTAAAATTGAAGTCTTAAATGGCACAAAAGAAGCAAGCCTGGCCGGTCTTACAAAAATGTATTTGGTTCGCAATGGATTTAATGTGGTTGATTTTGGGAACGCACTAAATAGAGAAACTCCGGATACGATAATTTTCAAAGTTGACGAGAAAAACTCACTGCCAAATGAAACTCTGGAAATCTTACCTTCACTGACTTTCGGTGAAATTATTTCACAAATCCCAACAGAATATTCCATTTTAAACAGACCTACTACGGCAGATATAATAATAATTCTCGGCCAAGATTTTGCTGACTATTACAAAGAGAACGAAGAGCACTTTTACGAAGGCCTATACTAGGGTAAACTGAACCTATGTTTTTCCAAAGCTTACTATCACTTTTGTTCGCAAGTACCCTACACTTGGCTTATGCGAACGATGCATCTCCACAGTTTGATGACTCTATTTTGCTTGGCGTCTCTCCTCTACCGATTGAGGAAGAAAATGCCGGACAACCGGCACAAATGAGCGCAGGAAGTATTTTAGCAATAGACTTGAAATCCCAATCTATTTTATTCGAAAAAGACAGCAACATTAAAAGACCTATCGCAAGCCTAACAAAACTTATGACGGCCTACATTATTTTAGAAGAAAATGATCCAAACAGTGTTGTGAATGTTAGTACGAATGCATCCGGGACCGGAGGTTCAAGAATGGGGCTCCAAGCAGGCGAACAAATTACAATAAAAGATTTACTTTATGGGCTTTTGATAGAGTCCGGAAACGATGCGTCTGTTGCCCTGGCCGAATTTAATGCCGGTAGCGAATCGGAATTTATTAACAAAATGAACATAAGAGCCAACGCTCTTGGCCTGAATAACACCCACTATGCAAACACAAGCGGACTGGATGATGAGAATGCTTACTCCACCGCACATGACCTTACAGTGCTCGCAACTCATCTATTAAAAGACAACACCATAAGAGAAATAGTAAAAAACAGCAGTTTTGAAATCACAAGTTTAAGCGGACAAACACACAAACTTATAAACACAAATATTTTACTTGGCGAAAGCGGAATAAAAGGTTTAAAAACCGGTAAAACGCCAAACGCCGGTGAATGTCTCGCAGTAATAGCAGACACCCCGGACAACCACGAAATTTTAACAATTGTACTCGGCAGTCAAAATCGTTTTATGGACACCAAAATCCTAACGGATTGGATCTACAATAATTTCACCTGGTAAAAAATGTTTCCAATAACAGACACGGTTCGCCATTTAATATTTATATTGGGATCAGCATTTATTGGATTTGGCATAGCCATAACCTTGGCGAAACCATTCATAAAATTACTGCACCATTTTAAAATTGGTAAAAATATTCGTGAAACCGCAAGTGATGGAAAACCGGCGACTCTTTTCAATGCACTGCATCAAAAAAAATCCGGAACCCCAACCATGGGTGGAGTATTAATTTGGGGAAGCGTTTTGTTAACAATCGGCATGTCACGCATACTTTCCTACACGGGCTTTTTTGAACATTCACTTCTAAACCGCAAAGAAACCTATCTACCCATATTGACTCTCGTAGCGGTTGCTTTACTTGGCGCCCTGGACGACGTTTTTAATATAAAAGGCTGGGGCAAAAGCAAAGGAATAAACATAAAACCAAAATTTTTTACACTTACGCTTTTTGCACTACTTGGCGCACTTTGGTTCTATTTCAAATTGGGCTACAACCAAATCCATCTGCCGGGCATAGGAGATTTCACAATCGGATTTTGGTACATCCCTCTTTTCATTTTTATAATCACCGCTAGTGCAAACGCGGTAAACATCACGGATGGTTTGGATGGACTGAGCGGAGGCCTGATAATCATAGCTTTTGGCGCATACAGCGCCCTCGCCTACGCACACGGCCTTCTTATCCTATCTGCATTTTGCGCGCTAATAAGCGGTACCTCACTTGCATTCTTGTGGTTCAACATAGCCCCCGCAAAATTTTACATGGGAGACACGGGCGCACTTAGCCTGGGGGCAACTTTAGGCGTAATTGCAATGTTGACTAACACCGTAGCAATCTTGCCGTTCATTGCTTTTATTTTTGTAATAGAAACACTCAGTGTTGTTGCACAACTAAGTTCAAAAAAACTATTTGGAAAAAAGATTTTTCACATAGCGCCAATACATCATCACTTCGAACACATCGGCTGGCCCGAAACTCAAGTTGTTATGCGGTTTTGGATAATAGGAGGACTTGTTGCGACCTTTGGATTAATCCTTGGGCTAATTGGAATGGGTATCTGAAAAACGTGGATCGATAACAGTTTCAACGTCTACCACAACATTTTCCGTAGGAGTGATTATCTGTTCTTCCACTAAATCAAATTGATCAGATAAATCTTGCGTCATTTGAGCCTCATCTTTTAACTTGGAATATAAATCATAAGAATCCCCGGTGGCATCGTTTGTTGCAAAGAATCCGGATAAATCTTGCAGTTCACGTTCACGTAAACTCAAAACCATCACGCTAAGTTGTTCCAGCATCGCGTTTTCAATATCAACTTTACCTTGAATTTCAGGCAAAGAAGCAACCACTCGTAACATTTGCAAATCAGCGAGCTTCTCTTCGAGTAGCTTGGAAAGCATCGCATCACGATCTTCCATTGGCACATCTTGCAACGCGGCCAACATAGACATTGATTCGTTTTGATACGATTCCAAAGACAGAATTGCTTCGTCCAACATACCGGCATCTATAAGCTCCGGAACTTGTTGCAACTTTTGTGATGCGGAGCCAATCCCTGCATTCAAAAGCACATCACTTTCTTCAAAACTTGGAGAAACGGCAACTTCTTTTTGGGTCTCATCAACAAGCGCAATTAAATCGGCATTCGCAGTCTCCCCAGAGCTAGCAAGTGCCTTATCAACTGTATCTTTGTAAACATCCAAAGTCTGTTTTGCAAGCTCGGTATTGCCTTGAGCAATCAAAGTTTGGGCTTCATTTAAACGGCTTTCCGCCTGTTCCACAAAAAGTTCAGTCTTCGCGGAATCCGTAAAGGCAAAAGAAACTTGTACCGTCTCACGGAAAGTCTTTAAAAAATAAAGCGGATTGCCGGGCAAAATAAGTGCTCTTTCAATGTTTTCTTGTTTATAACTTTCATCCAATTGCCTTGCGTAAGATTTGCTGTAAGCGAGATTAAAAGACCACCAAACGTCCTCTTGCATGGCCTCGGAAATTTCTGAAAAATTTATTCCATCGGAAATTGTTACCAAAGCTCCCTGCCCCAACGAGCCGGAGTAAGTTTTTTCTCCAGAATTAACAACCATATTCACAAAATTGCGTGCAACCGCCACAAGATCAAGCCTATCGCTAACCTGAACGTCAAAACTTGATTTTTGTGAGGTGGACACGTAGCCACCGGAAAAATCTATCTCAAAAAAAGATTCCGGTGAAACCAAATTTACAACTTGTGCAAAACTACGACCGCTTTCTTGATATATAGAAACCCTGGTAAGCGCTCTATTTTCCGGATCTAAATCCGCATTAACTATATTTATAGATGTGCCGGGTCCCATTGTAAGCCTGCTGTCATCAATAAACATTATATGAGCCATTGAATCGTCACCTGTTGCGATTTTATCCCCAACTTGCAAAGCCACTGTGCCGGAAACAAGAGATTCATTTACATAAACTTCACCTTCAACAACCTGAAGCGTATTTTCACGCATTGCGGAAACACTTGGTGCAAACCTAAGCACAGGAACAAGCAAAATTGAGAAAAGAGAACACAAAGATGCAAATGCAAAAACTTTTTTAGGGAAAAACGACCGCACAGGTGTAAAAGCAGGAACGCGATCCGGCAAAATATCCAGCAAACTTTCCTTACTTTGAACTTTTTTGAGGCGAGAGACCTTAACCTGCGAAACACCTAATCGTAAGGAAGATAATTCATTTTGATACACAGAAAAACCTCGATCCGGAAGCTTGTCTTTTAAGCTGTTCCAGATCCTCTTCTTGGCGATATCTGTGTTAAGTTCTTTCATCATCTATGTATAGAACGAGAATTAAGGGACTTTATTACAAAAATTCTTGCTTTACGCCGGTTTCTGCAAGAGTTTTTTTAAGTTCTTTAAGCGCACGGAATTGAAGCACCCGCACATTTCCCTCTCTTTCACCAAGCACTTCAGCAATTTCCTCGTTAGAAAGCCCCGTTAAAAATTTTAGCGTTACAACTTGACGATACGGCTCTTTTAGCTTGGAGACCGCATCTCTCACAACTTTCCCCATAATATTTTTCTCGGTTAAAACTTTTGGAGCTTGCTTGTCGGATTTGTCTTCCATTTCGTCGTCAACGGGCTGTATTGAACGATGAGTCCTCAAATGATCGATTAATGTGTTGTGCGCAATCTTAAAAAGCCATGCCGAAAATTGCACATCTCGCTTCTCGTACTTTTCAAGATTCATCCAGGCTTTTATAAAAATCACTTCCACCAAATCATCCGCCTCTATTGCCGGCGCACGGAAATACACATAGCGATAAATCGGATCAAAATAAATATCGTAAATTTTTGCAAAAGCATCTTTATCACCCTCTTTTGCAGACAAGATGATTGCATCAATATCAAACTGCGATGGCGTAACTGAACTTTGCATAGGCGTAGGCGAATTCTAGCGCATCCGATGCTTTTTTGTCTAATACAAGCGATGTAAATACACCAAAGATTTGGAACCACTCTGGGAGCAGGCCACTAAAAAATCCTTCAGCAGTCCAAGGCCATGGAGACAGGCCACGTTGAACTATTGATTTTTAAATGCAAGTGGCCTGGGAAGAGCATGCAAGCGCATTAAAGATCCATATCTGTATGCTTCTCCGAGCTTCCCTGCCTGCACGCTACTTAGGATTTCCTGCCTGCCCATCGGGGCTTTACGCCTGCTACGGAAATGGCACACCGGCTAACGTCGTTTTTCTTGCACTTTTAAGTTGATGGAATGCGCAAGGGTGTGGTGATTTTTGCAAAGAGGCGCGAGGAATTGCGGATTGTGTGCGTGGCTCAGTGCAAACATTTGCGTGTGGTGAAGCTGTTCCGCCGGCTTGTTGCAGTTTGGGATTGAACATTTTGTGCCATGTTCTTTCTGGATAATTTTGCGAACCCGGGCTGGGATGTAGCGAGAGGCAGGTTTTTGTTCGATTTCTTCTGCAATTTTCGCCTTTTCTTGCTGGATTTCCTCTTCGCGTTTGTCCAGCAGTCCCGTGAGAACTTGGTTTAAATCGAGTCCTTTGTTTTGGAGCTCAAGTAGGCGTGCGGTAACTGCAGAATTTAAGTTGAGTTTGCTTAGTTCAAGCAAGCTCGCAACTGTGCCGGGCACAGATTTTGCCTCGATTTGTGGCTTAAATAAGCCATTTTGGTTTGAGTTCTCCAGGTTTTTTATGGCGAATTTTTCATCCTTCACCAAAGTTTCCACAGCACTCCTGGGAAGTGTTTTTACCACTTCCGGTAAACTTTCTTGATTTTCCAAGGTAGCAATGGATGCAACTCTGGCAAGTTTACTTACACTCACTTCGCCGGAACTAAGTAGATTTTTTAAGCTTGGCATTTCGTTAAATCGTTTTTCCAAATGGAAAACACGTCTAACTTGGTCTTCGCTTAAGCCAGCCAACTTAAAAGAAAATTCATAAATGCTATTAAATCCTTTTTTTTCGTAAATTTTGCGCTTAGAAATCTCCGGCAATAATCCTATAAATTTCCTTCTCCAAAATATTGCTCTTTTGCCATAGATTCTGGCCATCCTGTAAAGATCCTGATCCGTGACGTGGGTGGTTGTAGAAAGTAAGTTAGTTTCCATAAATCATTGTTAATATGCCCAAATTCTACAACAAAATCCGCCCATTTTACAGGTTAAAATCATCATTTCTGCTAGACAAATTCCCAGGTGAGTGCGTGCTCACCTTTCGGCGCCAATTAATGCACTTTTCAGCACCAATTAATGCACTTGCCACCATCAATTAATGGGACCTGCCATGCACAATCAATTGCCCCGTCGGTTAGCATAAATTGTCAAACCCGCTACGGCTCCTAAGCATTCAAAGCCTTAACCGCTCTCTCAACCTCCCCTTTAGCGCCCAAGAAAATTGGCGTTTTTTGAGTGAGGGAATTAATCTCAAGATCCAAAATTGAAACAAAATCGTGGCAATCCTGCCCACCGCAACAGCTTTTGCCATCATTGCACCTGGAGCCACAACAGCCTTCGCCATCACTGCACCCATCACCGCAGCAACAGCCTTTATCACATTCACCGTCGCATTCACAGCTTTTGCTACAACACGCGGAATCCATAGCACCATCACTCGACGCTCCACCGGCCTGCTCAACCAAATAAGCGAGTGGTCCACATTCATACAAAAGCCTCAATTTCCCGCTGGGAGCGGACGGCATGCCGGGATACATAAAAATCCCGCTACCCTTTTTTAAAATATGATTTACGTCCGGCACCATTCCACCTGAATAACGAAGTGTGTATTTTTCACGCATCATATCCGTAACCAATTTAAAATAGTCTTCCCTCTCCGCAGTTGCACGCAAATTTCCAGGAGCAAAATATTTCTTTTCACCATCAATTTTCATATCTTCGCAAACAAGCGTAAATCCATCCGCAGTCAACATGAATTCGTGCACGCCATTGCCAACAGAAATCACCAAAGTCGTTTTTGGACCGTAAACCGCATAAAGCGCAGCAACCTGAGATCGCGGAGTTTCACCAAAAACATCGCGACTTTTATAGATTCCAACAATCGTCCCAACAGAAAGATTTACATCAAACAAGCTGGAGCCATCAAGCGGATCATAAAACACGCTAAAAATTCCATCCGAACTCGCCTTCTCAAACTCATTCAGTTCCTCACTACAATATCCAAAAACATAAGGATTTGTTTTTAAATAACGACTCATAATTTCTTCAGACGCAGTGTCCATTGCGATTTGTTCCTCGCCATAAACATTTTTACTGCCCGCTTTGCAGGTATCGGTGTGGACAAGTTTGATAGAAATTTCTTCAACCGCACGAGCAATTTCAACTATAAGTTCAGCGAGTTCACGCGAGGCACCTTTTTCTTGAAGATAATCAAATAGCATATTTTAAAGGTTATTGTACTGTCCAAGTGAAGCCTCAGAATTCGCGCGGGCTTGCTCAACTAACAATTTTTGCGCACCTAAAACGTCTGAGCGATTTTGAGCCCAAGCATTTAACGCGGGTTTTTGGATTGCTCGCCCGTAAGAAAAACTAAGTGGCCAAGGCATTCCTCCAATCTTATTCATTGCATCAAGTCGTACCGTTGACTCCTCACTACTTTGCCCACCGGACAAAAACACAACGCCAGCCAAAGTGGCAGGCACATTTTCTTTAAGACATTTCACCGTCATTTCCGCGATAGTTTTCAAATCCGCCTGGACTGGACAATCCTTACCGGGAAGCACCATGCTAATCTTCAAAATTGCTCCGCCAAAATACACTCCTTGCTCAGCCATTTCTGAGAAAAGCACCTGCAAAACGCTCGCAGTAACCTCGTAGCAACGTTCAATTGTATGATCACCCTCCATAATAATTTCTGGCTCAACCATTGGAACAATATCTGCTTCTTGGCAAAGACCTGCATAACGAGCGAGCGAGTGAGCATTTGCCTTGATTAAAGCCGGGCTTGGCAAAACATCAGAAACATTTATTACAGCCCTCCATTTTGCAAACTCGGCTCCAAGATTTTTGTATTCACTTAGCCTATCACGAAGCCCATCAAGGCCTTCCGTAGCCATTTCGCCGGGATGCAAAGCAAGTTCTTTTGGCCCCATATCCACTTTAATTCCGGGCAAAATTCCTTTGCCTTTCAAAATATCCACAAAACGCACTCCGCCTGCCGTGCTTTGCCTCAGCGTTTCATCAAAAAGTATCATCCCGCTTATATAATTTTCGATTTGGGGAGCCGTAATCAAAAGCTCGCGATATTCCCTGCGAGTTTCTTCGGTGCACTCTACACCGAGCGCATCAAAACGCTTTTTACAGGTTGCATGGCTTTCATCAATAGCCAAAATACCTTTACCGGGGGCCACCATCGCCTTAGCGACTGAACTTAAAGTTTGTTGATTCATAAAAGAAAATCTTAAATATTTGCCCGCCCACTATAGCAGATTTTTAAAATTTCAAAAAAAATTTTATGAATCCCAAAGCCAAATACGTGTTTGCAATATTGACAAAATGCCAATTTTCGCTAACAATTCAGGCTTGTACAAATTTAAAAAATAAATATGAATGGTAAAAGCACATTGTTCGAAACCATAAGTGAATTCACAGGAAATAGCGGAATAATTCTTCAAAAACACTCCCCTGCATTATCAGTTTCGAATGCCGAAGGTTCAATACGAATAATGCAAACCCGAAATAGTAAACCAATAGTAGTAGTAAATAAGGAAACATGTTCGGGTTGCGAATCACCATGTGGGAACATATATGAAGAGCCTCCATCTGACATATTGCCAGTATGTGCGGAAAAAAGACTGGAAGTGGCAAGGATTTTTCGATCAACGATAAAGGAATAGGAGATAATTTCCATGGATACAGAACGACCAAGCCAAACACCAAAAGCAAACGAACTAATCCCAAGCGAAGAAGTTTTGGAAAAGCTTGGCTTTTTCCAAGAAACAAGAGAAGCAACTACGAAAATTAAAGACCGTTTAACAGAAGCTAGTCCAGAAAATCTAGCAGAAATGGCAAGATTTTTCAGAAGAAAAGTTTATTTAGCTTTGAAAGGAGGATTTGAGCAAATTGCCAAGGATGGACACCGTACTTCTAGACGAGAACAAACAAAAGTAGAAGGCATGGAGCGCCCAATGGAACAAGAAAATTCTCCCGAATACACCATAAGAGCAAGAAGGTGGAGAACGTTCTTCGCGCTCAAAGCAATATTAAACGGTAAAGAAAGAGAGTGCATCATAGGTGAGGCAATCGCAAAATTTAGAGAAGCACCAAATCCAGACAGAATAGTTAATGATTTTTTTGACGAAAAAAATAGGTTAAAAAGAAACATAGACATAGAAAACATGCCATTTGATATTTGCATGGACATAATCGCACTAACTGAAGACGAAGATAAAATGGCAAAATTATGCGAACCAAAGAAAATGCTCATAAAAGCAATGGCAAAAGGAGCGCACGAACGGTTAATAAAAGCGCTTATAACAGACGATCCAACTTGGATAAAAACAGGCAGAGAATATTTTACATACAGGTACTACGATGCAATATTAAAACAATCTCCAACGGCACTCAGCGAAGGACGAATTGGAAGAAAAGCTGCAGGAGTGCTCCTTGCATACGCAATCTTGCAAAAAGAAAACCCCGAATTTGACGGCGATTTCCTACAATCGCTACGAAAATCAGGACTAATCCCAGTAGGTGACACAGATGACCTTGCACAAAGGAAATGGAATGAATATTCAAACGGCACTCTAGAAGAAAATCACTCCCTTTTTATAGGTTCAAGCATACTACACGAACTTGTTGCAAAAAATCGTGACTTATTTGCAATAACAATAGCAAAATATATATACGAGCAAGATTCAGACGCCTACGAAAAGCTTGCCCTACAAACAAACTTCGAAAATGCCGAATTCCCAGAAGATGTAATGCGCTCTTTACTTGCCATGTACCAATCATTAACTAAAGAAACTGGAGACAATCCTTCTATAGGGAGGTCTTCATCGGAGCTGGAAGATAGGTCAAAAAGCGCAGATGGCGGAGGAGAAAGTTTTGCCGGAAGATACGCAAGTGAAATATTCTCCGGTAGAAGAGTTTCCACAGAAGACCAACCAAAAAGCAGTGAAGACTTCAAAAAATTCTTGGAGAAAAATCCAGGATTCAAAGAATTCATAGATGTAATAAAAAAGGTTTTTGGATCTGCATTCAGTAAAGAGGTAATGCAATATAGAATGGAAAAAGGCCTTATGACAAACAATGAAGAAATGGGCATTTTGGTACAAAGGTTAAACGGCAATCATCATGGAAAATATTTCTACCCAGATATGGCCGGTGTTGCACTTTCGGCAACACATTTTTCACCAGGACCAGACCCTAGCAAGGGTTCTATGACCATAGTACTTGGGCTTGGAAACGGAGTAGTAGATGGAAGAGGGCATTTAAGATGGCTTGCAGCTCCAAACTACAAATTAGAGGGACAAAACCCGCAAACAGAAGTAACGGTATTTAACACAGCAACCTGCAAAACAGAAACAATACCATTACAAGAATTAATAGATGAAGCAGACCGAGCAAAATTACAAAAAGGACACAAAGCAATGAGACAGGCATTAGATTTGGCAAGATCACGAACTGATAAAACTTTGTTTGATTTCGGCAAGCTCGTAAATCAAAAAGGCATGTTTAACCTGCCTACACTAGTTCGCTATTACGTTAAAAAACTAGAAAGAGTTTTAGGGCCTGTGGACGTAGAATTCACCGTTGATGTAGACGCAAACGGCAAATTTAAGATAAACATCGTCCAATGTAGGCCACACCAAATACATCCAAATTTTACGCCAACAAAAGCCCCAAGTAGCATTCCAGAAAACAGAAAATTATTTGAAGCCAGTAGCTTAAACTGTGGAAAAGCAAAAAATATAGAACACATACTTTACATAGATCCGCACGTATACGATGGAGGTGGATTTGATGATTTAAAAAGACATATTCCAGAACTAGTTCGCCAAATAAACGATCGCGTTTCAGATAAATCGTACTATGTAATGGCTCCAGGTAGATGGGGAGATAATCAAGGTAGCGAATTTGGAGTTGGCATAGATATTTCAGCTTACAGTAAAGCCGCCGGTGTAACAGAGCTTAGCGGAGTTGGCAGATTTAAAGACACAACGCCATCAAATGGAAGCCATGCTTTCCAAAATATGACAAACTCTGGAATGTTAAGCTTTTCTGTAAGAGTAGAGAATGAAAGTGAATTGGATATCTTAAAAAATGCTCCAAATGGACATAACAGTTTACCTAAAAAAGAAGATGGGCCTGATATCGAGATCCCAGACAGTCTTAAACCATTCGTAAAATGGATTCCTGTACAAGAGCTAGGTCAATCCATCGGACTAAGAGATGCCAGAATGCATGTTGCACTATCTAACGGAGAAGGAGGCAAAGGATGCATATATTTTGCAGAAAAAGATAAAGACCTACCGGAAGCAACCGAGCCAAAATACACAGCCTAATTCAGACCGCCCCATTGACAACCCACCCCCTAGCACTCTACAATAGCAAGTGCCAGTTTGCAGATTCAAAAAATCTTAAAAACACCATGCCATGGACCTAAATAAATTCACAAGAAGGGCTAAGGAAGCCATAGAAAACACAGGGAAGATGGTGCAAAAATTGCGCAATCCGGCCCTAACTCCACTCCATCTGCTTTACTCACTTGTAACACAAGAAGATGGAATTGTTCCGGGCATTCTTAAAAATCTAAATCTTGAGCCGGAAGCCCTTGCCCAAAAAATAGAGGGAGTTTTTGTGACATATCCAAAAATCACCGGCAAATACCAGCCACAAATCACCGAAGAGCTCACAAACATCTTGGAAGAAGCCGAGGACGAAGCCACAAAACTAAAAGACGAATACATAAGCACTGAACACCTGTTCCTGGCTCTTTTAAAAGACAAAGGCGTCCACACAGTTCTGCCGATTCAAAAAAACGATGTTTTAAAGGCACTTGCTTCTCTTCGCAACGGACAAAACGTTACCGACGATGATCCGGACAGCAAATTTAAAGCCCTGGAAAAATACACCATCGACTTTACAGCCCTAGCCGGCCAAGGAAAAATTGATCCCGTAATCGGGCGCAATGACGAAATCCGCCGTGTGATGCAAATTCTTTCCCGCAGAACAAAAAACAACCCCGTACTTGTTGGTGAACCCGGAACCGGTAAAACAGCAATCGTAGAAGGCCTGGCCAAAAAAATCATAGATAACGACGTGCCAGAAAGCCTTAAAAGAAAACGTATTTTAGGGCTGGATTTGGGCGCGCTACTCGCAGGCACAAAATACCGCGGTGAGTTTGAAGAACGCCTAAAGGCAATCATAAAAGAAATAGAAAACAGTGACGGCAAAATCATACTTTTTATAGATGAATTGCACTCAATTGTTGGCGCGGGAAGTGCAGAAGGCGGAGGCCCGGATGCCGGAAATCTCTTAAAACCAGCCCTGGCCCGTGGACAACTCCGCACGGTTGGAGCAACAACTCTTAAAGAATACAGAAAATACATAGAGAAAGATTCAGCCCTGGAGCGCCGTTTTCAACCTGTTAAAGTGGAAGAACCAAGCCCAAAAGATGCACTTTCCATCCTGCGTGGCATTAAAGAAAAATACGAACTCCACCACGGAGTAAAAATCCGCGATAACGCCCTTGTTTCCGCGGTAAATCTTTCCAGCAGATACATTACGGACAGATTTTTGCCAGACAAAGCAATCGACCTAATGGACGAAGCCTGCTCCGTGATAAGGATAGAAAACGACAGCATGCCGACCGAAATAGACAGCCTCCAGCGAGAAATCCGCCAAATGGAAATCGAACGCGAAGCCCTTAAAAAAGAACCGGACGAAGCTTCAGTAAATCGCTTAAAAGAGCTCGAAAAATCCCTCGCTGATTTAAAAGAAAAGAATCAAGAACTAATGAGTAAATGGCAGGCGGAAAAAGGGATAATCGACTCGTTCAAATCGATAGACAAGGAAATCGATGAGCTCAAAATCGAATCTCAAAAAGCGGAACGTGCCGGCGATTTAACCCGCGTTGCAGAAATCAAATATGCACGCATTCCGGAACTGCAGAAAAAAGCCGAGGCCCTCAAAAAAAACCTAATCAAAGAGCAGGGAGAAAATCACCTCCTCCGCGATGAAGTAACAGAAGAAGACATCGCTGGAATTGTTTCCCGCTGGACGGGCATCCCAGTGTCAAAAATGCTCACCGAAGAAACCGCCCGCCTCGCAAAACTGGAAGAAGAACTTTCAAAACGGGTGATCGGCCAAAAAGAAGCCATAAAAGCCGTGAGCAATGCCGTAAGAAGAAGCCGTGCAGGAATTCAAGATGAAACTCGCCCGGTTGGCTCATTTATATTTTTAGGACCTACCGGCGTGGGTAAAACAGAGCTTGCAAAAGCCCTTGCAGAACAACTTTTTAACGATGAAAAACGCATCATTCGCCTAGACATGTCCGAATATATGGAGAAACACTCGGTTGCCCGCCTTTTGGGCTCCCCTCCCGGGTACATTGGCTACGAAGAAGGTGGACAACTAACGGAAGCACTCCGCACTCATCCGTATTCGATTGTGCTTTTTGACGAAATAGAAAAGGCCCATCCGGACGTATTTAACGTACTTTTGCAGATGTTGGATGACGGCCGATTAACGGACAGTAAAGGTCGCACTATTGATTGCAGAAACGTAGTCGTAATTATGACCTCGAATTTAAAGGAGTCCGACCTCCAAAAAACCTTCCGTCCCGAATTTTTAAACCGTATCAACGATATTTTGATTTTTAACCACTTAACGCCAGAAAACATTGCAAAAATTGTGGAAATTCAACTCAAAAAAGTTGAGGATAGATTGGCGAAAAAGAACATCACTTTAAGCCTTACCAAATCCGCAATCGTTCACATTGCAGAAGCCGGTTACGACGAAGCCTTTGGCGCCCGCCCCCTAAAACGCCTAATCCAAAACGAAATTCTGGACGATCTCTCCCTCCAAATTATAGAAGGCAAAATCAAAGAAGGCGCAAACATTAAGGTTGATTATAAGGCAGGCGAGATTGTGATTGGCTAAAGTTTTATTGATAAAGAATCTTATACGTTAACTACATAAGATTATATAAGATTGATAAAAATCATGGCTAACGTCCGCATGATTTCACCAATTCCTGGAAGCCCAATCTTATTCGGGCGAAGAAACAGTCTCAACCTTGGGCGCTATTTCTTTGGGGCCCTTACCGTCAGGATTACATTCTGCCAATCCAAAAAGTATCGCACTAAGCCCAATGGCAAAAGCGGCTATAGTTTTTTCAACAGGACGGAATGTGTTGGAGTCTCGCGTACAATCAAGATTAGGAGCAACAACTCTTGGACTTCGCGATTTATCTTTTTCAAGTTTTTGGCCAAGCTTTCCCCTAACATCTGTAATCATTTCTTCACGCAACTGTTCCAGCATTGGTGCTTGTAAGGCACATGCCCATTGATATATCGATGAAGTCAAACTTTTTAGTTGTAGAGCTAACTCAGCGGGCGATATTGCTCCTTTACGCTCTTCTGCAATTCCGCAAGCACCATCATAAACATCCCAGAGCTCAGAGAGTAATCCACTCAAAATTCTATTCTTATTATAATCATAACACGCACAATACTTCCAATAAGAGGATCCATCAGAATCTAACCCCGCGGTTATAAACGCCAATTTCACTTGACGGGGAGACAATCTAACATCTCCGAGTGCCTCCTTTAGATTGTGCTCGCGTAATTCAATCATACCCTTTTTAAGGGGATAAGCTTTTCTAGAATCCGCCAAAGACAATTCATGTATTGCATCGCTATAAGATTGCAATGCCTTAAAAAGCATGCTTAGTGCCCCATCATCAACATCATAGTCCACCTGGTTCAATTCTGGATTAGCCTGAACCAGCTTGTCGAACTTTGCAACCGAGATTGATTTTTTATCTCTACCGAATCCCATGTCTTCAATTTCCATAATTCAAGATTAAAATGTAGGAGGAATTTTATAACATATTGCCAACAGCGTCAACTGGCATTGAGTCTCGAGCCTTTTTATGTTAAAATTACAAGATTTAAAACAAACACAAATAAATATGGATGCTTATGTATCAGAAGGCCGTTCAACAGAACACGCCAAAGAAGTTGCGAACAGCGTAGGAGATTTACAAAAAGCACGTGCAGAATTGGCAAGAACAACGATTATACCAGAGAATAAAGACTTAAAAGGAGAAGGCGCTCTTACAATATACGCGAACGATTCAAAAGGATTATTAAGTATTTTGGCAAGAGAGTCGGAAACAAAATTGGATGATATTAGAATGGCAAAACTCGCATACGCCAACCTGTTCAAACAAGTAAATGCAAACACATATGATAACCAGCTAATACACGACATCAACGTAATTGAACCGGGAGACGCAATTATATTATTTAAAGGAACTATTAAAATCATAAGAGGAGCCATAGGAAAAGAGAAGCAATTGGCCGACATAGGAACCGACCCAAAAAATCCTGTTTATTTATATCCGCAACCTCCAGCCAATTCAACGGCTACCCCAAACACACCAAGCCCAACACCACAACCAATTCCACCAGTTACACCACCAGCCAAATCAGGGCCAAGGCCAGCAGTTGTGCTACCTACGCCAGTACCTACAGATAAAAAGCAGGATAATAAAATCCCCAAAGAGGATGCGACTAAAATAATAGAAAACACCAATAAAGAGTTCATGGAAATATACGACCTAAAAACAGATCAAGACAAAACTCTAAATGATTTGTATACAATAAACGCGACGATGAAAAATAACAAAATCACAGGAATAAAATTTACTAATAAAAAAAGTTCCATACCTCCTGAAGAAGTTTTTGTAAAAAAATTCAGTATTGAGAAGGTAACCGACGACAAGGGCTTCGAAAGCTATGAACTTAGAAATGATACCAAGATTTTGGGTAATTTGTTGGCTAAAAGCCCGTTAGAAGCAGTACGGGAAGGGCTATCAAAGGTTTATGAGTACCAATATAAGGACGCCGTCTTATCCAAATACATCGGAAGAAAACCAACAAAAAACGTAACCAATTATAAATCCTGGCCATTTTTCTTAAATGACGCCGGTTCGTTAGCTTTTGCAGATAGAATAATAGAAGACCCAACAGTATCAATTCGTGGCTCTATTATAACAACCCCTGTCTGGACACCTCCATTCAAAGCTCTAACGGACAAGCAAAATATTTGCGACAGTTTAAATAGATACTGGGAGTACAACCAGCCAGTCAAACCAACTACACCCCCTTCCCCAGAGCCTGCCCAACCTGATGCTCCTAAATCCGGAGTAAAGGGGGCAAGTTAAACTGTACTACAAGCAATCTAAATTTATTGGAAATCAACAATGTAATCCGCCTCTTTGCCAGCACATCTATCTGCAAGCGGAATGTTAGGCAAATAGTTGTTACCACCTAATCGATAAGCACCATCTTTTATAGCAAGATCGCCCTTCCCATCAACTGGATGAGGAGTATAACTCATACTCCCATTGGCCTCACACTTTACATGAATAAACCCATCGCCTTTTTGTGCTTTAACATCCTCCAATTCATCTGCTATAAATTTAGATGTTAACTCGCCATTTGCTTGTAAATTCGCAGGATCTACCGTCGTATAGCCAACTGTTTGAACGTTATCATCCGCACCACACCTAGAAATCGTCACACCTAGAAGAGCACCAGTAAAAAGTGGCACTGCCCAGGACTTAATTGAACCACTACGTCCTTGCCCTACAAAGCCATTAAAGTCCAAACTAGACACAACAGCACCAGCAATAGCGTCCGGTGTAGGGATTTTAGCTCCCAACGATTTCTCTAAATTTTTCACACTTGTAGTGGTGGCCAAGTAATCAACATTGTCCCCAACATTTTTCCCATAGACACGAGTAGCAACAGCAACATTACCAAGCACATCTTTTAATCTGCCCAAAGTAGCCGAGTTCGCATTGGCAATGTCCTGCAATCCATCGAGCCTGCCTCCAAGACTCCTTTCCATAGCGGTAAATTTAGGAGCAACAGCGTTGGCAGTTTCTTGTGCTCGCGCATTCGTTGCATTTCGTTCGGCCTCTAGTAAACGTCCTTGACCGTATTCCAACAAATCACTGTCAACACGGTTCATAAATTCTTTAAGCCCTTCAGGAGCTTCACCACTGGAGATAGCACCATCAACACGGGCGCCAAAACCAGCCAAAAGCTCTCTCACAAAAGACGTCCTCAGCTCCTCAAGCTCAAGGGCACGCTCGGCATAATCTGATGAAGCATACTCAAGAACAGGATTGCTCTTGTATTCCGAAAGTAATTGCCACAATTCTTGAATCTTTTTGCCAGTCTCACTACCCGCATAAAGATTCTCTAAGACTCCATCAAAAGAAACATTCACACCATATAGCTCCTTAATTTTTGACTCAATCTCTCCCCCAAACGCAGAAGAAAGACCATATCTACCACGATGTGCTTGAGACACGACATTTTTAATAGTTTTATATAACTCTTCTTCCTTCCCCTTGCGCTCTTCTGCCCTATTCTTTTTTTCTATTTGGTCCACAAAACGCCCTCTTACATCCACAACCAATTTTTGATCTAAAGAGACTAATGCTTCCTTAGATTTAACAGAAACAAACGATCTGACTGTCTCAAAAGAAGCCACAAGCCTACTACAAGAACTTTGAATTTGCTCCGCAGTGGCTGCTCTTGTAGGAGTTCTGAACCCCCTCAAAATATCATTAAGAGTCACAAAAGCATTCCCCAACTCAGCCGTCAGTTTATCCGAATTGCCGTTGGCTGATGTCCTAACGTCCACCTCATACGCATCAGACGGTTGAGTACGTTCTAAACCCGCGACATCAAATACACGGTTGACTCTAACAGCTGGCAATACCACCTTATCACACAAAGTCCGTATTTTTGGAAGAAGATCACTCACAGCCACATACTGTGCGTTAGCATTGTTAATTGCAGGATTAGGCAGGTTAACCGACCCAGCCATAAATGCCTGAGAAAACTCCACGGTAAGGAGCTTTGCAAATTCCGCTTGATAGCCATCAAGCATCGTAAGAGCTTGTTGCACAAGATTATCCACAGCAAGTGTCCCAACAAGGCTATCAAACTCCTCAGGAGTTTTTGCTACAATAAGACGTGGAGTAGATGGGAGACGAGGAGGAGCTGGTGGCGCAGGAAGTGGTGGAGTAGAAAGAGATGGAGGCCTAACTCCACTAGGAATGGTAGCACTGGGCGACAGTAAAAACCCACCGCGAACAAGAGGTGGTTGAGGAAGAGGCGACGGTAACTCCATTTTATGGCCAAAAAAATCATAGATAGAATTCCGCACTTTAGGTTCTGGTTCGGGTTCTGGTTCTGGTTCTGGTTCATCACCCCATCCCAATACCGGAGAATCCGGCACATCAAATGACACAAGAGCATCCCGATCACTTAGGTCATCCACCCCACCATAAACTTCATCTAGAAGCTTTTTAGCAACAGTTTGAACCGTATTACGAGGAGCAAAAGCAGGCGAACTAAATTCAGATAACCCTTTATCCCTTCCAACCTTTTCAGCCTCAGGCTTTTTAGCTTCATCATGGTCTGGTGAACTTACTGACGTGCCATCTGGGTTGAGGATTCTCATATAAAAATATTATTAATTTATTAAAAGATGCGAGCTTAACATCCTTTGTCTACTTTGTCAAATGCAAAATTCAATCTGTTACATAAAACCCCCTCCGGCGTTTAAGCGTGGAAAGGGCCTTATGTGATTTCCCCTTAACCCCAAATAAAGATTTGGGTTCATTTGTAAAAAATTCACCTACTTATTCACTGCAACCACGGAAATTGGCATCACGTAAGTAATATCGGTAGTGCCCGGCTTAATCATATGCGTAGAACCCGCCTCAATAGTGGCAATGGCCCTTGCGCGAAGTGAAAGCATATCCGTAACCTCCCCATCTGTAACAAGCTCCTGCCTATCATTTTCAAGTCGACTTAATTGAGTCCCCTTCATGGCTTTATCGTTGAGCGAAGTTAAAGACACAAGCCCCATCGCAAAAGTGGCAAGCAACAAAAGTCCGCCAACAGATGCAAGGCTTAGGCGTTCATTGCGAGTAAAAATCGAACGAATTTGAGATAGGATTTGAGACATATTGCGCTTTGGCTTGGTTATGATAATTTTTCCACGGCTCGAAGTAGTGCACTGCGAGCGCGGAAGTTACGACCAACTTCTTCTTCTGTTGGCCTGATCGGCTTAATTGTAAGGAGGGAAAGTCTCTTTGATCTGAGGACTCGGCGTCCAAATATATCATTCGGATCGCGGAGGTCTGTGGCGAGTTGCTTGAAGAAATGCTTTGTAAAGCGGTCTTCAAGAGAGTGGTAACTGAGCACAACCACGCGTCCGTGAGGAGCTAAAAGCTCAATCGCTTGATTGAGACCAAGCTCCAGGGCCAAAAGTTCCTCATTTACGGCAATGCGTAATGCCTGAAATATTTGTGTAGCACGATGTTTGCCGGGCTTACCGCGCCCAAGCACCCTTTCTACAAAACTTGCAAACTGCAAGGTAGATACAAACTTTTCTTTTTTGCGGTCCAAAATAACCGCGCTCGCAAGCTTGCGAGCGAATCTTTCTTCTCCAAACTTATAAAAAATATCCGCCAACTCTTCTTGGCTGGCATTGTTTAAAATATCTTCTGCTGTCTTACCTTTACTGCGATCAAATCGCATATCCAACGGGCCATCCTTTGTAAAAGAAAACCCGCGACTACTATCGTCAACATGTGGGGACGAGAGTCCTAGATCAAAGAGAAATGCATCCACTTGGGATACCCCTTCCCTCCTTAGCCGATCTGTCAAAGAACTAAATGAATCGTGGAAAATTTTGAACCTTCCCGGTGTTTTCATCTCACTTGCAACTTTATTCAGTCTCTCTTTTGCGACTTTTAAGTTTTCTTCGTCTTTTTCGAATGCGTATAGAAATCCACTTGCACCTATCCTTTTTAAGATTTCGCTTGAATGTCCACCAAGCCCAAGTGTGGCATCAACTACTACCGATCCTTCTTTAAGATTTAAAAATTCTAAACATTCTGTAAGAAGCACCGGCTCGTGATGTGGCTCTGAACTTGTACAACTTTTTTGCACAACCTTGAATAAGTTTTTTAAACGAACTCTAAACGAACGTGGAAGTGCTGTAACGCTAGGACTGTACAAAGAATGCGTCAAGATTTTTGATGGCTGGCATGCCAAAGTCGCATACAAAATTTATACACGGTCGTGCGGTTTTTTGCGATTTTGAATCTGTTACCGTGGTGCACGGATTTTCAACAAAATATACTTGCGTTTTTTACGAGCTGTTGCACAACTATTGTATACACCAAGCCTCCGTTGTGGGTGAATTTTATCGCCTGCCACAACCGGTCGTGGTGAGGGGGTGCTCACTCATACTAAATGCCGGGAACATATACTTCTCTTCTGTGCCCGATTCTAATTGCGATGTGTCCTTAGCACCACCGATCACGGCGAGAGGCCAATCGATTGTGCATGGCAGGTCCCATTGAATGGTTGCAAAAAATGCATTGGTTGATGGCAGGTACATTGATTGGCGCCGAAAGATGCATTGATTGATGGTGGCAAGTACATTGATTGACGCTGAAAAGTGCATTAATTGGGGTCGAAAGGTGAGCACGCACTCACCTGTGATTTTGTCCAGCAGAAATGGTGATTTTAATCTGTAAAATGGGTTGGTTTTGTGCTAGGATTTGGGCATATTAACAATGATTTATGGAAACTAACTTACTTTCCAAAACTACTCAAATTACAGAAAATCCAATTACGGAAAATCCAGGATCAACTGTCACCGTTCGTTTTTCAGACAACGAACTTTATAGAATGGCCAGAATCTATGGCAAAAGAGCAATATTTTGGAGGAGGAAATTTATAGGATTATTGCCAGAAATTTCTAAACGCAAAATTTACGAGAAAAAAGGATTTAATAGCATTTATGAATTTTCTTTTAAGTTGGCTGGCTTAAGCGAAGACCAAGTTAGGCGTGTTTTCCATTTGGAAAAACGATTTAACGAGATGCCAAGCTTAAAAAATCTACTTAGTTCCGGCGAGGTGAGTGTAAGTAAGTTGGCCAGAGTTGCATCCATTGCTACCTTGGAAAATCAAGAAAGTTTAGCGGAAGTGGTAAAAACACTTCCCAGGAGTGCCGTGGAAACTTTGGTGAAGGATGAAAAATTTGCGCTAAATTGTGCCAACCTCGGCGGAAAAGATTTTGTGAACCAAAACCAAAATGGCTTATTTAAGCCACAAATCGAGGCAAAATCTGTGCCCGGCACAGTTGCAAGCTTGCTTGAACTAAGCAAACTCAACTTAAATTCCGCAGTTACCGCACGCCTCCTTGAGCTACAAAACAAAGGATTCGATTTAAACCAAGTACTCACGGAACTCCTGGACAAACGTGAAGAGGAAATCCAGCAAGAAAAAGCCAAAATTGCAGAAGAGATTGAACAAAACCAGGCAAGGCAACCTGTAGCGCAGAGCACAAAACCGTCGAGATACATCCCCGCCCGGGTCCGCAAAATCCTACAAAAAGAGCACGGCACAAAATGTTCAATTCCTAACTGCAACAAGCCGGCGGAACAGCTTCACCACACGCAAATGTTTGCACTGAGCCACGCACACAATCCGCAATTCCTCGCGCCTCTTTGCAAAAATCACCACACGCTTGCGCACAGCGTAAATCTTAAAATCCAAGAGAAAAGGGGGAAAAGCGCAGGCGTAAAGCCCCGATGGGCAGGCAGGAAATCCTAAGTAGCGTGCCTGCAGGAAGCTTTAATGCACTCGTAACGCTCGCATGTAAGCCCCGGCCACTTGCATTTTAAAACTAGCCCAATAGCACTTGCCTTCACGGCCTTGGACTGCTGAAAGATTTTTTAGTGGCCTGCTCCCGGAGAAGCTTCAAAGTACTACTAATGCCCTGGATGTATCTCCGATATGCTCATATCATCCACAAACAAAACCACAAGCCCCACTAAAATGGCCGTGCAATAAGACAAAGTTGGATTTTCCGGGAAAAGATACTTTTCAGCAAGACCCCAAGTGCCGTACCAAAACATAACAATGGCAAAAGCCTCAAATAATATCCGTACAAAAGATGGCTCCCTTTTGGAGATAAACTGCTTAATACGTTTGAAAAATTTCATAAGAATGGCGTTATGATTCAATCACTATACTACCCTGCCTTATGATTTTCACGCTATCACCAATAATTTCAACAATTGTGGATGGCAACTCCTCGCCTATTTTGCCAGAGTCCAAGATGAAGTCGGGCACAAGACCTTGATCCAAAAAATCCTGCACACTATAAGCCTGTGGCAAAGTAGAAACATTTGCACTGGTTGTGGTTAAAGGACTCCTAAAAGCCTCCATAAGTTTGCGGGCATACTTATTTGAACTCACGCGGAAGCCCACAGTTTCCATGCCAAAATTAATCCATTTGGGCAAAGCACTTGTGCGCGGAACAATAATCGTCAAAGGACCCGGCCAGTACTTAAGAGCAAGCTTTTGCGCAAGTGGCGAAAAAACTCCATACCGCTTTGCCTCATCAAAATCACGCACCAAAATACTAACCGGCTTGCTAAACGGCATTTTTTTTAACGCATAAAGCTTTTGGATAGCACTACGCTGAAAAATATCAGTTGCCAGCCCGTAACAAGTCTCGGTTGGATGCGCAACCACTCCCCCCTCGTGCAAAGTTTTAACGGCTGTAATAAGTTGATCGTTCATATATTTTATTTAACGTACATAAATTATCAGATGTTGATTCTTTATCCAAGATGCCATAAATAAAATAATTTGAACCCTTGCGAAAAATGGTTATACTGGCCTGCGTTAAGCCCCCACTACCCCTAACCCCAGAAAAAATGCGAGTAGCAATCAATGGTTTTGGACGCATAGGCCGTATGGTCTTCCGCGCCAATTTAATGAATCCTAAAATCGAAATCGTAGCCATAAATGATCTTGGCGATCCGCTTCAAACCGCACATCTTTTAAAATATGATTCAGTTTATGGAACATTGCCAATGGATGTTAAAGGCGAGCCTGGAAAGCTAACCGTAGACGGCAAAGAGTATCAATTGGTACAAAATCGCGATCCACTTTTACTACCTTGGAAAGATTTAAATATAGACCTTGTGATTGAATGCACCGGTGTATTCACAAGCCGTGAAGGTGCACAAAAACACATCACGGCAGGTGCAAAGCGCGTAATGATTTCTGCTCCGGCAAAAGATGAAATTGATAAAACAATCGTATTTGGCGTAAATCACACGGAATACGATCCACAAAAACATTTCATTGTGAGCAATGCAAGCTGTACCACAAACTGTTTGGCTCCGGTTGCCAAAGTTTTAAGTCGCTCCTTTGGAATCAAGCGCGCACTAATGACCACAATCCACGCATATACAAATGATCAAAATTTGATGGATAACGATCATAAAGATTTCCGCAGGGCACGTTCAGCCGGCCTAAACATGATCCCAACTTCAACTGGCGCCGCAAAAGCAATCGGGCTAGTTGTGCCGGAATTAACAGGCAAAATGCACGGAATCGCAATCCGCGTTCCAACCCCGGTTGTGTCACTTATTGATTTAACGGTTGAACTCGATAAAGAAACCAACGCCGAAGAAGTCAATAAAGCCATGAAAGATGCCTCCGAGAGCGATATGAAAGACGTTTTGGGCTACTCAGACCAGCCACTTGTTTCCACTGATTTTAGAGGAGACAGCCGATCTTCAATCTTTGACGCACTCGAAACTCAAGTGCTTGGTAAGCAAGGAAATATGGTAAAAATACTCGCATGGTATGATAATGAATGGGGCTACTCAATGCGTTGTCTCGATCTAGCCGCCTATATGGCAAGCCGAAGCGAAGCATAACCACTACTTATGTCTGACGACAGAAAAAAACAGATTCTAAACGCAATTGTTGAGCATTTTATTAAGACTGCTGAACCTGTTGGTTCAAAGACGATTATTTTGACTTACAATTTTAAAATAAGCCCGGCAACCGTACGTAACGATATGGCCACTCTTGAAGAGCTTGGGCTAATTACTCAGCCACACACTTCCGCAGGCAGAATCCCAACAGACAAAGGCTACAGGCTTTACGTGGATGAACTTGCCAATTTTGACACTGCCCGCGACCTCGCTCGCGCAACTTTAAGTGGTCTACTAGACCAAAAACGAATCGAAGGCGCAAAACAGCGCGTCCACGACGCCGTTCATATTTTGTCTCAAGCAAGCCCAAATATGGCTTTTGCCACAATCCCGGAAAACAATCGCACATTTTTTATGGGACTTTCCAAAATGCTCCGCCAGCCGGAATTTATGGAGGCACCAATGCAAGCCTGCCAAGTTATGGAAGTAATTGAAGATGGAAATATTTTTTTAAAAACCATTAACGATTTAGAAATCGGCGCCGAACCAAAAATCTTAATCGGCGAAGAAAACATCATCCACGGAATAGAAAGCTGTTCATTGATTGTTACCGCATACGAATATGATGGCTACAAAGGTGTAATCGGTATAATCGGCCCAAAACGCATGCCTTACGCCTACAATTCCGCCGTTTTAACGGAAGTCCGCACTTTACTTGAATCAAATTTACTATGACAGACGACCAAACAAATCCACCGCAAGATGGCACCTCCAACGATGGGGCTGTGCCACAAGATGAACTCGCTCGTTTGCAACAGGAACTAGACAACATGACCGCCACCGCAAAACGCGCTCTTGCCGATTTACAAAACTTTAAACGCCGAGCGGATGAGGAACGCGGTGAACTCCAAGTTTTTGCAAACATGAATATGCTTTCTGCAATCTTCCCGGCGCTCGACAATTTCACTCGCGCTTTTGCCACAATTCCGGAAGATTTAAAAAATAACGACTGGGCCAAAGGCATCATGGCGATTGAAGCAAATCTTTTAAGCGCACTCACAAGCACCGGCCTAGAAACAATCGACCAGGTTGGCATCCCCGCCGACCCACAAAAACACCAGGTTTTAATGGAAGTAGAAAGTGCACCAGAACAAGCCGGCCAAGTAGTAGAAATCTTTGAGAAAGGCTACGCTTTTAAAGGCAAAACAATAAGGCCCGCCAAGGTTAGCGTTGGGAAGAAAGAAGAGTGGTAAATACAGTTTATTAACAAAAATGTTTAAGAACTGTACTTAGCAAATCATCCTTAAAACGTGCGATCTAAAATTCCTCTTGACCACCAGTGCTTAGCACACTAACATAGCGAGTGCTAAATTGACGTGCAACATACAAAGCAAAACTGTGCGCACGCACACTTAGCCACAACAATCTAACCAATCAAAATATGTCTAGAATAATAGGAATCGATCTTGGAACTACAAATTCATGTTTTGCGGTAATGGAAGGTGGAGAGCCAACCGTTATTACAAACGTGGAGGGCAAACGCACAACTCCATCAATCGTAGCCGTTAAAGACGGCGACCGTATGGTTGGGGAAAGTGCAAAACGCCAGATGGTGATGAACGAAAAAAACACTATTTTTTCTGCAAAACGCTTAATTGGACGCCAATACAAAGAAGTTAAAGAAATTCTTGCCCGCTTCCCTTTTGAATGCAAAGAAAATAAAGACGGAGAGGTGGAGATTATGCTCGATGGCCAGTTTAAACGACCTGCGGAAATCTCTGCAATGGTTTTACAAAAAATCAAAGCGGATGCAGAAAAATATTTTGGTGAAAGCGTAACTCGCGCTGTAATCACAGTGCCTGCATACTTTAACGATGCACAACGCCAAGCCACAAAAGATGCCGGAGAAATTGCGGGGCTTACAGTTGAACGTATAATCAACGAACCAACAGCAGCTGCCCTAGCCTACGGAATAGACAAACATGCCGGAGACAAAAAAATCGCTGTATTTGATCTTGGAGGAGGAACTTTTGACATCTCAATTTTGGAACTTGGCGAAGGAGTTTTCCAAGTGCTTTCCACAAACGGAGACACCTACCTTGGAGGAGACGATTTTGATAATCGCATAATTGAATGGATTGCGGATGAATTCAAAAAAACAGACGGAATCGATTTAAAGGGAGACCGCGTGGCATTACAACGTCTTAAAGAAGCCGGCGAAAAAGCAAAAATCGAACTTTCCACTCAACACGAAACGGAAATCAATCTTCCATTTATCACAGCTGATAAAAATGGCCCAAAACATTTGGTGATGAAAATGTCTCGTAGCAAGCTTGAAGACCTCTGCGCGGATCTTATTGAACGCATGGTTGCACCTTGCAAACAAGCAATAGCGGACTCAAAAGTTTTTGTTAGCGACATAGACGAAATCGTACTTGTTGGAGGAATGACTCGTATGCCAGCCGTGCAAGAAAAAGCCAAAGAAATCTTTGGAAAAGAACCTCACCGTGGAATAAATCCAGATGAAGTTGTGGCACTTGGAGCTGCAATTCAAGGAGGTGTTTTACAAGGAGATGTTAAAGACATTTTGTTACTTGATGTAACTCCACTTTCACTTGGAATCGAAACTTTGGGAGGAGTAATGACCGTGCTAATTGAAAGAAACACCACAATCCCGACCTCAAAATCTCAAACCTTTTCAACGGCGGGAGATAGCCAACCTTCCGTAGACGTACGTATTTTCCAAGGAGAACGTCCGATTGCAAAAGATAATAAATTCTTGGGGAATTTCCAACTTGATGGCTTGCCACCTGCCCCACGCGGAGTACCGCAAATTGAAGTGACTTTTGATATCGATGCCAACGGAATTATGAATGTAAGAGCAAAAGACAAAGCAACCAGCAAAGAACAACATATAACAATCACGGGCCACAGTGGACTTTCTAAAGATGAGGTTGAAAAGATGAGAAAAGAGGCGGAAATGTTTGCGGAAGAAGACAAGAAAAAGAAGGAGGAAATTGAGATCCGCGTTGGTGCTGATGGACTTGTGATCCAAACCGAACGCACACTAAAAGACCTTGGAGAAAAAGTTCCGGCAGACATCAAAACCGCAGTCGAAGCAAAAATTAAAGATCTAAAAGATTTGCTCGCAAATAAAGACGCAAAACCGGAAGAAATCAAAGCAAAATCAGATGAACTTTCTACCGAATTACAAAAAATTGGTTCTGCGATGTACAATCAACCGGGAGCAGGAGCTCCTAACGGAACTGGTGCACCTGGCGCAGATGGAATGGGCGCAACTGCCGGCGATGCTAACCAACCTGGCGCAGAAGAAGATCCAGAAGTAAAAGTCTACGAAAAAGATAAAAAAGATGAATCACAGGGCGACTCTGGCGATGCCCCAAAAGGCCCAACAATAGATGGCGAAGAAGCAAAATAGTGCAATACTAAACGACCAAGGCCTTCACAAAACATAAAAACATTTCTTATTTCACTCTCGAGAGTGAATCCCACAACGAACTAACATCCTGTAAAGGCCTTGCGACATCCCAAAATTATTGCAAACCTTACCGCGCGCGGCAAGCAAGAGGACAAATACACATTCCGTCAAATCACACAAAAACTAACCCACCACTCATGACAATCCAACCTATAGAATTTGCAATCTTCTGCGACTACGCAAGCATGTCAATTGACGGAAAACTAAATTTAAACGGAATTTTTGAACGCATAATGACGGAGAAAATTCCTGCTATGCATCCACAGATGTACGTTGTTACAAAAATGATTTTGCCAAAAGGAGAACACAACATCACGTTTACTTTGATGCAACAAGACAAGGTGCTTGCAAAATCCAGTTTTGAAAAAAATGTAGAAAGTGAGCTTGCTGCACACAACCATTTTTGGGGAATCCATGGTCTTAAAATAGAAACTTGGGAACCTGTTGAACTTCAAATCCTACTTGATGGAAAGCAGATTTTTGTTAAGAGACTCCCAGTCGTTAAAGTTGAACGCAAAGAAAAGCCCGCAGACAATGCCGGCAAAGATGCAGACAAAAATGACGACAAGAAAGCCTAGTAAAAAACAAAATTCTGTTTTATCCTAGGCGGGCCTAACTTTCCCTTATGCTAGACCCAAAGTTCATTGTGGCAAATCCACAAATCGTTACAGAAGTTGCACGCAAAAAACATGTAAATTTCGACGCCGATGCCTTTATTGCACTCGACGAAAAACGCAGAAAAACCTCGGCAAAGTTGGACGACTTAAGGGCGCAAAAAAACTCAGCAAGTGAAAAAATCCAAAAATTAACAGGTGAAGAAAAACAAAAAGCAATCGAAGAAATGCGCAAACAAGGAGATGAAGAGAAACCGCTTGCGGAAGAACTAAACGTAATAGAAAAAGACTGGAGAAACCTACTTTTATTGGCACCGGGGCTAATTTCTCCGAAAAGCCCGGAAGGCAAAGATGATACGGAAAATGTAGAAATGTACACTTGGGGAGAATTGCCAAAATTTTTAGACGGTGCCGGCAAACCATTTGAGCCAAAAGATCACATAACACTTGGCGAAGAACTAGACATAGTAGACGTAGAGCGCGGAGTTAAAATTGCAGGAAGCCGAAGCTACTTTTTGAAGAACGCGGGTGTACTTCTTGAACTTGCCATTTTAAGGTTCACAATAGACAAATTAGTCGCAAAAGGATTTACCCCATTCTTGCCACCACTAATGGTTAACCGCGAAGCCATGGAAGGCACGGGATATTTCCCGGGTGGAGAAGAACAGGCTTACGCACTTGAACGAGATGAGAAATTCTTAATTGGAACCAGTGAAGTTGCAGTTGCCTCATACCACAGCAATGAGATTTTAAGTGAAGACGAATTGCCAAAACTTTACACCGGTTATTCATATTGCTTTAGGCGTGAAGCTGGGACCTACGGCAAAGACGCTCGCGGACTTTACCGCATTCATCAATTTCAAAAAGTGGAACAAGTTGTGCTCTGCAAAAACGATATGGAAGAAAGCGCTCGCTTGCATGAATTTTTATTAAAAAACGCAGAAGAAGTTTTGCAAGATTTAGGCCTACCTTACCGCGTTGTTGCGGTTTGTAGCGGAGACATGGGCCTTGGGCAATATTATAAAAACGATATAGAAACTTGGATGCCTTCACGCAAGGCTTATGGTGAAACTCATTCTTGTTCAACATTTTTGGATTTTCAAGCCCGCCGTTTAAATACGCGTTACAAAGACAAAGATGGCAAAATGCAATTTGTACATACCTTAAATAACACTTGCATCGCCTCCCCTCGCATTTTGATTCCAATACTCGAAATCTACCAAAATGCAGATGGCTCAGTAAATGTTCCGGAAGTACTTAAGCCTTACATGAGCGGAATAGAAGTGATCAGGAAAAAATAAAACTTACGTAAATTTCACTACCAACTTAAGTTTTAAAGCTTTTGCAATCTTTCCAAGAAAACCTATACTTGGATTGTAACTACCAGACTCAAGCCGTGAAATAGCCGACTGTTTTGTGCCAATTTTTTTAGCTAATGCTGACTGGGTCAAACCACATTCAATTCTTTTTTTGATAATAGATTCTGCTATTGCAAACTCAGTACCTAAAACGTCGTAAGCCTTTTTAACCTCACTATCGCTCAGAACTGCTTTTTTAAATTTGGAATAATTTTTCATACGCAAATCATAACGCATATGTTATTTCTTAACAAGTAGATTTAAACGCAAAAATTCTCACCTCCTGACCGCCACGCACTCTAAGTTCGAATAAATTATGCCTTATTTTTTTGCTATGAGGCATGCCCAAATCATTTCCAAATTTTTCGAGCAAATCAACCGTGCGTAAAACTTTAGCAATCGTTGGCTTCTCCAATTTTAAAATAAATTTTTCTACAAAATGTGACATTTCTATATTCATAGAACCATTATTTCACAAAAAACCTGAATTTTCCCTGAATTAAAATTCCACCATATTTACCACTTCACACTTCCCTCCCCACACCGCTCCAAATATTCATTCGCTTTGCTAAAATGTTTGCATCCAAAAAATCCACTGTAAGCGGAGAATGGAGATGGATGCGGAGCCGTTAAAACAAGATGCCGAGTGGTATCAATCATTTTGCCTTTTTCTTTTGCATAATTTCCCCAAAGCAAAAACACCAAATGCTCTTTTTTTTGATTTAAAAGTGCCACGACACTATCCGTAAATTCTTCCCAACCTTTTTTTTGATGAGATCCAGCTTGCCCCGCACGCACAGTCAAAGTTGCATTCAAAAGCAAAACTCCTTGCCTCGCCCAGTCATCCAAATTTCCGATTTTTCGAATCGGCATAGCCAAATCCTCATGCATTTCTTTAAAAATATTTTGCAAACTTGGCGGTAAAGAAACCGAATCATTAACAGAAAAACAAAGCCCGTTCGCCTGCCCTACCCCGTGGTAAGGATCCTGCCCCAAAATCACAACTCGCACTTTTTCAAAAGGGCAAAGTTCAAACGCACGAAAAATATTTTGTGGCGATGGATAAACTTTTTTGCCAATATATTCTTTACGCACAAATTCCGTGAGTTCTTTAAAATAAGGCTTCTCAAACTCATTCTTTAATTGATTTTTCCAAGACTCATGAATTTTTACGTCCATGAAGCCATTCTAGCAAAACATCAAAACCTAAACTACTGACGTTTTTTTTGAGCGTTAATTGCCATTCTTGCACGCTCATGAAAATCATCCGCTTCTTGATCCACGCGAGCAACAGTACCTAATCCCACAAGATCAAATTCGCCATCAAATTGCCCAGTTGCAGACTGATAAACACCAAAATCGCCTAACAACTTTTCGACATTAACCGAATTGGAAAAGTCATCACCAGTCCTTCCGCCACAAAAAGTATTGAATTTTTCAAGCAATTCCGCGTCACCGAAGAATTCATCAATCAATGTTTTCAAACGCTTTACAAAACCAATCGAATCACTAGTAATCGGACACCAAAGCTCTCTCAAAAGTGCAAGTTTTAATTTGCCCAAATTCGATGTCTGTAGAGTAGAAACTTTCTCAGCTAAAACTTGATATGCTTTCATATATTGATTCACAAAAGGCTGAGTAGCACGATTAACCGCTAGATGGCGGAGAAAATGTTCTGTCGGTAACCAACCTGTAGTTTTTGAAATAATTGCCTTAGCTGTGCCACCAGCCACAAGAAGAGGAAGGCCAACATCCAAAATAGAATTGATGACAACGCCATTGTTCATACCAAGTACGGCTAACGCAGGAATAATAGACGCAGCGGACAATACAGAAACCATAAAAGGGACAGTTATATCAACGCCAAATGGGATATTGACGGAAACCATGTCCCCACGCGTAGCGACTAATTGTTTTGTTATATCACTACCCATCGGCTGATCAAGCAAGCTCCTTTGCAAAACCATAACAGGCACTCGTCCTTTCAAAGTATCAGAATCCAAACCAAGCAATTCTTCAGTCATAACAACCCAGCGATCATCAGTAAAACGTCCAATCAAGTCTAGGCCACCACTCCCATAGCTAGCTGATTCCGAAGAATGCTCGTCCCCAAGAACTTCACGCACAGCACCACCTACGGCTTCAACACCAATTTGATTCAATTGAGCAAATTTGGACAAAAACTCGGTCAAACTGTTATACATAAGCTCGCCACGCCCAAGTGCTAATAAAATTTGTGCACGATTTGGTAATGCTAAACTTCCACTTTTTGTAGATTTTGATATTAATTTTTGTATTTTTTTAAGTTTCTTAGCCCTTGTAGCCTCTATCTTTTTTGCGACATCTTTGCGTGCATCATCTCTATATTCTGCACCAGGGGAAGAAGCATACACTTCATACAACACGCGAGGTTTATGAGTTTCACTGCCCAAATCCGGTATAACCTTAGCAAGAATTTCGGCATCAGTTAAAACCGGCCTGACTAAATTTCCTATAATAGCTAAAAGCAAATCATCAAGCTCAATGGCTAATCCATCAATTACAACAAAGTTTGCCGGTCCGCCCAATTCTTTATCCAAAATAACTCCTTCGGGCTCAAAAATTCTACGCACATCCATTATTTCCCTTGCGCTAACTGTAGTCAGCTCCTTCTCAAAAATCCTCATGTGTTCAAATTAGAATTTAAATAGTATCATTCAATCTCACAATTATACCGTTAAACCTTAAAAAGAACAACCTACCAATGCCAACCCGTCTTCAAAAACTCATTTCGGAAAGTGGATACTGTTCACGACGTACAGCGGAAAAACTTATAACGGAGGGGCGAGTTGCCGTAAACGGGAACACAGTTACTGAACTTGGGACAAAGGCGGAGGAAGAAGACAAAATCACAATCAATGGCAAGCCTATTAAAGCAAAGTCGGAAAAAACCACAATAATTCTAAATAAGCCCGCAGGAGTTGTTACCACGAAATTTGATCCGTTTGGTGAGAAAACCGTAATGGAAATTTTGCCAAGAAACATGCAATACTTAAATCCAATCGGAAGGCTGGATAAAGATAGTGAAGGCTTACTTTTATTGACTTCGGACGGAGAACTTTTGAACGAGCTCACTCATCCGCGCTACGAACATTCAAAAATTTACGAAGTGCTTATACGTGGCGTACTTGCGGATAACGATTTAAAAAGACTCAATCAAAAACGCCTATTTTTGGATGGATATTATTTGCAACCAATGCGAGTTTCAATCCTAAACAAATCCCCCAAAAGCACACTTCTTAAATTTATTTTAAAAGAAGGTCGCAAAAGACAAATTCGTAGAGTTATGGAATTTTTCGGGCATCCGGTCTTAAAACTAAAACGGGTTGCTGTTGGGGCCCTAGAGCTTGGTGATCTTAAAAAAGGCACGTTCCGCGTACTAACCGAGACGGAAATCGCAACATTAAAAGAAACACCAAAAGCTTAGTCCACCAAATACCCACCGACTTGTAATTCCCAAAGCTTTCTATAAAGCCCACCGTCTTTTTTAATAAGTTCGCCATGATTTCCCTCTTCCACAATTCGGCCTTTTTCCAGCACCAAAATTCTATCCATATCGATTACCGTGGAAAGCCTGTGCGCAATAACAAAAACAGTTTTGTTTTTCATTAAATTATTAAGCGCATCTTTGATTAATTTTTCCGATTCGGAATCAAGGCTGGATGTGGCTTCATCCAAAATCAAAATCTTTGTGTTCGCCAAAATCGCACGTGCAATCGCAACTCTTTGGCGTTCTCCACCAGAAAGTTTTACCCCACGCTCACCAACAAAAGTTTCATATCCATCCGGAAAATGTGAGATAAATTCATGGCAATGCGCCAACTTTGAGGCCCAAATAACTTCTTTTCGAGTAGCATCAGGCCTTCCATAACGAATATTTTCCATCAAGCTTCTATGAAACAAAACCGGATCCTGAGGCACCAAAGCAATATTTGCGTGCAAACTATCTTGTTTGATTTTGGAAATATCAAAATCATCCACAAAAATTTTTCCGCGAGGAACATCAAAAAGTCTAAGAAGCAATTTGACTATTGTGGTTTTTCCACCTCCGGATGGACCAATCAACGCAACCCTTTCGCCCGATTTAACTTTAAAAGAAAGATTTTTTATAACATCATGTTCTTCCTGACCGGTATAAGAAAAATTCACATCATCAAACCTAACCTCCCCGTTAGGTACCCGTAGAATCCTGGCTCCTGGCGCGTCCACAATATCCGAAGGCTTTTCTATAATTTCCATCATCTCATTTGCATCGGCAAAAAGTTCGTAAAAACGCCTAAGCGTTCGCCCAAAACTCCAAAGCTGATGATAAAGCTCAAGCATGTAACTTTGAAGCAAAACAAAGTGCCCGGGTGTAAAATCGCCGGTTTTCCAAAGCTGTATACCAATATAGATAACCGCAATGTCTATTCCGGCTATAAGCACGCCAAATATGGCATCAAGTCCAATCTCAAAAAACCACGCACTTAGCAATCTTTCGCGCCAATTTTGCAAAGTTTTAGCAAACCGCTTTTTTTCAAAATTTAGTCCGGCAAAAAGCCTGATTGTAGAGTGATTTGAAACCGTATCCGCAAGCATCGCCGTAACCGCAGTATCAGCCTCGGCCCTGGGTAAATCATATTTTTTCATTTTATACCTGGAGATCACGATGTTCACAACAATGTACAAAACGAACCACGCCAAAACTAGCGCCCCAATCCTGGCGTCAATAATCCACAAAACGGTTACTGTAACAACTGTGCGTACAAAAAGTGGCAAAAATTCAAAGAAAATTTTATCTGTAATTTCCTCAAAAGATCGCACCATGCGGTTTACCCTCTTAACCAAGGCGCCAACAAATTGATTATTAAAAAACTGAAAAGAATGTTTATGCAAATGATTAAAACAGTCCTCACCAATATCTTTCATCGCCCCCGCCTCCATTATCGTAAAAGTAAACGTGCCTATCCTCCAACCAACCCAATTTAAAACATTAATCAAGATAAAATACACAAAAATCCGCATAACGGAATGGACAGTCTCAGCGTCCGGACTCCCTGCAAGCAAATTCACAAAATCTTTAAGAATAACAGGTATAAACAAGTCGCCGATAGTTGCAATAAGTAGCCCAAACAAAGCCACACAAGATAAAAGCTTGTAATGCAAGATTTGATGCCAAAAATACCGAATTGTTTTGCCTGTATATTTTTTCATAGAAACAGGTTAGCACAAAAATCCTCTTGACGTAATCTTTTTTATAAATAGAATATATTGCGACGTTGCTCTCGGTTTACAGATTGAGTTGAGAGAGGGGGCAGTCGAGGAATTTGGGTTTACTAAGCCTCAAGTTGATTGTACACCTGTTTCCTTAGTGCTAAGCAATAGTCGCGCAAGCGACAAAAACTTTACTCTCTTAAAATCCAAGTACGGTATGTCCAAAACCGCACAAAAATCCAAAACGCCCCAAGCGGAAGAAAAAACGCCGGGACGCTCTTTAATCAAGCCACTCGAACGTCAATTTTTTGTGGATAATCAATGGAATATTGATCTTCCGGATCTTATTGAAGTTCAAACAGATTCATACAAATGGTTCTTAAACGAAGGAATACGTGAGCTACTAGATGAGGTATCCCCTATCACGGACTTTTCCGGCAAGAAATTGGAGCTTCATTTCCTCGAGCATTCACTCGGCGAATGCAAATACACACCTGCAGAATGCCGATTTAAAAATCTTTCATACGAAGCACCTTTAAAAGTACACGTACAGCTTATAAACAAGGAAAGCGGAGAAATTAAAGAGCAAGATGTGTTCCTTGGTCCAATCCCTCTTATGACTGAAGACGGAAGTTTTCTTGTTAATGGGATTGAGCGTGTTGTGGTTTCACAGATTGTGCGCTCCCCCGGAGTGTTCTTCTCAAAAAACCCAATTGCTCCAGGAATGAATAATGCGAAAATTATTCCAAAACGTGGCGCTTGGCTGGAAATCGAAACGGACAAAAAAGGCGTGATCACAGTGAAAATCGACCGTAAACGCAAAATCTACGTAACTTCAATGCTACGTGTATTTGGTTTTGACACGGACAAAAAAATCCTGGATTTGTTTAAAGATGATATCCGCGATGTGACCCGTGACTACATGTTATTCACTCTTGAGAAAGATCCTGCAAAAACTACAGATGAGGCTTATAAAGCAATTTACAAAAAAATTCGCCCGGGTGATTTGGCAACTCCCGAAAATGCGAAGGCATTAATCGAATCACTTTTCTTCGAATACAAAAAGTACGATATGGGCTCTGTAGCCAGGTACAAAATCAATCGTCGTTTTGACCTTAAAACTCCAAACGAACGCAAATTCCACACTTTCCAAGTTGATGATTTTATTCTGATTCTCAAACATTTAATTCAACTGAATAATCACGAGGCTGAACCGGATGATATCGATCATCTCTCAAACCGTCGTATTCGCCCGGTTGGAGAGCTTGTACAAAACAAATTCCGCGTTGGATTGCTTCGTACAGAACGTATTGCAAAAGACCGTATGACAGTTATGGATTTGGAAACGGTTACGCCAACTCAATTGGTTAACTCTCGCCCAATCACAGCTGCACTTCGCGAATTCTTTGCGTCTTCACAGCTTTCACAGTTTATGGATCAAACAAATCCACTTGCTGAGCTTGAACATAAACGTCGTTTATCTGCAATGGGGCCTGGAGGACTTTCACGCGAGCGTGCTTCTTTTGATGTCCGTGATGTGCATCCATCTCACTATGGAAGAATTTGTCCTATTGCTACACCTGAAGGACCAAACATTGGTCTAGTTGTCCACTTGGCAACTCAGGCACGTCTAAACAAATACGGATTTATAGAAATGCCACTTCGTGAAGTTTTACATACAGTTAAAAACGATGGAACCGCAGGAATTGGACATAGACTTTCTGAATCCGTTGAAGGACACAAAAGAGGAACAATTCTAGACGAGAAACTCGCAAAAGAACTGTCTAAAGCTAAAGACTTAAAAGACATCCCTGTGCATTCGTACATGGGAACCAAGATTTCTTACTTTGATGCTGAAGACGAACGCGAAATTGTCTATGCCGAGGCCGGAACAAAACGTAATAAATTGGGAGAATTATTAGAAGACACGGCAATTGCACGTAAAAATGGAGAGCCAATGAGCACTCCGGAAAAAAACGTAACGCATATAGACATTTCGCCACAACAGATTATTTCCGTGTCTACTTCGCTCATTCCTTTCTTGGAAAATGACGATAACACTCGCGCGAGCATGGGATCAAACATGCAACGCCAAGCCGTACCTCTACTTAAACCACAAGCTCCAGTCATCGGAACTGGAATGGAAGGAGATGCCGCTCGCAATACAAATCAAACAATTATTGCCGAAGAAGGCGGAACGGTTTCTTACTCAGATGGATCAAGAATAGACGTAATCTACGATTCTGGACGCAAAATTTCTTACCACTTAGACATTTATCGCAGAACGAACCAAGGAACAGCTTTCCATCAACGTCCAAGATGTAACGCAGGACAAAAGCTTAAAAAAGGCGATGTACTTGCAGATGGAGCGGCAACTGAACAAGGTGAATTGGCATTAGGTCAAAACGTACGTGTTGCCTACCTGCCTTGGGAAGGATTCAATTTTGAAGATGCCGTAATTTTGTCTAGCCGTCTAACAAAAGAAGACAGATTTAGCTCAATCCACGTAGAAGACTTTACAGTAGACGTAAGAGACACAAAACTTGGGCCAGAAATCGTAACTCGTGACATTCCAAATGTTGGAGAGGCGCGCCTAAAAGACTTGGATGACAACGGCGTAGTTCGCGTTGGTGCATCTGTACGTGAGGGTGATATCTTGGTAGGTAAAATCACTCCAAAAGGAGAGACCGAACTTACTCCGGAAGAACGTCTACTTCGCGCAATCTTTGGAGACAAAGCTCGTGATGTAAAAGATACTTCCCTACGCCTCCCTGGCGGAGAAGGAGGAAAAGTTGTAAGTGTACAAATCTTCGCTCGTGAAAACGGTGATGAACTTGAGAATGGAGTAATACAACAAATACGCGTTTCTGTGGCTCAAACACGCAGAATACAAGTTGGAGATAAAGTCGCCGGTCGTCACGGTAATAAAGGTGTCATTTCAATCATTGTGCCGGAAGAAGACATGCCATATATGCCGGACGGAACCCAAATCGATGTAATTTTAAATCCTCTTGGAGTCTCCAGCCGTATGAATATTGGACAGGTATTGGAAACGCACTTGGGTTGGGCTGCCAACACTTTGGGCTTGTACATGGCCACACCTGCCTTAAACGGTATTACAACAGAACAAATCAAAGACATGCTGAGAAAAGCCGGCTTACCGGAAGATGGTAAAGTTAAACTATTTAATGGGAAAACCGGAGAAAATTTTGATCACTCTTGTACTGTTGGTATAGCTTACATATTAAAACTTGCTCACTTGGTTGAAGATAAGATTCACGCTCGTAGCGTTGGACCTTACTCTCTTGTAACTCAACAACCTTTGGGAGGTAAAGCTCAACATGGAGGACAACGTTTTGGAGAGATGGAAGTATGGGCGCTTGAAGCTTATGGTGCCTCACACACTTTGCAAGAAATGTTGACTATAAAGTCCGATGACGTTTATGGACGCGCAAAGGCTTACGAATCAATAATCAAGGGTGAATCTATTCGCAAACCTCGTACACCGGAATCCTTCAATGTACTTGTTAAAGAATTACAATCACTTGGATTAAATGTAGATCTATTGCAGGTTCAAGAAGACGAAAATGTAAATCCGGAAGAAGAATACGTTGAACCGGAACTTGAGGAAGAAGTAACACTTGAAGCGCCGGAAGCGGAACTTGTTGCAGAAGCTGACGATTTAAGCTTAGACGAAGAAGAGATTGTTGAAGAAATGCTCGGCGAAGAAAAATCTCAAGACGACAAGGAAGAATAATTATTCAAGCACCTTAAATAAAACATGCAAATCGCATTGTGGCTAATCATCTTCGTACTGGCATTGGCAGTACTCATAAAATCTTCATCACTCTTTGTAGAGAATGCGGATAAAATGAGTCGTGCCTTGCAAATAAACAAACTTTTTATTGGAGTTACGGTTCTTGCAATAGGAACTTCCTTACCTGAACTTATGAGCGGGATATTGGCTTCCGCACAAGGCTTTACCTCTGTTGTTCCGGCAAATGTTTTTGGCTCCAACATAGTTAACGTTTTGTTGATTCTTGGAATCGGTGCATACATTGCAAAAAATATATCTCTAAAAGACGAAGGCTTTAAGGGGCAAACCGGATTACTGCTTGGCGTATCAACACTACTTATAATTTTAAGCTACGACGGAATTTTCACCAGAATGGAAGCTTTGGTGATGATTGCCGTATATGTGGTTTATGGATTATTTGCAATTTCAGAACACAGAGCCGGCCGTTTTGATATCTTAAAAAACTGGCTAAGCCAAGAGAAATGGACGGCAAAAAATTTATTAATGCTAATAGGTACGGGGCTTCTTGTAACCGCATCCGCATTTTTAACAATGCATTCATTAACAGAAATTTCCGAACTTACAAAAATTCTGCCTAGCATGCTTGGCGCAAGTATTCTCGCGCTCGGCACTTCCCTACCCGAGCTTACAGTCACTTTAAGCGCCCTTAAAAAAGGACAAACCCAAATGGCGGTTGGAAACATCATTGGTTCAAATATCTTTAATGCAACGCTAGTTATGGCAATCCCGGCCCTAATAGCTCCGCTAAATGTGACTTCTGACACGCTAATCCTTGGTGTACCATTTTTACTGATTTCATTGATTTTATTTGCATTCGCAATTCTTAAAGAAAAACTATCTGCGTTCGATGGAATATTATTTTTAATAATCTATTTAACCTTTTTAGGTCAACTTTTTAACATCTTTTAATCCTCCTCTTTTATTATGATGTCTGATCCAAAAAAAGCGCCGGTGCTATTCGATGCCATATCGGTTGCTGTGGCGTCACCGGAACAAATTTTATCCTGGTCTCACGGCGAAGTAAAAAAACCGGAAACCATCAACTACCGTACTCAAAAACCGGAACGAGACGGTCTTTTCTGCGAACGTATTTTTGGTCCTACCAAGAACTGGGAATGTGCTTGTGGAAAATACAAACGTATCCGTTATAAAGGTGTAATCTGCGAAAAATGTGGAGTTGAAGTAACTCGCGCCATTGTGCGCCGTACTCGCATGGGGCACATAACCCTTGCCGTGCCGGTAACTCACATCTGGTTTTTACGTTCCACCCCAAGCCGTATCGGATTATTGCTAAATCATCCGGTAAAAACGCTTGAGCAAATTGTTTATTTCGCAGCATACATAATCACGGAAGTTGATCAAAAGGCCAAAGAGGAGGCTATTTTGCAACTCGAAGAAGAGTTCAAAAATCACAAAAAAGACATCATTCGTGAGTATGAAGAACGTGCAAAACTTACAGGCAACACAAAGGAGCTAGAAAAAGAGCAAGCTGCAAAAATTACCGAACTCGTAGAAACAGGAGAACAAGCCAAGAAAGATCTTGAATCGGTAGAAAAAGCCACAGTTCTAACTGAGATTGATTACCGAGATATGTCCATGAAATTCGGACACGTATTCAAGGCCGGAACCGGAGCTGAATCTCTACACAAAATCATCAAAGAGATGGACCTGGAAGCAGAAAGCAAGAAGCTGGAAGGAGAAATAGAAAAATCCACAGGACAAAAACGCACAAAACTCATGAAGCGTATCAAACTTATAAGCTCCTTGATTAAAGCGGAAATCAATCCTGAATGGATGATTTTGACCATTCTACCAATCATACCACCGGATTTACGTCCAATGGTACAGCTTGATGGAGGACGTTTTGCCGCATCCGACTTAAACGATTTATATCGACGTGTGATCAACCGTAATAATCGTCTAAAAAGACTTATCCAAATTGGAGCTCCGGAAGTAATTTGTCGTAATGAAAAACGCATGCTTCAAGAAGCTGTGGACACCCTAATAAACAACAGCGCAAGACAAGGAAAAACTGTATTTAACTCAGGTGATAAACGCAAACTTCGCTCACTTTCAGACATGCTCAAAGGTAAGCAAGGTCGTTTCCGCCAAAATTTGCTTGGAAAACGTGTGGATTACTCAGGACGTAGCGTAATTGTGATCGGACCAAAACTTCGTCTTGATGAATGTGGACTTCCAAAACTAATGGCCCTTGAATTATTTAAACCATTCGTAATCGGAAAACTAATTTCGGACGGTTACGCTCATAACATTAAGAGCGCGGAAAAAATGCTTCAATCGGGTGAAAAAATAATTTGGGATATACTCGAAGAAGTAACTCGAGATCGTTACGTACTTCTCAATCGTGCTCCAACACTTCACCGTCTTGGAATCCAAGCGTTTAGGCCAATACTCGTAGAAGGAAAAGCTATTCAAGTCCACCCACTTGTTTGTGCGGCATTTAATGCGGATTTTGATGGAGATCAAATGGCTGTACACGTACCGCTTTCACAAAAAGCGCAAGAAGAAGCTCGTGAACTTATGTGTAGCGCGCAAAATCTTCTAAAACCATCTGCCGGAGAACCTATAACTGTGCCAACGCAAGATATGGTGCTTGGGCTTTACTACTTAACGGTTATGCAAAAAAACAAAACCGGTGAAGGTAAAGTTTTTGGAGATCTAGACGAAGGTTTAATCGCAGAACAATTCAATAAACTTCATCTGCAAGCAAAAATTAGAATCCGCACAAAAGAAGGAATGCTGGAGACCACACTAGGTCGCACAATTTTAAACACTGTATTGCCGGAAGGAATGGAGTTTCAAAATTTCACTCTTAAAAAGAAGGAAATTGCGGAACTTGTAAGTACTGTGTTTGAACGCTTCGGTAAAAAAGCAACTGCAAAACTTTGCGACGATTTAAAAGAACTAGGATTTAAATACGCAACAATTTCCGGAATTTCTATGTCTGCGGAAGACCTTATTATTCCAAAAGAAAAGGTCAAAATTATGAAGGATTCAGAAGCTCTTTTGGACCAAGTACTAGAATTCTACGCACAAGGATTTATTTCCGATAACGAACGCTACAATCAAGCAATTAAGATTTGGTCAAAAGCCAAAAACGATATCACTCAGGCCATGACTAAGTCTTTTGATCCGGAAAACGACATTTTCTACCAAGTAGACAGTGGAGCTCGTGGTAACTGGGGGCAAATTACACAGCTCTGTGGTATGAAAGGACTCGTTGCCAACCCTGCTGGTAAAACAATCGAACTTCCAATCAAATCCAATCTAAAAGAAGGTTTCTCAATTCTTGAATACTTCATTGCCACACACGGAGGACGTAAAGGTAAATCTGATACAGCTCTTAAAACTGCTGAAGCCGGTTACCTAACCCGTCGTCTTGTGGACGCCGTTCAAGACATCATCATTAAAGAAGACGATTGCGGATCGAAAGAAACTCACCGTGTAACTCGCGAGGAATCAAATCAGATCGGAGAACCGTTCGAAAACCGTATATTCGGACGCACTCTTGGCCAAGACGTGCTTGATGAAAAAGGAAAAGTAATCATCAAAAAGGGAACAGAAATAGACAAAGCCACAATCAAAATTATAAAAGGAAATGGTATAGATGAAGTTCGAGTACGCTCTGTTATGACCTGTTTGACTCTAAACGGAGTTTGCCAAAAATGTTATGGACGCGATCTTGGATCGAGCCAATCCGTGGAAATGGGTACGGCAGTTGGAATTATCGCAGCCCAATCCATTGGAGAGCCTGGTACTCAGCTTACTATGCGTACTTTCCACATGGGAGGTATTGCTAACGAAGACGATATTACTCAAGGTCTAACGCGTGTTGAAGAACTTTTTGAAGCTCGCACTCCAAAAAAACCTGCTGTACTCGCTGAAGTTGACGGTAAAGTTAAAGTAACCTCAAAAGGAAATCAGATCGTAATAACAATTACTCCAACCGATGCCACAGAAGAAACCTTCACAATCCCGGAAGGAATGGAGGCTACGGTTAGCAAAGATGATCGCGTTGCGATAAAAGACGTAATTGCAGAGAAAGGAAGTAAAAAATTACGTTCACCAATAGCAGGAGTAGTGGTTAAAACAGGGAAAAAAGAAATCGTTATCTACCCGGATATACTGGAGCACATTTACAAAATTGATTCAGGCAAAAGCATTAAAGTTAAGTCCGGTGATTTGGTTACGAAGGGAACGCCTCTCACAAGTGGACATCTAAATTTGAGAAAATTGATGAAGCTCACCAACATTTACACGACTCAAAAATACATAATGAGTGAGGTACAACGCATTTATGCATCACAAGGACAATCTATTAATGACAAGCATATAGAGATTATTACTAGACAGATGTTCTCTAAGGTTCGTCTTGTCGAGTCCGGAGCCAGTGATTTCTTACCGGGTGAAGTTGTAGATTATCAAACGGTATTCGAAGAAAATCAAAATCTTTCAAAGAGTAAAAAAGAAGAAATCCAATTCGAGCGCTTACTGCTTGGGCTAACTCGCATAGCCCTACATACTCGCAGTTGGTTATCCGCAGCTTCGTTCCAAGAAACAATTCGTGTACTTGTTGAAGCTGGAACAACTCGCCGTGTAGACATGCTGGACGGACTAAAAGAAAACGTGATTATTGGCCGTCTTATACCTGCTGGAGAAACATTCAGAAAGAAACTTCGTGGCGAAGCAATAGACACTCGTGAAGATTAATTTTAAGTAATTATTAAAAAAACCTTGCCAAGACAAGGCTTATCTACTAAAATCCGCAAGCTAAGCACGCAATAACAACTTTATGCCTACTATCAACCAACTAATTCGTAAGCCACGCAAAGCACCAGCTCTCAAGAGCAAGGCACCTGCGTTACAAAGCATATTTAATACTTTGAATTCAGAAAGTCGCAGTCTTCACTGCCCATTCAAACGTGGTGTTTGCACAAAAGTAACAACGATGACGCCTAAAAAGCCTAATTCGGCTCTACGTAAAATTGCCCGTATTCGTTTAAACAACGGATTTGAAGTTACAGCATACATTGGAGGAGAAGGCCACAATTTACAAGAACACTCAATCGTACTTGTACGTGGAGGACGTGTAAAAGATCTACCTGGAGTACGTTATCACGTTGTTCGTGGTTCACTAGACACGCAAGGTGTTCAAAACCGCAAACAAAGTCGTTCACTTTACGGTGCTAAAAAACCTAAGAAATAAACCATGAAAACTAAGATCACAACATACATCCCACCTGAATCAGACTTAGTTAGTGAAAAGTTTATCAACTACATAATGGAATGTGGTAAAAAAGCAACTGCCCGCCGTATCTTTAACGACATGCTTAAGGAACTAGAAAAGCGCGGCAACAAAAACGCGAAGGAAGTATTTTTCAAAGCTATAGACAATGCTAAACCTACCATGGAGGTTCGCCCAAAACGTGTTGGAGGATCTGTTTATCAAGTGCCGTTTGAAGTCAGCCCAAAACGTCAACAAATGCTTTCATTTCGTTGGATCATCGCTTCCGCATATGGACGCAAAGGAATGCCAATGTACAAACGTCTAACCACGGAAATTCTTGAAGCATCCGAAGGAACAGGCGTAGCTGTAAAGAAAAAAGATGACGTGGAACGCATGGCACAAGCAAATCGCGCATTTGCTCACTACGCAAGATTCACAAAGAAAAAATAAGAGGCCGAATAGAAATCTCAATTTAAAAAACTTGCACTTAATAAACGCAAGTTTTTTTGTTAAAGTACATTTATCTCAATTTAAAATCACCCCACGCCAACATGAAACTTTTAAAATTTTTACCACTAGCGTTGCTCCTCACCTCTTGTTCGCTTTTTAGTGGACTAAGCGAAGTGGAATACAACAATCGCGTTGTAGAATTAACAAACTTGGCCTCAACCGCAATCGAACAAACCGCAACTTTATATAACGAAACCATTCCAAACAAAGTAACCGAACAGGACGAAATCGATATAAGCCAAATGGAAACTGCCTACGAGGAAGCAACAAAAGCACTGGAAGGCACAAACGATGCTCTCAACATGGAAAGCCGTAACCTGGAACAACAAAACGCAGTCCAAACCGCCCTGCAAACATACTTAAGCGCCGGTGAATTGTATTTAGAAAATTACAACACTGTGATCGTCTACTACTCAAACAGCACATACAAAGACGATGTCACAAAAGTAGAAGTCTACGACGAATCCTTGCACACCTCTTACACCACTTTTATAGAAGCCAACAACGATTTGGTTGAAGCTCTAGATAGCTTTGTTATAGAAGAAGAATAATAAACTGTGCACGTGCACATATTTTTATGAAACAAACAACTCCATCACAAAAACTTACAGTTCCACAACGCGAGAAAAAAATTGAGCTTATACCAATAAAACCTCTCAAATCCTTAAGAGGATGTTTGAAAGGAAAAAAATTCACATCTTTTGAAAGAGAAAAGGACCGTGAAATATAAATAGTTTAAATATAAACGATATTGCATTATAGGAAATGCGTACTAGAATGCTCTCTTAATTATAAGCCGATAACACATGACGTCATATCGCAGGCGTGGCGAAGAATTAAAACCACTATGGAAAGAAGCGGATAAAGAAGGTGCAAGAGAATGTATCGATGCATGCAGATTTGATGCAGGACTAATTAGCCTCCAGAAGGAGGTCAAAACTCACATATGGGACGTATTGGACGGGTTGGAGCGGATATATCTAGACTACGAAGAAAAAATTCTACAAGAACCTGAAGACCCAACAATTTCTCAAAGTGATTTGGATATACTACTCGAAAAGTACAAAGAAGAACTATCAGATCACACGAAGCCAAGCGACGTCATAGAAGCGCCATATGAGCAACTTTATCAAGAAGTTAAAGTCCAATATGATGAGGGAGAAAGAGAACCCAATGCTACCCGCATATTTGCTTCAAATTACAACCAAGAACGAATAAGTCCACCGTATAGTCACTATCATCAAGAAGATCGGCATGATAAGGATCGAAACTTAAAACGTAGGACCTCATATCGCAGACGCGATGGAGAATTGGAACTACTATACGCAGAAGCAATTAGAGAGGGTGCAAGAGAGGAGCATGAACGGGAGAATTTTGATAGAAAATTTGAAGAACAAGAGAATCCTATCCTTCTTGCAAAGAAGTCCGTGCAGGCGTGGACAACCGACGGGGAAGAGAAGGACACGGCAACTCTATGGGAGGAAGAAGGTCTAAGAGGATTTTTGAGCCGTGATGAACTCAGAGCCCAGGATAAAGAATGGAGGGGTGGAGATACAGAGGATGATGAAGAGGAGGACCCAGAAGAACGATGGAATGAAGATTTCGACGAACTATCTGAAGATTACACCCCAGATGACGATGATGAAGAAGACGATGGACAAGAAGCATCTCTCTAAAAAACACATCATTAACTTTCGTTCATTCTCTCTCCTTGACTTCCTATTCCGCTTCCCTATAATGCCAACGCTTTTAATTGACCATTTTAATCGACCCATTTATGACTGATCCATCAACACAAAAGTACGACCTAGCACATATACGCAATATTGGTATTGCGGCACACATTGATGCGGGTAAAACCACCACAACCGAACGCATACTTTTTTACACGGGACGCAATCACAAAATTGGTGAAGTGCATGAAGGCGCTGCCACTATGGATTGGATGGAACAAGAACGCGAACGCGGGATTACGATCACGGCTGCCGCAACAACTTGTTTCTGGAAAGATTCACTGATTAATATAATTGACACCCCTGGCCACGTTGACTTTACAGTTGAAGTTGAGCGTTCAATGCGCGTACTTGATGGAGCCGTTGCCGTATTCGACGGATCACAAGGAGTTGAGCCTCAATCCGAAACAGTTTGGCGTCAAGCGGACAAATATGCGGTACCACGCATAGCTTTTATAAATAAGATGGACAAAATAGGTGCAGATTTTTACATGTCACTCACTTCAATCCATCAACGTCTCTCAAAAAGTGCAATTGCAGTCCAATTGCCAATTGGAGCAGACAGTACATTTAGTGGGGTGATTGATCTTATAGAAAGAAAAGCCTACGAATTTGAGGGCAAACACGGAGAAATTATTAAAGAAATACCAATCCCGGAAGACATGAAAGCACAAGTTGAAGAATATCGTGCAAAGATTGTGGAAAACGCTGCGGAACATGCAGAAGACCTTATGGAAAAATATCTAAATGGAGAAGATCTTACAATCGAAGAAATGAAGCGTGGACTTAGAATCGGAACTGTTTCCGGTAAAATATTCCTTGTGCTTTGCGGTTCCGCCTTACACGATAAAGGAGTTCAATTAGTGCTGGACGCAGTATGCGATTACTTGCCTTCCCCGTTGGATGTTCCATCCGTCAAAGGAACCAATCCTGATACGGACCAAGAAGAAGACCGCACTCTGGAGCCAAATCAACCATTTGCAGCACTCGCTTTCAAAATTGCAACAGATCCGTTTGTGGGGAAACTTTGTTTCTTCCGTGTATATTCAGGAAAATTCGCAGCAGGTAGCTATGTTCTAAATGCAACCAGCGGAGAGAAGGAACGTGTGGGACGCCTTGTACGTATGCATGCAAATCAACGCCAAGAAATTAAGGAAGTTGAGGCCGGAGATATCGCGGCTGCAATAGGTCTTAAGAACACACGCACCGGAGATACACTTTGCGATGTTGATCACCCAATCCGTTTGGAGTCAATCACCTTCCCAGAGCCAGTTATTCAGATTGCGGTTGAACCAAAAACGAAGGCGGATCAAGAAAAGATGGGACTTGCTTTACAAAAACTATCCGAAGAAGATCCTACTTTCCGCGTTGCAACAGATGAAGAATCAGGACAAACACTTATTTCTGGTATGGGAGAACTTCACTTGGATATTATTGTGGACCGCATGAAACGTGAATTTAAAGTGGAAGCCAATATAGGTGCTCCTCAGGTTGCATACAGAGAAACAATCAAAAAAGAAGTTACAGTGGAAGAAAAATATGTAAAACAAAGTGGAGGTCGTGGTCAATATGGTCACGTTGTAATGAAATTAATTCCGGTAGAACGCGGAAAAGGTTATGAATTTATCAACTCAATTGTTGGAGGTAAAATTCCTCGTGAATATATCCCGGCTGTTGATAAAGGTCTTAAAGAAGCACTTACTCGTGGAATTCAAGCTGGCTATCCTGTTGTAGATATACACGTAGAACTTATTGATGGATCTTACCATGAAGTGGATTCTTCCGAACTCGCATTTAAAATGGCAGCTTCCATGGGATTCAAAAAAGGTGCAGCCCAAGCAAGTCCGGTACTTCTTGAGCCAATTATGAAAGTGGAAGTGATTTCTCCTGAAGAATACTTTGGAGATGTTATGGGTAATATTTCTTCCAGACGTGGACAAATTTCAGAAACTTCAAATCGTGGAATGGCAAAAATCATTCGTTGCACGGTTCCATTGGCAGAAATGTTTGGCTATGCAACCGATCTTCGCTCCATGTCTCAAGGACGTGCAAGCTACAGTATGGAGTTCAGTCATTATTCGGAAGTTCCGGCAAATGTTGCCACTAAAATCAAGGCAGATCGTGGAGTAAAAGCCTAAAAACGGCATTCCGAACTTAAAATTGTGTTGCAAGCACACTTCGTTTCATCTAAAATTCCTTCGCTTTATCCTTCGTAACTCTATAACCCTTAGATTATGCCAACATTCGACAGATCTAAGCCGCACGTGAATGTAGGTACCATTGGTCACGTTGATCATGGGAAAACAACTCTCACAGCGGCTATCACAGCTGTTGCCGCTGCTCACTTCGGTGGGACTGACAACAAGGTGGTTACTTATGACCAAATCGACAACGCTCCTGAAGAAAAGGCACGTGGTATTACCATTGCAACTTCTCACCAAGAGTATTCAACGGACACACGTCACTATGCTCACGTGGACTGTCCGGGCCATGCGGATTATGTAAAGAACATGATTACAGGTGCGGCTCAAATGGATGGAGCAATTCTCGTAGTTTCAGCAGCGGACGGCCCTATGCCTCAAACTCGTGAACACATTTTGTTGGCTCGCCAAGTAAATGTGCCATACATCATAGTGTTTATGAATAAGATGGATATGGCAGACCCGGAAATCGCAGAACTTTCAGAAATGGAAGTACGCGAACTTCTAAACAAATATGGCTATCCTGGAGATAAGACTCCTTTCATCAAAGGATCAGCTCTAAAGGCTCTTGAAGATCCAAAAGGACCAGCATCAGAACCAGTTGTTGAACTTCTAAAAACTCTCGACGAATACATTCCAGTCCCAGAACGTGCTCTAGATAAACCATTCTTGATGGCTGTTGAAGACGTGTTCTCAATTAAAGGACGTGGAACTGTAGCTACAGGACGTATTGAACAAGGAATTGTAAAAATCAATGAAGAAGTTGAAATCATTGGTATCACACCAACTCGCAAAGTTGTTGTTACTGGAGTTGAAATGTTCCGCAAGACTTTGGATCAAGGTCAAGCTGGAGACAACGTTGGACTACTTATGCGTGGTATTGAGCGCGAAGACATACAACGTGGACAAGTTTGTGCTAAACCTGGTTCAATCACACCTCATACTAAATTCGAAGGACAAGTTTATATTCTTACAAAGGAAGAAGGCGGACGTCACACTCCATTCTTCAAGGGTTACAAACCTCAGTTCTACATCCGTACAACTGACGTAACTGGAACAATTGAACTTCCTGCAGGTGTAGAGATGATCATGCCTGGAGATGACATCACGGTTGTAGTAGAACTTGGAGCACCGGTTGCTCTAGAATTAGGAACTCGCTTTGCTATGCGTGAAGGCGGACGCACAGTTGGTTCCGGAGTAGTTTCTAAGATGATCGCGTAATCTTCAAAACAGGACAAAGTCCTAGTTTTGAATCTAAGTCACACTTTAAAACCCCGCCTCACGGTGGGGTTTTTGTTTGTAAATAAAAGACTTTGTTTGCACATAAGCCAAATAAAGCCTAGACTAAATAAACAATTAACAAACTCACAAAATGAACTCACATACATCAAAAATAGTCACAGCAATAATTTTAACTACATTAGCAATTGGAATGAGTGGATGTGGAGACGACACCCAAACCACGGAAGTCGAGGATACTGACGTTTCTGATACAACAGATGCTGGAGACTCAAGCGTTAACACAGACACACCGTCAGATGTAGCCGACACCCCTGCAACGGACCCCGCTGATACTATCGCCACACCGGATTCAAAAACATGGGAGGATGAAAACTTTTCATTTACTTATCCAATAGCCTACACAGCAGATGAAAAAGGACTTTGGACGGAAGAAGGTTACCAAAAACACCTAAATCCACCAGATCTATGTAGCCTTTGCCACATCCCATATTACCAAATCCAAACAGAAAAAACCCTCAAATCTTTAGAGGAATATATCATAGAAGATTTTAATCTTACCGGTGAAACACTCGACCAAGCATCAAACCAAGACGGTGTCACATACAGTAGAATGACCATTGGAGAAAATGATTTTATAAAAATAACAGTTGAAGACTTTTTTACCGTAACCGGCTACTACACAAAAAATAACAACCAGGTAGTCGCCTTCCGCGTCTATCAAAACGAAAGAGATGGCAATGAATTAAAAGACATCATTGCTACACTTAAGTTTTAAAGGAAAAAAAGTATAGCATTAAAGCCCTGCACCTTAACAGCCATTGTGCTATTAGAATTTGTTGTGTAATATTCGCGACTATTAACTTGCACAAAAAATGACCGATTCAGGAGAAACAGTACAAGTGAAAGACAAGAGTGTAGACACTATGACTGTAGAAGAAATCGAAAAGGAAATTCTTGCCCTAGGATGGCAACTACCAAACAATTGGAGCCAATATTGCGAAAAACGGAAAAGAGAACACCTTACCTATATACGAGGAGAAGAGATTGAGTTCAGAAGAAACGGAGGCATTCAACTTACAACTGAAGAAGCAACAAGGATCAGAGCCACATTAGATGAGATTCTTGCCAGCCGATATTCTAACGCCACAATCACTCATAATGGGGCAGAATTCACATTAAGTATTATCCCCGAAGGCCTTAGCACAGGATTCACAATATTAAATGATGAGCCAGAAATAGTTTGTCTTGGGCATCTCCCACACGATAAGAACGGAATACTAATGCCTATTGGCACAATAGACGAGTTTAGAGGATACATGGAAGCCTACCAACCTGGGCAAAAAAATGAAGATAATGCAGATAGAGAACTGCTCCGCACAAAAATCAAAATCACGCGGGGCGTTATCGCACTGACACAGGGTCGAAGAAGTGACCCCACGGTACATTAGGATTTTTTTATAACTTTGATTTATGCGTCCATCTTTAACAACGGCACAAGCAATAGATGACCTAACCAAAAGGTTTGAGAGTCCAACTCCGGACAAAACAATTGCACAATTTAACCTAAAAGAGCGCATTCACTTTAGAGCCAAATTATTGGAAGTCAGAGCGGAAATCTCAGAAGTATTACACGGAATTATTCCACCAAGTAAACAGCCTAATTTTTACGAAACATTGTTCTCTTTTATCAAAGATAGATCATCTATAAATGACGTCGTCTCAACAATCAATGGTCTGGTTGCTTTGGTTACTGTTGACAAACAACCATCTTTAAACTAAAAATAGCACGCAACAAAATTGAATGTTCCGTTTTTGGAACCTTCCTCGGCGCGAGCCGGGACACCTCAAAAGTTAAATGGCTTTCGTAAGGAAGCCGAAACCCCGAGGTGTAAATCTCGGTTTTTTTTAATCTCACTCGGTACTCCGAGCCTAACTCTTCCCCACTATGGCAAAGCAAAAAATCCGTATCAAAATTAAATCATTTGACCACAAGGTCATTGACGAAGCAGCTCGCCTTATAATAGAAACCGCAGAAAAAACAGGAGCAATTGTAATGGGTCCGATCCCACTACCAACGGAAATTGACCGCTTTACGGTTAACAAATCAACTTTTGTCCACAAAAACTCTCGTGAACAATACGAAATGCGCACACACAAGCGCTTAATTGATATCACGGAGACAACACCTGCAACGATCGAACAATTGTCTAACTTGTCTCTTCCGTCCGGAGTGGACATAGAAATAAAGATGATCATGGAAGAAGGAGAAGGCTCAAAATCATCAAAAAAAGACTCTGACGAAAAGGATTCTAAATCTAAGAAAACGGTAAAAAAGGCATCTGCTACAAGGAAAGCAAGCAAAAAGGCGCAAAAATAGTATTGACTAAAAGGTAGGCCTTAAGTAGTATCTTCGGGCATTTACCTTAGAACAGGAGACGTGGCTCCCCGGCCAAAGCGCAAGCAAAGGCAACGGAGGGATCCCAAACGGGAATAAGTCCAAAATCTCCAATTAACACTAAGCTCTAAAATATGTCAGGAATTCTAGGAAAAAAAATCGGTATGACACGTCTCATCCAAGACGACGGTCGCGTGATCCCTCTAACAGTTGTAGAGTGTGCCCCAAATACTGTGGTGCAACTCAAAACAGCTGAAAAAGACGGATATCCGGCGTTAGTCCTTGGGTTCGATGCATTAAAAAAACCGACAAAGAACCGTAAATTCCGCTTCCTAAGAGAATTCGCTCTACCAGAAGGAGACGGGTCTCTAAAGGCTGGAGACAGCATGACCATTGATATTTTTGAGGTCGGAGACAGGGCTAAAATTACAAGTACTTCAAAAGGAAAGGGTTTCCAAGGAGTTATGAAGCGTCACAACTTTGCTGGAGGTCCTAAGTCTCATGGTTCCCATATGAAACGTGAACCTGGTTCAATCGGACAACGTGCCAGACCTGGTAAAGTATTCAAAGGTATGCGCATGGCCGGTCACATGGGTGTGGACAGGGTAACAAGAGATAATGTTGAAGTTGTCTACCTAGACAAAGAAAAAAACTTACTTGGACTAAAAGGACAAGTTGCCGGCGCAAAGGGCGCACTAGTTATGATTCGTAAAATCGCTTAATTAAAATGAAAGCACCACTATACAATCAGAAAGGCGAAAAAACGGGTGAAATCTCCCTGAGCAAAGCTGTATTCGAAATAGAGGGGGGCGAAGGACTCGTACAACGTTATGTTGTTTTCCAACAGGCAAGCAGACGTAACGCCATTGCTCATACAAAAACTAAAGGCGATGTTAGCGGTGGAGGTAAGAAACCTTATGCCCAAAAACATACTGGACGTGCTCGTCAAGGTTCCACGAGGAACCCTCACATGAAAGGTGGTGGAGTAGCTTTTGGGCCAAAGAAATGGCAAACATTTGCGCTTAGAATGCCAAAAGCAATGCGCAGAAGAGCTCTATTCCAAATTCTTTCACACAAGGCAAAAGAAGAAAACGTACTTGTACTAGATAAATTTGAAGTAGATTCACCAACAACAAAAACTTTTGCAGAATTTCTATCAAAATTGGAACTTAAAAGAAATGTACTTATAATCGCAGGTAAAGAAGAGAAAATGTTAAAACTTTCCTCAAGGAATGTGGATAATGCAAAAACTATAGTATGTGCAGCGATCAATCCTGAAGCTCTACTTAATCACAGAACGATTTTATTCACGGAAACGGCGTTAAAAGACCTCGAAACTACTTACTCTAAATAATCTTATGAATCTATCTCAAATAATTCTAAGACCGGTGCTCACGGAAAAAAGCGTTAGCCAAGAAATTAAGAACAAATTTAGTTTCGTAATACACGAAGACGCAACAAAGATTGATGTTAAAAATGCACTTCATGAATTATACGGAGTGGCGGTAGCTAAAGTTAACATTCTCTGGGGACTCCCAAAATACCGTTTAGGTAAAAACAAGAACCCAATGGAAAAAAGGGAATGCACTCGTAGAGCTATCGTTACCCTAAAGGCTGGTGAAAAGTTAGACATCAGCAAGGTTAGTACTCCTTCTAAGGCCAAGACAGCCACAGCAACCAAATAAGTATGCCAATCAAAAAATTCAAAAAAACGACTAACGGACGACGTCATATGACGGCCCTCACCTATGAGGAGCTTACAAAAAACGTTAAACCAATGAAGAGCTTGCTTAAGGCTACAAAAGAACATGCTGGACGCAACAATCAGGGTATTATAACTGTACGTCACCGTGGTTCAGGAAATAAAACAATGATACGTGTGGTTGATTTCGACCAACGTGACAAAATGGACATTGAAGCAACTATAAGGTCAATTGAGTATGATCCAAATAGAAGCGCATTCATTATGCTTGTATGTTACAAGGACGGAACTTATCGTTACCACTTGGCACCAGAAGGCATGGTTGCGGGAGACAAGATTGTAACTGCAAAAAAGGCTAAAGCTCGCATCGGGAATAGAATGATGCTTGAAAGTATTCCTATCGGATTTGCCATCCATAACGTACAGATAGATTTAAATGGAGGTGGACAGCTTGCAAAGACGGCTGGTTCCTGCGCAAAACTTGTTTCCCTGGATGGTGAGTATGCACAAGTGCAACTCCCCTCTGGAGAAGTGCGTTTTGTACCAAAAACGTGCTTTGCCACAATTGGACGTATTTCCAATATTGATCATTCAAATGTTACTATCGGTAAAGCCGGACGTAATAGATGGAAAGGTCAAAGGCCAGAAGTACGCGGTAAAGCTATGAATCCTTGCGACCATCCACATGGAGGTGGAGAAGGTAACTGTCCAATCGGTCTTAAATATCCAAAAACGCCATGGGGATTACATGCTCTTGGTGTTGCGACTCGCAGACGTAAGTATGCAGATCGTTGGATCGTTAAGACGCGTAAAGGCAAAATGCTTGCCGAACTTAAAACAATTTAATCTAAACTCATGTCTCGAAGCAGTTATAAAGGTCCATACGTTGACGCAAAACTCCTCAAAAAGGTGCAGAGCGATAGTGGAAGCAAAAAAGTGATAAAAACTTGGGCTCGGGCTTCACAAATTGCTCCTGAGTTTGTAGGATTCACATTCGCAGTCCACAATGGTAAAGAACATATTCCAGTATTCGTATCAGAAGCAATGGTTGGACATCGTCTTGGAGAGTTTGCACACACACGCAAGTTCCGTGGACACCCACTTAAATCTAAAGAAACTACTACTACAACATCAGCCTCATAATGAAAGCATTCCTCAAAAACGTCCGTATATCTCCTGAAAAAGCAAACTTAGTTGCTGGATTGGTTCGTGGCGCTATGGTGGTTCCGGCCTTGAATCAACTTAAGTTCACACCAAAGAAGGGTGCAAAAATTCTTTACAAAGTGATTGAGTCCGCAATGTCGAATGCTGAACAGAACCTAAAGCAAAATCGAGAAAAATTATATGTTAAAGAGATAGTTATTACAAAAGGTCCAATGTTTAAGAGAGGAATGTCTGTATCAAGAGGACGTGTACACCCAATTTTAAAAAGAACTTCTCAAATTCGTGTTACGCTTGATTTAAAAGCTGGCGTGACTGAGAAACCAAAGGCTAAGAAATCAGCTATAAAAACTTCTAAACTTAAATAATTATGGGAAGCAAAGTACATCCCGTCGGACTGCGAACTGGTATCACCCACACTTGGGATTCCAGCTGGTATGCAAATCGTAGAACATTTGGAAAAATGCTCGATGAAGATGTAAAAATTCGTGCATTCGTAAAACGAAAACTCAATGACTGTGGAGTGTCCAGAATCGAATTACAGCGCAACACAAAAGATATTACCCTAAACGTACATTCTGCTAAACCGGGAGTAATAATTGGAAGACAAGGGTCTTCAGTAGAAACTCTAAAGGCAGAGCTTGAAAAAGAGTTTGGTCACAAGTTCACAATTAACATCAAAGAGATCAAAAAACCGGAATTAGACGCATGGCTAACGGCAGAAAATATAGCAATGCAAATAGAAAGACGTGTTTCTTACCGTCGTGCTGCTAAAATGGCTGTAAAGAAAGCCATAGAGTCAGGGGCAAAAGGAATTAAGATTCGTATGGGTGGCCGTTTAAATGGTGTGGAAATCTCCAGAAGTGAATTCTACGCAGAAGGCCAAATTCCTCTACATACTTTCAGAGCAGATATCGACTACGCCCTCGCCGAAGCTAAGACTACATATGGACTTATCGGCGTAAAAGTTTGGATCAATAAAGGTTTGGTCTTCAATCAAGCTACTATAACAACGACACCAACCATTAAATAATTATGTTACTTCCTAAGAGATCTAAATATCGAAAATGGCAACGTCTACGTGGTTCCTTCAAGGGAACGACTAAGGGTGGCGCACAAATATCTTTTGGTAGCTATGGTTTAAAAAGCACAGAGCTTTCAGAAGTATCTTCTCGTCAGATAGAATCTGCTCGCCGTGTACTTACCCATCACATTCAACGCGTTGGAAAGATTTGGATCCGCATATTCCCACACAAGCCAATCACTCAAAAAGCAGCTGAAGTACCAATGGGTTCCGGAAAAGGAGCGGTTGATCGTTACACGGTTATGGTTAAGCCTGGAGCAGTACTGTTTGAGATGGATGGAGTGGATGAAAAAACAGCAAGGACTGCATTAAAGCTAGCTGGTCACAAATTACCTGTTAAAACTAAATTTATAACGCTTAACGATTAATATGGCAGAAGCAAAAATCTACACTATCGAAGAACTTAGAAAAATGAATGACGCTGATAAAACACGTCTACTAAGAGAAACCGAATCCACACTTGCGCTTATGAAGCTTGCGGTGAGGACAGGTAAAGAGAAGCAAAGCCACAAGTTAAAGTTTCTAAGTTTACAAATAGCCCGTCTAAACACACCATTAACTCACAAAAAAAATGAGAAGTAAAAAAGGCTTTGTAGTCTCAAAATCCGGTGACAAAACAATAATAGTTGAGGTTGAGACTTCTAAAAAGCATCCAAAGTACCAAAAACGTTATGTGATTCATCAAAAATATCATGTACATGATGAAAAGAACGAGTACAAAGTTGGAGATAGCGTAACTGTATACGAAACTCGCCCACTCTCAGCTTTAAAGAGGTGGACCACTGAAGAACCTACTAAAAAGTAAATTATGATACAGCAACAATCAGTTCTAAATGTCGCAGACAACAGCGGTGCAAAAGAAGTTAAATGCATCAAAGTTCTCGGCCACAGCAAAAATCGTTATGCCCACGTTGGCGACGAAATAGTTGTGAGCGTAAAAAAAGCTGCTCCAAAAGGAGCGGTTAAGCAAAAATCTGTGCAAAGGGCAGTAATAGTACGTGTAAGAAAAAATATTAAACGTAAAGACGGATCCTATCTTAAGTTCGATGAAAATGCTGTTGTGATTGTAGGTAAAGACGGCATACCAAAAGGAACTCGTGTCTTTGGTCCAATCGCTCGTGAGCTCCGTGAACGCGGATATCAAAAAATTATCTCTTTAGCTCCTGAAGTTCTATAAAACTATGAAACTCAAAACTGGAGACACTGTCGTTGTAATCGCCGGAAAAGACCGCAATAAAACCGGAAAGATAATTCGCATAGTTGCGAAATCAGACCGCGTTGTGATTGAAGGTATTAATAAAGTAACTAAGCATGTACGTAAAACAAAGACTCAAAAAGGAGATCGCATACAATTTGAGGCTCCGATTCACGTTTCAAATGTAATGTTACAAGACCCAAAGACAAAGAAAGGAACTCGCGTGGGCTATAAGATCGAAAATGGGAAGAAACAACGTGTAGCAAAAAAAAGTAAAACTCTAATTTAATTCATATAATGGCAACCCGCAAAACTAAAAATCACGGCGAAACAATAGAAATGCTCAAGAAGGAGCTTGGTAGAAAAAATCTACTCTCCCTCCCAAGAGTTATGAAAGTCAGCGTATCTTGTGGAATCGGTAGTATGATTACCCAAGGAAATAAGGATTATGCTTTCATAGAAAAAAGCCTTGCAGAAATCACAGGTCAAAAACCTGCCCTACGCAAATCTCGCAAAGCTATTTCAAACTTCAAATTAAGAAAGGGACTCCCTGTTGGGCTAGTTGTTACCCTAAGGAAAGAACGCATGTTTGATTTCTTGGGACGTCTTGTAAACATAGCCCTACCACGTGTGCGTGATTTCCATGGAATTAGTGTTAAAGGGTTCGATGGACAAGGAAATTACAGTTTGGGAATCGAAGATTGCACTATCTTCCCTGAAGTTGATCAAGAAACACTCACTCGTTCACATGGTCTCCAAGTAAATGTATCCACAAAGGCTAACAACAACCGTGAAGGATATCTTCTCTTGAAGGCTATGGGCTTCCCATTCAAAGAAGTGATAAATGAAGATGGGAAAATCGTAAAAAAATCATAATCTCTTAAGAACTTTCTCTTACCATGGCAAAACTCTCATTAAAAAACAAGACAGCGAATAGAAAAAAAGCGGTTATGCACAGATTGTCGCTAGGGCTCAAACCCTTACCCGGCCAAGCTGTAAAAATGTATAATCGTTGCGGTAAATGTGGCCGCGCTCATGGCTTCATGAGAAGGTTCGGTATCTGTCGCATTTGTTTCCGTGAATTGGCACGCAGTGGTGCTATCACAGGACTTAAAAAATCTTCTTGGTAATCTAATCATCTTATTAAAATGACTATCACCGATCCGATTGCAGATCTTCTAACACGAATTCGAAACGCTACCCGTGCTCGAAAGTTGCTCGTGCACGTTCCATATTCCCGTATCAAAGAAGACATTTGCAAAGTCTTGAAAGAAACGGGCTATATAGACAATGTTAAATCAATTGGCGAAAAAACCACAAAAGAACTCCTAATAGAATTGAAGGAAGGAAGCCAGGAATTGGTACTAAAAACAATCAGCAAGCCGGGTCAACGTATCTATGTTAAAAGCCAGAGCATTCCAAAAGTTCTAAATGGACTTGGTATCGCCATTCTATCTACGCCAAAAGGCGTAATGAGCGGTAAGGATGCTCGCAAAGCAAAAGTGGGAGGAGAACTCCTATGTGAAATCTACTAACATTTACTCAACTTTATTATTATGTCACGCATTGGAAAAAAACCGATTATAATCCCTACTGGAGTTACAGTAACAAAAGAAGCAGATGATATGCTATCTGTAAAAGGGCAAAAAGGAGAGTTAAAAATGAAACTCAACCCTCTTGTGATTGTAACGATTACCGAAGGAGAGGTTAATGTAACTCGCGATGACGATAGCCGTGAAAAGCGTTCCTTGCATGGACTTATTCGTTCTCTTATCCAAAACATGGTCACCGGAGTAACAACAGGTTACACAAAGACCTTGGAGATAAATGGAGTCGGATATCGCGTAGCTGTGTCCGGTAGCAAACTTGTTCTAAACCTAGGGTTCTCACATCCGATAGAATACAAAATCCCTGATGGAATTACATTTAAACTCGATGAAGAAAAGAAAAATCTTTTATACATCTCGGGAATAGACAAACAATTGGTTGGACAAACTGCATCAGAAATAAGATCTTACAGAAAACCAGAGCCATATAAAGGTAAAGGTATCAAATACATTGACGAACACATTCGTCGCAAGGCTGGTAAAGCAGCAACAAAAGGGGCCGCCTAATATAACTAGAATTATAATTTTATGGACACAAATCAAATTAAAGCTCACAAACGTTTCCGCAGACATGTCCGCATTCGCGCACGTGTTAGTGGAACGAGCTCTTGCCCTCGCTTGGTTGTATTCCGCAGTTTAAGTTCGACCTATGCACAACTTATAGACGACACTGCTAAAAAGACACTAGCGGAAGCGAGCGACATCAAATCAAAAAAAGGTAGCAAAATGGATAGTGCCAAGGCTGTTGGAACAACTCTTGCAGAAAAGGCGATTAAAGCGGGAATAAAAACTTGTGTGTTCGACCGCAACGGTTACAGATACCATGGACGCGTAAAGGCACTAGCCGAAGGCGCACGTGAAGGTGGCCTTACATTCTAACCTGAAATTTTTCTAAAAATATGTCAAAACCATCTAAAAAACCATTCCAAAAAAGAGAAGCAAAGGAATTTGAAGAAGAAGTTATTGAAGTAAGTCGCGTTACTCGTGTAGTAAAAGGAGGACGTCGCTTGCGCTTTCGCGCTACGGTTGTTATTGGTGATAAAAAAGGAAGGGTTGGTTATGGCATTGGTAAAGCAACAGAAGTTCAACAAGCAATTCAAAAAGCTGTTTCAAAAGCACGCAAACGCATCCTTGTGGTTCCAATTTATAACGGAACGATTCCTCATCAAATTCAAGTCAAATTCAAAGCTTCCGTTGTATTCATGAAACCGGCAAGCGAAGGAACCGGACTTATTGCAGGAGGCGCCATGCGCCAGATCTTGGGCCTAGCGGGAATAAACAATGTGCTTTCTAAATCTTTGGGTTCAACAAATAGAATCAATACGGCGAAGGCAACATATAAAGCACTTACAATGCTACGTGAACGCAAAGATATGGAAATGGACAACACAAAGAAAACCAAGCGTGAAGACTTAGATACATCTGCTCCAGAAGTAAAGAAAATCGCAAAAAGCGAAGCTAAAAGGATGGTAGATGCAGATAAAAGACTAGTTCGCCCTGCCAAGCCAATTTCTAAATAATTGATTAACTAAATCCATGAAGCAAAATACTTTAAAACCATACGAAGGTAGCACAAAGACTTCCAAACGTCGCGGACGTGGACAAAGCGGTGGAAACTATTCTGGACGCGGAATGAAAGGACAAAGTTCACGTACCGGAAGTGGGGTCCGTGGTGCTTTTGAAGGAGGGCAAACACCTCTTGTACGTAGAATGCCAAAGTTAAAGGGATTCAATAGTCCTGTTAAAAAAGTGTTCTTCCCTCTTAACTTAAACATTATCAACCAAAAGTTTGTAGATGGAGATACTGTTAGTGCGGAAACTCTCAAAGAGAAGGGCATTATGAATCGCAAAGAAAAAATTAAATTGCTAGCCAGTGGAGATCTAACTGTAAAAGTTAAAATTTTAGTGGATCAAGCCTCAGAGAGCGCAATCAAAAAAGCTGAAAAGGCAGGAGCAACAGTTACCCTTCCTGAGAAGAGAGCAAAGAAAGAAAAAAAGGAAAAAAAATCTAAATAACTCCTCAATTCGTGCTCAAAATCCTAAAACAAATTTGGCACTCAAAAGATCTTAGATACAAGATCCTTTTCACTTTAGCTATGGTTGCCGTCTTCCGTTTGATGACGCACATAACCATTCCGGAAGTAAATAAAGAAGCCTTACAATTTGTGTTTGAAAAGAATTCTTTACTCGGAGCTTTTAGCCTTTTAACAGGAGGTAGCGCAGAAAATTTTTCAATTGCGCTAATGGGGCTTTCCCCATATATCAATGCCTCAATTATAATTCAACTTCTTACAGTAATTGTTCCTCGCTTGGAGGAGATATCAAAAGAGGGCGAACAAGGCCGTAAGACTTTGAATCGTTGGACTCGTTGGCTTACCGTACCACTCGCATTTTTGCAGTCTTACGGAATGATTACTTTGATAAATTCCCAGGCACAAGTGGAAATTATTCAAAATATAAGCGATCCTTGGACTATCATTCCAATCATGTTAAGCGTAAGTGCCGGAACAATAGTATTGATGTGGCTTGGAGAAATCATTTCAGAAAAAGGTATTGGAAATGGGACCTCAATCATAATCTTTGCAGGTATTATTGCGAACATTCCTCCAATGGTTGGACCAACTTTAAAACTCGCTCAAAGTGAACCAGATCGTCTTTTGCCACTTATGGCTATAGTACTATTCAGTTTGTTACTCACTCTCGCGATTGTGCTCTTCACGGAAGGACAACGCCGTATCCCAATCACTTATGCGGGTCAACGTGGACGAGGTAAAATGGAACAATCTTTCTTGCCTATCAGAATAAATCAAGCGGGGATGATTCCTATCATCTTTGCCGTTTCTTTAGTAACCTTCCCTTCAATAATCGGACAATTCTTACTCTACGCAAAATCCGAATGGGTTAAGTCCATCGGACGCTTGGCTACAACTCAATTTAATTCCAATAGTTGGACTTACATCGTGGTATATTTTCTCCTTGTGATCGCCTTCACATTCTTCTATGTAAGCATCGTTTTCAAACCAGAAGAAATCGCGGATAACATTCAAAAACGCGGTGGTTTTGTCCCCGGCTTAAGGCCTGGAAAAGAAACTGCCGAGTACCTTGCAAAAGTATCCAACCGAATGAACCTATTCGGAGGAACCATGATCGGTTTTGTTGGAGTCTTACCAATAGCACTTCAAATGTTATTCTCCCAATTTAGTGTAAGCTCCGTCCCAACTCTAATCAGTGGCGCTGGTATAATTATTATTGTAGGTGTTGTGCTCGACCTTGTTCGTCAAGTTAACTCCCGCCTACTATCTCAACATTACGAAAGATTTTACAAAGGATAAAATCATATGGATCTAGTTTTATTTGGCATACAGGGCTCAGGTAAAGGTACACAAAGTACGGAAATCAGTAAGCACTGTAATTTGTCTGTATTTGAAACCGGAGCACGACTTCGTCAAATATCTCAAGAAGACAGTGAACTTGGAAAAAAAGTAAAAGGAATTATAGAATCCGGCAATCTGGTATCCACAGAAGTAGTAATGGAAATTATCTCAGATTTTTTACATACCTTAGCTCCAAACACCTCGGCTTTGTTCGATGGAATACCTCGAAGCCAAGATCAAAAAGAACAATTCGATGCGCTTATGACTCGTGAAGGAAGAGAATTTAAAGGACTATTAATCGACTTAAGTGAAGAAGAAGCATTACACCGCTTAACCACTCGCCGTGTGTGTGAAAAATGCAAAGCGGTATATCCGGCTTTTTACGATAAAGATATTTGTGAAGCGTGTGGGGGAAACTTGGTAATTCGCAAAGATGACACTCCGGATGCAATCCGCACACGTCTAGACACATTTACGCAAAAGACTATGCCAGTTATTGAAGATTACAAAGCCCAAGACAAAATGCTGATAGTGGACGGAAAACAATCAATAGAAAAGGTTACTGTGGACATAGAAGAAGTCCTCAAACCTCATTTCCAATGGCGATAAAAGTAAAAAATCCGCAAGAAATAGCCTCAATGAAAACAAGTGGGCGAATTTTGGGAAAGATTTTAAAAGAGCTTGAAGACTATGTTAAACCTGGAATCTCCACTTTTGATTTGGAATTAAAAGCGGTAGAGCTGTTTGAACTTTATGGAGCAATTCCCTCTTTTAAAGGATATCAAGGCTACCCTGCTATTTTGTGCACATCTGTTAATGAAGAGGTTGTCCATTCTATCCCAAATGACTTCCCGCTTAAAAAAGGCGACATTTTATCGATAGATTGTGGAGCATGTATTAATGGATTGCATACAGACTCGGCTGTTGCGGTAATTGTAGGAGGAGAAACCAGTGTGCAAGCGGAACGCATGGTTAAAGCGTGTATAGAAGCCCTTTGGGCAGGAATAGCTCAGGCTAAACCTGGTAATAGACTCGGCGATATTGGACACGCAATTCAGGAAGTCGTAGAAAGGGCCGGATTCAGTATAATTAGGGATTTAACTGGACATGGCATTGGAAGAACCATCCACGAGGCACCGTACGTTTTAAATTATGGCAACCCTGGTGAAGGTGAAAAACTTAGCCCAGGCAACACAATAGCCATCGAGCCAATCATTTGCATGGGCAATCCGAATATAGAAACCATGGATGACGATTGGACAATAGTCACGCGTGATAGTTCCCTTTCCATTCAGCACGAACACACCGTACTAATCACAAACAAGGGATGTGAAGTTTTAACGCTTCGTCCCGGAGAACAAGCCCAAACCGAAGCGTAGCGACATCAATGTCTTATTGATACAGCATGCTTTGCACGTAAGCTTTCACGATTTCCAAGTCTCCATTTTTAGCTTGAAGAGTATCGATAAAATATTGGACCTGGCATGTATCTTCTTTTGTGTCGTCTATACAAGTTTTTGCAAAATGCGAAGTCACGTAAGCAACCGGAACCGGAACCGCAGAAAGCACATTTGCAGTAGAGAGCACCCCTTGGCTATAAATCCCAAAAGTCCTGTAAGAAAACATCCGTTCGGCGATTTCCGAGAAAGTGAAATTGGTACTAACCGAATTAAGTGCGGTACCTGTAATCTCAAACATTGTTCCCATATCTTTAAAAGACAGCTCACTTAACCGGCTTTTAATTGCCGAAATTATAATCTGCTGTCTTTCCGCCCTATCATAATCAGAAGTACTATGCCTGGAACGAGCAATGCGCAAGGCTTCCGTTCCACCCAAATGGTACGTTCCTACCGGATAATTTAAAGTCGAACAAACTTCCCCATCACAAACTTTGTAACTTGGATCAACTAGATCTTTGGTCAAAGTAACGTCAATCCCGCCAAGCAAATCCACAATAGTTCTAAAAGATTCAAGGTCGACAAGTACATATTTGTCTACATTAACGCCGGAAATATTCTCAACAATCGCGACTTGAGCTTCTAGTCCTTTTTCCGCAAAAAACGAATTTATTTTTTTACCTTCAACATATAAATCGCGCGGGATACTAAATAGATTCACTTTTTTAGTGGATGGATCAACTCGGGCCAACATAATGGTGTCCACATTAGTACCCTGCTTCCCCATCAACAGAACAGTTTCCGGCTCGGTTAATGATTCAAATTCAAAAAGAGACACCGAAAAAAACTTCCTCATGGCCTCAACTTGCAGTGGATTTACTTGCGGACCGTTAAGGACATATTCATTAAACAGCCCGCAAAAAACAAGGAATAATAGAAGTGCTAAATAGGCTAAAGTGGATCGTATTCTCATGGAGATAAAGTCTACATAAAACTACGTCTAAATTCCATATCTAAATTATATATAAAAAATCCCTTGCAATCGCCATTTAACGCATGTAAAATCCCTGTGCTTTTATCCTAAAAAGGATATAAATGAAACAAGTCATTCAGATTAAGGGAGTGGTTGTGGAATGTCTACCTAATGCCACTTTCCGAGTTCAGCTGGATGACCCGGCCTACCCAACGGACCACGTTGTGCTTTGTCACCTCTCAGGCAAAATGCGAATTAATTACATTCGTATTATACCAGGAGATGCGGTCACAGTTGAGTTAACGCCTTACGATCTATCGAAGGGGCGTATTGTTTTCCGCCATAAGAAAGGTGGTCCACAAATGCCTCAGAAAGATCAAGCTGAACCTTTAGTGCCAGAACAAACAGCAAGCCCAAGCGAAACGGAGGCTAAGTAACTAATTATATACAATGAAAGTTAGAGCATCAGTCAAACCAATCTGTGATAAATGTCATAAGATACGCCGTAAAGGTGTAGTGCGCGTAATCTGTGATAATCCTAAGCATAAACAACGACAGGGCTGATTGTGAACCGCTGTAAACAGGACAAAGTCCTAGTTTACAGTCTGCATTTCTCCCTTCTTCTCTCCTATTCTTTCTTCTCTCATCACTTTAGATCATTATGGTACGTCTCTGTGGAGTTCAATTGCCGTTAGAAAAACGTGTAGAAATAGGCTTAACCTATATACATGGCCTTGGCCGACCACTATCACGCTCAATGCTTACCGAGCTAAATATAAATTTTGACAAAAAAATTAAAGATCTAACTGAAGATGACTTGGCAAAATTACGTGATGCACTAGCAAAAATCCGTACGGAAGGCGAACTTAAAAGGAAAGTACAACTAGATGTAAAACGTTTACAAGACATTGGTTCATACAGAGGCTACCGTCACAAGAAACGTTTACCGGTACGTGGTCAACGCACAAAGACTAATGCTCGTACAAAACGTGGAAAACGTATGACAATGGGAAGCGGACGCAAAAAGGAGACCAAGTAAAAGTCACTTCAAAATAATTTCAAAATAACATTCATATTATGTCCGAAGAGCAAGTTAAATCTCAAACCCCAAGCAAGGAACCAAAGGCTGAACTCGCCGTTGATGTTGTTGCTGGTGAGGAGAAAAAAACAGTACGCCGAAGCAAGAAAAAAAGTGTGATTAGCGGATGCGTTTATGTAAATGCCGGATTCAACAACACGATAGTTACAATCACTGATTCGGATGGTAAAGCTCTTTCTTGGGCTACGGCTGGTTCTTGTGGATTTAAAGGATCTAAAAAAGCGACTCCATTTGCAGCTCAAATGGCTGCGGAAAATGCTGCAGAAAAGGCTAAGGCTTATGGATTTGAAAAGGCTGATGTGTACGTTAATGGTGTTGGACACGGACGTGAGCAAGCCCTTCGTGGACTTATTGCTCAAGGTATCGCAATTTTAAAGATTGTTGATGTCACGCCTATTCCTCACAATGGATGTCGCAAACCTCGCATTCGTAGAGTTTAATTATTAATTTTTAGTTTAAAATGTCTCGATACACTGGACCAAAAGGACGTCTCGTAAGACGCTTCGGAGTAGACATCTTTGGAACACCAAAGATGACTGCACTTGTGGAAAAACGACCACATGGACCCGGCATGCATGGAATGGACACGCATGGAAAGTCTTCTGAATACAAAAAGCAACTTCTTGAAAAACAGAAAATGCGTATGATGTACGGTCTAACGGAAAAACAACTACGCAACTACTACCTAAAGGCATCTACAAAAAAAGAGGCAACCGGTATTTTGATGCTTAAGACTGTAGAGTCCAGATTAGATAATGCAATATACCGTTCAGGTTTTGCAAAAACTCGTGCTCAAGCTCGCCAAATGATAGGTCATGGTCTTTGGAGATTAAATGGACGTCGTGTAAACATAGTTTCAATTCAAATCCGTGACGGTGACGTGCTAGAGGTTCGTGAAAAGTCTAAAACAAGTCCTCTTTTCGCAGCTGTAAAGGAGGATAAAGATTTTACCTGCGCAAGGTGGTTAAAATCTGATCAAAAAGCTTTAAAGGCTGAGGTAATCGCCACGCCACAAGCGGAAGACCTCGATCAACTCATCGATACACAGCTTATCGTTGAATATTATTCCAAATAACCCCATAACCTTCTTGATATGCATATCATCCAAGAAGAAATAGGTCTGCCAAAAATTTCTGAACAGAAAATTGGTGACCACGAATCCATGTTTACCATTAGCCCACTACCACAAGGCTACGGTACAACACTTGGAAACGCCTTACGACGCGTAATGCTTTCTTCATTACCAGGTACCGCCGTAACAGGAATCAAAGTAAAAGGAGTAACTCACGAATACACTACTGTAAAAGGAGTTAAAGACAGCATGCTTGATATTATGTTGAATTTAAAGCAATTGGCTTTATCTTCAGAAGGTGCGCAAACTCAAACTCTTACACTTAAGGCAAAACAGGTTGGAGTTGTAACGGCTGGAGACATTGATACTCCATCCGGAGTCACAATCCACAACCCGGATTTGTACATAACGACCTTAGATAAAGGAGGTTCAATTGAGATGGAAATCCGCGTTGAAAAAGGCGTTGGATACAGGGCTTCAGTAATCGGCGAACATCACGATAATGACGCTGAAATAATTGAAATAGATGCTGTATTCTCACCTATCAAACGTATTCACTACAGTGTGGACGCAACACGTGTTGGACAAAAAACAGATCTTGATAAACTTACTTTGGAAGTTAAAACAAACGGTTCTTTAACTCCAGACGAAGCGGTTAAATTTGCAGGAAAAGTTTTGGAATCTTACTTCAATATATTCAACCGCGACAAAGACGTTGTGGAGCCTGAATTTATGAGCGATTTTGAAAAGATCGCTGCAAAAGCAAAAGCTGAAGAAGAAAGCACAAAGCCACAACAACAATCATATACTCCTATCGAAATCTTGGGACTTTCTCCAAGGACTTTGAATGCATTGATCAACGGAGGAATAGGCTCAATTGAAGAGCTCACAAAATGTAACGAATCAAAATTGTCTAACTTACGTGGCTTTGGAAAGAAAGCACTAACAGAAGTAAGTGATGCGCTTGAAAAACGCGGACTCACACTTTCTGCGGAAGAATAATTGACAATAATCATCCTTTAAGTTAAATTCGCAAACTAAATTCTCTTATGCGACATCAAAAGAAACAACTAAAACTCAATCGTGAACGCGATCATCGTGCTGCACTAATACGCAATATGGTTACGTCTATAATATTGTTTGAGAAAATCAAGACTACAACCGCACGCGCAAAAGCTGTTGTGCCCGTAGTGGAAGATCTTATTTCAAAGGCAAAAAACCTAGAAGCACGTGAAGCAATTCGTCAAATAAATGAAGTAGTCCTAGACGACAATGCATGTAAAAAACTTTTAGAAGTATTAAAAGACCGTTACAAAACACGTGAAGGCGGTTACACTCGCGTAACAAAGCTTGGCAATCGTTCAGGCGATGCAGCAATCGTAGTTCAAATCCAACTCATACCATGAAGACAACACACCCACATCTTACAGACCTCAAGAAAGCAGAAAAATGGCTTATAATTGATGCTGACAATAAAATACTCGGCAAAATCGCCACTCGTGCTGCAATTATACTTAGAGGAAAAGATAAACCGATTTTTCACCCATCAGTAATTTGTGGTGACAATTTAATAATAATCAATGCTGAAAAAGTAGCCGTAACAGGAAAAAAAGAAACTGATAAAGAATATGTTCACTATACCGGATATCCAGGAGGTCTACGTACAAAAACTTTAGGCAAAATGCGTGCAGAACATCCGGAAAGGATACTCGAAACAGCAATCAAAGGAATGATTCCAAGGAATCGTTTAAGGAAATTAATTCTAGAACGTCTTTATGTGTATGCTGGTACTGAGCATCCACATGGGCCACAAAATCCTCAATCTATAACCATCGATTAAAGAATGTCTGACGCAATGCAATTTTCCGGAACTTACTTTTATGCCAATGGAAAGCGCAAAGATTCTGTTGCACAAGTGCGCCTCTACAAAGGAAATGGACGCGTGGTTGTAAATGGAAAAGACGCAAAAGAATACTTTAAGACTCAAGATAGAATTAATGTATTTTTAGCTCCACTGGTTTTAACAAAACTAACAAAGCAGTTTGATATTTCCGCAGTATTAAGTGGCGGTGGGCTTGAAGGGCAAGCTGCAGCGCTCAGGCACGGTATCGCAAAGGCACTACTTGGATTCGATGTAAATCTACGCGCAACCATTAAGCCAGAAGGCTACATCACACGAGACAGCCGTACAAAGGAACGCAAAAAGTTTGGTCTACACAAAGCTCGTAGAGCACCTCAGTTCTCCAAACGTTAGTTCGAAACGGGATAAAATCCCAGTTTCGAAAGTGCATTTTGTATTTCAGGACAAAGTCCTAGTTTTGAGCTTGTGTTTGCCTACTCCGGAAGCACTTTTACGAACCCTCTCCTACCATCCGAAAGTACAAACATTGGAATGCTAAAAGGCTTCCCGCTTTGTTGTGCCTTCAAATAGCCGTCATCAAGTCTTTTTTCGCTCAAGCCAAATCTATTGAACGGCACAACAAGACTAATCTCAGGCTTAAACAACTCCGACACCCCAAGGTGCCCACACTCAAGATCTTTACATATTAATTGGAACCGCCTACGCCTCAACATAATTTCATTAAAAATAAACTCAACTGCAGAACAGTGGAAAGATGCATCTTCTTCTCCAGGAAGAGACCTAATAAGACCATTATCACCCATCGGATAGGAAAACGTTGCATCAACAATAATACCATCTTTAGGTGTAGCACCTCTGACTAATGTAGCTTCAATTTCTCCATCTTTGGCCTTTCTATCTGAAGGTATTTCGAAACTACCCGATTCTAAATCTCGCCCAATGTGACGTTGCAAAAAATAATTTTTACCATCTTCTCCAGATTGAATTTCAACAATAGGACAATGATGAGGGTCAAATAGTTTTCTGATTGATTCATAGAACTCTACAAGACAAGGTGCCACAGCCTTTAATCGCGCCCCTGTTAAACCATCACAGTTGCTTTTGGCCACACCATTTTCAATAACTAAATAGTCTACGACGCCTACGCCCTTCCCACTTGAAAAAACATGATGACGTCCACAAACGACATTATCGGCTACGACTGTACAGTTAATTCCAGGAATATATTGCCAATAACTATAAGAAATTTGTGCTTTAAACTGCGCTTCATCCATGCCCATTAAAGAGCAATATCTACTTATCCTATCTTGCGATTGATTGGTTAAGTCCACTTCAACACCCTCTTGACCAGCCGTTTGCATTATCTTTTTTTTAAAAGCAATAGCATTAGAACTTTTACATATACTACTCATCAAAAGATCCGATATCCCCTCTTCTACAGGATGCTCGCTTCTAATCACAAATGGCCCAACCAGTGCCTCCTCTAAACCCGCAAACCGTTTTGGAACTAACAAACCTTGTTCTTCAACATAATTTCCATCCTCAAGCTTGTTCATAAAATGAATTTAAGGATGAATTATACCTAAGAATAACTTACAATAAAAGCCTAGTCACTCAAATCAGGACAAAGTCCTAGTTTTGAGCTTGTATTTGTATCTTATGGCTTTAGGCCTAGTTTTTGTAGTACAACACTCCTACACGCACTTGTTCTTGGGCAGTTTTAAGGTTAGAATGAGGGTAAGAAGGAGTTAAGAGAAATAATTTTTTAATCCTTTAATACTTATGCCTGATACAGAAGAAGTAGCAAAAGCAATAGCCGAAGCTTCAAAATTTGGAACAAAATCAGTCGAAGAAACGGGGAAAATTCTCAGTTTTCTTGCCAAAGTATTCAATGAATCAATAGAACAAGCGACTGGCATTGTAAGTGATAAGCTCAAGTTCCTTAGATGGCAAAGACAAATCAGGATGGTAGATCAAGTAGAACAAATTTTGACACAACGCAACGTCTCAGAAGGCAGAACAATCCCCCCCAAATTTGCTCTTCCAATGCTCGAAAATGCCAGCCTGGAAGAAGATGACGAACTACAGGATATGTGGATAAGGCTAATGGCCAATGCAATGGATCCAAATTTTAAAGCTTCTTTCAAAATGGCCTATATAGAAATTATTAAAGGGCTCACGCCCCTTGATGTGAAAATTCTAGATTTTTTCTATAACCAATTAATTGCTGATGGGATTGAAAGAGGAAACTTTATAAGACATTCATATACTCAAAACAGAATTTGCGATGCACTTAATATCTCAAGAGAAGAGTATCTAGACAGTATATATAATCTTTTTAGAGTAGAATGCCTTGCCCCAGCAATAGTAAAAGGCGGAATAATGATGGGACGTGAGCCGTTAACTATTTTTAAGGGTGCTGATGAAGTTTCAATGACTCCACTAGGTAAAAATCTTATTGAAGTCTGCATAAAAAAGGACTGAGAGATTATTTCTCACAACACGTTGTGTGGAATGCGCAATTAAAGCAAAACTGTTATGAGTAAACTTATAACTGGCAAAGATAAAACTGGAAAAGAATGGTGGATTGTAACACCTAATGTCGGCGTATACAGTTTTGCTACAAATCCTAATAAGGTAACTTTTTTGGAGATTTTTTATTTTTTTGCCCAAGGACTAATTAAAGGACCAAAAGATATTAAGAACGAGGATGAACAAAGAATAAGAGAATCTAGGCAAAGAATTCTAATTCAACTGGATAATAGGGTCCAACAACTTTTGTTCCATGCAAACGAGGTTAAAAAATTAGGGGAAAAAATTCTTAGAGCCAAACTTCGTCAAAAAATATGTGGCTACAAACCATATCAAATTTTTTTAGCACACCTCACCGCATACTTAAACACAGTACACAGCATCCGTGACGAGGTCTTGGCAATTGATAAACTGCTTGGAAAGAATTATTCAGAAAAAATTTGGCAAAAAGAATGGTTCAAAATCGACATTGACATAAGAACGCTACTCCATCACATTGAATCGCCGATATTCTCAAGAGAAGGTGCTCAGTTTAAATTTCGGTTCGAAAGACTCCAATGTATGGATAAAAATAAAGCCAAATTTTTAACAGATCCAAATCAAACGCTTGCAGAATTCCTGCTTGACCCAGCAAACATTGAGAAAGATATTATTGAAGAGCTTAATGTTTGGGCAAAAAAATATTTAAATCTGATGGATAAGAATGAAACCTATGATCCAATATCTGGCTATTACAAAGATGGTAGAATGAAAACTAAAAAAATCACCTTGAAAGAATTAATGAAAATTGCGCACAACACCCAAAAGCGCGTTAGCCAACCCTAATCACCCCCTCCATGAGCTATTTTATTATCATTCGTGGGCCACTAGGTAGTGGCAAATCAACAATATCCGAAAAACTCACTAAAAATCTCGGTGCTAAACTTATTGCGATAGATGAGGTATTAGAAAATCTTGAGTTAGATAAAGTTGATGAAAAAGAAGGCTGTATACCTGCAAAAAACTTTATAAAAGCAAGCGAAAGTGTACTGCCAGAAGTTAAAGAACAACTACAAAATGGCAAAATAGTCATTTTCGACGCCTGCTTTTATCACAAAGAAGTTATCGAGCACCTTACTCAAAACCTTCCCTTCCCGCACTATGTTTTTACACTAAAAGCACCATTGGAACTTTGTATCAAAAGAGATAGTGAGCGCAACAAAACTCATGGCGAAGGTGCCGCGTGTGCTGTTCATTCGCTCGTTTCTCGGTTCGATTATGGCAAAAACATTGATGTTACAGGAAGTATTGAGGATGAATTAAAGGCTATACTTTCTGATTTACCGCCACCCATAACCATTGTCTCCAATACAAAAATTGTATAAAATACAGTTATGAAAAAAATACTACTTAGTTACAACATCATTTTAAAAGAAGAACCTGAAGGTGGATATACAGCAATGGTACCATCACTGCCAGGTTGTATTACATACGGAAAAACAATCGAAGAAGCAAAAGAAATGGCGGAAGACGCTATCTCTCTGTACATAGAAAGCCTAGAAGAAAATGGCGAAAACATACCTAGTGATGGAGAAATGTTCATCACAACATTACAATTAAACATCCCAGAAAGAAAAAAAACATTATATGCCTAAGTTACCGGTTATTACGCCAAAGAAACTCGTCTCTTTTCTTAAAAAACAAGGATTCATTACCGACAGGCAGTCTGGAAGCCACATGGTTTTAATCAATAATGAGAGTAAAAAGCGCGTAATTGTACCCATACACACAAACGACATACCAAAGGGCACACTATTATCCATACTCAAAATGGCAGGATTTGAAAAAGAAGACCTAAAAAAGGATTGATTTAACGCTCGCTCCTCTAAACATTGCTTTTGTATTTCTTGCTGTTAAGAAAATTATTGAGTTTAGAAGGTCGCCTATACATAAACGTTAGCCGAAATATTCTTTTTTTATAGAGAGAAAACGAATACAATAGGAACAAGCTCTTAACCTGTAGGTCGTATGAATCATAGAATTTCAATCCGTTTTTTTGATGATCGGGAGGTTCGTGCTGTTTGGGACGAAGAAAATGCCAAATGGTGGTTTTCGGTTGTGGATATTGTTGGTATTTTAAATCAGGAAATTGATTACATTAAAGCTGGAAACTATTGGCGTTGGCTTAAACGTAAATTGATTAAGGAAAATATTCAGTTCGTGAGTCACACTCACAAACTGAAATTAATTGCAGCTGACAGTAAAAAATATCAAACCGATACGTTAGATAGTAATGGAATTATTGCTTTGGCAAAACATTTCCCAAATAACAGGGCAATGAAATTTTTAGATTGGTTTTTATATAGCGATAATACTATCGATGGGCAAAGTAAGAAAAAGGCCTATGCGCTTTTTGAAAGTAATTTAATTGATGAAATCGAAGTCGGCGCCACCAAGGGATTGCAACAAATTCATGCTTATTTGTTTGGTGGCCTGTATGACTTTGCGGGGCAAATCAGGAAGAAAAATATTTCCAAAAGCGGGTTTCAGTTCGCCATGACGCAGTATTTAGATAATACTCTTCAGCAGATTGAAAAAATGCCCGAAGATACCTTTGAGCAAATTGTGGATAAATATATAGAAATGAACATTGCTCACCCATTTATGGAAGGAAACGGGAGAAGCACACGCATTTGGCTCGATTTGATACTAAAAAAACGCATGAAAAAGTGTGTTGATTGGAGTAAAATCGGAAAAACCGATTATATGAAGGCCATGACAAAAAGCCCAGCAAATAGTAGTGGCATAAAAAATCTGCTCAAAAATGCCCTGACTAATAAGATCAACAGTCGTGAAATATTCATGAAGGGAATCGACTATTCGTATTATTATGAAGAAGAATAATAATTATCTCATGCGTTTTGACATTCTAACCCTCTTCCCAAGCCTAGTCCTTCCCTATTTTGAAGATTCGATTCTTGCACGTGCAATCAAAAGCAAAAAAATCTCCGTACACGTTCATAATATTAGAGATTTTAGCAAAGATAAGCATAAAAAAGTGGATGATACGCCTTACGGAGGTGGCGATGGAATGGTTATGGCATGCCAAGCGCTTTACGACGCCATAAAGGCCGTTAAAAAGCTAAATAAAGGACCTGTAATTTACATGAGTCCGGCCGGCAAAACCTTTAATCAAAAAAAAGCGGAATCTTTATCAAAAAAGAAGGGGGTCATATTGCTTTGTGGCCGTTATGAAGGCATTGACCAACGCATTATTGATTTATTGATTGATGAAGAAATTTCACTTGGAGAATTTGTTTTGACAGGTGGTGAATTACCAGCACTTTGCATAGTGGACGCAGTCGCAAGACTAATCCCCGGCGTGCTCGGTGGAAAAGAAAGTGCAAAAGAAGAATCTTTTAGTGATACTTTGGAGGGGATGATAGAATATCCACACTATACAAAACCGGAGCTATTCAAAAAAAAGAGTGTACCTGGCATTCTACTCTCCGGAGACCATGCGAAGATTAAAGCTTGGCGCATGGAAAATCGTAGAAATCCACAAAAATGAACGACCTCTCACTCCTCCCGCTAAATACAATTTTTAAAGAATTAAACTCCGGTAAGGAGGGTCTTTCTACAAAAGAAGCGCTTAAAAGACTTGCAAAATACGGGCCAAATCAACTTAAAGAAAAAGACCCAACCAAGTGGTATCACATATTATTAGGACAATTTGCAAACTTAATGACTTTAATTTTAGGTCTTGCAACAATAATTAGCTTTGCAGTTGGCGAAAATTTAGACGGCTATGCAATTTTGGCCGTAGTAATTTTAAACGTGATTATAGGATTTTTGCAGGAATTTAAAGCGGAGAAAGCAGTCAAAGCACTAAAAAAACTTACCGCTCCATATGCAATGGTCTTGCGTGACGGAATTGGGCAAAGAATTAAAGCCAATGAACTTGTGCCAGGAGACATAATAATTTTGGAGGAAGGAATGCGCGTACCCGCAGACGCAAGACTAATAGAATCTTTTGGACTAAAAAGTTTGGAGGGAAGCCTGACCGGAGAAAGTCAATCGGTAGAAAAACACGTAATAGAACTTAAAAAAGTAAGTGGTATAGGAGATTTAACGCACACTGTTTTTTTGGGAACTGTAATCAGCCACGGGCATGGGCTTGGCATTGTGATAGGAACGGGAATGAAAACCGAATTTGGGTTAATAACAAAGTTACTGGATTTGGCGCCTGAAGAAAAAACCTCTCTGCAAAAAGACATCACCCGCTTGAGTAAAATACTAATAATAATAGTGCTTTTTATAACCGCATTTTTATTTGCACTTGCCTTTATAAAAGGAGAAAAACTACTGCAAATGTTCATGCTAAGTATAAGCCTTGCTGTGAGCGTTATCCCGGAAGGTTTGGCTACAATAATAACTCTAACACTCGCAATAGGGGTACAAAATTTAGCCGGAAAAAACGCTATAGTACGTAAACTGGCCTCCGCAGAAACGCTAGGCCTAGCAGATGTGATTTGTACCGATAAAACAGGTACGCTCACCCAAAATATGATGACCGCGCAAAGAATCTATATAAATGGAAAAGAAATAGAAATACAGGGCACCGGATACGACCCCTCCCCAAGTTTTACCGCAGATTCAAAAGAGTTAAAACTTTTATTAACGGCCGGCGCACTTTGTAATAATGCCAGCCTTATAAAAGAAAAATCTGCCTGGACTATAATTGGCGATCCAACAGAAGGTGCCTTAATAACTTTGGCGCAAAAAGGAGGATTTTTGAAAGAAGAACTCTTAGAAAAAATGGCAAAAAAAAGTGAGATGGTTTTTGATTCGGAAAGGAAATTAATGTCTACAGTAAATGGTAATTTCCTTTTCACAAAAGGAGCTCCGGACTCTGTAATTAAAGTCTGTAATCTAAGCAAAAAAGAGAAAGAAGAATTACTAAAAAAGAATGCTGAATTTGCAAAAAAAGGATATAGAGTGCTTGCGCTTGCATATAAAGAACTCAAAAAAAACGGAGAGCCAAAAGAGGAAAATCTAACTTTTTTGGGACTCACGGCCTTGAGCGATCCACCAAGACCGGAAGTAAAATCTGCTATAGAACTTTGCAGACAAGCTCATATAAAAGTGGTGATGATAACCGGAGACCATGCATTAACTGCACAAGCAATAGGATTAGAAATAGGTTTATTTAAAAAGGGAGACAGAATATTAACTGGCGAAGAACTCGAAAAAATGAGCCAGGCAGACCTTGCAAAAATTGTTGAAAACATAAGCATATACGCAAGAGTTAGCCCCTCACATAAAGTAAAAATTCTTAAAGCCTTAAAACAAAAAGGACACACCGTGGCAATGACAGGCGACGGTGTGAACGATGCACCGGCATTAAAAAATGCCGATATTGGAATTGCTATGGGAATAAGCGGAACAGATGTTTCAAAAGAGGCTAGCGACATAATTCTTACGGATGATAATTTTGCCACAATAGTTGAGGCCATAAAAAGTGGCCGAGCAATATACAGCAACATAAAAAAATTCATACGATTTTTACTTAGCGCAAATTTTGACGAAGTGATTGTAGTAACTTGTGTATTTTTAATCGGAGGCCCAATTCCATTTTTGCCACTACAAATTTTATGGATAAATTTACTCACAGACTCTCTCCCGGCACTGGCGCTTGGAATGGATAATGTAGAAGAAAATTTAATGACATTGCACCCCAAAAAACATTCTAGCGTGTGGAAAGAAATAATAAAATTAAGCCTATTTGTGGGCGTAATTTCATCTGTTATGTCTATGGTGGTTTATTTAAAAACAGTGAACGTTTACTCGGCGGAACACATGAGAACCATAATGTTTACAACCGTAGTAACCTTTGAACTTTTACTTGTTTTTTCTGTAAGATTTGCCAACAAAAATTACTTCACAGGATTCTTTAAAAACAAATTTTTACTGCTAGCAGTTGCACTTAGTTTTTTAATACAAATTCTGGCGATCTACACAAAACCATTGCAAAAAATACTGGAAACCGTACCACTAAGTTTTGCCGATTGGTCATTAATTTTGAGCATGAGTGGAGCCACAATTTTAATACTGGAAATTTGGAAAGTATATAAAAACAGAAACTCTTTAAACGCGATACAATGATAATAAAAGTTAGAATAAGTCCGAAGGCAAAACAAACCGCATTCGCAGAAATGCTCCAAAATGGCACTATAAAAATCCGCATAAAAGAAGCGCCGGAGAATGGGAAGGCAAACCGGGCACTAATTGAATTTTTAGCAAAAACACTTAAACTAACACAAAAAGAAATCTGCATTTTGCATGGCAAAACAGACCGATTAAAACTTATAGAAATACCAGATAACACACCCATAAAATGGTAAAAGCAAAAAAAGACCTTGGCCAAAACTTTTTAACAGACGAGGACGTACTTAAACAAATAGTGGAGTCCGCAAATCTAAGCAAAGAAGATACGGTTATAGAAATAGGCCCGGGAACGGGAGCATTAACGCGCCACCTAATAGAAAAAGCCGGACAAGTGATATCCGTAGAAATAGACACGGATTTATTGCCACAACTAAAACACAAGTTTGGACATAAACCGAACTTTACACTCATACATGGAGATGCTTTAAAATTTGCTCCACCAAAAACACCTTATAAAATAGTCGCAAACATCCCCTATTACATCACCTCGCCAATAATAAACCACTTTTTATTGGAGCAATTTACTCAGGGAAATCCGCCTAAGATTCTAGTGATTATGGTACAAAAAGAAGTGGCAGAAAAAATTGTGGCGAAAAAAGAAAAACATTCGGTCCTATCACTCCAAGTTCACCTCTTTGGAGAGCCGGAATTGGTTTGTATAGTGCCAAAAACAGCATTCATACCAATGCCAAAAGTTGATTCTGCAGTAATAAAAATTACCGTGGATAAAACACCAAAAATCAACGCAGATTTAAAAAAAATAATGTGGACAATACACATGGCCTTTAAGCAAAAACGCAAAAAACTTTGCAACAACTTAAGCGCTATGTTTCGCAAAGAACCTGTAGAGATTAAAGAGCTTTTAAAATCACTCAATATAGACCAAGATATACGCGCAGAAGATTTAAAAATTGAGGAATGGAGCCGGCTAATTAACGCGATAGACGTACCACGTTGAGTTCATCACGCATTTTGAGACTGGCTTCGCGAGCAATTTCTGCAAAGTTTTCTCCATTCGGCATTGCGCCATTTTCTGCAAATGCATAAATAATACCACGAGCAGATACCACAAGAGCACCAAGACCATCCTTATCAAAAGCTGGAGCAGTGTCATCAGCAGTAGCGCCTTGCGCCCCAAAGCCAGGCAATAAAAAGAAACTACTAGGCATTATGGATCGTAATTTTTGCGCTTCTTTTGGATAAGTTGCCCCAACAACAGCACCAACAGCACTATAGCCGGCATCTCCAGCAAGATCACCACCCCAAGATTCCACAAAATGCCCCATAAGTTCAGCAATCGTCATGTTTTCATCAACAGTAACACGTGCTTGTAAATCACCGGAAGATGGATTGGATGTGCGAACTAAAACAAAAATGCCCTTACCCACTTCCCCACAGGCTTTCAAAAAAGGCGCAATACCATCAAGGCCTAAATAAGCATTTACAGTAAGCGCATCGGCTATAACCGGGAAAACTTTTTTGCCAAACAAATCAGTACCACTCAAAAACGCATGAGCATAGGCCTCAGCAGTTGAACCAATGTCATTGCGTTTTGCATCTACAATCACAATTAATCCAGCTTCACTCGCATATTTACAAGTTTCTTCAAAAGCGCGAACGCCTTCAAAACCAAGCTCTTCATAAAAAGCTATTTGTGGTTTAACTGCAACAGAAAAATCTTTAACCGCATCAATTATAGCCTTATTAAAAGCTAAAAATGCCTCTGCCCCAGCCTTTAAAGTATCGCCATATTCTGCACGCATTTTTTCCACCAAAAACTTTGGCAATTTGGAAAGTTGTGGATCGAGCCCCACGCAAACCACGCTATTTTTTGCACGTATTTGCGCAATCAATTTATCTGCAAAATTCATATTAAAACTTTTTTAAAATATAAATTAAAGACCATGTTTTTCTGCCCAAGTCGCCGGATCGGTACGGAAATCCGCAAGCAAAGTCTCATTTTCTTCCGTAATAAGTCCTTTTTCTTTTGCAACGCTCAAAATCGTTGGATAATCTGTAATTGTTGTTGTTTTAATAGATGCGCTCGCAAACATATCGTCAGCTTTCTTCAATTGATAGCTATTTATTGCCAAAATTTCATCTACTGTAGCCAAACCTTCTGTTCTTAAAGCTTCAACTGCGGAAACACTACTTCCACCTGTAGAAATGTGATCTTCAATCAAAACAACTCTTTTGCCTTGTGGCAAAAATCCTTCAATCCTCTTTTTTGTGCCATGATCCTTAGCCTCTCCGCGAACGTACACCATTGGCTTTTCTATTGCCTCGGCAAGCCAAGCTGCCCAAGGAATTCCAGCCGTAGCTGTTCCAGCAACATAATCTACTTGAGACCAATCCGCTTTCATATTTTTGAAAGCCTCAACAATAGATTTGCGAACAACAGGATCAGAAATTAAAGCTCTTAAATCACAATAAACCGGTGATTTAATTCCGCTTGCCCAAGTGAATAAAGGGCTTAAAGAAATTTTAAAAGCGCCGTTATTAAGTAACGCTTCGGCAACCATTCTTGCAGAGTCCATAAAATAAAAGATTAATAATAGATTTTTTTACCGAGATTATCTCGATGATATTTTCCAAAATCCGGAATTTGTAGCACTTTTTCAAGTGGCATAACCGGTCCGGAAATACAAGTTGGAACCCCAAGCCCATCCACAACGCAATTACCACAAACCCCAAATCCACATTTCATATAACGCTCAACTGAAATTTGCGCATTTATGCCTTTTTCTTTAGCAAGATTTACCGCTTTCATCATCATAATCTCCGGCCCAACAGTATAAATGCAGTCGATTTTTTGTTCCTCCACAATCTTTGTCATTAAATCGGTATTAAACCCGTTATAACCGGCACTTCCGTCGTTTGTTGCAACATGCAAATTAACATTTTTAAGTTGAGAAATTCTGTCTGTGAACAAAAGTAAATCTTTTCTGCGCGCCCCAATCACAAACTCAACCATGCACCCCATGGCAGAGGCTTTTTGCGCAAAAAAGTAAAGCGGAGCAGCGCCATAACCACCTGCTAAAAGAAGCAAATGTTGACCGCTTTCACATGTAAATTTTGTTCCATAAGGCCCACGAATCCCAACTTTATCTCCAACTTTAAGTTCATGCAGTTTTTGAGAAAAAGGCCCAACGGATGCAATGGACAAATGCGTTTCAAGCCCGTTATCCGTTGCCACAGAAAAAGGTTTTTCGTTCATGCGAGGAATCCACACATTCACAAATTGCCCAGGTTCTGCGCCAAGGCTCAAATCCAAAACAAAAGTCTTAACTTGTTCAGTTTCTGTAATAATATTTTTTATTACTGCAACGCGAGGAAGATTATTGTTGATTTTTAGCATAGATTATTTTTGTGCCTTACCAATTAAGTCTGAAACCTTTGCGACTCCATTTTTATCACACCATTCATTCATTTCAGCGACTATTTGCCCAAACACATCCTGCCCACGGAACCAAACCGCGCTACCAACTCCAACAAGAGTTGCGCCAGCCATCATAAGTTCAATTGCATCTCGTCCGGTAAGCACACCACCTGTACCAATTATCGGGCATTTCAGCGTTTTATAAATGTCATACACATATTTAACGGTAAGAGGTTTCATGCCGGGCCCGCTTAATCCACCAACACGATTTGCCAAAATTGGCTCGGCAAAATCAATATCAATCGCCATCCCCGGGCCCAAAGTATTGACTGCGGTAACGGCATCGGCACCTGCGGAAATCACACTATTTGCTATGCCAACAATATTCTCCACATTTGGAGAAAGTTTAACGGTAACAGGTATATTTACGCCTTTTTTAGCAAGCACCTCCTTGACCAAACGCGTAACATCCGCCCCTTTAACCAAACTACAAGCCATTGGTTTCCCAAGTTCATCCTCCACATTTGGGCAAGATATATTTATCTCAATAATATCCGGCTTTAAATCGGCAACAATCCCTGCCATTTCTACGTAATCTTCCATACTTCCCCCAACTATATTTGCAATAAGTGGCGCCCCGCAGACTTCACGATAGCGAGCTATTTCTTCACGAGCTTTCTCCGGTCCTGCATCAGGAATCCCAACTGCATTTAACATAAAATACTCTGTTGAAATAATCACAGGGCCATTGTGTCCAATATGTTCACGTGGCCAAAGGGATTTTGTTGTAACTCCACCAGCCCCATTCCTCACAACCTGCGCCATGCTATCTGCAGTAACACCCAAAACTCCGGATGCAAGCACTATTGGATTCTTGAACTTAACTCCGCAAAATTCAACAGACAGATCGGCCATAAATGTGTGTTAACGTCGCAGGCATTTAATCATACGCCCTAGCGCAACGCAACAAAAAAGCCCTCTCTACCAAACGGCACAAAGGGCTTAAAGTTCACACAAATCACAAACTACTCAAATAGTGAAAGTGCAAAATCCACGAATCCTCCACGTTTTGTGATATCTGCATCCAAAACGCCGATGTCTGTAACAGTCTTCCCGCTCGCATCTTCAATTAAATCAATAACTTCCTCAAACGTCATATCTTCATGTGGACGGAATTCGTTTTCTGACAACTCTTCCTCATACATGCCTTCATCGGTTAAGGTTTCAATATAGTAAACAAGAGGCTCATCTGTAGACACATCGCTATAAGAAGTCTCAGTTACTTCTGGTATATCGCTGTGAGCCATCGTCACAAATCCAAATAAACGAGCGATAATCTTTGAAGCTTCATCGCGATGCACATTGTCTTCGGGAGCAAAGATTGTTGCACTGCGCCCATGTATAACTCCATCACACCATAAGGCATAAACGGAATCATAATAAGGACTGTCTTCGGACACATCAGTGAATGTCATTGTCCCACACGTTTCCATCTCATCTTCAGTTAAAACTACATCTTCATCTGAACTCAATTCTACGATTGAATCATCAGAATTATGTGAACGCCCACTTCCACTTCCACCACCTTGTCCGGAGACTCCAAGTGGAACTCCAGAATTTGTAGTAGCAGGTGTGGCCACAAACAAATACACCGTCTCTTCGTCTCTGGAATATCCATCACTGGTAGAGGCGACTATTGTATAAGTAGAAGATCCACCATATGTATGTGTTGGAGCAAAACTTGTTTCTCCGGCAACGGGATCAATTGTATCAATTGTGCCATCCCCCCATTCAATCCTAAGAGTTGTAAGGTCACCGATTCCGCCAGTCACGTCAATATCCAAACTTGTAGCCACGCCTACCACTGCTGGCGTAGTTGAAGTCAAAACTGTAATAGCAACCGGATCAAATACAGTCACGGCGAACCCATCATGCTCAGCCCCATCATATTCAAGAGTAGCTAACATTTCCCCAGTCTCTACGTCATAAGTATTAACGATAGCGTCCAAATCATACCTGCCGGATACAGGGTATATGTGGCTAAACTCACACTCTGCAGTGCTGGTAGATGAATCTAAATAACACGGAGAAGCCACATCCTCGGCGCCATCCCCCCAAGACATATACATTTCAACGGCACCAACATTTACCCCTAATTGAGATACAGGAACTGTAATGGCCAATTCCCATCCGGCAACTACATATTGATCAGCCACGGGACCCACAGAAAAAGGCAATGTTCCATCGGTTGAGCCATCATCACCTTGATCTCCACCTTGATCTCCACCTTGATCTCCACCTCCCGCATCTGCATTAACAGTTATTAAAACCGTATCGGTATCGGTATAACCGCCAGCATTCATAGTAACTAAAGCCTCATAAACACCACTTGCTCCATATGTGTGCACAAAATTATGTGACAAATCTCCATAATCGAAACCATTAAAGTAATCGCTACTTGTCCCATCACCCCAGGTTATTGTTGCGTCATCCAAAATGAATCCTTCCTCCATTGGATCAAGTGAGGCCAAAGCTTGCACAGTAACCGCATCACCTAAAGTAACAATTTGATCAAGACCGGCAGTAACAGAAAACACACTGGAAGCAGGAACCTCTTCACCCAAAGACGCTGTTAAACAGTTATTATATTCATCGGATTCAGAAATAATCCTACCGGTATCCACACATATTTCTACAGTATGAGCACCCTCTTCCAAAAGAAGACCAGTATAATAAGCCACGGTTTCACCTGCACCAATACCCTCCAACCAATCTGCACCACCGACAATATCCTCACCATCGATCGAAAGAGAAGTATCTATTAATCTATACTCATCCAAAATCACATCAGCGGAACCAATATTCGCAAAATCAAACCATATCATATATGTACTTCCATATGACGATGATTCCAAATAGATGGAAGAAACAGTTAAATCAGGCGTTGTAACAAATTCTTGTGTGAGACAATTGTTTGATCTGTCTGATTCGGCAACAGCATTCTCGCTGTCCGCACAAACGGTAACGGTATGTGTACCAGGAGCAAAGCTTGTAGCGGTAAAAAATGTTTTAACACCATCAACTATAAAATATTCATTGCCGGAAACGGAAGAATAATATGAACCAATTGATTCTCCATCCACAGCGTAAGTGGTCGCAACATTTAACGAAGAATCCACAGCCGTATTCCCTACGTTTGATACACTAAATTGCAAATGACCGGAAACAATAGCTATCGATGAAACGGTTAAATCCGGTCCACGCCCTTCCACGATAAGTGAAAGAGTAGTGCTTACTAAACTAAAAGCATCCTTAGCCCAAATAGTAACCGTATACATACCTGGATCAGCGTAGATGTGAGAGAACAAAACATCCTCCGCTCTGACCTCTCCTAACTCTGGGTTATAACTCGAAGTGATTGTATCGCAAGTTGCTTCACTTGGCGCAGTTTCACCTTGCCAACAAGCCATAACATACTCAGTGGTATTTGTCTTTGAATCAACAGTCGCATGCACATAAAAAGTATCATCCTCCACAATAGTCTGGTCTCCATCTGTTGTTACGCTTAAAGAAGGCGAATCGACAACTGTAACGTTAGCGCCATCATATTCACGATTTTCTATTACTTCATCGGTCACAACGTCATAAGCTGCAATCATTACGTCCAAATTATAGAAACCGGTCACTCCATAAGTATAAGAGAAGCTACAGTCAGCAGTGGACGTCATCATGTCATAAGCACAGTCGTCATAATTTTCAGCACTACCATCCCCCCAATACAGATAAGCATCAACACGCCCGGTATTAGCAGGTAAGGCAGAAACCAAAAAATTTACATCTACCTCAGTCCCGACTACTGCATATTGATCTGCAATTGGATCAACATCAAATGCCAACGTCTGTGGCACAAGTGCAAAAAGCACGAATACAAACAAAGCAAACTTCGACGTGAATCGAGATAAAAAAGACATGCTAACGGGGTTAAGGGGACTGGAATTGTTGTTTAATCAGAACAACATGTGCGCCTATTAAGGCACTAATGCACAATTTTGTCAAATCGGGCATCCAATATAAGTTCACAATTCCACCTCAACTCCAATCTGTTTCCCACATATTTTTTCTTTTTCCATAACTACCTCCCCGTTCACCATAGTAAGCACAGGCCAACCTTGCAAAGTGAAGTATTCATAAGGGGACCACCCGCACTTAGAAAGCACCTGTTTACGAGTAATTGTTGCTTCTTTATCCATGTCGATTAGAACCAAATCCGCATCAAAACCAGGCGCAACTTTACCCTTGCCTTTTAAATTATAGATTTTTGCTGGATTTTCACACATAAGCTCCACAAGTTTTTCGATCGAAAGCTTGCCTTCATTAACTGAATGTAGCATTAGCGGAAGCACAAACTGCACGCCGGGAACGCCGGCAGGAGCTGTCCAAACATCCGCACTTTTTTCCTCCGAAGTATGTGGTGCATGATCTGTTGCAATACAAGAAATTGTACCATCATTAAGCCCACGCCAAAGTGCCTCCAAGTCCATAAAAGTCCTAAGTGGAGGATTCATTTTTAAAAACGCATCCTCCATATCTTCCATAGTAAAAAACAAATGATGTGGAGCAACTTCACAGGTTAATTTTGGATTTCTAAACTCCTTCATAAGCTCAAGCTCCGCTTTGGAACTTAAGTGAGCAATGTGCAATTGATTGCCGATTCTTTTTCTCAAATTAAGCGCCATTTCAGTTGCCTCCCTTGCACATTCCGAATCCCTTGCGCGCGCATAAGCACAGGCTTCAGTATCGCCGGAAAGTTCCGCCATTCGCCTTTTTATGCGCGCTTCATTTTCAGCATGCACAGTAACCGGAAGATTTTTCTTTTTTGCGATTGCAAAAATTTTCTCCCAAAGTTCTTCGTCATCAACAAGCAAATCACCAGTAGAAGATCCCATATACAGTTTGATTCCAACCGCTCCTTCTATTTTTAATAACGCATCTGTGTCCACACTCGCCCCAACAAAAAATCCATAATTCACATAGCTACGACCCAAAACCAATTTACGTTTTGCCACCAAATCAGCCTGAGTTAAGATAGGCGGATTATTATTCGGCATATCTAAAACTGTTGTAACCCCACCCATTACCGCTGCTTTGCTACCTGTTACCCAATCTTCTTTTTGCGACCCACCCGGTTCGCGAAAATGCACATGACAATCTATGGCACCTGGTAAAAGTAGTTTCCCGGCGCAATCAATTGTGCGATCGGCTTTGCCTACAAAAGATTCCACAATTTTCCCATCTTCCACAAAAACGTCCACTTCTTTTTTATTTCTGGATGATACGACTGTTGCGTGTTTAAAAATGATTTTCATAATTTGAGAAGTTTAGACAAAATCGCCATACGCATGGCAACTCCGTAAGTAACTTGATCAAAATATTTGGCACGAGGATCGTTGTCAACCAAAGAATCAATTTCATCCACACGTGGCAAAGGATGAATCAAAATCATATCTTTTTTTGCTTTGACCATAAGTTCCGGCGTAGCAACGTAAACGCTTTTGTATTTTAAATACTCTTCTTTACTATCAAAACGCTCCTCTTGAATTCTTGTATGAGAGAACACATCGCAAGTAGTAATTGCCTCCTCCAACCTTTCTATTTCTGTAACGTTATAACCTTTTGCACGCAAAGGAGCAGTAATTTGATATGGCATTTCCAAACCTTTTGGAGAAACAAAAACAAATTTTACACCCGGAAAATGTGCCAAAAGAGCACACTGAGAATGTAGCACTCTACTATTTTTCAAATCTCCAACCATCGCAATTTCAAAATTTTCCAAACGACCAATTTCTTCCTGAATTGTGAATAAATCGAGTAACCCCTGCGTTGGATGATCGGAAATCCCATCACCCGCATTTATAACAGGCACCGTACTGCCTTTTGCAAGTTCACCAACGCTCCCTTCTTTATAATGACGCATCGCAATAATATCTGCCATTTTAGAAACCACCCGCCCGGTGTCAAACAAAGTTTCTCCTTTTTTTGCAGAAGAAGCCGTATCCATCTGAAAATTAGAAATTGTACTACCACCCAAACGAATCATTGCAGTTTCAAAAGAAAATCTGGTACGCGTTGATGGCTCATAAAAAAGCGTTGCGAGTATTTTACCCTCAGCAATATTTAATTTTCTCCTTTCCGTCACCACCGGCAAAAACCCTTTTGCAGAAGCAAGCAGTTCCAGCACATCTTCTTTCTCAAGCTCTTTAGAGGAAATTAAGTGGTTCATCCGTTAAATCCTAACGCCTACTTGGCCCTTTAGCAAGATTAGTGCCAAGGTTACGCACCTCAATAGCCCATCCATCGACACTCACTCCAGCATCTCTCTTGGGCAACGAAACATAATTGGTGGGTACAACAAGGAAAACCCCCATATCTACACTCCAAGGAGCAACAACACGACGAACGTTATCACTCAAACGAACGGCAAAACCACAAATCGGAGAAGTAACATCCGACGAATTTATAGGCCTACCAAGCCGTCCATGGACACTCATATTCCTGACTTCACATGATTTAGCAATATTAAACATAGATCCAGGGGGGAAATTCCGGCCTATTAAAGCTTTTAAAACTTCTTTTTGTGGGTCAGGGATTGCCCATCTGTCCAAAGGGCCAAAATTTGAATTTATAGTAAAATGCGGTGAGTTTTTCTGAAGCAAATATGACCTTATTTTGTCTCCAAAGAATGCCTTAAGTGTAAGCATTAAATCACAAACAATTTCATGTGGTGGCAGATCAGCAGTGACACCTTCGCCAACACTACGGCCTGAACCAATAGGATATTCCTCAAAAAAGCCCCTCCTATCGGTATACCTATCGAACATGTTTGCTACTGATACCAACAACGAGACTCCACGACTATCGGGCTGAGGCCCATCATTTGGAGATGAAAAATCACTTCCAGAAAGTACACAAGACATAAATTTTCATAAAAAGATGCCACACTTTAACATCCTCCCCGCAAAAGTCAATCCCTACTCTTTTCTCAAACTACACAGGCGAAAAATCCATGTTAAACTACAAAAAACACGCAAGTGGCAATCAAATATGGAAAAACTCACTTTAACTCTCAAAAACGGCACATCTATAACTGGAAATGCTTTTGGCGCAATAAAAGAAAGTGAGGGCGAAGTTGTGTTTACAACAGGAATGGTTGGATATCCGGAGAGCCTTACGGATCCATCTTTTAAAGATCAAATTCTGGTACTCACCTACCCGCTTGTTGGCAACTATGGAGTACCAAGTGAAGAATTGGACGAATACAAAATAAGCAAATTTTTTGAAAGCACGCGCATACATTTAAAAGGTTTGATTGTTACGGATTACAGCGAAACTTATTCACATTGGAACGCAGGCAAATCTTTGTCCGATTGGCTACGCGAATATGACGTACCTGGAATCAGTGGAGTAGACACTCGCGCACTTACAGAACTACTACGCGACGGAGGTTCGCAACTTGGAAAAATCCACGGTGTAGACAAAAAACCGGACGACGATTTTTACGACCCGAACAAAGAAAATCTTGTGGCCAAAGTCAGCACCCCTAAACCTGAAATTTATGGCGAAGGCAAAAAACATATAGCCATAATAGACACAGGCATGAAGTTAAATATTTTACGCAGTTTTTTGCATAGAGGCATTCGTGTTACGCGCTTCCCTTGGAATGTAAGTCCATTCAACGAAGGTTACGGCCCTTTTGACGGAGTATTTTTCTCCAACGGACCTGGAGACCCGGAACTTATGGTAGAAACTGTGGCAATTATGAAAGAGTGTTTTGAAAGAAAAATCCCAACCTTTGGAATCTGTCTTGGCCACCAAATAATGGGAATCGCAGGAGGAGCAAAAACTTACAAATTAAAATATGGACATCGCTCTCAAAATCAACCATGTATAGACACGCGCACCGGACGTTGCTACATAACATCTCAAAATCACGGCTTCGCAATAGACGCAAAGACAATTAAGGATGACTGGGAAATCTCATTTTTGAACGCTAACGACCAAACTGTGGAAGGACTACGCCACAAACACCTCCCCTTCTTTTCCGTACAATTTCATCCGGAAGCCAATCCGGGCCCGGTGGACACCGCGTTTCTTTTTGATGAATTTGTAGACATGCTCTAAAGTAAAATTGCCTTAAAAAACACGCCATGAAAAAATTCATCTTCTTCGCATTTTTATTCGGAATTGCTAGTGGACTTCCAATCTTACTCGCAGACAAATTTAAGGAAGACCAGGCCGTTTTGTTAACGGAAGTAGATGAGTCTGTAGAAGAAACCCTAGGAGAAGAACCGTATCAAGGTGACTCAGAAAAACCTTTACCAATCGACGTGATTGGACATTGGGGGGAGGGCTACATCGACGATCTTTACCAAATGGGCTACGTAACCGGTTATGAGAATGGTGATTTTAAGCCGGATGGACAAATTACACGTGCCGAACTCTTAAAAATCTCACTTAAAGCCTTTGGACACACAGCGGTGGACACGGGAGAAAAGTCGACATTTTTGGATGTTAAAAATGATGATTGGTTTAAACCTTATGTGGATTACGCATATACAGCGGGGATTGTAAGTGGTTACACAAATCACACTTTTAAGCCTAATGAATATGTAACTCGTGGAGGAGCACTTAAAATAATTTTAGAGACCGCAGGATTTACGGAAATCACAACTCTTACTCCAAACTTTAACGATGTAGACACGGTTACAGATTGGTATGCAAAATACAGTGCCTTTGCAATGGCTCACGAGCTTATGTCAGGCTACAGCGATGGAACTTTTGGTGGGAATAACAACATGACCAGAGCGGAAGCCTGCAAAGTGATTGTTACGGTTATCGACTATATGAACGGACAAGAGTAGAATGCCGGCATGTTTGTTTGTTTAGACATAGAAACAACGGGTTTAAATCCGCAAAAAGACCACGTAATAGAAGTGGCGATTGTTCGTTTTGATGAAGAAAAAATCCACGAAGAATGGCAAACTTTGATCAATCCGGGAGTGCCAATTCCAGCTTTCTCCACACATTTAACCGGGATCACAAATGAGATGGTTAAAGATGCGCCAACGCTAAAAGAAATGCTGGCAACCATAGAAGAAAAAATCGGAGACAATGTAATAGTTGGCCATTACATATTTTTTGATACAAATTTTTTAACGGAAAAAGGCGCGAAACTGCCAAACAAAACAATAGATACTTGCCAAATGGCACAAGCGATTATGCCAAGAGAAAAAAGCTACAGCCTGGAAGTTCTAACAAAAAAACTCGGCATCATGCAAGAGAATGCCCACCGTGCAATGAACGACGTTAAAGCAAATATTGAACTGTTTTGGCTGATGGGTGAACACATAAAAGCACTGCCAAAAGACAGCAAGGAGGCCATAGAACCAATACTCAAAAAAGGAGATTTTGGAATCGCAGAAACTTTTTTGCAACTACTAAAAGAAGACGGAGGCAAACTTATTCCGGAGGAAATAATCGAAGAAAAACCGGTCTATGAAACTCATGCGAATTTGGCGGAATTAACAAAAGATTTAAAAGAGCCATTCCTTTTTGAAGAAGGTAGCCATACGGATTTGGATTTAATAAATTACTCGCTTTCGCTTAATGGAAAAACTTTGCTGGTAATGCCGAATGTGGATGATTTTTCTTCCAACAAAGACATGGAAATCATAAAACACCCAAATCAATATTTAGATCAAAATCGCTTTAAAGAATTCCTAAATAAAGAAACTTTAACAGTAGTAGAAATCTTACTAGGAGTTAAGATAGCGCTCTGGCTAAAATATACAAAAACGGGAGAAAAATCGGAACTTAGATTACTCAAAGAAGAAAATGATTTTTGGTTTAATATCTGCGCGGAAGAAAACACAGAAAGTGATTTTTTTAAAAAAGCGCTCAAGAATGCAGACCAAAAAAAACTAACAATTTTAAATCATTTATATTTTTTAAAAAACGCTGGCAAAAAAAATCCGCAAATTTTAGAAACAGACAACACAGTAATCGGCCACACGGAAGACCTCGTGGAAACATTGGAAATCGCTTGGCACATGCGCTTTACGGAAAGCCGTTTTACACAAGATTTAAAAGCCCTAGGCCTTGAGGATTTAAGCTCACGCATATCAATTTTATTTGGATTGATTGGAATGTTCTGGCAAAAAAATGCAGAGGCCGAATCGCTGGCTCCACTCACAATAGAGAAGTGGCATTTGAACACAAACGAATGGGATAAAGTGAAAAATTCCGCGTTAGCAATTGAAAAAGATTTGGCTACCATAAAAAACCAAGAGCTTGCCCGCACACTACTTTATTTTACAAAAATTTTACGCACCGGCGACCCGGCACTTTGGCTAACACTCACGCCGGATGGCAACCCGATTGTGCATTCCTTCCCCGAACTTTATGCAGATATTTTTAAAGACCGAGTTTGGGCAAATACAAAAAACGCACGAATGTTTTGCCACCATGGAAATTTAAAAAATGATTTTGAATTTTTCAAAAAAGAGCTCGCACTCCCGGATGATCTAGAAACAGTCTCCACAAAAGATATTTACCCACTCCCACTCGATTTCCCAAAAAATAGAATCTCCGGCCCAAACGATCCAAAAAATATCTCGGAAGTTGTGCATCAAATGGCAGTTTTACTCCCGGAAATCACAGGAAATATAATTCTTGAAGTATCTTCAAAAGTTGTAGCGGAACAGTTTTTTTACAAACTCGCAGATGCCGTAAAAAATGCAGGACGCAAATTATTTGTGCAAAATTTAAATGGAGGAATGGGCAAAATTTTAAAAATGTCCCAAGCAACAGACGGACAAAATGTATTTATTGGAAACGCGGATTTCTTGGAATTTTTAATAAAAGATAATGTGAACTTATCATTCTTAGCAATCCACCGTTTGCCATTTACTAACCCGGAAGATCCTATAAAAGTCGTACGCTCAAAACGCTATGAAAATGCATATAAACAATTCGCCCTCCCCTATGCCAGTATAAGATTCCACAAAATTTTGGATACATTCCTTGGCAATAACTGGGAAGGAAAGCGTATACTCGTACTTGATCCACGAATCACAGATTATGAAGAATGGTTTAATTAAAATTCGCAACACCGTAATTCACTTCTTATATGTGCACATTTTAAAGCACATATTTTTTGCAATGGATCCGGAATTTATTCACGATTTATTCACGTTTGTTGGCCAAATTCTAGGTTCAAATCCATTCACACGAGTATTAAATCGCTTGATGTTTAGCTACCAAAATAAAATGCTCGAGCAAACAATTCTTGGCATCCACTTTAAAAACCCAATAGGGCTTGCGGCCGGTTTTGATAAAAACGCATTGCTCACAAAAATCATGCCGGAAGTTGGATTTGGCTTTGAAGAAATTGGCTCAATAACCGGTGAACCGTGTGAAGGGAATCCAAAGCCACGTCTTTGGCGCCATAAAGAATTCAAAAGCTTACGTGTTTACTACGGGCTAAAGAACGACGGTGCAGAAAAAATCGCGCATCGCCTTAATCACAAAAAATTTAAAATCCCAATTGGTGTGAGTGTTGCAAAAACAAATTGCTCTCTCACTGTGGATACTGAAAAAGGCATTATGGACTATGCAAAAGCATTCAAGGCATTCGCAAAAATCGGCGCATATTTTACGGTAAATTTAAGTTGCCCAAACGCCTTTGGCGGACAGCCTTTTACAGATGCAACAAGGCTCGATTCACTACTCCGCAAACTGGACAGAATCACAACTCGCAAGCCAGTATTTTTAAAACTTTCACCGGACCTTTCCGAGCAAGAAATAAACATAATTATTGGCGTTGCAAAAAAACACAAAGTGCATGGATTCATTTGCACAAATCTCACAAAAAAACACATGTATGGCAATGGTGGACTTTCTGGCAAAGCAGTTGAAGAAATGGCAACAAAACAAATCGCCTATATCCACAGCAAAACCAAAGGCAAATTTGTGATTATTGGTTGCGGTGGCATTTTTACAGCCCAAGACGCCTACAAAAAAATCCGCGCCGGCGCTTCCCTTCTACAGCTGATAACCGGAATGATTTACGAAGGTCCCCAATCAATAAGCTCAATAAATTTAGGCCTCGTTGAGCTCCTAAAAAACGACGGCTTCAAAAGCATTAGTGAAGCAGTAGGAAAAAGATAAAAAAATCAATAATTTACCTCTATGAAAAATAAAACACTCTTCTCCATCATTCTGCTCATTATAAGTATTTGCCCTTTTATTAAAACATCAGCACTCTCCGGCACTCAAACAGAGTTTTCCGACGTATCAACGGACGATCCTTACTTTGAAGCCATAGAATACCTTGAAGAAAAGGGCATTATTTCAGGATACCCGGACGGAACATTTCAAGCGAATAACCTCATAAATCGTGCCGAATTTACAAAAATAGTCATCGGTGCCACTCGCAGTTATAAGCAATACGCTTTCTTAACAGGAAATTGTTTTCCGGATGTTCTTGAAGAATGGTTTGCGCCATATGTTTGCGCAGCAAAACGAGAAAACATTATTGAGGGATATGGAACCGGTTTTTTTGAGCCAAATCAAAACATAATTTTTGCCGAAGCTGCAAAAATCATCGTCAATTCTTTTGGATATGAAGTTGTGGCGGGAGACCCTTGGTATGAACCTTACCAAGAAATTCTGTCCCAAGAGAATGCAACGCCAAATAGTATCCTTGCTCCAAACCAAGAAATCACTCGTGGGGAAATGGCAGAAATCATTTACAGCCTCCATTACAAAACAGCCCAAGAGACCTCAGATTGTAACCTCTACACCTATCAAGACCCATACAATGCCAATGTAGGCGAACATTGCCTCAACCATGTGACTTTAAAAGGCATTTACTTTGTTGCAAAGAACCAAACCGACGAAGTCATAATCGATTGGAACGAAAATATGATCGATATATTCGGAAAAATGAAAACTTTCTATGAGGCAGAATTCGACAACAAAATCGAAATAACTATTGAGGAACCGGAAATCCGCTATGGGGAAAAGAACGTAGAAGAATACACTTCCATGTATGAAGAGGTTTTTAAAGAAGAACTGGCGGGCCAAACTACTGCAGACCATTATACTATTTACCAAGTATACTACTACAGCCCAACAGGGTCATACGGCGGTGGCACTTTTTTAGAAGGAGACTCTGTTCAAAGTAACGGGTCCATCTCTTTTAACCCTTCTTTTTGGTTGGAGGATGACGGATTATGTACCATCACTAATAAATACGGCACAAACTGTTATGGCTACGTCCTTTCCGGCCATGAGTTTGGCCATACTTTAGGCTTATCCCACCCTTGGGAGATGGAGATAAATAGAGACCTTCAAGGCAATCTAATCGATCCCATTTTTAAGTACTCGGAGAAAGGGAATATCATGTCCTATGCAGGAAGTATATTACTTTCCGGGGATCCCACCGATCCTTTTGGCGGTTACTTTGTGATGGAAGAAGCAAAAGAAGTAATGATCATGGAGTAACGGCCATTGAAAAATCTAAAAATTTAATTTTATATAAATTCACCCATACACATGAACACCAAACTCTCCTCAATATTTCTACTACCTCTCCTCCTCGCCTCTTGTGGTGATTTGCCAGACGACCAAAATATAGATTACGAAGACGACGTAAAACCACTTATCGAAGAAACGGAAGCCGGCCATAAAGTCCGTGGTAGTTGTAATGTTATAGATAGCAAAAGCACCTGTTTTGATTTTATCGGCTCCGTTTTTACAGAAGACCGTATGAGATTATCTTGCACGGAAGGCACATTTTCTTTTGATGCTTGCCCTTATTCCGACTTGGGCGGATGCATGGCTACACCTGGGACCATAAGCGAAAGTATCTCTTGGCTTTACAATTACGGTGGACAACCAATCACCGCAGAGGAAGCTAGCTATAGTGCTATGGCCTGCAATGCAATGGATGCGGGAAGGTGGGTTACGCCAGCAGACTTACTAACACAATAAATGCCAACTCTCACCAAACTACAATCCCAAATCGACCAAATAAAAGCTCGCAACAAAAAAGTTGAGGCCGACAAAGCATGGGAAACAAGCATGACTCGCAAAATCTTAATAGCAATTTTAACATACACGGTTGTAGTAATTTTCTTCTTAACCGCCAGCCTCCCCCACCCTTTTATAAACGCAATCGTACCATCTTTGGCATTCATACTTTCCACATTAACCGTGCCAGTATTTAAGAGTTGGTATTTAAAAAAATAGATTCATGCACACCTGTAAAAAATGCCAAACACAGTACGAAATTACAGAAGATGATCTCATTTTTTACGACAAACTTTCACCTGTCTTTGACGGCAAAAAATTCTCAATTCCACCTCCACAATTTTGCCCGGAATGCAGGCTACAAAGAAGGCTCGCATTTAGAAATGAACGCAAACTTTATCACAGAAATTGTGACTTAACCGGAAAGCCAATTCTATCTATTTATGCACCGGAATCACCATACAAAGTTTACGACATAAACGCATGGTGGAGTGATAAATGGGATGCGCTAGCCTTTGGCCGTGATTTTGATTTTTCAAAAACATTAAGTCAACAATTAAAGGAGTTATACCATGACGTTCCACATGTTGCTCTATACAGTACCAACATTGAAAACAGCGAATATACAAACTTCGTCCTTAATCAAAAAAATTGTTACTTAATATTTGGAGCAGGAAATAATGAGGACTGTATGTACGGAAAATTTATAGTTTATTGCAAGGACGTTGTAGATTGTTTAGCGGTATATTCATGTGAATTATGTTACGAAGGTGTCGCTTCAGAAAGGTGCTACAACTGTAAATTCTTCAATAATTGTAAAAATTGCAGTGACTGCATAATGATAGAAGACTGCTCTGCTTGTAATGATTGCATAGGCTGTTTTGGTCTTCGAAACAAGCAATATTACATACTTAACAGAGCATATTCGCGTGAAGAATATGAAAAAATTAAACAAGAATATGAATATCTCACACCTGCAAAAATTACTTTTATAAAACAGCAATTAGACATTTTAAAGCAAAAGCTTCCACATATTGGATCACACATTTATGCAAGTGAAAACTGTACCGGTGAAAGTATTTATAATTCAAAAAATTGCCTAAATTCTTTTGATTGTACAAATTGTGAAGACTGTAAATATATTTCCTTCTCTCCCAAAACAGTCTACACACAAGACAATACTTTTTGTGCTCCGGACGGAAACAGATTTTGCTACAATTTATGTTCAACTGTTGGATTAGAGAATTCAATGAGCAACTTCTTCGTATGGTATGGAGGTAACAACTACTATTCTATGAATTGTCACCACAACAACGACATTTTTGCCTGCGTTGGATTACGAAACAAGAAATATTGCATTCTTAATAAGCAATATACGCCGGAAGAATATGGCAAACTTGTTGCAAAAATAATTGAGCACATGCAAAAAACTGGCGAGTGGGGAGATTACTTTCCCTTCGAGATATCGCCATTTGCATACAACGAAACAATCGCTCAAGAATACTTCCCAATAACACAAGCCGAAGCTACCCACATGGGTTCCACTTGGAAAAACGAACAAGAAAACATAGAGACCCCATCCATTTTTACACCACCAGAGGACATAAGAAATGTAGATGAGAACATTTGCAATCAGGTACTTCAATGCGAAATTACAGGTAAAAAATATAAAATCACTCCACAAGAATTGGTGTTTTATAAAAAAATGAAATTGCCAATCCCAAGAGCCCATTCTGACCAAAGGCATTACAACAGATTAAAATCACATAATTTTTATAAACTTTGGGATGGCAAATGTATTAAATGTGGCACAAATATAAAAACCGTATACCCTCCAGAGCAACAAGCTACAGTTTATTGTGAGAAATGTTATTTGCAGATAATTTATTAAAAAATGCAACTAATCGCAACAAAAAAACCGAGAAAAAAAGACGTTGAATTTATTAAAGATAATCTCAAAAAATATAATCAAAAATTCACAGGGCCGGATAACCATCAAGAATTAGCTGTATTTTTAAAAGATGAAAATGATCAAATAAAAGGCGGGCTTACGGGTGGAACTTATTGGGATTGGCTTTATATCGACGCACTTTGGATCGATGAATCTATGCGCCACAAAGGTTATGGCAAACAGTTGCTCGAACTTGCTGAGAACGAGGCAAAAGCACGCGGATGCAATAATGCACATTTAGACACGCACGACTTCCAAGCACTTAATTTTTACCAAAAAAATGGCTACACAATCTGTGGCCAACTGGACTACTTACCAAAAGGCCATACTCGGTATTTGCTAAAAAAGACACTCATAGCGCCTAACTAAGTATTTAGGCACTAAAAAGTCAACTCCATGTTAGTTTTTTAGTATTAAAAACTAATATCTAATTCAGTTTTTTGCAATTTAAACCACCGCATTAAACACATACCCGATCACAATAATCCCAAGGGTAACAACTCCAAAAAAAGTTGCTAAGAGTTGCCATTTTAGAACTCTTTTTAAGATTAAGGCTTCCGGCAAAGACAAGCCAACAACGCCCATCATAAAGGCAAGAGCGGTGCCAAGTGGAACGCCTTTTGCCACAAGCGATTCTATAATCGGTATCACACCACTTGCATTTGCGTACATTGGAACCGCCAAAACAGTGGCGAGCGGAACTCCAAAAAATCCTGCTTCTTCCAAATATTTTTCAAAAAATCCATCCGGCACATAGCCATGTATTAGCGAGCCAACAAAAAGCCCAAGCAAAATATAAAACGCCATTTGCCTCGTAATAGAAAATGCCTCGCGTGAAAGCTCCGGCAACACTTGTTTAAAAGTTTTTCTATCGCCCTGCCCTGCTTTATTTTGCACATGCGTTTTCCACACAAAATCTTCAACATATTTTTCCATTTTTAATTTGCCCAAAATCGCTCCGCCAACCATGCCAATCAAAATTCCAGAAACAACATAAAGGACAGTAACCTTTAACCCAAATGCACCTATAAAAAGTGCCACAGCAACCTCGTTTATAAGCGGAGAAGTTATTAAAAAGGCAAATGTTACGCCAAGTGGAATTCCTGCCTCTAAAAAGCCAACGAATAGCGGAATGGATGAACACGAACAAAACGGAGTTATTGCCCCAAACACGGTGGCAAAAAAATAATCGAGCCCATAAAAATTTCTGCTTTTTAAAAAATCTCGCAAGCGATTGATTGGCAAATAATATCGCAAAATACTCATCAAATGCGTAATCACAATCATCAGCACAAAAATCTTTAGCGAATCGTAAATAAAAAATTGCCAAAAAAGCGCCGGCTTTGAACCAGCAACTAAATTGAACACATCAAAAGTGATGTAATTCGCAAACAGCTCAAAGGGATAAAAGATGTCCATGGCGCCAATTATAGTTTTTCACGACTTATATCGCCAACAAAATCCAAATAATTTTCCGGAGTAATAGTCTGGTAGCTGGCTTCCTTATAATTACCAAGCCAATCACTTGGTGCCTTTTGTTTTTCACCTTTTTTGGAAGACCACTTACATTCATATCCAAAAAGCTTGCCTCCACGCTCCTCCACAATATCAACCTCCTGCCCACCCCAAGTACGCCAAAAGAAAACGTTGGCGGAAAGATTTTGATATGCCCTTGCTTTTAACCTTTCCATAAACACAAAATTCTCCCAAAGTTGCCCCTGATCATTTCTAACATCAATTGGATTAAAATTCGAAATTAACGCATTTCTAATGCCAGTATCGTAAAAATAATATTTGCTTTTTTTAGTGATTTCTTTCCTTAAATTGCGACTATAACCCCTGACTTCATAAATCACAAACGCCTTCTCTAAAATGTCCAAATAACGCATTACAGTTTTTTTATCCATACCAACTTGTTGGCCGAGTTCAGACAAAGAAACTTCATTGCCAATCTGGAAAGCAAGCAAACGCACCAAATCAAGTAAAGTTTTTGAATTTTTAATATCTTCAAATGCCAAAATATCTTTAAACAAATATGACCTTGCAATATCTTCTATACAGGTTTGTTTTTCTATTAAAGTTTGCGCGGTAACAACCTCTGGATACGAACCATAAATCAAAAACTCCGATAGTTTTTTTTGAAGTTCATACTCACTATAGTGTTTGCCAAAAAGCAACTCATATTGCGAAATTGGGAAAAGCGTAAGAGTATGATGCCTACCCGTTAAAGGCTCCCCAATTTGCCCTGCAAGCGCAAAAGAAGATGAACCCGTTACAAGAATTGAAAGGTTTTCTTTGTGATCAACCAAGATTTTTAAACCCTGCCCTATTTTGGGAATCATTTGAGCTTCATCTATTGCAAGCACATCATAATCCCCACTATAAGCAAGAATCGCTTTGAAATTTTCAGATTCAAAAAGTACGCGCGTTTCAAAATTATCTCCTGTATCCCACAAAACTTTTTTAGCACCAAAATCGCAATCCTTTATAAGAGTAGTTTTGCCCACCTGACGAGGTCCATAAACTACCAAAACTTTATTTGGCTTTAAAAGCTTTTCAATTGGACTATAAACTCTTCGTATTTTCATACAAAAAGTATAGCAAATCCCCCATTATTTGTCAATTTTGGGGACTCATGCTCCCCATTCTAAGCTTATTTTGGGGACTAACGCTCCCTAAAACCTGTAAACCTTCCTAACTTCGAACAAATTCTGTAAGCTTCTCTCAATAACGCATCCAAATCAAATGGACTTACACACATTAATCATTCTTGGACTTGGCGTTTCCTTGGGATTTTTTGTACAAACCGTCTTGGGATTTGCATCAGCACTGGTGTCATTGCCAATTATTATGCTGGTGGCAACTCTGCAAGAGGGTATAGCCCTGCTATCAATATTTTTACTGATTTTTAGCCTTATTTTAATCTACCAAAATCGCAAACTAATCGACAAAAAAATAGTTTTAAAAATGGCGATAGGCGCGGTTATTGGCTTTGTAATAGGAGTCTACACGCTACAATTCGGCGACCCAGATGTGCTTAAACGACTACTTGGCATTTTCATTATTTGCTATGTCCTCTACTCATTTTTCAAGAATCGCGACATCAAAATCTTCCACCGCTTAGGCTTTTTATTCTCTTTTCTTGGCGGATTCTTTTCTGGTTTATACTCATCCGGAGGGCCACTTTTCATCACATTTATTCAGGGATAAGGGCATTTTAGTGTTGCTATTTTTGTTTAGTTTTGGCTCAGGTAAGCTGTTAAATGCAGTTTACATTCTAATGTTGGAATCTATGTTTAAAAAAAGGCTTGTGGATGCGGTTCGGTAAA
>Ga0265292_1000075_pt1 | contig 210704 bp, 196 predicted proteins | sample Munlanlewell296A_FD_189080 | JGI IMG/M metagenome (GOLD analysis project Ga0265292, IMG submission 189080) | Leachate microbial communities from a municipal landfill in Southern Ontario, Canada - Leachate well 296A | ecosystem: Engineered > Solid waste > Landfill > Unclassified | place... | reverse complement strand
TCCGCCACCTATTCCGATACTGAAACTTCAGGTACTGGTTACGGTGAAGTCGATAGAATAACCCTAGTCTTTACAGAAAATACTACTTTTACATACGAAGCCGCTGACTGGGATTTCACAACAGCCGGTGATATAACTTTGGTCGGAGATTTTGATGAAGCTTGTACTGGTAGTGGTACAACAGTAATTGTTTGTACTGATTCTAATAATAGCGGATTATCAGCTGCAGCAAACAAAACAGGTAAACAAGCAGCTGCTGGTAACGAACCTGTTTGGAGATATCAAAACCTTGGCACTGGTGGTAGCGTCACAGACGGAATAACTGTCATGGGAACAGTTTCCAAAACTTTGATTGATAATGCTACCCCAATGTTATCAACTTCAACTCCAACCACTGGTACATCGGGTGTCTCAAGAACTGCAGATTTTTCCCTGACTTTTTCTGAATACATGACCACAGCTGATTCAGAATCGGCAATTAGTCTAAGTCCAACTTCTGGAACTCTTGTTTATACTTGGACAGGCGATAATACAATTGCCGGAATTAATCCAGGAAACTTTTTAAACCCTTCAACTGCCTATACTTTGACCATAACTGGCGCGGTTTCAGCTGCTGCCACAGACAGTAACGTTGCTGCTAATACAGTTACTTTTACCGCAGCTGCCAGTTCTGGTGATGGTGGTGGCGGCGGTGGTGCAACCACCTCAACCACTCCGGTTGTCACTGTGACCGAACTTGCTGATCAAACCGGTGGCGATGTTGCGACAATTGCTTGGACAATCTCAGGCACTGGTATTGATACAGTGGGCCTTTATTATTCCACTGACAATGGTTTGACATACAACCAAATCGCCTACAATTTAGATGATGGTTTGGGTGAATATGACTGGACTGTTCCTAATATTGATACCGAAAACGCTTTGGTAAAAATTGTAGCCTATGATTCAGGTAAAGCTAGTCTTGATGACGATGTAACCGAAGCTTTTTCAATCGTCGCATCCGCAGCCGAAGAAGCAGATGAAGGTGATGAAACCGGCGAAGGAACCACAGAAGAAGCAGATACCACTATTGATGAAGAAGGAAGAACAGTAGCTGATGATTCCGGTGAAACTGGTCCCTCACCGATTACTGGTGAAACCGAAGACATTTCCATTGTTTCAGTTGGTCAATATATTCGTTCTTATGGTTTTAATACCATCTATTATGTTGATTTTGACGGTGTGCGCCGTCCATTCTGGGATACAAAAACTTTTTTTACTTACGCTGAATCTTTTGATGAAGTCGTTTGGGTGACAGACGCAACTCTTCCAACTATGGATCTTGGCTCCCCGATGTTGCCATTCCCATACACTGTTTTGGTCAAAATCCAATCTGATCCTAAGGTTTATGCCATTGATCTATTTGATAACTTGCGTTGGGTGCCAGATGAAGATACCGCCGTCGCTCTCTATGGAGTCGATTGGGCCGATTACGTAATTGATCTTGAACCAACCATTTTCGCTAGATATACCATTGGTGATGACATGACAGTTGATGATGTGGTTTTTCCAGAAATTATGGAGACCCGAGAAGGTTTGGCTGAATTAGCCCAATAGAGATAAATAAAAAAAACTCCACTTTAATCGGTGGAGTTTTTATTTTCTTTTTATTAGATTGATAATTTCTTTTTCCGCCTCGACAATCGTCCTTTTTGTTAAACAAACATGAACTTCTTCGGACGTGCCTTGGGGTGAAAGTGATTCGACTAAGCGACGAGCATCATTTGGTGGTTCCGATCGTATTATGCCGCAAATGTGTCGATCGTGATTTTCATATAACAATACGATTGTCTTTGCTTCAGGTGAACTGGTAATAAGTTCATCTATAACATCTGACAAATCTTCTTCACGGGCTCCGGCATGTAAAAAATCTTGTTGTGAAAGAAGGGTCCAGACAATTTTATCTTCCCGATCAATTTTAAGTCTGGCCAAGGCCCGACCCCACAATCGTAAAGTTTGGACTGAACGAGTTTGAAATAAATTTCGAACTATTTCTTGTCGACGAGCACCTAAATTAATAAGTTTTCCGGCCACATCAAGAGTTTTTGGAGTTATATGCGGGGTACGGAAACTGCGAGTTTTAGCAATCATGCCGGTTAAAAAGGCCGTGGCAATATCAGCGTTGATCCATGTTGAGTTGTGAGTGTGAGCCAACTCAAAACAAATTTCACCGATTGCCGTGGCTGTAATGTCGACATGATTGATCTGACCAAAATGTTCATTGTTTGGCGAATGATCAATGTTGATAATCGGTGTTCGGAAAAAGAAATCTTTATGTTCGTGATAAATATGAGTGCAAGATTCTAAATTGGCTGCGCCAAAACAAATAATTAAATCATGGCGATATGTAGTGTGCGAAACACGAATATCTTTTTCATTCCATGAGCCTTGATGTGGGGTTAATGAAATAAAAAGACGCCCGTCTTTTTCTTCATGATGCATGTCTTGAACGCGCGTTTTGCTGGTATCGAGCTCTACGACAAGTTGTCGCATGTTCTCGATAGTCGGTTTTATTTGTTCGATTCCGGGTAGAAAATCAAGGTTGGTTGGGGTGGTGTTGTCGGCGGTTACGATTTCAACTTTTTTACCCATGTTTTCTATTAATTTAGAAAAACCAAGAGCACTGGCATAACCATCGGCACCAGTATTGTACGGTAAAACTAAGAGTGGGGAAGAACTCCGGCTGATTGCCTCAAAAATTTGTTTGGGGGTTTCGGAAACCATGTTGGCTGGGTTATTGTTTAGGGGATAGGGGAGAAGGGGTTAGGGAAGGAGTTTTTTATTTTAAAAAAATATGGCAACCATCCCTATCCCCTAACCCCTATCCCCTCCAACCAACAAGCATGGGAAGAATTGGTTAAGGAGTTATATTACCCAGCTATTCATATAAGGTCAAGAGGATGATTGAAATCTTAGGGGGTTAGGGGTTAGCCGTGTCCTCCATAGCTGAGGGGGGTTAGGGATGGACCGTGCTTATTATTTTAAAGAATAGAGTTTCCTTTTAATAAAAAAAAGCACCCAAAGGTGGGTGCGAAGTATTGCGGTACTTTCTATCGGCGGCGAATTTCGATCGCGATCAGGGCGTGGAGAAAACCACTGTGCATACCATCGCCCAAGAAACTGATGATTTCTTTCAGTGTTGGTTCCTGGAAATCAGGTTGGTTCCAGACGTGGAAGCCTGCCGGCAGTTCTTCTTGTTTCATGCCGAGACGCAGGCCTTTTCCGGCAAGGTGCTGTTCGACCATTTCGACCACTTCTGGGCCACAAGCCTTCAAGAGCTCTTCACGATCGGCAAAGACCAGGATTTCAGCCGGATCTGGTTCGACTTCGACGTTCAAATCGGGCAGATTATTACCAGAGATAATTTTAGCCATTCAGGCTCCAGTTTTGATAATGTGTTGAGGCAGATTCCTCGACAGCTTCTTTAGGCTAGCCAGATTCCGGCTTATTGTCAATCGATTTGGCTATTTTTTTGAAAATTTTGGTTGGTGGTTGACCCCCTTCCAAAAAACCGCTTAATTTCGTATACTTTGTATTGTTAATGTCGAAGGGGTTAGTTGATTTTGGGCATTCAGGCATTAAGGCTTTTAGGCCTAAACGCCTTAAGGCCTTAACGCTCCAATAAGAATTCCTTTTGTTTCAATTAAAATATGTCAGATACCACTCCCGAATTACCAAAAGCCTACGAACCGCAAAACCATGAGGATAGTATCTATACCGCCTGGGAAAAGAGCGGATTTTTTAATCCGGATAATTTGCCTGATTTAGAAAATCGTAAAGAAACCTTTTCCATGGTTTTACCACCACCAAACGTTACAGGTATTCTCCATTTAGGTCACGCCGCTATGTTAGCTGTTGAGGACGTTATGACTCGTTTTGCTCGTATGCGGGGCAAACGGGCTCTTTGGGTACCAGGAACCGACCATGCCGCTATTGCTACCCAAACCAAAGTTGAGAAACTTTTGATGAAAGATGGTATTGAAGACCCGCGTCGAACTTTAGGTCGCGAAGAATTTTTAAATCGAGTCAAAAAATATGCCAGCGAATCCCATGACACCATTGTTCATCAAGTAAAAAAAATGGGTGCATCGCTCGACTGGTCGCGTGAATGTTATACCCTTGACGAAGCCCGAAATAAAGCTGTTAACACGGTTTTTAAAATGATGTATGACGACGGTTTAATTTATCGTGGTCACCGTGTTGTAAACTGGTGTCCACGTTGTAAATCGACTTTGGCTGATGACGAACTTGTTTATAAAGAAGAGAAAGGCAAGATGTATTGGATTAAATATGGTCCATTTATTTTAGCAACCTCACGACCAGAAACCAAACTTGGTGATACTGCCGTAGCTGTTCACCCAAGCGATGAGCGCTATAAGGATATGGTTGGCAAAAAGTTTATGATTCCTGGTGTGTTGAGTGAATTTGAAATTACTGTAGTGGCCGATGAAGCCGTTGACCCGACTTTTGGTTCCGGAGCCGTTAAGGTTACACCGTTTCATAGTATGGTCGATTTTGAAATCGCCCAAAGACATGGGGTAGATGGTAAACAGATTATAAATGAAGCTGGCCGCATGATGGAAAATTGTGGTAAGTATGCTGGTTTGACCACGCTCGAGGCTCGTGAAGCAATTGTTGCCGATATGGAAAAGATGGGTCTCATGGATCATATTGATGAAAATTATGATCACAGCTTAGCCTTGTGTTATCGTTGCGAAACCGTGGTTGAACCGTTGCCTAAACTTCAATGGTTTATCGGAGTTAATCGACCTTTTAAATTTAAAAACTCTGCTCGTGCTCCGATTGAGGGTATTGCCGATGGAGAAGAAGTGACTTTAAAAAAACTGATGCAGCATGTTGTTCGTTCCAATCAAATAAAGATTATTCCTGACCAATTTAACACTACTTATTTTCGTTGGATTGATAACCTCCGCGATTGGAATATTAGTCGCCAAATTTGGTTTGGACATCAAGTTCCGGTTTGGTATCAACCCCCACCCCTAACCCCTCCCCCAGGGTGGGAGGGGGAAGTTTTTGTTGGGTCCGATTCTCCAGGTGAAGGTTGGGTGCGTGATGACGACACTCTCGATACTTGGTTTTCTTCTGGTCTCTGGACTTTTTCAACGTTAGGCTGGCCAGATAAGACCAAAGATTTTGAAATGTATCACCCTAACACGATCATGGAAACGGGTTATGACATTTTGTTTTTCTGGGTGGCTCGCATGATTTTGATGACCACTTATACTTTAGGCGAAGTGCCGTTCAAAACTGTTTATCTGCACGGTCTTATTCGTGATGAAAACGGCAAAAAAATGTCTAAGTCTTTGGGTAACGCTATTGATCCACTCGAGTCGATTGAAAAATACGGCGCCGACGCTACTCGTTTGTCTTTGATGATTGGTACTAGTCCCGGTAATGACATGAAAATGTCAGAAGAGAAGATCGCTGGGTTTAGAAATTTTACCAACAAGCTTTGGAATATTTCGAGGTTTGTTTTGACAACGGTTGGAGAAGGAAAAGGAATTAAAGGGGAGGAAAGGGAAGGAAAGACTTTAGCTGACCGTTGGATTCTTGGTCGTCTGACTGAGGTGACAGAAAAAGTTACCAATCACTTAGAAAAATATGAATTTTCGCAGGCCGGTGAATTGCTCCGTGATTTTACTTGGGGCGAATTTGCTGATTGGTATTTAGAAATCGCTAAAATTCAGCGTAAAGATTCCAGTCTTCAAGAAAGTACTGACCAGGTTTTGATTTATGTTCTGCAAACCGTTATTAAACTTTGGCATCCATTCATGCCTTTTGTGACTGAGGAAATTTGGAAGAATTTCAATTCCGACAAAATGTTAATTGTAGAAGATTGGCCGCAGACTGTTGAGGGTAGTTCTGATAAACGCGAGTTTGAGCGCTTGAAAGAAATCGTGGAAAAAATTCGTAATTGGCGAGCTGAGAATAAAGTTGAACCAAAGGAAAAAATTAATACCACTTTAATCGTTGGTGAGTATTTTGAAATTTTCCGTGAGCCGATTAATTTAGAGATTATTAAAACTTTGGCTCGGGTCGAGAATCTGACTGTAGAAGAATCGACTGAAGGCAACTTTACTTATCAATTCAAAGTCGATCGACAGATTGATACAGGTAAAGAACGCGAACGTTTATCCAAAGAACTTGTTGAAGCTGAAAAATATGTCGTTGATCTTGATAATAAATTATCCAACGAAGAGTTTACCTCCAAAGCTCCAGCCAAAGTGGTTGAGGGTATGAAACAAAAACGTGATGACGCGGCCAAAAAAGCCGAAGCCATAAAACAACAAATAGAAAATCTATGAAAATAAATACTGACCAAAAAATGATTGATGAATTTTTAGATCGTGGCGTGGAAAATGTTTATCCTTCACGAGATTTTTTGGCTGCTAGACTTAAGGAAGGGAAGCAGTTAACTATTTATCTTGGGATTGATCCGACCGGTCCAACTCTTCACCTAGGTCATGCTATCAATTTGCGTAAACTTAAGTTGTTTCAAGAACTCGGTCACAAAGTAATTCTTTTGATTGGTGATTTTACCGGCATGATTGGTGATCCAACTGATAAATCAGCTACTAGAAAAATGTTGACTCGCGAACAGGTTTTGGAAAACGCCAAACTTTATCAGACTCAAGCCTTAAAGTTTATTTCTTTTGATGGCGAGAATGCTGCTGAGTTGAAATATAACAGTGAGTGGTTGGCTGAGATGAGATTAAGAGAAGTTGTTGGGTTAGCTTCGAATTTTACTGTTCAACAATTTCTTGAGCGTGACATGTTTGAAAAACGGATGATTGAAGGAAAACCAATTCATATTCACGAATTCTTATATCCACTCATGCAAGCTTATGATTCTGTAGCTATGGATGTGGATGGCGAGATCGGTGGTAATGATCAAACCTTCAACATGTTAGCTGGTCGAGATTTGATGAAAGCCTTAAAGAGTAAGGAAAAGTTTGTTATAACCATGAAACTTTTGACCGATCCAACTGGCAAGAAAATGGGAAAGAGTGAAGGTAACATGATTACCTTAATGGATTCAGCTGAAGAAATGTTTGGAAAAGTTATGAGTTGGACTGACGAAATGATTGCCGGTGGTTTGGAGATTATCACTGATTTAAGTAGTGAAGAACAAAAAGAAGTTTTGGCCATGCCAAATCCCCGTGATCAAAAAGCTCGTCTAGCTTTTGAGGTAGTGAAAAATTTTCATTCGGCCGAAGCGGCTGAAACAGCTCGGGAAAATTTTGACAAAATGTTCCGTGATAAAGAAGTACCTGATGAGATGCCAGAATTTAAATTGTCTGAGGCTAAGAATATTATTGATGTTTTGGTGGAAACCAATTTGGCTCCATCAAAAAGTGAAGCTCGCCGTTTAATTGATGGTGGTGGTGTAAAAGTTGGCGGGGAAGTGATAACCGGTTATGATTTTATTGTTCAGTCAGCTAATGAAGGAGTAGTAATTCAAAAAGGCAAACGCGGGTTTGTAAGAGTGACAAAGTAGCCACTCCCTAATGCCTTAAAGCCTTAGTGCCCTTAACACCAGAATCAAAACCAACCCCCTTAGTCCCCCGCCACGCCCTGCCGAAGCCTTGCGAAGGAGGGTTCCACCCCTTCAAACCCTTAATATCTTCCGATTATGTCCGCACTATCCAAAGCCAAACAAGAAATAATCAAAGCTCTAAAAACTGCTCTTGGCAAAGAGTTTTCGCCAATTGCCAATGATTTAGAGATACCACCAGATAATGCTTTTGGTGATTTTGCTTATCCATGTTTTGCTTTAGCCAAGGGTTTAAAAAAGAACCCGGCTGATATTGCTCGCGAGTTGGCAGCTAAAGTCGAGCCAAAAGGTTGGATCAGAAAGGCTGAAGCTAAAGGACCTTATGTTAACCTTTTTTTGAAGAGTGAAACTTTTGGCCAAGCGGTTTTGGAAGATATAAAAAACGACGGTGAAGGCTATGGCATGGCTAAGGACGGTCGTAATACTCGGGTTATGGTTGAATATGCTAATCCAAACACCCATAAAGAAGTTCATGTTGGTCATATTAGAAATTTTTTTGTTGGCCACACGGCTATTAATCTTTTACGGGCCGCTGGATACGAAGTTATCCCAGCTTCTTATATTAACGATCTTGGTACACATGTGGCCAAATGTGTTTGGGGTTTAAAAAAGTTTTATGGTGATTATGATCTTAAGGAAGAAAACGCCACTTCGTTTTTAGGTAAAGTTTATACTGAAGCAACTCAGGCTGAAGAAAAAGATCCAAAAGTTAAAGAGGAAATTTCTCAAGTTTTTCATGAACTTGAAGCTGGTAAGGGTGAATCAATGGCTTTGTGGAAAAAAACCAGAAAATGGTCGGTTAATGATTTAAAAAGTGTTTTTAAGGAACTTGGTTTGCCAATTAAGGTCTGGTATTTTGAGTCAGAACTTATTAAGCCGGCCCGACGCATAATTAAAGATTTAGAAAAGAAAGGTTTGGCAGTAAAAAGTCAGGGGGCTTTAATTGTTGATTTGTCTGAGGAAGGTTTAGGGGCAAACTTGTTGGTTAAATCAGATGGCATGCTGCTTTATAATGCTAAAGATATCCCCTTGGCTTTACGTAAAGAGGAAGAATATCATCCAGAGAAGAGTATTTATGTAATCGACAATCGACAGTCTTTAGCCATGAAACAATTGTTTGCCACATTAAAAAGAATGGGCTTTAAACGTGATTTGATCCATTTATCCTATGATTTTGTCACGTTAAAAGAAGGAGCGATGTCATCGCGTAAAGGGAATATTATTCGTTACGAAACTTTTCGTGACACCATGGTTGACTCAGCTCGAGCGGAAACTAAAAAACGGCACCCAGAATGGAAAGATAAAAAAATCGAAATTACAGCTCGAGCGATCGCTTTTGCGGCCATACGTTTTGGTATGCTGCGTCAGGATCCAAACAAGAAAATTGTTTTTGATATGGCCGAGGCTTTATCTTTCGATGGTTACACCGGACCATATATTCTTTATACCTATGCTCGTTCACGTTCGATTCTAAAAAAAGCTGATCAACTTAAACCAAAGATTGAAGCAAAAAAGTTGGTTTTACCGATTGAAAATCAGCTTTTGATAAAATTGGCTAAATATCCAGAGGTTTTAACTACGACTTCTCAGGATTTTAAACTGGATCGGTTGGCTGAATATTTGTTTGATTTAGCTAAAACTTTTGCCACTTTTTATCACGATGTGCCTGTTACTCAAGCTGAGGATAAGGAAACTGCAACTGCTCGTTTAGCACTTGTTGAGGCGGTTGGTATGGTCTTAAAAAATGGTCTGTTAATGATGGGTATTGAAACAATTGAGGAAATGTGAATTAATTAGAATATAATAATTTTCCAATTTTCAAATTCTCAAATTATTGAATTGTGGTTTTTCTAAGTTTCGAGAATTCTAAAATTAGAAAATTAAATAATTATAAAAAGATATGTTTAATCGTGATGAAGGAGGAAGGGAGGGCGGTTCAACAATAATCGCCCGTGGGGTGAAAGTTGAAGGTGATTTTACCAGCGATGGCAATGTAACCATCGAAGGTGAGGTCTTGGGTTCAGTCAAAGCATCTGGGCATCTTGAAGTTGGCCCTGAGGCCAAAATCAAGGCCGACGTTTCAGCTGGTTCGGCTGTAGTGGCCGGTGAGATTTCTGGTAACTTAATAGTGACTGGTAAGTTAGATCTTTTAGAAAAATCCCACTTGTCAGGTGATATTACTGTCGGTATTTTATCGGTGGCTCCAGGCGCTAAAATAAATGGACAAGTTACCATGAACGGCAAGTCTGTTAATGAGGCCGAATAATTAATTTTGTGTACTTGTATATCTACGACGCCTTCGTGCAAGATAAAAAGTACGAAAAAGAATTGCAGAAGGTAGAAAATCGTCTAACTGACTTAGGGATTGCTGGCAAGATTGTTCGGCTAGGTCTTTTTAGGCGTGCTGATGAATTTATTCGCGATGAAGTAAGCCGGGGTGGGGCGACAACCGTTGTGGTTGTTGGAAGTGACTCCACTGTTCGCCAGATTATTGATGTGGCTGTAGAGGCTAAGGTGGTGTTAGGAATTATACCTTTTGGTCAAGATAATCGTATTGCCACCACCTTTGGGGTACCGGAAGGCGAAGCAGCTTGTGATATATTATCAGCGCGAATTGTGGAAACAATTGATACTGGTGTGGTCAACAATAAACGTTTTATTTGTGAGGTTAGTATCCCAGCGGCTAAAGCTGAGATAAATTGCGAGGATAATTATAAGGTCACTCCTCAAGGGCGGGGCACTATTGGTGTTCGAAATCTTTTTATTCCCGGTGAGAATGAATCTGGTCCGATTTCTAATCCGTTTGATGGCCGATTGGAAGTAGTTATAAATATTGAAACTAAAGGTGGTGGTTGGCGCTTTTGGAAAGGAAAAAAAGGTGAATCGGTTTTACCACTTAAAAATTTTGACATAAAGACACAGGAACCAGTCACAATATTAATTGATGGTGTACCAAGCGATGGAACTCGTTTTGATTTTTCTGTGGAGCCTGAGACTCTTAAGGTGATAACTGGTAAAAAAAGAGTTTTTTGAAGAAACAAAAAATCCGGCCAAGCCGGTTTTTTTATTTCTGGTGGACTAGGTAGTTGCCTGGTGGACGCTACAGGGTTCGAACCTGTGACCTTCTCGGTGTAAACGAGACGCTCTAACCAACTGAGCTAAGCGTCCAAATTGTTTTTAAATGGACACTTAGCGAAGCTAGTTAACCAACTGCTTGCCATCCATAGCTCACCATGAGCGACGGAGGGAGCTAAGCGTCCAACTTAGCAAGAATATACTAATAGTTTTTGGTTTTTTTGGCAACTATTGGTCTTGCCAGTTTCAAGAACTTCAGTTATAGTATTGTCGCAATTTGCGGACGTGGCGGAACTGGCATACGCGCTAGCTTGAGGGGCTAGTACTCGCAAGGGTTTGAGGGTTCAAATCCCTCCGTCCGCACCAGGCAACTGCCTCGTAACAACCAAACGGTTACGAGGCAACTGCCTGGCACACCAAAAATAACCGAATCTGTTCGGTTATTTTTGTTTTTATGTTATAATATAAGCCAATATGTCCTTCTTTTGGCGAATAATTTTAGGCTTTGTTGTTATGGGAGTGGGGTTTCATATGGTTTGGAAAACCTTATCTTACCAGGATTGGGTTGGTATGATTGATTTTGCCGAAGAAAAATTTGGTCCGGGTGGAACTAACACCTTTTTAAAATTGATTGGAGCTGGGGTATGTTTTTTAGGAATGGCGATTGCGACTAATTTAATTTCCGATATCTTAAATAGTTTTGCCGGTTTGTTTATTCGAGGTTAATATGGTTATGCACACTGGTCGTGCCCTATTGGACGCCGCAAAAATTTTAAAAGAGGCCGGTTTGTCAGAAGGGCAGACCTATGTTGATTTCGGCTGTGGAACTCTTGGTCATTTTGTCATACCAGCAGCTGGGTTGGTCGGTGCTAAGGGAATGGTTTATGCTTTTGACGTTTTACCCAATGCTCTTGTAGCAATCAATGAACGTGCTCGGACAGAAAGAGTTTTGCCATTAGAAACTGTTTGGGGAGATTTGCAACACGAACACGGTACAAAAAAAATTCCCGCTGCCTCGGTTGATCTAGCTTCGGTAATAAATACAACCACATTGTTTTTTAAAAACAACATCATAATAAAAAATATTAGGCGTGTTTTAAAAAACGACGGTCGTCTACTTGTTTTGGATTGGCAAAAAAAATCACTTTTAGCTAAAATAATGTCGGTTGATACAACTGATCCAGAAGAGTTAAAAAAAGTTATTGAAGATAATGGTTTTTGTTTAATTAAAAAAATAAAAGTCGGAACAAATCATTTCGGCTTTTTGTTTCAAAAAATAAAATAATTTTTAAATTATGTTAGATATATCTGCGTTACTTATGCCAAAATATTGGTTTAGTTTGGCTCCAGCCTCTTTAACTGGTTTGACTGAAAAAATCATGTTGGTGTTCTTTTTATTTGTTTTTGTTGTCGGAGCTTTTTTCCGTTTTAAAAGTCGAGCTAAAAAACAAGGTGACCGCCTGAGGAATTTAGCTTGGCAGAACTTAAGTCATTGCGGATTAATAATGGGTAGTTTAGGTTTGTTGATTTTATTTTTTAGTTTTGAAGAAATCCGTCTTTTTGGTGCGCGTTTTTGGTACGTTATTTGGCTAATTGGTCTGTTAATTTGGTTGGTTAAAATTTGGCACGGTTATTATCGTATTGCTCCACAGGAAAAAGTTAGGGAAGAGCAACGTCGTCATAAGGAGAAATATTTACCTCGTAAAAAATAGTTTTTATGGATAAGCGGCGCCGTTTTGGTAACGCTTGCGAGGTTGCGGCGGCGCGATATTTGGAAGGCAAAAAATATCGTATTTTGGCTCATCAGTTTAGAACAGCGCACGGCGAAATAGATTTAGTGGCCGAGAAAGATGGTGAATTAGTTTTTGTCGAGGTTAAAGCCAGAAAAAATTTGAATTTCGGATATCCGGAAGAGGCAGTAGGTCGTAAGAAATTACAGAAAATGTTGAGAGCGTCAGAAATATACATGGAACAGAATAAAATGTCCGATTCTCCTTTCAGATTTGATATCATTGCTATAATTTTATTAAAGGATAAAACTTACGAAATAGAGCATTTAGAAGCCGTTGACATAGGCGGGGAATAATGATAAGCTCTTGACATGATGAACCTGTCGCAAGACGGGTTCTGTTGTTAAAAAATTAAAGTCATGGAGTGTGTAAAGTTATGGAGTGATGGAGTTAAGGAAGTTATATTTTTTAAAAATATAACAACCAAGACTTCACAACTCCACAACTCCACAACTCCAACACTTCAAATATGTCCAGTCCAATAGAACAAGCAATGCGCCAGATTTGTGAAGAGAAGGGTTTGTCTTATGACACAGTTCTCGACGCCATTCGTAGCGCTCTTGCTGCCGCTTATCGTAAAGATTTTGGCGACACCAATCAAAATATTGAAGTTAATTTCGATCCAGCCACCGGCGACATGGAAGTTTTTGACGTAAAGACAGTGGTTGAAGATGTTGATTTGGAAGAACTAGCCAAAAAAGAAGAGGAACGTAAATTAAAACTTGAAACAGCTGCTAAGGAACGTGAAGAGGCTCGAGCTCGTGGTGAGGAGGTTTCGTCTATGATTTTTGGTGAGGGAGACGATGAAGGTCCAAAATTTAATCCCAAAACCGATATCATGATTTCCGAAGCTCGAGTTTTAAAATTCAGCTCCAAAATCGGTGATATTATTCGTACTGAATTACCAGTGCCGGGTGACTTTGGTCGCATGGCCGCCATGACCGCTAAGCAAGTGGTTATGCAAAAACTCCGTGAGGCTGAGCGTGAGATAGTCTTTAACGAATTTAAAGATCAGGAAGGAAAAGTTTTGACCGGAACAGTGCAACGTCGTGAAGGTCGAATTGTTCTTGTTGATCTTGGTCGTACAGCCGGTATTTTAAAACCAGAAGATCAAGTTGAGAACGAAAGATATGCTCCAGGTGACCGCCTTAAGTTTTTTGTTCGCCAAGTAGCTATCGGTACTCGTGGTCCAGAAATTTTACTTTCTCGTACTTCCGAAGAATTGGTTAGAGCCATGTTTTTGACTGAGATTCCTGAAGTAACCGAAGGTGGGGTGGAAATTAAGGCAGTGGCTCGTGAAGCTGGGGCACGTTCTAAAGTTGCTGTGGCTGCTGTTGATCCTAATCTTGATCCAATTGGGGCCTGTATTGGTCAACGTGGTACAAGAATTCAAACCGTTATTGCGGCTTTAGGTGGCGAAAAAATTGATTTGATTGAATGGAGTGAAGATCCAATTGCTTTTATTTCTCATTCCTTGGCTCCAGCTAAGGTTAAAAGTGTCGAACTAGTTGAGGATGAACATTTAGCTTTGGTTAAAGTTAATGCCGATCAGCTTTCTTTAGCTATCGGTAAAGGTGGACAAAATGTCCGTTTAGCCGCTCGTCTTACTGGTTGGAAGATTAATGTAACCGAAGACGGCACAACAATTGTGGAGTCTGAAGGGTCTGAGGTGGACGAAGCGATTGAGCCGGTTGTAACCGAAACGATTTCCGAAGTTCCAGAAATTTCTGAGTCATCTGAATCCTCCGAGTCAACCGATTCCGATTCAACCCTCTCTGACCTTTCCGCCCCTTAAACCCTTTCCGACCCTTCTATTATGTTTCATACAATTCTCTATCAACCGCTTTTTAACTTGCTTATTTGGCTTTACAACGTGGTTCCCGGACACGACATGGGTTTTGCTATTATTGGTATTTCTCTTTTGATCAGATTGGCTCTTTGGCCTTTGTCGCATTCTTCAATCAGATCACAAAAAGCCTTACAAGACCTTCAGCCAAAACTCGAAGCCTTAAAAATTCAGTATAAAGATGATAAGGAAGGTTTGGCCAAGGCCATGATGGAGCTTTATAAGAATGAAAAAGTTAATCCAATGTCGTCTTGTTTGCCGTTGCTTATTCAGTTGCCAATTTTATGGGCTTTGTATAGTGTCCTTCGCGACGGAATGAATATGGATAGTTTGGTAAACTTATATTCTTTTGTTGCCAAACCGGATTCAATAAATTTAAATTTTTTAGGCTTTATAAATTTAGCCGAGCCACATCTTGTCATGGCAGTAGTTGCTGGTATTTTGCAGTTTGTTCAAACCAAAATGTTAATGGCTAAACGTCCACCTCAAGCTGTGCGTAAAGATCCTGGTGCTAAAGACGAAGACATGATGGCACAAATGAATAAATCAATGTTGTATTTTATGCCAGTCATGACCGTGGTTATCGGTGCTTCATTGCCAGGTGGTTTAACTCTTTATTGGATTATCATGAATCTTTTTGCTATTGCTCAACAAGCCTTGGCATTTAAGAAGAAGGTTGAGGTCGAATTAGTAAAAGCGTAAAAACGTAAAAGCGTAAAATTTTTTGGAAAGGCCGTCGGATTTTATTTCGGCGGCTTTTTTGTTCCAAGTTTTACGTTTTTACGCTTTTACGTTTTTACAATAATTATCCACATCGCCTTGCTAACCACGTGTTAAGATATCATCGTATGAGTCAAAATGAACCATCGGTTTTAGAAGCAAACATTGTTAAAACAGTGGCTTGGTTTTCGCTTTTTGACTATCCTTTAACAACTTTTGAGATCTGGAAGTGGTTGGGGGTTAAGATTTCTTTAATTGAAGTAGAATTAACTTTGCAAACCAGTCTTTGGTTGCGTGGTCGAATAGAATTTAAAGATGGTTTTTATGTTCTCGGTGGTCGACCTGTTGATACTATTATTTCCACTCATCAGGAAAGGTTTTTAGATGCTGTTCGTAAGTTTAAAAAGTTAAATTTGGCGGCTAAATATTTTTCGTTGTTTCCTTTTGTCCGGGCGGTTTTTGCTTGCAATACTTTGGCTTGGCATAATACCACTCCAAGTAGTGATATTGATTTGTTTATTGTAGTTTCGCCAGGAACAATTTGGCTGTCGCGACTTTTGTTGGTGACGCCGTTTCGTTTACTTGGTCGTCGTCCTAATCAAAACAAAATTGATCCTTTTTGTTTTTCATTTTTTGTGACCACTAAAAATTTGTCGACAGAGAAGCTTCTTTTACCAGAGGGTGATCCTTACATGGCTTATTGGCTATCATCTTTAATTCCGGTTTTTGATCGGGATAATGTTCATAAACAACTTAAAAAAGAAAATTGTTGGTTATTCGAATTATTGCCAAATATTCAGGAGGACAAAATAACAACAATCCCTAACACTCAGTCTGAGTTTTTTTTGCTACAAAGCTTTGAAAATTTTGCTAAGTTTTTTCAGAATAAATTTCTTCCCCAAGCTATTAAAGATTTGGCTAATCTTGATTCCCGAGTTGTGATTTCTGATTCCATGTTAAAGTTTCATTTAAACGATCGTCGAGCCTATTTTCGTGATGAATGGAAAAAACTTTATGAAGCGCGCGGAGTTAGCTAATTTATTACGCCGAAGCCCGGCGAAGGCGAATTTCTTTACTTATCTTTGTTTATTCCTTTTGCCCTGGCAGACGGTATGGATTTATGGTTTTGTAAATCCCTCACCCCTAACCCCTCTTCCTGTGGGAGAGGGGGAGTATTGGAAGCTGACTCACTATCTCGTTCAGTTTTTAATTGTCATTACTGTTTTAATTCGTTGGGAAACAAAAAAGAGCGAAACAGCAAAAAAAATAATGTTTAGCTTGTGGTTGTTTTTTGTAGCCACGACGTTCACTTCTTTTTTATCAGTTAACTTTTATTTATCAGGAGCTTTCCTTTTTCATCTTTTTTCTGCCTTACTTTTATTTTGGCTTTTGCTTGATGAACGGATTGAAACCAGAAAAATTATTTGGTTTTTGTCGCTCGGTCTTATTGTTCCGTGCCTTATAGGCTGGTGGCAGGTTTTAGCTGGTTGGAGTCCAGCTTCGACCTGGTTGGGATTGTCTGAACATCTGACTTCAACCCTAGGTACAGCAGTGGTGGAGACATCTGGTGAACGGATTATGCGAGCTTATGGTACCTTTGCTCACCCCAACATTTTTGGTGGTTTTTTGGCCATGACGATTTTGATGATTTTGGGGCGGATGATTGGTTCGATGCGATCGGACGAATTAGGGCGAATAGCCCTCCTTCGCAGGGCTTCGGAAGGGCAAGCCATTCGCCCCTACGGACGATTGTGGTATGCCGCGATCGTTCGTACAATAATTTTAATTTTATTATCATTAACATTGGTGGTGACATTTTCCCGTTCGGCTTGGTTGGCCTTGTTGGTGGGAATAATTTCTTTTCTGATCGTTAACATTATTAAACACAGAAAAATCACCCGACAATTTTTAAAAGGTCTGGTTGTAGTTTTTGTCTCGGTAATTATTTGCACCTCTGTTTTTCACACGGCTGTTTTTACCAGGGTAGGGGGCACAGAAAGACTGGAAGAAAAATCTTTATCTGAAAGGCAGACAGAATATCAAATGATTGGTGAGATGATAAAAATAAATCCTTTTGTCGGTGTTGGCCCCGGGGCTTACACCTTGGCTCTGGCCGAAAAATTTCCTGATCATGAGGTCTGGTTTTATCAGCCAATGCATAATTCTTTCCTCCTATTTTTTGCCGAAACCGGATTATTGGGGTTGGTGTTTTTGATTTATTTTTTGTGGGTGGTTTTTGTTCAATACAAGCGCAAGGGCGAATGGCCATTCGCCCCTACGGCAATTGTCGCCATCCTGGCGACCCTCGCCCTATTCGACCATTATTTATGGAGCCAATGGGCCGGATTGGCCTTGACGGCCGTAATTTTGGCTATATTTACCAGAAATTTAGAGGAAAAATATTGACATTTTGATCAAAAACGAGCAAGATAATGATCTTAGAAGATTATTATCTTTTTATTTTATATGATTTTAAAACCTCTTGGTGATCACATTATTGTGAAGCCACTTTCTAACGAAGAAGTTACCAAAGCCGGTATTGTCTTGCCTGATACGGTCGACAAAGATCGTCCAGAACGCGGCGAGGTTATTGCTGTCGGTCCTGGCCGAGTACTCGACAACGGTACACGTTCGATAATGGACGTTTCTGTCGGTCAAAAAGTTGTTTTCAAAAAATATGCCCCTGAAGAAATTAAGCTTGATGGGCAAAGTTATTTAGTAATTAATTTAAGCGAGATAATCGCGATTATTGAATAATTTATTGGAAAGAGCGCGAATTACGAATACGTCGCGAATATACGAATTACGAATTGTGTCTAATATACCAATATTTGTATATTCGAAAGATTCGTAATTAGTATATTCGTATCAATTTGTAATTTGCGCCTATTAAATATTATATGTCTAAACAATTATTATTTAACGAAGATATTCGTCATAAATTAAAAAAAGGTGTTGACCAAGTGGCTAACGCCGTAAAAATTACTTTGGGTCCGCGTGGTCGCAATGTGATTTTAGATAAAGGTTATGGCGCGCCGGTTGTTACCAAAGATGGTGTAACCGTGGCCAAAGAAATTGAGCTTGAAGATAAGTTTGAAAATCTTGGCGCCGAACTGGTAAAAGAAGTTGCTTCTAAAACCAATGATGTTGCCGGCGATGGTACTACTACTGCGACTGTTTTAGCTCAAGCTTTGATTACCGAAGGTATTCGTAATGTTACAGCTGGAACCAATCCGCAATTACTTCGTCGTGGTATTGAAAAAGGTGTCGACGCTTTAGTAAATGAAATTAAAAAGATTGCCACACCAATCAAGGGTGCGGAAATCGAACAAGTTGCTTCTATTTCAGCCAATGACAAAGAAATTGGTTGCAAGATTGCCGAGGCTATGTCTAAAGTTGGCGAGAACGGCGTAATTACAGTTGAAGAATCGCAATCTTTTGGTGTTGAGGTCGAGGTGGTTGAAGGTATGCAGTTTGACCGAGGTTATGTTTCGCCATATCTCATTACCAATGCCGATCGTATGGAAGCCGAGTACAATGATGCCTTGATTTTAATCACTGATAAAAAAATTAGTTCCATTCAAGATCTTCTTCCGTTACTTGAAAAAGTGGCACAAACCGGTCGAAAAGAATTAGTAATTGTTGCTGAGGACGTTGATGGTGAAGCTTTAACAACTTTGGTCTACAACAAACTTCGCGGGGTTTATAATATTTTGGCTGTTAAAGCTCCTGGTTTTGGTGATCGTCGCAAAGCTATGTTGGAAGATCTGGCTATTGTCACCGGTGGTCGCGTTATTTCTGACGAGGTTGGTTTGAAGCTCGATGCCATCGAACTCTCTGACCTTGGTCACGCTCGCAAAGTTGTAGCCGATAAAGATCATACAATTATAGTCGACGGTCAAGGAAAAAAAGAAACCGTCGATGCTCGTGTAATGACTTTAAAGAAACAACTGGAAACACTGGAATCTGATTTTGAAAAAGAAAAAATTCAAGAACGTATTGCTAAACTTTCTGGTGGTGTAGCTGTTATTAAAGTCGGTGCGGCCACAGAAACCGAAATGAAAGAAAAGAAACATCGCATCGAGGATGCTGTGTCCGCTACTAAGGCAGCTGTAGAAGAGGGAATTGTGCCGGGCGGCGGCGTGGCCTTGCTTCGTGTCTTGAAGTCGTTAGATGTAGTTGGTGTTATTGGTGACGAACGTATTGGTTTGGATATTTTACGTCGAGCTTTGGAAGAGCCTATTCGTCAAATTGCCGCCAACGCCGGTAAAGATGGTTCGGTAATTGCTGATAAGGTTAAGAACGGTGAAGCTGGCTTTGGTTATAACGCTGAAACCGATGTTTTTGAAGATATGTTAAAAGCCGGTATCATTGATCCAGCCAAAGTGACTCGTTCAGCTTTGCAAAATGCTGCTTCAATTGCAGTTATGGTTTTGACTACTGAAGCCGGTGTAACTGATATTCCTAAAAAGGAAGAACCGGCTCATGAACACGGTGGTGGAGCTGGGATGGGAATGTACTAGAAAATTTTCAAATTATTGAATTGCTTAATTTTCAAAACTTTTTTAAGAGAATATCCATAATTCGAAAATTTGAGAATTAGAAAATTGGAAAATTTTAAAACCGGCCGTTTCGACGGCTGGCTTTTTGTAAAGATTTATGTTAAATTCTATTCGGAGGTAAAAAATGGAAAAGTTCTTTAAAAAAATCAACGCTTTTGATAGTTGGTTTCACGAACGCATTTTTGAACCGGCTGCCGCTTTCGTGTGTCGCTGGTTAAAAATGTCTCGAATAAATTTGATTGTGGGCATTTATGCGCTGGCTGCCGCGGCCACAATCTTGATCGGTTTGAGGAGTTCGTTGTATCAAGATGAACAGACGACAGGTAATTCACTTAATCTATTGTTTGTTTTAATCGGGGTCGCTTTATTAGGACTTCCGGTTTTTACTTTGTGTAAGTCTGAAGGATCGCGAATACCATTCCTGTTGGAAGTTTATTTTTTAAGAGTAAAACAGGTTCGACCTATCTATAATTTGGCGGTGTTGATTATTTTGCTTTCATCTTTGGTTTCAGTTGTGCTTCAACCGGAAAAGTATTTGTCAGAAGTATTGGGTATGCTTACGGTGATTTTTCTGTTGGCTTACTTTCATAGTTTTGACGCTAAAGATTCGCAAGAACCATAGTTCGTTTCGCCTTAATTCGTTTAGGCGTATTTTTTTATTTATGATAAATTAAAAACATTATGAACAAAAAGTTTGTTATTTTTATCGATTGGTACGGTACTTTAAATTCTGATCTTTTTTGGTCGGGTTTATTGCCTAGACCAGAAATGAAAGTAGCAAAACAAAAATTGATTGGTCCAGATACAGATATTTTTAATGACTGGATGCGCGGTAAATATACTTCCGAAGAAATCAATCGTTTGATGGCTGAATGGAGTGGCTTGCTTTACGAACTTTTATGGAAAGAGTTCGTCGCTTCTTGTCAGGTAATGTCTGTTGACGAATCTGTAAAAGAAATTATTCAAGAACTTCGATTATCGGCTTATGTTGTTTTAGCTACCTGCAACATGGATTGTTTTAATAAATTTACTGTGCCGGCTTTGAAACTGGAAGAAGTTTTTGACAAAATTATTGTTTCCTCTGATTTGGGTTTTTTGAAAACGGAAAAAGATGGCGAGTTTTTTCTTTCGACTTTACGCGAAATTAATATATCGATTGAACGTTCTTTTTTAATTGACGATTCAAAAAGTCCTTGTGATTTTTTTACAGCTCTTGGCGGTCACGCGTACCAAATTAACAATAAAAATGAAGTTATATCAGCTATTGAAAATATCCGTCAATTTGTTAAACTTAATCAGTAAAAAAATAACTAGCTTTCGTCAGATTCTGGCGAAGTAAACCAAATTCCATATGGAAAATATGCCGCATAACACCAAAGATATCGATGAAAATAAACTTTTAGCTGCTGTTGGATATTTGGGTATCCTCTGTCTTATCCCGTTGCTGGCTAAAAAAGATAGTGCCTATTGTCAGTTTCATGGTAAACAAGGGTTGATCATATTTATTGCTTGGTTGGTGCTTGGGGTTTGTAATATTGTTCCGATTCTCGGTCAGTTAGTTTGGGCTTTGGGTTCTGTGGTTTTGGCTGTATTGATTATTCTTGGTATTGTTCATGCTTTGAATGGGGAAGAATGGGAATTGCCAGTGTTGGGCAAGTACGCGAAGCAGATTAAGTTGTAAGGGGATGAAGGGGTGGAAGGGGATTAAGAGGACGAAGGGATTTTATGACCGATTTACAAAATAAAATTGAGGACCTCCAGGCGCGTGTTAACACCACCTGGGGGTTGCTTTGACCTTGATCGAGTCAAGACCGAAGTAAAAGCCCTGGAAGTCGAAATGACTTCTGAGGGTTTTTGGTCAGATCAGGAAAAGGCCAAAAAGGTTTCTAAAAAAGCCGCCGATCTCCGTTTTGAGTTAGATGCCTGGGAAGGAATTAAAAAAGAATTAATCGAACTTAAAGATTTAATTGAACTTGGTGATGAAAATATTCGCGAAGAAATTCAAAACAAACTGGCCGAAATAGAAAAGAAATTTTTAACTCTTGAGTTCACAACTTTGTTTTCTGGGGAACATGACACTAATAATGCCATTGTTTCTATTCACGCTGGTGCTGGTGGTACTGATGCTCAAGATTGGGCGGAAATGCTTTTCCGTATGATAACCAGGTTTGCTGAAAAGAAAAATTTTTCGGTTGATGTTTTGTGGGAATCACGTGGCGAGGAAGCTGGTTTTAAGTCTGTTGCATTCCGAGTGGCCGGGCGTTATGCTTTTGGCTATTTAAAATCTGAGGCTGGGGTGCATCGTTTGGTGCGTATCTCGCCTTTTGATGCTGAAAAGATGCGTCACACTTCTTTTGCTTTGATTGAAGTTATTCCCGAGCTTGAAGAAATTTCTGAAATTGAAATTGATTCCAAAGATTTGCGTATTGATACTTTTATGTCGGGCGGGAAGGGTGGTCAATCGGTTAACACCACTTATTCAGCGGTGCGTATTGTTCATATTCCCACAAACATTACCGTGCAATGTCAAAACGAACGTAGTCAACAACAGAATAAAGAAGTGGCCATGAAAATTTTGGCCTCTAAATTACATCACTTACAAGAACAAGAACTGGCCGCCGAGAAAAAGAAACTCCGTGGTGAATATAAGAGTGCCGAATGGGGCAATCAAATCAGAAGTTATGTACTTCAACCATATCAGTTAGTTAAAGATCATCGTACTGAATTTGAAACGGCTGATACCCAAGGTGTTTTGAATGGTGAAATAGATCAGTTCGTTGAAGCGTATTTGCGCAAACAACTTGGAGATACTGATCGTTGGGCAAAAGAAAATAGGGAATAATATTATGACCAAAAAATACACCAAAGTATTAGTCACTGGTGGCGCTGGTTTCATTGGTTCGCATGTGGTTGATCTACTTATTAAGCGCGGCTACAAAGTGGTTGTAGTTGACTCAATGAAAAAAAAGAAAGGCTGGATTAATTCCAAAGCCCATTATTATCGTATTGACATAAGAGATCCAAAACTTAAAAGCATATTTGTTAAAGAAAAACCTGAAGTTGTAATTCATTTGGCAGCGCATATTGAGGATCGTGTATCGGTACTTGAACCAGTCATGAATGCTGAAAATAATATTATTGGTCTTATTAATGTTTTTGAAAATTGTCGTTATAGTAAAGTTAAAAGAATTGTTTTTGCTTCCTCTGGTGTAGTTTATGGTCAACAAAAAAAGTTTCCCATTGATGAAAAAGTTACACCTTGGCCAACTACCCCTTACGCAATTTCTAAACTAGTAGGCGAACATTATTTAAATTTTTATAATAAAGTTGTCGGAATTTCTGGTGTAGCCTTACGTTTGGCTAATGTCTACGGTCCACGTCAAGATAGTCGTGGTGATTCCGGAGTGTTGGCAATTTTCTCTGAAAAAATGTTTAAAAAACAACAACCGGTTGTTAATAATGACGGCAAAACTACCCGTGATTATGTTTATGTTGGCGATGTAGCCCAAGCCTTTGTTCAGGCTGTTGAAAGCGACTATATTGGCGAGATAAATATTTCCACAGGTCGTGAAAATTCGACTTTGGAAATTTTTAAAACCATTAAAGGTCTAACAAAGTCAGATTGTAAATTAGTTTTCAACCCCAAACATAAAGATGTTGTACGGCGTGTCTCATTAAATCCTAAATTAGCAGCCAAGGTCATTGGTTGGAAACCAAAAGTTTTACTTAAAGATGGAATTAAGGCCACTGTAATTTGGTTTAAAGATCGCATATGAATAAACTAAAAATGCATCCTGCCTTCGCTCGAGGCGAGCTACGGCGAGGCAAGAAAGTTTTAGTTACCGGTGGCCTGGGATTCATTGGTTCAAATCTTGTTGACTCACTTATCGCTCATGGTCACAAAGTTGTTGTGGTTGATCGTAACAAACCAAGTTTTTTTAAACCTCTTAATCCCAAGGCCAAACATTATCGCATGGATTTTTCTGCACCTGATATTGAGAAGGTTTTTAAAAAAGAGAAACCAGACGCGGTTATTCATTTAGCTGCTCAAATCAGTGTAACTCGTTCTATTAAAGATCCATTGTCTGATGCTCTTAATAATATTATTGGGCCGATTCGTTTGCTTGAGGTAGCCAGAAAAAATAAAGTCAAAAGATTTTTGTTTTCCTCTAGTGGCGGGGCAATTTATGGTGATTATCCGAAATTTCCCACGCCCGAGCTTTGCTCTGTTAAACCACTTTCGCCGTATGGTATTGGTAAACAAGCTTTTGAATATTATCTTTTTCAAGCGGCTAAACTTTACGGTTTTTCCACTTTGGCGATTCGTATGTCTAATGTTTACGGTCCGCGTCAGGGGTTGGGTGGGGAATCGGGGGCAATTGGAATTTTTTGTAAACAAATTTCTTTAGGTGAGCCAATTTTGATTTTTGGAAACGGCCGACAAACGCGTGATTTTCTATTTGTCGGTGATGCCGTCGAGGCTTTTCATAAGGGTTTAGATAGTAATCTGGAAGGTTTTGTTAATGTAAGTTCTGGTCGTGAAGTGACAATTAAAAAGACCCTTGATTTGGTGGCTAAGGCCGCTGGTTTAAAAGTCAATCCTGAATATTTTTCAGCTCGACCTGGTGAAATATTACGTTCTGTATTAGATAACCGTCAGGCTTTAAAAAAACTTGGTTGGAAACCAAAAACTTCTCTTGAGGAGGGAATTAAAATAACTTATGCCTGGTTTAATGAACACAAAGATTTGTACCGTAAACTCGGCTCTAGCCATCATTAAAGCTGGTGGGGTGGTGGTTTTTCCGACCGAGACCGCGTATGGTTTAGCAGCCGATGCTACTAATCCAAAAGCCGTACAGCGGATTTTTTTGGTTAAAGGTCGAACGGCTAGTAAATCGCTGCCTTTAATTGCAGCTGATTTAAAAATGGTGGAAAAATACGCAGTTTTATCACCGGTTATTAAAAAATTGGTTAAGAAAAAATGGCCAGGGCCATTTACAGTGGTGGTGCCGGTACGAACCGACGTAGGGGCGAATGGTTTACCCGCCAAAGCCCGAGCGACGGCGGGCCATTCGCCCCTACGTTCGGACATAATTCGCACCGGCACCATTGCCATTCGGGTTTCTGGCCACCCCATTGCCCGCGAATTGTCCCGCAAATTAGGTCGGCCAATTGTTTCCACCTCGGCCAATTTATCTGGTCAGCCAACTTGCTATTCGGTTCGGGCCGTTAAAAAACAACTGGGTGACCGCCCGGATGGTTATATTGATGTTGGCAGCTTGCCTCATCGTAAGCCATCGACGATAGTTATGGAAAAAAATGGAGAGATAATCGTTTTGCGAGGGGTTACAAAACAACGAAAAACTACGAAACTACGAAAACGTCTGGTTGACATACGCCGACCTTAAGATGAATTCAGTAATAGAGTCGGCAAATTTCGTAGTTTCGTAATTTTTCGTAGTTTCGTAACAAATATGAGAGCTAAAAAATCATTCGGACAAAATTTTCTTACGGATAAAAATATTGTTCGTAAAATTGTGGAAAAGGCTGGGGTAGTTTCTGGTGATTTAATTTTGGAAATTGGTCCGGGGCAGGGGAGTCTAACCCAAGCTCTTTTGGACGCTAGTGCCCGAGTGATTGCTGTTGAGGCAGACGAAGATTTGATCGCGCCATTAAAAGAAAAATTTGGTGATAAGATAAATTTGATTCACAGCGATATTTTGGCGACAACGACATGGGATATGATTCGTGACATCATTGTAGGGGTGAATGGCCATTCGCCCCTACGGTATGAATCATATTCCGTCGTCGCCAATATTCCTTACAACATAACCTCGCCAATTTTAGAAACTTTGTTTCGTGCCAATCCTCGACCAGAACGTTTGACACTTATGGTTCAACGCGAGGTGGCTGATCGACTTTTAGCCACGCCACCTAACACCAGTGTGCTTTCTATTGCTTGCCAATTGTACACCGAAGGCAAAAAGGTTATGCGGGTTAGTCGAGGGGCTTTTAGCCCACCACCAAAAGTTGATTCTACAGTTATTAGGCTTGATCTTCGGTCAGAACCACTAGGCGGTGTTGATCCAGAAGAGGTTTTAAAGGTGGTTAAAGCTGGTTTTTCAGCTCGGCGCAAACAACTTCACGGTAATTTGACTAAGGCTAAAATTTGTTCTTCAGAAGAAATTAAAGAAATTTTGAAAGAATGTAAGATAAACGAAAAAGCTCGAGCAGAAAATTTAACATTAAATGATTGGATCGTGTTGTATAAAAAAATAAATCAATGAAGATAAAAATCAGATCATCCAGATCTGGTTTTTTGATAAAGCCGATGGGTGGGGAAGGCGAGGTAAAAACTATCCACACCCTTAACACCACTTAACACCCTTTAGTCCCCCTTAACACCACAAAACGTGCTATAATATTTCAAGCTATGGCTGAAAAATTGGTGAATAACCAAAAGAATAAAAAGAACCTTTCTATCGAAGAAAAGGCAGTTTTTGTTTTAATGGCAGTTATTGGAGTTTTAGGTATTGTCTTTGGTTTTAAATCTTTTCCAGCCAATCTTAGTCGTCCATTTGAAATACAATTAGCTAGTTATACCGGCGGAAAATTTTTAACTCTTTCTGAGCAAGAAGCTGCTCAACTTGAATTACAAAAAACCACTGATTCAGATAGTGATGGTCTTATGGATTATGATGAACTTTTTATTTACAAAACCAGTCCGTATTTAGCCGATTCTGATTCCGATGGTTTTGACGACAAAACTGAAATTTTTTCTAATAACAATCCTAATTGTCCGGAAGGCAAAGACTGCAATTCCACAGCTTTAACTGTTTCAGAAGAAACTACCCCTACAGAAGGTAATGATTTATTATCCGAAATTTTGGGTATGCAATCCGGTATTGGAACTGATTTAAATTTCGAATCAGTCGATGATATTACCAATTATTTTTCTCAAATGGATAGCGAGCAAGTTCGTTCCATGTTAATTTCCCAAGGGGTACCAAAAGAAGCCGTTGACGCCATGAGTGACGAAGAAATTATGTCTTTGTTACAAACCGCTTTAACTCAAGCCGAGGCTTCCGGCGAATTGGATTCATTGATTACGCCAACCGAAACTGGGACCGAAAATACTGATTCGGCCACGGCTTCCGGGGAATAATTTTTATGTCGCAAAATAATTTTAAAAAGTTTTTTCTTGGACTGTTTTTGTTTTTATTTTTATCCGCACCTTTTTTAGGAGTAAACGCCGCCCCTAATCTGACAACCGGAAAATCTAATCATCCATTACCTATGGATGATGCCTCATTCTCTACTACAGTTTCAGCTACAGCCACAACAGCTTCACCTTCCGCAGTGGTTGCTGCTCCGGCCCAGGCAACTGCGGCAATTGTAACCTTGACACATGAAAATATTATTAGTCCAACCATTCAGGCGATTATTGCCACTTTGTCTTTTGAAGCAATTACTTATGTGCTTGATACCGCGGCTTATAATACGGCAGTTTGGTTGGCTAGTGGGGCAAACGGGCAAACACCGTTAGTGGAGATTTTAACCGGCACTGATGCCTGGAAAAATTTCGGTCTTGATGTCGCGGCAAACGCTTTGGCTGGTTTAAGTGCTGAAATTAGTGATTACTATGATGTGGAGTTTAATCTTTGTGCGCCGCCAGATCCGTTACTTCGTTTAAGTTTACAGTTAGGAATCGTGGGAAAATATCAGGCACCTAAACCAAATTGTGACTGGATGTCGATTCAGGATAATTATTTGGGTTTTTACCAAAGTGCTTTGGAAACAGCTGAAGATCCTTCCAAATACATGTTGGAAAAATTTGCTGAAAGTTTGGAGCCTGGCCAAAACACCCTTTCTTATGTAGTTGGGGTTAATGTTAAAGTTGATTCAGAGGTGCAAGAAAAGAAAGGTATTTTGTTTGAGGAATATTTATCAAAAGGTGCATTTAAAGACGTGGTTGATGTGGTAACTGGAAAAGTTAAAACACCAGCCTCGATTGTGGAAGATTCAGCCAAAAGAGAACTTGCCAAAGCCGATGATGGCAAAATGGAGGTTTTGGTTGGCATGATGAAAGATGCAAGTACCTGGAAGGCAATCGGTATGAATGTCCTTTCGGTTTTTACTAATACCTTACTTTCAACTTGGACTAATCGGATAAGAGAAGGTATTTTACAAAATCTTGCTTACGAAGAGATTGATTTATCCAGTGGCGTTGGTGGTACAACAACTTTTGACCAAGCTGCGGCCGAACAATATTATTCTGGTTTTGTTTCTACCACTAAAATTAGTTTAGATGATTATAGTGCTTTAACCGAATTTGTAACTTGTCCGGCTTCTTCTGGCATGACTCGTCAATCAAATAATTGTGTCATGGACGCCAATTTTCTTCAGGGGGTTTCCAGGACCACAGCTACTGAAACCATGACTGTTGCCAAGGCCATCGAAGAAGGTTATTTGCACGGTGATTGGCCGCTTTATCGACCCGATGATTTAAAACACAATCAAGATCCACTTTGTTATACCTATGGTTATTGTTATGGAAATTTGGTTAAGCTTCGTAAGGCTCGTATTATCCCGATTGGTTGGGAATTAGCCGCATCATCTGATCAAAATGTTAGTGGTATTACTTTGCAAGAAGTTGTCGATGGTTTTAATTATTGTAATAGTGATGGTAAGGCTGATTCTGAACACAAATGGTGTCATTTGATTGATCCAAATTGGGTTTTAAAATATCCAAGTCAACAATGTTTGGCTTCAATGACTGGTGAACAAACATTGTCTTCCATGATTTCCGGTCGTTCTGGTACTTGTGTTGATTCGCCAAGTTGTCTTAATGGTGAAGCCGGTGGTAGTTGCGAAGGTTATGGTTATTGCACCAGAGAAATGAATACCTGGAATTTTAATGGTGATTCTTGTCCTGAAGAATATGCCGGTTGTTTAAGTTTTACTAACGCTGATACTTCTGAAACAGGTACTTGGCTATTTAACACTTTGGAGCAGGGAATATGTTCGTCTGATAGCGCTGGTTGTATGTGGTATCGTACCAATAAGTATTTTGATGATGTTGGCAACGATGATGCTAGCGACGATACTTATCAATGGTTACCCGGTGACGAGGTTTATATTGCCGAGAATCGGGGTAATGATGTCTTGTCATTTACTTCAGGTGTGGAGTCACCACGTGTAACTTATTCTTACGACACAAACAGCGATGGTACTGATGACTATTCTTACAATATTTATTCTTACGAGGATCGAATTTATTTTAATTCCGATGTTGAAACCTGCTCTGAAGATTCAGTCGGCTGTTCGGAGATTTATCCTGTCAGTGACGGTTTGTCGTTAAACATTGTTCGTAATCCAAGCTTTGAAGACGATGAAGACAGCGACGGTACAGCTGATTACTGGGATGTCACAATTTCTGCTGCCTCTGATTATGATGAAGAAGGTTCTAATGGTTATTCTGGAGCTTCCTATCATCTTTTAACTGGAAGTGATGAATTAGTTCAAGGCGGAATTTCACTTCAACAAGGGATTTTTTATACCATTTCTGGTTATGCCAAGGGTGATACCGCCTCGGCTGATGGTAAAATTATTTTAGATTTAGTAGCTTCGGATAATTCGGCAGTTGATTTGTCTGGTTATAACTCAAGTTGCAGTTCTGCACTTGGTGATTCTAATACTGTAGGACTAGAAATAACTGATGCTGATAATAACGAAGCTGAAAGGTTTGGGTGTTCTTTTACCACGCCAGTTTTGGATGACGAACGGCTTTTTATTGTTGCTGATTTAACCATTGAACCAACTTCTAGTGGTATATATGTTGATGCTGTTCAACTTGAAGTCGGAACTGAGGCTACAAGTTTTCATGATGGTTACAACAATACAACTGACGTGTCGCAATATGTACAATTGCCACCAGCTTGGCTAGGTTGTTCTGGTAGAGAAACTGATCCTTCTGATTGCGACAATTATGCCGCAGTTTGTTCATCTACTGAAGCCGGTTGTTCGCTTTATACCCCGACCGATGGTGATCCGGGTGTCCCAGCAGTTTTGGCTGATAGTGATTCATGTCCTGAAGAGTGCGTAAACTACGCAACTTATCGCCAAGAAAGCACTGATTATGATGCCGGGGAATTTCCACTTTACTTTATCGCTGATACGGCTAATTTTTGTACTTCAGAAGAAGTTGGATGTGATGAGTTTACCAATTTAGAAACCGAAGGGACTGAAGTTTTTTCTTATTTACGAGCTTGTGTTACTTCTGAAATGGCAGATGATGACGATGAAAGTGTTTACTTTACTTGGGAGGGTTCTGATCAAACTGGTTATCAACTGGTTTCTTATCAGTTGTTAAAATCTAATTTAGCCGCAACAGCAAATGTTACTTATTCTGAATCTACCGGTGTTGATGATACCTCGGCTGGTAACGCTCCATGTACCAAATGGGAAGTTACATCAGAAGATACCTTGGAATGTCAGGATAGCACCACAGTTTTAGCGTCAATTAATGAGTGTAATGAACACACTGATATTTTAACTGAGCCTGATTGTCGTGAATTCTACGATGAAAGCGGAAATATTCATTATCGTTTATATTCTGATACCGTCAGTATTTCTAGTGATTGTACGGCTTATCGTATTTCCTCGGTTGATACTACTGATGACGATGATGACGGTGTGGCTGATGATTGTCAGTATTCCGGTGGTTTTCAAACTACAGCCGGTGAATGTCGTTATTTTGTTGAACCAACTGAAAGCACTCAATGTTCAGCTGAGGCAGCCGGTTGTCGTGAATATACTGGTGGTTCAAGCCGAAATTCTTCAGTAGTTTTTGAGGATTATTTTGAAGAGGGAAGTTATGATAACTGGGAGGCCGGTAGTTCGGTAACTTTGTCTGTCAGTAATGAATCAGTGGCAGTTGATGGTCATTCCTTGCGAGGTGTAACTACTGGGGCTAGTAAAAATTTTCAAGTTGAACAAGGTGCGGTTGCCAGTACTTGTACTGATACTGAAGGCTGTGAGTCAATTGATAGTGAGTGTACTGTTGATTATGGAGAGAGATATTGTGGTCCATTGATTGGTGAAATTACTGCTGGCAAAACTTTTGTAGTCAGGTTTTGGGCTAAAGGTACCGGAAGTTTATCCGTGTCTTTTGAAGAGCAATCCGGAGCCGGTGAGTCTGATTCTTTTGGTGACCCAATTGAATTAACTACCGGTTGGCAGTTGTATGAACTTGGCCCGTTAAATACTTCAGAAAGTGCCTATGTTGATTTTGATGAAAGAGCTGTCTTAGTGTTCACTACCGGAACATCAGGACAAACATTTTATTTAGATAATGTTCAACTCGAACAAACCGAGGAGAATGTAACTCTTATCAAAGATTCTTGGGTAACTCCTTCAATTTGTGATGAAACTCCAGCCGGTACGATATCGGATCAATATTATTTAGGTTGTGAAGAATATACTGATCAAAACGAAGAAATTTTCAATATTTATCAATTCTCTAGTTTATGTTCAGAGTCTGTGGTTGGTTGTGAAGCGGTTTATGACACAAAAAATTCAGAATCACCTTATACACAATATTATGGTTTAAGTTGTTATTCTGATAGCGGTGTGGCTGTCACTTCGCCAACAGCTTGTCATTTTGATTTTAATAAAGACGGGGTAGAAGATCCTGACACTGAGGAAGTTTGTACAATTGTTGCCGGTTATACTAATTGTCAGTTTGATTATGATGGCAATTTGCCAACACCCTTACCCGATAATATAAAACTTGGTCCGGAAGCGGTTTATGTTCCGGCCGATCAAGTTAGGTATGCCGTGGCTGATTCTGATTTTTCTTGCGAGGCCGACAATATGGGTTGTATTGAAGTAGGACAGCCGACCTTTAGCCAAGACCGTACAGTTGTGGAAAGTTTTGAATCGGTTTATCTTTTGAACCAACCGGACAATTACCAAACAACCCTGTGTTCAAACGAGGAATTGTTTTGCGGTGAATGGGCTTCAACTCAAGATGGTAATTTCTATTTTAAAGACCCAGGGGATCAATCTTGTGAATATAAGACAGGTGTAACAATAGGAAATAGCACTTATAACGGTTGGTTTAGAAAAGATACTTCTGATTTTTGTTACGGAACCGGTTGGTGTTCTGAAAACGAAACAATTCCATGTAATGAAGACAGTGATTGCGCTGGTCAAGGAGCTGGAAACTGCGCAATCGAAGACGGTTCTTACTTGGTTGACGGTAACTATTCCGGTGTTTGGTTAAATGGAGATGAAGATTATTCTGGTTGGGCGGCAGTTTGTAATGGTTATGATTTATGTACAGAATTTATTGACCCGTTAGCTACGAGGGAAGAGGACAGTACTGAAGGTACATCATTCTTTTACCTGGACAACGAAAGTCTTGATGAAACAACTTTAACTGCCAACGATCGTTGTGATGGCCAGGTTAGTTTGCTTGACGGCTGTGTCTTGTTTAATGATCGTTTAAACCAAGAACTTACCTATGCTGCTTCGCCAAGTTATTTGGTTTCTTTGCACGCTGATGTTTTCTTTGGCGATACACCAAATTCGCTGCAAGATCCGGTTTCTTGCGATGATCCGGAAAACAATGGCGTCTTTACGTTAACAACAGGTGAAGAGGTGAATATTTGTCAACAACGTTGTGTTTATGAAACTTATGAAGGTCATGGTATAGAGAATTTACAAGTTGACCAAGGTCCAACTAGTACGGCAGGTCTTTTGGATAAAACTCTTTATTTTGGAGGCTCTTGTATTTATGATTCTGATTGTCAGATTGGCCGAGACAGTGCTACTAATCAAAATATTGAGGGCGAATGTTTTAATTTAGATGTTGATGATAATGGTACTGTTGGAACAGAGACAGTTTTTTCCGGCGTGCGTAGCAGAACAGCAGATCTTAGTAGTTATGTAATTGAAAACGATACCAATGATATTTTGAAAGTTTATCGCGATCGCGAATGCGCCGAATGGTTGGCTTGTTCAGAATCTTATTCAGCCTGGGACGAGCGGGTAAGTCAATGGGTTGATGTTTGCGAGGGGGTAGATTTGTGCAATCAATATGATGCCACGGGTACTGAGGGTAGTACTTGCACCAGTTGGACCGAACAAAACGCCACTGTCCTTGATGTTGATGAATATTCTGGTCGTAATACTTCTTGGTATGGTTTGGATTATTCTGGTTTTGCTATTCCTAATCAATTGCCAGCAGAATTTTATGACCAGGTTAATTTAACTGCCAATGGTTATTGTACAACCAGTACAGGTGTAATTTATGAAAGTGCTTTAGACGAAGTTATTCTTGAACCTTGCAGTTCTGATGATGATTGTACCTATTCTCAAGCCGCATTTTGCACTGATACTGAAGATTTATCTGATTCAGACACGTTGGCTTATGGAATTAAAGATTCCGATTATCGTATTGCTTATTCGGCCGCCACTTGTAGCGGTACTAGCGGTGACACCTGCACCGTTGGCTTTTGTACTGATTCTGGTCAACCTTGTTCTGAAGATGTCGAATGTCCAGACAGCGAATGTGCCACCGGTTATTGGACCTCGATTTCTACGACTGATTGCTCTAGTGATGCCGATTGCGCCACAGTGACTTATAGCGGAAGTAGTTTTGATACTTGTTCCGGCAGTGTCTGTGTTTATGAGCAGGAAATCGCCTGTATGGAAGGTGATTCATGTGCTTCAACGACCGGCTGTACTAATTTAAGTGTAACCGATACTGTTTCAACTGTTTGCCAAGCCAGCGCTTTGGCTTTAACCGGTACTTGTTATGATAATGCTTGTTTGGTTGGTCTTGACGGTCAGCCTTTTGAAAGTGATAGTTCTGAAGCCAAAGGTTGTCGCGGATATCCTGAAGTAAATTCACCTTTCCCAAACATGATTGTCAGTTATTGGACTGACCCAGGTAGTACAAGTTCTAGTTTTGATCAGTTATCAACCGATCAGATTGGTGATTCTTACGAGCTTGATGCCAAACCTAACACTTTTGTTTACGGGTTTAATGACGCTAACGTTTGTAGTCCAGCAAGAACAAGTACTGGTTCATACTCAAGCGTTGAAGCCAATGACGATTGTTTATGTTCATATGAAAAAGCTGTTTATGGTGAGGATATAGCCTTCCGTTATTATCCTTTGAATACTGCAAAATCTGACATGCTGGACGGTGTTTGTTCTGGTGGTCCGACTCCAGGAATGGAGTGTACCGAATCTAGCCAGTGTAATGCCGATGAATGTTCGAACGGTGATTATGACGCAGCTAGCACAAGCTGTTCAGGTACTTGTGTACCTTTTGAAAAGAGTGAGACTTTGTTTGGTTGGGATGGTTATTGTATTGAACGTGATAGTTCAGTTCAGCTCTACGGTTCTTCTGATGAAGAAGATCGTGCTTGCATAACCTGGTTACCAATCGACCAGTTAGCTGGTAGTCGCGATGCGTATGCTAATGATACCGGAGCTGGTTATACTGGTGGCGATGCTTATTATTGTGCTGATATTGAAAAAGCTTATGATATTGGCACAACAACCATGGCTTGTGCCGAATCTTATAATGGCGATTGTGATGGAGAGGACGGTTGGGATCATTTTGCTAACAAAGTTTGGGATAATGGCGACTGTGCTGGTTCCATAGTTTGTCCTAATGGTTTCTTTGCTGTGATGGGCGGTTGTGGTGAATTGCTTGATGACGAAGATGGATCTGATGATAATAATTTCCTATGTGACGAGTCTGGTGATAATGACTGTCCATTCTTTTGTGTACCAAAGGCATCTTATAAAACCTTGGTTAATGACGGCGAGTTGGGACAAGTGGGTGATCCTTGTTTGCCTCCAGGTTCTAGTGGTGCACCAGATATTAAAACTGTCACCGGTGCAGATCATAGCTTTTTAGACGACGGATGGTTTAATGCCTCGAGCATTGAAAATCGTGGTGTATCATTAAGATCTGGTCAGGATTTTCGAATTTATTTATATGGTCAGGATTTTCAAGATGTTATTGATTATTACGACGACTGTGTAACTCGTGGCGTAACCGGTTCCTTTGAAACTGACTTTATAGCCCCTTATGACAATGTGGGAGAGATTCCAATTTCAGATGGCTCCACCGATGGTTTTACTGGCTTGTCTTATAAATTTGGTGCTTATGCCGCGTGTACTTCGGTCGTGCAAGTTTCTTTAGAGGCACCTGATGATGGTGAATTTAATAAAGCTTGGACACATCGTGATTGGGAATCAAATCCGATCGCCTATTCTTTGGAAGGACCCAGCTCCGCATATCTTGGTTATACAGCAGCAACCTTACAAACAATTTTCGGAAAAGCGACTGATCCAAACACAATGAACGATGAATCCGACCCTTACCCGCATCGAGTTGCTGTCTGTACCGATGTTTCGCCGGACGAAACCGATTATTTAGTTACCACACCAGACTTGATCACTAATTTGTTTACCAGCGGCTCCTGTCCTTCGTCTACTGCCAATAATCCAAGCGATTCAGAAGGTAACAATGCCATGCCTTTTGTTACAGTTTCCGGTTCGACAACTAATGGAGGATTCTTGTCTTACGGAGTCGGAGCAGGAGATTATTGTCAAAATTCAGATTGTAGCTGTTCAGGAACCACAAATAACGAAGCTTGCAACTATGGTCTTACATGTGATACTGATTATCCTCTGGATACCAACGGTGATGGTACTGCCGATACCGCAGGAATGTGCAAAAATGGTTCAATGGAAGGAGAAGGTTGTGACAGCCTTTCCGACTGTTATTACTCAACTTGTAATTATTATTCCAGTGATGATACGGGTTATTATTATAAGTGTTACGCACCAGCAATTTCCCTATTAACCTTGGATGTTGGTGATGATGAAGATGCAGTTGATTTACTTAAACAAATTTTTGCCAAGTCTTATGATTTACAGATTTTCAGTGACGGATATGACGGAATTGGCGACGAACCTGGTAATGGTGTTACCTCTGAGTGGTCAAGTTTGGGTGAATTTAGTTCTCTAAAAAATAATAATGGTTCTGTCTGGAACGACTCTGACTGGAATTGGGGCGATGAAGAAGAAGTAACATCCCTTGGTGATCTTAACGGCGAAACTAGTGATGCTAACCAGGGTGTACCAACACCACCAACAGTTGTTTCCATTGGTTCTTGTTATGGTACTGATTGCAAGGAAGGTAGTGAAGGTAAATTCACAGTAAACAATTACGACGATCAGGATATTCAAGGTAATGGCGGTTCAATTCATACCACTGTAAAATTCTTTGCTTACGCCAATTCCAACCAAATGCCGCTTCGCAATGTTTTGGTTGACTGGGGCGATGGTGATAGGACTCAAGCACCTTATACTAATTACGCTTGGCCACTTGATAGTCAAACCGGTTCCGAGGGTGATACTAGTTACTATCGTAACCGTCGTGGTATTGATGCTTATGAAAATGAAATTTGCGGTCAGACCGATGAATGGGGTTTTGCTTCAGATGCTTGCCAAACCGCTTATTTCACTTTTGAAAGAGATTACTATTGTTCGCAGTCATTAGTTGAAAGTTTGCAAGCTGCTGGCCAGACTTGTGAAGAATCTGACGGACGATTAATCAACTCACCATGTACTGGCGGGGAATTCGGCGGCTTTGATGCCACAAACAAGTGCGTCTTCCAGCCACGTGTTCATGTAAAAGACAACTGGGGCTGGTGTACGGGGTATTGTAATGGTTCATCAGTTGAGCAAGATGGTACGACCGGCTGTTTTGGAGAGGATGAATGTAATAGTTCTTATTGTCCAAGTGTTGGTACTGATGGTTTGACTCAATCATCAAGTTGCGCAGATTTATATGGAGGAACAAGCAATCCTTGGATAAATTATGATGGTGTAATTGTATTGGATTGGCAGGATTAGTTGTTTAGGAAGGAAAGAGATTGAAAGAGAATTAAAGAGAAAGAAAAGTAAAAACCACCGATCGTTTGTATTGGTGGTTTTTGAAATAAAAAATAAAAACCCGGGCGTACGAAACGCGCGGGTTGCCGAGTCTGGTTGGTTACTCAGCGAAGTGGAGGGGGAGATCTTCAACAAGACTTCCGTCCGAACGGTATGACCGGTAGATCATGTCCTCGAGGCTATCCTCGAGGCTGACTTCGAGCCTGATCCCGCCTTCTTCCCCTGTGGAGAAGTTGCCAGAGGTCGTTGCTGCGAAAACCACGATCTCGAGAACGGATTCGTCCTTGTCGTCACCATCGATATCTTCGAAACTGAAGGCGACGTCTTCGTACTCGTCGCCCCATTCGTTGACGTAGGTGCCTTCACGCATCGACCAGTGGCACTGGTCGGCGTCCCAGGACAGGTTCATGGACTTGTCGCTGGAGGCATCCCAGTTGATGGAGACGGGCGCGCAGTTGATGCCAGCGCCCTCGAGGGTGACCTCGTGGGTGTAGCTCGAGCCGCGCGGCCATTCGAAGGAGTAGGTGAATACCTCGCCCTTGTAGTGGAGATCCCAGGGCTCTTCCGAGCCCATGTCGTGTCCATCGACGGAGAAGACGGCCGATTCGTCCTTGTGGGGCGCGTCGGAACCGTAGAGCTCCATGGCGTTCGGAACCATGACCTCGAAGGTCATGGTGACGTTGTCGACACCGGTGCTGTCGTTGGTATCGACCGGATCGGTGTCGGTGTTTCCAGGACATGCCGTCACACCCCACCCCATCATGATCATGAGGGGCAGGGAGGCAAGAAACGACTTATGGGTCGTCATGGTGTTACCTCACTAGGTGCCCCTTGTTCCCTTACTGCAAATACCGCTATGGGAACTAAGGGTGGTTAGTGACAACCGATCCAGCACCACGCCGGTCAGCCGTCATTCTAAAGGAACGATGGATTTACCCTAACGGGTTAGTCCCCCTTAGATTCAATAGACCATAAAAGGACCTTATAGTCAACATGATTTTTGGGTTTTTGTCAAGTATAGACAATTTTTTTGTTATTTTACGCCCAAATTGTGGATAAATCGATTTGGTTAATAATGATGTATTTTTTTATCCACATTTTGCGGTTGGCAGAATAATCAGTATCTGTTACAAAGAAAAAGCAGGGCAGAGGCAGGAAAGCTGGCGCAAACGACCCCTAATTCCAAGGCCTTGATTAGCGTCACAACCCAAGTTCGATAACACGAGGGGAGAAATCCTCGTTGTTCGCGACCCGGTGACGCTGTTCTGGAATTCCTCCAGTGGCTTCTCGGTAATGGGAGCGCCAATGTCTTTCTCTGACCTCACTCTCGTCTACGATTGTGGATTTGGCGGTTGCCAAGCCCCAGTTCGACCCACGCCGATTTTCTGCCCGGGTCCTTCGGATTCTCGGGAAGATGACAAAGTCGGTCAACCGATCTGGAACAGCACGGTTTGGCTGGAATACGACATCGCCATCCCCGCCTCGGTCACAATCGAAGATTTGCAGAGGCTCTCCGTGCCTATGTTTGACCGCGGCAACGCGATCGGGCGTGGGCACGCCCCTTTCGGTGTTTCTACAATACCGAATCAGTCACCCCGCGGCTTTTTTCTTGAAGCCGCTTTTTTAATTTTCAATGATGGTTTTTTTATTTCTTTAAAATATAGAATATTATTAAGCAATTTTTAAATAAAAATTGTGTATCTTTAGCTAAAAAATCACCAATCCTCCATTGACAAAACGTCAAAAATGTGGTATATTGTTTTGTTCCAAAAGGCATACAAACATCCACCAATGCCTGTCTCAAGGAGGAACATCATGGAATCCATCATCAACTCGCTCGTGTCCAATCCGTTCGGCGCCATGGCCACCATTTTCCAGCTTCTGGCCATCTTTCTCGGTGGGCCGAGCCAAGTTTGGAAATTGTACAAGGAAAAGAATGTTTCGGCCTTCAGTCTGCCGATGTTTCTTTTTCCAGCCCTCTCCAGTGCTAACTGGATCATGAATGCTTGGAAGGAAACGCCGAACCAGTTTCTGCTTTTCTCCCAAGTCCCAGCCGCGATTGTTTCGACCGTCATCGTCGGCCAGTATCTTTACTATAAGTACGGTCGTACCGCGCCCACCACCGCCACTTCATGCGCGAAGTGACGGTTTTTAATTATCAATTATCAATACTCAATAATCAAGTATGGAGCTTTTTGAATTATCAATAATCAATTTTCAATTATCAAGTATGGAATTTTATTTCTTTAAAAATATAAAATATCCTTCTTTGAATATTGATTATTGAATCTTGATAATTTAAAAACCCGCGTTTTTTCAGAAACGCGGGGAAGAGGATTGATCTTAGAACAGGTCATTCATGTAGTTGTTGTTGACCATGATCTTGCGACGCGAGCCGTCGACCAGGTTTAGGTACAACCATGACAGTCTGACTCGCGGCATGTAGTCCTTGAGGAACACATGGTCGCGATGAATTGGGGCGCTGACACGGCCACCATCGCCGAAGGCGATATGAAACCCCAACTTTTCGATGAGAAGCATGACGTCGTCAGGGTTGAGGAAATCGCTGAGTGGTGGAACACCCAAGCCGGCCATGACACCGAAACCTAGTTCGGCCAAGTTGCCGCGTGTTGGGGTTTCTTCAATCAAGGCTCGTTCGACATCAGTCCAGCGATTCTTACCAAATACTTCGACTACACGATTTTTTTCGAACCGGTAGAAGATCGGATGATCATTTGGTCCGATTTGAATCGGTAGAATTCCGTTTGTTTCACTATCCTCGCCGTCGTATGGGGCAACGAAAGCTTCGGCCGGAATACCGTTGGCCACTTGGCCAGGTTCGGTGATTTGTCCGGTTGATGCCTTACGATCGTATTCCTCGCTCGGGTGACGTAGGTCAACATGAAGTTCAAACCATTCGTCATCGGCCACGAACCTGAGGTCTGCGGACACAGTTTGGTCGAGCAGGGCTTTGATGACCAAAGTGCGTCGAGCCGCTTCTTTCGGGTCGACCGAGAAGACCGGCATCATCTCCTGGGTGAAACCGGGCAGGGTGGCGATGCGAACTGAAAGCTGGTTTTCCTTCACCATTCGCTTGAGGACCGAAGTGGCCGACCAACGAGTGGCAAAGACAGCACAGTCACAGAATTCCAGAGCTTCGGTGATCGAAATTCGGCGGGCCCAACCAGGCAAGGTTTCCATCTGCTTGGGAAGATCCCAGGACCAGTAGAAGCCTTCGCGGGGCAGAGGAGCGCCGTCGGCACCGGTGGCCGGAAAGACCACCAAGTCGACAATGATTCGACCGTGCTGGTTTTTCTTTGGAAAGAGCCAACGAGCCTTGGTTGCGAATTCACGCAACCAGCGCCAGTCGTCGGTGTCTTCCAAGTCGCTGTGTGGCAGGTCGACAAAGAAGGTGATTCGACGATCTTTTGATCCGAAGGCAAACATGCCATCAAACAGTTTTCCGATTCCTTCGCTGTCTAAACTCTTGTAAGACCCCTTATGGGGCCGGCGGTGCTTCGCCATGGTACCTCTCCGAGCCCGATGGGGCGTTTGAGTAGTGGCAGCTTTGGTGGTATTGCCTAAGTAGCCGCTAAAATATGACCATTTTCTGTTTTCTTTGTCAATGGTTTTTTACCGGTGTAGTAAAAACGTAAAAACGTAAAATCGTAAACCCGGCCGTTGCCGGGTAAATTTACAACTTTTACGTTTTTACGCTTTTACGTTTTTACCAGGCAGCTGCCTGATTTACGCTTTTACGTTTTTTACGACCCAGACCATTTCTCCACCAATTTTTCCAAACTATTTTCTAATTTTTCAAAACTCGGTAAATCAACATATTCATCAGCGCCATGATGATTTTCACCTTTAGCCCCCCAAATTGCTACCGGAGTTTTCCAAAGTTCGGCTAACATTTGGGCATCAGTATAACCACCGAGTTCAATATCTTGATACATATCACCACCAACAATTTCGTAAAAAACATCCTCAATTAATTTTAATTGTTCGGCCGGTGTGACAAAATTTCCTAGTTCTAATTTTGTTTCAACAGTCTCAACTAAAACTCCTGTGCCTTTTAAACCGCTTTGAAAAACTTCTTTTATTTTTTGACTATCAAGACCGGGTACAGTTCTGACTTCCAAAATAACTTCACAGTAATCAGGAATAATATTTCCCGCACTGCCAAAAACAATAAAACCATCCGGTCGACGATATTGCAGTGCGCCGCAACGAACTGTGGCGACATTTAAAGTTGGATGTCCCAAATAAGGATCAGAATAATCTTTTAGAAAATTTTGTAACGCATTGATACTGAAATTCAAACCGTTAAAAGCACTGATACCACTTGATGAGCGAGCGGCATGACCGGTTTTGCCAGAGAGAACATAACGCAATTCCACAACTCCACGACAACCACGGCGTAATTTTCCACCAGTCGGTTCCAGACAAATAATTATTTTGGGATTTAGTTTGCTGCCGTATTCTTGGATGAATTTTTTAATACCTAAAGAATCGTATTCTTCATCACCGTAAAACAGAACAGCTACGCCAGATTTTTTAATAGCCGCGGCACGTTCAAGAGCTCGTAAAACAGCTACCGCACCGCATTTCATATCCGCACTACCTCGGCCGTAAAATCTGGTGCCTTTTAATTCACCGCTCGGTGAGGTTGTCCAACCTTTACCTTCCTCAACTGTATCGATGTGACACAAGAAGAGCAGGGAAACCGGGGTATTATCATGGACAAACAAATTAATTCGGCCTTCTTCGATTTTTTGTTCTTCAATTATAAATTTAGGCAAAGTTTTTTTTAAATAATCACGCAAAAAACAAGCCACACCATATTCCACTCGCCCATCGGCGTGAGTAGCGTTTTTGTCGCTCGGGATTCTAACTAATTGTTCAAGAAGAGTTAAGGAATCCATATTTTTTGGAAATTATCAAGATTCAATAATCAATATTCAATGAAGGAAGTTCTATATTTTAAGAAATAAGAGACCTTACTTGATAATTGAATATTGATAATTGATAATTAAACCAAACGATCCTTGCCGACCCACGGTCGCAAAACTTCAGGCACGACAATCGAACCATCGGCTTGTTGGTAGTTTTCCAGGATAGCAATAAGAATGCGACCAATGGCAAAAGCTGTGCCGTTAAGGGCATGAACAAGTTCGTTTTTTCCTTCGGTATTTTTGTAGCGGATTTTTAAGCGGCGAGTTTGATAATCTGTGGTGTTGGAAGTGGAATGAGTCTCACGATACACTTTTTGTGAAGGGATCCAGGTTTCGATGTCATAAGTGCGAGCCGAAGGACGACCGGTGTCACCTGAACAAAGCCTCATGACTCGGTAGGGTAGGCCAAGACCTTTCATTAACTTTTCTTCCATCGAGAGAAGAAATTCATGTTCAGCATCTGATTTTTCTGGCTCAATAAAAGAGAACATTTCTAGCTTGTCGAATTGGTGCATGCGTAAGATTCCGCGAACATCACGACCGTAACTACCAGATTCACGGCGGTAGCATGGCGAAAAACCTAAGTAACGTAATGGTAATTTTTCCAACGGTAAAATTTCGTCCATGTGCATGGGGCCAATGGCTTGCTCTGAAGTACCAATTAAAACCGCGTCATCATTTTTTAGATGATAAATTTCTTCTTCACCACCATGTTCCAAATATCCCATGGCCGCCATAGCTTCGGTGGAAATAATATGTGGTGGAATAACCGGAACAAAACCTTCCGGGGTAAGGGTTGAAATAACGTAATTAATAATAGCGAATTCCAAGAGTACTACATCACCTTTTAAGTAAACAAAACGACTGCCAGAAACTTTGCCGGCTCTTTCGATGTCGATTGCTCCGAGTGATTCACCTAAGGCCAAGTGATCTTTTGGTTCAAAGGAAAATTCTGTTGGTGTGCCGACTACGCGGACAATTTCATTGTCATCACCGTTTTTACCGGTTTTGACATCCTCGCGCAAAATATTTGGATATTTTTTTAATTCGGTTTCCAAATTTTTTTCGAGCTCAACCAAGCGGTCTTCGGCTGCTTTTACTTTTTCTTTTAAAATCCGGCCTTCTTCAATTAAAGCAGTACGCTTTTCAGCCTCAGCTGTACGTACGGCTTCGGCGGCTTCTTTAGCTAAACGGCGAAGTTCTTCGGTTTCTTGTAATGATAGATTTTTTTGTTCGGACAAACCTTTAACAATAGATAAATCAATATCAGCACCACGTTTTTTGTTGTTTTCATTAATTAACTCAAGATTTTGAAGTAGAAATTTAATGTCGATCATATTTTTTTGAATTATCAATTATCAATATTCAATTATCAAGTATGGAGTCTTATTTCTTAAAATATAGAACTTCTTTCATTGAATATTGATTATTGAATTTTGATAATTTTAAATTAAGCCGTATTCCCATTTTGCTCTAAAACTCAATTTTCGTCCAGAATGTTATTCACTTTAAACAAAAAGACATTTCTGACATGTTTTTTGGTCTTTTTTGGGTATTTTTTTGTTCTATCGGTTTTTTATGTCAGAAGTTTCTAACACTATTTTTTGCTAATTTTAGCCATAAAACCATTGACAAAATCGTCTTTTTTTGTTTTGCTTAAAACAGATGGGGGAGCTGAAAAGTTAAAAAATAGTTGATTTGTTTCCTTGTCATAGATTCTTTTTAAGTGGTGTTTTGGCCACTGTTCTTACCGGGCTGGGCGGAGACTGAAATCATGATGATATCCAACCTGTGCGGCTGAATGGAGCGGAAGCAATCCTTAAAAGGTCGAGCGATACTTGTTCGTTAAATGAACGAGCGGTAAAAGTCATAATCTTATCCGGTTTATGACTTGGGGAGCGCCGCTGGTTCGGTCATCGAACCTGCGTATAAGGCCGAACGGCCGCGCTCGATCGGCGCGAAAGTACTAGCGCGCTGGTCGAGGCGGCTGCGGCTGTCGTGACGCCTCTAAGGCGTGTTCCCTAATGGTTAGACAAGGCACTTTCGGGGGTAAAAGATGACTAATCCAGAACCCACAGCCTTCCAAAATTACCTTTAGGGAACAACGCCTTCTAATCCGAACAAAAAAGAGGATGTCATGCGCTCCTTTATCATCTTCCTGGTGTTCTTTTTCTTGGCCGCTTGCGGTCTCGATCCATACTACCTTACTGACACAGCCAATCAGGATGCTGAGCAAGGTGGTGGGTCATCTGTACAACTGCCGTTTTCGCGAAGTGAAGAGCGGCTGTGTGTTCAGGGGTATCGTGGTTCTTACAGTCATACCGGCACCTCGACCATGTATGACCTCGATTTCGACACCAGCAACTACGAGCAAGAAGAACTCTATACTCCCGAAGCTGGTATTGCCCGTGTGCATACCGAAAGTGCCACTGCCAATTTTGGCTACCACGTGAATCTCGATTTGGGTGATGGTACCTATTTGGTGCTGGCACATTTCTCCAAAATTTTTGTGGCCGATGGTGATGAAGTGGCACCAGGTACACTCCTTGGTTACGAGGGTTGTACCGGTCTTTGCACCGGCGACCATTTGCACTATGGGCGTCATGAAGGTGATGCGGCACTGCAGGCGCAGTATGGCACTTCGATCGACACCTATATACGAGCCGCAGATACCACGGCTGAGGAAGAATTTGAAAATGCCTCGCCGAGATCATTTGTTTGTGATGAAGCAAGTGGTCATTGGTACGCTTCGGATCTTTCTGTGTCACTCTGGCACCCTGACGGCACTCTTCTCAAGGTACCATCGAGTTCTGAAGTTTATCTTGTCGAAGACGGCGCTCTGCGTTGGATTCGTAACGAAGATATCTTCTGGAGTCATGGCTACAACTTTGACAACCTCACCCTTGTCTCCAATGAAGAGTTGGATTGTTACGGAGAAGGGGAAGAGATTGCGAGTAATGGACTCATCGATGCCTACACCGATGAATTCGGTTTTCGTTGGTTGGTGGTAGGTACTTCTGATGACCCCGATCGTTATCGTCAGATGGTGGAAAATACAGCTTGGGAAGGTGTCATGACCTCTTGGGGTCTGACTTACTCCGAAACCAATCCGCCGCCTGATTCCAGCACTTACCCATCCTGGCCCGAGGTTTCTGGTCATGTTCGTTTCCGCAACGGAACGATTGTGAAAGAAGACTCACGTTCGGATGTTTATGTGGTGACCGGTGGGGTGGCTGCTCCAGTTGTTGACTGGAACACCTATCTTCTGGCCGGCTTCTACCAACGTTACGTCATTCCTGTGCCAGACGGCGCGGTAGCCGAGGTTCAGGAAGAAGTAGGTGACTGTTCAGTTGGCCTCTGGTGTCTGTCTTCGGAAAATCTGACGACCTGTGGTGGTGGTTTTGATTTGTCCGGGGCCGGTGATTACGGTGGTGATAACCAGAACGGAGACAACGAAGAATCGAACGATTACGGAGATACGGACGAGGAGGTTCCTTGTGAGGACAGTGACAACGACGGGCATTGTTCAGAATATTCCGGCGGTGATGATTGCTGGGATTACAATCCGTATGTCTACCCCGGAGCCGAGGAAACCTGTGGCAACGGTATTGATGAGGATTGTTCCGGATCCGACGAACCGTGTCCCGAAGGCGGCGAAGATTCTGATAGTGGTGACACTGTCGAAACCGACGTGGACACCGATGCCGATTCGGACACTGACTCGGATTCCGATTCAGATACCGATACCGACAGTGACAGTGACTCAGACACAGATACTGATTCCGGTTACGGAGTCATGATCGTGACCTGGGGAACTGATCTTGGCTACAACTCGCAGGGCTTAACAGCTATCTACGAGTACGCGCCGAGTGAAGACGATTTCGAAAGTTGGGCCAGTACAACTTTTGCTGTCGCAGACCGGGACGAAATCACTTTTTCGTTCATGGTCCCTGAAGGCCAAACTGTTCGCTACAGTGTTGAGGCCTATTCGTATGGTTCTTATGACTGGAGTTGCGAATCAATCTCATACGATGAGGTTGATGACGAACTCAAAGGAACTCATACGGTCACCTACATCACATCATCTGGTTTGACTTGCGACCTTTCACCTTCGATGTACCACAAAACGGTTGGTACAGCCGATGGTTGTGAGGCCATGGTTCCGGCTGAATGTGACTGACTTACGCCCGGCCTGCTTTTTGCTGCGCCGGGCTTTTACTAATTTTCAATTTGACCAATATTCAATTATCAATGATGGTTTTTAATTTTTAAATTTAAAAAATATGAGTTTTGACTTGGAAGAAAGAACCGAAAAATTTGGAAAAGACATTATAAATATTTGTAAGATTCTAAAAAGAAGCTTGATAACCGTACCGTTAATTAAGCAATTGCTTAGGTCTGGGACAAGTGTAGGAGCAAATTATTGTGAAGCAAACAACGCCGTTTCAAGGAAAGATTTTATAAATAGAATTGGAATTGTCAAAAAAGAAGCAAAAGAAACTGTTTATTGGTTGGACTTATTATTGGAAGCAACTGATGATGAGGAGGATCTATTAAGGAAATTAAGACAAGAAGCGCAAGAATTATGTTTTATTTTTAATGCCATTTTTCTTTCATCAAAAGATAATAATAAAACCTTCATTGAGAATTGAAAATTAAGTAATTGAAAATTAACCTTTGACCTGTGGATTACTTATTCTTCATCAAAAAATATGTTATACTGTTCTCATCTATGAAGAGGACAATGCTCCGGAAAATCGGAGCCGTACTTGCGTTGCCTTTGGCCAAATTATGGCAAAGTAGCAAGGCAATTTTTCCTATTATTTTTTTCGGTTTGTTTTTTGCTTTGCCGGCAAAAGCATCTTGGGTTGATAGCGTTTTAACGGGGGTGGCCTCAATGATAACGACCGTGGCCTCATATGTTGGTAAGGTGGTGGTTTTGGTTATTGGTGGTGTATTAATGCCGGCGGCAACCTACAATGACTTTGTTAATTCTCCAGTTATTGGGGCTGGTTGGGCAGTGATTCGCGATGCTGTCAACATGTTTTTTGTTATAGTTTTTATTGCCATTGCTTTTGGTACTATTTTAGGCCTTCAAAAATTTCAATGGCGTCAACAAGTCCCGCGTCTGCTTTTGGTGGCAATTTTTATTAATTTCAGCCGCATGCTTTGCGGTATAGCTATTGATTTCAGTCAGGTTTTCATGCTGACTTTTATTAATGCGGTTAAAGATATCGCTGGCGGAAACTTTATTCAGATGTTCGGTTTGGGTGATATTATGTCTGGTAGTTCAAGTGGTGAAACTGGCAGTGACGGCGGAGCGGTTTTAATGGCAGCCATAGTTGCTTTGGTTATGATGTTAATCGTTTTGGTGACTGTGGTTTTCATGTGTATAGCTTTTCTTTATCGTATTGTCATGCTTTGGGTTTTGGTTACTGTGGCTCCTTTAGCTTGGTTTACAAAAAGCCTTGGCGATATTATGCCACAGGCTTCAAAAGGCTATTCAGAATGGTGGAAAAAATTTCTTTGTACTTTAATGTTGGGGCCGATTCTGGCGTTTTTTTTATGGTTAGCCTTGGCCGTGGCTGGTAGTGGTGGTAAAATCAGCGGTTTTGATAGCGTTGGCACACCTGAAGTAAATGTTTTTTCAAATATTTTGGGTTCCAGTCGTTTAATTACTTTTATTGTTGGAATCTTTTTGTTGTTTGCCGGTTTTGATACAGCTAACGATGTTTGTGCGGCAGCTGACAAAACCATGGGTAGTATTTTAGGTGCGGCCAAAAAAACTAGTAAAGCCATTGCTGCCGCCCCTGTGGCTGCCGCCGGTGTTGTTGGTGTAGCTGCAGCTCGTAAGGGTTTGGAAGCTGGTAAAGGTCTAGGTCAGTGGGGTTACAGACAAAGTATTGGCAGAGGAGTGAATGCAGTCAAAGATTTGGCAACTGATACAGCTGGAAAAGTAGCCAAGGCAAAAGGTATGCCAAGCTTTCTTCGTGGTGCGGCTTCAAAATTTGAGGCCACTGGTTTAGCTGGTCGTGTTGCTCGGGCTGAAGAAAGGGCTAAGTCGCCAATGAACTCAGAACAAATTTTGGATAGGTATGATGGAGCAAAACTTGGCTTTGGTGATGACGATCGCCGCGAAACAATGGCTCGCATGAGGCAGGTTATGAGTGATCCAAGTTCTTTGAAAGATCCAGCTAAGTTAGCACAGCTTCAAGGTTTTCTTGGTTCCACGGATCCATTAACCGGACAAAAGGTAATGGATTTGGTTCAGGAAACTTATAAAGGTGATGCTAGCTTTAAAAAACAAATGGAAGAAACCAAAAAAACTGCTCCAAGTTTGTTTGGTCAAGATCAAATCAAAAAAACTCTTTCCAAAGATTTGCAACCAAACGATGCCAAAGATGCGGTTGCTGGTTTATTAGGTTCGCAGTTTAGTGATCCTGATGTTATGGAACAGCTTAAACAAATGAAAGTTTATGCCAGGGATGCTAATGGTAAGGTTATAGAAGAAGGTGGTGTTGCCAAACAGATTTCTGCTTTCGACGCCCTATCAGGAAAAGATGGACAAAATGGAGGATTTAGTTCGGCTCAAATGAAGGCGTTTAAGGAAGGTGATACTGCATTAAGAAACAGACCGCAAGAATCAGAAGACGTAAAAGCGGCTAAAGCCGTTGCTGCTGGCGGAAAAGGAAAAGACGTCGATGCTTGGCGGGATCGTGTTAAGGGAAACGTTGGCGGAGTTTTGGCTGCAGGTTTGCAAGGTAAGGATGCGGCCGGACGCGCGGCTTTTCGTCAAAATTTGGTTCAGAGTGGTTTATTGAAAACTCAAATACCAGGAATGCCGACCGAATCAGAAGATTATCTTAGGGCTTTTGATTTTAGGGCTGACGGTCGGTTTGAAGATGAGGCGGCTAAAGCTGATTTTTCTGCTGCTGTAGCCAAGGATCCTCAATTATTGTTCGGAGCATTGCGACAATCTGCGGCTCAAAGTAGTGACGGAAAGCCCGCGTTAGGTTTAGTCAGTCAATTGTCACCCGAAGTGGTTAAAAATTTATTCAAGAAAGCAAGAACAACAACCGGTAATGAAAGAAATGACGTAATGAAAGATTTAGAAAGTGTTTTTTCGGATTTTGCTACAAACGAAACATCCAACGCTGCGATAGATGCGGAAAGAAATGGTGGTCCAGACTCTTCTGGGTTAATCAGAAACATTGAATCAATAAAAGGTTTAACGGAAAGTTTTGCTAGTTTGAAATCAGCTGTGCAACAAAGTGCGGCCGCTGCGTCTGCGCCATCTAGTGCGGTACAACAAAATTTTGATAAAGCCAAAAAAGCTGTGGATGAATTAAGTCAGCAAATATCTTCACGATCAGTTGGTGGTGGAAAAACATTAGGTGAAGCACGGCAAGATCTCGAGACTCTTCAGGGTGAATTAAGACAAGCTGAAGAAGCGTTAGCAAAAGAAATTAGAGCCACCAGACAGGCCGAAAGAGAAGAGGCTGATTCTAATATCGGAATGCTTTAACTTTTATGATTAAGCAGTTTTCTGATTTACCAGAAGAGATACAAGATTTCTTGGTTGATGCAACCGGACCGGATTGGGCAAGAAAAGCCACTGTCCAGTTTGGTTTACAGCAAGATAAAGTTGTTGTGTTGTTAAGTTTGGCCGAGCGTCTAACACTTCAAGTTGAATTATTGGGTTTACTTCCGTCATTAATTTTGTCTGAAATAGAAATTGATTGGGAGGTTGCTCGAAAAATTTCTGTTGATTTGGCCGGAAATCGTCTGTTGCCAATAGCTTCTTTTTTGAAAGCAGATATCGAGGGGCAAATTCGTGCCTGGGGCGGTGATCCAGAGGTTTTTAAAGATATACCAAAAATTTCTTTTAAAATATCTCCACCTGTTTTGAAAGAACAAGAAAATCCGGTGGAAAAAGTTTTGAATGATTTAGGAATTAACTTGTCTGATAAAATGGAACAAAGCCGATTAGCTTTTATTTTGAGTTCATTTGTTAACGGTTCTCGAACAAAAGAAGAAACCCTGGCAGCATTTTCCAGATCTGAAAAAGTTGGTGGTTTAAACATGACCGAGGCAGACGCGAAAAGTTTATTGGATAGATTTTTATCAAAAGCCGGAAATTTAATAGCCCCTCGTCCGGTATCTCCACCAGCTAAGATTTTGGCGGCAAATCCTCGACGTTTTGTTGATATAAAACCACCAGCACCCAAACCGGTTCCAGCCTCAGTTTCATCAGTTAAACAAGTGGTTCCACCAACTTCTCCGACTCCATCAGCAGTTCCTGCTAAACCAGTTCCGGTTAGTCCTCCTGCAACACCAGTAAGACCAGTTCATCATTTTATTCTGCCTCCTAAACCTGTTGTTTCCACAAAAAAAATAGAAGGACCTTTTGAACTTGAAGAATTAGAATTCAAACAATCAGCTAATACAAAAACCCAAGCCGTTTCCTTTGAACAACTGGCAACACAAATTGCCACTAAGGTCGGTTTAAGATTTGATGATGTAGCAAAAAAGAAATTTGTTACAGCTGTAGAGTCTAGATTAAGAGATGTTCGTGATGCTTTTGAGACCCGTGATCTATTTGAACGTTCAATTGACCAAGGAGGTTTAGCTATTAGTGGAGTACAATTAGTTTCATTAATGGAAGAGTTGGAAAAAGTTTTTGATACACAACAGGCCGATGGTCGAATTAAAATTGAAAAGGATAAGAAAGTGGCTTTTGAAGCTAAGGCTGCAGCCAAGGTTGAAGCTGATAAAATTGCTGCCGAAAAAGCCAAAGCGGCAAAACCAAAAAATATTCCTAAACCAGTAACACTGGCAGTTTCACCAGCTTCAAGATCATTGCAATCAACTAACGGACGACCACAAATGACTGATATTGTTGCACCGTCACGACGTTTGTCTGGCCCGATCGATGAATTAAAAAATCTCTCTGTTGAAGAATTCCGTCGATTATCTATTGATCCAAAAGAAGCAACAATAAAAATTCACGATAAGATTAATCTTTTAGAAGAGCAGGGGATTAGTCAAAAGATTGCCGGTATCAAAGCATGGCGTTCTTCACCGACTAACCAGTTATATTTAACAATTAGTCAAACAGCTTTAATGGCCGGTAAACCGGTTGATGATATTGTTCGCGATCGGGTTACAGCTAATGAACCCTCATTAACCGCAGAAGAAATGCATGCGATTAATTCTTTAAATGGAATGTTGCGATTTTGATTATGCCTTCAGAAAGTCAGTATACAGTGCCACAATTTATTGAAGTCGAGGATAAAATTCTTGGCCCACTTTCAGTCCGTCAATTTGTTACATTGTTACTGGGAATTTTAGTAAACGTGGCTTTATGGAAAACATTAAGTTTTATCCCTTTTCTTTTAACCGGTTTGCCTTTTTTTGCGGCATCTGTGATTTTTGCTTTTGCGAAAGTTAATGGCATGCCTTTTCATTTTTTTCTTCTAAACTTGATTCAGTCGTTCCGTAAACCTAAACTGCGGGTTTGGGACAAAAAACTTTCTGATGCCGAGTTGCGTTTATATATGGTAGCCCCGCCAGCCATGCCGCCACCACCAGTTGCTCGCAAAACTGCGCCAGGCGGTTCACGTTTACAAGAACTCACCCTGTTGGTTAATACCGGTGGGGCCTATAAGCCGGAAGAATAATCTATTGAAATTATCAAAGTTCAATAATCAATCATCAATGAAGGATGTTCTACATTTTAAGAAATAAGACTCCTTACTTGATAATTGAATATTGATAATTGATTATTCAAAAAAATATGCCCACAACCCCTCCACCAAAACCAGGTCAAGCTACAAAACGCTATCTTGATATTGCCGAAATTCGCGATAATACCGTCATTATGAAAGATGGCACGCTTCGAGCTGTTTTAATGGTTTCTAGTATAAATTTTGCTCTTAAATCGGTTGATGAACAAGAAGCAATAGTTCAAGCTTACATGTCATTTTTAAACGGTTTGGAAACACCAATACAAATTGTTATTCAATCGCGTAAAATGAATATCGATCCGTATATTTCGTCTCTAACAAAAAGAGAACACGAAATTCCCAATGATCTTTTAAAAGCCCAGATCGCTGATTATCGTAGCTTTGTACAGGAACTGGTGGAAATGGGTGAAATTATGCAAAAACGTTTTTACGTGGTTATTTTGTACGACCCATCTCGCAGCAAACAAAAAAGTTTTTGGTCCAGATTTTCCGAGGCTGTTTCGCCGGCGTTGGGTATTAGGTTAAAAGAAAAACAATTTTTAGAACGACGAGAAGAAGTCTTAAAAAAAGCCGAATCAATTAACGGTCAATTAACTAGTTTGGGAGTTGGCGGAGTTTTGCTTGATACCCAAGGTTTGATTGAGCTTTTTTATGAATGTTATAACCCCGATATTTTTGCTGAAGAAAAACTCGGTGATATTTCTAAAATTCGTTACGAAGAAACTCCAACTACATAATTTTTATGGCTATTGAATTGGAAAAAGAAAAAATTGTTCCTTCTGACGCGCAAATGAAGGCGCCCAAACCTTTGCCACAGGAAGAACAAAAATTAATTGAAGAAAAAACTACTCTTGAAGAGGAAAGGCTTTATCGGCGTGGTGTAGTCACGGTTAGTGATATTATTGCCCCAGCTTCTTTTCAAGTAACCCCCAATTATCTTCTCCTTTCCGGAGTTTATGTACGGACAATTTTTGTTATTACTTATCCGCGTTACATTGGTCTTGGTTGGTCGGCTTCAATTATTAACCTTAATAAAACTTTTGATCTAGCCATGTATTTTTATCCGGTTAAGGCTGGGGTTATTTTGAAGCAGTTACAAAAACGCGTTGGCTATCTTGAGGCCGGGTTATCAATGGATTCGGAGAAGGGTAAACCGCGTGACCCGTTACGTGAAACCGCTTTACGCGATATTGAGGCTTTGCGTGATGCTTTGACCCAAGGCACCGAACATTTTTTTCAGTTTGCATTTTATCTTACGATTTATGCCAAAAGTTTGAATGAACTAGATAAGTTGTCTACAGATATTGAATCTGAATTTGGCAGTAAACTTATTTACAGTAAGAAAGGTTTTTATCAAGCCGAACAAGGTTTTAATTCCACCTTACCTTTGTCTAATGACGAGCTCATGATTACTTACAACATGAATACCTCGCCAATCGCCGCCTCGTTTCCTTTTATTTCGTCTGATCTTACTTCTGACAACGGAATTCTTTATGGTATCAATCGACATAATAACAGTTTGATTCTTTTTGATCGTTTCAGTTTGCAAAATGCCAACGCTGTAGTTTTTGCTACTTCTGGCGCCGGAAAATCTTACATGGTTAAACTCGAAGTTTTACGTTCGCTTATGATGGGTGTTGATATTATAATCATCGACCCTGAAATGGAATATAAAAATCTTTGCGAAGCGGTTGGCGGAACATATGTCAGTGTTTCTTTGGCCAGCCAAGCCAAAATTAATCCATTTGATTTACCAAAACCAAAAGGTGAAGAAACAAAAGTTGAGGACATTATTCGTAGCGCTATTATTACTTTAAAAGGTTTGTTGCGTATCATGATTGGCCAGCCGCAAGGCGGGGCCGGGGTTGTTGGTTTTACACCTGAAGAGGATTCAATTTTGGATCGTGCTTTGCTTGAAGCTTACGCCAAAAAAGACATTACCGCCGATACGGTTGATTTGTCGGTTGTCGAACCGCCAGTTTTGTCTGATTTTATTGATGTTCTTTCCGGTATGTCGGGATCTGATAACTTGGTAGCCCGGCTTACAAAATTTACCGATGGTACATTTTCTGGTTTATTGAACTCGCCAACCACGGTTGAAATGAGCAATCAATTAGTTATTTTCTCTGTTCGTGATTTGGAAGATGAACTTCGACCAATGTCCATTTACACCATTATTAACTATATTTGGAATACTGTTCGTTCTGAACGAAAAAAACGTATTTTAATAATCGATGAGGCTTGGTGGCTCATGATGCATGAGGATTCGGCTAAATTTATTCACGCCTTGGTTAAACGTTGTCGTAAATATTATCTTGGCATCACCACAATTACCCAGGACGTTAACGACTTTCTGCTTTCGTCATATGGCCAAGCAATTGTTACCAATTCATCCATGCAGTTTTTGTTAAAACAGTCGCCGGCTTCAGCTGATTTGATTCAAAAAACTTTTAATCTGACTGATGGTGAAAAATATCTTTTACTGGAATCCGGTGTTGGTGAAGGTTTGTTTTTTGCCGGTCAAAAACACGTGGCCATGAAAGTTGTGGCTTCTTATACCGAAGATCAATTGGTAACCACAAATCCACAACAGCTTTTGGAAATCGAAAAAGCCCGAAAAGATTTTGAGAAAAAATTAGCTGATGAAAACGCGGCAGTTACAGAAACCGAAAAAGAAACCTCGCCGTTAGAAGAACCGGTGCCCGAAGTTAAACCTGTTGAAAGTTCTGAAGCTGGCCAAGCGGAGGCTGAAAGGATTCGTCAAACCTTAACCGATCTTTAATTAATTGTTATGTCCAAAAAAAAGAAAATTTTAATTGCCGCCATTATAGCTTTGTTTTTGTTATTACTCGCTCTTTTGATATGGTTTTTAAATCAAAAAACCCCAGCTGCTAAGGTGGTGGTTGTAACTAATACTGAAAAGCCAGTTAATACTCCAAGCCAAACAAACACCGAAGTAACAGAAACTAATGTTGATGTTGAAACTGTAAAAAGAGACAGTACTTTGCAAAGTTTGGCGATAACTTTTGCCGAACGTTACGGCAGTTATTCCACTGAAAGTTCTTTTGCCAATCTGTATGACGTCATGGATTTGATGACCGCCTCGCTTCGAAGCGAAACAGAAAAATTTGTGGCCACAGCCAAAAACTCACCCGATTATTACGGAGTCACTACCATGGTTTTGTCGGTTAAATTAATAACCGAAGATGAAACCTCGGCCTCGCTTGAAGTTTCTACCCAACGCGACGAATCAGTCGGCAGCCCACAAAACAGTGAAATTAAATATCAAAAACTTCTTTTAAGTTGTCTTAAAGAAAACGGGATATGGAAGGTGTCTTCGGCCACTTGGCAATAAACAGTTGGCAGTGGTTTAAAAATGCCTTGTTCCCGGTTCATTGTTTTAATTGTAAAAAAGAGGGCTGGAAATTTTGTCCGGTTTGCAGTCAAAATTGTGAAATAGAAATTGCTGATTTGGTTTGCCCTTTTTGTCATACAACCCAATCAGAAGGGAAGACTTGTTCGGAATGCGCTAAAAAAACTTACCTTGATGGCAACCTGGCCTTAAGTCTTTATCGTGATAAAGTTTTGCGAGGACTTTTACAAGATTGGAAATTTAACAGTAATCAGTCTTCTGGTGCAGTATTGTTGGAATGGTTGGAAAATTTTCCTTTAGAGCAAATTTTGCCCCCGGTTGATTGGTATGTAACCTCTGTACCACTTCATGAAAAACGTTTTCGAGAAAGAGGTTTTAATCAAGCCGAAGTTTTGGCTCGAGCTGTAGCCAAAGAAATCAAAACCGAATATTTTGAATTATTACGGCGTTCAGAATGGACCGATCCTCAAGCTAAACGGGCAGCTGAGGACCGGCAAGTCGGGGAACTGGATGAGGTTTTTAAAGTCACTGGCCTGGTGCCGCCATGTGTTCTCCTCTGCGACGATGTTCTAACCAGCGGCTCAACCATGGATGCGGCCGCTAAGGCCTTAAAAGAAGCTGGAGCTGAATTTGTTTGGGGATTTACACTTTTAAGGGCGGATAGTTGAAAAAAAACGGCATCTCCGTTAAACTGAACATGCACGGAGAGGTGTCAGAGCGGTCTAATGAGCCAGTCTTGAAAACTGGTGTGCCTGCAAGGGTACCGTGAGTTCGAATCTCACCCTCTCCGCCATCCCCCTTCGCCTCGTTGGACGAGGCTATGGTAGGGATGGTCAGATGAAGTTTTATTATGTAAAAACAACCCTTCACGGGGTTGTTTTGGTGTGTTAGGATTAACCGAATCGACATTCTTAAAAATCAACGAACCTATATGACTCAAGATGAGATGCAAACGATGCTTCAAGAAATGGCTATAGATTTTGGTGAGCATGTTAATAAAAAAAATGATGGATTTTCTTCGTTGCTAATGCAAATAGCTTTCGCGAGCGTTGGTCTCGCCGCTGTTTACTTAGAAACTGGGGAAAGACTTTATTCGAGTTTAGTGGTTGCTGGCGTGATCTTCCTTGTTATTTCCATCGTTTCCGGTGGATTGCAAATAATATTGGATTACTCATTTTTTCGAAGACATCAAAAATTGCTTCAACAGGCGAGTTATTTATTTGCCAAACTTCGGGGAGAGGGCGAGGCTTTTGTTCATAAGAATGCCTTGCAAATGAATACGATTATCCAGAGAATGAGAGAAACGGATGATCAGTCGCTCGCAATACCCACCTACTTTCAGGTGGCGTTTATACTTGCAGGCGCCGGGCTTATCCTATTTGCGTTCTTACGAGCTTTATAGTCATTGTATTAAAAGAAAAAAATATAGCTGTATGGATACGGATATCGTAGAAATTTCAAAATCTGAAAACGAATTAGTTCAAAACGCAAAAACAATGAACGAACCTTTCTATTTACACGCTCAATATGGGGTAGATTTTGTTCATTCGTTTCTTAAAAAAGTTGATCCGAATAGTTTTTATTTTCTACTTTTTTTAAGTTCTTTGCAAAAGCACATCGTCTTGGCTTTTTTATCCGCGGTACGTTTTCACCATATACAGACTAATTTCGATCTTCGGTTTGCTTCTGAAAGCTCTGCTTGGGCAGCTTTTGCAATCGGCAATAATGACCCAGAAAAAGATAAAGAAAAGTTTGCAATAAAAGACGAAAGCGGAATATTAAATCCGAACGATGATTTAAAGAAAAAAATGTATCAATGGCTTAACGAAAAATATAGAGAAGGCAGTGTTTCATTAAAAAGATATAAGGACCAGACCAATGCTTTGTCGTCGCACGCAAACATCGTGGATGCTCAACGTACTTTTTCTGGCCTAAGTAATGGTCAATTTAAGACACAATTTTTTGATAATTCAGAAGATCGCCATATAAAAACAGATCTCTGGGCTGTGGCAAATTTAGTGATAGGATCATTGGATTTATTCTACGGAGTTAATAAGGATTTTAATATTTTTGAACCCTCCGATGATTTTTTTGAAAGAATAAAAATTTTGAAAATAGAAAATGACCGCTTAAAAAATATTATGCTTTCTGATCCCCATCTAAAAAAATAAAAATGATCTTGAATTTAATTACAAAATTACTCAACTCACTTGCCTCAAATCCGATAGTTGTCGGATCTCTCAAAACCCCTTACAATACTTTTATAGGCTGTACTGAACCAAAAAACTTAAATATTTAATTATGTCTATTGGATCAAAAATTTTGATCACCTTACTTTTAATCATTTCAACGATATCTTTTGGTTTTGGTTTGTTTCGTATTTTTGATTCAATCTATGGGATTACGAACTCTGAAAAAATTTCAGCAACCCTTACTAGTGTAAACTTTACGCCCATGGCACGACACACCAATGGACCAAATGCTTTATTAAATTACAAAGTTCGAGAGATTCCTTATCTTGAAAAAGTTGAAATCCCATTTTTAACTGTTTTGTTCTTAACCTCAAAACAAGGACAGGACATTGTAGTCAATATTGACATTAAAAATCCAAAACATGTTTGGCTAGCAAATTCTCCTCTTCTCTGGGCAGCTTATTTTTTTGATGGTGTAATGTTTTTGTTTATATCGACTGTCCTTGTTTGTATAATTTTAGGCCTTTGGAAAAATAAAAAATTTAGATTTTTAAATTTTTTATTTAAAATTAAGCCATAACAAATTGTTTTTTCCAAGACCCGACTCACTTGCCTCAAATTCAACAGTTGTCGAATCCCTCAAAACCCCTTACAATACCCTCATACGGTTGGTACTGAACGCGTACACATCGCCATCCCCATTCGCCTCGTTGGACGAGACTATAGTAGGAATTCGAAAGACAGGACAATTTTTTATCTGAACGTGGGTATCAAAAAATATCTTAACAAAAATGATCCAAATTAGTGGATCGTTTTTGTTTCTGGTTTTAAATCTTTCTGTACCTCGTGGCTCGTCCTCTTCCTATTCGTTCAATTTTTTTCATTTCCAAAAATTTGTTTAATATTTGTATCACTGTTGGTTCGACAATTTTAAGATCATCCCGCAAATTTTTTGGGGTAACCACTTCGTGCTCATTTAAGTAATTCCACACAGCCAGTTGCTTTTCGGATAATAAATTTTCTACGGATTCCTTAGACAATAAAGCAATAGCGAGTTGAGTTTGTTTTAGTAAGATATCTAAGAAAAATAATAGCCATGGACTAATGTCTTCCTTTCTGGTTTTCCAGGTTTTTTGTGATTTGTTTAAGGCAAGATAGTATTCATTTTTATTATCTTCAACTATTTTTTCATGTGAGACATACGGCATGTATTCGTAACCGTTTTTTAACAACAGCAAATTTGTCAACACACGCGAAGTACGGCCGTTGCCATCTTGAAAAGGGTGAATAGACAAAAATTCGAAAATAAAATTTCCGATGATAAGCAAAGGGTGGATTTCTTTTTTGTTTAGTAGTTCCAAAGTTGTTTCTAGCAATTCGTTCATTTCCTTGTTAACCAAATGTGGCGGGGTTGGATCAAATAAAATGCCGACCAGATTACCTTTTGTGTCACGGGCTTCGACACGGTTACTTCCGAATTTATACCCGCCGCGATGACGAGTGTCTTTTTCAGAGTACTTTAAAAGCTCGCTGTGAAAATGTTTTACTGTGCTTTCGGATAATTTTAATTTTTTGTAAGAATCAAAAACATTAGTTAAAAGCTCAGCATAGCCTGCCACTTCTTGTTCATCGCGAGTAATTATTTTTTGGATTTTTAATCCTTTCAATAATTTAGCTACCTGTTCATCGGTCAGTCGTGCCCCTTCAATACGAGTGGACGCACCAGACGAAGTGACAATCACCGATCTTTTTAAGATACCCAAAATTTGTGGCGACAAATTAGCCCCCATTTTCCACTGGCCTTTTAACTCATCTAGTTGCGACAGAAGGGCATAAATTTTATGAGTGACCTCTGGCGAGAAAGATAATCTTTTGGTGAATTTTTGCACACATTTATTCAAATGTTTTAACTGTATGTGATTATATAGGATTATATGGGATTTGTCAAGTTAATCAAAAATGAAATCGGAGTAAGTATTTTTTATAAGTCCGAAAAGAGCCTTTTTTCTTTACTGCCACCCCTTTTGTGCCGACTCGCACGCCTCAATCTAGTGGTTGTTAAAACTCTTAAAACCCCTTACAATACCCTTGTATGAGCTACTTTATTGTTATACATGGGACCTTAGGAAGTGGGAAATCCACAATTTCGAACGAACTCGCTATCAAATTAAATGCAGACCGAGTGCAAATCGATTATGTCTTGTCAGAACATAAACTCGATCTACACGAAGATAACGAAGCATCGATTCCAGCGGCTAATTTTATAAAAGGGCTTGATTTTGTTTTATCCGACGTAAGGGAAAAACTTGATCACGAAAAAATAGTAATTTTTGATGGTTGTTTTTATCATAAAGAAGTTATGGATTATTTGTTAAAAAACTTACCTTATCCATATTTTTTGTTTACCTTAAAAGCGCCGTTAGAAATTTGTATTGAGCGTGACAAAAACCGTTCGGTTACTTTGGGCGAGGACGCAGCCAGGGCAGTATATTCTCTAACTTCAGGATTAGATTTTGGTGAAATTATTGATACGGTAAAACCGCTAGAAGAATCGATAAACAAAATTCTGGAAATAATAGAAAATAATAAAAATTTTCCACAAAAAATGACCCTGTAATGGATCATTTTTTATTTTATATGCGTATATCTAACACAAAAAGGCTGTTGAAAACCCCGATTTTTTAGTGGACTTATCTTTTAAAACAACCTATAATATTTGCAGGTGGTTGGTTCTTAACCGCCTAAAGTGATTTAGAAAAACAAACTATGGAGGACAATTTAAACAATACTTATACAGAATTCGGTAAGGTTTTAGCGGCCTGGCAGGTTGATGAATTTCCTAACCACGATCGTTCTAGGGCTTGGTATGTTTTGGGGGCGATCGGGGCAGTGGCTTTAATAATCTACGCCATTTTTACCGCCAATTTTCTTTTTGCGGTAATTATACTTTTGGCTGGTTTAATAACCCTGCTTTCCACCTTCCAGCCACCGGAAAAAATTGATGTGGCCATTACTTCGACTGGTGTTATTGTTGGCGATCATTATCACACCTTTAAAGAAGTTAAAGATTTTTCCATTGCTTACGAGCCACCAACAATTAAGATTTTGTATCTTGATTTTCACAGTCCTTGGGTACCCTTGGCCTCAATTCCACTAGAAGATATTGACCCGAATTATATTCGCGAATGTTTATTGCCGTTTTGTTTGGAAAACTTGGAACGTTCCGAGGAAACCTTGACAGACTACGTCCGAAGGCTGTATAAACTATAGGTCAATTTTAATTTTCAATTAAAGAAGCCCTATTTCTTTAAAGAAAAAAAATCCTTCATTGATAATTGATAATTTTTAAAAATATGCGCCCATAGCTCAGTTGGATAGAGCGTCAGGTTGCGGACCTGAAGGTCGGACGTTCGAGTCGTCCTGGGCGCACCATCCTACGCTCTGTGGCAGAGCTTCGGATGGCGCAGCCAGCCTGGGGAACAAGAAGACTGATCGGCTAGTCTTAAATAAAGAAATGAATTCGGGTTTAGCCCGTTTTTTTGTTTTCTGCTATTGTTGTATAAACCTATGTCCACGCGTCTCAGTACCCCAATTAAAGATTTGTTTGGTGTTGGTCCAATTTTGGCCAAGGATTTTGCCCGGCTGGGAATTCACAGTGTCCGTGATCTTTTGTGGTACGTGCCTTTTCGTTATGACGATTTTTCCACTTCTAAACCGATCCCTTCTTTATATCACGATGACGTTGTTACCTTGATTGGCACTATTAAAACCATTCGTGGTCGACGTAGTGTGAAAAGTCATGTCTACATGACCGAGGCTATTTTTGAAAACGATAGCGGAGCCTTAAAAGTTTTGTGGTTTAATCAACCTTATTTGGAAAAGGTTTTACATTCAGGTTCTGTAGTTTCTTTGGCTGGGCGGATTAATCGTAAGTTTGGTGAAACTGTTTTAATGAACCCGGTTCAAGAATCGGCTGCAACTCAATTACATACCGGTAGTATTGTTCCGGTTTATGGTTTAACCGGTTCTTTAACCACTCGCCGTGTTCGGGCTTTAGTTAAACGTGTCTTGCCGCTAGCCACAGGTATTGTCGATTGGTTACCAGACGAAGTTCGGGAAGCTGAATCGCTGCCAATGATTTATGAAGCATTAAACTATGTTCATTTTCCACCTTCGGCCGATCATCTTGATCACGGCATGAATCGTCTAAAATTTGATGAATTACTTTTGCGTCAGTTAATGTTTGCCCATCTAAAAAAAGAAAGAGTGGTTATTGGGGCCGACCCACTTGTTTGTCCTATTGAAGAAATAAAAAGTTTTGTTGAAAAATTACCGTTCAAACTTACTAATGCCCAGCGTAAAGCCGCTTGGGAAATTGTTCAGGATTTGGCTAAACCCGAGCCAATGCATCGTCTGCTGCAAGGTGATGTTGGTTCTGGTAAAACCGTGGTGGCAGCCATTGGTGCACTTGCGGCTCTTAAAGCCGGCGGGCGAGTTGTTTACCTTGCACCAACAGAAATTTTGGCTGAGCAGCAGTATAAAACTTTTCAGAAAATTTTGTCAGAGTTTAAGCCGGCTTTACTTACTGGTAAGAAGGCGATTCGGGGCGGGGAAGAAGTTAAGAAAAAAGATTTGCTTCAGGCTTTGCAGGTGGGTGAGGTTTCTTGTGTTATCGGTACTCATGCCTTGTTTGAAGAAACAGCAAAAATGCCGAGTGTCGATCTAGTTATTATTGATGAACAGCATCGTTTTGGTGTGGAACAACGGCACGCTTTAACTAAAGAGAATAATGGTCGAGCTCCGCACTTATTATCGATGACCGCGACTCCGATTCCACGCTCTTTAGCTTTAGCTGTTTATGGTGATCTAGAAGTTTCTATTTTAAACGAACGTCCGGCTGGTCGTTTGCCAATTACTACAAAATTGATCACCAGGAATAAAGAAAAAGAAATGTACGAAAAAATAAAAACCGAAATAAAATCCGGTCACCAGGTTTTTGTGGTCTGTCCACTAATTGATCCATCCGATTCTTTGGGCGTGGCCTCGGCCAAAGAAACATTGGAAAAACTTTCAAAAAAAGAATTAAAAGAATTTAAACTTGGTTTGTTGCATGGTCAAATGAAGTCTGATGAAAAAGAAAAGACCATGGCTGAATTTGTGGCTGGAAAAATTGAAGTTTTAGTTTCCACCACAGTCATTGAAGTTGGTGTTGATGTGCCTAATGCCACGGTCATGATAATTTTTGGCGCCGAAAGATTTGGTTTAGCTCAACTTCACCAACTACGTGGCCGTATCGGTCGTTCGGAATTTCCATCTTTTTGTTTTCTTCATACAGAAAAACCAGAAGCTGAAACTTCACGTCGTTTACAAGCAGTGGTTAAATCACAAGACGGTTTTTATTTAGCTGAGGAAGATTTAAAAATTCGTGGGGCAGGGAATGCTTTTGGTACAGCTCAATCTGGTTTGCCTGATTTGAAATTTGCCACTTTGGGCGATACTGAGTTAATGAAAAAAACTCGTGATTGGGCGCATCGTATTTTAGAAAAAGATTCTGAATTTAAAACTCTTCCTTTGGTTAAAGAAAGAGTTTTGCAGGGGTTTGAGGTAGTGCATTTGGAATGACCGGTTGATTGGAGGGGGTTAGAGTAAAGAAAAAAAGCCAAAAAACGGCCTTTTTTTGTGTTTTTTAAAATAAGACGCTTGACAAAAGACTATTTTTAAAGTATAGTAATTCGTTCGTTAAGCTGGTTGCTAAGACAAAGTGTCGGTAATCCAGGAATTGCGAACCTGCGGAGACTTTGGAACCTGATGGGTGTTTTTCAAGCCCTTAAGGGAATCTTCGTTGATAATACGATGATGAATGGTCCGGATCCCCTGTTTCTAACACGACAGGGAGGAGGATAAATCGCTTTACGTGTTCCGTGGGCGATACGTGCTAGTGATATCAGGGATCAAACCACCTGATACAAATACTGCGATTCTTCAGGGCCAGTAACCTTGCATTCTCCTGAACTACATAGGGATAAAGAATGTCGCGCAAGCGAAGAGTTGGAGCTGGTGCGAAAAAAGCTCGCGCACTAGTGTATATCCTCTGGCAGTGACCCCGGGAGCTTATGGTGAACCGGGGAGTTCTGTTAGCTCGGAGAACCGAGGAAAGGTTTGATAGCTATGTCACCAAGCTGTCTAATCGCTTTCGAGCGATAAAAAAATCTGACCTTGGTTATCTCTCGCGATTCTTAAACGGAACGCTTCAGCCTCGCCTATGCGGGTCGGTCTCGTTCAAGGGTCCTATTCGGACACATCAAACCGGATAGGGCGACCCCAGTGATTATCTTTCGCTGGGGGCTTTTGTTTTTATATGAGTTTTTTATAACTCTTTCACTGATTTTATTTTTGCCGGAGTAATTGCCTGTTTTAATCCCACTCTTTCCATCTCTTTTAATCGTCTTTCTGCGCCAAGAACAGAACGTACTTCGCCACCTAATCCAACTTCACCGAAATAAACTGTTGGTTCACCCCCTCCCTCCGCGTGGCGCGGTAGCCCTTCCCCTGCTGGGGAGGGTTTCATTGCCGACAAAATTGCGGCACAAACTGCCAGGTCGGCTGCCGGTTCATTCAGCTCCATGCCGCCGATGACATTTACATAAATATCTTTGTCCCCAAGATTTGCTCCGGCACGTGACGAAAGAATTGCGGACAACATTTGTAAACGATTTACGTCAAAGCCCGAAGCACGGCGAACCGGGGAAGGGTAAAAGCTTTTTTCGACCAAGGCTTGAACTTCAACCAAGAAAACTCGTGAGCCCTCAAGAATGGCAGTGATAACCGATCCTGGAGTATTTTGTCTTTCAGCCAAAAATCTTTCTGATGGATTTGGTACGGCTATGAGGCCATTTTTTGCCATTTCAAAAACCCCAACCTCGTCCGTTGATCCGAAACGATTTTTTGTGGCTCGCAGAATTCGGAAAGCATGGACAGGATCACCTTCAAGTGAAAGAACAACGTCGACTAAATGTTCAAGAGTTTTTGGTCCGGCCACTGATCCATCTTTAGTGACTTGGCCGATAATCATGATTGGTACATTTGTTTGTTTAGCACACTGTAACAAAAGGTTGGTAGCGTAACGAACAACATTAGGGTTTCCGGCTGCACCCTCTAAATCAAGCGAATCAACAGTTTGAATAGAATCGATAATAGCCAAAGTTGGTTTTTCTTTTTCAATAGTTGAAACGATTGTTTCGACCGGTTGAACTTCCAAATATTTTACTTTGTCGAATTTTTTTTCTAATCGTTTAAAACGACTGGCAAGCTGCGAAGCCGATTCCTCGCCGGAAATGTAGAGAACCTCACGATTGATTCCCCCTCCCTCGTATGGCTGCATACGGGGGAGGGTAGGGGTGGGGGCCGAAGAGAGTGTTGCGATTTGTGCCACCAACGTCGACTTACCAACCCCCGGTTCACCGGAAAGTAGAATCAATGATCCTGGTACGATGCCATCACCAAGAACTCTATCAACCTCGGTTTCACCACTTGGCAGACGATCGTGAATTATGACGTTTTCTTCTGCCAATAAAACGCCGGCCTTGGCGGCCGGCCGGTGGCCCTGAGGCCCCTCGAAGGGTTTTGTTGTTTCCTCATTTTCTTTTAATGTTCCCCAACCTTGACATTCATTACAACGGCCGGCCCATTTGAGGAATTGCGCGTCACATTTTGTGCAAATAAACATAAGATAATTAACTACTAAACACCACAGTTTTTTGTGTAGTGAAAATGCATATAGTCCTTAACCCTGGACCAATTACCACCCCAGGTGAAACCATTACTGGTAAAAGCTTGAATAACTGCTTGTGGTATGTCGTAATTACTTGCCCGACACAAGGTTTCGCAATTGCTGCCACCTATGCAATTGCAAACTCCGCCAGTTGTGCAGGCTTTTGGACAATTTGGATTTTTGTCAGGATTAACATCAATAGCAATTCCAAAAGCGTGTGGACTTAAGTAACTCGGACTATTTTTATTAGCTCGCCAGTTATAAGTACCACCGGCTGTACTGGTGGTTATATCATAACTTAAGCCAGAAGCATCAATGGCTGCAAGGGCTTTTTTAAAGTCGTCGGCAATTAATTTGTTAACACGATAACTTCGGGTTTTATACGAAACGCTAACCAAGTTGCTTTCAACCGCACTTTTTGAATCCCCATAGTTCTTTAGATAACAATCTTGAGATTTGCTAGCGCCAAAATAATTTCCTGATCCACCACTAACCGCATCTCCGCCTGAAAAAGTTACCACCGCACTCTCATAAGGGATTTCTTGAATTATTTCAATTTCTAAAGCATCGAATTTTGTTAAATTAGGATTAATAATAAAAAGAATTAAATAAACTGAAAAAAGTAAAATTAATCCAGTAACTCCATTGGTTATTCTTTTTTTAGCTGAAGACAATTCTGATCCACCTGGTGAAACAACATATTGCAAACCACCGACCATGATTAAAAAGACAGCGACAGTTGCCGAAAACCCCAACAGATATTTATAGACGCCGGTAACATATTCGGCCAGCCAGTTTACTTGGATCAATGTTCCATCTTCAACGATTTTTGAAAAAGAAACTGTCGGGATGTTAACACCTAAGACGGGTTCAATAAAAGTTGAATTTTCGGCAGCCTGAACTTGTGTTGAATTAAGTGAAATTAAAAATAAAACAAAGATTAAAAAAATAAAGAGGTGTTTTACGTTGTTGAACATAGTTTTACGGAACTCTGAGGATTCGATAAGTAAGGCTTTTAGCTTTGTTGCAAATTGAAGCCAGAGGGTAATCAGTTTTTACTCCCATTCCAGGTGCTCGACCGCTACCATGACTGTCGGCCACCAAACCGTCGCCAATATAAATCATGATATGAGCGCTGCCAGGTTCTTTTGGTCGATCACCTCGTCCCCAGCCGACAAAGTCACCGGGTTTTAAAGCTACACCATTTACACTGTTGCTGTTAAGATCACAGCTGGAAATTTTTTCTGAATTTGAATTAAAGGTAGGGTATGGACCTTGAGGTAGACCTGCACAGTAGCGAACATAATTGGCAAAGCCAGAACAATCAAAACACATATTTCCTTCCGGGCAATAGTCTTTGCAGGTATGTTGACCTGTGCTGTCGCAGGTGGAATTGTATTTAGAATTTGTTTCAGGATAAGGCGGTGGGCCACCTTTGCCGCCCCAGCGATAGGCAACGTGTCCATTAAAACTTTCAGCTATTTGTCTTAGTGTAGAACTGGTAGTATTTTTTGGACAAATAATTCCCGCGCTGGTAAGTGGTGCAGAGCCGGATACACTGCCACCGCTATCGTAGTTGTCATAACCAAGAACATAAACTTCTGGATCTATGACAGTGATACCTAAACTTTTAAAAGCTGTTAATTTTGGATTGACAGTAAAAAGAATTAAAAAAGCGGAGAAAAGTAAAACCAGTCCAGTGACCGCGTTGGTGATTCTTTTTTTTCCTGCGCTGGCTCCTGACCCGCCCGGTGAAGCAACATATTGTAAACCACCAACCATGATTAATAAAATTGCGAAGATTGCTGAGAAGCCTAATAAATATTTATATATACCAGTGATGTATTCGGCTAACCAATTAACTTCGATATATCCACCCTTATCCAAAATCGCTGAAAAGGAAACTGTGGGAATATTAACACTTAATACAGGTTGTATATATGTTGTATCATCAGCTGCCCGCGCCTGTATTGGATTAAGCGAAATCAAAAACAAGACGCTAACTAAAAAACTAAAAACGATTTTCATATTACGGCGCGGTTGAAATATTTTGGTTAGCCAATTCAATCAATTCATCGGCGGTTAACGAACCTGTTATCCGATTTTCACCAATAAAAACTGTTGGAGTGGCAGTAATGGATAATGATAAAGCCTCGTCGTAATCTTTTCTTACCAATGGGAGGGTTTCTTGGTTGTTATAACAAGTGTTGAACTTGTCTGTATCCAACCCGACCTCAACAGCCAAAGCGGATAGCATTTCTTCGTCTAAGATGACCTGTTTGTCAAAAAGTAAATCATGATATTCCCAAAATTTACCCTGATTAGCAGCACAACGAGCAGCAATGGCTGTGGGTACGGCTAAATCATGAGCTGATTCATTAGGCATATCTTTCCAAACAATTTGAACGGTAGGTATTGTGCGTAACAATACATCAATACTTTCGGCCAGATCCTTACAAGGTTGACATTGAAAATCGCCAAATACAACTAATGTAACTTTTGGTTCGGCCGCTCCTTTTTTTGGATTAATAAAAGTGATGGTTGGTGTGGTAATGGTTTGTTGACTGATAGTGTTAGATTGTTCTTCGGCTTTCTCTGGGGTCCAGACTGGTTGCAAGCGCAGCCAAAAAAATATAAAGATAACAGCAGCTATAAAAGTAGCTACGATAATGGTAAGCCAGCGGTGATTCATATTTTTGAATTATCAATAATCAATATTCAATTATCAAGTATGGAGCTTTTTTAATAATCAATTATCAATATTCAATTATCAAGTATGGAGTCTTGTTTCTTAAAATATAGAACATCCTTCATTGAATCTTGATTATTGAATCTTGATAATTTCCAAAATACAGTGCTTCCAACATTGATTATTGATTATTGAAAATTGATTATTTTAATTTGATATATCCTAATCTTCCATCAGCTGCGTTAGTGAAATAGAGAAGAGAACTGTCCTCAGTTACTTGAAGGTTTTCCATAGTCATATTTTCAGAAGGCCGAGCAACTAACGAGGAACGACCGGTAGTTAAATCGATTTTATAAACATCATCCGGGGTAGCGTTGTAAAGAGTTCGTTGCAAACCGGCGTTGGACTCAAGTGATTGGGGTACAGCGCAATAAATAGCACTATTTCCTGAAAAAACGCATTTATCCACCCAAGTGTTTAAGCCGACCGAACGACGATTTTCGCCGATTGAATTTACTGTTCCGTCAACTACCCAAAGCAATGGTTTGTAATCACTGGAAGAACTGTAAACCGAATATAACAAGACATCGCCGCGTTGGCTCCAAAGTGACTCGAAACCTAATCCATCGACTGTTAAGCCTTTAAAGTTTTCCTGATTTTTTCCGATGGGATAAATCATTTTTTGACCAAAACCGTTTTGGTCGCCGGCTGTATCAGAGAAGGCAATAACTTGATCGGTTGGTGAAGGACTAATTTGTACCTTGTCGGCATTTTCGCCTAGAGCCTGAACAGCTTTAGCGCCAGAGCCATCATCGTTTGCCACTACCAGCATGCGACTATCAGCATCGGTCGGCATACTTTTAGCAATAATCTGATCTTGGTTTGGAGAAAATTCAAAATCTTCCCAATGTTGGGGTAGGGTAACCTGTGTTTCATTTGTAAAATCATAAACAACATTCGAGCCATCAGGGAATTCAATAACAGCTTTTGAACCATCTTGATTCCAAGCGGCGTCTTCAACGTCGGGAAACTGTTTGTTTGATAATTTGGTAACCGAGCCATCGCTACCAATAGTATAAAAACGATTGTCGCTAGGGTCGTAATAATTCATACTTTGACCATCGCTCGATAAAGTGACATCAGTTACAGCCGCACTAGTTAGTATGGTAGTTTGGGTTAAACCACCATGGGCCACTTCGTTGGCCTCTGGTAAAGTTACTTCACCTTCAGGAGTTTCTGTTACTGGTTGCCCTAAACCAGCTGTTGGTAAGCCACCGGTTTGACCACCTGTGTTCGTTATTCCTGCCACAGGAGTTGTCTGGACACTTGGGGCCAGAAACATGAAATAAAGTATTATACCGATTCCTATCACTGAGATGATGAATCCGGTGATAATTAATATTTTTTTGGTTTTTTCGGAAAGCATAAAATTTTAATGAAAAGCAAATTCTTTTATAAGATCATAAACCTGAGCTCTTAAACCAGGATCACCAGCCAATTCCCACAATACTGCAACACCACCGACAGCAATCATATATGGTAAAAGTGTTGTGACAATAATTACTGAAAAACCAACAACAAGGAGAGCAAGTACTAGTAAATCAAGAACCACCAAACCGGCATGTAGAAATCTTGGTGAAACGATTGAGGGCATAGGAATAGGCGACCATGTCAATGAAGGGAAAAAGAAATCAAAAGTTTTATTTTTTAGATAAAAACTTGCCATTTGTAAGTTTAAGTCAACCAAAGTAAAAGCATATATTAAAACTGTAACAATTGTGGAAATACCAACCGTACCTATATCAATAGCATTACCAATGCCTTGAGCAGCTTCTTCCGCACCGCGACGTATTGCAGCTTTCATTTGTTTGCGAATTTCCTCTTGGGCTTTTTGTTTTTGTTCATCGATCCCGCTGCCGGCAAGAAGTTCTTGTTTTGTTTGTTCCAGACGTTTTTGTTGTTGTTGACCTTGTAGTTGTTGGGCTGCTTGTTGTTCGTTGTTTGTTTTAGGGGGTGTAGAGCTGCCAGAAACAGATTTACTGGCAGTTGCAGCTTGGAAACCGGGTGATTCCCCTGGTTTATTACCGGTTCGATTAGCTATTTCATCAAACATTGATGTTCGACTAAGGGCGGCAGGATTTTGTTTTGGCGCAGAAGCCGAACGTCTAAAAGATTGTTGAGACCTGTTTAAAGCGGAAAGTCGTTCGTTTTCTTCTTCTGTTCGGGCCCCGCCTTTTAGTTTTTGTTCTTCTCGATGTACTGCTACCATTCCAGCATAAGCTTTATTTTTTTCTTCTAAAATATCTTCACTGCGAATTTTTTCCAAAGCAGATTCTTCCAAAGCAGTTTCGGTCGCTGCTTCCATAGCCTCTTCACCAAAATTTTTTAATGAACCAAGTGAATCAAAAGTGCCTTTTGATTTTTCTCGACCAACAAGTCGACGAAGGCCAGAAAGAGATTCACCCGGAAGATCAATATTTGATGTTTTCGAAACAGCCGGACTATTGCCGGCGGGCGGGGAAGTAGGAGTTGTTTGTCCTGGTTCGGCCATATGAAGTCTTGTGGACTATTTCAGGGCGTTGTTCCCGAAACGTAAATCTGGAAAGTCGTGGGTTCTAGATTAGCCTTTTTTATCCCCCCGAAATTGCCTTGTTTATCATTAGGGAACACGCCCTTCAGTAATATCTCACTTCGCTCGTGGCGAGCTTCGAGGGATTATCTGCCCAGATAAAATTTGTATGAAGCCGACCAAAGGCAGATAAAAAAAACCGACAATTTGATAGATAAATTCTATCACAATTGTCGGAGTTTTTACAGCAGCTATTTCCCCATGTTGCGAAGTTTTTCGATTCTTTTTTCAATCGGTGGGTGGGAACTAAACCACAGCTCGAATTTTTTTTCTACTTTTGGATCAAAAGGGTTGGCTAAAAATAAATGGGCAGTGGCATGATTAGCTTTGGTCATTGGGCGATCTTGGGCAGCAATTTTTTCTAAAGCTGAAGCTAAACCATCAGGATATCGAGTAAGAAGTGCACCAGAAGCGTCAGCTAAATATTCACGACTTCTACTTACGGCCAATTTTATTAACTGAGCTAAAAAAGGAGAAAGAATGGCTAAGACCAAACCAACAATAATCAAAATTAATTGAAGTTGTTGACTGTCTCGATTACCTTTAAATCTCATTGAACGGAGCATTATGTCTGATAACAACATAATTGTACCAACCAAAACCACAACAATTGTCATTATACGAATATCGTAATTTTTAATATGTGACATCTCATGCGCCAAAACACCTTCCAATTCTTGTCGATTCATTATTTCGAGGAGTCCAGTGGTTACAGCGATAGAAGAATGTTTTGGATCGCGACCAGTGGCAAAAGCATTTGGTGATGGGTCATCAACAATATAAATTTTTGGTGTCGGTAAACCACAAGTGATTGATAGGTTTTCAACTAGATTATAGAGTTCAGGATTTTGACTTTTTTCGATTGGTTTGGCACCCGAAGAAAATAAAGCTACAGCATCGCCTTTAAAATATCCAATCAGGTTCATTATAGTCGCCAAAATAACTGCCAATATTATTCCGGTTTCACTCGAACCGCCATTTTCACCCATTACCCAACCAATGGCTACGATTATAACCGTAAACAAGGCAATCAAAAAAATAGTTTTTCTTTTGTTGGAATCGATTTCTGAGTACATATTTTAGTTGGAGGGGGAGTTGGAATTATCAAGATTCAATAATCAATATTCAATTAAGGAAGTTCTATATTTTAAAAAAATAGACTCCATACTTGTTTATTGAATCTTGATGTTTGATAATTAAAATAACAATCCATCCCTAACCCCTATCCCCTAATCCCTAAAATTTTACACTCGGTGCCTCATTAACCACATCTGGTGCATCGTAAAAATCACGTTTGGTGAAGCCGAACATGCCAGCAATAAGGTTGGTAGGGAAGACTTGAAGTTTGGTATTGAAATCGCGAACATTGCCGTTGTAAAAGCGACGGGAAGCTTGAATTTTATCTTCGGCATCAGTTAAATTTCTTTGTAAATCAAGAAAGTTATCAGAAGCACGGAGTTGTGGATAGTTTTCTGAAACTGCAAAAAGAGATTTTAGGGTTTGGGAAAGTTGGTTTTCGGCTTCAACATGTTCGCTCATGGTTTGAGCGCCCATGGCCGCAGTTCGGGCTTCGGTGACTTTGGTAAAGACGCTGTCTTCGTGTTTAGCATAGCCTTTAACGGTTTCCACCAAGTTGGGGATAAGATCATAACGGCGTTTCATTTGAACTTCGATGTCGGACCAGGCTTCTTCGACACGGTTTCGCAGTGTAATTAAGCCGTTATAGACAAAAATGAACCAAATAGCTAGCAAAACTAGCACCCCCGGAATAATGAAGAAAAGTTCCATATAAGATGACAATTAGATTATTTTTTAGTAAGATAACTTTGTTTTATTTTAAGTTTTTTAAGTCTTAAAGTCAATCGATTTTTTTATGTCTATTGTCAATAAACAGATTGCCGTCTTTGATCTTGATGGCACAATAACCGAAAGTAAAACCCAAATGGATTCAGAAATGGCTGATTTAATGATTAGGCTTTTAGCCAAAAGAAAAGTAGCCATAATTTCTGGCGGGGCTTTTATTCAATTTGAACGTCAAATGCCAGCTTTAAAAGGTTCTGAAGATTTATTAAAAAATTTATTTCTTTTTCCGACCACCGGAACTCGCTTTTTTCGTTTTGATGGTGATTGGAAAGAAGTTTACGCTGATGAAATGACAATCGAGGAAAGACAAAAAATTAAAAATGCTTTTGAGCAAGCTTATAAAGATATTGATTATCATCATCCGACCGAGTTGTTTGGCGAAGTGGTGGAAGATCGTGGTACACAAGTAACTTTTTCTGCTTTGGGGCAACAAGCACCGTTAGAACTTAAAAAACAATGGCGTGAAACTCAAGATCGTCGTCCAGAACTTGTGATGGCTTTAGAAAAGTATTTGTCGGATTTTGAAGTAAAAATGCCCGGTGTTACCTCCATTGATGTAACCAGAAAAGGTATTGATAAAGCCTATGGCATTAAAAAAATTGAAGAACTTTTAGGAATTCCGGTTTCGGAAATGATTTTTGTTGGTGATGCTCTTTATGAGGGTGGCAATGATTATGCGGTTAAAAGGACTGGTGTTGAAACAGTAGAGGTAGCTAATCCGTCCGAAACAAAAGTATTACTTAGAAAATGGTTGGACGAAATAGAAAAATAATTTTGATTTATAAAATACGGCTTCATGAGCCGTGTTTTTTTTATTGTATGTAAGGAGTGAGGTAGAAGCAAAATAAAACCCCACATCAGTGTGATGTGGGGGGGGTAATGGTGAACGTCAGGCAGAAGCCGCGATCATTTTTTCAACTTCTTTGATCCACAGCTCCAGTGTGACATCCGACGGCATGCGCCAGTCGCCACGTTGTGAGAAACCGACCGAGCCGGTTTTGGGACCATCGGGAGCGGCGTCGCGCTTGAACTGAGCAGTAGCGAAGCGCTCGTAGAACTTTTTGAGCCAGTGAATAATTGTCACCTTGTCATAATCGCCGTTGAAAGCGATTTCTGCCAAGTAAGCAATTTTGGCCGGCTCTTCACCGTTTCGGACCACGTGATAGACAAAGAAGTCGTTCAGGTCATATGGTCCGATGGTGTCTTCGGACTTTTGGGCGATCTCGCCATCCTTTGCTGGCAGAAGTTCTGGTGAGATCGGGGTTTTAACCACATCTTGTACTTCTTCGAGGACAATTGGAAAGTGGATTTTGGTTGCCCAGAGTAGAACCGAACGAATCAGAGTTTTGGGCATGCCACAATTGGGATTGTACATGCTCATGTGGTCGCCGTTGTAGGTACTCCAGCCCAGAGCGATTTCGGTCAGGTCGCCAGTACCAAGGACAAATCCCAGATTCATGAGAACGCTGGTGCGCATGCGTGCCTGAATGTTTTCAAAAACCAGATCCTTGCTACCTTCCGGAAGCTCGGAGAGTTTTGCCTGAAATTCGTCGACACTCAAATCTGTGAGATCGATGCCGAATGGTTTGTGTCCCATCTCATGCATCTCTTCAAGACACATTGAGCGAATGTCGATTTCCGCAAAGTCCAGACCGAGTTTTTCTGGTATGGCCCGGGCGTTTTTTTGTGTGCGCTTTGTGGTGCCAAAACCAGGCAAACTTCGGGCGTGCAAGTGTTTCAGATCCCAACCAAGAATCTTGAAAGCTTGTGTAGCAATCAAGGTTAACAAGGCCGAATCAAGACCACCGGAGTTTCCGAAGTAAACGTCAATTTCTTTTTTGCCGAGTTTTTTGGCCAGCTTCTTCAGTCTCCAAACTGTACCCATGACAGCAATGTTGAAAGACTGCTCGCATACTGCAGCCAAAGCCATCAAGTCGTCTGGAACGAACGGGTTACGAGCCAAAGGTCGTTGTAGTTTGATGTTCTGGCGATCGTTTTTCAGACCACTCTGGACATAACGATAGTCGCGCTTGTTGGCAGCCACGCTGTCGCCAAAAGTTGCCACAACCATTCGTTCACGCATCAGAAATTCCACATCAATGTCAGCAACGATCATCTCACCGTCCATCTGGAAGCGTCGCGATTCAGCCAACACTTTGCCGTTTTCGGCAATCATAGCATCGCCATCAAAAACCAGGTCGGCTGTGCTTTCGCCCGGGCCAGCCGAAGTGTAGATGTAGACACCAAAGGTATCGGCGGAAAGCTGGGGAAACGCTCCGTGACGATAAGCTGCCTTACCGATCAGGACGTTTGAGGCTGACAGGTTGACATTGACCGTCGCTCCGTTCAGAACATGAAGCCGACTTGGGGCGTCGGGCATCCAACCGTCTTCACAAATCTCCGCGCCAATGGTGAGGCCGGGGATCAGGGTGTCAATCAGAATATCGGTGCCGATCGGTACTTCATAGTCGTCGAAAGTGACTACTTTGGAACGAAGATTGCTGGCCGGTCTGAACCAGCGGCTTTCTTCGAACTCGCGGTAGTTGGGAATTCGCGACTTGGGAATGAAGGCCAGAACTTTGCCGTGAAAGCAAACCGCGGCCACGTTGAAAAGTTGGCCATCAACCATGAGCGGCAAACCGACGTAGAAGATGGTGTCAATATATTCAGTCGCAGCTACGAAGTTCTTCAGACCATCAAGAGCTTTTCGTAGAAGTACACCCTGGTGAAAAAGATCTTTGCAGGTATAGCCAGTGATTCCGAGTTCCGGAAAAACCGCCACCCGAACTTTTTCTTGTCCGTCTTTGATGGCGGCTTTGATGGCCCATTTGATCATTTCCGCCACGTTTTGTTCGACATCGGCCGGTTCAACTACTGGAACAATACCGGCCACGCGAACGAAACCGAAATCTTTGGTGTTTGAAGTGAAGAGGTTTGACATGTGTTCTCCTTTTTCTTGTTGAAAGATCGTTGTTCTTGACTTGAATCATTCATTTTTTTAATGAAGGATTCAAGGAAAGAGGGAAGTATAGGCTTCCCAGAGTTATTCAACGATGTTATGCCGCCCCCCAAGCAGTATCGCGCCAGGATACTGCCAATCGTAGGTCAAACGGCCATCGACGTAGAAGATGAGAGTACGAATATCGTCGCCAGTTTTCTCGACCGTCAAGCAGTCTGAAACACACAAGTTTTGGCCGTCGATGTCGAAGACTTCGGCTCCATGCATGAGGGAAAAGAGTAAAGTTCCGCGTTGTCGAACCCATTCACGAATTTCGTTAATCGATTTTTCTTCAAGGCCATTGTCGGCCACGAAGTCTGAGACTTTTTCGTTGCTCGTCCGTTTAGCCGTGCGACGAATAGGCCGAATGGTCAACTGTTCCACTTCGTTGGTTCGGCAGAAATCTACGACTCGGGCCACACTTTCTGGGGAATCAACCATACCGGTCAACATCATGACACATAGGCGAACTGAGAAGCCTAGTTTGTGCAGGAAACGGATAGTGTTGGCTAGGTCAGGGTAGTCTTTGTTGTAGATTGCAGCGTTGTGATCGTGGTCAACATCAACAACAGAAAGGGCGATGGTGTTCAAACCAAGCTTTCGCCATTGCATGATTGTCGCCAGTTCATGGGTGCCTTCGGTGCCTTGAGTGGCCAGACGACCTAGTTTCAAACCATTGGTTTGCAGCTCGATGAAAGGGAAGTTGAACGGCTGAAGCAGCTTAAGGAACCGTGTGATCTGATCCATATAAAACGTTGGTTCACCTTTGCCTGTCATGAGAACAGTAGTGGTGCCACCGATTTGGGCCAGTCGGGCGGCTTTTTGAAAGTTGGCCTCGTTTATCAGGTCGTTGCCAGGTAGCTCGCAAAAGCCAGTCATTTTGGATACACAGAACGGGCAATGGGCATCGCACTTTCTGTCACCAATGACAATGCTGAAGGTTTGGACTTTCATGTCTTCTCGCTTTTTTGTTGAAGGATCGTTGTTCTTGACTCAGGTTGTCCATTTTTCTGAACAACTTGAGAAAAGAGGGGAGCTTTGGCTCCCCAAAAGGAGGTTAGTAGGTACAGGCTTCTTGGAAGGTCTCGTGATAGCCAGTCAGTCGTTTAAGACGTTTGACCGCGCATTTGCGACCGGTGGCTTTTTCGATATTTCCGGAAAGCTTGCCGACCCAGTGTCCGCAGGAAGCGATCACTTTCATTACGATCGATAAGGCAGGGATGCCAAGATCGTTCGTAATGTCGGTCCCGACTCCGAAGGACAAAGAAGCGAAGAGGTCGGTGAACAATTCGGCCAGTTCAAGCATGAGTTCGCCGCCAAGCCGTAGTCCATCACTGAACACACAAGACTTGGTTTTTGAATCTACAGCGATCGACTTGTAGAAGGGTAGAACATGCTTGTAGACAAACTCTTTTGGAGGGCCGGAATCATGTCGCATGCCTTTCCAATTTTGGCCGCGTTCGGCACCAAAGGTTTTGAAGAAGTATTCGTAACCGTAGGTGTCGGGAAGGGCGACGGCAAATTTGTCGCCGTAGAAGTCGAACCAATCGTCAAGCATCTTCTCGTGGGAGACCAAACGTTCAGCCTTGCGATCTTCGTCGAAGTAGATACCTTGGTACACCATGTCCATCTCGTGGGCCATGGTACCGATCGGTTTCAAGCCTAGCCGACGAGCCAACTCTAGGTTGGAAGTTCCAACCAGTTGGTCGCCAAGCCGTTCCTTTAGGATCCTGAGCGTCCTTTCGTGCCAAACAAAGGTTGCTCGGCGACGAGTGCCGAAGTCAATGATGTAGATATTTTTTGAGCTGGCCAAAACCTTTTCGATTTTCTCGAGCAGCCGAAGTTCGCCTTCGGCATAGAGATCTTCGACAGTCTTGCCTAGCTCTGCGGCTTTGGCTTCCAGATACAACTGGGCAATAATCCGCATGATGCGGGTTTCCCAGAAAGTGACTAGCGGAGCCGGGCCTTCGGTCTCAATTCGGAAACCTTTTTTGACGAGCCAGATTTTGACTGGTGGCAATTCTTCGATGCCACGCAAGAAGTCAAGAAATTCTTCTTTGAATTCACCGAGACTTCGGAGATAGGCCAACTCGATTTCGGTTATTCGAATATGGCGAATGACTTCGATCTGTGCTTCCAGATCAGCAAGTCGAATATATTTTCGGAGATTCACGCCTTTGGTACGGCAGATGAATCCGAACTTGACCTTTCGGTTGCGATGCCTGAAGAACAAAAGCTGGGCCATGCGGAACTTGTAGACATCGTCATCTGTGAAAGAGGCGACGGCCAATGGACTCCTTGCTCCTGGCATTTTGCTGATAGCCCAATCGGGAATTTTTCGCATCACCTTCTCCTTGAGTGTGAACAAATACTCATTCGAAGCACTAAACTTCGAACGAGAGAAATTGAGTTGAATTTTTTCCACTCGATGTCTCTTAGGGTTACGAAACTACGAAAAATTACGAAACTACGAAATTGGTTTTGGTTTTATTTTGGAAAAAAAGTGGGGCGGGCAGCGTTTAGCTCGCCCCGGTTTGTTACTTCGGAAAACTCGAGAGCGCGATTTTCGCGGCCAGACTTCTTGACCTGGGGAAAAGAAGTTCGGCAGCAGCAATTCGACTCTGACGAATTGTTACCAAACGCGCTCGACCGGTTGGTTTGCCGTCCACCATGAGGCGAATCGGCCGCTTTACCGGATCAAGGGCAATGATGTTGATTTTGGAGTCCGAAGGAATTGGTGTCGCATGCCAGGCTGCCGGTTCAGTTACCCCTGAGGCTACTAGATTCAAGGCCGGCCAACCGATAAGGAGTGGCGGTGCACCAAGGGCAGCAGCATAGGCTGTCGAGCCTTGAGGTGTACAGACCAAAACCAAATCACTTTTCAGTGTCGGAATTGTCCCTTGAAAATCATGACAGTTCACTTCGACTCGGAACCAAGCGGTTTGAGCTGTTGCTCTTTCTGTCCAAATATCGTTGAAAGCCAGACCAGTGACAGTTTTACTGTTTTCCAGTTCAGCTTCCACAAATAGTTGTTGTAGAAGGAAAGAACCAAGAACTTCTTTAGTCTTGATAGCCGCGAGCAATGTCTCCGCTGTCCATTCGTGAAGGAGAAAACCGCGATGACCGGCATTGACACCGAGGATTGGAATTCGTCTGCGCCATTCCTTGCGGATTGTTCGCAGCATGAATCCGTCTCCACCAATGACAATGACAGCTTCAGGATTTTTTCGTTCAATCCTTAGCCCGCCAATTCGTAGTGCCTCGGCAATTTCTACAGCTCGCTGATTCCTTTTGTCCCAGGTAATCATGAAGCGAGTGTCTGGACCGAGTCGAAACTCTGTAGCTGTACCAAAGCCTTTTGTTTGATACAGCCCGTGGCGTTCCATGTATGAATTGACACGGTCAGAAACCAAATGACTCACACCCTTGCCATCGCGGCGACCTTCACGGACGTCGGTGCTGGAACAAATCGGAATATCAGCGGCAAGAATCTTGTAGTTGAGCGGTAGGTTTTCTTCTGTGATGACATAGCCACCACGTTTGAAGATACCAAACTTGGCCGTGTGCCAAAGTCTTGCTCCGTCTTTCCAAAGTTTGCGGATCTGATCTTTGTTGATGATATCGGCACCGATGATGTGCCAGATTTCCGCACCTGGGAAGCGAACTTCCAGTGTTTTCTGGATTTCGTGATTGGGAGTGTACTCTTCCTTCTCCAGGTCAGAGAGGTCGATTTCAACTCCTAAGTCGCCAAATTCCAAATCGCACAAGGCAGCGCGGTGAAGAGGGTCGATGGTTTTTACCGAACCCTTATCCGGCCGCGAGCCGCAAGGCATGACAATAATTTTGTCGAAAAATCTCTCGCCTTTTTCATCTTTCAAAGCAACGAGAAACTGGACGGCCAAACGATGGCTTCTGGTTGGTGGATTAAAACTACCACCATAAAAAGCAATGCGCATGTTGTCTCCAATTTTTTAGTTTTAATGTTCGTCGTCTTCTCGTGGCTGAGAAGGCGAGAGTGATACCGTCCAGCTTGGCTGAACGGGAAGACTCTAGGGCGTTGTTCCCGAGACGTAAACTTGGGAAGTTGTGGGTTCTAAATTAGCTTTTTTATCCCCCCGAAATTACCTTGTCTATAATTTGGGAACACGCCCTCTAGGTCAGAGAATTTCGATGTCGGTCAGAACCAGTTTTCTGAGCTGGTTGAGTGGCAGATTCGGCATGATGTATTCCGCCACCTGCCGTTCACCTTGTTCGTTCACAGTGAAACCATTCCCGGTGAAGAGATCGGTCAATCGAACGGTAAAGTAGAGGAAGGCTCGAAGATCCAGGGCAGTCTGGTGACTGGCCAAGAATCTGTCATGGGTCATGAAGTGTGGATCACTTCGACCGTTTTTATCCACGGTCGCGAATGAATATCCAGCCGTTCGCTGCCATTCGGCAAAAGGTCTTTTTTCCAAAGTTTCAATGTGTCTTAACCAAGCATCTAATGTTTTTGGATAGACCGCAGAGACCTCGACAGCCACGCCCGGCCAATTGGCAAAGCGAGGACTGGCAGTTATTGGTACTTCGAAGGTGGCGATTTTGAAAACGTTCCCTTCGCCGATCAATCGATCAATGTATATGTCCTTATATCCGATAGCTCGAAGCAAATCTCGGTCTTCAAGGCCAACGATTTTTTGCAAGCCATCATCACCCATGACCATGGCCAACTCGCGGTCTTGTTCACTGGCGAGTCTTGAGAAGTCTACCGATGTCTTTCCTCGCATGATTTTTCCATAACGCATCTTGTTCTCCAAATTGGGTAAGGAACTTTTGAGAAATTTTTTTGTAAAAGATGTCTTCAACACCAGTTTCCGAGAGTTGTCTCAGAAACTTGAGAAAAGGGGTGAGCAAAGCTCACCCAAGTGTGTGTCCATTTTTTGATGGACTTAGTTGAACCTGAGCTGGTTGGAGTGAACGAACTTGACTCCAAGCTCAACGAGTTCCTTGACGAGCATCTCGCGGACACCGGCATCAATGAACGGGAGGAACCCTGTTGCATCCACGATGCAATAAATCGTGATGCCCAGGTGTCGTGTCCGCTCGGCCAAGTGCTTGAGCGTCAGGTACTTACAGACTTCGAATGCGTTGCCATCACAGAAGATGGCGCGCACAGGTGTGCGTCGAGACGCGATGGTTGTGAGTGTGCCTACCGGGACTCCACTTGCATCGATGATGCCGCTGTGGCTGTCGTACAACGGGTGGGTACCTTTGTAATGGGACATCGAATAGTCACTGATAGTGATTGGTTCGATGAAACATGTTTCGGTCGTGCTGACGATACCGTGTTCGTTCCAGATGACTGGCCAACTTCCTGTCACCATCTTGGAGAGTCGTGCGGCCATCAGTGCTCCGTTGAGACCGAATTGCGCATGTGGACGCAGAACGCGACTTTCGCCAATCTGCATCCAGTGTTCGACCTGCTCCGGAGTGATCTGAGTCAGATTGGGCACTACACCGGCTTCCTCTGTATAGGTTTCGGCCGAGTGAGTGCTGCCCTTCACATGGGCTTCATTGACGAACAAGCAGTTGTCTGGGCTGAAGCAAGTGTTGGTTTGGTGGGTGACCACCGCCGCCGCTTCGGCACCTTCTACTGGCAGACCGCCAGTCTTTGCAAAGGCACCACATGCATCGGTAGTGAATTTGATGTCACGTCCAGGTTCGACGTAGACAACACCTTGGACCCACATATTTTCCGGAATAATTGACGCGGCAGTGCGAGGTTCGTGAGACATTTGAAAAATCTCCTTTTTTCGAGTTTTCTTGTCCATTTTCACAAGGAAAACAGACCGCGAACCTTAGCAAAAACTTGGCTGATTGTCAAGATGTTTTCGCACCTTTTTTGCATTCAGTTAGGTTCCTGCTAAAGATTCTCACCTACTTAGTTTAAGAAGGCGAGAGGAATACTGCCGAGTCGAGTTATGACTCGGCAAAAGACCTCTAGAAACGGGACAGGAATTGCTTAGCAATTTCCCGAGCTTTTTGGGTATCGGGAATTGCTTTTATCCATTCGGCAGGAATCGCCTCTATCCCAGCATAAGCTCCGGCCAGCGCAGCATACATACCAACATTGGTGTCAGTATCACCACCGGCGTTTAGAACTTCAAGCGCTCCAGCACGTATGTCTTCTGGGTGGCGCAAGAAACTACCGATAACGAACGGTACAGACTCCATGGCAAAGCACGAAACTCCGGTTGTGGTACGAAGTATGTCTTTGTCGGCGACAGTTTCTGGTTGGACGATCTTTTCAAGTCGGGTAGAAAACAATTCCACTGACCAGGGTTCAAGAGTTTTTTCAACTTCACGAACTGCGGCCAAGGTGTTTTCTACGATTGCTTGAGGAGTCAGACGATCAGTACCTAAACATTGATGTATGGCATGGGCCAGAGCAAAGGCTGAAATCCAAGCTCGCGGATCAGGGTGAGTCATTTCGCCAAGAGTGCGACACCAATCAATCAGTTTTTGTTTAGCCTGTTGATCTTGGGAGAGGAAGATAGCCAGTGGTGCAATTTTCATAGCCACACCATTGCCGCCACCACCTTTATTTTTTGGCCATGGTCGCGGCTTGGCCGGATGCCGACCCTTGGCACCGACTGTTCGAAACCATTTCTCCATTTCGCGTACAGCTTTTTTGGTTGTACCACCCCAGCCGGGTGTTCTGATATTGAGTTCAATAACATGTCGCCATGCCATGTCGAGCAAATCAAAATCTTTTTGGGCCAATAGACTTTTGGCCACAACAAATGTCAGCTGCCAGTCATCAGAAGTTGCCCCAAGTGGCAGACCAGCCAGACTTTTGAAGGTTACTGGTTTTAGTGGCGCCTGTAGGCCGGTAAATCCCTGACCTTCGGTCAGCGATATTATTTCTTCATAAGTAAGTGTTTCGTGTGGCACACCAAGGGCTTCAAGAGTCACACCGACAAAACAGCCATAGATACGAGATTCAAGGTTTGGGGTCATAGATAATTCCTGTTGTGAAAGGGCAATACGCTGTTAAGCACGGGTTAGGGAAGACCAACGGTAATAGGACTTATGTGTTTGAAGGGGAAAGGGACGGATTGTTATTTTAATTTTCAATTTGTGCAATTTCCAATTTCCAATGATGGAATTTTTTATCTCTTAAAGAAATATAACCTCCTTAATTGAAAATTGAGAATTTGATAATTGAAAATTTCCAATACGTTGATCTTGCCAATATCCGAGTTAAACAACGGCTGATAATTTTTTTTCGACTGTTTTGATTCGTTGATCAAGGTCGCCACGCACCATAGTGAAAGGCAGGCCGCGTTCCTTTAAATCATTGATAATTTGTTTTTGAAAGACCAGTCGATGTTCGGCACCATTACGTGTTCCATTATCATCGTCGTAAGGAATATCAATATCGCAGACAAAAATATGGTGATAACGATCTTCTATTTCATTAGTAATTTTTTCCAATTCCGGATGCACTGCATTATGGTAAAAGCGACTAAACATAGCTGTGGTTAAAGCGTTGGTGTCAACAATTAAAAAGTTTTTGGCTTGTGGTAAGGCAATTTCCTCGCTTTCCAAATGTCCCTTGGCAATTTCTACTAATTGTTCAAGTGTTACTTTGCCATCTGAGCCATGATTTTTCTGCCAGTATTCGCGACCATATTCTGGAACCCAAACCGTATCGAATTTTTCAGCTAAAGCTTTAGCTAAAGTAGTTTTGCCGGTTGATTCAGCTCCAAGAAAAACCACTTTTTTGATTAAATCTTTATAAACCATAGGATGAACAAAGTTTTTATATTTATACGGGTTAGAGCGAACCAGTGTTCCGGAGATCGGAAAAGTTGTTCGTTTTTCATCAACCACGATATTTTTTGCATTAAGGGCCCGGCTTACATGGTCGCCGTACCATTCGCTAGAGAAGAAGTGAGTGATAGTAAAGGGAATAACTTTTTTAATATATTCTTCTTGCAGACGCATGATAGCCGGTTCGTGACCAGTTTCTTTTGGTCCATTGTAACCTTCAACAACCGTGACGTTGGGATAAATTTTTCTAATCCAGCCAGCTCTAACTTTAAGGGGTATATCTATCACTTCTGGACAATCATATATAAGTACGGTTACACGATCAGAATTTTTTATTGCCGTTTCAATTAAGAATTGATGGCCTTTATGCAGCGGGGCGAATTTCCCCAAGACAAGGCCGCTTTTCAGATTTTCCATAACAGATTTTTTTGTCAGCTATCCAAGCCTTCCACCAGGAATAGCAACCAGACGAAGCCAAACCAAGGAATAAAGCATAGAGGCCGGTGGTTAGGTAAACACCTTTATAAGCGTAAATGCCCAAAGCCATAACATCGATGATGATCCAAAGAATCCAATTTTCGAATTTTTTTTTCATGAGTAGAATTTGAGCCGCAAAACTCATGACAGTAGTGGTGGCATCAAGATAGGGTAGGGAGGCATCGGTGTAATTTTTAAGAAGATAACCGACTAACCACGAAGCCGTGATGATGCCTAAAACAGATAAAATACGTTGATAATTTTTTAAAAGACTGACTTTTAGTTCGGTTTTCTTTTCACCGCCGTGTTTCCACAGATACCAACCATAGAAGCCAGTCACGAGGTAAAAAACCTGTTCACCCATATCGGCGTAAAGTTTGATTTGCCAGAACAATATACCGAAGGCCACAGTGCTAATAATTCCGATCGGCCAGGAAAGCACTTTTTGTTTCACTGTTAAATAAACACACAAAAGGCCAAAGATCGTACCGATGATTTCAAAGATATTCATATAGATTTGATTAATTATTGTATAAATTACACTAAGTAAAAGGTCTGGTAAAGGGGCGACTGTTTAGCGCCCCATTTTTTTTACATTACTTCAACGTAAGCCAGTTTTTTTTGTTTGAAACGGAATAATTCTGCTGGGCGATAGGCCTCACCTTTAATTTTTTTACCAGTCGAAATTACGAAACCAAGTTCAATAACTTTACGACGGAAATTTCTTTTATCTAATTTTCTTCCCAGAATTATTTCATAAATATCCTGTAATTGTGTAAGAGTAAATTCAGTTGGTAATAAACTCCAAACAATATTGGTGTACTCAAGCTTGGCTCGTAAACGCTCTAAAGCTATTTTAAATATTTTAGAGTGGTCGTAGGCCAGAGTAGGGAGTTTTTTTACCCCCCACCAGCGGACATCGGAGTAGCGATCAGTTGTTTTTAATTTAAGATCGTTACTTGGTACCAGGGCCATATAAGCCACACTGATTACCCGACCGTTAGGATCTCGCTTTGGTTCATCAAAGGTTTGTAATTGTTCCAAATAAACATTGTTTAGGCTGGTTTGGTCTTTTAAAATACGTTTAGCTGCGGTTTCAGTGGTTTCGTGATCTTCAATTAATCCGCCAGGTACAGCCCATTTGCCAGTGAATGGCGTTTTTTTCATTTGAATCAATAAAACCTTGAGTTCGCCCCGAATTACGGTAAAAATTACCGCATCGGTAGCTACGCCAATCTTTTGATTAAAATTCACCATAATTATTTACTTATTGTCTTATGAACACAAAGTACCATAGTTTTATTCACGTGTCAAGTGTGTATGGGGGGGGTGGGTAAGTTGGTATCCGGGCACTAAGGGGTGGTTTAGGTAAGTTGGTGTTTTTTTAAATCTTGATAAACCATATCCGGTAAAAATTTTTTGTATTTTTCTAAATCCGATCTAACAATAGTTGCCGAAATGGGGAAGTGTAAACGTTTTTTATCAACTAAAATATTTTTGGTTCCCAAAGCCTTACTTAATAGTTGGCCATAAGGTTCGCTAGAAAAAACATGAGTTACCGGACAAGGTATAGAGTTTTTAACAAATTCAATATTATGGAGAGTAATTATCGGATCTTTACCATGTTCAAGCGGTGCTTTGTTGCCGGCGATTATGATTGCTTTCGGGTATAATTTTTTAAGCCATTTAACCCGGTTTTTTAATGGAATTTTTATTTCTTTTGGGGTTTGATAAACAATAATAATTAACTGATCAACTTTTTTAAGCGCTGTTTCGATTAAAAATTGATGGCCTTTATGTAGGGGCGCAAATTTACCTACTATTAGGCCAATTTTTTGTTTTTTTACTCGACTTTTCATAAAACACTATTTATCGTACAATAATCAGGCTTATGTTACTAACTGTAATTTTATTTTTAGCCGTCCTATCTCTCTTGGTTTTCTTCCATGAGTTGGGCCATTTTGTCACTGCCAAAAAAATGGGCATGAAAGTTGATGAATTTGGTTTTGGTTTTCCGCCGCGAGCTTTTGGAATTATGCGACTTCTTGGGGAAGAGCGACAGTTGGTTAATGAAACAGAAGAAATTATTGATATTCAGCCCTCACCCCTAACCCCTCTCCCTGGGGGCGAGGGGGAAGTAATTGTTGATGTTGTTCAAGATACTGTCGAAGTCCGTCCAACAAAACGTTGGAAGTTTGTTTGGGGAGCTTCAGATCAACATGAGGATGAAACAATCTATTCCATTAACTGGATTCCTCTTGGGGGTTTTGTAAAAATTCATGGCGAATCAGGTGATCTTAAAAATGACCCGCAGAGTTTTGCTAGTCGGCCAATTTGGCAGCGTTTTATTGTTTTGGTGGCCGGAGTGGCAATGAATTTGTTTTTTGCTGCCTCATTGCTTTCAGTAGGTTTTGCTATTGGTTTGCCAAGTATTGTCGATGACTCTACTCCCAGTTCGGTTAAATTGACTAATGAAAAGGTTCAAATCATGAGTGTGGTGGCTGCCAATCCAGCTGAAAAGTCTGGTATGGAAATTGGTGACGAATTACTTTCCGTGAATGATCAAATTTTTACCTCGGCCGAAGACGCGCGAATTTATATAAAATCTCAAGAAGGTCAGGAAGTTAAGTTTTTATTAAAGCGTGGTGATGAAACTTTAAATTTTTCTGTTACAGCCGAAGAGCTGCCAACTTATAATGAAAAAGGTGTGGGTGTTGGTTTGGTTAAAACCGCGTTGATTTCGTATCCGTGGTATTTGGCCGTGGTTAAGGGAGTTGAATCAACCTTTGTTTTTACTTGGGAGGTCTTAAAAGCTTTTGGTAATTTACTTTGGAATTTAATTGTCCATCAATCTGTGGCTGTTGATTTGGCTGGGCCGGTTGGTATTGCTGTTATGACCGGTGAAGCTGCGTCTATGGGTATTCTTTATCTGTTGCAATTTGCTGCCATTCTTTCCATTAACTTAGCTGTCGTAAATATTTTGCCGTTTCCGGCACTTGATGGCGGACGTTTATTGTTCTTGATTGTTGAAAAAATTCGCGGTCGGGCTCTTAATGAAAAATTTGAAATATTGGTTCACAATCTTGGTTTTGCTCTCCTTCTTCTGTTGGTTGCCTTTATTACTTTTAGAGATATTTTTAAATTTGTTGGGTAAGTATGGATTTATTTGAGCAAATAAAATTTTATACTTTTCAATATTACGGCATAGATTGGTTGATAACTCTTTTGACGTTTGCTGGTATCTTTTTGATTGGCAATAAAAATAAGAAAGGGTTTATTTTAGGAATGTCTTCGTCACTTTTGGCTATTGCTTTCAGTTTTCAAATAGGCAGCATTGCTAATGGTGTCACAGCGGTGCTTTTATTTGTTTTATATTTACGCGGTTTGATAAACTGGTCTAAGAAAAAATAATTTTTTATGAAAACCAAATTCGAACAACTTAAAAAAACTTTTTCCAGTGCCCTTAATGACGTTAAAGACGGTGTTGATTTAGAAGAAATTAAAACCAAGTTTCTTGGCCGTAAGGGTCACTTGGCTATTTTAATGAAAGAATTAGCTGAATTAGCTGACGAGGAACGTCGTGAAATTGGCCAGATTGCTAATGAAACTAAAAAAGCTATCGAAGAAGGTTTAGCTGCCGCCGAACAAGCCCGTCGAGTTTCGCAAGTTATTGATGGTGAACAAATTGATGTAACTGCTCCGGCTTTTCCAGTTAAAGAGCAGGGTCATCTTCACCCAATTACTTTAATTCAAGAAGAACTTGAAGATTTGTTCTACTCCATGGGTTTTACAGTTCTTGATGGTCCAGAGCTGGAAAGTGATTATTTTAATTTTACTGCTCTCAATATTCCACCAGCTCATCCAGCGCGCGATATGCAAGATTCTTTGTATATCAAAGATCGAAACGATCAAGTTATGCGTACTCAAACATCGCCGGTACAAGTTAGAGCTATGCGCAAGTACGGCGCGCCACTCCGGGCGATTGTTCCTGGCCGTTGTTTCCGTAATGAATCAACGGATGCTCGTCATGAACATACTTTTTATCAGTTGGAGGGCATGATGATTGATAAAAACATAAATTTTTCTCATCTTAAAGGTGTGTTTCAAGCCGTGGCCGATCATTTATTTGGTAAGGATACAAAAATTCGTTTAATGCCAAAATTTTATCCCTTTGTTGAACCGGGAGTTCGGGGCGAAGTGCCGTGTTTAATTTGTAAAACCAAAGGTTGTCGAGCTTGTAAAAATACTGGTTGGTCAGAGACTATGCCAGGCGGCATGATTCATCCTAATGTTTTGAAAGCCGGGGGAATTGATCCTGATGTATATCAAGGTTTTGCTTTTGGTCTAGGTTTATCTCGTTTGGCAACTTTGAAATATGGAATTGAAGACGCGCGTTCGATGCAGAGCGGAGATATTAGATTTTTGAATCAGTTTTAAAGCCCCCACCCCCGCCGTCGCTCATAGCGAGCTATGGCGGGCAGGCCAACCCTCCCCCGTATGCGGCCATACGAGGGAGGGAGATTATGGTTTGATATGATAATCGAATATTTAATAGATAAAAAATACGGCAATCAAGATATTTTAAACAATTCTAACTAAAGTAAAAATCCACCTAAAATGAATTCTCCCTCCATCATAAACTCTCTGGGTGTTGTTTATGGGGGAGGGTTGGGGTGGGGGCCTTAACCGGAATAATTATGTTACTCTCAAAAAAATGGTTACAAGATTTCGTTGATTTGCAGGCAATTCCTGATAAGGAATTATCTGAGCGTATTAGTGATTGTACTGTTGAAGTTGAAGGAATTGAATCACAAGCGGCACCGCTTGATAAAATTGTTGTTGGCAAAATCTTGTCGGTTAATCCTCATCCGAATGCCGATAAATTGCGGGTTTGTTCGGTTGAAGTTGGGGCTCAAAATTTTGAGCCCGTACAGATTGTCTGTGGTGGCTCTAATTTATCTGAAGGTCAGAAAGTTGCCGTGGCTATGGTCGGGGCCAAGGTTAAATGGCACGGAGAGGGTGAGTTGGTAGAAATTCAACCAACTAAATTACGCGGAGTTGATTCTTTTGGCATGATTTGTTCGGCCAATGAAATTGGTATGGCTACTGGTCAAGAAGGTGAGCGGGAAATTATTGATTTAAGTTATCTTGAAGTTGAATCAGGTACAGTCTTGTCCGAAGCTCTTGGTCTTGATGATACGATTTTGGAAGTCGACAACAAGTCGCTAACCAATCGTCCTGATTTATTTAGTCATCACGGTTTTGCTCGTGAGGTTTCGGCTTTATTTAATAAAACATTTAAATCGATTAATCCACCGGCAATTAAAGACGGAAAAGGATACGAACTGTCAATTAATATTGCCGAGCCAGAACTTTGCCCACGTTATATTGGTGTGGTGATTGATGGAATAAAAATTGCGCCATCACCGGACTGGATGCAAAAGCGTCTTTTAGCTGTTGGTATGCGGCCAATTAATAATGTTGTTGATATTACTAACTATGTAATGCTTGAGGTGGGACAATCTTTGCATGCCTTTGATGCCAATAAATTAGAAAATACTTCTGGTAAAGAAAAAACGATTGAGATTGTTGTAAAGACCGCCGAAAATAAACAAAAGTTTTTAACCCTTGATAACGAGGAAAGGGAATTGATTTCATCAGATCTTTTGATTTGCGATGGTAAAAAGGCTACAACTTTAGCTGGTATTATGGGTGGTCAAAATAGCGAGATTGATAAAAATACCACCACAGTTTTTCTTGAATCAGCCAATTTTAGTCCTTCCTGCATTCGCAAAACTTCTCAAAGGTTAGGTTTGCGATCTGAGGCCTCGCTGCGTTATGAAAAAAGTTTAGATCCTAATTTATCAGAAACAGCTATTCGTCGTACTGTTGAACTTTTTTTGGAATTGATTCCCGGGACGCAAGTTGTTTCTAAAGTCGTTGATGTTAGTAATTTTTCTTTGAATCAAGGACCGATTGTTCTACCGTTGGAAATGATTGCCAAAAAACTCGGTGTCGAGATTTCAACCGATGAGGTTATTGGTATTTTTGAACACCTTGGTTTCGAGGTAAAGAAAAAAGGCGATAGTTTAAACGTGACTATTCCCACTTGGCGTGCCACTAAAGATATTTCCATTGTCGAAGATTTAATTGAAGAAATCGCCCGGGTTTTTGGTTATCAAAATATTCCTTCAACTTTGCCGTTTGCATATATTACTCCGCCGATTAAAGATCCGGTGCGTCAATTAGAACGTCGGGTGCGTCATGTTTTAGCCGATCGTTTTGCGGTTACTGAAACTTATAATTACAGTTTTGTGGCGCCGCAAATTTTAGAAAAAATGGGTGAAAATTTATCTAATTATATCGAGTTGTCCAACCCTATTTCTAAAGAACGACCGTATTTAGTTCGCACTTTGTTTACCAATCTTTTAGAAAATGTTGAGAAAAATCAAAAGTTTGTTGATCCAGTTCGTCTTTTTGAAATTGGCCGTCACTATATAAATGAGTTACCCGGTGAAGATGATGGTAACGGTCAACCTTTACCGGTTCAAGACCACTGGGTAGGTTTAGTTTTTTCCTCAAAAAATGATGACAAACCTTTTGTTGAAACCCGTCGTACTATTGTTGGACTTTTGGAAGAACTTGGTTTTTCTGTTGAGGTTCAAACTATGACTAAAGGACCTGTTTGGATGCACCCATCACGTCGAGCTGAATTGTCTGTGCGAGGTGAATTCATTGGTTGTTTAATCGAAGTTGAACCAATGGTCAGTCATAATATTGGTCTGGATTGGCGGGTCGCGCTGGTTGAAATAAATCTTTCTCTATTAGCTACATTATCAGCTAAAGAAAAGAAATATCAAAAGATTCCGGATTTTCCAGATGTTAAAAGAGATTTGGCTTTTGTGGTTTCGAATTCCACAACTTATGCGGTTTTGGAAAAATCTTTACTTAAAACTTCAAAACTTTTAAATAAAGTTGAGTTGTTTGATGTTTATCAAGGAAAGGGAATTGATCCTGATAAAAAATCCTTGGCTGTTCATTTAGTTTTTAGAGCTGCTGATCGGACTTTGTCGTCTGAAGAAATCGAAATTGAGATTCAAAAGTTACGCACAGTGATTAAGAATGAATTTTTTGCTATAATGAGATAAAGATTCTGGGAGGGAACGAAAAAGCGAATATTTACGAATATACGAATGTTTTATGGTTACAACAAGACCAGATCTTTTGTATAAAGATGAAAGTTTTGAAATTGTTGGTGCGGCTTTTGAGGTTTTTAATCAGTTAGGTTCTGGTCATCGAGAAAAAACTTATCAAAGAGCTATGGCCGAGGAATTAAAGAAAAGAGGAATAAAATTTAAAGAACAATTTTATGTTCCTGTTAAATATAATGGTGTAAAAGTTGGGAAGAATTTCTTCGATTTTTTAATTTATGATAAAATTGTTGTTGAATTAAAGTGTGGAAAATATTTTTCAGGCGCTCACATAAAACAAGTTGTCGATTATTTAGCTTCAAGTGGTTTACAGTTAGGAATAATTTTAAATTTTACCAGTGAAGGGGTAAAACAAAAAAGATTAGTAAATATAATAAAAAAATAAAATTCGTATATTAGTACGAATTTGTAATTTCGTCCCCTCTCTATGTTTCAATCACAAGACATTCTTTATATTGTCTTGGCTTTCTGTGCTTTATGGGTCACAGCTTTTATGTGTTGGCTCATTTGGCAAATCGCCATGATTTTAAAAAACGTTAACGACACCATGTCCGAAGCCCGTGAAAAGATGGCTAAAATTGAAGAAGCGATAACCGGTATTCGCGGAAAGTTTGAAAAAGCCACAGTGGGCCTGTCATTTATAGCCGATAGTGTTAGAAAAGTGGTTGAATACGCGATTGATAAAAAAATAGATAAAAAGGCTGAAAAGAAAAGTCGAAAAATAGCCGACACGGACGAATTTTAATTTCGTCGTGTTTTTTAATTTATATTATGAAAAAACAAATAAAAACTAAGGTTAAAACCAAAACCGGAGTCGGAGTTGCTTTATTAGCAATAGCCGGAGTTGCTGCAGCAGCCGCTGCTATTAGTATGGCAGCTTTGCCAGCTAAACTTTCTGTTCAAACAAATCCGGCTATCGTAGCTTCAGAAAGCACTAAGGGTTCAAAAAATCAAATGTTAGCTTTTGATTTAACTGCTTCAAGCGGGGCAGCGCAGGTTTCTCAATTGTCTTTTGGAATTATGGGTGATGACGATGCGAATTTTTCCACCATTCAAAATGATGTTGCTATTGCTGACTATATTACCTCATGTCAATTAACCGACTCATCTGGTTTAGTAGTCTCGACCAGCGGCATCGGATCGACTACACCACAGGTGATTTTTGGTGGATTAGGTATAAGAATTCGTCGAGCTCAGACTTTAACTTATACAGTCAGTTGTCAATTCAGTAATACAGATCCGACAAATGGTAACGAAGATGCTTTTGCTTTGTTTATTCCAAGTGAATCTTATATCACAGCTTCAGCCGCTGGCACATCTCTCTCTGGTTCAACTTTGGATATAGGTAATAGATTTGATTCCGGAGTTAATACAGATGGTCGAGTTTCAGTTACGATTTCTGGTGGTGGAAATTTAGAAGCATTTTTGGATAGTTCTTCGCCAGCTGATTCAATAATTCTTGGTAGTACAACAGGTATGGAAGTTGGAGTTTGGCGTTTTGTGGCTACAGGTGAAGATTTTACAATTGATACAATGCAATTTGATAACGGCGGGGAAGATAGCGTTGTAGATACTGTCCATCTTAATTGTGAAGACGTTGGTGGAAATTCTCTGATTTATTCCGGTTATTTATCAGATAGCCGAATAGTTTTTAATGGATTAGATTGTTATGCTGAAGAAGGTAATGAAGCTTTGGTTTCCATCTCTCTTGATACTGATAGAGTAGATTCTTACAATGATGGTGAATTTGTTCAGATGGTTTTTAATGCTACCGAAGGAGATTTCGAAGCAATAGGAATGTCTTCTGGAACAACTTTTGACGAAACTGATTTGGCTCAGATCTTACCAGCAAATAATTTTACTCTCTATACAACAAAACCAACGGTCACCTTGTCATCCGGCAGTCCGTCTGGTGCTGGAATTATTCCTGGTTTTACCGAAACTCTTCGTTTTAATGTTGCTGCCGATAGTAGGGGTGATGTTGAATTAGAAGGTCTAACCTTTAAAGTTAATTCAACTGATGAAAATGCTTCAGGCTGGAATAATTGTGAAAATTTAGGTAGTGGAACAAAATGGAATCTTTATGATGCTGAAGATTTTTCGACACCTTTAGGTGGTTCTAGCGACTGGTTCTTTTTAGACGATTCTGTATATGATGATGCCTGTACAATCGGAGAGAATTTGAATTATGTAATTTTTTCTCTAAATGCCGGTTCTCCGTCTGAGACAATAGTAATTCCAGCTGGTTCAACAACAACTTTTGTATTAAAAACTGATACAACTGGGGCAAGTGCTGTTTCTGATGATTCTTTCAGAATCGATATTCCTGGTGAAAGCACAGCCGAAGACTTGGCCGAAGACTGTGTCGATGGCACAGGAGATGAATGCTATACCTTTGATTTTATCGACAGCTCAGATGATGGAGTTGATGAAGAAACTTTAAGGTCTTTGGTGTGGGGAGACGGAATTTTAGATGAATTAGATGGTTCTTTGATTCAAAGTCTTCCAATATACGGGGGTACAATAACTTACTAAAACAAAAAAACCAGCGACCTAATTAAGTTGCTGGTTTTTGTTTTGTTTAAGATTCGTATCTGGCATCTCGGGCTTTTTGGGCTTTGGAGTGAATAACCCATTGATCGACGACTTCTTTAATGTCTTCTTCGGTTACCTGACTTTTTTTACCTTTGGCTGCAGCATGGACTACTCCTAAGGCTGTACCATGGTGAGATCGGGAAACTTCGATGGCTACTTTGGCGGCCGCTTCATCAATTAAATCAATAGCTTTATCTGGTAAGAAACGACCTTTGATTTTTTTGTCCGACATTTTAACAGCCGCCCCTAAGGCCCCATCGGTTATTTTTACATTGTGAAATTTTTCATACTCTGGACGTAGAGTTTTTAAAATTTTAAGCGCTTGAGCTGGAGTTGGTTCATCAACTAGAACTGGTTGAAAACGACGATCAAGTGCTTGGTCAGAGCGAATAAATTCCGTGTATTCAGTCCAAGTGGTAGCACCAATAACTTGCAAGTCACCTCGAGCCATAGCTGGCTTAAAGACATCACTTAGATTAACCGATCCTTCAGCGCTTCCTGTGCGAACCAACATATGGACCTCATCAATAAAGAGAATGGTTTGTCGTGCTTGTTTTTCTAGATTTTCTATCAGTGAACGAATTTTTGTTTCTAATTCACCTCGGTATTTTGTTTGTGACATTAAAGCAGTTAGGTCAAGAGAAAGAATTTTTTTATTTTTTAAAGCTTCTGGAACTTTATCTTGTACAATAAGTTGAGCTAGGCCATGAATGATTGCTGTCTTGCCAACCCCTGGAGCACCTATTAACAAAGGATTGTTTTTTGATTTGCGCATTAAAATATGAATCGAGCGTTCCACCTCTTCTTCGCGGCCGGCAAAAGGATCAAGTTTGCCCAAACGAGCCAGTTCGGTTATGTCTTGAGTAAAACTTCCGGTGTTTTTTGTTTTCGGTTTTTTTTGTCCGTATTGTTTGGCCAGAATTAATAGTCCGGCCACGCCACAGAGTATTGCTATAGCGTATAAAGTTTTTGGTTCCATAGATTGATACTATTATAACTTAAAAAAAGAATATGATAAACTTTATCAGGATTATTTTGTGAAAATTACGACCTTTATTACAGTTTGGTCCGGGATAAATATCTTTTTGGTTATTTGGTATTTTATTTTTGGGATTAGTTGGTTAGTTTTGTTACCGGTTTTTTTAGCCTTAGGTTTAATGTTTTTTATTTCAAGCAAAAAAACAGGGTTTAATTTTTCTCATTATTTTAAAAAGAATATTTTCGATTGGTCAGGGGTTTTAATTTTGGTCGGTGATTTATTTTTATTTTTTTGCTATTTTTTGGCTCGAACAGATCAGGCTCTTTCCAGTCCGTGGTTAGTATTATCACCAGCAGTTTTTATTTTATTTGCCGCCCTAACTTGGATGTGGTTTTTACGCTCATGGCGGCAATCAGGGAATTTATTTGATTTTTTAATTTTATTTGGTCATTTTTTGGCCGCTTTTTCCGTAGCTACGATTATTTATAAAGTCGGTTTTGGTTTTGATCCTTTTATTCATCGAGCTGCCGAAACCTCTCTTTTTCGTTTGGGGGAAATAGAACCGAAGCAAATTTTATATTCTGGCCAATATGTTTTGGTTTCTACTTTGGCTCATTTACCTGGTTTATCCGTTGTTTTAATTGATAAATGGTTAGTACCAGTTTTAGCTGCCATGACTTTGCCATGGGTTATCTCAACTGGATTAAAGGAAGGGTATGGGGTAGAGAATTCGACTCGCTGGGTTCCAACTTTGTTAATAATTCCTTTTTTACCTTTAGTTTTTACCGTTCCTAATAATTTGGTTTTTCTTTATGGTTCGTGGATGATTTTTTTGTGGCCGCTGGCTCTTAACGGTAAACAGACTAAAATTTCTTTTCTAATTTTAGGTTTAGCCGCTTTATTTACTCATCCACTTTTAGGTCTACCAATTTTTTTATGGGCCGCGTGTTTATTTTTTGCAAACAATAAAAGTAAAAATATAATTTTTCTTTGTTTGTTTTTTGTCTTGTTAGCTGTCTCATTACCCGCGGCTTTTGCTGCCAGAAATATTATGGCCGGTCAGTTGGCTTTTTATTCGTTGGATTTTTGGCATCGCTTAGATTTATTCCTTGGTTTGTTTACCGATCCTTATAAGCATGATTATTTTCCCGTCCCATTTTTTTGGCAGGCTTTATACTGGTTTAAACTTTTTTTCTACCCCGTTTTAACTATCGGATCACTGTCAGTAGTTTGGTTTTTAGAAAGAAAATCACGGCCAGTATTTATTTGGTTGGCGACATTTTTGTTCGGAAGTTTGATATCCATCTTTTTTATTAGTACTTTATTTGTTTTTAAAGATGTCATTTATTATGAACAATCAGAATTTGCTTTGCGTTATGTGCAGTTTTTATTTTTTTTGGGTTTACCAGGTCTGGTGGTGATTTTGGATAGATTTACAAAGGAAGACAATAGTCGGTTTGTTTTTGTTTCTCTGGTTTTATCGATTTTGGTAGCTGTTGGCTGGTATTTTAGTTATCCTCAAAGTAATCCTAAAGTATTATTTTCCGGACCAAGTGTTAGTGCTGCCGATGTGGAGGCTGTTCGTCTGGTTAATGAATTAACCGAAGGTGAAAAATATTTTGTTTTATCCAATCAAATGACATCGGCCGCAGCTTTGCAGGAGTTTGGTTTTGCTAATTATTTAAAAACTACTGACAATCAAGAAATTCTTTGGTATCCACTGCCAACTGGTGGCAGTCTTTATCAATATTTTTTATCAATGTCTTTCGGTGTTCCGAGTAGGGAATTGATTTTAGAGACCATGAATTTTACTGGGGTTGATCAAGGATATTTTTTGGTTTCTGATTACTGGCCGGGGTCAGGACAGTTGATTGAAACAATTAAACCTTTTGCTGACAAATTGTTTTCAGTTAAAAACGATGCTATAATTATTTTTGAATTTAAAAAATAGTATTATGAAAGCACAGACAAAAACCTCTTCAAAAGTTCAGGTGGCCACTATGACTGCCACAGCCTTAATTTTGGCGGCCAGTTTTTTTGCCGCAATGGGTGTCAAAACAGATTATTCCATGTCTAAGAAAAAAGCCTCAACCGCGGCCGGATACAGCACAACTGGTTATGGTTCATCTGGATATGGATCCAGCGGTTACTCCTCACCCGGTTACACTGGTTCCGGTTATACTAGTTCTGGGTATGTAGGTACCGGTTATACTTCACCTGGTTACACTCCGTAAATTTTCTAGTTTAACCCCTTCCTTTTGGAAGGGGTTTTTGTTAATCTAATCGTGAGCTATGTCTGATAAATCTCCCTTTGTTCATCTTCATACCCACAGCCATTATTCGCTTTTAGAGGCTTTACCTAAAACCAAAGCTTTGGTTAAAGCCATGAAAGAAAGAAAAATGGATACCTTTGCCTTAACTGATAATGGGGTGCTTTACGGTATTATTGATTTTTATCAAAAATGTAAGGACGAAGAAATAAAACTTATAGTTGGCATGGACGCCTATTTAGCGCCCAACGGTCGTCTGCAAAAACGTGGCAAAATGGACGCTAAACCCAATCGTTTAGTTTTGTTATGTGAGAACATGAATGGTTATAAAAACCTGGTTCAACTTTCTTCACGGGGCTTTCTTGAAGGTTTTTATTATAAACCACGCCTTGATAAGGAATTGTTAAAAGAGTTTTGCCAAGGTAAGGACCATGGTTTAATAGTTTTGTCTGGCGGACGTTTTAGTGATATTGATCAAGCTATTGTTAATGATAATCGTGACACAGCCAAAAAATTAATTGAAGAATATGTTCAAATTTTTGGTCAAAATAATTTTTTCTTAGAATTAGTCGATCGACCGGAGATTCCTGAACAAGAAACAACCAATACGGTTCTTGCTGAATTGGGTAAGGAAATGGGTGTGCCGATTGTGGCCACAAAAAATGTTTTTTATTTAAAACCTCAAGACGTTGAAGCTTGGAAGATTTTGCAGTGCGTTAAAGATGGGCGAAATTTGGAAGAATTTGATCGCACTCAAACCTATGATTATGACGCTTCACTTGTCGAAGCTGAATACATGATCAATCGTTTTAAAGATTTTCCAGAAGCGATTGAAAATACTCGCAAGATTGCTGATCGGTGTGATGTTCAGTTTGATTTAGGTAAATGGAATTTTGCTCATTTTGAAGTACCAGATGGTTTGACTCACCTTGAGTATTTGCGTCAGCGAGCTTTTAATGAATTACCAGATAAAGTTGGAGAAGTTACCGAAGAAATGAAAAAACGCATTGAATACGAACTCTCAGTAATTGAATTCAAGGGTTTTGCACCGTACTTTTTGATTGTGTCTGACTATATCGAATGGGCTCGGGCGCATGGCATTATGACCACGACTCGTGGTTCGGCTGCTGGTTCATTAGTTAGTTTTGCTATTGGTATTTCTACTGTTGATCCGATTAAATATAAATTACCTTTTGAGCGTTTCTTGAATCCTGAACGTCCATCAGCGCCTGATGTTGACGGCGATTTTGCCGATAACCGTCGTGATGAGATGATTGCTTACGTAACGCAAAAATACGGAGCTGATAAAGTCGCTCAGATTTGTACCTTTGGAACTATGATGGCTCGGGGAAGTGTACGTGATGTGGGTCGAGCTTTGGGTTATGAATATTCTTTTTGCGACGGGGTTTCTAAAATGGTGCCTATGGGCAGTCAGGGTTTTCCCATGACCTTAAAAAAAGCTTTGGAGGAAACTGAAGACTTAAAAAAACGTTACGATACCGAGCCTAATGTTCGTCGTCTTATTAACCTGGCTCAACAGATTGAAGGTTGTGCTCGTCACGTGTCTATTCACGCGGCTGGAGTGGTTTTTTCTCCAACACCACTGACTGATTTTACACCACTGCAAATTGATACTCGCGAGGGTAAGGTTATTACTCAATATGAAATGCATGCCGTGGAAGCCGCCGGACTTTTGAAAATGGACTTTTTGGGTATTCGTAACCTGTCGATTCTTGGAGACGCGGTCAGAATTATTCGTAAGGTCAAAGGTGTTGATATTAATCTTTTAAAAATTCCAGTTGATGATCCTAAGACTTTTGAACTTTTGGCCAAAGGTAATACCATGGGAACTTTTCAGTTAAACGGCGATGGCATGACTAAGTATTTAATGGAACTTAAACCGACCCGTATTCAAGACATTATGGTTATGGTGGCTCTTTATCGTCCGGGTCCGATTGAATCCATTCCTGAATATATCGCTCGCAAATACGATGCTTCTCTTATTAAATATCTTGACCCTCGGCTTGAAGAAATTCTTGATCAATCTTACGGAGTCATTGTTTATCAAGACGACGTCATGTTGATTTCCATTAAACTGGCCGGATACACTTGGCTCGAAGCCGACAAATTACGTAAAGCCATGGGTAAAAAGATTCCTGAAGAAATGGCCAAACAAAAAGAAAAATTACTTGATGGTTTTGTAAAATACGGTTTAGCCAAAAAGAAAGCCGATGAACTTTGGAAACTTATTGAACCGTTTGCTTCATATGGTTTTAACAAAGCTCACGCTGCAAGTTATGGCATGGTCGCTTACCAAACCGCTTATCTTAAGGCTAACTATCCAGCCGAATACATGTCAGCTTTAATGACTGCCGAATCGGCTGATTTAGAGACTATTGCTGAAGCGGTTAGAGAATGTAATCGTATGGGTATCGCGGTTTTGCCACCGGATATTAACGAATCATTACCAACCTTCACATACATTGATGACAACACTATTCGTTTTGGTTTGGTAGTTATTAAAAACTTGGGCCAAGAAGTTGTTGATACAATTGTGGCCGAACGTCAAGCTAATGGCTTGTATAAAGATTTGGCTGATTTTTCTTCGCGGGTTCATCATCGAGCTTTTAATAAAAAAGCTATTGAGGCCATGGTTAAAGCCGGGGCACTCGATCGTTTTGGTGAACGCAAATGTTTATTGGAAAACATGGAACAGATCTTGTCTTTTAACAAAGAGACAAAAGAAAAACAAGCCCAAAATCAAAGTTCGTTATTTGATTTAACTCCGGCTTTGGCAACAGAAAAATTAAAACTTCGTCCAACTCCACCAGCTGAAAAAGGTGAGCTTTTATCTTGGGAAAAAGAATTGCTCGGATTGTATATCAGTGCTCATCCTTATGATGAAACTGCTACTGCGACTGAAAAATTTTTGTTGCCTCTTAGTCAGTTACAAAGCCAAGCGGATAATTCTTTTGTTAAGTGTGGTGGCTTGTTAACTTCAGTTAAAACAATTGTTACCAAAAAAGGTGACAATATGGCTTTTATTGGGTTGGACGATAAAACTGGTAAGGCTGAAGTGATTGCTTTTCCTTCAGTTTATAATCAATTTAGTAAATCCCTACTTGAGGATAAAATAGTTCTGGTTTCGGCCAAAGTCTCACGTCGTGACGGGGAAGAGGCAAAACTTTTAGCTAATAGTTTTGTTTTTGTTGATCCTAAACGAGTTAATGACGTAGCTGCTATGTTACAGGATAATTTATGGATACCAGGTGAAACAGTTGAGGTATCAAATAATCCTTTGTCGGTGTCTGCAAATAGACCACAGGTGCGGAGTTTTGTTGAAATAACTTTTCTTGGTAAACCGAATCCCGAGGTTGTTGCTCAGCTGCGCGAACTTTTGTCGAATTCACACGGATCAAAACGTGTTCGTTTTATTATTAGTGCTGGTCCGGCTCAACGGGTTATGGATACTGATTATTATATTGATCCTACCCCCGAACTTTTGTCGGAAATTAAAGCTTTGGTTGGCGGAAATAATGTGAAGTTTTAGAAAAGGCATGTTATAGTCAAATCGGTATTTAAAAGGGGGTTAAAAAAAACACCATTTTATGTTTAACCTTCAATGCAAACAGTTAATTTATTTGGCTTTTTTATCACTTTTCTTCTTTCCGTTACCTTCCTTAGCCGCGGATGATATCGACTCATCGGCTAATATTATCGGCGCATCTTTTAATATTAGGGTGGAAGAATCGACTGGCTCTTTCAAATATTCCTACCCATTAACTTTTCCTAACGGTAGAAACGGTTTAAATCCGATTATTGGTCTTGGTTATAATAGTAATAACCGCGCCAATAATAATGTTGCTGGTCTTGGTTGGACTTTGGGCTTGTCTTATATAGAACGGAAAAATTTACACGGTTCGGATAATTTATATAGCCGTCATGATTTTTTTTCCTCGCTGTCCGGTGATTTGGAAGAAATAACTTTTACCAGTGGTTCATATGGAACTTACGGAGCAAAAATTGACGACGGTTCTTTTTTGTCTTATGAATACGGTGATGATGAGTCGTGGACAATAATCGACAAAAAAGGCGTAACTTATGTTTTTGGTTCTAGCACGGCTTCGCAAGTGGTTAATCCTGATGACAGCACACAGGTTTTTCGTTGGTTACTTGATGAAGTTACTGATCTGAATGGAAATAAAGTTACTTATTCTTACATAAAAGACAGTAATCAAGTTTATCTTTCTGAAATAAATTATACCGGTCATGAGAGCGAAAGCGGAATTTACGATGTTTTATTTACTTATGAATTCCGTTCCGATGTTTTTACTTCTTATGCCAGCGGTTTTGAAATTCAAACCGCAAAACGTTTACAACAAATAGACATCGAGGTATCCGAGTCAATCGTCAGAACTTACGAGTTGACCTACGAAACAGGCGACAACGATGTTCGTTCGCTACTCTCGAGCATTACCGAGACCGGTTATGGTGAAGACGAATCGTCTTTAACTAAACCGCCAACAACTTTTGATTATTCCGAGGCCGAACGTTCGTGGACAGAAGACACTTCTTATGCCGGCATGCCGTTTGAAATTGCCGGAAGTGGTGTTGGTAGTTTGGGGGTTTATTTATTTGATGTTAACAGTGACGGCTTTTTTGATATTGTTAAAGCCAGAAATAGTGAAAGTCGTAAAGTTTATATTAATAACGGCGACAATACTTGGACCGAAGATACTTCAATCTCCGTGCCTTTTGATTTTGCTAATTCTCTCGGTAAAGATGAAGGGGTGCGAGTTTTTGATTTAAATGGCGATGGTTTTCAAGATCTCGTAAAGTCCAAACTCGAAGCCTCACCAGAAGTTTATATCAATAATGGTGACGGCACAGGTTGGAGTTTGAACACATCAGTTTCTGTTCCGGTGGTTTTTACTATTTATGGTAATGATAGCGGAGTACGAGTTTTCGATGTTAACGGTGATGGTTTGCAAGATATTGTTAGTAGCCGTTACGGCTATTCAAGCTATGTTTATATTAACGACGGTGATGGTACTGGTTGGACGCTAGACGAGGGCTACTCGGTTCCGATTACTTTCACAAATGGATCAGGATTTGATAATGCTGTTAACTTTTTTGATGTCAATGGGGATAATTTAGTCGATTTGGTTTATTCACATAATAATTCCGGCACTATTGATGACGCTGTTTACATTAATAACGGCGACGGTACAGGTTGGACTGAAGATGTTTCGATTTCTGTTCCGGTTGGATTTGTTCTTTCTTCGTTAAAGGAAACCGGCACTCGCTGTTTAGATTTTAATGGTGATGGATTAATTGATTTAGTTAGTTCTCAAATAGGTTCTTTAATTGAAGATGCTGTGTACATCAATAATGGTGATGGCACCGGTTGGACACTTGATTCGACTTCGGCCGTGCCGATATTTTTCACTAATGCTGCGGGTCAAGATCTTGGTGTAAGACAGGTTGATATTAATAACGATGGTTTGGATGACATTATTTATTCTCGTAACGATAGTGGGGCATACCACGAACTTTATGTGGCTGACGGCAGTTTAAGTGATCAATTATCAGAAATTGGAAACGATCACGGCGGAACCACAACTATTATGTACGAACCAGTGACAGAAGTTAGTGGAAAAATGTTTTTTCCGCTCTCCACGGTTTCTTCTGTTACCACTGACGATGGTTTGGGAAACACTTCAACCACCAGTTATGAATACTATGACGGTGATTACTATTACGCTTCCGAGGAAGATCGTGACTTTGCCGGTTTTGGTTATGTTGAAACCACCAATGGTTTGGGTGAAATGACCAGAACTTATTATCATCAAGGCAATGATACCGAAAGCACGCTCGGCGAATCAACCGACGATCGTTCAAAATTGTGGCGTTCTTATCGTGAAGAAATTTATGACAGCTCTGACCACCTATATCGGACAACTATTCATTCCTGGGAAAATGAAGACTTGGGGAATGATCGTGATTTTATTTACGAAGGACAGACATTGGAACTTTTGTATGATGCGGATACTGACCATACTGATAAGGCTACTAATTATTCTTTTGATTTTGATACAGGTAATTTAATTTCCAAAATTGACTACGCTGAAGTTACAGGAAACGACGATGGGACATTCAGCGATGTTGGTGCCATTGATAATTTAACCACGCAATACACTTATGCCGAATTTTCCGGTGATAATCTTTCTTCTTATCCCAGCACGGAAGAAGTTTTGAACGGTGTTATTGCACGAGTTACTTTTTCTGCCTGGAATTATGATAACCTTTCAGCTGGTGTGGTTTCACTCGGCAATTTAACCCATGAGGCACATTGGATCGCCAGTGGTGTGTATGCGGACACTTATTATACTTATGATGATTATGGTTTTAAATTATCGGAAACCGATCCTGTAGGCAATGAGACAAATTTTACTCCGGACAGCAATGAAATATTTGTAGCAGTTGTAACCAATGCTCTTGATCAAACCGTTTCTTATGAATACGATTATTCTTCGGGTAAGGTCACACAAAAAACCGAGGCAAATGGTTATGTTTTCACAACAGATTATGATGCTTTCGACCGTCCGGTTTTAGAAGCACAACCTAACGCGGTAACGCCAACAACTTTGGAAGCCAAAACCGCCTGGTCATATGATGACACTTTGACGCCGACAATAATTCACCAGACCGATTATTTTGATGTTTCCACAACTCGTGAGACCTTCATTTTTTACGATGGTTTTGGTCGAGCTATTCAAACTCGTCAAGAAAATGCCGACGGTTTTGTGGTTAGTGATATAATTTACGACGAGCTTGGTCGAAAAGAAAATATTTCACTACCTTATCAAGGAAGCGGGGAAGACTATACTGAACCAACGACCACGACAGCTTTGTTAGAGACCCTGACTTACGATGTTTTAGGACGAGTCGTTTCCGATGAAAATATCGAAGGCGTGGTCACAACTGTTTATGAAGCTTGGAGCGTTGCCTCGACCGATCGCAATGACAATACTAAAATATTTCTTTATGACGCTTTTGGTCGTTTGGTTAGGGTCAATGAACGACCAGGGACTTCTGCCTTTTTAACTTTCTATTTATGGGATGCTGGTGGACGTTTGGTTAAAATTACCGATGCTGATTCAAAAATTCGTTACTTTGGCTACGACGGTCTAGGTCGACGTTTAACCGCTGAAGATCTTCGCGCCACGGCTGACACTCAATTTGGTTCTTGGACTTATGCTTATGATTATTTTGGTAACTTGACCAGTTCGGTGAGTCCAAACAGCATCACCACTTCTTACACTTATGATGACTTGAATCGTATTTTAACCGAAGATGCCGATTCGGCCACCGGAACGGAAATTGTTTATGTTTATGATACTTGTACTAACGGTGTTGGCCGTTTGTGCTCAGCTACGGTTAATGGCGGGGCAATAACCGAATATGAATATGACGCCCTAGGTCGTGTTAGCGAGGAAACAAAAACCATCAACAGTGTGGAATATGTCACTGGTTATGAATACGATCGTCAGGGAAATATTACCTCGGTTATTTATCCCAATGACAGTTATACGAATTATTTTATAAACACCAGCGGCCAAGTCGAGACTGTCGAGTTTTACGATGCACTCACTAATGAAACCGCGACGATTGCCGATAACATCACTTATTCCCCAAACGGAAAAATTGAAAGCCTTCTTTATGGCAACAGTGTAACCTCAACTTACACCTTTAATGAAAACGACCTCTATCGTCTCATTTCAACCATAACCGTCTCCGCTTCCGATAACATCGAGGACTACGAATACACCTACGATCCCGTCGGCAACCTCACCGACCTTTCCGACACTTCCACTCTCCTCCCGGCCTCCATGTCCATCACCTATTCATACGACGACCAAAACCGCCTGATCGAAGCCGAATCCACCAGTACCGAATCCTCTCTCACCTACGACAAAACCTGGAATTACAACCCGACCGGCAACATAACTTCTTCCTCCGAAAATGGCACCTACCTATACCAAAGTTCTCTCCCCAACAACTACGCCAACCCTCATGCCGTCACCGCCTTAGCCGGCAAAACCATCATCTATGACCACAATGGCAATATTCTAAACGATGGTACCTGGTTAAACACCTGGAACTGGAGAAACAACCTTACTCAATCTCACAAAACCAACACCACTGTTGTCTACACCTACGATCACAACAACACCCGAGTTACCGAAGACAGTACCACTGGCCAGGATTTAACTTATCCTAATGATTACTACGCTCTCGACAGTACAAACCAAAAAAGACACATCCTCCTGCCAGGATTTGGTTCTTTAGCCACCTCCACCTACGATACAAACGAAGAAACATCTTCCATCGTCTACCACCACCGTGACCATCTAGGCGGTACCCACATCGAAACTGATGACACTGGTACACCTATTGAATACATCGTGTATAATCCATTCGGCAGCGTCCTCTCGGATGTACAGACAACTGGCTATGAGAACAATCTGAAATTCACAGGGAAGGAGTTGGATGAAGATACAGGATGGTATTACTACGGCGCCAGGTATTATTCATCGGACCGGTCGAGGTTTATGAGTCAGGATCCGATATCAAGAGATACTCCCGAACAATTTCTTTCTGATCCACAGCAACTGAATTATTATAGTTACAGTCGAGATAATCCATTAAGATTTGTTGATCCTCTTGGACTGTTCAATACTGAAACCGGAGAGATAGAGAAGGGTGATTCGAGTGATTCTATTACCAATTCTATTAACAAGACATTTGGAATTAATACTGATTGGGAGACAATTCAAAATGTAAGTTTTTATAATGACCGTTTCGGGGATAAAACACTTGAACAGCTAGCTGGACAAAATTTATTAATAGGCACAAGCGTGACTACCGATATAACAAAACAATTGAATAGCCTGAATCAAGCGCGTTCGATATTCGCTGGCCTGTTTGGAATAGGTTCTTTAGGTTTATTTGCGCCAAATTTTCCGTGGGATATAAAAAATTCGACGGATCTTATTTTAGGTGGCGGTCGAGATAATAGAGAATACACATCATATATTTATAATGGTCAGCTTATAAGATATGATGCTCCGGGCAATATAAACTATGGTTATGTAGCTCATTCTCTTGGATTAAACAGTATAATCATTCAGTCAGGCGCCAGACTCGAGCAGGTAAGTTCTAATCTATTTAGTGGTAAAGAGTTTTCTTTATCAGATAGTAAGGGTGATTCACAATATATACAGATGGGCATTAGTGCGGAGAGTTCTAGTAGATCGTGGTGGTAAAAATAATTAATTTTAGTATTTTATAAAAATATGAAAAAAACAACAATTAAAACTTTGTTTATTACTTTGTTAATATTAATATCCACGAGTGTCTTTTTATTCTTTTGGAATCAAAATTTGGTAAAGAATAGGCTGGAGTCCAAGTGTTTGGCGTCCGATGGCGGATGGGCACCGTATTGGACCCAAAAAGACTGTGACGGAAATTTATTGGAACCCGAATCAGAATTAGTTATAGATGGAGAAACTTGTTGGTGCCATGCTCCTAATACCTGTTGGAACGGTGAGACATGCGTTGAAAAATAGAAAATTAAAGTGGACATTCTTCTTGATCAGAACAACACTCGCAACCTCAGATTACGATAATGCTGGCAGCGTTGACTCACCAACAGAAGGAATCGATACATCAGAGAGAAAAGATTTGAGTTCAATTACTACCGGTGTTTATCTCTCCATTCTTTTGAATAGTGTGGGACAATCCTGGATTTCTCCCACCGGCTACACCAAACTCGCCTTACGTGAAGGACACGATGTGATTGATAGTGTATTTGGAGGAGCTACCTCAACTTCAAATTCTCTTACTTTCCGAACGAGTGAGTATACAGGGACTTCGAGTGATCCTTATCTCACAGTCACCTACACACAACCAAGCACGACAGTTGAAGAAGTCATCTACACCTACGATCACACAACAAACAGAGTTTCAAAAAGCTCAGCCGAGGCAACGACATACTATCCAAACAGCGCTTATTCAGTCACGGATCGATCTTCAACTGTCTACATCTCCGGTCCAGCCGGCCTCACAGCATCCATTGAATCCGATGGCATCACAACCACAACAAAAACTCTTCACACCGACCACCTCGGCTCGACTTCGGTTGTGACCGATGAAGATGGTACAATAATCGAGTTGCTAGATTACAATCCATTCGGCACCGAGCGTATCTCATGGTCATCGACCTCGGATTCCGGTGAAGCCGAGAGTCAAAAAACTTACATCGGCGAGTACTCGGATGATGAGTCCGGTCTGTCGTATCTAAACGCTAGATACTATGATCCGGAGACGGGACGGTTTTTAGGGCAGGATTCGGTGTTTTGGACGGTTGGCTCAAATTCCAAAATTCTCGCTGATCCGCAGTCATTGAATAGTTATAGTTATGCTAGGAATCTATCACCACCGTGATCACCTTGGTGGTACTCATGTAGAGACTGATGAAACCGGTGTATCGATTGAATGAATAGAACTTGGTTTTCTCTTATATTTAATGTTAAATTGTAAGGAATGTGCTATAATTTAATTATCAAGATTCAATAATCAATATTCAATTAAGGATGTTCTATATTTTAAAAAATAAGACTCCATACTTGATAATTGAATATTGAAAATTTTAAAAAGGAGGAATATGACCCCAACACCAAAAAAGAAAAAAATTAGTTCGCCGGCGCGAAGTATAACACCACGGACTATAAAATCAGTTGAAGTCAAACCAAGCAAACCAGTTATTCCACCTAATCCATCGCTTAGGTTATATCGAAGAATTGCCGGTGGTTTTATTGGAGTGGTAGCGGTTTTGATTTTAGTGGTGCTTACTCTTTCAACAACCAAGGCGGTTATTCGCATCACTCCACAACCGCGGGCGGTTGAGGTTTCTTTTTTGGCCGAAGTCGTAAAAGAAAATCCAGCTGCCGGTCAGGTTGTTGGTGTTGTTGATAGTCAATCTTTTGAAAAAACACTCACTGTTCCAATTAGTAGCGCTCAAAAAGAGGTCTTAGATAAATCCGGTGGGGAAGTGACGATTATAAATGAATCAACTCGTAATCAGCCATTGGTGGCTACCACTAGATTATTAAGTTCAGGCGGGGTTCTTTTCAGACTTGATAAGGGTGTAACCGTACCGGCCGGTGGTAGTGTTACAGCTATTGTTCACGCTGATCAAGAAGGTACAACTGGTGATATTGGCCCGGACAAATTTACTATTCCTGGTTTAGCTACAGCCCTTCAAAGCCAAATTTATGCTGAAAGTACTACAGCTATGTCTGGTGGTAAAAGAATGGTTGGAATGATTTCGCAAAGTGATTTGGATAATGCTTTTGCCCAAGTTTATAACGAGCTGGTAGCCTCGGCTAAAGAACAAATGAAAGTCGGAGTCAGTTTAGCCTATATTGGCGAGGTTTATTCAATTACGACCAACAAAAAAGAAACAGCTGATAAGGTTGGGGAAGAAAAAGATTCAGTTACAGTTACTATGGCCATAACGGTTGATGCGGCTTTTTTTGACGCCAAAGGCACTAATGATTTGTTATCAAACAAACTTTACGAAAATCTCGAAGACGGTTTTACTTTTCCTGAGGAAAAATTAGTTATTGATGCGGCCGGATACACCCAGCCAAAAGGAACATTTGTTCTGACTGGTGTTAATACTGTAACTAGTACAGCCACGATTCGTATAAATGATTCAAAAGATTCAATCGTTTCCACTTCTCATCCATTTTTACAGCCAGAAGTGTTTGCTAAAAAAACTAGTGATGAAATTAAAAATTATTTAATCTCGGCCAGTTTGGCTAGTGATGTATCAGTTATCAATTTTCCGCCATGGAATAAACATGTTACATCAATGGTTGATCATATTACTGTTCAGGTGACTGAATAAAATAAATTAATAAACAAAAATCTTCCACAGTCGGAAGATTTTTTGTTTCTTGACGGTTGATCTCATTGGTCGTATAGTAATTTTATCGCAACGATGGAGAACATGTTTATAGGAAACCAGCTGATAGGGATTGGGGGTCGTAGACTGTAAGCCCCCGACAGCCAAAAGGGCCAATAAATACCACCTCTTGAGCGGTAAAAGTTAAGATCGAGTGATCTCGCCAATGGTGGGATAATTCGGGTGGAACCCCCCGTCTAACGGGGCCCGAGGATTATTATTAATCGTCGGTTTTTTATTATGAAAACAGAAGGTTCGGATAATTATATTGGTTTTTCTGAGCGTCGGTCGCAACAAATGGAAAGAGATCGTTTTAAATTAGAAATTAAAAAACGAAGAGCTGAGGCTAGAAAAAAGAAAAGCGTTTTTGTTGAAACAGAAGAAAGAATGGACGAACTTGTTTCTCGCGAGGTTTTTGTGGAAGAAAATTTAAAAGACAAAAAAGAAGAGAGTAGAAATGCAGAACTAGAAAGTTTCTTAGAGGCAGATGATAGAAAATTAGCTGAAAAAGAATTAGAGGAGATGCAAATAAAATTTCCAGAAGCTTTCGATTTTAATTTGGAAGCTTGGCAAAGACGTCGTGAAAGATTGGTTACCAGAGAAGAATTTGTTGATACAATTGATTTGCGACTGTTTTTAGAGATGTATGGCTTCGGTAATTTAGATTTTCGAGAAACCGAGAGCGGAAATATAGAAATTAAAGTAAAAACAAGATTTCATTCAGAAAAATTGCCAGTAGGTTATGGATATAAAGGTGGAGCGGCCAGAGCTTTACTTTTAAGAGCTCTAGAGATAGAAAAAGATGTAGTTCCCAGGGATATAGATATTGTGCGAATTAGTAAAATAAAACCGAGAACTGATCTGGATGAGGTTTTGGCAAAAAAATTTGCAAATGAAGATCTTGAAGACGGATTTGGAGTCGAAGAAATAAAAGATATAGATGAATATTTTTCTAAACGCGATTTAACTATTAATGAGGTTTTGGCAGATGAAAAAGTAATTATTTGTACCCCTCGATGTTTAAAAGATACTATAAGAAGAATAATTCGAATTACTGACTTTGAGCGAGCTAGATTTTATAAAATGGAAAAGATTTTGGCGAAAACAATAAGACTTTTTTCTCAAGGAATTGCTGAACGTTCAGAAATGGAAATCGGGGAAGCTGAAAAAGAAACTTTGGAAGCAAATTTTATTTCACCTTTTTGGCTTTGTGTTAATTTGGATAGAGCGGCAGAATCTGGCCCAGAAGCTTTAAGAGTCTTTATTTTAAATCTTAAAGCCAGAAAACTTGTTCACAGCGATATCGAAACAATAAAAGATTTGGCTGAGTATTTGGCTGCGGGAACTCGGGAAGGACACTTTTATTTTAGAAATCTTCGTTTTGATCAGGAAAATTTAGAATCGGAAGTTATTGATAATAAGGACTCTCAATTGGTCGATGAAAACGAAAGGCCAAAATTTATCCCTTTTTCCAGGTCAAGAAAAAATTAAAAAATAGTTTTAAAACATATGTCTGATCTAAATACAATGCGTCACTCAGCGGCCCACTTGCTTGCCGCGGCCATTTTTGAACTTTACCCAACCGCCAAATTCGGTGTCGGTCCAGTAGTCGATGATGGTTTTTATTACGATATGCTTTTGCCAGAGGCTTTATCAGAAGAAGCTTTGGTTAAGGTGGAAGCCAAGATGCGCGAAATTCAAGCTCGCGATGAAAAATTTGTTCGGGAAGAAATGTCTATTGATCAAGCAATTGAGTTTTTTGCTTCAAAAAATCAAGATTTTAAAGTTGAACTTTTGAAAGACTTGAAAGAGAAGGGAACAACTATGAAAGGGGCCGAGGTGGCGGAAGGGTCTGAAGGGGAAGTGAAAACAGCTTCGATTTATTCCACCGGTTCATTTGTTGATCTTTGTCGTGGGCCACACGTTGAATCAACCAAAGAAATTTGTCCTTTCAAATTAACTAAAGTTGCTGGTGCTTACTGGCGTGGTGATGAAAAAAATCCACAATTGCAACGAGTTTATGGTATTGCTTTTGAAACTCAAGAAGAGTTGGAAAAATACCTAGTCATGTTAGAAGAAGCCAAGAAACGTGATCATAAAATTTTAGGTCCAGCTTTGGATTTGTTTACATTTTCTGATTTGGTTGGCCCAGGTTTACCGCTTTGGACACCGCGCGGCACCATTCTTCGTAATTTACTCGATGAATTTGTTTGGAGTTTGCGTAAGAAACATAGTTACATGAAAGTGGAGATTCCGCACATTACCAAAAAAGATTTATATATCACCAGTGGTCATTGGGAAAAGTATAAAGATGATTTGTTTAAAATCACCACTCGTGAAGGTCATGAATTTGCCATGAAGCCAATGAACTGTCCACATCATACGCAAATTTTTGCTCGACAACTTTGGAGTTATCGTGAAATGCCACAACGCTACGCCAACACCACTACTTGTTATCGTGACGAGCAATCTGGTGAGTTGTCCGGTATTTCTAGAACCCGAGCCTTTTCTCAAGACGATGCCCATGTTTTTTGTCGCATGAATCAAGCTAAAGAGGAATTCTTAAAAATTTGGGATATTGTTCATGAGTTTTATCCGGTTTTCGGATTCAATTTAAGAGTTAGACTTTCATCTCATGATCCGGCACATCCGGAAAAATATCTCGGGGGTCAAGAAAATTGGGCTTTTGCCGAAGGTGTGCTTCGAGAAATTATTGATGAGAAAAAAGTGGATTGGTTTGAAGGGGTGGGTGAAGCGGCTTTCTATGGTCCAAAATTGGATTTTATGGCCAAAGACGCTATTGGTCGCGAGTGGCAAGTGGCTACTATTCAGCTTGATATGAACATGCCGGAACGGTTTGATTTGGTGTGCATCAATGAGAAAGGTGAAAAAGAAAGAATCGTTATGATCCACGCCGCTATAATGGGTTCTATTGAACGTTTCCTTTCGATTCTTATCGAACATGTGGCCGGTGCCTTCCCAATGTGGCTGGCTCCAACTCAGATCCGTTTAGCCACTGTTGGTGCAGATTTTGTTCCCTTTGCCAAAGAACTTTTGGTTAAATTAGAAACCGCTGGTCTTCGAGTTGATCTTGATGATACTGATGAAAAAGTTGGCAAGAAAATTCGCAGTTCGGCCATGATGAAAATTCCTTGGACAATTGTTGTTGGTGCCAAAGAAGTTGAAGGTGGTGATTTTAAGATTAACGTTTTTGGACAGGAAGAAGATTTAATTGTGCCAGTTGGTGAATTAGTGCCAAAAGCAATTGAAGCAGGGAAGATATCAAGATAAAAGATGCTAAATTAAATTTTTTTATGGCTATTCAAAAAGATCGTGACTTCATATTTGTTTCCAAAGGTACTGTAATGATTGAGGGGGTAACTTTTTCCTTCATTATCGGTACCAGACGTTTTATGTTCGTTTTTCCGTACGAAAATATTGCCGGTGCCGGTAATGTGGTCGAGACTAATAAGTACACTATTGGCGGAAAAAAACCGCAAGAATTTTTTGCCGAGTTGATAACCGATCCTGATTTAACAGTAGAAAAGTTTGAGGAAATTGTTAGAGAAAAAATGGCTAGCGTTCAATTAAGCGAAGACAAATATCTTTTCGAACTGGCCAAATTGGAAGAATTTAATATTAAGATGGGTTTTTTATCCAAAGGAATCTATCTAAAGCGTCTGGGACAATCTAGAGTCGGCATCGGTGTTAGTGGTAAAGAAGACATTTTGAAGGCTAAGGAATTTTACGGTAAGTAGAAAAAACCTCAGCATTTCCACACAAAATCATGAAAAGATGGGCTGATAGCCCTCTTTTCTTTTTAAGGCAAAAGTGTTAAAATCACCTTGTTATGAAATGGAAAAAAATCCTAATTTTTAGTGTATTAATAGTGCTAATAGCATCCGGAGTCGGCGCTTACTTTTTCTTTAAAGATTCTGGTAAAACAGAATTTGTTACCACAACAGCAGAAAAAGGAACTTTGGTTCAAACCGTCGAGGCTAATGGAGTTTTAGAATCACTTGATAAAGTTGATTTATCTTTTGGTTCAAGTGGTATTGTTTCACTTATGTTAGTCGAGGTAGGGAACGAAGTTAGAACTGGTGATTTGTTGGCCGCTCTTGATACCGATGAACTTCAGGCTCAGGCTGAATATTACAATTACGCTGCTAGTATTGCTCAAGCTAATCTTGATAAAGAAATTGCCGGTTCAACCGAAGAAGAAATCATTTTGTACGAAGCAAAAGTTACTTCGGCTGAAACAACATTGGCTGTGGCTAAGACTGATTTGGCTAATCAAGAATTAGACAATACCGAAGTTTTGTCCGAGTCTTATACTGACTTAACTCAGGTTTTAAAAGATAGTGTTGTTGAAGTTCGTTCAGCCTTGTCCGAGGCTGATAATGTCCTGGGTATTGATAACAGTATGGCCAATGATGATTACCAGGATGTTTTAGCAGCAAACGATTGGGGTTCATTACAATCGGCTAAGTATTATTACCCGCTGGCTAAAGAAGCAAGAGACCGAGCCGAAGATTCGGTTTTTGTTCTATCAACTACATCTACTGTAGAAGAAATTGAAGCCGCAGCTATTTTAGTTAAAAACGCTTTGGAACAAACAGCAACCACACTTTTGTATGTTCGCCGTGCTCTTGATGGTACTAATATTAGTTCAGCAACTTTTTCTTCCAGTGATTTAGCTGTCCTTGAAACAACTATTGATTCAGAACGAACTAGTGTCGAAACCCAACAAACTGCTTTAACTGCTCAAGAACAGGTAATTGCCCAATTAAAAATTTCTAATCAAACCGAAATAGATACAGCCGAAGGTTTGGTTGAAAAATATGAAAATGTTTTAGCTGAAGCCGAGGCTACTCTTGAACAAATCAAAGCTGGCCCACGTGGGGTTGATCTAGAACCTTTACGTGCAGCTGTAGCTCAAGCTAATGCCAATTATGCCGCGGCTTTAGCTAGGTTAAATGATTCACAAATCATTTCTCCTATTAGTGGAAAAGTAACTGCCTCAGATTTTGAGGTTGGTGAACGAATTACCGCTTTAACTTCGGCTATTACTGTACAATCGACTTCTGAACAGTTTCAAATTAAGACTGATATTTCCGAGTCTGATATTTCCAAAGTTTCTTTAAGTGATGAGGTTGAGGTTACTTTTGATGCCTTTGGTGACGATCAAAAATTTGTTGGACAAGTAACTAAAATCGATCCGGCCGAAAAGACTATCGAGGGGGTAACTTATTATGAGGTAACTGTAGTATTGAATGATGCAAAAGGTAATTCTCTTAAACCGGGTTTAACTGCTAATGTTACTATTACAACTGAAAATTTGGAGGATGTTTTAATTGTTTCTCAACGAGCTGTGCTTGAGCGAACAGACGGTACTAAATATGTTCGTATACCTGATGGTCAGAATTTTAAGGAAGTCGATGTAGTTACTGGAATTCGCGGTGATGGCGGCCTAGTTCAGTTAGTTTCTGGTCTTGAACAAGGTCAAGAAATAATCGTGACGATTAAAAAATAATTATGGCCTTAATCGAACTCCGTAATGTCGGTAAGCAATATGAAAACGACGGAGTAGTAACACCCGCTCTTTCGGGTGTTACTTTGAATATTAATGAAGGCGAATTTGTTTCGCTTATGGGACCTTCAGGTTCTGGTAAGTCTACCTTAATGCATGTTTTGGGTTTCTTAGATCATTTAACCGAAGGCGAATATTTTTTCAAAGGCGAAGATGTTTCCAGACTAGAAAAAGACGCTTTAGCCATGCATCGACGAAAAGATGTGGGTTTTGTGTTTCAGTTTTTTAATCTTTTGGCCAAGTCCTCGGTTTTGGAAAATGTCATGTTACCGTTGGTTTATAGTGGTATACCAAAAAAAGAACGTATTAAATTAGCTACCAAAGCTCTTGAATCAGTTGGTCTAGGCCATCGTCTCGAACATTTATCTAATCAATTGTCTGGTGGTGAACGTCAGCGCGTGGCTATTGCCCGAGCAATTGTTCACGATCCGGCGGTAATTTTTGCCGACGAGCCGACCGGAAATCTTGATACAAAATCCGGCGAAGCGGTTTTAAAGATTTTCCACGATCTTCATAAAGAAGGGCACACCATAATAATGGTTACTCATGAACTTGAGGCGGCCGAGAATGCTGAAAGAATTATTAAAATTCGTGACGGTAAAGTTGTCTCTGATTCCAAAGATCATACTCGTCGTTTTGGTGAGTATAATAAATAATTATGCGTTTAGCTGATCTTATAATAACTTCCTCAGAGTCACTTCGTCGTAATAAATCACGATCGTTGTTGACTATTCTTGGAGTGGTAATTGGTATTGCTGCAGTTATTTTAATGTTGGCTATTGGGCAAAGTGCTGAAGGTTATATCTTAAACCAGGTAGCTGATTTAGGTTCTGATTTGATTTTTGTTGAACCTTCTTCTGGCGAAAGTGCAGAATCAGGCCCTCCAAGTCCTTATATTGAGCAGACTTTAACTTTAGATGATGTTGAAGCTTTAGAAAAAAATGATTATTTTTTTGCGATTTCACCAGTTTTAGCTACTTCAACCGCTGTATCCAGAGGTGAAGTAAGTAAATTTGTTCAGGTTTACGGTGTTGATGAAAATTATACAGAGATTTTTTCTCAAGAAGTACAGACCGGCAGATTTTTCGAAGCTTCAGACACCGATAGTTTTGCTCGAGTGGCTGTGTTGGGTAAAAGTGTGGCCGAAGATTTATTTGGTGACCAGGATCCTATTGGTCGTGAGATAAAAATCAAAAAAATTTCTTTTAGGGTTATTGGGGTTTTTGGTCCACTTGGTTCGCAGTTTTTTCAAAATCTTGACGAGCGCGTTTCTATACCTGTCACCACAGCCCAGCGTGATATTTTAGGCGTTGATTACGTTTCTTATATTGTGGCCAGAGCCAAGGGTGATCCTGATATTGCCAAAGAGGAAGCCCAGTTTACTTTACGCCAAACTCACGAACTCGATAACCCAAACGGTGATACTAGCAAAGATGATTTTTTGGTTTCCACTCAAAGTGATGCTGTAGAAATTATTGGAGCTGTCGGTAATGTTCTTTCTATTCTTTTGGCTTCAATTGCTGCTATTTCGCTTTTGGTTGGTGGTATCGGAATTATGAATATTATGTTAGTATCGGTTACCGAGCGAACCAAAGAAATCGGCTTACGTAAAGCAGTTGGTGCGACTTATAAAGAAATCCTAAATCAATTTTTAGTTGAAGCAGTCATGTTGACGATTTTAGGCGGTTTAATTGGAGTAATTTTAGGTATTTTGACTTCACTCGGTTCAGCTTTTTTAATCGGTTATTTTGTTGATGGTTGGGATCCTAACGTACCTCTAAACGGCGTAATCCTTGGTTTTGTTGTATCAACAGTTGTTGGATTAACTTTCGGCATCTACCCGGCCCGTCATGCGGCTAAACTTGATCCTATTGAAGCGCTTCGGTATGAGTAAAGGGGACAGGGGTTAGGGGATAGGGAAGGAGGTTCTATTCTTTTAAAATTATGTATAGACAAGTAATTGTTTGGCAAAAATCAATGGAGCTTGTTCCTGTTGTATATAATTTGACATACTTACTACCTGATACTGAAAAATACGGTTTGATTTCTCAAATAAGAAGAAGTGTTGTTTCAATTCCTTCAAATATTGCCGAGGGGAAAATGCGCGGTTCCAGAAAAGAATATTTACAATTTTTAATTATTGCCCGTGCTTCCGGAGCCGAATTAGAAACACAATTACAGATTTTAAAAAATATTAAAATGAACGATAATGTTTGTTATCCGAAAACCATAGAACTCTTAGAAGAAGTAATGAAAATGCTTAATTCAATAATTTTTACAATTCGTGAACAAATTAAAAATGGTTTATATTAATTCTTCAAAGAAATAATAACAACCATCCCTATCCCCTAACCCCTATCCCCTGTGAAATACCACCTAATCACCTTTGGTTGCCAAATGAACCAATCTGACGCCGAACGAATGGAAACCATCCTGCAAAGGATGGGTTTTTTAGCTACTAATTTAAAGGAGGAAGCCGATATAATTCTTATCACTACATGTTCGGTACGTCAGTCGGCTGAAGATCGTGTTTATGGTTTAGCTCGTAATCTTAGTAAATTAAGAAAGAAAAACCCTCGTTTATTAATCGGTGTTACTGGTTGCATGGCTGGTCGTGATACTGATGGAAAAATAAAAAAACGTTTATCTTTTGTTGATTTCTTTTTTCCCGCTCGTGACATGATTCATTTGCCTGAATGGATTTCTAAAAAATGGCCCGATGTTTCTTTTAATCCTTCTTGTGACAGTGATTATCTTTTAGTTCAGCCGCACTATCATAATAATTACAAAGCCTACGTAACCATTCAAACCGGTTGTAATAAATTTTGTTCTTATTGTGTTGTGCCTTATGCCAGAGGTAGGGAATCGTGTCGGGCAGTAAAGGATATTCTCGATGAAATAAAAAAACTTGCCGAAAGCGGTTGTCTTGAAATTACTTTGCTTGGTCAAGCGGTTAACAATTACATTGCCACTGATCCAGAGAACTTTTCCAAAGATAATCCATATCATGATCACTTCGCGGCTTTGCTTTGGGAAATCAACCAGATACCTGGCCTAAAACGTTTGCATTGGACCGCGCCATATCCTAACCATATGACTGACGAGGTAATTGATGCTTTAACCCTGCCTATTCAGGTTAATTACTTACATTTACCAGCTCAATCAGGCGACAATGAAATTTTGCGTCGTATGAACCGTCGCCATACTCGTGAGCAGTATTTGGAAATTATTAAAAAAATTAAAACCAAACGTCCTGATATTGCTTTGGGTACTGATTTAATTGTCGGTTTTTGTGGCGAGACCGAAGAGCAGTTTGAAAATACTTTAGATTTATTCCGTCAATGTGATTTTGATATTAGTTATCATGCCCGATATTCACAACGTTCTGGTACTTTGGCAGCTAAGATTTTTAAAGACGACGTTTCTAAAGAAGATAAAAAGCTTCGTTGGCAAAAAGTTCAGGATTTGATGGTGCAAACTACTACTCGAAAAAATCAAAAGTTTCAGGATAAAATTGTTAGCGTCTTAGTTGATCGTTGTGACGAAGAAGGAAATTGCTGGGGTAATACAAATGAAATGAAACTCGCTAGTTTTCCTGGTAACTTGGATCTAGTGGGGAAGATAGTTGATATGGTGGTTGAAAGGGCCGATGTTTGGGTTTTGTTTGGGAAAAAGGTTTAAAGAATTATCAAGTATGGTTTTTTGAATTATCAATTATCAATATTTCCTCCTTTGCTAAAGCTACGGAGGACCTACAGTAGTTTTAACGAAGGTGGGCAATTATCAAGTATGGAGTCTTATTTTTTAAAATATAGAACATCTTTCATTGAATATTGATTATTGAATCTTGATAATTTCCAAAATGCCGTGCTGCCAAAATTGAATATTGATGATTGATAATTGAATATTAAAAAAACTGCCACCCTTTCGGATGGCCAGTTTTTTAATTTTTCTTTTAGAGACCGGAATTACCAAAGATTCTTTCAATTGTTTGATCAGCGACTTTTTTGTCATTAGTCGCCTTTTTGATTTCTTCTTTAGCTTGTTCTTGATTAAATTTAGACATTCTTCCTAATGCTTCGATAGCATCTTTTTGGGTGATATTTTCTGAAGCACCAGAACGGAAATAGTGTTGTACTATTTCACGATCGTTGTTGAAACTGGCATAAGTATAGGCTTCTGGTAAATTTCTTCCAGAATCAAGAGTTTTTCTAACTTGTTCAGCCATTTTTGGCATTTCTTTAGTTGTTTGACTTGAACCGGTTTCAACAGTTGAGGATTGCCCAGCTGATTCTTTTTGAGTTTCAGCTGCAGCACGTTTAGCCGCAGATTCTTTTTCAAATTGGGCCATAGCTTCGGCTCTTTTAGCTTGTCTAACCATTGGGGTTTCTTCAGCCCATGATTGTACTCCTTTTGAGTATGTGTTACCTGCTTCTTCTATGCTTTGATCAATTTGATGCATTTCGGCACCAATTTTACCAGTAATATCTGTTTGTTGATCAATGGCTTTACCACCACCTAATAATGCAAGACCTAAAAGTAATTTTTTACCCCATGAACGTAACCGGGCAGGGATCCAAGATTTTTTTTCTGAAACAACTGGGTGTGTGGCGTCATAACTTGGAAGTGGGGCATCATAACTAGTAGCACCACGAGCGGTAATTTTGGTACGCTCTGAATCAGGACCGACTTGGCGGCCTTCTTCATCTACAACGCTTTCAATTATTTCTGGCATTACTGGCTTTTCTTTTGACCAAGAACCGTCGGCTTGTTCATATTCAGGACGGTCATCGCGCGGAGGAAGTTCTGGTGGTTTACCGGGTTCATATTTAGGAATGTCATGACCATCAAGTTCGTGTCCACGGCGAGCTTCAATTTTAGCTCTTTCCTCTTTAGCTTCGCTTTCTTTAATTTGATCTTGAAGTTCTCTTTCTGCATCGGATAGAGGCAGATTGTCTAAATCGCTACGGACTTTTTTAAGTAAAATAACTTTACGTCGTGCATTCCAAATTTTGAGTTCTTCGATTGTTTGAGCTTGATCTTCGTAAAGAGACTGAAGTTTTTTTACATTACGATCTTTGACGGGTAGAGCTTCCATTTTTTCAATGTCTTTTTCGATTGATACTAAATCTACATTAAGGTTAATGGTTGCTTCTTGAATACCACGAATATCAACAGCACCTTCAGCTTGTTTTCTAATTTTAGAAAAATCGATTTTTTCGACTTGTGCCGCAGCTTCTGATTTTGCTTTTTCAATTTGAGCAGCAGAAGTTTCTGGGGAAGACATAAACCTTTCCCTGGCTTTTTCTTGGCCTTTGGAAAAGCGTGGTTTTGCACTAAGAGAGTCCATTCCCCCTTGTATGGGCATGTTACGTTCTGGATTAGGCATATTATGTTTAGATTAATTTAAAAATTAAGCCTTTTAATAGATAAATAATATCACATTTTTAGCCAAAAGTCAAATCTAATAGATCCATTGACAAAGTTGTGAAAATCGGGTAGGGTCAAAAGCTGGATTTCCCAGTAGAGTAAGGAGGCCTCAATGACCAATCAAATCACTGCTTTTGTTGATGGCCACACGGCCGACGATCTTTCTGGATTGTTCGATCCACATGAGGGTCTGGTCCTGAAGCATCTCTTGAAAGATCTTGATGATGACGGCTGGATCTCGGATCGGCTTGAAGATCTTCTGCCGACCCTGAGGTGGTTGAACAGCAACTACACCAACGGCATGATCCTCGCCGATCACCTTCGACGTCTTGAAGCAGGGTTTGATCGTAAAACCAGGTTCTTCGTGAATGGTATGAAGGTCCAGTTCGCCGGGATTTTCGAAGAAACCATCGAAACCCTGTTCGGTGAAAACCGAAGCCGTTACGTGACGGCTCTGCGGCGAAAGGCTTTCCTTCGGCTGGCCATGGTGGCCATGGTTTCTACCTGGGAAGGCAACCAGGGTATCGTCCACGACGGTGATTCGGAGAGTCGGGAACACCCGACTCCTTACATGGGACTTTATCTCGTCGCTTCGGCTACCTAGCTCAAAACTGGGTAGCTTTTTATTTTTATGAGGTAATCTGACAAGTTTATCTGGTCTTGTAGGAGGTGGTTTGAAAGAGGTAGTATGTATAAAATTATGAAACCAAAAATTATTGCCATTGTCGGGCCAACTGCTTCTGGTAAGTCTTCGTTGGCCGCTGAAATTGCCAAAAAATTTAATGGCGAGATTTTGTGTGTTGATTCACGGACGGTTTATAGGGGGATGGATATTGGGACAGCGAAATCGGAGGGGGAGCGAATTACGAATGTTGGCGAATATACGAATTGCAAATTTTACGAATATACAAATATTGATGGAATTAGAAATTATGGTTTGGATTTAGTGGATCTTGACGAAGAAATGAACGGTGCTTTATTTAAGGAATATGCTGAAAAGATTATTGCTGAGATTTTAGAACGCGGACATTTACCAATTCTGGTTGGCGGTACCGGACTTTGGTTTGATATGATTATTGATAACCTTGAAATGCCTGAGGTCGAGCCAGACTTGGTTCTTCGGGCTGAGTTGGAGAAGAGAAGTGAAGAAGAATTGTTTGCTGAATTTGAGAAGATTGACCCTGTCGGAGCTGAAGTTATTGATAAACATAACAAACGTCGCTTGGTTCGGGCTTTGGAAGTCTGCAAAAAAACCGGTCGGTTATTTTCTGAACTCCGCAAAAAAGGCCAGTCAAAATATGATTGTTTATGGCTAGGAATCGATTGGCCCAAAGAGGTTTTGGACGAACGTATCAACCGTCGGGTCGATGAAATGGTTGCTGTAGGGGTGAATGGCTATTCACCCCTAATTGAAGAGGTTAAGCAATTAAAAGAAAAATACGGTTGTGTAGCTTATGCTATGTCCGGAATTGGGTATCAGGAAATTTGTGAACATTACCGTAGGGGTGAATGGCCATTCACCCCTACGGTAATTACCGAAATTTCTGATGAAATTAAAAAAAATACCCGTCAATATGCCAAAAGGCAACGTACTTGGTTTAAACGAAACAAAAACATCCGTTGGGTTAAGGTTGTGACCGAGGCAGAGGAATTGGTTAATGATTGGATATAATGAAATATAATTGTAGGGGCGAATGATCATTCGCCCCTACAATTTATTTACCTAACCATTTTTCCAAAATTTGTTTCGTAACATTGGGTTCAGCTTTGCCGCCGGTTTCTTTCATGATCTGTCCTAGGAAAAATTTTATCAATTTTTCTTCGCCGGCTTTGAAGCGCTCAGCTTCAGTTGGGTTGTTGGTCATGATTTTTTCAATAATTCCAGTCAGTTCATCTTCATCAGAAACCAAATTAAGATTGTGTTCTTCAATAATATGTTCTGGGTCAGATCCGGTTTCCATCATTTTTTTAAGTAAAGACAAACCGTTGGCAGTAGACAATCTGCCTTTGGCTACCATGGTAATAAATTCGGCAAAGTTTTCCGGATTTATTTTTTGTTTGTGAATGGTTAAACCTTGTTCGGCCATTAAACCACCTAGTTTGGAAATAAGCCAACCAGCGGCCAAGTGTGATAAGCGATGTTTTTCTTTTTTTAACATTTCATCATCAGCATCAGACCATTCGGGTAATGATTCCATCCAAGCAAAAAGTTCTGATAAAGTCGCTTCGGCAAAATCAGCCAGATCAGAATCCTCGCAAAGAAGTTTGGCTTCTTCAAAACCTATCTCGTATTCATCAACAAAACGTCGACGGCGAGTGGCTGGTAATTCCGGTATAGTGTTTTTTATTTCATCAATCAAACCGGAAAGATTCATTGGTGGAATGTCAGGCTCAGGGAAATAACGATAATCCTCCGAACCCTCTTTAGTTCGTTGGTCTTCGGTTATTTGTTTGGCATCATTCCAACCGCGAGTAGAAGAAACTGATGGTGGGGAGGAAGTCTGCCAAAGTTTGGTTTGTCTTTGAATTTCGTATTCGATAGCTCGCTCGACAGCTTTAAAAGAATTGATATTTTTTATTTCAGTTTTCGGGTGAAGCATTAAACCAATTACTGCCCCGGTTTTGTCGACTTCGTGAAGCGAAACATTGACATCACAACGTAATTCGCCTTTCTCCATATCAGCGTTAGAAATGCCGAGGGCGCGGGCAATAAGTCGTAGTTCTTGTAAAAAAGTTTTAGCTTCGCGTGCCGAACGAAAATCAGGTTCGGTGACGATTTCGACAAGTGGAGTGCCTGCACGATTAAAATCAACGTAGGTTTTTTTAGGGGCGGAAGGGTTTGAACCCTCCTCCGCAAGGCTACGGGAGGGCGTGGCGAGGGAAGAGGTGGAGGAATTTTCGTGTAATGATTTGGCAGCATCTTCTTCTAAGTGTACACGAGTGATACCGATGCGAGCTATTTCACGATCACCACCAGGAGTTATTACCTCCAAGAATCCTTGTTCGGCAACAGGTACATCAAATTGAGAAATTTGATAACCTTTTGGTAAATCAGGATAAAAATAATGTTTACGATCAAATTTTGTTAACGGATTAATATGACAATTCAAGGCTAAGCCAGTTAGAATGGCGAATTGAATAGCTTGTTCGTTTGGTACCGGTAGTGTGCCAGGTTGTCCGGTGCAAATTGGGCAAATAAAAACATTCGGTGCCGTTGCTTCTTCGTTTGGGCAAGCACAGAACATTTTACTTTTTGTTTTCAACTGTACGTGGATTTCTAGTCCGATGACCGGTTCAAGTAATTTCATAATTATTAGTTGTCTGAATTTTGACGAGTCCACCGAAGCAGTCTGGCGAAGGTGGATTAATAGGATTAAAGGATTTTAGGGATTTTGGATCGGATTAGACGAGGTTGTAGATGAAGGATTTTTGATTTGAGTTAAATCAAGATATAACAAGGTGTAATAAATTAAGAAAAGAGGAATTGAAAAGGTTTCGATTACCATAGAAATTAATTCGGCCCAAAGCGGTGGAGTTGGTCCAAGAAGTGATTCGACTGAAAAACCAAATATAGCCGCTACGACAGAAATCAATAAACCAACGGCCAACATTAGTATAACAGAGAAAAAAGCCGGTCCAGCAATAAGCCGCCAGGTTAATGGCCAGAATTTATGACGAGATAATTCGCGGCTATAAGCCATGGCTTCCAGACCTTTTTTATTTTCCAAGATGACTGAAAATTGGGCCATGGCAAACCAAACCCAAAAAATAAAAGCCGGGATTATTAATAAAATAAAACCACCAAGAACTACGGCTGTTTCTAGTATAGCCACAAAAACGACCGAGGAAATTAATTGCCAAGCTTTATTTTGTAGACTAAGAAGCGGAATTTTTGTTTTGCTATTTATTAATTCCCGAATTAATAATGGAATTAAAATTCCCAACCATAAAGCTAAGAAACCTTGAATTATTGAGAAAACAAAAGAAAATATTTCAAGAAAAGCATTGCTTTTTGGTAGGGAAAATAAAACAATTCCAGCATAAGGCAAAAGTAACCAGGCAGTATAACCGATAATAAGCCCAAAATGTTTTTGGTAAAGTTCGCAACTTTGTTTGATTAGTTTGGAAGCAGATTCCATAGCCTTATTTTTTTGAAGTGGAACGTAGGCTGTCAAAAAGTAGATAATCGGAAATTGTTATAAGTGGATTAACTAATATTGTACCAATCGTGATCGATAGAGTTATACAAATATAAGTTAGTTTGGCGGCCAAGTCGGCATTGAAACCTGAGATGGATGATATAACCACTCCGATAATGTATCCGACTAACCATTCAGCCGCCACTAGAACTAAGAAGAAAACCAGTTTAGGCACAATAAAACGAATTAAAACTGGCCAAAATCGCCCGTGAATCAATTCTTTTGATCTTTTTAATGCCAATTTACCGTGTATGTTTTCAAGAACCAAGGCCATTGAAGAATAAATAAGATATACCAACCATTCGGCTGTAAGAATAGTGGCGGCAATTACACCAGCAACCATAAAAATGGTACCAAGACCATCGATCAATGAAAGGTTAGTCAAAGCGCCAATAGCATAAAATAAAATTCCAGGAATTACCAATAACCAGAAGGCAGCTAGAACTAAGAAAACCAAAAGGTTAACCAGAACAACCGGCAAAAAAAGTTTCCATCCAGACTTTGTTAGAGATACGAAGTCAACGCGACGTTTTTCCATTTGGCTGTGAATCATTTTAACCGTCATCAAAAAAACCAAGAGACCAATAATCGGTGCAAGTATTGAATTGTTTATAAACCAGACAACAACAGCCGAAGATTCAACAGCGGAAAGATTATTTGCTGCCAACAGAGTTGTGGCATTGGGATATAAGGTACTGGCAACGACGCCGATGATGGCTGGCAAAAGTAGCCAGGCAGCAACGCTTATAAGTTCGCGCCAATTTTTTTGGTAATGATCCCAAGTTTGGTCGATTATTTGACCGATAGAAATTAATTGCATATTTGTTTTTGATTATTATGAGGGGTTTTGTTTGTAGAAAAGGGTTTCTGATTGGTGGGGCATTAAGGCGTTAAGGTTTTTTGTCCGATGATTGGGTTTATTAAATTCCAAATTTTTTCATGAATTACTTCAGGTGATAAGTATTGATTGTTTTCTATACATTCAACCAGTTTGAAATTTTCAAAAAGTTTAGTCATTTCTAGATAGGCGGTTTCAGCATCTTTTAGGTGTTGAAAATTTGATTCGTGAATATCATTAGCAATACCTTTTTTGGAACTGCTGTCGGCCAATTTTTGGGAAATTTCCGGTGGTACATGCAGAACAATGTTTACATCTGGTCGAGGAATACCGAATAGGTTATGTTCAAGATCGTCATCCCATTTAAAGAATTTTTCTCGTTCGGCAGGATCATAAATTTTTCCACCTTGATGACCAAGGTTGGAACCAACATAGCGATCAGAAACCACAATTTTACCCTCATTCAAGGCTGCACGAATTTTAAAAGAAGCGTCATAACGATCTATGGCATAAAAAAATGAACCGCGATATGGACCAACTTCTTCAGCGGTTCCGTATTTGCCGGCCAAGTATTCTTCTGTTGGGCCGGCACTTTTAGTGCCGTATTGAGGAAAAGAAAAAGTCGCAATTTCAAAACCCTCGTTTTTTAGGCGTTCGACAAGAAGTTTGGATTGAGTGGCTTTACCCGAGCCATCAGTTCCATCGATTACTATAAAAGCACCATTCATACGGCTTATATTATATCATAAGGGTATAAGGGGTATAAGAGGTGGAAGGGGACTGAAAGGATTGGGGGTTTGGGGGTAAAGGGATTCAGGCACTAAAGGGCATTAAGGCGTTAAGGCCTTTTGTAACAGAGTCATTCCGAGTCCAACGAGGAATCCCATGAGGGTTAGTAGGGATGATAGTGGTGTAAATTCTTTTTTCTTAACATTTATTCTTAAACCTCACAGGATCCTTCGCGAGTCGCTCGGGATGACACCGGGGGTTAGAACCGTTCGGCCTACCGCCTACAGGCCTACAACCCTATGATCATCCAGTCGTGCCAAATCCGCCGCGGTTTTCGGCCTCCAAATTATCAACTTCTACAAATTCGCCCTTAAGAACTGGTACAAACATTCCTTGGCCAATCCTTTCGCCTTTTTCAACAGTGTATGATTCCGAACTAAAGTTATGTAGGGCTAAAAATAGCTGATCAGTCGGGCCGTGATAATCTTGATCGATAAGTCCAATACCGTTGGCAAATTTAACTTTCTTTTTAGCGTTTGATGATCTTGGAGCGAGAATTAAGGCGTAACCGACGGGAACCTCGACCACTAAGCCAGTGGGGAACAAACGTGATTCGCCTGGGGCAAGAGTGCCACCTTCAGTTACTGATAAATCAAAAGCCACTGCGCCAGCGGTTTTGTATTCAGGTACCGGAACATCTGGTGAAAGACGTTTAAATTTGATTTGCATAAAATATAATGTAATTCCTTAAGGGCGTGTTCCCAAATGATAGGCAAGGCAATTTTAGGGGTAAAAGATGGCTAATCTAGAACCCACAACTTTCTGGATTTACGTTTCGGGAACAACGCCCTTAATTCCGCGTCATTATATCATGTTTGTTAGTTAAAAAAACTCCGAGGCACACTAGATGTGCGTCTCGAAGAAAAAGTTTAGAACATGGTCCCACTGGAATTTGATGACTACGGTTTTCTCCAATGAAGCCACCAGTCAAAGTTCTGGTAGACCCCTTTGAAGATACTTGGGGATGCTACACCTGTGCCATAACCGATTCTTGGCTCACGACTATGCAGAAAGCACCAGAAAGTGTCGTTTGGATCGGAATCGAAAATAGCATGAAGCAACGATCTGTAGGCATCGATGAAATGCGTAGGTGCCGTTGTTTTCTTGACCCAGTGTGTCCAGTCCTGTTCGATGCAGCCGAGGTTGTGGACTTCGGCGAATTCTGCGGCAAGTTGGAAGATTTGGTTCCATGGTTCGCTGGCAACCAATTCCTTGTCCTTGGGCAGCATGTCGCTGAAAGGATCGATGTCGCCGAGACCAATCACATCGGCAATTCGGCTGGTCATCATTCGACCGATCGTCATCTGCCCACTCTCTCGTCGTGCGATGGCTGTTGTGGTCGGACCAGGGAGTTGGTGATGACGGCCGATTCGGTTGACGACAGTTTTGACCGCCTTGGCCGCCTTCGATTGAGTCGGCTTCATCGGTGGGACATTGAACATGTACAGACCGACCAAATCATCGAAGTAGTTAATGTTGGTTCCCAACTCGTCGCCGTACATGACAGCGAAGGCTGTAGCTGCCATGCAACCATACCTCAGGCCAGCCACTTGCGTAGCATTTTTGAGACCTAGGTCCTTGACCAGTTGGTAGATCGCCTTGGCTTGAGCCTCAGCCAAGTCGGGAACGTTTCTCGACTTGCTGCAAGCTACTACCAACAGTCGTCTGTTGGCGGCCATGAAACCTTGTTGGTTGGTCATCATGGGCGGCACTAGCAACCCTTCGGTTACCAGGATCGTGACGTCTTCCGCAGTCTCCGGACCAATGTCCAGAGCAAAGACCTCGATGTTGTCGACTTGCGCGTACGCTGGTCTGACTTTGATTCCGGCTGAAGCGACCATGTCGACGAGTTCGCCGGCCGGATTTTTGGTCGCAGACAGAGACGGAGTTCTTACCATTGCGTTCATTGTGTCCCTCCCCTTGTCATCGTTCGGATGTCCTAATGGACCGCGGAGAATATCATATTTTTTTGAAAAAGTCAAGCATTTTAGGTCCAAAATTGACCGATTTTTAAAAATTGTTAATATATACACCACCTTTGCCAAGGGTCTTCTGATCATCAAATACGGAGGAGCTAATCATGGCTCTGTGTTGTGAGTGTCGGTGTGATTGTCTGCAGTTGATTGGTGGGCTTACTGTTTCGATCTTTCCCGAAGCCGAGCGCATGCTCATCGAAGACACTGATTTTCAGAAAGCTCTTGAGTTTGTGGCGGCTCGTAAAGCCATGGAGCAGTACCGTTCAGTGATCGACTTTCTTTTTTGTGAACTTCATCCGGAGTGGAAACCCGCTTGTCAGAAATTCTACAACAATCAGGGTTCGCCACTTAGGGATCTGGTGAGTGTGGGGGAAATTGAACGATTGAGTCAACGAATGGTAATCGCTCTCTTGGTGGCCAAGGAACTACTCGACAGGAAGTTCTGTCATGATTGGGATTGGTACCGAGAAACTGTGGAACAAGCTCTTCAAGCGGCATAGGCCAATTTTTTCTCACGACCTCTATTCATGAGGTCTTTTTATTTTTTAGATTTTTGTTATAGTTATTGTGGTTTTATAATATTTTTTTATGGAATTTAAACAATTGCAAAACAATGCCTCAAAAGTTTTTTTAGGTAATTTAAAGCGCGACAATATTCAGGTTAGTGAAGATTATTTAATTATGAAATTGACCGAAGAACTCGGTGAATTTGTTCAATCTTTTTTAATTCATAAAAAACGTTGTCGGCCAGAAAAATATCAACCAACTCAAAAATCAAAAAGGGAATTGTCTAAAGAATTGGCCGATGTATTGGGAATTGTTTTTGTTATTTCCAAAACCATGAAAATTGATGTTGAGGAAGCCTTGATTAAAAAATGGATAACTAGGGAGTGGATTAAGAAGTAAATCTATGAATAAAGATGCTTTTTTGGAAATAAGAAAATCAGCCGTTTCTCGCAATGGAGTTTTCACCCTTAAGGGAATTAAAAAAGGTGAGCAAATCTGTTTTATGACCGGAAAGGTTTGCACGCTAGATGAAATGATTAAAAATGTTGATAGCGGTAAAGAAGGTTCAGCTGATCCTTTGCAAATTGGTGATAAAAAATATTTAGATATTGATGAATTACCGCGAAGTTTTAATCACTCCTGTAACCCCAACGCTTTTATTCGAGGTAAAAATGAATTAGTGGCCTTAAAAAATATTAGGGCTGGTGAGGAAATATTTTTTGATTATTCCACTACCATGAATGATTACGAAAAGCGAATAGTGGAAACCGGTGGGGCTTTGTGGACCTGTAAATGTCATTGTGGAGCCAAAAAATGCCGGGGAATAATTGATCAGTTTAAGACTTTGCCTGAATCGGTCCAAAATTTTTATATTAAAAATAAGTTTGCCCCAGATTTTATTTTGAAAAAATTTAGATAAAAAAACAACCCGCGAGGCGTGGCCTCAAGCGGGTCAGGGTCGGTTCAAACAGGTCGGTTACTCCGACGGTTTGAACTCGTAGTTGAAGAAGATGTCGGAATCGAGGCTGTAGGCCTTGTTTTCGCCACCTTCCTTGACGGTGATGACCGAGTCGGAAACGACGTTCCTCTCGACTTTCAGGACCTCGGTCACCTGGGGGTGGTCGACCTTGAGTTCGCGCAGGACGCCGTCCTCGCTGAAGTAGAAGTTCCCACAGATGATGACCGGGATGATAAGGACGACGCTCGCGATGATCGCGATGATCGCGATGACAATTATGAGCTCGATGAGAGTGAAACCACCACGATTTCTGGTATGCATGTTGACTCCTGCTTGGTCTTTCAGGTTGGGGGATTTATCCAAGCCGGACATTTTTACATAAAAATTTGTTTTTGTCAATAATAATTGGTTGGTTTTGCTATTTTTTGTTATAATAGCCCTAATAATTAACTAATTTTTTTCTTATGAAAGGCTTTAATACGAATATCGAAAAAGACACTTTGGAAAACTCAAATTTTCGCAAAGTGTTATATACCGGCAAACATTGCCAACTAGTTCTAATGTCCCTTAAACCAATGGAAGAAATTGGTATGGAAGTCCATGCTGATAACGATCAATTCTTTCGTTTCGAGGCCGGACAAGGCAAGTGTATTATTGATGGCAACGAATACGCCTTAACCGACGGCTCGGTGATTATTGTACCGGCCGGTGCTGAGCATAATATTATCAATGTTTCTGAAACCGAAGATTTAAAGCTTTATACTTTGTATTCTCCAGCTCATCATAAAGATGGTGTGGTTCGAGCAACTAAAGAAGAGGCTACTGCTGATGGCCCGGAGTTTGATGGGGTGACGACAGAATAATTATTTAACGTAGAAATCGTAGACTTTTGGTCTACGATTTCTACGTTTTTTACGTTCTACGTTTTTACAATAATATCCTGCAACCCACGTCTGACATCCCAATCATCAAGACTTAAATCAGAATGAAGAGTCAGTTCAGGAAATCTGTTTTTTAGAGCCGTATGCATTTTATGAACAACAGTACGAAGAGTTGGATGAACGGTTTTCATTGAGCGGAGTTCGGTGACATAAACTGCGGCTGGTAGTCCATAAGTAAGTTTAGAAGAGACGTTGAAACCTAGGGAAATGTAATATTGTTTGATTTCTGGTGGAGCCGAGAGGACATCAATAGCCGCTTTTTGTTGAGCGATTAAGGTCATGGCAGTGTTTCGAAGATCTTCTGGTAGTTGATCCAGGTACCATTGTTGAAAGCCAAGCTCTGTGGTTAACAATGGCATACGACAAACACCATTGCGGTGTCGTTGAATGTCGCGAAGCGAGCCATAGTCGAGTAGAAATTCAAAAGTGATGTGACCAAGTTCAGTTAAGAATTGTGGTAAATTGGTTTTTTGCGGCCGAGTAGAAATTATTTCTTTATATTTTGATAGTTCATCATTGGAAATGTTTGTGGAATAAGAAAAAACACTAGTTTTAGGTTCGTGGTAATAAGAATATTTACTGAAAATTTGTTCGCGCCAGTTTTCTTGTTCTTCATAAAGATTATGGCTAAAACTGTGCGGATATTTTTCTTTTAATTTTTCCAAAATACCGGCAGCGACTTCGCGAGCTTCGGGCAACGGCCAGTGACGTAAAAGCGAAAGTTTGTCCCAAGCCTGGCGTAAGTTAGTGTGCCAACTGAGTTGGGTAGTAATGCCGGCCGGTAAAAAGCCGCGCATAATATCGAAAGTCCTGGCGGCGATGGCTTTTTCGTAAACCTTTTCATCTTCGTCTGGTTTACGCGGGTATTTTTGACGTAAGTGTTCATGAACGCTTTCTTGAGAGGAAACGTAAAAGCTCATCCAATCACTGATAATTTTTTGACTTTCAGTTGTGTTAAGTGGATCGATAATAGGCTGTTTGGACATGTCGACGTAGCGAGTTGAAGTCTCTTGGCCAGAATAAAGTGGCCAATCTTGTAGAGCTTTATCGGCCAGAATGGAAATGTTTTCGATAAAAAGTGTGGTTGAACCACAATCGGCAATACTCATGTGGCCATAACCCACATAAAATTTTTCCATGAATTTGCCAGAGCCGGTAGCTCGAACTTTATTGACGTGTTCCTCCACACTTTCCGGGCTACGTGAATATAAAGCCTGAAGCATGGCGTTGTCCTCAGGATTAAATTCGTCGTAGAGAAAAATTTTGGCCATAAAATTTTTAATCCTCCCTGATAAATTATTTGTTTTTAACCCACTCAATGAATTTTTTGATTTGCTCTTTATATTCTTCCATAGTGCCGATATTTAATATTGTGTAATCGGCCATGGCGATTGGTCCGCCTTTGGCAATATTTTCAATTTCGGCAACATCACGAGCGGCTGCGGCTTCGCGCGAAAAACCACGATTGCGTAAGTCAGTATCGCTAGCATCGGAGAAACGTTTTTCTAAACGTTCATAACGCATTTGTGGTGGGGCATAAACAGCTACGGTAAAGAATCTGTCACCGTATTTTTCTTTTAAAATTTTGTATTCGTCCCAACTATATAAACCATCACCGACAACATTACCTGTTTGAAGGAGTTGATCGAATTTTGGAATATTTAATATAGCAAAAGCCCCCATACCATGTTCTTTGCGAAAACCTTCACGGATTTCGCGTTCCAGCGCTTCGGTTGGTTGGGCCCCACGTTTTTTTACTTCATCAAGAGTGATTTGTCCGAAGCGTAGATAGCCATAACTTTCGGCCACCAAAGCATCAGATAAAACACTTTTACCACTACCGCACATGCCGACCACGGCCACTAACTTATTGTTTGGCATATTGTTCGACTTCATCATTAAAATAATCTAATTCAATGCCGACTTGGCGGAACATTTCTTCACTTTCAGCCCCGGCATGATAACGTTTTTCACACACCACTCGTTTAATACCGGCATTGATAATCATTTTTCCACAAACTGCACATGGGGTCATTCGACAATATAAAGTTGCGCCATCAATGGCTACACCAAGTTTGGCAGCTTGCACAATAGCGTTTTGTTCGGCGTGAGCGGTACGCACACAGTGTTGACTTTGATGACCGTCTTCGTGAACTGTTGTTTTCATTTGGTGACCAATTTCATCACAGTGTGCCATGCCTTTTGGTGAACCGACATAACCGGTAACCAAGATCTGTTTGTCGCGGGCAATAACACAACCGGAACGGCCACGATCACAAGTGGCACGTTTGGCCACGGCGTTGGCCACTTCCATGAAATATTCGTCCCAGGTTGGGCGTTTGTAAATGGTTTCTTCGGGCATAGTTTTTGAATTATCAATAATCAAATTTCAATAATCAAGTATGGAATCTTATTTTTTAAAATATAGAACTTCCTTCACTGAATATTGATTATTGAATCTTGATAATTTGATTAAGTTAGTCTATTTTTCTCCTCCTAGAGTACCTGTTAAAAGTCGTGAAGGGAAGTGGAAAAGTTTAAATAAAAAACCAGCCAAATTATTCGGCCGGAAGTATTTTTTAGAGATCCAAAATTGCGTATTCTGGATCAAATCGTCGACGCCATTTGTGGTGCAGCCAACGAAAATCCCCAGATTCACTAGCTGCCAGGTTTTCCAAGATTTTGTGAGAATCTCGTTTGAGACCCAGGTTGATCATGAGGACAATGGCGAGTTTTTGAAAGAGTGTAAGCCGTCTTTGCTCTTGATTGAACTCTTTTATTAAGATCAAAGCTTCACTATATCGTTCCAACGCGATTAATGCCCACAAGTGATTGAAAGGCTGTGAAACACGTTGACTCGAGTCAGAAAGAATAAGTGTGGCCAGTGGTTGGGTTGGGTTTGGTTGGGCAAGAAGTTGTTGCCAAACTGAGGGTGGAGAGTGGGGAGGTGGTGGCGGGGGTTGGCAAAGCCAACCGATTGGGGGAGTGAGACTTTTTGGATGATCGTTCAAAGTCTTTTACCTCTATTTTGCCTTTTTAGGCGACGGTTATTATAGCTGAACAGGGTTAATTTTCAAGAATAACAAAAAATCGCCCTATTACGGAGCGATTTTTTGTTTTGTAATTAGACAGGAATTTCTACATGAACACCGGGACTCATAGTAGTGCAGACAACTGCGTTTTGGATGTAAATACCTTTAGACGCAGACGGTTTAACTTTTTTAATTGCTTCAATTAAAGCGGTTAAGTTTTCTTTTAATTTTGTTTCATCAAATGAGAAACGGCCAAAGATTTGGTGTAAGTTGGCAGTGTCATCGTTTTTGAAACTGACCTTACCAGCTTTTTGTTCTTGAATCATTTTGGTAATGCTGGTACCTACAGTATCGGTTTTTGGGTTAGGCATTAAACCTTTTGGACCAAGAATTTTAGCCAATTTGGAAAGTTTAGGCATCATGCCTGGAGTGGCAATAGCAACATCAAATTCGATTACTCCGGTTTTGATGATTTTTTCCATCATTTCTTCATTGCCGATAAGATCAGCACCGGCGGTTTTGGCCTCAGCTTCTTTTTCGGCTTCGACAAAAGCAATAACTTTTTTGGTTTTACCAGTGCCGTGTGGTAACACGATTGTGCCACGAACCAATTGATCACCTTTAGTTGGGTCGATACCTAACTTGGCATGGAATTCAACAGCGGCGTCGAATTTAGTGGCTGGCATGCTTTTTAAAAGTTTAATTGCTTCTTCTATGGTATAAACTTTTTTTGCATCAACCAATTTTTGGGCCTCCTGATAGCGTTTACCTTTCATATGTTTTTTTGTGGTGGTAGCGTCCTTGCGGACTCCCACTGAGGGGACGAAATTACGAATTTATACTAATATACGAATTTTTATTTTCGGAATATTAGTATATTCGTAAATATTCGCTCTTTCGCCCCCCCCCTATTAATATTTAGTTATTTAATATCCACACCCATCTGACGTGCTGTACCGGCAATAATTTTCATGGCGGCGTCGATGTCAGTAGTGTTGAGGTCGGGCATTTTCTTTTCGGCTATTTGGCGCAATTGATCTTTGGTCAAAACACCAACTTTTTCTTGTAACGGTTTGCCAGAACCGCTCTTTAAGTTTAAAGCTTTTTTAATCAATTCTGAAGACGGAGCAATTTTCATTATGAAGGTAAAAGATCGATCCTCATAAACATTGATTACGCAAGGAACGACTTCGCCACGACGGTCTTGTGTGGCAGCGTTGAATTGAGTCACGAAGTTTTGAATGTTCAAACCGTGTTGACCCAGAGCTGGACCGACTGGTGGGGCTGGAGTAGCTGCACCGCCCTGAATTTGGAGTTTGATTTGAGTAACGAGTTTCTTGGCCATAGTGTTTTTGGTTAATGGATGCCGCCAAAATTAGCAGCGACCATACTATGAATTAGAGGTGGTGGAGTGGTTGAGTTGTGGAGTGGTGGAGTGAAGGAAATCAATTTTTTAAAGAATTGTTTTTCCATCACTTCATCACTCCAACACTTTTCGCACTCCAAAACTTTTATATTTTTTTAACTTGCAAAAAGTCCAATTCAACCGGTGTTTCACGACCGAACATGTTGACAAAGACTTTGACTTTGCCACGAGCTTCATCGAGTTCGGAAATTTTACCTTCAAAGTTTTTGAATGGACCATCAGTAATTTGTACAAGAGCGCCAACTTCAATTTCCAGTTTGAATTCCGGTTCCTCAACACGTACACGTTTCATTAAGGCTTCGATTTCTTCTTCGGCAATTGGTGTTGGTGTAGTGCCAGTGCCAATGAAACCAGTGACGTTAGGTGTGTTGCGAACAACATACCAAGAGTCATCAGTTACAACCATTTCCACCAAAACGTAACCTGGGAAGATTTTTTCTTCAATTGTTTTGCGTTTACCGTTTTTGATTTTAATCTTTTTTTCTTTAGGCACCATGATATCGAAAATTTTATCAGTCATGTCCATGGTTTCGATACGTTGTTTTAAACTGTCAAAAACCGCTTCTTCGTACCCGGAATAAGTGTGGATGGCGTACCAGCGGCGGCCGTGTTTGGCTACTTGTTTTGGCATATATTTTTTTCTTTATGTCTCTAACTAACGAGAGGCATAGTTCCTCCCTATTTTGTTACTTCGATTAAATTTTCCAGACCAAGGTTTAAGCCCCAGTCAAGAATAGCAAAAAAAGCAGCTAAGGCTACAGTTACCCCAATAACAATTGCTGAGTAACGGACAGTATCTTTTTTAGACGGCCAGGTTACCTTATTTAACTCTTCCTTGGCTTCTTTAATATATTTAACAGGATTTAAGCCATTTTTTTTCGTTTCAGTCATATTGTTTGGATTTTTATGATCTCGAGCTGTGTCGAGAGGTCATATTTTTTGGTTTTTAAAACCCCCGCCAGGGGGATCTGACAGAAGTATATCACAACTATTATATAGTGCAAGTACTATATTAAGGATGATAAAAAGACTAAATATAAACAAAATAACGGCCTTATGGCCGTTATTTTTAGCAAATTTTAGCGAAGAACTGAGATAGTTGTTTCGATTTCAGGATCACAGGCACCAACTTCAACTGTGCCGGTAGAGTTTCTTGTAAGGTAATAGTCGGATTTGGCAGCAGTACCGCTAGTTGGATCCATTGGAACGGCTCCTAAATATCCACCTGTGACCAAACTGGCCAAATCAATACAAGCGGCTTGTGTGGTTTTTGCAGTACAGCCAGTGTCGCAACCAGTAGCATTGGTGCCGATAACATAGTTGTTGCCGGTAGTTAAAGCGGCAACAAGGGCTGGGTAATCGCCGTCATTATCTAATTGATACATCTTGAGGGCAGCAGCGACATTTTCGACATCGCTTTGACGACGAGCGTCACGTGCTTGTTGGAAACGTTGGGCCGGATTTAAAGCTACGAATACCACCGCGGCTAACACCGCGATAATAGCAATGACAATAAGAAGCTCGATAAGTGTAAAACCTTGTTCACTTTTGCGCATATTTTATTTTTTAAAAAAATTGAATTAAAAAGGTTAACTATATTTTAATACAAAATTGCTTTTCTTGATATTTTTTTATTTTTTAAATGTGGATAACTATTTTTTGGTTTTAGTTTTGGGTTTTTTCTGGTATAATATTTTTAAATATGCCAACTTTAAGGAGGAAACAAAAGGAGGTGTCAAAAAAAGTTGTAAAAACAGTTGTTCCAACCATTCCAGATAAAGTAGAAGTTAGTAATACTACAACTGATTCGGCTAAAAATAAGCCGGGATTTTTTGCTAAAGCCAAAGCGGCTGTGGCTTTGGTTAATAAACCAAAACCAACAACAAAAGCTGACAAGAAAGCTGTCGAAGAATGTTTACGTCAAGCTCAAACAGGTACTAATCGTGAGGCAGTGGTAAAACTTTTTGATCAGATAATGATTTATGCCCACTTGTGTCGAGCTTCAGATATTCATCTTGAACCGTGGAAAGAAAACGGTTTAGCCCGCATTAGAATTGATGGAATTTTACACGACGAATTTCAATTTGATTCGGCAATTTATTTACAGTTGATTGCTCGGCTTAAAATTTTGACTAAAATGCGGACTGATGAACATCGGGCTCCGCAAGATGGTCGTTTTAAATTTATTAGTCCTTTGGGTGATGTCGACGTTCGGGCCTCGGTCATTCCTACTTCTTTCGGTGAAAAGGCGGTTTTACGTTTACTTTCTAGTCAGTCACACAAATTAAGTCTTGAACAGCTTGGGTTTGATACTGAAGATTTGGAACGTGTGCAACGAGCTGTTGGTAAACCTTGGGGTATGATTTTAGCCACCGGTCCAACCGGGTCAGGTAAAACCACCACGGTTTACGCTATTCTAGAAATTTTAAATAAACGAGAAGTAAATATTGTTACCATTGAGGATCCGGTTGAGTTTGAAATTGTCGGTGTTAATCAAAGCCAAGTTGACCACGTAGCCAAGTTGACTTTTGCTTCTGGTCTTCGTTCTTTGCTTCGACAAGACCCCGATGTTGTTATGGTCGGCGAGATTCGCGATAACGAAACTGCTAAAATTGCCGTTAATGCGGCCATGACTGGTCACAAACTTCTTTCCACACTTCATACCAATGATGCTGCCACCACTATTCCTCGTTTAATCGATATGGGCATTGAACCTTTTTTAGTGGCTTCAACTTTGCTTTGTATTGTGGCTCAGCGTTTGGTTCGTCGAGTTTGTCCAAATTGCGTTGGTAAAAAAGATTTTTCTAAAAAAGAGGCTTTGGAAATTTTTGGTAAAGAAATTGTCACCGGACTTTTTGGTTCCAAAGACAGAATTCAGGTTGCAGCCGTAAAAGGTTGTGACCAATGTGCTCAAACCGGTTATCATGGTCGTATTGGTATTTATGAGGTTATGGAAAATTCACCAGCTATTCAAGCCATGGTTGTTAAGCGGGCCTCAAGTGCAGAAATTCAAGAACAAGCCATGAAAGAAGGTATGACTTCTATATCTCAAGACGGTGTTAGAAAAATTTTATCTTTTGAAACAACGGTTGAGGAATTAGTTCGTGTCATGCAAGAATAATTATGAACTTCAAGAAAATTTTTGAAAAGCAACCACGTTTAAAACACGTGGAGCTTCTTTTGCTAACCAAATATTTGGCGGTTTTGTTGCGTTCGGGTTTACCTCTTGATGAATCATTAGATATTTTAAATCGTCAATCAAAAAATAAGAAAGGCGCTTTGGCGCAAATTTTAACCAACCTAACCAGCTCTATTAGAACTGGTAAAACTTTGGCTGACGGTTTGGCACAATATCCGCACACTTTTTCACCGGTTTACATAAACATGATTCGTGCCGGTGAGGCCTCGGGAACTTTGCAAGACGACCTTGATCAATTGGTTGAACAAATGGAAAAAGATCACGAACTTAAACAAAAAATTCGCGGGGCCATGATGTATCCGGCAGTTATTATGATGGTCGGTTTGGTTATTGCCGTGGTTATTATTGTTTTTATTTTGCCGCAAATTACCGGGTTGTTTAAATCTTTGAATATTGATTTGCCTTTTACCACTAAACTTATTTTTTGGGTTTCTGATTTGATTAGATTTCAATGGGTATGGCTTTTGCTTGGTGGCCTTGTTTTGTTTGTTACAGTCAATGTGATTTATCGTGTAAAAAAAATTAAACCAATTTTTCATTCACTTTTTCTCTTTGTGCCAATAACCGGTAAATTGGCTCGGGAAATTAATTTGGCTCGCAGTTTTCGTTTAATGGGCACACTTTTTAAAAGCGGTTTGCCAATTAATGAATCTATCGAAATTACCATGGAGGTGATGAGAAATATCAGATATTACAACATGCTTAATGAAGTTAAAGAGGGTGTATCACATGGTAATACCATAACTTCAGTTTTAGAAAAATATCCCCGATTGGTTCCACCTATTGCCATGCGACTTATTTTGGTTGGCGAAGAAACTGGCACTTTGGGTGATATGCTTTTATACTTGGCGGTTTTTTATGAAGCGGAAATTAATGAATCTACCAAAAATTTAACTTCATTGCTGGAGCCGATTATGATTGTTTTTATCGGTTTTGCCGTTGGTTATTTAGCTGTAGCTATTTTGATGCCAATTTACACCGTGGTTGGCAACATTTAATTTATGAAAAAGGCCGCTGGTTTTACGCTTGTGGAGATAATTGTGGTCATTGGAATTTTGGTCATAGTTTTTTTTCTTGGATTAGAAGTAGTTTCTTCTTTTCAACGAGCTATGTCAAAACAAAGTGCTCGGGCCACAGAAATTGTTTTTCAAACTGCTGCTAGAATGGCTCGCGAGGGCGAGAAGGGAACTGCTTGGGGGGTTTATGTGCCTTACGACGAGGTCTCCAGAAGATCAGACAACATGATAATTTTTTCCGGCACAAGTTATGCTACTCGTGATACGACACGTGACATTGTCTATCCGATTAGTCGTGAGCTTAAATTTATTTCTTTTAAGGATGACCCAGCTTCATCCGGTAATGATCACGAGATCGTTTTTTCTTATTTAACCGGGGCAACTATTACAGCGGTTGAAATTAATCTTGAGTATTCCGGAGGCGCCATGGTTGTGACTATTCCAACAATAGGTTTTGCAGTTTCCGAACCTTTATGATTATTGCTAATAAAAATCAAGGTTTTGTTTTGTTAGAAGCTTTACTGGCTATTGGCCTGGTTATTATTTTTTTGGGCGGGTTTGGCGCACTTTTTGTTTTAAATGTTAACGGTTCAGCCAGAGTTCATCAGTATGAACAAGCTAATATTATTGCTGAAAGCGGAATTCAAGCTTTGCAAACATTAGATTTTGGTGATCTGACTTTAAAAGATCCAGCACGTTTGGTTTTTTCTAATCCCTACTGGACTTTATCTGACGGTTCAGAAACCATTGATGATTTTACCAGGACAGTTCGTATTAAAGAGGTACAGCGTGACGAGAATTGCAATATCGTCGAGTCTGGCGGAACGGTTGATCCTGACAGTAAATTTATTGAAAGCGAAGTAGCTTGGTCTGATTTTGCTGGTCGAAATAAACAAATATTGTTAACTAGTTTAGTTACTCGTTGGGATGATCCGCAAGGCGAATGTTTTCAACCAACTGCGGCTGGTAGTTTAGTCTTCCATGTTGAAACAACCTTATGGTTTGGTGGCAAACAGTTACGCGAATTATATTTAGAAAATGGTGGTTCTGAACCAATAACTATCGCCTACACGACTTTTATTTGGGATAACACTAAACAGATTGATCAGGTGTTTATTAGTTCGGTTAAAACCTGGTCAACTAGCGGACCAGGTACACCAACCGGTGGCCAAATTTCCGGTGTTCGATTAGATACCCAAGATTATACAATTAATGCTGGTCAAACTGTGGAAATGAACAAAACTCAGTTTTCTGGTTCCATGGGTGGTTCAACCCTAACACTTATTTTAGAATTTACAGACGGTTCGATTTTTACTTCGCCATCTTTTGTTCCGTTTTAAATTATGTTGAGAAATAATGAACAAGGTCTGACCTTGATAGAAACCATGTTAGCGGTAGCAACTCTGATAATTATTTTACCAGTGACGATTTTTGCTTTTGTTCGTTTAGCTCGTGAGTCAAGTTTTTTTAATGTTCGTCAACGTCTTGATCATGTAATGGCTTTGACTTATTCAGAATTATCAAGCGAACTGGCAGCCGCTGAATCAGTTGCTGTATCAACTTCATCTTGGGGAATTAATCCAAGTTCTTTTTCTTTTGTTGATTCTGATGGTGTGACTGTAACTATCGATGTTGTTCAAGATATAATTGTTTTGCCTGACGGTGACCAAACTGTTAAGCGTCTGCGTTGGCGACGTGGAACTGAAGAAGCTTGGCTCACCGATTCGGACATAAATATTACCAATTGGACAGCCCAAGTAGTTCGTGACGGTTCTTTTAGATTATCGGGAATAAATATTGCCGCAACTTTTTCCATGTTAAATAAAGAAAACGTCCCATTTAGGAACGCTGAATCAAGTCTTGTTTTAACTGTTGATATTCCGGTTTCTGTTTTTGAATTATGAAAAAAAACTATTTAAAATTTTCTGATTCTGGCATGTCACTAATTTTACCAGTGCTTTTAGTTGGTTTTGTTGGTATCTCAGTTTTTTTAACATTGGCGGCCAGTGTGATTATTTCTTTAGGAAACGTTGTTTCAGATTCAGATGCTAATTTAGCCAAGCGCGGTTTGTCTGCTTGCCTTAATGAATATCTGGTTCATTTACCTAGTAACAACGGTTTTGCTCCAGGAACTATAACTACGCCTGATAGTTCGTGTACAGTAACTGTTACTGAACCAGTTGCCAATCAAAAACAAGCGGTCTTTGTTAATACAGTTGGTGATATTACTCGGCAGCTAACAGTCGAAGTTAATGTTAGTACAGATCCAATAACAGTTTTAGAAATATCTGAACCTTGATTTTTTGGGGATTAGGGGAAAGGGTTTAGGGAAGGAAGCCTTTTAAAATTTTCAATTATCAAGATTCAATATTCAATGATAGATGTTCTGTATTTTAAAAAATAAGACTCCTTACTTGATAATTGAACATTGATTATTGATATTTCAAAAAACCATCCCCAAACCCTAAACCCAATCACTTAATTTAAAAATACCAAAACCACCCACCCGGCCACAGCCAAAAATGGTCCAAAAGGAAGTCGGCTATCTAAACCGACTTTCTTTTTTAAAAGAAGAATTACGGCAAAAATCGCCCCGATTATGTAAGCAAGTCCGATAGCTACAAGACAAAGCGGCCAACCAAGCATAGCGCCCAAGAATAATCCCATACCAATATCGCCACCACCCACCCAGCGACCATGAGAAATCAAATATTGCAGATAGAAAAAACCACCACCAATTATGATCCCGATAATCATTTGTAGGGGCGAATGGCCATTCGCCCTGTAATTATTTACCAATAAATTTAAAATTATCGTCACTGTCACCGCCGTTGCAGTAAACCGATGGGGAAGAACCTCGCCATAAATATCGGTTAAAAAAAGTAGAATTAAAAAAACCGAAAAAATAAGATCACGAATTAAAAGTAGATTAATTTGATTATTGTGAGCCAAACCAACCAAAACAAACAAAATACCGGAAATAATTTCGGTTATCGGTTCGCGCCAGCCGATTTTGGTTTTACAAAAACGGCACCGGCCCTTTAAAAAAATAAAGCTTAATACAGGGATTAAATCAAAAAAAAGGATTTTTTTATGACATTTTAAGCAAACAGAACGGCCGCGCCAGTTGGAATTGTGAACCACAGAACGTTGAGCCAGGGCTGAAATAAAACTGCCAAAGCAAAGTCCGCAGACAAAAAGTCCTAAACTTAACAACATAAATTCTTTTTTGTTGGTTTTAATTATGCTATAGTAATTATAGCAGAAATTTAGATTTTTTATGTTAAAAAAAATTTTAATTGGTTTTTTGATAATTTTATTGATTGTGTTTGGAATTGTAATTTTTAAAAAAAAATCTTCCCAATCTTCCTTATTAAAAACTGACACACCAGAACTAAAAATAATAAAATCTGCTTCGGAATTTGATTACCCGCCTTTTTGTGTGGTGACCAAAGATGGTCAAGCTGATGGTTTTTCTGTCGAACTGTTGCGAGCAGCTCTGGCTGCCGAAAATTTTGACGTTTCATTTTATGTCGGACCGTGGGATCAAATAAAACAAGATTTGACTGATGGTAAAATTCAGGTTTTGCCATTAGTCGCACGTAGTCCGGAGAGAGAAGAATTATATGATTTTACCGAACCGTACCTAACATTTTATGGAGCAATTTTTGTTAGAGAAGGCGAGACTGATATCAAAACCGACCAAGATTTGTTTAATAAAGAAATCGCTGTTTTAAAAGGTGATGCTTCTGAAGAGTATGTCCGGCGTGAAAATATTTCTCAAAATATTGTTACCGTTTTAACTTACGAAGAAGCTTTTAGGCGCTTGGCAAACGGCGAATTTGATGCTGTTGTCGCTCAACAGCGTATGGGTACCGATTTGCTAAAAGGTTTGGATATTAAAAATGTTATAGCTCTTGACTATCGACTTGATAAGTTTAGACAAGACTTCACTTTTGCTGTTCATGAGGGCGATGATGAACTTTTAAAGATATTGGACGCCGGTTTGTCGAAAGTGATTTTTGACGGCACTTTCGATCAACTTCATAAAAAATGGTTTGTTGAATCCAATAACGACAAATTTAGTTACTGGTTAATTTTTGGGTCGATTATTATAGTTTTTTTTGCGGTTTTTTTAACCAGTTTTTATTTCCTTAAAAAGTGATTTTTTTGGTCGAATTTATGAAATTACGTAATACATTAGTTATCTTGTTTTTAATCCTTGGTTTAGGTGAAGGGCTAAGCGGTGGGTTATTTTATTATTTTAGTTATTCGGCCACAATCGAAGAAAATTTTAGTCAAAATTTGTTAGCTATCGCCGAATCAAGATCCGAACACATTGAAACATATTTAGAAGCTCTGAAATCTAACATGGTTGATTTTTCTTCTGATGGTAAGATCATCGAGTGTTTGGTTGATTTAAAAGAAAATATTTCCGGGTGTGATCAAAATGAATTTGTTGAACATCTAGTTACTAATAAATTACCGGCAGTTGAAGGTTTGACTAAGGTTTTTGTTTTGAATACCGCAGGAATAATTACAGCCTCGACAAAATTTGAAGATCTTGGCTTAGACCAAAAAGAAGCCGAATACTTTTCTGTTGGTCGCGAAGAGTCTTTTATAAAAATTGCGGTTTCGTCTGACTATCCAGATAAACATATTTTTTTAGTTTCCGCCCCGATTTATCAAATGAGGGGTTCAAAAAAAACGGCTGATTTTTTAGGTATTGTTGTTGGTGAAGTCAATCTTAGCGGCCTAGAAAAAATTGTCAAAAATCGAATTGGTTTGGATAAAACCGGTGAAGTTTTGGTGGCCGTCCAAGAACAAGGGGAACGAGTGTATCTGTTTGAAAGACTTTTTGAAGAGGCTGCTTTAATTAACCCCGGGCCGGCTGTGCCTATGAGAGAAGCCTTGTTTGGTAATGAATTAATTTTAAAAAATACTCGTGATTATCGTGACGAACCAGTTATTGCCGCCACTCATTATATTGATCTTGTTGATTTAGGGTTAGTGGCTAAAATTGATCGTTCGGAAATAATCGGTTCTTACCAAGTGACTTTGTTAGAAAGAATGGCGATTTTTGAATTAATTATTTTAGTAATTTTTTTGTTTATAAGTTTATTTTTTGCTCGTTCGATTTCCAAGCCTTTAGAAAGTTTAACTATCGACACTAGAATTATTGGTCGGGGTAATCTAGGTCATCGAATCAATTTCGATAGCCAAAACGAAATCGGCCAGTTGGCCAAAGCTTTCAATGAAATGGCCGCTAAGCTTAAAGATTCTTACACTGATTTGGAGAGCAAGATAAAAGAACGAACTCATCAGCTTAATCAAAAAAAAGAAGAAAGCGAAAGATTAGCGATCGACTTACAAAAATTTAAGCTAGCTATTGATAATGTTTCCGATCAGATTGTCATTACTGATGTTGAGGGAACAGTTTTGTATGGTAATCCGGCCATGGAAAAAATTACCGGCTATACCGTAGCTGAATCAATGGGTAAAAAAGCGGCAGTCTTGTGGAGATTGCCCATGCCCGAAGATTATTATAAAAAAATGTGGAACACGATTAAAATCAATAAAAAAGTTTTTATTGATGATATTCAAAATCGTCGAAAGAATGGTGAGATTTACGATGCCAAAATTAGTATTTCACCGATTTTAAATAATCGCGGCAAGGTGATTTTTTTCGTTGGCATCGAACGCGATATTACCAAAGAAAAACAAATCGATCGAGCTAAAACCGAATTTGTTTCTTTAGCTTCACACCAATTACGTACGCCGCTTTCGGCCATTAATTGGTATGCCGAAATGTTGACCTCTGGTGATGCTGGTAAATTAAATAATACTCAAAAGAAATTTGTTGAAGAAATTTATAAGGGCAATCAACGTATGGTTGACTTGGTTAATGCTTTGTTAAATGTTTCTCGTTTGGAATTAGGAACTTTCATGATCGAACCAAAGAATTGCCAGATCACTAAAATTGCTGACGATGTGATTAAAGAACTCGGCTCGCAAATTACCAGCAAACGACAAGTTTTTATCAAGGAATATGATTCAATAATACCGAATATGTTGCTTGATGAAAAATTAATTAGAATTGTTTTCCAAAATCTGCTCTCTAATGCGATTAAATATACACCAGAGAAAGGTACAATCAAATTGGAAATTAAAAAGAAAGTTAAAGGATTGGAAATTTCCGTCTCCGATACTGGTCTTGGTATCCCCAAGGCTCAGCAAGACAAAATTTTTTCTAAGTTATTCAGAGCCGATAATGTTCGTAAAACTGATACTGAAGGGACAGGACTCGGTTTGTATATAGTAAAGTCAATCGTTGATCAGTCTGGTGGAACTATTAAATTTAAGTCCGAAGAAGATAAAGGTTCGATTTTTGTCGTTACTCTACCTTCCAAAGGCATGGTAAAAAAGAAAGGTATTAAACCATTAACTTAAAATATCGACAAAATATAATTATGAGTTTTTAGAATTTTGAAGGATTAATAATTTAAAAATATGTCTAAAGAAAAAACAATTTTAATTATTGAAGATGAGTTACCTTTATCCAAAGCTTTACAGATAAAATTAACTAATTCCAAATTTCGGGTAATTTTGGCCAATAATGGAAAAGTCGGACTAAGCCAGGCTTTAACTCAACACCCCGATTTGATTTTATTGGATTTGGTTATGCCGGTTATGGACGGGATAACCATGTTAAAAAAATTAAGAAATGATGACTGGGGTAAAAAAGTGCCGGTTATCATCCTAACTAATTTAAGTGTTGAAGAAAAGATGATCAAAGCTGAAGAATACGGTGTTGAAAATTATGTGATAAAAGCCGAATCTTCATTGGGTAATTTGGTAAGGATTATACATAAAAAACTGAATACGTAAAAAACAAAAAACAACCGTTCAAGACGGTTGTTTTTTTAAAATTACATTTTACGTTTTTACGCTTTTACCAGGCAGCTGCCTGGTTTACGTTTTTACATTAAATATCCAAATTCTGAACATTTTTAGCGTGTGTCTGAATAAAACGTTTACGTGGGGCAACATCCGAACCCATAAGCACATCAAACATTTCGTCAGCTTGTTCAGCGTCTTCAATGGTAATTTGTTTCATGACCCGAGTGGTTGGGTTCATGGTTGTTTCCCAAAGTTGTTCTGGGTTCATTTCACCAAGACCTTTGTAGCGTTGAATAATCACCCTTGGCCCTTTAGAAGTTTTAGTGTCCTCGGTTTCTTCGTCTTCATTAGCCTCTTCAGTATTTCCAGCCTCTCCGGCCTCTCCAGCCTCGACATCGGTCTCCTCAACCACCACTCCTTTACCACCAGCCAGTTCTTTAACAATGGCTAATTTTTCTTCCTCAGTAAAAGCCCAGCGAATTTCTTTGCCGACCTGAACACGGAATAATGGTGGTTTAGCAATATATACATGGCCTTGTTTAACCAATTCAGGGAAGTGACGATAGAATAAAGTTAACAATAGAGTGCGGATATGTGCACCATCGACGTCGGCGTCGGTCATGATTACGATGCGTTTGTAGCGCAGTGAAGTGATATCAAAAGCTTCGCCAATGTTGGTGCCTAAAGCAATAATTAAAGATTTGATTTCATTATTAACCAACATTTTGTCCAAGCGAGCACGTTCCACGTTCAGAATTTTACCGCGTAACGGCAAAATAGCTTGGGTCTCGCGATCGCGACCTTGTTTAGCACTGCCGCCGGCTGAATCGCCCTCAACAATAAAGATTTCTGAACGATCAGGATCTTTTGATGAACAATCTGCCAATTTTCCAGGTAAGGTTAAACCTTCAAGTACACCCTTACGCAAAACAGTTTCGCGGGCAGCGCGAGCAGCGGCACGAGCCTGAGCTGACAAAACACATTTACCAATAATGGATTCGGCATCAGCCGGATGTTCTTCCAGATAAATACGGAAAGCTTCGCCGAAAATGTTTTCCACGGCCGTACGAGCTTCAGGGTTACCAAGTTTGGCTTTGGTTTGGCCCTCAAATTGTGGTTCACGCAACTTAACACTAATAACCGAAGTTAAACCCTCGCGGACATCATCGCCAGTTAAGTTGGAATCTTTTTCTTTTATAAAACCCTTTGCTCTGGCGTAGTTGTTAAGCTCACGAGTTAAGGCTGAACGAAAACCAACCAAGTGCATGCCACCCTCTGGATTATAAATATTGTTGGCAAAACAAAAAATTGATTCATGATATTCTTCGGTGTATTGCACAGAAACCTCAACATCCATGTCTGTTTCATCACTGTGTTTGGAAACGTAAAAAATATTGGGATGTTTGGTGGTTTTGCCATGATTGATATGGGCAACATAAGAGGCGACTCCACCCTCAAAATAAAATGCAAAAGAAATTTCACTGCCTTTTTTACGTTTGTCATGAATAACCAAATGCATGCCTTTGGTTAAATAGGCTTGTTGGCGAAGGTGATCAACAATGGTTTTGAAATTAAATTCTACGGTTTCAAAAATAGTTGGATCTGGTTTGAAAGTAATAGTGGTACCAGTACCGCGAGCTGAGCCTGTGGAAATAACTTTGGCTCTAGGTATACCACGAGAAAATTCTTGCATCCAAAGTTTGTTGTCGCGTTTTACCTCGGCTTTTAGGTCAACAGACAAAGCGTTTACAACTGAAACACCGACGCCGTGCAAGCCGCCGGAAACTTTATAACCTTCACCGCCAAATTTACCGCCGGCATGAAGTTTGGTAAGTACTAGTTCAAGAGCGGATTTTTTGTATTGAGGATGAATATCAACAGGAATACCACGACCATGATCTTCAACCGAAATTGAACCATCTGGGTTAAGGGTTAGAGTGATTTCGTTACCGTATCCGGCCATGGCTTCGTCAAACGAGTTGTCCATGACTTCCCAAATAAGGTGGTGTAGGCCTGAAGGTCCGGTAGAACCTATATACATGCCCGGGCGTTTGCGTACCGGTTCAAGGCCTTCCAATACAGTAATTTGTTTGGCCCCATATTCGGATTTTTTTTCGTCTTTGGCGGCTGCCATAAATAAAAATAAGTGTCAGAATTATGCCAATAGAATAGCATATTTACCCTTGAAAGGGAAGGGATAAATATCGACTTTTCCACTCTTTTTTTCAGCTTAAATATGCTATACTTTATCCATGTCTATGGATAATGGAAACAATCAAGGTTTTTTAAAGACAGAAGAAAAAGAATTCCAAACATTTTATAAACGTGAAATGTGGTGGATTGAACACCAGGTTTTGTTAAAAAACATTGCGCTTGTTTTATTTGCAATTTTTGATGTTATTTTAATTGGTTTTGCTGGTTGGCTTTATTTGGATGCTTATGTAATTTCACGAAATGAAGAAAAAACTTCAATAGCGGTAATGGTAAATTCTGGGCAAACCGAACTTAGAGATTTTTCGCTTTCTACAGCTGCTGAACAATTATCAGTTAGTGATGTCTCTGCAGTGGCTTCAGGCGATGAAAAAAATTATGATTTGTTTGCCAAAGTGACAAATTATAATTCAGATTGGTATGCAACTTTCAAATATTCTTTTAAATTTTCCGGTGAGGCAACAACCGAAATCGAAGGATATGTATTACCAAACGAATCACGGCCTTTGGTAGCCTTTAAAGCTTCAGAAAGTCGGCCAACAGGGGCCGATCTGGTTCTAGATGAGATTGAATGGCACCGGGTCGACCCGCGTGATATTCATGATTATGAAGTTTGGGTATCAGAACACTTAGTTCAAATAAGTGATCAAGCTTTTAATCGTGGTGACACTGAGGGTACGCCGCCAACCGTTTCTTTTAAGGCAAAAAATAATACCGCTTACAATTATTGGCAACCAAGTTTTTTGGTTATGTTGTGGCGCGGTAGCACTCTTGGTGGTTTAATGCGTATAACCACCTCTGGTTTGGAAAGCGGTGAAGAAAAAACTTTATCCGGTCGTTGGATTGGTGCGGTTCCGGCAGCAACGCAAATCGAGGTTTATCAAGAAATAAATTTTTTAGATCCCGAAGCTTACTCCTCTCTTAGGGGTGTACAATCCGGTGATATTAGAACCGATATAGAAATTCGTTAATTCTTATGCGCCATTTTTTTGCGGCCATAAGGAGGATTGACTGGCCAAGATTTTCCGCCGGTCTTATTTTAATTGCTTTTGGTTTTTCGGCTCTTTACTCAATGTCTTGGTCACAAGGTGAGTCTGGTTTTTTATTGATTAAAAAGCAGTTTTTGGCGTTGATAATCGGTTTGGTTTTCTTTTTTTTGATTGTTCGTTCCAATTATCGTTGGTCTAGAGGTTTTGCTCTTCCGCTTTATTTAATTTCTTGCCTGTTGCTTATCCTGGTTCTTTTTCTAGGTGAAAACATTCGTGGCACAACTGGGTGGTTTTCGGTTCTAGGATTTCACTTTCAACCAGTTGAGTTGGCTAAACTTGGAGTGATTGTTGCTTTAGCCAGATATTTTGCCGATTATCGGCACAATGGTTTTAATTGGCGGCATTTTTTTGTTAGCGCAGTGATTGTTGGTTTTCCGGTTTTTTTGGTTTTGCTTCAGCCTGATTTAGGCTCGGCCCTGCTTTTAATAGGAGTATGGGTAATTTTGCTTTTTTTTGCCGGTTTAAAATTTAAACATTTTTTAGTTCTTTCTGTTTCGTCTGGTTTAACTTTTTTATTGGCTTGGTTTTTTGTTTTTGTCGATTATCAAAAAGCGCGACTAACTTCTTTTCTTAATCCCACCCTTGATCCTATGGGCGAGGGTTATAATGTTCATCAGGCTATTATCGCTATCGGTTCTGGTGGTTTTTTTGGTCGGGGTTTAGGTTTCGGTTCTCAAAGTCAATTACGTTTTGTCCCCGAAAGCCAAACCGATTTTATTTATGCTGTTATTGCTGAGGAGTTTGGTTTTATTGGCACAGTTCTGTTATTCGGGGCTTTTTATTTGTTGATCCGTCGTCTTTTTAGAAGCGCTTCTTTAACTCGTGATGATTTCACCGCCTTTTTGTTTATAGGCACAGCCGGATTGTTTTTAATCTCTTTTTTGGTTAATGTCGGAATGAATCTGGGTATAATGCCAGTCACCGGTATTGCTTTACCTTTTGTCAGTTATGGTGGTAGTGCTCTTATTATTTCTTTAATTTTATTGGGGTTAGCCGAAAGTGCTACAGCCCACGATGTGACAGTTAAGACTCAGATTTTAAGTAAAGATCGGGAATAACTTGACAATTGTCAGTTTATTTTGCACAATACTGCCGTTAAGTCTAGATTTTTTATAGTTTATGTCTATTACCATTTCCGCCGAAAAAAGAGATATTATTGGCCGCGATAATTGGCAAACCCGCGCTGCCGGTTCCGTACCAGCCGTGGTCTATGGTCCAAACATGGAAGCTAAAAACGTTTCCGTCGATCGCAAGGCTTTATTTAGTGCTTTTCGTGAAGTCGGTGAAAGCACCTTGGTTGATTTGTTGATTAACGGCGATCAACCATTAAAGGTTTTGATTCAAGATCTTCAACACGACCCAATGACTTCTGAAATCATTCACGTTGATTTTCGAGCCGTCGATTTAACCAAAGAGATTACCGCCAATATCAAACTTCACTTTGTTGGTGAGGCTCCAGCAGTTAAAGAACTTGGCGGTACTATGGTTCACGCTCTTGATGAAATCGAAGTTAAAGCTTTGCCAACCGCCTTGGTTTCCAGTCTTGAGGTTGATGTTTCCAAACTTAAAACTTTTGAAGATTCCTTTAAAATTTCCGATTTGGTTTTACCAGCCGGTGTTACAGCTGTTGATGAATTAAATCAAACCATTGCTTTGGTGGCTCCACCACGTTCTGAAGCTGAAATGGCCGAGCTTGATAAAGCCGCCGAAATCGATGTTACAGCTGTGGAAGTTGAAAAGAAGGAAAAGAAGGAAAGTGCTGAAACAGAAGCTACTGAGGAAAAGAAAAAATAAAATCAATAAAAACAAAGCGGAGTCTAGTCTCCGCTTTTGTGATATAATAAAGCGGTTATGAACGAAAAAGTGCAAAAAACCAAAAAACAGATTTTAAAAATTAATGTCCATTGGCAAAAATACTGGTGGCGTTATACTCTCGGCTGTTTTTTGGTTTGTTTCTTATTGGTAGCCTATTCTTTTCGAGTTATTTGGTGGCCTGAAAAAAGTTCAGAACCAATTGTAGTTACCGAGCTTCCGTTTCGTCATCCTTTAACAGGCGAAAAGACTGAAAGTGAAGTTACTAAACCTCAGGTTTTTGGTGTTATGGTTGAAAATTCAGCCGATGCTTGGCCGTTAGCTGGTGTAGAGGATGCTTTTTTGGTAATCGAGGCCCCTGTTGAATCAAGTATTCCACGCACAATCGCTTTTTTTTATGAAGGTCAGGTTGTAGAAAAAATCGGCCCAGTTCGTTCGGCCAGACCTTATTACCTTGATTGGGCCGCCGAGTTTGATGCCTTGTACGCTCATTGTGGTGGCTCACCGGCTGCTTTGGAGTTAATAAAAGAAAATGGACTTTGGGATTTAAATGAATTTTGGAATGGAAAATATTATTGGCGTTCACCTAGTCGCTTAGCGCCACATAATGTTTATACTTCCACTGAATTGTTGAGTGCTGCCGCAAGTAGTAAAGAGGTTTCAATTCAGGATTATAGCCTTTGGAATTTTAAAGATAGTTTGCCAGTCGAAAACCCCACTGATTCAGATTTAATTTTAGAAGAAGGTTTGGCTTATGAAACCGAATGGCATTATGATCAAGTGTCTAATAGTTATGTTCGTTGGCAGGGCGGGGTAGAAGTAAAATCAGAAGACGGTGATTCAATTTTGGCCAATAATGTGGCGGTGATTTATACCCCAATTTCGGTTCTTGATGGTATTGGTCGATTAGAACTGGAAACCGTTGGTCAGGGTAATGCTTTGGTTCTTCAAGATGGAAAAAAAATTACCGCTGTTTGGAAAAAGGAATCCACTAACGATCGTTTAAGGTTTTACGCCGAAGATGGCAAGGAAATTAGTTGGAATGCTGGTAAGACTTGGATTGAGGTGGTTTCTACAAATCAGGAGATATAAAATTAAAAATCTTTTTTTAAAAAAGGCCGGGGAAAAATCCGGTCTTTTTTGTTTTTTAAAAATGTGTCGAAAATGTAGTCATTTACTATTGGAGTATTTTTAAAAAGGCTTATCTTTAAATTAAGAGTTCTTTTCATCGGAGGTGCCTATGTCGGTTTTCTCCTTTGACCGTACAATTGGTTTGAAACTAGTTGAATCAATGGAAGAGATTTTTCTTCACGCTATTACCAAGGGTCATTTTATGGATCCTTCCAGAATGCGTCCAGATGAAGTTTCAGCCTGTCAGTGGGTTGAATACGGAATGTCTAAGGGAGTTACTCATTTAACCAGAGACCTCACTATTGTTGCCGACTGTGCCGAACTACCTAGAGGTCTTCATGCTGATCTGGTGGCTGAATTTGCCGACGAAGTTGATTTGTATCCTCTTTGCTACGAACCGACACACCAAAAAGGTTTTGGTGGCTTTATCCGTTGGTTGGCCTTTACCAACCCACGATCGCCAGAAACTCCGGGAATTTTCGGCATTGATTTTTCCACCAATTGTCGGCCGACCAGTGGAGTGGCCAATACAGTTTGGCGAGTCGTTGAAGTAGCTAGAATTATCCTAAATCACGGTATTGATCCAAGGACTGAAATCGCCATGCTAAATTCCAGAATGACTGAAGATATTGGGGTGACAGCTTGGCGTGAATATTTTGGTCTTAGAACTGTAAAAGATTGGGTTGATCATTCCACCAGACTCTTTTTCCCAAATGGCCACCTGTGTCCCAAGTGTGGTTGTTATACTTTTTTTGGAGCAGAAAAGTTTTGTTCCAATTGCAGCTACAACCCAAAACAAGAAAGGAGATGAGAAAATGGTCTTCAAAAGCGACTCACCATATTACGAACCGAGCCCGCCTCCGACAACAGCCGCGCGTGAACAACGAGTGACCTGTGGATCGTGTGGAAACCAAGTGACCAAAGGAAACTTCTGCTCTCAATGTGGCAAGAGTCTGAGAGCTAAGACTTGTCCGAAATGTCGGCAAGGCTTCAAGGAAGAAGACAACTTCTGTTCCAGTTGCGGAACCCAACGCGACTGAAGCAGAGATAAACTTCGAGACGTATCATAAATACGTCTCATTTTTTATAAGCTAGCTACAATAACTCTTTCAAAACCCTCCATGTCATTTAGAATGATTGTTTTACAAAGTGGAAAATCACGTTTTACCAAAGACGTGATTTTTTCTTTTTGATCCGGATCAATTTCAAATAAAATAGTAAGTTGAGAAGGGAATAGATTACGATGTTGTTTTAATTCGCGAATTAATTGCCAATACAAATCAAGTCCGTCAACACCGGCTTCAAGAGCTGATTTTGGTTCAAAATCACGGACATCAGACATGGTATTAGCCCATTGTTTTGTTGTTAGGTATGGTAGGTTGGCGCAAATTATTAAATGATCGCAAATAGTTTGTTGACTGGTTTTTTTTACAGCTTGGAAAATTTTTAAGAGCGGTTCAAGTAGATCGCCTTGACGAAAATCAACCAAACCTGATACCTCATTAAGCTCGGAATTTTTTTTGGCCATGGTTAAAGCTGATTGACTTATATCCGAGGCAATAACCGGTAAATTAGTTTCAGCCGCCAAGGTTATGGCAATTGCTCCGCTACCTGTACCAATGTCGGCAAACAAAACTTGCCCAGATTCCTCGCGAGCGATTTTTATTGCCGCTTCCACTAATGTTTCTGTAGCTGGGCGAGGAATCAAAGTTGAGGAATTTACAAAAAACTTTCTTTTATAAAATTCTTTTTCACCAATAATGTAAGCTACCGGTTCGTTGTTTAATCGACGCTTAATTAATTTTCTAAAAATATCTAATTGCTCGTCTTTTAAGATTTTATCAAAGTGCGCGAAAAGCCAAGAGGTCGGAACATCTAAAACTTTAGCCAACAAAACCTGAGCGTCGAGCATTGATGAGTCAGACACCTCTTTTGATTCGTTTTTTAATTTTTCATTCGCCCATTTCAACACTTCCACTATTGTCATATTGTTAAAATTTTTAACACCCACCTTTTTAGAATTTAGGATTTGGTATTTAGAATTTCCAAATAGACATTATCATAAAAGAAAACCGCACGCCACGTATAGAGTGCGGAAAGAAGATGGCCAGGCTTTTAGCCAAAAGAAAAGACCTCTGGGAGTACCCAAAGGCCGTGAAGAAGAGATCCCAGAGGAACGAGGTGCGCGACGTAAATCGCTAGATGAATCGGAGGCAAGCCTTCGGAAGTTCCGTATGGATCCAAGCGTGAAGCGTGGAAACAGACGATAGATCGTGTTGAGGCTCGGCGTAGCCGAATCAGAGCGTAGCGATCGTAATCGCGCAACCCCGTTACTCTCCTGTCTTATGGTGTGACCAATTTTTGTAGGTTGCACCCATTTTTCGAAACTGCTGCTCGAGTAAGGTTTGGGGCGAAGTAGCCTTGGCCATTGTCGAGGCGTGTCGATGTGAGGTTATCGTTTCGACGCAGAATTCTACTGAATGTTTTTTAGAACAGGCTGTCTGTCTTGGTTGCTGTTATCTCCTCCTGAGAGGGTTCCTTATCGGTTCCGAAGAACCTTACGCGGTATTATGCAACTTAGGTTAAGGCTCGTCGTGAGCCAACAGACGGGGACGGAGGTGAAAGCTCCTCGTGAGATCTCGCGATCGATACCAGGCAGAACCGGGTAGACGGAGAGTTGAGAGGGGCGTGCGCCTCCTACCGTTACTGGGCTACAACCCGTCCAACTTGCGTTGGAGTTATGGTGTTGAGTGCGAAGTCCGTGACCTCGCCACCTTATGGGTCGCGCTTTCCTGCGACGGTATTGTGTAGATTACGTTGATTTTAAAATGGTGTCAATGTTTTATTGTGGATAAGTTTTTTTCTAGGTTCGTAGTAGGTAGTGGGTAGTAGGTAGGCCGAATCTTCTTCCCCCTCGCTCATAAACTCAACTACTCAATTGTTTATGGGAGAGGGGTTAGGGGTGAGGGCCTCAACCGAACCCCATCGTCACTATTCACTACTTACTATTCACTATTTTCCTACTTTCTGTGTAAACACAAAACTACCAAAAAAAAGATGACGCCCGGATCCTTTTTAGGGGAACCGGGCGTGAAGGGTTGCGAACTAGGTCGCGATCGCAGACGACTATCTCGTCGTCAAGAGTCGTCTGCGGAAGAGGTTGTTTTTTGTTCCCGTGTCGGGTTGCTACCAGCTGGTAACTACCTTGAACCTGGCGAGGGTTTCACACGGTACTTCGCCATGTTTCTCCTGTCGGCCTATGCGGCCTAGGAAGGCGAGGAAGAAGGACATGCCTGACATGGCGGCCGTCGTTGCGGCGCCAAGGGCGGGGAGAAAGGGGGTGTTGTTATCTCTCAGTTCGGTGGAGGGGGCGCGGCCAACCCGTTGTTGTCCAGAGTTGGGGTTTGGCTCGCGCGGAGACGGTTTGTTTTTTCCGTATCAACGTACTTGCTTAATTTTCATTAAGCTTTCCGCACCTAGCGAAGGTGGTGATTGCGGAACGCGATTTTCTCCTTTTACGGCGCGTAGTCGAAGGCGATCTGGTATATAGGGTAGCTTCGTGGGGAAGGGGAATTCATTTCCCATGTCAGGTATTACTACCTTGAACCCTGCAAGGGTTTCACATGGTACTTTGCTTTTATCTCCTTATTACGGCGTTTGTCGGGGAAGTCCTTGTACTTGATCTTCTTCTTTTCTCGATGATGCGTGCGGTCCGCACGCGGGCGCCCACGTTCAGCGTGGCAGGTGGCCTGGGCACAAAGGCCGAGGCGTGGTTGAGGAGGTTTGGAGCACTGCGCTCCGCACTCTCGAACGCTGCGTGGGATGAACAAATTAGCACATTGTAAAATCTTTGTCAAGAGTTTGTACCTCGATTATTAAAAAAAACGCCTTATTTTGGCGTTTTTTTATAGAATGGGAGTTCGAGATTCCTCGCAAGGGTTCGGAATGACTCTGGTTTACTCGTCATCAGAATCATCAGTCACAAAAGCATTGTTAAGTTCAGCGGTTTTTAAATCAGAAATTATTTTTTCGATATCGCCATCCATAATACTAGGTAGACCGTGGTAGTTTTGGCGAATACGGTGATCAGTAACCCGATCTTGGGGAAAGTTGTAGGTGCGAATTTTTTCACTGCGATTGCCAGTGCCGATTTGGCCGCGGCGAGCGGCTTCACGTTTTTGTTTTTCTTCCTCTTGTTTTATAGCAAACAGCCGTGTGCGCAAAACCGCCATGGCTTTTTCTTTGTTTTGAGTTTGACTGCGTTCGTCCTGACACTGAACTATTAAACCAGTTGGCAAGTGAACAATACGAACGGCTGAATAAGTGGTGTTAACACTTTGACCGCCTTTGCCACCAGAGGTCATGGTATCAATACGTAATTCTTTTGGATCGATTTGAATATCAACGTCTTCAGCCTGAGGCAAAACTGCCACCGTGACTGTGGAGGTATGAACCCGGCCAGCTTTTTCTGTTTCCGGTACACGTTGAACACGGTGTACACCGCTTTCGTATTTTAATTTACTAAAAACATTTTTGCCGTTGATTTCAAAAATCATTTCTTTAAGACCACCAAGATCGTTTTGTGATTGTGAAATAATATTGGATTTCCAGCCCTGACGTTCGGCATAACGGGTGTACATACGAAAGAGCTCAGTGGCAAACAAAGCTGATTCGTCACCACCGGCGCCGGCGCGAATTTCCACAACAGTATTTTTTTTGTCGAGCGGATCTGGTGGTACTAAAGCTAGAGTAAAAGCTTCTTCAAGTTTTGGTAAAACTGCTTCCAGATCAGTAATTTCTTGTTCGGCCATGGCCCGAAGTTCTAGATCAGTTGCCTCGCTTAAAGTTGACTTAGCCCCTTCGAGTTCGGTAAGGACTTTTTTCCAAGCCTCACCAAGGTTAACAGTTTCAGAAATTTCAGCAAAAGCTTCATTGGTTTCGCGCATCTTTTTTTGATCATTAAGAATACTCGGATCCATTAATTTGGTTTCGAGTTCTTTTTGTTCTTGTTTCTTATCTTGTAACGATTTGTTTAAATCCATATTTATCAACTTTTCATCTCCCGCAGATTCTAATATAATTTAGACAATTTTACAACCCTGCTATGAAACAAAAACTTTTTATTTACGGAACATTAAAAGAACCTAAAGTGGAGCGAAAAGTTATCGGCAGAGTTTTAAAACTTCAACCAGATGTATTACCAGGCTTTAAAAAAGCCAAAGCCAAACTTAAAAGTGGAATATATTTTGTAATAAGTCCCAATAAAAAATATTCCGTTTCAGGTTTTGTTATTTCTGTTACGCCACAGGAATTAAAACAAATTGATGATTATGAAGGTCGGGATTACAAAAGGGTCAAGGTAATGTTAGCTAGTGGACAAAAGGTCTGGGTCTACAAAAAATCACGAGGTTGGTTAACTTTTTTTCTGCGTCTTTTAAAAGTTTTCTAATTTTGTAAAAACTAAAAAACACGAGTTTTTAACCCGTGTTTTTTTTGTAATTTATTTTTTGATCTTTTTGATTTTTTTAACGGCGCCGGTTTCTTCTTCTTCAAATTTTGGACCTTTGGCAGCTTTTTGGGCAGCGCGTTTTATTTTTTTGGTTTTTTTACCGGTAACTTTTTCGGCTTTTTTGGAGAAACGTTCGGTGAACTTTTCAACTCGGCGAGCAGTATCTAACATTTTTTTGTTTTCGCCAGTATAAAAAGGATGACACTTTGAACAAAGTTCAACCTGAATATCCTCGACTGTGGAGCCGATAGTGTGAACTGCCCCGCAAGCGCAAGTGATTTTGGCATCTTTAAAATATTTTGGGTGGGTTTCTTTTTTCATAAGGTAACGCGAAAAATATATCAATTGTTGGATTTTCTGTCAACTTTTGTTGGTTAAGATGTAAAACATGTAAAAGCTTAAAAATCGTAAATTGTAGAAAAGGCCGTTCTTTTGTGCTATTCTCCCATTGTTTATGTCTATTCCAATATCTTTGTTTGATTATAACCTACCAACAGAAAGGATTGCCCAGGCTCCGGTAGAACCGAGGGATTCTTCGAGGCTTTTGGTTTTGGAAAGGGAAGGAAAGGGAAGGAAAGGGGAGGAAAGGGAGGGAAAGTTGGAACATCGGCGGTTTTTTGAAATTATTGATTATTTAAAATCTGGTGATGTTTTAGTAATGAATGATACCAAGGTTTTTAAGGCTAGGTTGCATGGGGAGGTGAGGGGCAAAAAGATCGAGGTGTTTTTGTTACCACCCACTGGTAATTCCCCCTCCCTCACAGCCGCTGTGGGGGAGGGGTTAGGGGAGAGGGGCTTACTGGTTGGGGAGGGTAAGGGGAGAGGGTGGAACGCTCTCCTTAAGCCAAGTCGTAAAGTTAAGATTGATGACGAAATCGATTTTGGTGAACTAAAAGCAAAAGTTATCAACAAAGCCGAAGATGGTACGGTACTTTTATTCTTTGAAAGAAACAATTCCTTAACTCCACCACTCCACCACTCAACCACTCCACCACTCCAATCAAGTGACATCCTTTCTTTTACTGATAAACATGGTGAAATTCCGGTTCCACCTTACGTTAAAAAGATTCCAGATAATTTAGAAGCTTATCAAACAGTTTATGCCAGAGAGACTGGCTCAGTAGCTGCACCAACAGCTGGTTTTCATTTTACTAAGGAATTATTAGAAAAAATTAAAGAGAAGGGAATTACTATTGAGTTTGTAACTTTACATGTCGGGCTTGGTACTTTTCGGCCGGTAAAAAGTGAAACACTTGAGGAGCATAAGATGCATTCAGAATTAGTGGAAATAAAAAAAGATGTTGCTCACAGAATTAATGACGCTAAAAAAGCCGGGCAGAGGATTATTGCTGTTGGTACCACTACCACTCGTGCCCTTGAGGGTGTGGCGATGACTAATAACGGCAGTCTTCCAGAAAGCGGTTTTTTAGGTGAAGTGAATATTTTTATTACCCCTGGTTTTAAATTCAATATTATTGATGCATTGATTACTAATTTTCATTTACCAAAATCAACTTTATTAGTTTTGATTTCGGCCTTGGCGGGTCGAGAAAATGTTATAGCCGCTTATGAGGAAGCGGTAAAAGAAAACTATAGGTTTTATTCATTCGGGGACGCGATGTTTATTTGTTGAGGTGGGGGTACAAGGGGCTCAAGGGGCGGCAATTGTGACAACTGTTACAAGGGGGGTTCCGACCCCTTTGTCACACTTGTTACATTTGTCACAGTTGATCCATTTTTTACTTAAATTAGCCAAAATACCACCTACAACTCTTGACAAAGTCGTCAAAAAGTGGTATAGTAATTCTCCGTTAAGATGAGATTTGGGAGCGAAGACCTGAATCAAATCCGCTCTTTATAAAGTGATGGAGTGAATAAAGTGTTGGAGTGATGGAGTTAAGGAAAATCAATTCTTTAAGAATAAGATTTCCTTCACTTCACCATACTTCACCACTCAAACGCTTCAACACTTAAAAAGATGAGAGAGCCCCAGACCGGGGGAAAGCGGTCAAAAACAGGCTTTTGTATCTCTCTTTGGGTACATAAGCCTGTTTTTTAAAATGTTCAATATTCAATGAAGGATGTTCTATATTTTAAGAAATAAGACTCCATACTTGATTATTGAAAATTGATTATTGATTATTAAAAAAGCTCCATACTTGATAATTGAATATTGATAATTGATAATTTTCCACCAAAGGATTTCTGGAAAATACCGTTTCCGAGGTGCCTGATACTTCATACGCTCCGCGTCACTGAAGAACTTCGGGTTCGGGAAGCTGATATTTCCGGATGCCCTTTGGTCGAAAATTCCAAGTTCTAAATCCTAAATTCTAAAAATAAAGTTTTCAGCATTGTTTAAATGTTGTTCCCTCAAAATTCATAACCGTAAGGTTGTGGGTTGTGAGGGAACGCGAATCATCATTTATCTGCAGAACGAGCAAACCAAAATTGTTTGGAATGCAAATTAAGTTTTCCAGGTAAATGGTGTTAGCAAAACCCAACCTGTCCAGTCGGCTATATGTTGCCGAGAACGGGACAGCTAAACCCAAGGAAGGGTAACCACCTCGAGGGCCAGCTCGGCCGCGGCCACAAGAGTCCGCCGCCGCATCGCCCACATACCTTCGCCCTTCCGAAACCAGTTCGACGAACCGAGAATTTGTCGAACAAGGAGAAAGTGAGTCATGTACGATTCACAGTTTGGTTAAGTAGAAAACAGCCTGACTGCCCGCCGGGTGTCGGGGCAGGAATAAACAGGCCACAGACGCCAAAAAAACCCGGTCGCCGCCACTTCGACGAAGGCGCGACCATAACCAAAAGGAGAAGTCGAATCATGTACGATTCGCACTTTGGCTAGTGTACCAACCAACCTGCCGCTACCTGAGTGCCAGGGGCGGAACAACAGGTTTCACAGGCACACCCCACCCGGCCGTCGCCCACTTCGACTCGGGTACGGCCAACAGACCCAACCTCAAAAGGGTTGGACGGAGGAAATATGCCCAAGCCTAAGGCCGCGCCACCGTCGGCGCGCCAAAAAGAGACGGTCTCCAGTTCCTGTCGGTAATAATGCCCACAGCAGCTGGCGTGTAGCAGATAACACGTGATCCTCATGTGAGAGGAATTCTGCCCGGGTCCGTGTATACCCGGCTTTGAGTCCAGTCAGGCACGGCTGACGTGACACCCACAATCAACACCGACATTAAATTGTCGGCGCGCCAACGGAAGCGAGACAGTTGGAAAAGGAGACTGAATGGATTGTTTTAGAGTGAGGTGATTGGGAGACGTAAGTCAAAGTTGAGCGCCCAATCACTCGACAGGGGAGGATTCCGAAAGCAGGATGATTCCCTAAGGTTCAACCGGCGTCGGTAGCGCGAGTTTTCCAGTAAGGACGCGAAAGGGCTAAAAGTCGAGACAAAAATTTCGACGTAATAATCTGAGTAGTGGTTGTGCTGGTTGCACAGTGATGTGCGTAGAAATGTCGCGGCTTGTAAGTAGTTGATTCTGAAAGACTTGGTAATTCGATAGAGGATTTGGTAAAGCGGGTGACCTTCGGGCACTGACGAGCAATTCCAAACACTAGTACGGATACTTGTTGATCAGAAGTTAGCGAAAGCAAGTGATGTCGTTAGCCTCGCAAGCAAACAACAACTATCGCCGGCTGTGGCGATTCAATAAAAGACAGAAAAAAAAGGCACGTTTTTCGGTGACCTTTGCAACCGTGAGGTTGTAAGAAAAGAACCGTTCTTATTCTATCGCAGAGAGGTTGCGATGGGAGTCTCTCGGAGGGAAAGCATAGCCTGCTTGTCCCTCCACTCCACCAAGTTTCTTATTGTTACGAATTACGAATTTTCACGAAACTACGAATAAAAGAGGAATGTAGTTTATCTCTCTAAAATGTGAATTCGTGATCAGCAATCAATAGGGGATTTAGTGGAGTCAAAAGACCAGCTGGTAATCCGAGGTATAGCTTGCACCGGTTGCAGCTAGGTCTTACTCGACAAGAGAAGGAGGTGCTCATGATCGCTGCCCACTTTAAAGGGCAGCGTTAAACCAATCAGCCAAAGAGTGGCCGTAGCCCGTGAAAAAACGGCCACTCACCTCCTTCTCATCGATCTTTAAAATATTTGCTGTCTGGTAAAAGACTGTGGAATTACGGATTGGACTTGGTCTGACCTTCCTAACCTTAGCTCGGCCCCCACCGCCTTGAGCACATAACAGGTCAGAATAGGGCGCGCGACCTAAAACCAGTCTGGTCCTAAAGTTACTGCCCGAGTTTGGACGCTCGGGAGAATCCTTTGTCAGGCAGCAAATTTCTTGGTGCAACGTCGCAATTTAAGTTTTGCGAAACGGGCACACAAAACCTAGGGCAGTCGTTACAACTAAATTGTTAATAAGACTGCCCGCTCCCCGCAGATAATAAAAAAATTGTTGTTTGCGGGGAGCGTAGACTAGTCCACAACCCGAACCAGGAGTTCACATGAACGCCCCCAACCACCCGTTCTCCGATCAGTCCGTCCGTGATGCCAAGATCGAATCCGCTTTCCGTGGTCTCGATGCTGGTGCCGCCATTCTCCGTAAGGAGATGGTGAAGGCGGCTGACGGCGGTAGCGAAAAGGCCAAGAAGGCCCTCGCCCTCGGTATCAACTTCCAGATCGAACCGCCCACGGCCGAACACGGCATGCGCGTCGAGACCTGGGAGAAGGCCGGGAGCCGAGTGCTCGAGATGGTCCTCGCAACCGGTACGAACAGCGCCATGTCCTTCACCACAGATTTCGCCAGCCTCCGCGTCGTCAGCAGCGACTACATCGTCAAGATGATGAGGAGGATCAGCGAGGTCGGACTGGCGAAGACCATGGCCGAGCGTCAGGCCAACAACCCCGCCCCCGAGAGCGCCGCGGCCTAGATAGATTAGCCGCTAGCGTCCTCAACTGTGCCTAGAACACAGTCCACCTTTGTCCCTAGAGTCCAGCTGTTCTAGGCAGCCACTCGCATCCCCGCAACATAGAAAAGGAGGTGCTCACGGTGTATCCGAAGCTCTGGCGAATATAAACGCCATCCCACTTGTCTCTGAAATATGGGACGTTAAAAAACCGGTACAGGCGATGCTGACCGGATCTCACTTAGGCCACTGCACGAACGACTGCAGGGTCTAATCTCTCTGCACGTCTCGCATTCGTGCAGACCTAAACCGAGTTCTCGAGTTGCTCGAGGGTTCAGTTGAGGATTGGATCCGAGAGGACAGGGGAAAGGGGATAGGGTAGGAAGCCCTATTTCTTAAAAAATATTTTCCACCCCTAACCCCTATCCCCTAACCCCTTTAAAAAACCACCACACCAGCCCAGCAGAATCATGTTCATTAAATTTGGCGAGGAGCCTTGACGCTCTCTCGCCAGGCGTCTCGTCAAAAGAGATGTATACGATTCTGTTAGGTTGATGTGGAACAAAAAACCATCGTGTTAAAACGGTGGTTTTTTGTTATGCCTCATTTTTTATTATGTCGAATTTTAAGGCCCTCTCCCCAACCCTCCCCCATAAACAATAATAAGAGAGTTTATGAGGGAGGGAGAATTAAGTGGAATGAAGTTATTTAGTGCAAGAACTTTTTATTTCCGAAATACTAGTTTTTATTTCGTTAATTTTTTCATCAAAATACACTTTTCTGACCCAGGTATAATCAGAAGATTCTACTTTTGAACGAATAAATTCCACATCGTTTTTTATGGAGTCGACTTTATCTTTTAAAGACGAAAGAGCGGAAAGAATATCACCTTCACTCATATTTTTAAAGTTAATAATTATGTTTGTATGGTAACAGGAATTGGTATAGGGAGGAAGGGATTAATTTCGACGTTGGGGCATTAAGGCGTTTAGGTTGCTCTTAATCAAAAAAATTGTTAATCTAATGCCGCAATATGTTAAAAGCTGTCGAAGCATTAGCTGCCGGACATCCTGATAAAATCTGCGACCAAATCGCTGATGGTATTGTTGATGAATATTTACGTCGCGATCAGGATAGTCGAATTGATATTAAGGTTTTGGGTTCGCACGGTATGGTTATGGTTGGTGGGGAAGTAAATTCCACAGCTGATTTTGATGTTGCAGCTTTGGCAAAACAAATTTATCGGGAAATTGGTTGTCTTGATGAGATTGAAGTTTTTGTTAATGTGGAAAATTCTTCTGAAGAAATGAAAACTGCTCGCGGTTCTTATGACACAGTGGTTGTAAACGGTTATGCCACACGCGAGACACGTGAATTTTTGCCTTTGCCTTTAGTTTTTGCACAAGGGTTAGTAAGACGACTTGATGATTTACGAAAACTGGACCCGACTTTTCATTGGCTTGGGGCCGATGGTAAAGCCCAAGTAATAATGAATGGAAAAAAAGTTTCAACTGTGACACTTTTAGCCAGTCATACCTCAGATGTTTCACCAATGGATGTTCGGACTAAATTGTTGGAGCGAGTTATTTCACCAGTTATTGGCGGCGAAGATGCTCAAATTTTTATTAATCCACTTGGTTCTTTTTCTACCCAAGGTTTTCAGTCTGATGCTGGCGCAAGCGGCCGTCGGACAGCTGCTGATTTTTATGGTGGTTTAATTCCGCACGGTGACTGTTCGCCTATTGGTAAAGATCCGCAGCGAGCAGAACGAGCCGGGGCTTATATGGCCAGGTTTGTGGCTAAACAATTGGTTAAGGAAGGGAAGGCTGATTCAGTTGTAATTTCTTTGGCTTATACACTTGGTCGGTCCGAGCCGGTTATGATTGATGTAAAGTCTGCTAAAACAGGAGAGGAAAATATTTTGCAATACGTAAAAGATAATTATAATTTTAATTTAGATGCTATTGTCGAAAAATTTGATTTAAAAAAACCGCGATATCGCGCGGTTTCAATTTATGGACAGTTTGGACGGGAAGGTTTGCCGTGGGAGGGTGTTTGAGAATTATCAAGATTCAATAATCAATATTCAATGAAGGATGTTCTATATTTTAAAAAAACTCCATACTTGATTATTGAAAATTGATAATTGATTATTAAAAATCTATAAAACTCTTTTTTCAACAGCCGACCAATCAATATTTTTCATAAAGGTTTCGATATAGTCTATACGTTTGGTTCCATAATCAAGCATGAAAGCGTGTTCAAAAACATCCATAACAAGAAGCGGAGTGGTACCGGCCAAATGGCCGGTATTATGTTCATCAATCCAGACATTAAACATCCTTCCGGTACTTTTTTCGCAAGTTAAAATTACCCAACCTATTCCGCGCATAGCGCCAGTGGCTCGAAAATCTTTTTCCCAATTTTCGTAAGAACCAAATCTTTCCGTAATTTTTTTATATAATTCACTGTCGGTATTTATGGGTTGGAAATTTTTTGTAAGATTGCCAAAATAAAGTTCGTGAAGATACATACCGTTCCATTCCCAGCCAAAGCGACGTTTAAGTTCGGCAAATTCCAGAGAGCCGATTTCAATTGTCTCGGATTTTTCCCCGATCTTATTCACGTTTGTTACATAACCTTGGTACAAAGTGATATGGTTTTTTAATAACTGTTCGCTGAAACCAGGTAAGCCGATTAAATTTTCAAAATTTTTATTTTCGTAAGTCATATTTTTCCACATTTTATTTTTTTAAGTCTTCTGTTATAATAGCCTAGGTTAATAATTAAAACAAAATAACCATTAGGAGGCTATGCCAACAAAAAAAGTCGTCGTCAAGAAAGCTGTGGCAAAAACTTGCGGCTCTTGTCCGACCTGTGGCTGTTGTTGCAGTCAAAAAGGGGAAATCGAATCAATCGTTCACATAATTTTTGGTGGATTGGTTGTGGCTCTTTCGTTCTTCTTACTTCAATCAATGCTTTAAAGTTTTTATGAAGAAAATACAAACAGCGGCACTATTGGTGCTGTCTCTTCTTTTGCTTAGCGGTTGTGGTAAAACTGACACACAACCAGCAGCAAACACTACTACTCAAACTAATACAAATTCGTCGGTTACCACTTCAACTGCTGTGAATCCAACTAAAACCTATACCTTCCCAGGTGTTTTACCAGCCGAACAAATTCAAAATAAACAAATTCGTATCACCACTGCTAAAGGCGATATTGTTTTTGAGTTGTATTCTGATACTGCACCAATGACTGTTTCCAATTTTGTTTATTTAACCAATGAAGGTTATTACGATGGTTTGATTTTTCATCGACGTGAAGAAGGTTTTGTTATTCAAGGCGGTGACCCACTTGGCACAGGTCGTGGTGGTCCGGGTTATCGTTTTGCTGATGAACTTACTGATTCGTATACCTATGATCGTGGTGTAGTGGCTATGGCTAATGCCGGTGCTAATACAAACGGTTCGCAATTTTTTATAATGTTGGCTGATACCCCATTGCCTAAAAATTACACGATTTTTGGTCGGGTTACAGAAGGACTTGATGTAGTTGATCAAATTAAAATTGGTGATGAAATGACAAAGGTGATGGTTGAATCGAAGTAAAAGCGTAAAATCGTAAAAGATGTAAATGTAGAAAATTACCCGGCAGCTGCCGGGTTTATTTTAAATCAAAAAGAAAAACAGCGGAGGTTATTGACTACACCGCTGCAAAAAGAAAGGTTTAAACATCGACGATTGTTTGTATATGAGGTCGTCCGGTAATTCTGCCTGCACGGTACTGAACCGTAACTGTGTCGCCAATTTGAAGAGCTTCAAAAATCTGTTGATTTACACCGAGTCTGACTTTATGAGAGAAGATTTTTACCTCCACCCACCAAGAGTCAGGGAATCGGTAGATGACCGAGGTATCCAGACTAGAATCCGAAGAGTTTTGTACAAGAACGTGTTCTTCGTAACTTGGAACAAAGCCTTTGTTGAGAATTTGACCAGTTTCCGTTAGGCTAGGTTGGTAGGCCCACTCAAGAATCCAAAAGATATTCCAAACAAAAAGACCGATGAGGGTAATTGCACCGACAATACAGAAAAAGCCAGCCAAGTCGAAAAAGAGCGAATCCATCCGATACTCCTGTTTCAGGATCATATTGAACAACTGAACTACGAAGTAGTTTATTTCATTTTTAGTAAAAAATGTCAAACACCGACTTGTAGTTTTTTGTTCCGTCTTTTTCTGATATAATTAATTTATGAATCATCAGATTTCCGAAAAAACTTTTTATAAATATCTAAAGTGCCCAAGCTGGGTTTATCGTGATGCTCATGAAGCCGAAGCGGTTGTTGATCCGCTTCTTTCACGTTTGCTTGACGATGGTTTATTGCCGGATAAGGAAAGGGAAGTGATTAGCAGTCGTCCTGATTTGGTTGAAGTTACAGCCGAGGATCCTGACGATGCTTTTAATCAGACTTTGGAATTCATGCGTCAAGGGCGTGAAACAATTTATAAGGGTGTTTTGGTGCATGGTCATTGGATTGGTAATCCGGATATTTTAGCCAAGGTTGAAGGTCGATCAAATTTTGGTGATTACTATTATGTAGCAGCTGATGTTAAAAGAGGGCGTGAAGTTCGTGATGCTTATAAATTTCAAGGTTGTTTTTATGCCGAACTTTTATTACGTTTGCAAGGGGTAAAACCTTTTCAGGGTTATATTATTACGCCTGATAATAAAATAGCCGGGTATTTAATTGAAAATTTTGAAGCTTATTTTCATTTAACTTTGTCGGAAATTGAGCGAATGGTGGCAGGTGAAAAACCGGCGCATTTTCTTACGGCTGGTTGCAAACAATCACCATGGTTTGAAGCTTGTCGGGTTGAAGCTGAAAGTTGTCGTGATCTTTCAATTTTAAATCGCGTTTGGCGTGAGGAGGTTATTGCTTTACAAAAGATCGGAATTAAAACTTTGGAAGATTTGGCTAAAATTTCTTTAGCTGATTTAGAAAAACTTTCTCCGGCCGTACGTTATGATCGTTTGGATTTACTGCGCCGACAAGCCGAGGCCATTGTTGAAAATCGCCACATTCTTTTAGCTGAACCAGATTTTCCCGAGGCGGTCACCGAACTTTACTTTGATATTGAAAGTGATCCTTTGCGTGATTTTGATTTTCTTTTTGGGGTTTTGGAAGTTAAGAACGGTAAGAGTTATTACCATTCTTTTTTAGCCGAAAAAACCGAAGACGAAGGTGAAATGTGGAGACAATTTATTGAATTTATTTTAAAAAATGAAGAGGCTCCGATTTATCATTATGGTTGGTTTGAATTAGAGGTTTTTCGTCGTTTTGCGGCCCGTTATTTTTTGCCTGATGAAATTCGTCAGCAAATCGAAATACGTATGCACGATTTGCTTTTCTTAATTAGACCGGCAGTAATTTTTCCTTTGCCTTTTTATTCTTTAAAAGATTTGGGTGCCTACGTTGGTTATAAATGGCAAGCCGATAACGCCTCTGGTGTTCAAGCCGTGCTTTGGTTTGAAGATTATTTAAAAGATGGTAATAAAAAAACTTTAGAAAAAATTTTGGTGTATAATAAAGATGATGTTAAAGCGACACGGGCTTTAAAAGAATGGGTAACAAAACAATTTTCTTAAAATTATGAGAAGAATTTTTATTTTTTTCCTGGCTTTATTTTTAGTGCCGCTTTTTTTGTTAGCAATTTTATGGTGGCAAAAAGACACTATTACGGTTTTTTTGAGCGATGTTCAGCGTACAGCCGCGGCTCCAACACCACAATCTTTTTCTGAGGTAGTTGGTAATGAGGTGGTTGAAGGGGTTGAACCCTCTTTCATAGGGTTGCAGGAGGGCGTGGAGGGGAACGAAGTGGTTGAATCTAATTCTGATCTCGGCAATGAACTAACTGAGCCATCGTCTTCTACTAAAGAAGATGAACCGCCTGTTGTTGAAGAAGAAAATCTTTCTTCTTCGGACACTCCATCCCCTTCGTCCTCTTCAATCCCTTCCGAGTTCAACTTAGCTGTTCCTTTTACTTCACAGGCCCCGTTGGCTAATTGGGATGCTATACATGAAGATGCTTGCGAGGAAGCCTCGATTTATATGGTCAACGCTTTTTATGAAGGTTGGCCGGCTGGTAAAATTGATCCAAATACCGCTGATGTCGATTTATTAAAGATCGTGGAATTTGAAAGAGCATTATTCGGTTTTTTTGAAAGCACTACAGCCATTCAGACGGCTCTTTTAGTTGAACAAATGTACGGTTATGAGCATGTTGAAGTTATTGAAAATCCGACCGTTGATGATTTGAAAGCCCAGATCACGGCTGGCCACCCGGTGATTGCTTTGGTGGCTGGACGTTTACTTGGTAATCCTAATTTTACCGGTGAAGGCCCACTTTATCACGCGCTTGTTTTAAAGGGTTATACTGAAACAACTTTTGTGACAAACGACCCGGGTACTCGTCTTGGGGCAGAATATCAGTATGACTTTGACGTAATTATGAATGCTTTGCATGACTGGAATGGCGGGGATGTGATGAATGGGGCGAAAGTAGTGGTGGTGATTTATCCTAATAAATAACAAAGGTTCGTAGTAGGTAGTATGTAGTAGGTAGGTGGAAATTTAAATTGATTTTTTGTCTACATACTACTTACTACATACTCGCGCCTAAAATAGATATGAGTGACATAATTCTCGGTGCCTCAATCGGCGGTCTGGCGGCTTTCATTGTTTCAGCACCGGCAATAATTACCGAAATCGTTCGTCACGGTAAGGTTAAAAATTTACCGTTGGTGGTTGATGTAAAATCTTTTTTTGATTTTCGTTTATCGCAACTTGCGGCTTTTGCTTTCGGAGTTCTTCTACATATTTTAATGGGGGTGGTTTTTGGCGCGGTGTATCCGGCCGTGGCTGACAAGGGCTGGTTTGATTTTGTAGACAGCCCTTATGGTGTTTTAACCTTACTTGTTTACAGTTTGGCAGTTTGGTTTGCTTTTGTCTTTGTTTTCTTTCCAATTTTTGGTTTTGGTTGGTTAGGCATGAAAGAAGGGAAGTTGGTGTGGCTCGAGGTTTTGATTTCACTTCTTCTTATTGCTTTTTTGTTTTGGTTAGCCTTGCCGCTTTTTCAGCCGGTCTATTTCTAAGGGGTTACGAAACAACGAAAAACTACGAAACTACGAAATTTGTCGACTGCGATTCCGAGCGTTATACAAGCAATCGTGTTTACTCTTCAGGAGTTTTGTATAGGATGGTTACATGACTCAAAAAAAGTTTTCGTAGTTTCGTGTTTTTTCGTAGTTTCGTAACAATCGACTGGACAGTCGGTTTTTTGTTTGTTTAAATGATGACCTCATGTTCCTTTCACTCGGAGAATTGTCATGCTAAACCTTTCCTCAATAATTCCACCAGAAGAAATTCAATTTCTGCGTGTTGAATTGGCCCCGTTTATCGGTTGTCTCAAGCATTTGGCTACTGGTCCAGAAGTTGCTGTCCGTCGCGTTCATCGTGATAAAGATGGTGACGGTATCTATATTGGTCAGTCTGGGTTTGATCCGTACGCCATCGATGCTATTCAGAAGTTAATGCCAAGCCGGGGTTTGCGACGTTCGGCTCGTCATTCTCAAGTGGTGCCTGATCCAAGAAATCTGCATATTCGTACCAGGCGTTCGCATACTGATGAAGTGTGTAGTATAGCCGTAACTCTAGCTTTTGCTCTTGGGGCCAATCCTTGGTTGTGTTTGGCTGGTGCACTGGGTCATGACATTGGTCACACGCCACTTGGCCATCCTGGTGAAATGTTTTTGGCCAAAAAAACCGGCCAACCATTTCGTCATGAAGTTTTTGCCTGCGTGGTCGCCCAACATATTGAACGTTCGGGTCATGGTCTTAATTTGACCAAGCAAACTCTTCAAGTCATACATCGCCACTCGCGTGGGGCAAAAGAAATGACAGTTGGTACACTGTCACTCGAAGAGGCTATTGTCATGTATGCCGATAAGATTGCCTACCTTTTTGCTGATTACAACGATGTTATTCGTTTGGAAAAAGGTGGTTGTTGGGTTTGTTTGAGTCAGCCAGAAATGGCAGAAATTCATGCCGCTATGCGTGAACTTGGAGCAAGTCAAAGAGAGCGAGTCGCTCGTTGTGTTATTGCTTTGGTTCGCGAATCGGCGGAGATGGGTTCGATTTCTTTTAGTCACGGTCAGGTTTTCGAACGTTTCGAGGTGGCCAGACGTCTCATGTACAAGTTTTATCCAAGCAATAACCCTTCGGAACACGGCCATAGTATTTTCGATGCTGTCTATGAAGCTGTGGCTGAAATCTTGCCTGACGTAAATACCGCAGCTCTCTTCGCTCTGCTTTGCGATGAGGATTTGGCAATCCTGGCTGATTATATTCGCTCTCGTCCAACGCCGGCTATTCGGGATTTGCTCTTAAACGAGCTTTCAGTTTCTGATGTTATCCCGGCTTTACGCGGTGCGACTATTGATCCTTTTAACCCAGATCTTAATTGGGAAGGGATCCCCGACATCTCTTACTCAGTCATCTGACAGCCTCCCGTCATCCTTAGTGGATAGGCGGGTTTTTCTTTTTTCTGGTAAAATAATGCCGATATGCCCAATCCCGAACCAGTCCTTCAAGTTTCTGAATACTTGAAATTAGCTAATCAGGTTTTGAAATTAAATATCGACGGCTATTCTTTTGCTATTGAAGGCGAAATTTTTGATTACAAAATTAAGGATGGTAAATGGATCATGTTTTCACTTAAGGATGAAAATGATCCGGCTTCCAAAGTTGGTTGTTTTGCCACTACTTTTAAAGTCAGCGGAGTTTTTGAAGATGGTATGAAGGTTAGAGTTTGGGGGCCACCGGCTATAAATAAGTGGAGTGGTTTTCAAATTGAAGTGCAAAAAATGGAGGCAGTTGGTGACGGTGCTTTAAAAAAGGCTTACGAACTTTTAAAAAAGAAACTTGAGGCCGAGGGAATTTTCGATATTTCACGTAAACGGTCTTTGTCGCGTTTTCCTTCGCGCATTGGTCTAATTACTTCACGCGATGCTGCGGCTTATGGCGATTTTTTACGCATTCTAAATAATCGTTGGGGTGGAGTAGAGGTGTTGTTTTCTCATGTTCATGTGCAAGGGCGGGAAGCCGTGCCCGAAATTCTTGAAGCTTTTGAAAAATTTAATTCTTTGCCAGAAGCCGAGCGACCTGAGGTTTTAGTTTTAACTCGCGGTGGCGGCAGTCTTGAGGATCTTCATGCTTTTAACGATGAGCAAACTACTCGCGCAGTTTTTGGTTCTAAAATTCCTGTGGTTTGCGGTGTCGGTCATGAACGCGATGAATCGCTTTGTGATTTTGCGGCTGATGTTCGGGCTTCAACGCCTTCAAACGCTGCTGAACGAGTAGTACCCAACCGTCAAGAAGTTCTTTATGAAATTGAAACCATGGTTCGACATATTGATAATCGTTTAGGCGATACTTTAAACGAGCGTCAAATGTTAATTGATAGAGTGACTCAACTTATTTTTTCCGCGGCCGATCGCCAAAAAGAAAAAATGTTGCATTTTACAGCTAACTTATTTGATCGTGTAAATAATTGGTTGCCACGTTTTGGTGATCGTTTAGAAGCTTCATTGCGAGTTTTAACTAATCTTGATCCTAAACGTGTTTTATCTCGCGGTTACAGTATTGTTACAATTAAAGGAAAAGTACTGAAGGATTCTGACAACATAAAAGTTGGCGAGGAAATTGATGTTAGGTTAAATAATGGTTCGATCGATGCCGAGGTTTTGCGAATTAACGGTAAGGGAAAATTGAAGTTGATTTAATTTTTCGGCTCTTGTCCCAAGTTTGTCTTTTAAGGTAAAATTAATTAAACAAATTTAAAAAATAATTTATTTTTATGGCATTACCAGAAACAGAGCCTAATAATCCAATCCCGGTAGTCAGTGTTGCTCCGGAAACTCCAGTGCCTACAATTCAAACAAAACAACCAAGCTCGTCCTTGTCCACACCGACACCTGGTAATTCTAAAGCCTTATTGTCTTTTTTATTAATTTTTGTTGTTTTGATTTTAGGTGTTGGTGGTTACGCCTCTTGGCAATATTTTAATCCGGCTCCAGAAAAAGTCATGCGCAATATGCGTGAGGCCGTGCTTGATGTTGATTCATTTTCTTATAATGCCCAGGTTGTTTCCGATGCAGTTGAAGAAAACACCGCTCTTTCCGAATTAGCTCCGAGTGATTTGGTTAGTCTGCCTTCGGATACATTAGAAGAAGTTAATCTTGATTTTTCTGGTGTCGCTGATTTAGCTGGTGGTGATAATAAAACTTCAAATTTTTCTCTAGATTTTTCTTTTAAAGATAATAAAGGTAAAGCAGAGATTTTTTCCGGTAGTTATTTAACTTTAGATGATACGAGTTATCTTAAATTAAACAATGTCGAAAGTTCTGATGAAAATTTGTCCTTAGTTCTTTCAGTTTTTAAAGATTCGTGGCTTGATTTAAGTGATAGCAGTTTGGAAGATTTTGATGAGTCCGGAGAAACTACCGAAGAAGCCGAGCCAACTATTTCAGTTGAAGATCAAGCCAGATTAGATGAATTATTTTTAGAAACTGATTTTTTTAAGGTTACTGAAAAATTTAAAAACGAAAAAGTTAACAGCGTTGATTGTTTTCATTATGCGGTCGAGTTAGATAAAGAGGCAGTTGCTTCTTATGGTGCCTCGACCAGACTTTATTCTGACGAAGGTTCGGCCTTTGACGGTGCCTTAAGTGTTTTGGCCAATACCGAAGCTGTTACAGGTGATATTTGGATTGGTAAAAAAGATTTTTTACCACAAGTACTTCTCTTAACTGCCTCATTTGAAGACGAAAAAGGAACAGCTAGATTAGATTTATCATTGGATAATTATAATCAGTCGATACAATTACAAAAACCGGAAAAAGTCATGACTTACATGGATTTTATTTCCGCCATGTTTGACGCCATGCTTTCTAGTACTTCGATTTTCGGTATATCTGAAGATGATCTTGATGGTGATGGGCTAACAAATGACGAAGAGATTGAATTTGGTTCTGACCAAAATTTAACCGATACTGACGGTGACAATGATGATGATTTGACCGAATGGTTTAATGATACTGATCCTAACGATCCAAATTCCGTTAGTGATGATACAACTGATTCTGAGGTTGACGTTGATGATCCAGATGGTGATTTGTTAACCAATTCCGAAGAAGCTGAATTTGGTTCCGATCCTAATCTAGCCGACACTGATGGCGATGGACTAGATGATTTGGATGAATGGTTTTATGATGCTGACCCAACCAACTCTGATACTGACGGCGATGGTGTAACAGACGGTGTTGAAAATAATAATAGTACCGATCCAACTGATCCAGAATCTTACTAAATTATGTCTGCTACAAAAAAAACGACTGTAAATTTTTCTCAAGCTTTTGAAGAACTTGAACAAATTACTGAATGGTTTGAAAAAGGTGAAGCTGATCTTGACGAAGGGCTCAAAAAATTTGAGCGCGGGTTAGAGTTGGCTAAACTTTGCAAAGGAAAACTTTCCGAAGTGGAAAATAAGATTAAAGAGTTGAAGAAGAAGTTTGAAGATTAGAGAGTAGCGAGTAGTAAGTAGTGAGTAGTTGGTTTTTTTATGATAAAATCGTTGAACCAGTTTGTTGTTTATCAAAAATCGATGGATTTAGTTGTTTTAATTTATGGATTAACCGAAGAATTTCCTAATAAGGAAATATACTGTTTGACTACGCAAATGAGACGATGTGCCATTTCTATTCCTTCAAATATTTCCGAAGGTTGGCGAAGGCGAAGTCCTGGAGATTTTCAGAGATTTTTACGAATTGCTTTTGGTTCGGCTTCCGAATTAGAAACTCAACTCGAAATAACCCGCCGTCTTAATTATGGAGATAGGGAAAAAATAAAAAAATCTCAAGACCTATTGGAAGAAGTTTTAAAGATGTTGAATAAAATGACTTGTCAAAATTAAATTCCGCCTACTTACTACTCACTACTAACTACTCTCTTTTATGACCATAATCCTCCGTTGGGTCATCAATGCTCTGGCTTTACTTGCCGCAGCGATGATCATCCCAGGCTTCCATGTCGAATCGTTTTATGTAGCGCTGATTGCTGCTCTGGTACTTGGACTAGTTAACGCATTGGTCCGTCCGATCGTGTTAATTTTGACTTTACCGATTACAATAATTACCCTTGGTTTATTCACCTTTGTTATCAACGCCGGCATGCTTTGGTTTATGAGTACTATGGTTAAAGGAATTACAATTGATGGTTTCTGGGTGGCGGTTTTGGCGGCTATCTTCCTTTGGGCTGTGGGTGTGGTAAGTAATTGGTTTATTAAACGAGCCGAAGAAAAATAATTTAACGCCCGCCAGCCGGGCGTTTTTAATGTCTTATTATGGCAAGCAAAACTCCAATCGTTTTATCAGTCGGCGGTTCTTTAGTTGTACCAAAAGAGGGAATCGATATTAAATTTTTAAAGTCTCTAAAACAACTGGTTGCAGAGTTTTCAAAGAACGGACAAAAATTTATTATTGTTGTTGGCGGTGGTAATACTGCACGTCAATATCAGAATGCGGCTCGTGGTTTGGGTGAGTTAACTCGTGATGACTTAGATTGGTTAGGAATTCATGCCACTCGATTAAACGGTCATTTGTTACGTACGGTTTTTCGAGATTTAGCTCATCCGATTATGATCAAAGATCCGACGCAGAGAAAAATTAACTGGCCGGAATCAGTATTGATTGCCGCTGGTTGGAAACCGGGTTGGTCGACTGATTATGTGGCCACTCGTTTGGCCAAACGTTTTGGGGCTAAGACTTTGATTAACTTATCTAATATTGATTTTGTTTACGATAAAGACCCGCGTAAATTCCCTGAGGCTAAAAAAATTAAAAACATTAACTGGAAAGAATTTCGAAAAATCGTCGGTAATGAATGGGACCCAGGTATGAATGTACCATTTGATCCAGTAGCCTCCAGACTGGCCGAGCAAATTGATTTAACGGTGGTGGTGGCTAATGGTAAAAAAATAAAAAATCTAGAAAATATTATTTCTGATAGGAAGTTTTTGGGTACAGTAATTTCATAATTTTTCTACACCCTTCGTCCCTCGCCACGCCCTGCCGAAGCCCTGCGAAGGAGGGTTATAACCCCTTCCGCCCCTTTAGATATGCCCGAATTACCTGAAGTCGAAACCGTCCGTCGTCAATTGGAAAAAGAAATCAAAGGCACAACAATAAAAGATATTGTCGTCAATTTTTCTGGTCGTTTAAATTTGTCAGCAAAAAAGTTTTCTCAAATTTTGATAGGAAAAAAGTTTCTTGGTGTTGATCGCCGGGCCAAGCTTTTGATTTTTAAACTGTCGAGTGATTTTTTTATTTTGGCCCATTTGAAGATGTCGGGACGGTTTATTGTTACCCCCACCCCTAACCCCTCCCCCAGGGTGGGAGGGGAAAAACATACTCATGTTATTTTTAAATTATCCGGCGGTCGAGAATTATATTGGAATGATGTGCGGAAATTTGGTTTTTTGAAACTGGTTGATAAGAATGGTTTGAAAAAATATCTTGAAGCACAGGCTTATGGGCCAGAGCCATTCGATAAAAGTTTTACTTGGAAAAAAATGGCCATGTGTTTGCGCTCGGCACCAAAGAAAAAAATTAAACCGCATCTTTTGGATCAAACTTGCATTGCTGGTATTGGTAATATTTATGCTTGCGAGGCTTTGTGGTTAGCTAAGATTCATCCATTAACATTAATTGGAAAAATTTCTGATGCTCAAATACGTCTACTTCATCATGGTATTGTCTCAATCATGAAAGCTTCGCTTAAGGCCCGAGGCACGTCAGCTGATTCTTACGTTGATGCTTTTGGTGAGCAAGGGGGTTTTGAGAAGAAATTAAAAGTTTACGGACGGGAAGGTAAACCGTGTTCAAGATGTAAAACTATTTTGAAAAAAGAAAAAATTGGCGGGCGGGGGACGGTGTTTTGCCCTGAATGTCAGAAAAAATAAAATAATAAATTATATATTTAAATTTATTTTTTTTAATTAATATGAAACCAGAAAGCAGATCGGGAATTTTTGAGGAAAATGAGCCTAAAAAAGTTTCTTCAGATTCCGATAAAAAAAAGCGATCAAGTAAACTTTTAAGAATCTCAGAAAAAAGAATCGAAGGAAGTGGTTTTTTTTCAGACATTCTTTTTGACAAAGGTTTTGATGCCGAAACTTTTTTTATAACAAACAAGAAAAAAGTTGTAGCTCACGCACATTGGGTTGATGGTGATTTAGTGGTTACAAAAATTCGTCGGCCAAATAAAACTAAATTGCGAGAAGGACAGGTTATTTACGAGTCTTATAGACAAGAAGAACTTCCTCCAACACCAGAAATTAAAACTGAAGGTTGGCAACTAATTAGACATAAAGGATATGATTCCAGTCAAGCTATTAGACACGATCCTTTTTGGGAAAATTATGAAGGTTGGTTTATTAATCCACAAAAAGTTAATAGCCAAGATGGTTTAGAAGCTTTTTTGGAAGATTACCCTGAGATCCGTGATCTAGGTCTAGAAATTTTAAAACCAGAAGATGTAAAAAAGGAAGACTTGTGTATGGCTTCTTTTTCTGAGGTCGATGCTTATGTATGCGGTCGCAGTGAAAAAAGACCAGAATTGTTACCTTTTAGAGAGCCGGAATCCAAAGAAGTTGTGATATTGAGCCCTACTTTATGTTATTGCGGTTGTGGAAGATTTGAGGGGTGGCATCGTTATTGGGCAAACCAGTGGATTGTTTACGTGCCTCGTAAAAAATGAAGTTGATGTTAAATTTTTAGATAAGATCTTTGCAAGATTATGATTTGGATTTTTCGAAAGATATTTTTACTTGAAAGAAAGTTGCAAAACGATTCTAAAAAAAGAAAAAATTGGCGGCCGAGGGACAGTTTGTTGTTCTGAGTGTCAGACGTAATAAAAAAAGACAGCTGCTCCCAGGCAACTGTCAAAAAGAGAATGGGTACGAGTTGGAATTTAACCCAGAGAAACTATCTATCGCTACCAGCAGAGGTAGAGTGTTTAGTCTTTTTCTGGTTCTTTATCTTCAGGCTTCGGAAGTCGAACATCACCTTTTTCTTCGTGGGCCCGGACATGAGAGCCGAAACTCACAAGTATGATTCTGAGTCCACAGAAAGGGCATCGGCGACAGCACGGTAAGCAATGCAAGAGTCCAGATCCTTCGTGGCATCCGCACTTGCATTCATCAGGGTCAAGGATTTTTTTACACATTCTGACTCCTTTTTTAAGGGATTAAAAATTAACATAATTCAATTGAAGCGTCAATGACTTGACGTCTTTTTTTTATTTGTTTAAGGTGTGACTGAACAAAAAGGAGAGTGTCATGTCGCACCCGGTATTGAATTCTTTCATCTCACCTAATGTCTTTAAGGCTTTTCCAGAAAGTCTTCATTTCTACGGCTACTTTGTAGCCCATCTCACCGAGTCCGAGTTGAGAGCTTTGAAGATCAGATGCGCTGGGTTTGAGAAACCTATTGTCATCTGTGATCCTGAGGATAAGCAGCCTGGAGCTGGTGGACCAGACCGCAGGCTCAGGATGGTGATGGATTTTCGTAAGAATGGGCTGAGTGGTGGCGAAATTTTCGGATTAATGGAGGCTTTTCGGTATTGGATGCTGATTATTTAATAGGTTTTGTTCGCTCTCGGTCACTGGTTGACCCAAGTTTTCTTTGTGGGCGTTCTATTGACGCCTTTTTTCTTTTGTTTTATACTGTAAAAACAAATTAACAGCCGTAGAAAATAGGTTTCCGTAAGGAGTAAGTCCTATCGAGGCAAAAGATCTGGTTTTCCAGGTCACTCATTTTCTACGGCTGTTTCCGTGGATTTTTTATTAAAGGTCGAAATTGAAAGTGTTGGAGTGGTGGAGTTATGGAGTGTTGGAGTGAAGGAATTTTTCCTTCCCTTATCATTACAATTCCCCAATCCCTAAAATAAAATATGGCAAAAACACGCGTACAAAAACAAGAAATGATTTCCGATTTGGCCGACAAATTTCGTCGCATGAAAGCGGCAGCCTTTGCCTCCATCTCTGGATTTACAATGAAAGACGCCGATACTCTTCGTGCCAAAAGCCGTGAGGCTGGGGTCGAAGTCGTGGTGTCAAAAAAAACTCTGCTCAAACTTGCAGCTAAGGAAGCCGGACAAGAAACAGTTGATCCATCCAATTTGGAAGGTAGTATCCTATCAGCCTTTGCTTTAAATGATGAAGTCTCGGCCGCTAAGGTCTTGGCTGAACTCTCTAAAGGAAAAGATTCAATTAAAATTTTGGGTGGTATCCTTGAGGGTAAATTAGTTGATGCTAACGAGGTCAAAAAACTCGCAGCTCTACCAAGCAAAACTCAATTACTTGGTCAGTTGGTTGGTACCCTCAATGCGCCAATTTCCGGATTTGTTAATGTCTTGGCCGGTAACTTGCGTGGATTGGTAACAGTCCTTAAGGCCGTGCAAGATAAGAAAGCTTAATTATTAAATTAATCAGGAGGGAACGAAAGAGCGAATATTTACGAATATACTAATATTTCAAAAATAAAAATTCGTATATTAGTATAAATTCGTAATTTCGTCCCCCTCCCTATAATAAATATGTCTGAAGAAAAAAATGTCGAAGTGCCTGCTAAATTCAAAGCACTTGTCGAAGAAATCGAAAAAATGTCCGTTTTGGACTTGGCTGAATTAGTCAAAGTTCTCGAAGAAAAGTTTGGTGTTTCCGCCGCTGCCCCAGCCATGATGATGGCTGCTCCAGCTGCTGGTGCCGCTGCTGCTGAAGAAAAAACTTCTTTCAACGTTGAGTTGTTGGCCGCTGGTGATAATAAAATCGGTGTCATCAAAGTTGTTCGTGAAGTAACTGGTCTTGGTCTTAAAGAAGCCAAAGATTTAGTCGACGGCGCTCCAAAGATGGTAAAGGAAGGCGTTGACAAAGCCGCTGCCGAAGAAATGAAAAAGAAAATCGAAGAAGCTGGTGGTAAGGCTGAATTGAAATAATATTCAATTTTCAATTATCAATATTCAATGATTGGTGTTCTGTATCTGATAATTGATTATTTAAAAAACCATCGGGTGACCGGTGGTTTTTTTTGATAACAAAAAAGCGGAATCAAATTCCGCAATGAGTTTGGTTGGTTTCAAGGGCGTTGTTCCCGAAACGTAAATCCAGAAAGTTGTGGGTTCTAGATTAGCCTTTTTTACCCCCGGAATTGCCTTGTCTATCATCTGGGAACACGCCCTCAAGGGTTTTTTGGCAAAATAGCATGAGGGCGTTTTCGGCCATGTAGGCCAGGCCGCCTTTTTGTTGAGTTGCAGTCTGCCAATCATGAAAAAGTTCTTGTGCCCTAATTTCGGCCTTGCCGCCGATTTTTTTTAAAGCCAAGATAACGAAGCCAAGATTTGGTGAATCAAGTTTTATTTCGACTTCACTCAAGCCTTCACCGAGTGATTCGTAAAGATCATGGGGTGCCACACCAAATAACACGGCTAAAGTGCTGCTTAGAAGGTCGAGTTCTTTTGACTCAATAGCGGTTTGGTAGTAGCCACACCAGAAGCGATCGTTAATGTTATCACGTAGCCATTCGGCTTTACGAGCATAACTTTTTTGCCCTTCACCTAAAAGGCAGTAAGCACGGTACAGAAGTATGTTGTCGAGAAGTTTTGGTGTTTGGCTTGTTCGGCTTTTTACTAACCCAGAGCCTTCTAAAAACCATTTTTTTTCCATGAAGACAACAGCTTTGTGTAAAACCGTTTTATACTTGGCTAAAAAATCAAGATCTTCGGCCAATCGAGCGTATTCATGTAAACCGATGATGAATAATGTTTCAGTATTACCGGGCGGAAATAAGCTGGCTTTTGTTTTTAGTTGGCTAACTTTTGTGTTTGCCATTTTTTTCCAAAACCAAGCTGGATAATCGCCAATATACCATTCGGGCATACGACCGGTTCGGCCTTGTCGTCTAGCTAGATTTTGTAAATGTTGTCTCGCCAAGTCAAATCTTTGTAATGCCAGCAAAGCCGGCAAAGCGGCCAGAACAAAATCAGCACTCCAACATTCGTGGAAGCCGAATTCGTAGTGACTAAAGATGCCATTTTTTCCACAAAATTCCAAGAAAGACTTTTCGTCCGGATACAATCCTTTTTCCTTGATCGAGTCTGTGGTGTCCATGTTGACCCCTAATATTAGTTAAAGAACGACTAGGAACCAAAGGTTAACAAAAAGATTTTTTTGGGTCAAGAAAACCGCTGTAATTTAACAACGGTTTTCATAAAATTTTAACAAAATTATTTTAAGTGACTAGCTTCGATTTTATAAACATTGTTAGTACCAAGAAGATAAATTGTTTTGTTGATTTCATCAACTGCGAAATCTGTAAGATTGGAGAAAGCAGTTGAATGATACTGAGCTTTTAGATTACCAGATTCTTTTTCGTATACAACCAAGCGTTGACCAACTGGATCAAGAACATAAACATAAGAACTTTCAGCCGAAGTCCAGATATCTGAGGCCGAAGTTAGGGCTGGTTCGATAGTTGCTTGTGTCCAGGCAACATCGCGACCACTGACAAAGCGTAAGATTTTACCATTAGAACGTAGAACAAAGACAGTGCCATCAACGGCTAGGGAAACTGAATCTGAAAGCTCAGTGATAGGCGATTTAATCCAGGTTGTTGAAGAGCTTAGATTAGTGCCGGTACGGGTGAATTTGTAAATTTGTGAGGTTAAACCACTACCCGGTGACAAGACATAGACACGATCAGCATAAGCATAGAGATCGATCCAGGTTTCGCCGGTTGGGGCACTAACTCCGGTTTTTGGCAGGTTGTCCGGTGCGGTATCTAAAAGATTGATTACTGATTTATCATCGAGCCACATCATTACGTTGTTGTCAGTGGTAGCTCCAGTTGCGGCACTGAATTCCGTGCCAGCAACATAATCAAGTTTTTTATCGTTGGAATTTAAGATATAAACATTTTTATTGTTGCCGAAAATATATAGATTACTGTTGGTCAAAGTCATGGCTGATAAAGTTGGTGGATTTTCGATGTTGGTCGTGCTGGCCAAAATTTCTGGATTTTCAATTTCTATAACCCGACGTAATTCATTAGTTGTGGTTGAGATTGTTGCTTTAATTTCGGCAATACGGGTTAACTGATCTTGGTCATCAGTAACAATGGCATTAATAGCTGTTTCGGCTTGGGTTAATAAAGACTTGGCTTTATTTTCGTCTTTATAAATTAAAGCACTTTCGGCTGCATCGTGTAATGATTCGACACGTGTGATAATGGCTTCAAAAGCTGCTCGTTCCTCACTGGCTACTCGGCCGCGCGAAATCATTAAAACACTAGAGACGATAATTATTATCAGAGCTATGGCGGTTAACAAAAGATATTTGCTGGTTTTTGGCAGACGATGAAATTTTTCACGAACAAAATTTTGACCACTGTCGAGGTAGCTCCGAGTTTCCTTAAAAACTTCTTTTCTTTCGGATGAGATTAAACGCTTGGTCAAACGAAATAACCAATGGATAAAATCACGTACCATGAAAAATATAATTGCCACCGAGCTTATAGTAATTCTAATCAAACTTTTCAACAATCTAGCAAAACCACGTTGATTTTTTAATAAAGCAAAAGTCCAGCTAAAGAAAGTTTTTAAAAATGTTGGTTTTTGGTCTGACATTACTCGTTTGGTCTGTTCACGTGAAGCTTGTAATTGTTTTAAGGAAGCCGGGGCAGAAATGCGCGGACGATCGTCCTCGCTGCCGACACGTAGAACAAACATTGATAAATCTATCTCTAAAGGAAAGTACTGACGTAATTTTACAGTGGCACTTTGTGGAGGTAGGGTAGCTAAGAGCGAATGTAATTCTTCTGGTGGCATCTCGCGTTGTAGATCATGACTACAAATACATAAAACATCGCCGGGAGTTAAATCACCGTCTAAAACAACGACAAATATTTTTTGCCAATTTATAGCCGCTTGTTCGTTTTGGATGCTGCGAGCCAAGTTGAAGACTTGAAACCTGCCTTCAGGAAGTTTGTGAAGAAATATAGCCGGCATTTCACCTGTACCAGAAAGATAAAGGGTTTTATCAACAGCTAAACCAATAACTGAATCTAGCTCTTCTGGATTAAAGGTTTCCATTTCTGTGGCTTGAGCGGCAATTTCTTCGTTTATAGCTTCCAAAGTTTGCTCAAATCGACGGGGGATACTATTGCTTTCTTGCAGTGTGTCAGCCAGTCGTGTCAAACGATCATGAATAATTCCCATGATTGTTTGGGAAAAAACTGAGCGGCTTTTGGCTTTGGCTACTCCAAAAGCAAAACCATTACGGTTTTCCACAGGTATGGTTGCGGCCATGGCAATTTCGCGGCCATTTTCGCGGTTTTCCTCAATTACCGCGGTTTTTAATAGAAGAATTTCGTCGTCCATATTTAAAGGTTGCTCTTTCCTATACTTTTCGTGTACATTATACCTTAGGAAATAACAATAGCAATGAAAGTTTTACCCAACTCGGAGGATAGCAAAATTATTCTATGGTTACACCTAATTTTCGAATCGAACAGTTATTTGGCTCAAAAACTCGGGCTAGGCTTCTTAGTCTCTTTTTGGATAACCCTGAGCAATCATTTTTTGTTCGCGAATTAACCAGAAAAATTTCAGCCCAGCTTAACTCGGTCCGACGTGAGTTGCAAAATCTTATTGAGCTTGGTTTAGTGATTGAAAATCAAAGTGGTCCTGCTGGTAAAGCCAAAGCCCTCTCTGAACGAAAAAAGTTTTATACAGCGAACACCAATTTCTTACTCTTTCACGATCTTAGAAATCTTTTCCGAAAAATTCAGATTCTTTTGAAACAAAACCTTGTTCAAGAAATTACCAACCGTGGTGATGTCGATTTGTTGATTTTTACCGGTCGTTTTGTTGATAATCCAAATGTTCAAACCGATATTTTAATTGTTGGCAGTATTGATCAAAAAACTTTGCAAAAAGTGGTTAGTGAATTCGAAGCTGAACTTGGTTATGAAATTAACTATACTTTAATGCCACGGGAGGAATTTAATTACCGTCGACAAATTACCGATCGTTTTCTTTTTGCTATTTTAGAAGGTGAAAAAGTTGTTATGGTCGACAAGTTGCAAGTAACCGCTTTGCCAACCGTGGCTGAAAAAATTGATCAAAAAGCATGATTTTATTTTTGGCCGCTCAAGATATTAGCCGTATGGAAGCCGGTCTTTTAGATAGTGATGGCCGTCTTCTTTCATTTCAAGAGTTTAATGTTTCCCCGGAGAAATATTTAGCCACTGTGGCCGAGTTTTTAAACAATCATTCAACTTTGCTTGAGGTTTTAAAAAAAATTATTGTCGTTTCTGGACCAGGTTCTTTTACTTCAACCAGAATCATTGTAACTATTGCTAATGCTTTGTCTTTTGCCAAGCAAATTCCCGTAGTTGGTGTGGAAAATTCGGCCAGGCAAGACGGGGAAGAATTGATTCGAACGCTGGGCGAAGTTTGGGCCAAACAAAAAGTTGAAGGATTTGCTACACCGGTTTATGATCGGCCGCCACATATTACTATTAAAAGGTCTGAAGAGTCCTAAAAGTCCTAAGGGTTATAAAGGTCTAAAGAGTTTTACACCTTTCAGACCCTTCTGACCTTTCGGAACCTTCGGACAGTTAAGATATTAGAAAAAAATATGCCCATCACATTTGATTTAGCACAAGGTTCTTTATTGGAACTTTGGGGAATCGTGTTAGTCTTTTTGCCACAATTCCTTGGTGCACTGGCTATCTTTATTATCGGTTTAATTTTTGCCGTGGTTTTGCAACGAGTAATCGAAAAGATTATTGGCCTTTTGAAAGTTGACGATCTGGCTAAAAAATTTGAAGTACCGCAAATGTTTGAACGTTACGGTCTACCTTTTAAAATCAGTAAACTTTTAGGTTGGATTGTTAAATGGTTTTTGATCGTTATTTCATTAATTGCGGCTACAGACATTCTTGGTTGGGATCAAGTAACTGACTATTTAAAACAAATTGTCCTGTACTTACCAAACGTTATAATTGCTGTAATCATGCTTTTTTTTGGTACGGTTTTGGCTAATTTTGTGCATCGAGTTGTTAAGTCGGCAGTAGCGGCTGCTAAATTAGCTTCAGCAGATTTTTTGGCTGGTTTAGCTCGCTGGGCAATTTTGGTATTCACCTTCATGGCTTCTTTAATTCAGTTACAAATTGCCGAAGATCTTATCCGTGTTCTCTTTACCGGTTTTGTGGCCATGTTGGCTTTGGCTGGTGGTTTGGCTTTTGGCTTAGGTGGACGTGAACATGCAGCAAAAGTTTTGGATAAGTTAAAGAGAGACATCTCGTCTTAATTGGAGGGGTTACGAAACAACAAAAAGCTACAAAACTACAAAATTGTTTTTTTGATGAAATGTAGTTTTGATTGTTTCAATTTTTCGTGGTTTCGTAATTTTTCGTGGTTTCGTAACATATGCCTACTTACGGTCAAAATAGAAAATGGGAAATTTTACCCGGCGCGCTTGTTTGGTCAACTTTGATATTGGCAATTGTTTTATCATTTGTGGCGCCGATTATCCCAGTGGTTTTTATAATTGTTTTCGATCTTTACTGGTTTTTTAGGATTGTTTATTTCACTATTTTTTTAATGCTTTCTTGGCGTGAATATAAACAAGCTATAAAACACGATTGGTTGGCTGATTTAAAAAAACAAAAAGATTGGAATAAGTTATATCATTTAGTTTTTTTACCGACCTATAAAGAAAGTGTTGAGATTATTCGCGAGACATTATATTCAATTGCCGCGGCCTCTTATTCCAAAGAAAAGATGATTATTGTTTTAGCTGGTGAAGGTCGCGACCATGCTCATTTTCAAAAAAATGCTGCCATTATTTCTCAAGAATTCGGCAAAACATTTAAAAAAATTATTGTTACAGAGCACCCAGTTAATTTACCCAACGAAATTCCTGGTAAGGGTTCTAATTTAAATTATTCTGCCGGTGAAGTGAAAAAGGCATTGGAAAGTGAATTCACTGATATTCCGGTTGAAGATATTGTTGTCTCCTCCTTTGATGTTGATACTGCTGTGCACACTTCGTATTTTGCTTGCCTGGCCTTTTTGTATTTAACCACACCTAATCCGACGCATGCTTCATATCAGCCGGTCGTTTTGTTTTCAAATAATATCTGGACTTCGCGGGCGCCGGTGCGTATTGCAGCTTTTGGTACAATTTTTTGGTTATTGGCTGAACTGGCGCGTTCGGATCGTCTTTGGACTTTTTCTTCGCACTCCATGCCGTGGAAGATGTTGCTTGATGTCGGTTTTTGGCAAAAAGATATTGTTTCCGAAGACTCGAGGATTTTTCTTCAAGCCTTTCTTCACTATCACGGCGACTATCGAGTTGTACCGATATTTTTACCGGTTTCTATGGATACGGTTGTTGGTACTAATTATTGGGAGAGCTTAAAAGCTTTGTACAAACAGCAACGTCGTTGGGCTTGGGGAGTGGAACACTTTCCTGTTATGGTAGCGGCTTTTCAAAAAGATAAACTTATTCCTTTGAACAAGAAAATTAAATATCTTTTTAATCACATTGAGGGAATGTATACCTGGGCTACAGCACCGATTCTTATTTTTGCTCTTGGTTATTTGCCGCTTTGGGTGGCTTCTGGTTCTGATTCAGCTATTATTCATGCCGCACCTTTTACTCTTGAGTGGATTATGCGTTTGGCTATGGGCGGGGCTTTTCTTACAGCCGCTTTGTCGCTTACCATGTTGCCACCGCGACCCAAGACTGTTAAGCCAACGGCTTGGATTCTCATGATTATTCAATGGTTGCTTTTACCGATTACGTTTACGGTTTTTGGCGCAGCACCGGCCATTGATGCTCAGACACGGTTGATGATTGGTAAGTATCTTGGGTTTAATGTGACTAAGAAGAGTCGGTAGAGGCGCGAATTACTAATATTGGCGAATATACGAATTTGTTTTTTTAAAAAATATGTCATTTAATAATTTGGGGGAAAATGGTTCTTGGGTAAAACAATGGGAAGAAAAAGAGGCTCAAAGGTTAGATTTGGTTCGACGTTGGCAACACTTGGAAGGTTATAAATTTATTAAAGACCCCGGTGTTCAAAGTGTTTTTGAAAATGCTTTACCTGATAAAAATGGACGTTTTAATTTAATGCTCCGAACTTCTAGCAGTGAAGAAAAATTTATTGCCTCTTTTATAGAAGGTCATGTTTCAATTAATGCATTACGTGATCAAATTAATGAAGTTGAACCAGACTTAGATTTGTACATTGTTAAAGATGAGCGAGAGGCAAAAACTAATGATGTTTACGGTGTAGAAACTAAAGATTGGCCAGGTCTTAATAAAAATAAACTTTTTTTGGGTAATTTTGATGTTGAGACAATTATTTTAGATGATTTGGGTCGAGCTACTGGTTATGCTCACTTAAATTTTCTTGATGAACAATCAGCTCAAGCTTGCATGCAAGAAATTAACCGTTTAGATCAAAAACACCGTGCCAAAGTTATTGTCGTTGAGCCTAAAAAAAAGAGCCGTTGAAATTTTTAGAAAATTATACGATTGAAAATTTAAAATCTTGGTTTAAAGCCAAGATTTTAAATTAAAAAACCCAGCGTTGGTTAGGCTGGGGGAGGTTAGAGAGTTTCAGATTGAGTCGACTGATTCTAGAGTTTGGATGATCTGTTCGATCCTTTGGAGTAGATCTCCACTTTCTGGCCAAAAAGCCTTTGTGGTTCCTTGACCAAGCGGTCCGGTTTTTTTAACAAAGACGTCGAGGTCTTTTTCAAGGTCGACTATTTCTTTTCTGACCGTGTCTCGTGACGCAGAGGGAATTTTTACGAATCGTTCCCTGGCGAGTTCAACCATTTTCAGGTAGCGAAAGAAAAGACGTGCTCGGCTGTCGTTTAGAATCATCTTGGCTTTTTGCTTTTGGATGATACGGCCGAAGCTGTAGATAAAGAAACACGCCGTTGGCGCCAGGAAAAACATGAAGATCAACGATCGTACAGTGCCGGTTTTCTCCGAGTCAGAGTCGAACATTTTTTCTACCATGTTTTCCCGACCCATAACCACGATCAAGAGAAACAAAAAGCAGGGAATGGCATTGGCCAGGACAACAATCTGCAGAAGAAGTGGTGTGTTGATAAACCAAGTCAGAAACATCCACCCAGTTATCCAGACACTAACGATAACGATTAGTGTTGCGTTGACGGATTTGATTTGGTCTGCCATTTTTTGGTCATCGATAACAGTTGCGATCTGTGCAGAAACAGTCTCAAGACTGACGGTAGATTGCGACATTTTTCATTCCTCGCCAATTTAAGGGTGAAAAGAACCAAATAAATTAGCAGTTTTTTGATAAAAAGTCAATACCTGCATGAGGTCTAGGCAGTAAAAATATTTTTTGTTATACTGTAAATACAATTTAAGATTATCAAGAGTGCAGTTAGGGTTTGGACCCTGTGACCTGCCAGCAACTTGCCTTAGGGTTAAGTGCTAATTTCCACCCTTACGGGAAAGATAAAATGTTTGGCTTTCTCTTTATGGGAAAGTTTTTTAATTTAATCAGATAGGGCGCGAATTACGAATCTGTACGAATATACGAATTACGAATTTTTTCGAATATCCGAATTAGTATATTAGTAAAGATTAGTAATTCGTATATTCGCGATAAATTTGTAATTCGCGCCCTGCCAATAATTTATGTACTCCCCTCACATCCACACCGTCGAATCCGTAACTGCCGGTCATCCAGATAAAATTTGCGATCAAATTTCCGATGCTATTTTAGACGAATGCTTGCGCCAAGATCCGCTGTCGCGCGTGGCTGTGGAGTCTTTTGGTGGTCATGGCAAACTTGTTATTGGTGGCGAAGTTACCACGCGAGCAAAGGTTGATTATATGAAAATTGCCGCCGAGGTTTATGCTCGAGCTGGTTATACTGATCCGCTGGAGATCACTGTACATATCGTTGAACAGTCACCGGACATCGCTCAAGGTGTTGATACTGGTGGGGCTGGGGACCAGGGAATTATGTATGGCTACGCCACGAACGAGACGCCGGAGTTTCTTCCATTGGCCCAAGTATTGTCTCGTGATCTTACCGATCGTCTAACCGAAGCTCGTGAGAATGGGGAAGTTGCTTGGCTTCGTCCTGATGGTAAAGCTCAAGTGACTATCAAAAAAACCCTTCAGCCCCTTATACCCCTTTCTGTTTTGGTTAGTTGTCAGCACAATGAAGATATTGTACAAGAAGAACTTATAAATTGTGTTCAAGAGAAAATTATTAAACCGGTTTTTGAAAAGCGAGGTGTAAGCCTTGAGCACGCGGAAATTTTGGTTAATCCAACCGGACGTTTTGTTCTTGGTGGCTTTGCGGCCGACACTGGTCTTACTGGTCGCAAGATTATGGTTGATACTTACGGCGGTCTAGCCCCGCATGGCGGTGGTGCTTTTTCTGGTAAAGATCCAACCAAAGTCGATCGCTCGGCCGCTTATGCCGCTCGCCATGCTGCCAAATGGTTGGTAGCTAATGGTTATGCTAATCAAGCCTTGGTTTCTTTAGCTTATGCCATTGGTCGGGCTGAGCCAGTTATGATTTATGCCGTTGATGAGAAGGGAAATGATTTGTCAGAACTTTTAAAAGATTTTGATTTTACTCCACGTGGAATTATTGAACGTTTGAATTTAAGAAAACCGGTTTTTTATGAGACGGCAAAAGGCGGACATTTTGGTAGGCAGGGGTTTGTGTGGGAAGTGGTTGAAAGGGTCGAAGGGTCTGAAGGGGTATAAGGGATGGAAGGGGATGAAGGGATATGTCTTAGACGTGAGACCTAAGGCTTGTTCATCCCCCCACCCACGAGGCGACACCCTCCCCCTAGGGGGAGGGCTACTGCGCCGCGCAGAGGAAGGGGAAGTATTCAATTTTTCCCCTCCTTCGTATAACTTTTTGTTGTTTATACGGGGGAGGGGTTAGGGGTGAGGGGAGAACTTTTTCATCATCACTTTCATACCTCCTAAAAAATAAAAAAGCCACCCGGGTGGGGTGGTAGAAGTTGGTGCAGAACTAGGGAGCGCGCTGACGAAGGCGGGCTTCGGAAAGTCGGAGTAGGGTTTCGCGTTGTTCCCTGAAGTTGGTGTCCAAACGAAGACCGGCGTGTTCTTCCAAAGCATCCTTGATTTCGCGGATAGCCTTGGGTCCGACGCAGCGCTTGTGTTCCTTGCCAGGCTCGCGCAGACCGCGTTCTCGGAGTTCCATGACCTGCCAGATGTAGAACAGGTTGCTTCTCCTTAAGGCTTCGATGACCCGGTTCTGCAAAGGAAGCTTGTCGACCGTGTCCAAGATAATTTCCACCAACTCGTTGCTCAGACCAGGAACCCGGTATTCAGCATTGGACGGTTCGGGATCTTCCTGTGGCCGTGGTTCGGTTGGTTTGGTTTCGACCAGCCGGTGCTCGGGCGGCAGGAAGCAGAGGCGACCGAGCCAGTGGGCAACCCGTTGGTTGGCTCGGAAGGTCAATCTGACCGTGGCCGATTCGTCCATCACTTGGAGCCCTTCGGTATAGCCGATCAGGGCGTCCACTAGATGATGATCTTTGTCGATTACTTTGGCGCCATCAAGGCCAAGCTTTAACAAAAGTTGTCCTTTGATGACAAGCTTGCGCCGACGGCTCGGGTCATTGGGGGTTTCTTCCATTTCGCTCAGAATTCCTGATACCAAACGAAAGTATGACCAATTGGTGATGTGGAGATTTAGACTATCAGCCTCGATCCGCAGAAGAGTATTGATAGGCAGATCTTCGAGACGCGGATCATTGGGATTGGCCACGACTTCATTGATGCCAGACGGGTCAAGTCCGATAACGACCCGATCGATGCAATAGAATTTCATTGTTCCTCCTGCTGTCGCTGGTTTGGGCGACGATATTTTTTATCATTTTTTTTGTTGATAGTCAATGATTAATCTTGACATCCAGGCAATTTACTGGTTAATTATTGGGGCCCTACAGCCTTAAAGGAGGTAGATTATGGGCTTCAAAATTCCCGGTGTTCAGTCTTTATCAGATGTTCCTCATGAGGAACTCGTGGCTCTTCTCGGAGGGCTTGAAGTTCACATGACCGCTGATTTTCTCAAGTTCGTCCCCGTCGACATCGTCTGGGTTCCGGATCGTGAACTCAATGGTTTCCTTCGTTCCCAGGGATGTCACAACCTCTACGGGGCGTGGGTCTACTACCAAGACAAGCAGAGTGGCAGCAGAACCAGTCGGAAGCCAGAAATGCATCAGCGTATCGGCCAGCTTCTCGCCGGCTTTGGCTTGCCAGTCGACGAATCCGCAGGCTCCTAGCGGTTCGTCACTTCTTCCTTTTTCCAGATCTTCGGATCTGGTTTTTTGTTAAGCCACCGCCCTTGAGTACACCCCCTCCTCCCCGCACCTTTATTCAAAAAAAGGTGCGGGGTAGCCCTCCCCCTAGGGGGAGGGGGTCGCCTCGAGGGTGGGGGATGAACAGCCTACGAGCCTAACACCCTTTCACACCCCTCAGCTCTTTCGGACCTTTCAGACATAAATTATAATAACAACCATGAACCCAATAAAAATCCTTCGTTCCCGCCGTCGTTCTATTAGTCTCGAGATTACCCCCGAGGCTTCTTTGATAGTGCGGGCGCCGCTTAGAGTTTCTGACAGTTATATTCAAAAATTGATTCAAGAAAAGATGCCTTGGATTCAAAAGAAAATTGCCGCCGTTAAAAATCGTCCGCAACCCAAAGAAAAACAATTCATCGATGGCGAAGAATTTTTATATTTAGGCGAAAAGTATCAATTAAAAGTTACCAAGGCTAAAAAAATTGAGTTAAAAGATAACCTGATTTTTCCAGAAAAGTTTTTGTCAAAAGCTAAAATCAAAATATCTGCCTGGTATCGCGCCGAAGCCAAAGAGATAATTACCGATCGGGCCATTATTTTTGCTAAGCAAATGGGCGTTAAATTTTCTTCAATAAAAATAAACAGTGCTCAAAAACGTTGGGGCTCGTGCAGTCATAAAAATCAACTTAATTTTGGTTGGAAATTAATTCTTCAACCAATTGAAGTTGTTGATTATGTGGTTATTCATGAGCTGGCTCATATTGTTCATAAACATCATCAAAAAACTTTTTGGCAACTGGTGGCGGCTTATTGTCCGGATTATAAGCGGCTGCGGGGGTGTTTGAGGGGTTAGGGGATAGGGGATAGGGAAGGAAGCCCTATTTTTTAAAATAATAATTACAGCCCATCCCTTTCCCCTATCCCCTCCAATTCATATTATAAAAAACAGCCCGACTGGTGTGAGGGCTGATGAAGAGTGTTTGGTCAGATTGGTTCGAACTGGTCGAATAACCTCCGGCCTTCACTTGTATTCGGGAGTTGAATGAGTAGGAGATCTGTCGAGAGATACTCGGCCAAATCGAAGAATTTGTCGATTAATATATGACGAGAATTGACCTCGAAGGTTTGGTCGCCACAGACGACTTCTAGTCTGTCGAGGTCAACAATTCTGGTTGGCCGTATTGGATCAGTTATCTTTTCTTCTTTGATTTGTCTGATAATCTCCTTGGCCTCTTCAGTGTCAGTGGCATGAATTTCGAGCACAAATCCGTTGCCACTGATGTAAGCGGCTATGTGGAGCAACGAGTTGATCAGGGGTTTGAAATAAGGTAACCAGATTTCTTTTTCTTCGGTACCCAGGTACAGGAAGACTTGACCAAAGGATCGAATTTCCATGAGTGGTTTTCTCCTAGTTTTCCGTAATCGGGTTTTTTTTGAAAATACGCCACACGAAAGGTACAACCAGACAAGCGACTGCAACACCGAAAGAGATACGGTTCAGGAAGTTGAAACTTTCCCCGAAGATGAAGGCGCCGAAGTAGGCCAGGTTGGAGAAGATGAGGAATCTGAATTTGATGCTGCTTTCTTCGTAGTCGATCATCAGCTCAGGTTTGAGAATGACGGCGGCGAGCTGTAAAATCAGAAAGACAGCAAAACAAGCAGCGGCAATTGTTGAGAACATTGAAAAGAACTCCGTAGTCGCTTTGGTGGAATTTGCGACGCCTGTTTTTAACATTTTTTTATTAAAGTGTCAAGATGGTTGGTTTATTGCAATTGATTTTTAAGCCATAAAATGGGAAAATAAAAAAGTAATTTATATTTATGTTCAAACCAAATAAATTCCAGGCTATTTTTTTAATGTTGGTTTGTCTTTTTTTATTTTTGGCGATCGGATTGTTCTTCTTTCAAAATAAGGAAATTTCATATTTGAAGGCCGTGGAGGTTGTGCAGTACGAGGGTCAAGATTTATCTTCGGTTAAAGATTTTAGAGAAAATTCTATCAAAGGCCCTCAGTATATTGATCGCAACGACTATCGTCTTAAAATTAGTGGTTTGGTTGGTGACGACTTGAGTTATGGTTATGACGAAATTATCAATGGTTTACCTATGTATAAAAAGGTTGTGACCTTGAATTGTATTGAGGGCTGGAGTGTGAAAATTCTTTGGGAAGGTTTTTTGTTTAAAGATTTGGTTTCAGCTGAGAAAATTCCTGCCTCGGCCAATACGGTAATTTTTAAAGCTTATGACGGCTATTCAACCTCGTTTCCGCTCGAGTATTTGATGAATAATGATATTATAATTGCTTATAAAGAAAATGACCTTGAACTACCGCCCGAACTTGGTTTTCCTTTCCAGCTCGTTGCCGAAGATAAATATGGTTACAAGTGGATTAAATGGATAACCGAAATAGAATTTTCCAGTGATACTAGTTATCAGGGTTATTGGGAAAGTCGTGGATATCCGATAGATGGTAATTTGCCCTGATAATATTGAAATAAAATGTTAAAGTCGAGTACCTAGGAATAATCGATGATGTCTTCGATGTTTCCGAAGAGGTTTTGGATGTTAAGGGGAAGAAGGGGAGGAGGGTGGTTGGTGGTGAGTAGTAAGTAGTAAGTAGGGTTGGTTGTGGGTCTTCAGAGGAAATCGCTCGTGAGGGGCGGTTTTTTGGTTTTTGGAAGGGGTGCAAGGGGCTCAAATGGCGCAAAGGGTTCAAGGGTTTTTATCCAAAGTGATAAATTCTCTTGTACCCCTTCCACCCCTTTAACCCTTTGTACCCCTATTCCTATCCAAACCAACCACCCCCCCCTTTGTCACAGTTGTAACACTTGCCACACTTGCCGCCCCCCCCCTCCAACCGTCCCTTTCAAACCCAACGATTCTGTGGGAGAATATTTGAGAATTATGGCTCATATTTTTCTTGACGAAAGTGGAGATTTGGGATTTAAAAAAGAATCCAGTCGTTGGTTTTTATTTACTATTGCTATTGTTAAAAATCCACGGGCTCTGGATAAGGTAGTTAAGAAAATTTGGCGGCCACTTAAGAAAAAGTATAAAAAACTTGGCGAACTTCACGCTTACCATGCCGATAAAACCACACGGTTGCGTTTATTAAAAAGTATTAGCGAGATTACCGATTTAAAGGTTTTATCGGTTATTCTTAATAAAGAAAAAGTTTATACTGATTTACAAAACCAGAAGAACTATCTTTATAATTACACTGCGAATATTCTTTTAGATCGTCTAAGCAAAAAAGATTTTTTTAAACCGGATGAACCTTTTTATTTAGTAATAGATAAAAAAGACAGTAAGAAAATTATTAAAGAAAATTTTTTGAATTATCTTTCTGGCTCTATGGTTAAAAAGTTGGAAGGGAAACTTGATATCCAATTATGTTCCTCGCATGATCATAAGTCTTTGCAAGCGGTTGATTTTATTTCCTGGGCGATTTTTAGAAAGTACGAAAAAAGCGATTTTGAATATTACGAAATTATTAAAAACAAGATTGTCGATGAAAAACTTTTATTTCCATAAAAAAAAGAAAGCCCCTCGCTTTAACGGGGCGCCATTCGGTACCCCAACGCGAGAGGTCTTACTCCTTCATCTAGATTCTATCATTTTTTAGAAAAAAGTCAACCTTGTGGATAAAGCCGCCATCTGGGCGGTTTTTTGGTTTTTGGAAGGGGCGCAAGGGGCTCAAATGGCGCAAAGGGTTCAAGGGTTTTATCCAAAGTGATAAATTCTCTTGTACCCCTTCCACCCTTTTAACCCTTTGTACCCCTTTCACCCAACCCAAAACCCTTAGTCCCCTCCATCCCCTTAGTCCCCTTCAGTCCCTTCAACCCCTTCAGTCCCCTCCAACCGTCCCTTTCAAACCCAACGATTTTGTGGGAGAATGGGGAGGAAATAATTGGAAAAATAGTATGGCAATTTTTAAAGTAAGTGGTCAAAAGTTACTTCCTATACGAACTCAAAAAGTTGATTTAGAAAGCGATATTCAAAAACTTACAGAATCTAATTTAGAACTTGTTTTTGGTTTAAAATTTGTAGTCTCTGAATTTCAACTTCATGGTTTGCGTGTTGACACATTGGCTTTTAATGAGGAATCGCAATCTTTTGTAATAATTGAATATAAAAGAGATAAGAGTTTTAGTGTTATTGATCAGGGGTACGCCTATTTAGCGTTGATGTTGAATAATAAAGCCGACTTTATCCTCGAATACAATGAATGTACTGGTAAAAGTTTGAAACGTGATGATATTGACTGGTCTCAATCCCGAGTTATTTTTATTGCTGGTTCGTTTACGACTTATCAACAAAATGCAATTAATTTTAGAGGTTTGCCTTTTGAATTATGGGAGGTCACAAAATTCGATAATGAAACAATTTTATACAACCAGATAAAGGCTCCAGAGTCTGCTGAGACAATAAAGACAATAAGTAAAAACGAAAGTGTTTCCCAAGTTAATAAAGAGGTTAAGTCTTACAAGGAGGATGACCTTATAACAAAGAATTCCGGTGGTGAAAAATTATTTAATCAAATAAAGGAAAAAGTAGCCTTGATTGATGAAAATATAGAAACTTATGCAACCAGGCATTATATAGCTTTCAGATTACCTAATAACTGGAGAATAATTTTTGTCGTGAAGCCTCGAAAAGAGAAGTTGGTCTTGGAGTTTACTCGTAGCCACCCCAAAGATTTTAAAGATCCCGATAAAAGATTGAGATACATTCCTTATAGTATGAAACAGTTTAATCAACACATTTCTATAATGGATGTTGGTAGTGAGAAAGATGTTGAGTATGCGGTTTTTTTACTGAAACAACAGTATGATAGGTTTATGAAGGAATATAATAATTAGAAGATTATAACTATATTATGTCCGAAGAACAAAAAAGACTATTGGAAAAACAACTGTGGGGCGTGGCCAATGTGCTCCGTGGCAAGATGAATGCCGATGAGTATAAAAACTATATTCTAGGTTTTATTTTTTATAAATATCTTTCTGAAAAACTTGAGCGCTATGTTAACGAAAAACTTCTCGTCCGAGAAGATTTTGAATTTTCTCAAATAAAAGAAAATACCAAAGAAGGTAAAACAATCATTGATGAGATAAGAAAGGCTTGCGTTGACCACTTGGGTTTTTTCTTAAAACCTTCAGAAGTTTTTTCTTACATTGTTAAAAAAGGGAAGAGGGAAATTAAAGATCAAACAAATTTTATTCTCGAGGATTTAAAAAATGTTCTTAATACTATTGAACAAACTTCAATGGGTACTGATAGCGAGGACGATTTTAAGGGACTTTTTGATGATGTTGATTTAACTTCATCTAAACTTGGTTCAAGTGAGAATAAGAAAAACGAAGTTATCGTTGAGGTTTTGTCTTTGTTAAACGGTATTGATTTTAAACTCGAAGATTCAAAAAGCGATCTTTTGGGTGATGCTTATGAATATCTTATTGGTGAATTTGCGGCCGGAGCCGGCAAGAAGGGTGGAGAATTTTATACTCCAGCTCAAGTATCGAGATTGTTAGCCCAAATAGTTTCACTTGATAAGAAACGTATTCGTTCAGTTTTTGATCCAACTTGTGGATCAGGCTCTTTGCTATTACGTCTAAAAGATTATACCGAAGTAGCTGATTATTACGGCCAGGAGCTTAACCAAACCACCTACAACCTAGCACGTATGAACATGATTTTGCATGGTGTTCATTTTGATCATTTTGCCATCCGCCAAGGTGATACTTTGACTGAAGATTTACATCCAGACCTCAAAGCCGAGGCAATCGTTGCTAACCCGCCTTTTTCCGCCGAATGGAAAGGCGAAAAAGATCCGCAATTGGTTCACGACGATCGTTTTTCCCAATACGGTCGTTTAGCACCAAAAAGCGCGGCTGATTATGCTTTTGTTACCCACATGATCTATCACCTAGCGGATAATGGAACTATGGCCATTGTCTTGCCTCACGGAGCTTTATTCCGTTCCGGTGCTGAGGGTCAAATAAGAAAATATATTATTGAAAAGCAAAATTATCTGGATGCGGTAATTGGCCTGCCGGCGAATCTTTTTTACGGCACAACTATCCCAGCTACAGTTTTGGTTTTTAAAAAATGTCGTCGTGATGATGAGGATATTCTTTTTATCGATGCTTCAAAAGAATTTGAAAAAGGAAAGAATCAAAATCGTCTAACCGATGAGAATATTGCTAAAATTTTTGAGACTTATAAAAACCGCGAGGAAGTGGAAAAATATTCCCACCGAGCTATGCTCGAGGAAATCAAAGAAAATGACTTTAACCTCAATATCCCGCGTTATGTGGATACTTTTGAGGAAGAGGAGGTTATTGATATTGAGGTAGTCGTCAAGAAACTTAAACAATTAGATGATGACGAGGACGGTCTTTTAGAGAAAATTGCTAATTTTTGTAAGGAATTGGGCATAAATAAGCCTTTTTAAGGGAAAGTTTATGGAAATTGACTTGTGTAAACAAAAGTGCCGTATTTGTTTACACTAATGAATTAGTATTAACAAATATGAAAAAAATTATTTCTAGAGGAATCGAAATCTACATTTTCCAAAAAAATGACACTGATTTTATTTCTTTGACCGATATTGCTCGATATAAAGACAAGGAAAGAACCGATTATATTATTCAAAATTGGATGAGAAATCGAGATACTATAGAGTTTTTAGGGGTCTGGGAAAGAATTAATAATCCTAATTTTAAACCCATCGAATTCGATGGGTTAAGAAAAGACGCTGGTTTAAATAGTTTTTCCCTTACACCAAAGAGGTGGATATCGACGGTTAATGCTGTTGGTATCGTAAATAAATCAGGTCGATACAGTGGTGGTACCTTTGCCCATAAAGACATTGCTTTTGAATTCGCTTCTTGGATTAGCGCTGAATTTAAACTTTACTTAATCAAAGAATTTCAGCGTTTGAAAATCGAGGAAAACGAACGGTTGGTTTTGGGTTGGGATGCCAAGCGTCTTTTGACTAAGATAAATTACAGAATTCACACCGACGCAATAAAAGAAAAAATTATCTTACCGCAAAAACTATCTAAAAACGATGCTACGGTCGTATATGCGAGCGAGGCTGACATTTTGAATAAAGCGCTTTTTGGTTTAACTGCCAAAGAATGGCGTAGTAAAAATCCTAAACTGGAAGGCAATATTCGTGATTACACAGATGTCTCGCAGTTGGTTTGTCTTTCTAATTTGGAAAACATTAACGCCGAGTATATCCGCGCCGGCCTTTCACAAGGCGAGCGACTTTTGAAATTAAATGAAAGTGCCATTCAACAAATGAAATCTTTGATAAACAACGCTAGTGTTAGAAAATTATGGAATGGTTTAGAATAATATGCCAGTAAAAATTCAAAAAATCGAAATTCAAAAAATATTAAACGGATTAGATCTGTTGATAGCGCGTGATAATTATTTATTAAGTGTTGATGCTAATGAACGCTCAATTACACATAAATTAGGCGAATACTACCAGCAACTTTTTCTAGAATGGAATGTTGATTGTGAATACAATAAAAATCTTCTAGATCCAAAAATAATTCAGATTGACCCTCGCGATTTTTTAAAAAAGATGGCTAATTTGGTTGTTAAGGAAGGAGACGGCTCTAGAAAATATTTTTCAAAAGACGAATTTAGTAAAGAAGATTTAGACGATCTCGCACAGCAGCTGCAGGACGAAAATAATGTTTTGTATGATGATGAGTTAGATCTTGTGTATTTTGTCATGAAACTGACTAACAATAAAAAAATAGTAAAAACAATATTTCCAGATATTATTATTCATCACCGTGGCACTAGAAATAATTATATTGTGATCGAGACAAAAAAGAGTCAGAACATCAATAGATCTTCGCGACTTTATGATTTAGTTAAGCTTGTTGTTTTGGTTAATTCAAGCGAATTTAATTATAAACAAGGATTTTTTATAGATATCCCCACCGGTTCTGATATTTCTCGACATGAAAATTTTAAAGTAGAACCGTTGGTATTAGAAAAGAAGGTTTTTCAAGTTAAATCAAAGTAATTTATGCCAACCAAAACCCAAAAAGACGAAACCAAAAAAATACCCAAACTTCGTTTTCCGGGTTTTTCTGGTATTTGGGAGGAAAAGAAGCTTGCGGAAGTTGCTGATTTTCTAAAAGGAAAAGGAATTTCTAAAGAAGAAATTTCTGAAGATGGAATAAATAAATGTATCCGTTATGGTGAATTGTATACGGAATATAAAGAAATAATTAAAGATGTTAAATCAAAAACAAATGTCCTAAAAAAAGATTCTTTGGAAAGCGAAAAGGACGACGTGCTTATTCCGTCATCGGGGGAGACTGCTTTGGATATAGCAACAACCAGTTGCGTCAGGGAGTCAGGTATTTTATTAGGAGGTGATTTAAATGTACTAAGATTAAGAAAACAGGATGGGATTTTTTTTGCTTATAATTTATCAAATTTTCAAAATAGAAACATTGCAAGACTGGCCCAAGGTAATTCTGTTGTGCATTTATACGCCTCTAACCTGAAGTCACTAAAAATAAACCTCCCATCCCTCCCCGAACAACAAAAAATCGCCTCCTTTTTAGGTTCAGTTGATTCATGGATCGAAAACCTGCGGGCGCAAAAAGAAAATTTGGAATCCTACAAAAAAGGCATGGTGCAAAAAATCTTTTCGCAAAAGGTTAGGTTTAAGGATGACAGTGGGGAGGAATTTCCGGAGTGGGAGGAGAAGAAGTTGGGAGATTGCTTAGATTACGAACAACCAACTAGTTATATAGTAAAAAGTACGGAGTACAATGATTCTTTTAAAACGCCAGTACTTACTGCGGGGAAAACTTTTATTTTAGGATATACAGACGAAACCGATCATGTGTATAAGAATGATTTGCCTGTGATTATTTTTGATGATTTTACAACAACATCGCAATTTGTGAATTTTCCATTCAAAGTAAAATCTTCAGCAATAAAAATCTTAAAAGCAAAAGACGGTTGTGATATCAAATATATGTTTGAGATCATGCAACAAATTAAATATGAGATTGGGGGTCATGGTCGTCATTGGATTTCTAAATTTTCAAATCTTAATGTTTTCGTCCCCGTATTACCAGAACAACAAAAAATTGCTGACTTTTTGACTTCCGTCGATAAAGTAATAGAATCAAAACAACAACAAATCACTCAGGCAGAGTTTTGGAAGAAAGGGTTAATGCAGGGGTTGTTTGTGTAGAAATATATTTTTTTATGACAACGTCTGAACAAAATAATAAATTTCCAAGAGGATCTGAGTGGCGAAAGTGGGATTTGCATGTTCATAGTCCTGCTTCGGCATTCGCTAATGGTTTTGTTGGGGATACTATTGAACAAAAATGGATCAATTATTTTACAAAGCTTGCATCTTTGACCGATATATCTGTTTTAGGTATCACTGATTATTTTTCGATTGAAGGATATAAAAAAACTATTGTTGATGGTAATTTGAATAACTTTGATCTTATAGTTCCGAATGTAGAATTGCGTATTCTTCCCGTGACTGAATCAGATACTCCGATTAATATCCATATAATTTTCGACCCTTCGATAGTGGATGAACTTGAAAGTAAGTTTTTTTCAAGTCTTGAATACTCATACGCTGGTGATACATATAAATGTACTAGACTTGAACTTATTAAGTTAGGAAGAAAGTTCAGAAATAACTCTAGTTTAGAAGAAGACGCCGCTTACATTGACGGAGTCGAACAATTTAAGACAACTGTCCCAAATTTAGCCTCTATATTCGATAAGAACAAGATATTACGCGAAAAATCAATCGTTATTGTTTCAAACAGTAGTGATGATGGAAATTCAGGTATTCAACATTCGAGTATTGCTTCAACCAGAGAAGAAATTTATCGGTTTTCTCATGCTGTGTTTTCTGGCAATCCTTCCGATTGTGCATTTTTTCTTGGATTAGGAAGTGAATCAAGGGATGAAGTTATAAGAAAATACGGTTCTTTGAAGCCTTGTATTCATGGTTGTGATGCACATAAATTAGAAAGAATTGGTAGTCCATGCATTAAAAGGGGTGTAGCGAATCATAACTGTGAAACCGCCTTGGATTGTGAAATGAGATTTTGTTGGATCAAGGCTGATCCAACCTTTGACGGCCTTAAACAAATAATTTTTGAGCCAGACGAACGAGTTAAGATTCAGGAGAATACACCACATGATGATAGAAATAAGATATTTTTTAATTCGTTAAAATTAACCGGAAGTACAAATTTTATTATCTCTGATTTCGAATTGCCTCTAAATCGGGAGCTTGTTGCCTTGATAGGAGGCAGAGGAACAGGAAAGACAGCTCTACTTGATACCTTTGCATTTTTAAACGAGGAACATGTTAAACGTGACCAGAATGGAAAAAATAAAATCATTGAGTATTATCGAGAAAACGAAAATAAGTCTGAACCCGCTCCTAATTTCAGTCTCAAAACAGCGATCGTAGATAAAGATGGAAATTCAACAGATATATCAAAGGATCTTTTTGACTATTCTAATCTTGAGTTACCGTTTTTATATCTCGGACAAGAACAGCTAAGTGGAATTGCTACTAATGATTTTGAACTTACTAGAACAGTCTGCCAACTAATAGGTATCGACGTTAATGAAATTGGACAAGAAACATTGGTTTCAAAAGCTCGCTCCATACTTAGTGATGACGAAAATAATCAAAAGCAAATCGAAGATATTACCAATCGATATACTAGCCTGGGATATTCAGGGAAAACTAATATTGAAAAATGGATGAAAGAGTATCTTTCTAAGCTTACAGATCAAAGGAAAAGACTCTCTTCAGAAAAAACAAGAGAAGTCCTAGAAGATATCAATAAAAAAATAGAAAAAGGATTGAGGTTAAAAGATTTAAATGAAAAAGCCGAAACACTTCAGCTTGGTTTGAGAAAAGTGACTACAAATGATGATATAACTAGATTCAATTCTGATTTCCAGAAACTTTACCCAAGTATCACTCCTATAATTTTACTTGATTCATCTAGACAAATGGATTCATTAAAAATACTTCAAGAGAAGATAAAGGTTGATATGGATGCACTAAGGACGGATATTTATAAACAGAAGCAAATTTTAATAAGGCAAGGTATAAAAGAAGATGTGAATAGCTTGCTTCAGGCAAACGAAAATTTGCAGAAGCAAATAAATTCAGTAGAAAAAGATCTTAAAAATTTTGCCGAGGGTAAAGCCAAAGCCGAAGAATTCCATAAAGAAAAAGTCGAAGTTCTAAATAATATCAAATCATCACTGATGTCGCTTAGTGATACTATTACTTCTAAATTTGTCGATTTTGAAAAATCAAGATCCGATTCATCTCCAGAAGAAAAAGAATTATTTGAGAGCATGGTTAGAGGAATTAGCATTGCGGGACAAGTTGAATTTAACGAAAAGAAATTTGCAGAGGAACTACTTCATAATTATATTGATAATAGAAAAGTTCCTAACAAAACCGAACTAAAGAAAATAATTTCTGGTGAAAATTCTGATGGTACGGCAAAAGATATAACCATGGAAAATCTTTTTGCATGGGTTCAATCTGATTTGTCTCTGGAAAAGGTGTTTAATACAGGGGGCTTGAAGGGTCTTATTAAGTATGTTTTTACTGAATGGTTTAATTTTCTAAATGTTAAAGCTGTTGTAAAACTTAATGGAAAAGTGACAGAAATTTTATCTATTGGACAAAGAGGAACTCTTCTTCTAAAAGTCTATCTAGCAACCTCAACTGCCAAACAGGTTTTTATAATCGATCAGCCCGAGGATAACTTGGATAACTGTTTTATTATGAATGAGTTAGTCCCATTGATCCGTAAAGCTAAAAAAACTCGACAGATTATTATGTCAACTCATAATGCTAACTTGGTTGTTAACGCTGACGCAGAGCAAATAATAATTGCTCAACTTGGTCAAGAAAAAAATTATTTATCTGGAAGCATTGAAAATCCTGAAATAAATAAAAATATTAGAGATATTCTTGAGGGAGGCGAAGAAGCTTTTAGAAAAAGAGAGCAAAAGTATATAGCAGTAAAATAATTTATGTCCCACCAATCCGAACAACAACTTGAAAAAACCTTAATCGAACAATTGCAAAGATTGGGGTTTTCGCCGATCGTGCTCGAAGATTCGACAGCGATGGTTGCGAATTTGCAAACGCAATTGGAAAAGTTTAATCAAACGACTTTTTCGGCGGCGGAATTTGCCCGGGTTTTGAATTACCTCAATAAAGGTGATCGGTTTCAGAAGGCCAAGATCTTGCGCGACAGGTTTGCTTTGACTCGTGATAATGGAAAAATTGAATGGGTGAGATTTTTTAACATGGATCAATGGTGCAAAAACGAGTACCAGGTAACGCATCAAATTACTCAAGTTGGGCGATATGAAAATCGTTACGATGTAACCTTGCTTATAAACGGTTTGCCGTTGGTACAAATCGAGCTTAAACGTCGTGGAGTGGAAATGAAGGAAGCTTTTAATCAAATTCAGCGTTATCACAAACATTCATTTACCGGAACGCTTTTTGAATATATTCAGATTTTTGTGATTTCTAATGGTGTTAATACTAAATATTTTTCCAATAATCCAAAACAATTTTTCGAGCAAACATTTTATTGGACTGATGAACAAAATAATAAAATTACCCAACTTGATGAATTTGCTAGTGTGTTTTTGGAAAAGTGTACAGTTTCAAAAATGATCGCTGAATATATTGTGTTGGCCGAATCGCTGTCAATTCCGATGATTCTTCGGCCGTATCAATATTACGCGGTTAAAGCGATTGAAGGGCGAGTTAAGGAATCAAACAAGAACGGATATATTTGGCACACCACTGGTTCTGGTAAAACGCTTACCTCATACAAAACTAGTCAGATACTTTCACGAATGCCGGAAGTAAAGAAAGTGCTTTTTGTTGTTGATCGAAAAGATTTGGATATTCAGACCACAAAAGAATTCAATTCTTTTTCTGATGGCTCTGTCGATGGTACTGATAATACTCGTAATTTGGTGACACAACTTAAAGACAAGAACAGAAAGCTTATCGTTACCACAATTCAAAAACTTGATATCGCTATCGGTCGTGAACAATATATTAAACAATTTGAATATTTAGCCGACGAAAAAGTGGTGGTGATTTTTGATGAATGTCATCGCAGTCAATTTGGTCAGACCCACGCGCGAATTAAAGGGTTTTTCAAAAAGGCTCAGCTTTTTGGTTTTACTGGTACGCCGATTTTTGCCGATAATAATGTCGGTGGTGTAACAACAACTGATGTTTTTGGTGAGTGTTTGCATAAGTACATAATTACCAATGCGATTTCTGATAATAATGTTCTCGGTTTTGCTGTGGAATACGTCGGTCGTTACACACAAAAGTCTCCAGATGTTCTTGACGCTGATATTTTTGCCGAGACTTTAGTTGAGGATATTGATAAGCGTGAGATACTTGAAAGTGATGATCGGTTAAATAAAATTGCCGATTATGTGCTGGTTGATTGGAAACGAAAAACAAAAATGGGAAAATTTAACGCTTTGTTTGCCGTGGCTAATATTGAAGTTTTGAAAAAATATTATACTTTGTTTAAAAACAAAAAGCCTGAAGCTTTTAAAATTGCCACAATTTTTACTTATCAAGCTAATGAAGATGATAGTGGCGACATACTCGATGTTGATGTGTTTGCTGGCGAGGGTACGGTCGGTAATCAACTTTCACGAGATTTTTTAGAAAGTTGTATTAAAGATTATAATCAGACATTTTTGACTAATTTTTCAACCGATCGTTTTTATGATTATTATAGAGATTTGCAAAAGCGCATAAAAAACAAAGAAGTTGATTTAGTGTTGGTGGTGAATATGTTTTTGACTGGTTTTGATAGTCCTAGACTTAATACATTGTATGTAGATAAAAATTTACGTTATCACGGACTTATTCAGGCTTATTCCAGAACCAATAGACTTTTAAATTCTGATAAGCCTCATGGAAATATCGTTTCTTTTAGAAATTTAAAAGAGGCCACTGATACTGCTCTCGCACTTTTTGGCGATGAAAACGCCAAAGAAGTTGTTTTCAAAAAACCTTACGAAGAACAGAAAAAAGATTTTGAAAATAAATTAGCAGAATTGCGTGAACAAGTACCAACAATCGTTTCTATCGACAGCCTTCGGGGCGAGGAAGAGAAGGCTGAATTTGTTAAGAATTTTCGTGATTTGCTTCGTGTCAAATCTTCTTTGGAAACTTTTGCCGAATTTTCTTTTGACGACCTAGGAATTTCTGAACAGGAATTTTACGACTATCAAAGTAAATATTTGGATATTTACGAAGAACGTAAAAATAACAATGGTGAGGTTGAGTCGGTTTTGGACCAAATTGATTTTGAACTCGAGCTTACTGTCCGGGATATCATTAATTTTGACTACATTATTTTGCTTATTGCTGGACTTAAAAATATCACCTCTGATACCATTAGAGAAAAGAAAACAGAAGAAATTTTGCGAATTTTTGATCGTGACGTACAACTTCGAAAGAAAAAAGACTTGATTAGAAAATTTATTGAAGAAAATTTACCAAAGATTGATAAGGCCGATAATGTTGAAAAAGCCTTTAATGAATTTTGGACCAGCGAGCGCTCGGGAGTTTTAAAGAAGTTGGCTTTAGAAGAAAATATTCCTACTGACAAAATAGAAAGTTTGATAGGTGAATATTTATATACTCAAAAAATGCCTCATGAACAAGACATTGCCGATTTACTTCCGGAGCAGCCGAGAATTTTAGAGCGAAAGAGTATTATTAATCGTATTAAAAAAGCTATCACAAATATTGTTGAAATTTTTGAGTGGTAAAAGTGTTGTTTTTTTGTTTTTATAATCCTTTAATTCTACAATAAATTTTTAAATTATGTCTCACTCCTGCTCCACCTGCGGCATGCCGCTAGTTAACAAAGAAGATTTTGCCGGCGGCGATGAGAATGCCGAGTTTTGCGTTCATTGCGTCAACGTCGATGGTAGCGTTAAGTCGTGCGAGGAAATTTTTAATGGCGGCGTGGAATTTTTCTTGAGTCAATTTGGCGGCTCGCGCGAAGAGGTGGAAAAGTTGACCCGCAAAAATATGTTGCAACAGCCGTATTGGCAGGGCAAAGACTGTTCGGTTTTTCAGGGTCCTGTGGCTACTGATGAGGAATTCGCGGCTATGATGGCTAAACTTTGATGGTTTAGTTGGTAGACCAGTAGGCAGTAGGCTAGTAGGTAGTAGCTAGTAATAAAAAATAATTTTTATGTCCCTCCACCCATTCTTACAAAACTTATTCCTTAAATTTTTTCCCAGAACCTTCTTCTGTCTTGAGTCTAAAAAACATGGTGTCGATAAACGCCTAGAGGCTTGCAAAAAATTATTTGACGGTTCCCAACGGATTGATTTTTTTTCATTAAACGATACACAAAGGGGATTTATGATTGTTATCGACACTAAATTCAGTCTATGGTTTTATCAAGATGGTGATCATTTCATTTTTGATGGTTGGGAAATGGGTGAGTATAACAACGGTGAAGTGGTGGTTTTAGATAGCTGTCGAAATCAGACGAGTCCATTTAAATAGTTTTGGACCCTTTCCACCCCTTTCAGACCCTTAGGCCCTTTCGTCCCCTTTAATCCCTTCCACCCCTTAAATATGTCCACCAATCAACTCCTCTTCATCCACGGCGGTGAAGTTTTCAAAACCTACGAAGACTATATTCATTTTTTAAAAGACCTTGAGATCAAATCCGAGGATTTGGATAAAAAACGTTGGAAGGACAGTTTGGCCGCTGAGTTGGGAAACGAGTTCGAGGTTATTCGTCCACAAATGCCTTGCGCGGTTAATGCCAAGTTTGCCGAGTGGAAAATTTATTTTGAACATTTTTTACCGTTCTTACGCGACGGTGTGATTTTAATGGGCCACTCGCTTGGCGGAATTTTTTTAGCCAAGTATTTGGCCGAAAATGATTTTCCGGTAAAAATTAAGGCCACGATTTTGGTAGCCGCGCCGTTTGAAGATGATTTTGAACCGCTTGGCGACTTTAATTTTTCCACTGATTTAGCCAAGCTCAACGAACAGGGTGGGGAAATCGTGTTGGTTCAAAGTCAGGATGACAAAGTGGTACCTTTTTTCCACTTTGAGAAATTCACCGCCGCTTTGCCTCAATCTAAAACCATAATCTTTACCGATCGTGGACATTTTTTGCAAGAAAGTTTTCCGGAAATGGTGGAGTTGGTTAAGGGGATGGTTTAGGTTCGAGGTTTGAGTAGGTAGTATGTAGTAGGTAGGTAAAAGAATTCTTACCCTCCACCTTACCTTTCGTCACTACTTTCCTACTCACTACTTACTACTCTCTAGAAAAAAATATGTTTCAAGATTTATATACAAAATATTTAAACCAAATCGTCTCGGTAAAAATCGATCGACCTTTAGGTTCTAAACATCCAAAACATGATTTTGTTTATGAGGTCAATTATGGTTTTGTGCCCAATACCACAGCGCCTGATGGTGAGGAAATTGACGCTTATGTTTTGTTGATAAACGAACCTGTGTCCGAATACACTGGTTGTTGTATAGCAATTATCCATCGATTAAACGACGACGATGATAAGTTGGTAGTTGTGCCAGAGGGAAAGGAATTAAGCGACGAAGATATTAGACGTTTAACAAAATTTCAAGAAAAATTTTTCCAGTCAGAAATAATTCGGCCTATCGCCTAGAGCCTACAGGCCTACAATCCCGGAACCTATAGTTCAAGATTCCTCTCTGGCTCGGAATGACACTGTGGGTAGGGTAAAAAGTTAATAAATATCATTGACAAAAAGCCTTTTTTCTGTAACAATAAAATTAAGCAAACAAAATATTTTTAGCTCCCCACGAAAATTCAAATTAGAAAATAAATTCCTCTTTTTTGGGATTTAGAATTTGAAATTTTCGATAGAAAGGGGAGTATTTTATTAAGATTTTTTAATTATTTCCAAAAATATGGAAAACAAGATAAAAGTTTTTTTTGAAAAACAACCAGTGCGCAGGGTTTGGGATGAAAAAACCGAAAAATGGTATTTTAGTGTTGTGGATATCTTAGCGGTTTTGATTGGACAAGCCGATTTTCAATTAGCTAGAAATTATTGGAAAGTGCTCAAAATTCGTTTAAAAAAGGAGAATTTTCAAGTGGTTACAAAATGTAACCGGTTGAAATTGGTTGCTGAAGACGGCAAGATGCGTCTTACTGATGTAGCCGATGTGGAAACTATCCTTCGTCTTATCCAATCCGTCCCCAGCCCAAAAGCCGAACCAGTTAAATTGTGGTTGGCTAAGGTTGGCTTTGAGCGCATGCAAGAAATGAGTGATCCAGAAAAAGCTTTAAATCGTTCCCGGGAATATTGGCAACGAATGGGGCGAAGTGATAAGTGGATTCAACAACGAATGATGGGGCAAGAGGTTCGCAATAAGCTGACTGATTATTGGAAAAATAACCAAGTTAAAGAACAAACTGAATTTGCTATTCTAACTAATATTATTCATAAGGAATGGAGCGACCTAACTGTTAAAGAACATAAAAAATTAAAAAATCTCAAAACCCAAAATTTGCGGGATCACATGTCTGACGCTGAATTAGTGTTTACAGCTTTGGCCGAACTCTCTACGCGACAAATAGCCGAGGTTGAGAAAGCTAGGGGGTTTGAAGAGAATAAAGTTCCGGCCAAAAAAGGCGGTCGCATTGCCAAGAACGCTCGTAAGGAGTTGGAACAAAAAACCAGTAAAAGTATTGTCACCGGACAGAATTTTTTGTCAGCAAAAAAGAGTAAGGTATAATATAATAACTTTAACCCCATTAGTCCCCCGCCACGCCCTGCCGACCTGTCCGCCATAGCCATACCCCGTGTCCACCGAAGCCCAGCGAAGGTGGAGCGACGGCGGAAGCCCCGCGAAGGAGGGTTACAACCCTTAACAACTCCTTGCCTTGCCGTAGCTCGTCTAGAGCGAAGGCAGGTTAACACCTTATTAAAAAATATGCCCAGAGAATCTTATGATCCTTGGGAAGCCAGTATCCAAAAAGATATGGCTTCGCGAGAAATTGATGAAGGAGAAGATTTAATTACCGAAGAATTGGATGAGCACGGTAACCCAATAGTTTTTAAACCCGAGGATTATCCAAAGCTTAAACCAGTGCGTACTCCGGTAGAAAAAGAAAAAAGAAAACGAAAGGCAAAGGGTCTGTGCGCTGCTTGCGGCCATGATCCGTGTTTACCGGATTGTCTTTATAGATAGGTTTGGTTGTAGGTTGGTAGGCCCGTAGGCCCTAGGGTTATAGGCTGAGGGTGGGGGATTAACAGAAACAAAATTTTTAATTTTTTAAAATATGCCTTTATTTATTTTTTTGCCGGCATCTTTGATTGTTGGCGCGGTAGCCGCTCATTTATTACGGTTGGTTATGAAAAGCGCCAAGCTTAAAATAAAAGCCACACCACGGTTTCAAAATATAGGTTTAACTGATCGTAGAGTTCGTTTGTCTTTAGCAGTATTCCTTTTGGTTTACGGTTTGTTTAATCCAAATGCGTGGATTTTTGCGGCTTCAGGCTTTGTTTTTTATGAAGCCTTTGCTAAGTGGTGTGCATTGTACGCCGTGTTAGGTAAAAACACTTGCCCTTTGAATTAAATATAAGCCCTATCGGAAAGGGGTTGGGGTTTAAAGTTTGGGGAAGGAAGTTATTATGTCAAAAAACAAAAAGATCATCACTGTCCGTGACAAAATGCAGAAAGGTTATAAATACAAATTGACTGCTCCGGTAGGGCGTGGTTTTGATCCGGAATTTAAGCCCGAACTGACACCAAAAGAAATGTTAGCTCTCGGAGTTTTTGGCGGTAAATACATGACCGATTGCCAAAAAGAATTTCCTAAAAGTTGGTTTGTAAAAGCTAAACTGTCACCTAAACATCATGACGATCGTTTGAATTATTTTCATCAACACGCCAGTCAGCCCCTGAAAGTTTGGGAAGAGAAGGGCTGGATTAATGAAGAACATGATCCACGCGGTTGGTTTCAGTGGTATTGTCGTTATTATATGGGTCGGCGGTTACCAGAGGAAGACGAAAGACAAATCAAGCGTTGGAAAGCTATTACTCGGCATATTGCCCAAGTAAAAAAGAATTGTCGGCGTGGTGATCTTAAATGTCGTCCGGTTCAACGTCAGGCTTTGCTGCATTGGGCCTATGACAGTCGAAATTTTTAAAAAATAAAACCTTTCAACCAAAAGGCGAAAGGCGAGAACGGAGACGATTAGCGATAGAAGCAGTATGGAGGTTCAAGGACCGAACGAGCATTTTTTGGAATGTCTTCATCTGGAAGATCTTGATAGGGGAGTGGCCGACCTTGGTACCACATGCCGTAATAGAGGTGAGTGGAAATTCGGCACTCACGTTTGAAGTGAGTAAATGGAAATCGACTGCCGATTTGTGTCCGGGCAATGTGATCGCCGTCCTGAATTGGCTGATGACAAGTGCTGCAGCATACCTGGTGGCCTGGCTGGCCAGGGGTACTTTGGGTCAGGAGCCGAACAGAAGTTTGTTCAACGACTGGTAGAATGGCATCGTCGAGACCAAGAAGCCAGCCAGCGGCGCGAGCAAGACGTTTTAAGGTTCGAATTACGAATTCTTCTTTTTGTTTCATTGCAGGTCTCCGGTGAAGGACTTTTTAGTTTATTTTAAGATAAAAGTCAAGGTTTTTGCTTTATTTTTTTAAAACTGTCACAATTAAGCATAATTTATTATTTATTTTTTTATGGAACAAAATTATCAAGCCCCATTGGTTAATCAAGTTGTTAGTGATATTGAATTTGAGATTTTTCAGTCAGAAAAAGTTCAAAAAGTTAAATTAAGCGATTTTCGTGGTAAATGGCTGGTGTTGTTTTTTTACCCAGCTGATTTTACTTTTGTTTGTCCAACTGAGTTATCAGAAATGGCTGACTATTATGAAGAATTTAAAAAATTAAATACTGAAATCATTAGTGTTAGCACGGATACGGTTTTTGTTCATAAGGCTTGGCACGATGAATCGCCGGTCATCAAAAAAATTCAATTTCCAATGGCCGCCGATCCAACCGGTAATCTAGCTCGACAGTTTGGCGTTTATATTAATGAAGAAGGTTTGTCACTTCGCGGAACTTTTGTTATTGATCCTGATGGCAAAGTAAAAGTTATGGAGGTTCATGATAATAGTGTTGGTCGCAGTGCGCCTGAATTATTGCGTAAAATCCAAGCCGCTATTTTTGTCCGTGAACATAACGGCGAAGTTTGTCCGGCCAGTTGGAAACCGGGGGCGGCCACTTTAAAACCAGGGTTGGATTTAGTTGGTAAAATCTAAAATTAAAAAATCCAATCGCTTTTAAAGCGGTTGGTTTTTTAATCTATAAACCACCGGCGAAGCCGGGGTGTGTACGTTTGAAGGCGACGCCGTATACTAAAGCCGTCCGGCAGGACGGCTTTAGTACCAATATGGCAACAAAAAATTTTCGACGTACCATC